>JAESFT010000014.1_pt1 | contig 671286 bp, 681 predicted proteins | sample 9269451 | NCBI WGS metagenome assembly JAESFT01 (sample SAMN14502557, study PRJNA617106) | algae metagenome | isolation source: Scytonema hyalinum WJT4-NPBG1 and co-occurring heterotrophs from well... | place: USA: Mojave Desert, Joshua Tree National Park, California | collected 2006-05-25
CGGACCGGGTCGTCAGCATCCACATAGTCTTCCAGACACGCCGGCAAAAAGCTCGCTTGGTGGCGGTCAGCAGCTTCAACGAAACGTCCCATATGGCACCTCCGAAGCAGTGCCAAATCATAGCATACAAGGGGTTTTCACACAGCCTCGGGTCGTAAGCCGCCATGCTGATGACTCAAACTGAACTGGCGATGAGCTATAGGGTGGCTACCGCCTCGGCCGGTAAAAGGACTGAACGAGGCCAGATGGAAAGCTCTTGGTCTCGACATGCTCAAGCGCAATGTCGGTACTAAGAACGCCGAAGAGGGAGAGGCCTTCGCCGATCAGAACAGGTACCCGGCTGATCACCATATCGTCTATAAGCCCGGCTCGCAGGAAAGACTGGATCACCGCACCGCCGTCGATGTAGACGCCCCGCCAGCCACGCTCCCCCACAACTTCCATTGCATCTTGGGGCGAAGCATCAATGATCTCTACCTTGCCCTGAAGAGCTTGAGGAACATCGTTTGTGGTCAGTGTCCGGCTTAGTACGAGGACGGTCTTGTCATAGAACCAGGGCTCAATGTCTTTGACTGCGTTGAACGTTCCCCTTCCCATGATGATACCATCGACCCTCGCGATGTGAGCGTCATATCCATGGTCCTCACCAAGGGCGGAGAACCCGGTGAGCCACTCGATGTCACCATCCTTTCGAGCAATGAACCCATCAACACTTGTTCCAATAAATACATGACCGGTCGGCATAACAATCTCCATCCAAACAGCGGATGGAGCTAAGGGGGTCTGCTGTCAAAGAATGGCAGTATCCAATTTGTGCTGACCAGCGAAGATCACTGCAAGGTAGATCAGGCGCCTCAGTTCAGCTCCTCATCAGGCGCCCTGCCCTGCCGGTAGTATGGCGGCGGCTGAGGCGGTGCAAACCTGGAGCTGCCACTGACGGCTTGCTGTGCCCGGTCCAGCATGGCTTCCTTCTTGCCTAAAGGCTGCTCGCGTGCAGGTGGTTGCTGCTCAACCCAGCCGAAGCGCGACTTAAGGGCGAAGATCGTAGCGATAAGCGACTGGCGATCATGACCCTGAGCTATCCGGAGGAGGTTCTGCGCTAACTGCGCCTCAAGCTTGGCATGACCGACCTCCAACTCCTGGGCAAAGTGCTTGGGCAAGGTCTTGGGATCAATGCCCAGAACCTTGGCGACATGCTCTTCTGGTATGGACCAGCCGGCCATCATCTCGACGACACGGCGATCCTTATCAGTCGGCTCGTAAGGTGGGCGGCCGCGGGTGGTCATGCGGCACTCGCCTTGGGTTGGACACCGCGTCCTTCAGCAACCTGGGCGAAGGTCTCACCGGTGCTTAGTTGGGCTTGCTTGCCCGTGAATGCCTGCCATCGCAACACAGCAACGTCGAGGTACTCGGGTGAGAGCTCGACGGCATAGCAGCGGCGGTTCTCCAGCTCCGCTGCGATGATCGTCGTGCCCGATCCGCTAAAGGGCTCGTACACCGCATCACCAGGCTTACTGTTGTTCTGGATCGGTCGGCGCATGCACTCCACTGGCTTCTGTGTGGAGTGGCTGGTGTCCTGGTCCTCATCAGCACCATCAATGGCCCAGATGGTGGTCTGGTCCCGTGCCCCTTGCCAGTGCCCCTGCCCGCCGTCCCGTACCGCGTACCAGCAGGGTTCATGCTGCCAATGGTAGTGCCCGCGACTGAGCACCAGGCGAGGCTTGGCCCAGATGATCTGCGAGCGCAGAGTAAACCCTGATGCAAGGAGGCTCTCGGCAACTGTCGTGGCGTAGATGCCGGCATGCCAGACATAGGCCACTTCACCAGGGAACAAGGCCCAGGCTTCACGCCAGTCTGCCCGATGATCGTTCGCCACCTTGCCCACGCGTTCGCTGGTGGACACCCCTGCCCGGTTGCGCCATTCCGGGTCGTACTCCACGCCATAAGGAGGGTCGGTCACCATTAGGTGGGGTGTCTCACCGGCGAGCAGTTGAGCAACGGTGTCCGGATCAGTGCTGTCCCCGCAAATGATGCGGTGATCGCCCAAGATCCAGAGATCGCCAGGACGGGTGATAGGCTCAACGGGAACAGGTGGAATGTGATTGGCATCCCCCTGCTCTACCTTGGGCAGCAGCTTGCCGAGTTCAGCGTCCGAGAACCCGGTCAGCGGCAGGTCAAACCCGAGCTCGCCTAGTTCCATCAGTTCGCTTCGGAGCAGGTCTTCGTCCCAGCCGGCATCAAGCGCCAGGCGATTGTCAGCCAGCACATAGGCGCGTCGTTGTGCTTCGGTCCAACCGGATGCGACCATCACCGGGACATCTACGATCCCCAGCTCCTTGGCTGCGAGCACCCGACCATGGCCGGCGATGATGCTGCCGCCCTCATCCACCAGTACGGGATTGGTCCAACCCCACTCTTTGATTGAAGCAGCAATCTTGGCGATCTGTGCCGGTGAATGGGTGCGGGCATTGCGAGCATAGGGCACCAGCTCCGAGACAGGACGGCGCTCGACGCGATCAGCAGGCCAAGATGCGGTGTGTGGGTCTGTTTGCATGATGTGTCGAGTCTAACACGCCAGCTAAGTAGCGGTAAGATCGACATTATTGCTCATGACTGCGCAGGAGTTCGACCTGTTTGCCACTCACAGAAACAGTGAAGCCGTCCACCTAGGTGAACGGCTAGAGTGTTGGGACGGAGCAGTTCTTTATGGCGCCATCTGGATATCGTCAGGACCTTCGAAGCCGGGGCTAGGATCATCGTTCGGCACATCTGTGATGTCGCCAGGTCCCTGGAACCCACCACCGTTGCCGCCCCCACCATTGCCGCCGGTGACACCGTTGCTGGACGAGCCACCACCAAACCCGCCTTTCGGCAGTGTGCCGATGACACGGATAACCGCTACCTGATTAACGATGCCGGGCCATTCGCACACAGCTTGGCGCTCAGCAAAGTATTCACAGGCGACTGGCACGGTCGTAGTTTGGCAGCTCACAAGCGCACCCTTCTGACCGAAGATACCGCCGTGATGCTCGCAGCGATATTCGAACCCCTCGAGCGAGCTGCTCATCAGGCGGGTGGCTGCCTGGGATGGAGCAATTGCTGCGACAAAGCCAACAGCGGTAATAGCGATTGTCAGGGTCAGGGAAAAAGTCTTGGTGATCATAGAACAAGTATCCTCATGTAGGCGTCTTGGTGACGCGCTGTTTCGATGAGGATGCAAATATCTGAGCCTTCTTCACGCCGGCGTGAACCAGCCGTTTAGATGCGGTTCAGGAAAGCAAAGAACAATAGCACGCTGAGTAGTCCAGCCGCCTGGGCGCACACCTTGGAGCAATCAGGCCAGGATGTCGATCGCCGATCTCTGCATGTCGTTTAAGGCACTGATGACCTTGGCGTTGGCTACGTACTCGTGCTTGGACTGCAGTACGCTGACCATCTCGCTAGCAACATCGACGTCGGCGAGCCCTGTGCCTGAGCGAGCGATGCGGTTGGCGCTTGCCTCGAAGCGGCTTGCCACCTGCTGCATACCGCGGACGCTGCTGGAAATTGCTGACATGGCCATACTCCACCTGGTGGCGGCACCATACATCGCGAGGGTCTCGGCTGGGTTAAAGGGTCAGCTAAAGTTTGTTGGACTGGGCTAGGAAACTGAAGTTGTGCCACCCGGCTACCTTGCCTCGCGCGCGTTTTTTATAGGCGGGAAAAAATCTGTGCGTGAGGGAGCCGCGGGTCCGGAAGGCGGGGGCCTTGCATACTTTTGACCACCCCCCCTAGTCAGATTACCAGCCAAATGGTCCACTTGGGACAGCAACATTGGCGGGGAAGCAAAATGCAGGATCTGACCGGGTCAGATGAAGAAGTTTGGCAAGCTGTTCGCCACGAAACGATGGACGAATTGGCCCAGGAGATTGGCCGCATGTGCCTCTACTGGAGTGAGCTTGAGATGACGGTAACGTTGGCTTTGAACCAGCTCATGCAAACAAGCGAGCCGGTTGTGACGAACGTCCTTCTCGGGGCAATGGATTTGCGCGGCAAGATCGAGGCGCTGCTACCCTTAGCTTTCCACCGTCGAATGAATGACCATTGGTACAACGAAATCGAAGCTATCGCGAACCTGGTTAACGGCGAACTGCGAACCGAGCGAAATCGTATTATCCACGATAGCTGGATTGAATTGCCTGGAAGAGATGAGCCGCACCGTATGCGCCTGCACGGCAAGGTGGTGAAGACACAGTCCCGGACTCGAGAGCTCAAATTGGCGGATTATCGCCCTTTCACACCAAAGGACGTCGGTCTCTTATACGTCAAGATGATAAGGACACAGACACGCCTGCACCGCTTGATGTTTGAACATAAGACCTTTCAACGCAACGGCGCCTGACGCTCTTCCCGCTGAGCCTCGCTGTCGTGCCATTCCTTTGACACGGCTTCGAGGTTGTTGCTGTCCTAGAACTGTTGCTCGTCGCCACCACGTGGGATCTTCGGTGATCCGGCGGAAACCTGCGGTCAACCACTGTTCGGCATAGTGGCTACTGTTGGTCGGAGCACCCCATGAACCGCATCCTGTTCGACACGCTGACGTTTCTGAACGGTTTCATCGCCCTGACGATCATAGCCGTTTCAACATTGGTTGGATGGAACCATCCGTTATTCGCAGCAGCCAAGCCTATCGGAGCAGTGCTTGGTGGAGTATTTGGCCTAACCGCCGCCGCCGTAATTTGCGGTACCCTAGCGTTCTTCGCTCTTATGGAGCGACATATGCGCACCATTGCTGAACGTGGTCCTGTGCCACGGGTTCATCCCTCTGATCGCTTATTCGTCTCAGATGATCGGCAAGAGCCAAGGCTTTAGGTCGTTGCTCACAGACCAAAGCGCGTGAAGATTGCATCCAAATCGCTGCTTGCTTCAGAGCTTCGGTGAGCCTTTGAGTTTCAGCTGCGTTGTCGGCTCATGAGCGACCCGTTAGATCGGCAAACACGCGAAGACCTGTTCCACCTGTATTCCGAGCTGCAGGCCCGATGTGCCCGTGCAGCCTCCGCACTGAAGCTTTCGCTGCAGTGGGACACAACAGGAGAGGAGTTGCTCGCGCGTTACCATCAGGAAGAAGCAGCGGCGAACGAGCTTTGGCAGCAAATCCAGCGGCTGAAGTCCGACTTCTAAGCGAACTACTCAGGTTGTGGATCTGTCCTTTCCTTGCGGGTCTTTGAATCATGCCTAAGTAGTGGTCGACGGCGTTAAGAGCCACTCGAAGACCACCAACCATGTGCTGGCGCCGCTAGTCACGACCAATTTGATACTCCACTGCAGCTCATATTTCAGAGCCGCGGGTCTAGGAGACCGCAGGGTTGTAGAGTTTGAGACCCCCCTCCTGGTCGGAAGTTTATCGGACTAGTACCTACACTGAGCGTGAGCCGCTGAAGCAAGACTAGAACAAGCCATACGATTTGCCTGCTGCTACGGGTTGTTTCCTGTGTCTCAGATCAGAAAACGACTAGAAACTGCTGATTGCTGCTTCCCCCCTCGCTAGAATCCCATAACACCTACTCGTGTAATAGCGAGCACACTTCAGCATGGCCCATACTTTAACCGTCCCAGGAGCAACAGAAAACGTTCAAGTTGAACTGTCTACAAAGCCGCTGTTTATCGTTGGGCGAAATGGGAGCGGGAAGTCCGCCCTAGTTCACCATCTACGTCAACAGCTAGCCTCTAGTTTTGGACAGAACCTCATCTATCTTCCAGGGTCACGCACCAGCTATTTTGACGGAGAGAGTTTGAATATGACGCCGAACGCGCGTTCGAGCTTTATGTCGAACAGCCTTAGCTGGGATTCCTCGCCGGATATCAGAATTCGCCCCATCTCCGGAACTCAAAGAAACGAACGAGCGATCTACGATCTGCAGGCTGGCGAAATCCAGTACGCTGTCGACGCTGCGATGGACATCAAAAGCAATGGATTCGCGTCTGCCTCCATTCACAAGCTTCAGTCGGAACTTTCCCCGGTTGATCGAGTAAACAGCCTCCTGAGCCAAGCAAACTTGCCGATTCGCTGCGTGATCGAAGGTGGTGAGCTCAAGGCATCTAGAAGTGGGAACGTCTATAGCATCGCACGCATGTCAGACGGAGAGCGGGCTGCACTAATCATCATCTCCGAAGTGATCTCTGCCAAGCCCGGCAGTTGCCTACTAATCGACGAACCAGAACTTCATCTTCACCCGGCGATTGTAGTTCCTCTTATCGGAGCACTGGTGCGAGAGCGACCGGACTGCTCGATGATCGTCTCAACTCATGAGCTGAGGCTCCCTAGCGAAAATCCTCAATCCGGTATCATCGTTGTTAGAGGGTCCAGTTGGCAGAACAGCTTCGCGGCCTCGTGGGAGATTGACTATCTTCCGTCTCCCGATCTTATACCTGAGCAGCTGCGTGTTGACTTACTTGGTTCTCGCCGGAAGATTCTTTTCGTAGAGGGTACTCGGTCTAGCTTGGATCAGCCCCTTTACTCCCTACTGTTTCCAAATGCGTCCATCCGCCAGAAAGAAAGCTGCACAGAGGTACGTCGTGCGGTGAACGGGCTCGTTGCTGTTTACTCAGAACACCATGCAGAAGTGTTCGGTCTCGTTGATAACGACAGTATGAGCGAAGCTTTTAAACTTACATTGCTATCTGAGAAGGTGCACGCGCTGCCCGTGTTCTCAGTTGAAAGCTTATACTATTGCGAAGAAGCTGTTGCGGCAGTGGCGACCCGCCAATCTGCAAACCTCGGTGTACCTGCGGACGACCTGAGTGCCGAAGCAGCGGCAAGAGCGCTTGGCATACTACGCCAACCTGGCAAAGTTGAACATCTAGCATCTCGAGTTGCAGAGAGGCGTCTAAGAGATCAAATTCTAAGCTCGCTCCCAACACGTGAGGAGATGATTGCAAGCGGCGATGCTCCAATCTCGTTTTCGTTCGCTTCGGACTATGTATCTGTTTTCAGTGAATACAGCTTGTATGTTGATAATGGCGACGTGTGGCCGCTGATCATCAAATCACCAGTGCGAGAAACCGGTGCACTAGATGCAATCGCAAAGGCACTCCGATTTCAGGGCACTTCCGACTATGAACGAGCGTTTTTGGTCGCTGTTGAAAAAGACGCAGATCTGAAGAACCTGTTGCTCTCCAAACTGGGTGGACTTGTCGCTGCGCTATGCTGACAAGACAAACCGAAGCGCACCTCGCTGAGAAGTGCATCAGGTCGGAATGTAACGACAGGGTGTTACGGTAGCTGTGCCACCGCACAACTGTGCCACCCTATAAGGGGGTGGCGCAGGTTGCGCAGTTGCACATTCAGTGGTTTCCGCGCGACCTGCGCAACCAGTTTGCGCAACTTGGCCAAGGTTGCACATCAGGGACTTTCCTCCGCAGGAACAATGACATGAGGGCTGACCTTCCGGTTGTCGCCGCGCAACTGCGCAACCTCAAGCACTCCGTTCTTGATCCACTCCTTCAAAAGCGCCTGGATTTTGGCCTTTGAGGCGGGGTGTTTTGCGTCCAAATCGAGCACCTCGGCCACGGCATAGCCGGCCCAGTTTCCGGCTTGGACGCTTTCCCTCCACTCACCAGCTCTAATCTTCGCCTGAACCTTTGTGAGGTCGGATGCGCTCACGTCGTCGAACGGATCTGGCCACGACCAGGTGGTTACGACACCCACTTCGTCGCTGGGATCATCGCCGCCATTTCCGAGGCTGATGCTTTCCAGTCGGTACCACTCTGACTGCTCCGCAGGCGGTGCGAGGTTGGCTTTGTCGTTGTAGGTGCGGAAATGGAGCCGATAGTTGCTGACTCCTGCTCTCGCGCCCTCCTCGCGGGTCATACGGTTGATCGCGCGCACCGAACGACACCCGTCGGTCAGCGCCTTCGCCCCGCGTGAACTCTCGGCCGTCACTTCGACGTCGCCAGACATCTTTCTGGTGTGATGGACCAGATGGATGGCGCAGTTACCTGCCTCGGCGACCTTGCCCCACTGCTTGACGACAAGATCCATAGCGGCGTTGTCGTTCTCGCTGACCGCGTGGCTCGAAACGAATGGATCAACCACCACGACGTCCAAGCGATGAGTGCGGATCTGCTCGATGATGGAATCCACAACCGGGACGCAGATCAGCGCGAAATTGCCCCTGGCTTCAGCGATGACGAACTCCTGCTCGCGACCGCTGTCGACATAAAGCCGGTCACCAAGATCATCGGCGGCAAGACCATAATGCAGAGCCGCAGCCTGGATCTGGCGCGTCGTTTCCTCTCGAGGGTCTTCCAGGTTGAGATACCAGACCTTGAGCTTGCCGACTTTTAGCAGCGTATGACCAAGCAGGTTCTTGGCCGATACCATGGCCAGCGACTCTGCGATGCCAAGGGATGTTTTGCCCACGCCGCCAGGTGCCACTGTGGCACTGACGAACTTGCGCAGCAGGTGCCGACCATAGAGCCACTTTCGGGTGGGAATGCTTGTTGCCGGCGTCCAGACGTACGGCGTCACCACCACAGGCTTTCGACCATGGGGAGCGGTCACTACCGACTTTTGCTCCCCTGGCTCGTACACGACATAGTCCCGGTACACTGTCTCGCTGGTCATGCTGCCCTCGGCACCACGATCTTGCCTTTGGGAATCATCATGCTGATGACCTGATGCAGCTCCCGGGCGTGGTTCTGATCGGCCGCCGCAATGGCTCCAACCAGACCAAACAGGATCTGAGCTGCGGCCTCCTTGCGTACGATGGCGGCACCTCGACAGCCGGACTGCAGCCAGTCCAGAGGCGTCCTGTGCATCCGGAGGGGCTTCCCGCCGTAGTAGGTCGCTGGGTTCATCACCTCCCAGAGCCCCAGTAGAGGAACGCGGCCGAGCATGGTCAGGACCTTGCTCGGTTGGTTCACCGGCCAGGCGACCAGATCGATGACCGTCTCACCGTCTTCTGCGTAGGCCTCGCAGATGAACGCCTGGATCATGTCACCCGGTGCGTCCCAGTCGAAGCGCCCTCCTCCGCAGTCAACAACCGGAACAATGCCGGTCGCTCCAGCAAAGCCACTGATGCGGCGGAGTTCGAGACCGTGGCGTCGGACGTAGTGCAGGAACTCTGCTGTCACCTGTGAGCGTTCGTAGAACTCCGACCGGGCAGCGAGCAGAGCGTAATGCATATCGGTCATTGGCCGCCCTCCCCAACGATAAGGTCGAGCACGGCGCCGGCGATGCTGTGAGGTGCTCCATCGACACCGACCCGAGCCACAGCAGCTGCGATGACGGAAACAGGCACTTGGTGTTGCATGGCGATTGAAATCAGCACGGCAACGTCATGCACAAGGTGGGACATCGTACTGCCGATCTTGGCGCCATCAATGAAGACCTCACCGGGATGACCATCGGCATAGAGGCCGATAGACACATCGTAGGTAGTGCCTTGATGATGCAGCTTCTGAGTCGTGGAGTTTCGGCGATTTGGCAAGCACCGACGCTCAGTCATGGCGTGCGTCCCGAACTGTGCGCGTCACCATGTAGCTGGCGCTGATGAACCGGAACTCGCTCTCTGCAACTGCAACGCACTGGCGCTGAGTCAACCGATCGTTGATGTGGAACCGGCGGCAAAACTGTTCGCACTGATCGGCTAGGTTCTGCTGCGCGGCTTTGGTGGCTTTCAGAACATAATCTTGGTCGGTTCTGAGTTCGAGCTGTGTCATCAACAGCACCGCCTCAACGACGCCGACCCTACGGAACTCTTTTGCAACCTGTTCGGGAACGCGCCTCATCGCGCTGCTCCCTTGGCAACGGCAGCAGACCGCTCAGCCTGAACGTTGTGGTACTTGGCCGTTTCGAAAGCCTCGACGTCTTCCATGCGGTAAACCACACGGCCGCCTAGGCGAACATAGTTCGGGCCTTCCTTGCTCCAGCGCCAACGCTCGAGAGTTCTGGCGCTAATTCCCCAGCGTTTGGCGAGCTCTCGTTGTCCAATATGAAGAGTGGTCATTTGCATTCCTCTGCTCTGGTTGCCACGCTCCCGAGGGGGTTCGCGGCGATGCTCAGAGGTTCAAGGAATTGGCGGGGGGCTTATATGGACGGCCCAGAAATATCTTGTGACGCTTCGAGGCTTTTCACCTCAGGATGCCTGCCGGATAGGCGAGCTATGTGTGACATTTGCAGGATTGCTGTGTGACATGGGCGCAAACTGAAGGTCGTAGAGCGTCACTTCTCGAAGCTCCGCTGCGAGCCGATATCCCTGCCGATCCACGTTCTGGATGAAGTCGTCCTCATCAAGCACCAACCCATGATCAATCCCAAGGCGCGAGGCGACCAGATCTCGAAGGCGGCTAATGTGCTTGCGTAGGGAGGGCTCATCTTTCCCAAGCTGCTCAGCGATCAGCGAGGCTGGCATAGGCGTTGGCTCAATCCCGCGCTGCTTAGCGTCACGGTGAGGCCGAAGCAGACACTTGATCAGCTTGTAGTCGGACCCGGTGAGATCGAAGCCGCCGCGAAACACGATGCGCTGGTTCTCATCGTCATCTGCAAACTCGCAGATCGGTTGTGGCAAGTTCTCGATGTAAGCCTGAACGGCATTCCGGTACTCGTCCGAACGCGACTGTTGCGTAAAGCTGCGTCCGGAACAGGCCTGAAGCAATGAGCCAGCTGGTAGCTCACCGGCGGCAATTGCGCTTGCGTGCTGTTCGATCGATCGCTCAATCGCGCTCAAACCTTCCGCGGCGTTCCGGATCAAAAGATCATAGCACCTTTCCCTAGCTTCATCTGCGGTCACTCCCTTGAAGCTACCGAGCGCCGGGGCAATGCTTGAACACTGAGAGAGAAAGCTACGGCGTGCAATAAGGCTAGTGGTCTGTAGCGACCGCACGTAGGCTAAGGCCATACGCACATCCCGCTCTTGAGTTCGAACACCCGTCATTACGTCAACAGCGTAGCCTGACCCTGCATCCAGCTTTTCAATGTTGGCGGCGATAATAGCAATGCGCCGATCGATGCATTGCGAGCAGGAGCCGCAGTGTACTTGCCCTCCTGACCATGAGCGTGGCCGCGTGCAACTGCTGGTCTCACCGATGAGGCCTCCAAACCCCCGAAGGACAATCTTCCTGACTACGTCAGCCTTGGTCATCCACTGGAATGGAGTTTGCACATCGATGTGTCTGTTCAACAGCGCCGAGAAGAAGCGCTCAAAGCCGCGGATTACTTTGGGGTGCGTCGTCCGGGTTGCGCGAGAGCCGACAACGTCCCCTGCAATAGGCACGTTCAAGCTCATAACGCCATTCTCGTAAAACGTCAGCTGATCCAGGCCAAACGTCTGCGCAATGACCAAGCCAAGCGATGCAAACAGGAACGAGCGTGTCCGCTGCGTGTTCTCGGCAGCCTCCTGCCCCTTGTTTGTAACCTGGACGGGCACGTAGAACAGGCTGCTGGCATAACCCCGCTTCTGTAGCTGCTTCACAAGCTCCTTCTGGATATGAAATACCTTCGACGAGGAGTGATGCCCCACCAAGGCCACCCGCTCGCCGGCTGAAAGCGCCTCAGCGGCACCGGCGAGAGAATCCAAACCGCCGGAGAACAGCATGACCCGATCAGGTGCCCAGGCTCGTTCAACCTGGTCGCGAAAATACAAGATGCGCTCGGCCGGCGCCTGCACAGCCTTGGTGAAGGTAAAACTGTAGAAGTCGTCCGACAGAAATGTCAGCACATCGCGCAAAGCTTCAATGACCTCAGATCGCTCCCAAACTTCGATCTCACGAACAGGGATGGTGAAGTACATCTGGCGGCGCCAGCCGTCACCGTAGTCAGTGAGGGTATCGGGCCCTCGCGGCGACTGCTGATCAGCGCAGAAAATGTACGCAGCTACTTCCAGCAGGTCGAGCAGCAGTGGTGGCAGGTTTGCCAGCATGGCCGTGGAGATATCTGCCACGTCGAGGTTGATGTTCTGATAGGCACCGTGCGTCGAGAGGTGGCGGGGGCCACGCTGTGTCGGACGGACGTCCCCGCACACGAAATGGAACTCGCTCATACGGCCTCCCCGCGGACCGCTAGTTCGTTGCTGAGTTTACTGAGACTGACATAGGCGAAGTCCCGCACCGCCTTGCGTGATATGCCCTTCTTGTGCACGAACACCTTCTTGGCCACCCAGTCTCGGGCAAACACCCGCATGATCAGGGTAGCTTCATCACAATGGGTGCGCATCGCGAGGTCGAAGCTTGCGAGATCTCCGACCGACTGCACCGCGCCCGATGGGCTCACGTGCATAGGGAGCGCCCGGTCTAGGTAGTAGTGCAGGTTCCTGTTGAGCAAGGCGCTGAAGAACCGTTGCGCCAGATCCGCAAACCGGTCTGGTGAGGAGAAAGACGCCAGCGTAGTTCGAATGTCTTCCTTGGTCGGGGTCCAAAGCGAAGGCACCTTATGGTCGAACAGGCTAGCCAGTGCTTCGACGCCGGCGTCGCAGGCCATATCGCCCAGATCAGTGGCATGCTGAGGCGACGTGCTTCTGGCCCGGCGAACCGCATCGCTGTAGCCGACAACGACATCGGCCAGTGTCGGCTCGGGTGGTACGGCTATTCCAATGTCAGACAAGGCCGCAGCGAAGTCCTTGCGCCTGGCTGCTTGAGGAACCATCAACAGCAGCCAGATGGCTTCGAGAAGGCCCTTGTCCTTGAGCACTCGCCATAGCGACTCCTCGGATGCTTTGAAGACCGCCTGAGCCAGTTGCGCCACCTCCATGTCATTTGAACTGAGGTACGCGACAATGTCTCGCCACTGCTTACTCGCTGGCAACCTACCTAATCTTACGTGTCCCAAGGCTTACGCTCCACTACGTCTCACCACGAGAACATAGCAGGAACATCGCTTGACGTGGAGTCCGAATCCGCCCATCTACACTGACCTGCGCAGGGCTTATATTTTGCCCGAAAAAGTACGCTAACCGTTTGTTTTTCTTTGTGTTTCTTCTTGGTAAGCAGCATCATGCTTCCAACAGGAGGCACCAGATGAACCCGCTGCATCCCAACAGAATGACGGCCCAGGAGCGGATCGCTGAAGTCGCGGAGATCTTGTCGCTCGGCCTCATGCGTCTGCGAGCCGCACAGTCAACCGAACTCCTTCCGCAGTCAGCAGATAGCGCGCTGGATAGCTGTGCCACACCACGCCTGTGTGTGCCGGACCACCCATCCGGAGCCCATGCATGAGTGCACCTGCAACAAAGACCAGACCTTCCTCAGACCACCAGCAGCATCAGAGCGTGCTGCGGCAGATCGCTGAACTGAAGACCCTCGGCATTGTCGAGCTCAAGGCCAAGTGGCGCACGCTGTTCGGCACTGAGCCACCACCCTACAACCGCAAATTCCTCGAAAGCCGCCTCACCTATCGCATTCAGGAACTCGCCTATGGTGGGCTCAAACCTGAGACCATCCGGCGCCTGGAGCAGCTCGGCGAGGAGCTCGATGGCGGACGTGCCGAGGTCCGGAAGCGATCAGCCAATCTTCTGCCCATTGCCGGCACACGCCTGCTGCGGGAGTGGCAGGGTGTCGAGCACACCGTCACTGTGACCGACAAGGGCTTCGACTATCTCGGGGTGCCCTACACCTCCCTCTCAGCGATAGCCCGGCGCATCACCGGCACACGCTGGAACGGCTGGACCTTCTTTGGCCTCAAGAACCAGAGGAGCAAGGTATGAGGGAGGGTGTTGTGCCTGTGCGGCGTCTGCGGTGTGCTGTCTACACCCGCAAGTCGTCCGAGGAAGGCCTGGACTTGGCCTTCAACTCCCTCGATGCACAGCGGGAAGCCTGCCATGCCTTCATCACGAGCCAGAAGCCGGAAGGTTGGATCCCGGTGCGGGATGACTATGATGATGGTGGGTTCTCTGGAGGTAACCTCGAGCGCCCTGCCCTCAAGCGCTTAATGGCTGACATCGAGGATGGCCTTGTGGATGTTGTGGTCGTCTACAAGATCGACAGGCTCTCCCGATCGCTGATGGACTTCTCCAAGCTCGTTGATGTGTTTGACAAACATGGGGTGACCTTTGTGTCTGTGACCCAGTCGTTCAACACCACCACCTCCATGGGGCGACTGACGCTGAACATTCTCCTCTCCTTCGCCCAGTTCGAACGCGAGGTCATTGGCGAGCGTGTCCGGGACAAGGTCCTAGCCTCACGCAAGAAGGGCATGTGGATGGGGGGCTGGGTGCCTTTCGGCTACAGAGTGGATGGTCGCAAGCTCTACATTGAAGAGGATGAGGCGCAGATCGTCCGGTCCATCTTCGAGCGCTTTCTCAAGCTTGGCTCGGCCACGCTACTGGCCAGGGAGCTGCAGGACCAGGATGTCCGCACCCGTTCAGGCAAGCCCATCGATAAGGGCTGGCTCTACAAGCTCTTTGCCAATCGCATCTATGTCGGTGATGCCGTCCACAAAGGCACAGCCTACCTCGGCGAGCACGAGGCCATCATCTCCCGCGAGCTCTGGGACAAGGTGCATGCCATCATGGCTGAGGGTCCACGCAGCCGCGCCTGCAAGACACGGGCACAGACCCCGGCTCTGCTCAAGGGCTTGCTCTTTGCACCCAATGGCATGGCGATGACACCAACCCACACCAGACGAAGGGGCAAGCTCTACCGCTATTATGTCACCACCTCAGTGCTGAAGCTCGGACCAGACACCTGCCCCATTCGCCGCATTGCAGCTGGTGAGATCGAGGAAGCAGTGATCGACCAATTACGGTTGGCGCTGAGGTCACCCGAGATCATCGCCAGGACTGCAGCCGCAGCACGTCAGCACGAGAGCACCATCACCGATGATGAGGTCAGGCGAGCCCTGCAGCAGTTCGACAGCGTTTGGGATGAGCTCTTCCCGGCTGAGCAGGCCAGAATCATTCAACTGCTGGTCGAGCGGGTGGACCTCAGCGCAGAGGGCGCTACCATCCGGATCAGGAGCGAAGGACTGAGTGATCTCGCCAAGGAGCTACCGTTCAACAGCAGTGAGCGAGCAGCAGCATGAGCAAGAGCAAGAGCAAGAGCACAACAGATCAGGGCACCCTCACCGTCGCTGTACCACTGGCCATCCGCAAACGTGGTGGACGCAAGCTGGTGTTGTCTCCTGCTGGTGAGGAGATCACCACACTTGCCCGGCCGCGGATCGACAACACGCTGGTCAAGGCACTGGCTCGGGCGTTCAGGTGGCGTAAGCTGCTGGAGACTGGTGTGTACGCAACAGTGGCCGAGATGGCTGACGCTGAAGGGATCAACAGGTCCTATGTGAGCCGGGTGCTTAGGTTGACGTTGCTGGCGCCCGAGATCGTGGAAAGCATTCTTGATGGACGGATGGGGATGGCACTCGTGCTTCCAAACCTGCTGGAGAACAGACCTGAGATCTGGGCCGAGCAAGCGCCTACATAGCTGCGCATACTGACAGGCTGCGAGATTTGTAGACTGAAAGCTAACCTTTACCGATGAAGCCTCTTTACCTGCAAACAGCCGTTTACCTCCACTGAGGCAGACATGATCCGTGACATTTGGGGGCTTTCATGCTGACGAACGCGTCTTTTGATTTAGAATTAGCGACTGAACAGTATCTCGCGCTGCGCGATGCTGTCCTGCAAGAGTCGCCAGAGGCGGCAAACACGTGCTCGCGCCTGGTGCAGCAATCGGTTGAAGCGAAAGCTTATTCAGCAGAGCAAGTCTGGGCCATAGTTTGGCCCCTACCCTTCTTTTCCGCCATGAAAGTTGAGATTGCGTCCCGACGGATCGCGAATGCTACAGGCGGCGGCTGGTTCTCGAGCTACAAGCCGTTTGTTGGCGCCGCTGATGACGAGGGGCATACATGGCATGTACGCCGTGAAGGTGACCGCTATGTTGCCACTGGCTATTCCGCGGCTGCATTCTGCACTGCGACTGACGAGTTCGCAGCGATGGCCCTGAAAACCAACCCTTTCGTTCTACAACGCCTGAGCAGGTTAGCTAATGTCTTCAATGAAGTCGCTGTTTCCAATCCTGAAATACCCTTCCTGTCGGCAATATCGCGCGCGAAAGTTGGCAGCGAAGCCCACTTCAATGATGTTCACCACCAACTGAGCACAGCAATTGGGCCAATTACGGCTTCCCACGCTATGACAGACTTGGGGTTTGTCTCAGTCAAGCCAGACATATGGCTGACCCGACTCGCAGTTCATTACGGTTGGGTAACTGGACTAAGTGCACAAGAAATCCAACGGAATCGTTCTAACTCGTGGCAACTGCTATTCGCCAGGCTCGGCGCTATTGCAGCCAAAGCGGCGGAGCGTCACCCCTCTATTAATCCCCTCCGAGAAGCGGACTTCTATATTGCCAATTATGGGATGCTGTTCCGTCCCGGGGACGTAGAAAAGTAGTTTCTGGGTGGCTTAAGAAGCATCAGAGCTGAACATATCATCCTTGACATCAATGAAGCTTACAGGCCCTCCCGCTGTGTCATCCTCAAAAACACCAACTACCAGCCGACCGTAGAAAACAGCTCCAACGTCGAGGTTGGTCCGACCCGAGTATAGCTCGGGACCTTGTCGATGCGGCGTATGACCGTGCACAATGTGCATGCCTGGATAATAAATGTCGGCCTTTGGTTGGTATCGGCGCCACAGCAACGTTTCTGCAACCTGAGCATCCAACGGGAGGGATGGGTCGACGCCCGCATGCACATAGACCCGATGGTTATCCGAGTGGATCATCGGAAGCTTGTCGGCCCAGGCCAAATGACTGTCTGGTATTTCGCCGCCATAGCTTGCCAGCGTCTCCATGCCGCCGTTGCCCAGCCACAAGCCGAGGTCAGCACCACGGTGACATTGAACCATCATGTCTTCGTGGTTGCCCTTCAAAGCTACCCATATCCAGCCTTCCGGCGGTCCATCGATGATCCGCTCAACGACTAGCCGACTTTGAGGGCCCCGGTCGATGTAGTCGCCTAAGAACACCACTTTGCCGCCATCGGGCTGCTCCTGTTCAATAAGAAAGAGCGCCTTTTCCAGTAGATCGAAGCGGCCATGCAGGTCGCCGATCACGAACGTCTTACGCAATGACTTCCTCCCGCCTACGCACACGCCACCTCACGTGCAACTTGGTTCAGGTAGGCGAAATCTCATGTGATAGGAAGTTTGCGCATGAAAGCCCTGACGTTTGCCTCTGTCCATTGGCGGCCATTTAGCGTTTTGGTGTCTTCATTATTCAACTGCTGAGCAATTGCTTTGAACCGTTGCTTGCCGACGTGGGTGGCAGACAGCTCCAGGAAGCGCTTTTCCAATACATGTCTGCGTTCCGCTGCGGCAGTTCGATCTGAAGCGGCTTTTCGTGCCCGTTTGAAGTGAGTGACAGGATCGAACCACTCGCCATCCACCATAACAGGGTCTGGAGGCAAACCGAGGGTGGAGACTGGAGCACGTTGGGTCAAGCGGAACATAAAGGGATGGCTTCGCTAGCCACCTTCTTGCGCGAAATCGACCAACAGCAGCTGCGCCTTATTCTTCTGGCAGAGTGCAAGGGCTTTGGTGAGCGTCGCTTCAATGTGTTCGGTGCCTCTATCGGGCTGCAGCTCTAGAAAAATGAGCTCTCCCACAAGTTGGCCCTTATGGCTTTTGACGTATTGCTGAATCATCTGGCGCTGATACCGAATCGTGCGGCTTGTCTGCACTGCTTCCTCAACGTCCTTTGGCAAGCTCGTAAAACCTGCTGAGGGAACTGGGAACGTCCAGTAAAAGCCAACGAAGTTGCGGTACTCTGGGATCAATGACATCAGCAAACTCGGTTTTGAGTAGCGCCCTTCTGAAAAAATCCGACACCGGCGGATTTCGGGAAGTGCACTTGTATGGATGGTGCATCGACATCAACCGGTAGGGCAACCATGCAATCAGCAGACGCAGCTGAACACTTCAATCTTTCCTCGATCCTCGATGCTGCGACGTCGGCAGCCCAGTCAGCGGGTGCCATGTTGCGGACTGAATTCTACAGCGCTTCTGGTCGGCGCGGCTGTGGCCAAGTTGCAGCTATCGACGCGGAGGTCGAGACCTTCCTCAAACAACAACTTCTCTCAGCCCTGCCCTGCCGATGGCTTGGTGAGGAAATGGGGGCTGACGGGGTGCCGTCCTCCTTTGTGTGGGTTGTAGACCCACATGATGGCACTGGTGCTTTCATGCAGGGGCGGAGGGGATCAAGCGTTTCTATCGCGCTTCTTCACGATGCGCTCCCCGTCTTGGGGGTGGTGTACGCCTTCGCCTATCCTGATGATGAGGGTGATCTGATAACCTGGGCAGAGGGAACAGGGTCGGTCCGTCGTAACGGTCAGCCCATCGACATTGGCCTGCGGGATGTACCTCTCACGCCAGACGATCTAGTGGCCCTTTCCTATGTTGTTTCCCAATTGCCACAACAGAACGCTGCGGCGGTCGCCCCTACCCGCTTTATTGCCTTGCCCAGCATAGCTTACAGGCTCGCGTTGGCTGCGTGCGGGGAAGCGATTGCTGCCGTTGCTCTGAATCCTCTCTCCTCTTGGGACTTCGCTGCGGGTCATGCGCTCTTAAGAGGCGCGGGCGGTATCCTCATCAACAGTTTCGGCAGCGAAGTCCGCTACGACACAGATGGCAGGACGCAAACCCAGCTTTGCTTTGGCGGCTCACCTTCTGCGGTGCGCCAGCTGGTAGATCGGGACTGGTCGCCAGTGATGCAACCTGACCCGGGTGACCCTCGGGCCGCTGAGCCGAAAATACGGGTAGCAGGCTCGATCCGCCTTTCTCGAGCGCAGGGTTGTCTGCTAGGTCAGGTTGCTGGCGATGCTTTGGGAGCTCTGGTCGAGTTTGAGAGCAAACAAGCCATCGCATCCAAATACCCCAGTGGCGTGCGCAAGCTTGCTGATGGCGGCCCTTGGGACATAATAGCCGGACAGCCTACCGATGACTCTGAGCTGGGGCTCGCGTTAGCCCGTTGCCTCGTTCGAAATCGCAGGTTCATCACCGCAGAGGTCTTTGAGGCCTACCAGAACTGGTACCGCTCCTCGCCCTTCGACATCGGAAGTGCGACCCGAGACGCACTGGCCGCTCGCCGTCTAAATGTGAATAGCCAGGCAAACGGATCATTGATGCGCATCAGTCCTGTTGGCATCTTTGCCGCTGGGCGCCCGCAGCTAGCGGCAGAGCTGGCGGCAGAAGACAGCCGACTGACACATCCGAATCCTGTTTGTATCGCTTCCTGCGCCTCCTTTGCTGCAGCTATCTCTGTCGGCATTAGTGGGGGAACGCGAAATGACATGTTTCATGCGGCGCTGGAATTTGCCGGGGATGGCGCTGAAGCAGATACCGTTCGAAACACTTTGCGTAGCGCTCGCTCTGCCAAGCCAGCTGACTTCGAAGCGCAGATGGGTTGGGTGCTAACTGCTCTTCAGAATGCATTCTATCACCTCAGCGTAGGCACCTCATTGTCCAACGCGGTCATCGAAACGGTCTCCGAAGGTGGAGATACAGATACAAATGGTGCAGTCGTTGGAGCGCTTCTCGGCTCTGCCGATGGCCGCCAGGGCATTCCCGATCAGTGGCGCAGGATGGTTCTATCGTGCCGCCCGATGCGACATGCTGGTGCCCGACAGCCTCGGCCAATGGAGTATTGGCCAGATGATCTCCTTGAGCTTGCCGAAGGCCTGCTAGAGGCTGGAGTCGATCAATGAAAGAGTGTGTCACCCAAACCATCAGGCCGGAGCAATTGCCCCTTGCTACCTCTGGACATACTGATGGCATGCGCGTGCGAATACATCGGGGTACAAAGGAGATCGGCGGCACATGTGTGGAACTCGAAAGTTCCGGTCTACGGGTTCTGCTCGACCTTGGATTGCCGCTCGATGCGGAAGAAGCAAAGCTAGAACTGCTTCCCGACGTTTCCGGCTTACGAGAGGATGATGCAAGCCTTCTTGCCATTGTCCTTTCCCATGGCCATCGCGATCATTGGGGTTTAATACCGCTGGCAAATAGCTCAGTACCGCTGATCCTGGGCGCCGGCACCGAGCGCATCATGAGAGCGGCGTCCCTGTTCGTTCCGGGAGGTTTTGCTCCTACGGCATCCCAGCACCTTCAAGACCGTAAACCGGTGCAGGTCGGGCCTTTTACAATCACGCCCTATCTCGTCGATCATTCCGGATTTGATGCCTACGCACTTCTAGTGGAGGCTGGCGGCAAGAGGCTTTTCTACAGCGGTGATTTGCGGGCTCATGGACGCAAAGGTGCGCTCTTCGAGAGACTTTTGAGGGATCCTCCTGGGGACATCGACATCATGCTCATGGAAGGCTCCAGCATAGGGCGCATTGGCGAGGATGAGAGCTTCCCAAGCGAGGCGGACCTGGAAGAAGAATTCGTGCAAACCTTCCAGTCCACGTCTGGGATGGCACTCGTCGCCTGCTCTGCTCAAAATATCGATCGGGTTGTCACCCTCTATCGCGCAGCAAAGCGTACTGGTCGCCGCCTTGTGGTAGACGCCTATGCTGCAGAAGTGCTCAAGGCCACGGGATCGCCCAACATCCCCAAACCTGTGGAGCCCTGGAAGGACATCCAGGTGTTTATTCCCCAACGACAACGTCTGATGCTGAAAAAGAACGGAATTGCGCCGATTGTGGACAGCTATAAGGGCCGCCGTATATGGCCGGAACAGCTCGCCAAAGCGGCAGCTGAGTTCGTGATACTAGTTCGCCCATGGATGCTGGATGAACTTTCTTCGCTAGGTGCCTTGCAAGGAGCCGTTGCTGTTTGGTCCCAATGGGAAGGATATCTCAGGGAAGGAAGCGGCAAGGAGTTCAAAGCAGACTGCACCAGACGTGGAATTCCGTTCCATCAGATACACACCTCGGGGCACGCTAGTGTGTCGGATCTTAAGCGGCTTTCCAACGCAATCAAGCCAACCCGCCTCACCCCCATACATACGTTCTCGAGTGCTCAGTTCGACGATCTTTTTTCACAAGTAGCGGCTTACGATGACGGGCAGCTTTGGAGTGTCGAGTAGATGAGTTTCAAAAAAGGCCTGTCGCCTAAGTTCGCAGGTGCCCTGCAAGAGTTAGCAACGACACAATCTTGGTGGCGAGACGTTCTTGAGGACCCGACACTGGTGATTGCTATCCGAGAGGAGTCACTAAACGTCTATTGGCAGGGACAGTCTCTATTCCTTGTCAGGATGTCTGGTGACTCTGTCGTCGCTTCTACGCATCAGAAGTATCTGGTTGATCCGGCCCTCGCAGCACAAGTGCTGCTTCACGGCGACAAGTTCGAGATTGAAACACTTCGAAAGGCAGGTTTCATAGAGGCTTACGCGGGCAAGAACACCCTCAACAAGATGAAGCGAGCGGCAGGCATCTATGCGCAGGATGAGAAGCGTGGAGTTCACACCATCACCCTGCAGAACAAGAATGTTATCGATGTGGAGATCGCTTTTTCCGCAATCGGCATCGAAGATGCGGGGAGCCTGCCGCGGGCTGACATATGTGCTCTGGAGGACGGGCCTGACGGCACCAGGCTTGTCTTTTGGGAGGCAAAATTATTCGCCAACAGCGAGATTAGAGCTAAAGGCGAAGAGACAATGCCGCCTGTTTTGAGCCAAGTGCAAAAGTACAAATCCGTTATCAGTGCCCACCGGCAAAGTCTGGTGGAGGCCTATACTCGTGTCGCATCGGACTTGGTTGCCATCGAAAAAATGAGCGCCGGAGCGCGAACTTATGGACCGCTGATTCACAAAGTTGCAAGCGGTGGCCAACTGACTGTCTCTAGTGACCCGGACGTGGGCCTCCTAATCTATGACTTTTCAGCGGGAGACAAAGCCGAACCCACATGGAAGCTACACTTGGCGAAAATCGAAGCTGGCGTCGGGAAAGCTAGAGTCAAGGCAGCAGGCGACCCAAAGAACATCAGAATATAGGAAAGCCGGGGAACGTCGCAGCACCAAAGTCCCTGCAACTACAATTTCGGCTACCAGCGAGTTCAAGGGCTTCTACTTGCCACCACTGGTCTGCAGTTCAACAAGTTTTGCAAAGGCGATAGCAGAAAGGCGAAGTTGCAAAAGTTGCTGATGCTGCTACGTGGAGTCGAATAGGTACAAGCAGTCTTTCTTGTTCGAATGGCGGCCTCGGGACTACCTCGAAACCTTCCCGGTGGATCTCTGGAGCGAGGCAGGGTTCATCGAGTTCCGCTGCAGCTTCACCCTGCGCCGGAATCATGCCCTAAGGCAGTTAACTTAGGGTGCCGGCAGTGATCGGCGAGACCGACGGAGAACGGGAGCTGCTGATCATTGTGGTTGTCGAACAGATCGAGCAGCTGATCGATGAGGCTGTCGCCGAGAACAAGGGGGAGGTGAACTGAAGGATTGAGCGCTCGTTGAGGCAGGTGTAGCGCGGAGCTCGCGGGTTAACCAATCCTTAAGCGGGTGATTGCCGACGCGGCCTTGCGGGCGTAATGAGACTGAAGGACCTTTGTCCCATGCATCCTGCGCCCCCTTGTTGTGACACGAGGCGGGCGCTTTTCTTGTGGCGATCATCTAGGAAGCGCAGACGCTATCTGCTGTCAGCCATCGCACACCGAGGCACACGATGAAACTTTACAAGATCACGTTTCGCTCTGGCCGGGCTTCGATTATTGAAGACGAGCGCTCCCTGAACACCCTTGCTGCTGACTTGGCTCAAGATGGGTTTGTAGTCGTGCGCCGGCAAGCTAGCGGCTACAGCCAAGCCAAGGCGGAAGTGGCCATCATGGAACGAGCCGTCGAGAGCATTGACCCCCAGGAAGCCTAAGATAGACAACGATCTTTATTGATGAGATCAAAGCTCTGCTCGTACGCGTAAGAGAGCTAAAAGGCGTCACCATGCTGAAATCAATTGCCCTCACGGTCTTTAGCTTACTGCTGGTAACTCCTGCTCTTGCCCAAAATCGCGATTGGTCAGGCTCGTACGTCGGCATCGACGCCGGATACTCATCGTCCAAGCTAATCGCTTCGACAAACCCGGAGTTTACACAGGATCTCCGAGGAGAGATCGCTACCCTGAGCTTTGGCCACTGGACCGCAGTTGAAGAGTTTCTGCTTGGGTGGGACGTAGCATTGACTGCGGGCGGCCCATTTCTGCAGCGTGAGGACTCTTTCGAAGAAGTGGTGATCGTGACCGGTTTCGACGGCCCGATTCGATCCTATGTGAGAACGACTGAGTATGAGGTGGCGACAGGGGAAATCGCATCACTAGACGCCAGAGCGAAGGTCGGGTCGCCCATTGGACCCGTTCTGACCTACCTCGCTGGTGGACCCTCGGTGTCACTGACAACTGACTATTTTCAGATCGAGAACAGCGTGTACTCTGACGTGAGTGTTGACCTTGGCCTGACAGCCGCCATTGGCCTAGAAGCGCCTGTGACCGCCAATCTGTCGGTTCGCGCCGAGCTAGGGTACGATTTTTTGAACCCTACGCTTTCCGCATTGGGCGCCGGTACTGAACTCCCCTATTCACTCTCTGGACCTTACGCCAAAGGTGGCTTGTCCTACCATTTCAATTAGCCCGAGTTTGCGGCGGCAGCATTCGAGCGCTTGGCAACGCTGAGCTGAACAGGCCTATCCATATAAAGAGACATTCGACGCGGGGTTCTCTCGCAAGCCGAGTTTAGTACGTCCAACTCAAATCAAGTCAGCCATCTAAGATGCTGGTAACAAACAGCAATAAAGCTGTGTACTAAAATGCCGAAGTCACCAGCTTTGGAGAACATCGGGGTCAGAGAGAGCATTTAGGCTCTTTTGCCCAGATCGGCAGTCATCAGGTCTAGCCGCAAAGGGCCACGAAAGCTGGGGTTTTCACCCCTGCCCTATGGCTCGGAGAATGTTCGCGGCTGGAGGAGTGGCGGGTAGAGAGGGATTCGAACCCCCGGAACGCTTGCACGTTCGCCGGTTTTCAAGACCGGAGCAATCAACCGCTCTGCCATCTACCCGTTAGTTGTGCGTTTAGCTGGAGAGCGCCACGCTGTCCAGTGTGGATGAAGCGTGGCGTCTCTGCGTGTCCTACGGCAGCAGAACTACCGAGCCAGTGGTTTCTCTGCCCTCAAGCGCCCGGTGGGCGTCAGCGGTTTGGCTCAAGGGGAAGGTCTTTCCGATGTTTACCTTTATGCTGCCACTCGCGACGGCTACGAAAAGAGCGTCGGCACCTTCCAGCAGGGCTTCGCGCGCCCCGAGGTAATGCGCCGTCGTCGGACGGGTGACATAAAGCGAGCCCTTGCGCGACAGCACGGTAATATCCGGGATGCTCACCACGCCCGATGCATTGCCGAAGCTTGCCATCAGGCCGCGGGGGCGCAGGCAATCGAGCGATTGCTCGAACGTTGCCTTGCCCACACCGTCGTAAACAACGTCCACCCCCTTGCCGCCCGTGATCTCCTTCACCCGAGCGGCGAAATCTTCGGTGCGGTAGTTGATGAGGTGATCGCAGCCTTGCGCCCGCGCAAGCTCCAGCTTTTCGGCACTGCCGGCGGTTGCGATAACAGTTGCGCCAAGAGCCTTGGCCCATTGCGTTGCGATCTGGCCGACGCCGCCGGCAGCTGCATGCCACAAGATGGCTTCGCCCCTAGCGAGCGGCCAGGTCTTGTGCAGCAGGTAGTAGGCTGTCAGGCCCTTGAGCATGATGGCGGCGGCGGTTTGGTCATCAATCCCTTCGGGGATGGGCACCATGCGCTCGGCCGCAGCCAGTCGTTCAGTGGCGTAGGCGCCGATCTGGCCCTGGTAGGCGACGCGATCGCCAACCTTGAAATCGGTTACGCCTTCGCCAAGCGCGGTGATGACCCCTGCCCCTTCATTGCCGGCAACAAAGGGGGCTTGCACGGGATAAAGCCCCGAGCGCTGGTAGGTGTCGATGAAGTTCAGCCCAATGGCAGTCTGCCGAAGCTTGACCTGCCCGGGGCCCGGCTCGCCCACCGAATGGTCCTCGAAGCTGAGCTGTTCGGGGCCACCGGTCTGGTGAACAACAATGGCTTTGGTCATGAACGTGGCTTCCGTGGAGCAGATTTGGGCCGAGCCTGGGCGCGGGCGATCGGCGAGGTCTTGGACCGGGCGCGGGGCTGCGAGGCTGCCGCTTCCTGCGCGCTGACCGAGCCGGTTGGGCCGGTGAAAGGAGCGATAGTCGCCCCTGCGCCACCGGTCCGGGCGCGCTTGCGCTGGGAGGCGATGATGTTGATGGCTTCCACAAGCACCGAGAAGCCCATGGCAGCATAGATGTAGCCTTTGGGAATGTGGAAGCCCAAGCCGTCAGCTACCAACGACACGCCGATCAGTAGCAGGAAGGCCAGAGCGAGCATCTTGGTGGTGGGGTGTTCCGAAACGAACTTGGCCACAGGACCCGAGGCCACGAACATTACGCCCACTGCCACGATCACCGCCGCGATCATTACTTCCACATCGTCCGCCATACCAACGGCGGTCACAATGGAGTCGATCGAGAACACCATGTCGATGACGATGATCTGCCCAATGACGGCGGCGAACAATGCCGTCGCCTTCCCGGCTATATTCGCCTCATGCGGCTCCTCGATGGCGGCATGCATTTCGTGCGTGGCCTTGTAGACAAGGAAGGCGCCACCGGCGATCAGGATCAGGTCTTTCCAGGAAAGGTCGAAACCAAAGGCGGAGAATGCCGGCTGGGTCAGGCTAATGATCCAGCTGATTACCAGAAGCAGCAAGATACGGAAGATCAACGCAAGCGCCAGGCCCAGCTTGCGGGCACGGTCAGCCTGCTCCTTGGGCAGGCGTGACACCAGAACGGAGATGAAAACGATATTGTCGATGCCCAGCACGATCTCCATGACCGTCAGGGTTCCAAAGGCGATCCACGCATTGGGATCGGACAATAGTTCAAGCATGTGGCGCTCCGTTGCGAGTCTGTGGCTGAGATATCTAAGCGTTGCCGCGATCTTGGGAAAGCCTCGTGCCGCTCTTTTCCGGCCGCTGCGGCCTTGGCGGCATTATGGCGGCGATGCGGGTGCTGGCAAAGGCCTGCGGCAGAATGATAGTATGAGGCAAAGCACCTTCAGGAGTTTTCATGACCGATCCCCGGCAGACCACCCATGAAGCCGTCGTTGTTGGCGGGGGACTCGTCGGGACGGCTGCAGCCATCGCCTTGGCCCAGGCGGGCCTCCAAATTCTTCATCTCGCGCCCAAGGGGCCGCCGGATCGCCGCACTTCGGCGCTGATGATGCCAAGCGTTCGCTACCTGCAGCGAACCGGCTTGATCGATGCGCCCGAAACACTTGGGCACAGGCTGAGCCAGATACGCATCATTGATGCGACGGGGCGCCTAATCCGGGCGCCGGAGACCTTGTTCGACGCGAGTGAGGCGGGGCTTGATGCCTTTGGGTGGAATTTTGCCAATGCGCCGCTATTGGAGCGCATGAACGATGTGGCCAGTGCCCTGCCCTCGTTGGAGACGCGTCCCCTGACCGTCAGCCGGATTGAAGACCGCACGGGCCAACACGTGCTTCACCTTGCCGATGGCACGCAAGCCGTTGCGCCTCTCTTGGTGGGCGCCGATGGCAAGAAATCGCTGGTGCGGGGCTCGGCTGGGTTCAAGGTGCGCGAACATGTGTTCGAGCAATCCGCGCTGGTCTGCGATCTCGAGCTCAGCCGCCCGCTGGGCAACACCTCGGTTGAATTCCACTATCCCAACGGGCCGTTCACGCTAGTGCCTGCCGGCGGAACGCGCGCGAATCTGGTCTGGATCGACCGGGTCGAGGTTTTGGGAGCGGCCAGGGCCGGCGGCGACGAGACGCTCGCCTCGGCCTTGCTCGAGCGATCACAGCGCCTGTTTGGTGGGATAAAGATCGCCTCGCCCACCTTCATCTTCCCCCTCAGCACGCTTGCCGTGGACCGGGCGGGTGCCAACGGCGTGGTTCTGGTTGGCGAAGCGGCACACGCCTTCCCCCCGATCGGGGCACAGGGGCTCAATCTTGGTTTGCGTGACGTTGCGGAACTCGCCGCAGCGCTTGCGGCAAGCGATCGCACTCGAGGGAGCTGGGCACAGCAGATCAGCACCGACTACGCCCGCCGGCGAGCCACTGACCTGGCGCGCACCGGCGGCATGGTCGACACCTTGTTCCGCTCGCTTCTTGCCGAAATGATCCCCGTCCAGGCCCTCCGCGCTGGCGGCCTCTGGGCGCTTAAGCTGCTCCCGAGCCTGCGCCGACAGGCCTTTGCGCTTGGGATGGGTGATCGCTAGCCTTCGCCGCTCGCTGAGCCCTCATTAAACCTCACGGTAGACCTGTCACACCGCGAGTGGCGTGGCACGCCGCCACTCACCCGCTTCGTCGTTCGACGGGGCTCGCCAGGAGGACTTCGGAAGCTCGCGGCAAAAGAAAAGGCGCGGTTTCCCGCGCCCTCTCCATAGACTAGATCGCCTTCGCTTACTGGGCGGCTGGCGCAGTCTCGCCCTCAGCTGCACCAGCAGCACCACCATCAAGCTGGCGGCGCAGTTGTTCGGCGCGATCCTGCAGGACCTGCTCCAGGGCGTTCTCGCCCGAAGTTTCCTTGCGGAACTCGTCGAAGCTGATCGAAGCCTCGCCATCATAGGCGGCGGTGAAGCCAGCCAGGGTGATCTCGATGGTCAGATCTTCGTTCTGGCGATTTTTGGCCGTGAGCTTGAGCTTGCTGCCCTTCTTGAGCGAGTCGACATATTGCTCGTTGATCACAAGTTGGGTGGCGCAGGAGGTCGGGTCGCACAGCATGTAGGGCACGCGGACGGGCTTGGATCCGTCGATCTGCCAGGTCAGGCCGAACGGCAGCAAAACGCCGAGTGGAACAGCAGCAACGGCCAGCAAACGCGATTCCTGACCCGGATCGTCGCGCAGGAGGAACGAGCCGAGGAACTGGCCATTTGCCAGAACCACCTGGCGCATGATGCAAGCCTTTTTGCCGTCGGGCAGCGGGTCGCACACCTTGAGCCAGTTCTGCTGTGGTGCCGCACTACCGGCGGCAGGCGCAGCAGCACTCGTAGCAGCTGGTGCTTCTGGCGCTGCAGTTTCTTGTGCATAGGCCGACAGCGGGGACAGCATGAGCGCAGCCACCGCTAGACCGGCGACGAGGGGTTTCCTGAAGTTCATAGAATATCCTTGGCTTCTTTGGCGGTCCCGGTGGCCATCGCCACCTAAGATAACTGAACTGCCCTTCAAGTGCTGAAATCGGGCAATAACATGACCGATGATCCTTGCCAAAGCATTATGGCAGATAGGGTAAGCGCAGCCGCCTTCAGGCCGCATTTTCTGCCAGTTTTGCTAGGCGCGAGAGAATTGCGGCAGTGCCCTTTAGACGATCATTTGCCTTGGGCCAGTTGCGCGCGAACACGAGTTTCTGATCGGGCTTGATGCGAACCTGGTTGGCTGGATCGCTGACCATGCGCACAAGTGCCGGAGGATTGGGAAACTCGTTGTTGCGCAGGGTGAGCACCGCGCCCTTGGGACCTGCGTCGACCTTTTCGACATTAGCCTGGCGGCACAGCGCCTTGACCAGGATCACCTTGAGCAGAGCTTCAACTTCCTCCGGCAAGGGTCCGAAGCGGTCGATCAATTCCGCGCCGGCAGCGTCGATGTCGCGGATGTCGGTGAGATCGCCCAGGCGCCGGTAGAGCTGCATGCGCAGCTGCAAATCCGGCACATAGTGCTCAGGAATCATCACCGGCATGCCGAGCGAGATCTGCGGGCTCCACTCGTTGCGGTCCTCATAGTCCTCGTCGCCATTCTTGAGGTTGGCAACCGCCTCCTCCAGCATGGACTGATAAAGTTCGTAGCCCACTTCGCGGATGTGGCCCGATTGTTCGTCACCCAGGAGATTGCCGGCACCACGGATATCGAGGTCATGGCTCGCCAGCTGGAACCCGGCGCCCAACGATTCCAGGGACTGCAGTACGCCCAGTCTTCGTTCCGCAGTGTCGGTCAGCTTCTTATCGGCTGGCACGGTGAACAGCGCATAAGCGCGAGCCTTGGCCCGGCCGATGCGGCCACGGATCTGGTAGAGCTGCGCGAGGCCGAAATTATCGGCCCGATGCACGATCAGCGTGTTGGCATTCGGAATATCAAGCCCCGATTCCACGATCGTCGTGGCAACGAGAACGTCGAACTTGCCGTCATAAAAGGCATTCATGATGTCATCAAGCTCGCCCGGCGCCATCTGACCATTGGCGACGACATAGGACACCTCTGGGACCTGCGTCCGCAGGAATTCGGCAATATTGGCCTGATCCTTGATGCGCGGCACCACATAGAAGCTCTGCCCGCCACGGTACTTCTCGCGCAGCAGCGCCTCGCGAATGGACAGGGGATCAAACGGCGAAATGAAGGTGCGGATCGCAAGGCGATCAACCGGTGGCGTCGCCAAGAGCGACAGGTCGCGCACGCCTGTCAGCGCCAGCTGCAGCGTCCGCGGGATCGGCGTTGCCGTCAGCGTCAGCACATGGACATTGGCCTTGAGCTCCTTGAGACGCTCCTTGTGGCCCACGCCGAAGTGCTGTTCCTCGTCGATGATCAGCAGGCCCAAATCCCTGAACTTGATGGTCTTGCTGAGGAGGGCATGCGTGCCCACCACGATATCCACCTGACCATCGGCCAGGCCTTCCTTGGTCGCCTTGAGCTCTGCCGCCGGCACCATGCGCGAGGCCTGCCGCACCCGCACGGGCAACCCGGCGAAACGCTCTGAGAACGTCTTGAAGTGCTGGCGCGACAGCAGCGTCGTGGGCACGACCACGGCCACCTGCTTGCCGCTCAGCGCCACGGCGAACGCGGCGCGAAGCGCCACTTCCGTCTTGCCGAAACCCACGTCGCCACACACCAGTCGGTCCATGACGCGGCCGGAGGTCACATCATCGAACACGGCTTCGATGGCTGCCAGCTGGTCCTCCGTTTCCTCGTAGGGGAAACGCGCCGCGAATTCGTCATAGGCGCCCGGATTGATCTCGATGACGTCGGCCTTCGTCAGCAGACGCGCTGCCGCGATCTTGATTAGCTGCTCCGCCATCTCGCGGATGCGTTTCTTGAGGCGGCCTTTCTTGGCCTGCCACGCCACGCCGCCCAGCTTGTCGAGCGTCGTATTGCCCTCGTCGGCACCGTAGCGCGTCAGCAGCTCGATGTTTTCCACCGGCAGGTAGAGCTTGGTGTCCCCACCATATTCGAGCTCGACGCATTCATGCGGCGCCCCGCCCGCCTCGATCACTTTAAGACCGAGGAACCGCCCGATGCCGTGATCCACATGGACCACAAGATCGCCGGCCGCCAGGCTTGCCGCCTCGGTCAGCGCATCCGATGCTTTCTTCTTGCGCTGCGGCCGTAGGATGCGCTCGCCCAGAATGTCCTGCTCGCTCAGGACGACGAGATCCTTGGTCTCGAATCCCGTTTCAAGCGGCAGGACCACCAGCGAGGTCGTCGCCGCACTTGTGGTCTCGGCATCGCGCCAGTTCTCTGCAAGGCGCGGATTGGTCAGCCCATGGTCCTTGAGCACCTGCACCATGCGGTCCCGCGTGCCCGTGCTCCAGCACGCCACAACAGCCCGCCGGCCACGCCGCCGCTCTTCAAGCAGTCGATCAACAACCGCCTGGAACAGATTGGTGTCCTGCGCCAATCGCTCCGCTGCAAAGCTCGGCGCGATCGATCCACCCGCATCATCGGACGCCTTGGTGCCAGGCGCCAGGAACTGGCTCAGTTGCACCACCGATGCGCCGGCAAGCGCATAAGGATGTTCGTCCACCGCATAGAGAAGCTCAGGCTTGATAGGCTTGTAGGGCGCTCCCGCCCCAGCCACCGCCGGCGCCAGCCGCGCCGTTTCGCGCGCCTCGTAATAGTCGCGGATCTGCTCCACGCGGTCGGCATAAGCTTCCGTTGCCTGCTCGTCGAACACGAACGGCGCATCACCGACATAGGCCGCCAGCGTGTCGAGATGCTCGTAGAAGAACGGCAGCCAATGCTCGGTGCCCGAATAGCGCGAGCCGCCACTCACCGAGGCATAAAGGGTATCATCCACCGTGTTGCCACCGAACGCCGCCGTATAGTTCTGCCGGAAACGGCGGATTGTTTCGTCCGTCAGCACCACCTCGCTCATCGGCGTCAGGTCAACGCGCTTGAGCTGCCCCGTCGTGCGCTGCGTGTCGGGATCGAATGTGCGGATCGATTCGAGCTGGCTGCCGAAAAAGTCAAAGCGCAGCGGCGCTTCGGCACTTGCCGGAAACAGATCCACCAACCCGCCACGTACCGCGTACTCACCGCTCTCGCGCACCGTCGGTACGCGCAGATAACCATTGTTCGCCGCCCAGGCGATCAGCTTCTCGCTATCGACGATCTGCCCCGTCGCCGCCGAAAACGACATGGTCTCCACCACGTCGCGCGGCGGCAGCTTCTGGATGAGTGCATTGACGGCGGTCAACACCACCGCACCCTTTGCCCCGCTCGTCAGCGCCGCCAGCGTGTTCATGCGCGCAGCAATCGTCACATTGTTGGGCGAGACGCGATCATAGGGCAAGCAGTCCCAGGCCGGCAGTTGGAGGATCGTGTGCCCCGGCAACATCGCGGTCAGGATCTCGGCCATGCGCTGCAGGCGCCGCCCGTCTCGCGCCACGAACACAATGCTGGCGGCATCATCCGGCGCAGCCTCAACCCGCTGCTGGATCAGCTTGGCCAGCACCATGGGCTGCATGCCATCGGGCACATTGGCGATGGTCCGCGTCGGGCGCTGGGCTACGATCTCGTTCATTTTCCCACTCGCGCCTGATGATCGGCAATGATTTCAGCCAGAAACGCCTTGTCCACATGATCGGGCGGCGTTTCCTGCCCCATCACCCATTTGAGCAGCGGCGGGTCTTCCTCGCTCATCAGCGCTTCGAGCCGATCGAGTTGCGAGCTGTCCATGTTTTCTGTGTGTGCGTCGGCATAAGGCCCCAGCACAAGATCCATCTCGCGCGTTCCCCGGTGCCAGGCCCGGTAACGCAGCTTCTTGCGGCGCATGGAAATGTCTTCACCGGCAGTCATTTGACACACCATGATCCTGTTTGTTCTCGCTTTGGACGCACTGTTTAACGAGATGTGCCGAAGTTGTCAGCCCTTTACTGCTGCTGGTCCTTGGATCCGGTCCGAGGGCAGCGCCGGTGGTTGTGGCTTGAAGTACTCAGCAATACCCTCCACCCAAGGAGAATCGCTTCGTGTCCCGCCCGGAATCCCTCTCGCCGCTGTTTCGTTCCCTCCGTTCCATCAAGGGCGTGGGCGACAAGCTCGCCGCCCTGCTCACGCGCTATTTCGGCGCGCCCGAGGGACAGGAAGCGATTGCGCTCGATATCTTGATGCACATGCCATCGGGCGTCGTGGACCGGCGCCGACAGGTCGGCATTGCCGAGGCCCATCTCAATCAGATCGTGACCCTGCGCCTCCACATCGACCGCCACCAGCCTCCGCCCAAGGGCAAGCCGCATATTCCCCATCGCGTCTTTGCCCATGACGAGACCGGCGATGTGCAGCTCGTGTTCTTTCGCGCCCAGGGTGGCTGGGTCGAACGTGCACTGCCCGAAGGCGAAGAGCGCTTTGTTTCCGGCCAGATCGGCTTTTTCAACGGCGAGAAGCAGATCACCCATCCCGACTACATCGTCGAGCCCGACAAGTTCGATACCCTGCCGCTGGTCGAACCAGTCTATCCCCTCACTCATGGACTGAGTTCCAAGGCGCTGAGCAAGCTCGTCCGCCAAGTGGTCGAGAGCATGCCCCCGCTACCCGAATGGGTGGACGAGCACACGTTGCAGGAGCGCAAATGGCCAACCTTTGCCCACGCCATGAAGTCGGTGCACATGCCGGCGTCGCCCGAGGAAGCCGAACTCTGGGCGCCCGCGCGCATGCGCCTCGCCTATGACGAGTACTTCGCGGGCCAACTTACCTTGCAATTGATCCGCTCAACGATGGTCGCCGATCGCGGCATTGCGCGCACCTTCAATGGCGAGATTACCGAACGCGTCCAGCACGCCCTGCCCTTCTCCCTCACGGAGGGACAGCAAAAGGCCGTCGATGAAATCCGTGCCGACCTCGCCTCGCCCAACCGCATGTCGCGCCTCCTTCAGGGCGACGTGGGCGCCGGCAAGACGGTTGTGGCCCTCATGGCCATGGCGGCAATGGCAGAAAGTGGCGCCCAATCGTCACTGATGGCGCCCACCGAAATCCTCGCCACACAACACTTCAAAACGCTCAAGCCACTCTGCGATTCGGCGGGCCTTGGCTGCGAACTTCTCACCGGCAAGATGGGCGCGGCCGAACGGCGGGAGAAGCTTGCCGGCATTGCCAATGGCGAAACCACAATTGTTGTTGGCACCCATGCCCTGTTCCAGTCGGGCGTCGAGTTCCACAATCTTGGCCTTACCGTCGTGGATGAGCAACACCGCTTCGGCGTCCACCAGCGCCTCGCCTTGTCCGATAAGGGTAAGCACACAGACCTCCTGGTGATGACAGCCACACCCATCCCACGAACGCTTGTCCTCACCCATTTCGGCGACATGGAAGTCAGCATCCTGCGCGAAAAGCCCCGCGGGCGTCAGCCGATCGACACGGCCGTCCTCTCCATCAACGACTATGACCGGGTCATTGCTCGCCTGCATGCCCGTCTGGCCGAAGGCGCTCAGGCGTTCTGGGTCTGCCCGCTCGTTGAAGAAAGCGAACACCTCGACGTGGTCGCCGCCGAAGATCGTTTTGCCGAACTGCAAAAGGTCTTTGGCGACCAGGTTGCCTTGGTCCATGGCCGCATGAGCGCTGCTGCCAAGCAGGAGGTGATGCAGCGCTTCTCCGCGAACGAGCTCAAGCTCCTCGTCGCCACAACGGTTATCGAAGTGGGCGTAGACGTCCCCAACGCCTCGATCATGATCATCGAACACGCCGAGCGCTTCGGCCTCGCGCAACTTCACCAGCTGCGCGGTCGCGTCGGCCGTGGCTCGCAACGCTCCGCCTGCCTCCTCCTTTACAAGGACCCCTTGAGCGAAACTGCCAAGGCACGGCTCGAAACCATCAAATCCACCGAGGACGGCTTCGTGATTGCCGAACGTGACCTGGAGCTACGCGGCCAGGGCGATGTCCTGGGCACCCGACAATCCGGCATGCCCGGGTACCGCCTCGCCGTTCCTGACGTGCACCGCCATCTCCTCGACTTCGCCCATGATGACGCCAAGGATTTGCTGAGCCGCAACCCGGGGCTGACGGGTCCGGAGGGAGAAGCCGCCCGAACGGCGCTGTATCTGTTCAGGAAAGACCTTGCGATTCCGCTGATCAGGGCGGGGTGAGCCACGACTGTCGCCCCGACCGTCACCGGCGGCTGACCTGAAGGCTCTACACTTGCTGACGGCTTGGCCAAGTATCACCCGCGGGCTAAGGCCCTAGAGTGACGATCGGGTGTAAGGTAGGCTTTTCAGCAAACCTCATCCTGAGCCTGCCGACGGATCGTGGCACCATCGCGCCCCGTCCCCACGTCTGGACAAGCTCACCATCAGGACTGATGCTTATTCCACCGTCACCGACTTCGCCAAATTCCTCGGCTGGTCCACGTCCGTGCCCATGAACACGGCCGTATGATACGCCAGCAACTGTACCGGAATGGTTGCGAGGATCGGCGCCACGAAGCTCGACACCTGCGGGATGACGATCACATCAGCCACGCCATGCCCCACTGTTCCCGCACCCTGCGCATCGGTGATGAGGATGATCTTGCCGCCACGGGCGGCCACTTCCTGCATGTTGCTCAGCGTCTTGTCGACCAGCTCGTCTGATGGCGCGACCACAATCACCGGCATGTCTTCATCCACCAGCGCGATTGGGCCGTGCTTCAGCTCACCTGCCGCATAGCCTTCGGCGTGGATGTAGCTGATTTCCTTGAGCTTCAGAGCCCCTTCCATGGCGATCGGGAACATGGGACCACGCCCCAGATAAAGCACATCCTTGGCCTTGCTCAGCCGCTTGGCTATGTCCATGATCTGCGCTTCGGTGTTGAGCGCCTGCGACACGGCGGTCGGCAAATGCACCAACGCACGAACGAACTCGCTTTCCTGCTCCGCCGTCAGCACACCTCGCGCGCGACCTGCCGCAATGGCGAGGCTTGCGAGCGCCGTCAGTTGCGCGGTCAGCGCCTTGGTTGACGCTACCCCGATTTCTGGACCACAGAGAATCGGGAACACCACGCTCGATTCCCGCGCGATGGTCGATTCCAGCGTGTTCACCAGCGAGGCAACATGCTGCCCCTGCCCCGCGCAATAGCGCAGCGCAGCAAGCGTATCTGCCGTTTCGCCAGACTGGGAGATAAACAGCGACAAGCCACCCTTTTCCAGCGGCGGCTCGCGATAGCGGAACTCGGACGCCACATCGATGTCGACCGGCAACCTTGCGTAGCGCTCGAACCAGTATTTCGCCACGGCACCGGCCAGATAGGCCGTGCCGCAAGCGCTGATCGTCAGTCGCGTCAAATCAGCGAAGTCGAACGGCAGCGTTTCGCGGATCGCGACCTTCTCGGCGCCCATGTCAACGTAGTGGCTGAGCGTATGCGAGATGGTCTCAGGCTGCTCGTAAATTTCCTTGCTCATGAAGTGGCGGTGGTTGCCCTTGTCGACCAGCAAGGCCGATGCCTGCGACACCTGCTGCTCGCGCTGCACGATGGCATCCTTGCCGTCGCGGATGGTCACGCCCTTTGGTGTAATCACGGCCCAATCGCCATCTTCGAGATAGGTGAGCCGCGAGGTGAAGGGCGCCAGCGCCATGGCGTCGGAGCCCAGATACATTTCCGTCGTGCCATAGCCGATAGCGAGCGGCGCACCATGCCGCGCAGCAATCAGCAGCCCGTCCTCGCCCTTGAACAGGAACGCCAGGGCAAAGGCACCCTTGAGCTTCTTGAGCGTGCGCGCAACGGCCAGTTCCGGATCGGCTCCATTGGCCAGTTCGCGGGAAACCCAGAGCGCCACCGACTCGGTATCGGTCTGCGTTTTGGGCAAATAGCCATCATTGGCGAGATCCGCGAGCAGTTCGCGGAAGTTCTCGATGATGCCGTTGTGGACGACGGCCACCCGATCGGTGGCGTGAGGATGAGCATTCTGCTCGGTCGGCGCGCCATGCGTCGCCCAGCGCGTATGGCCAATGCCGATCTGTCCGCCGAGCGGCTCGAAGCTCAGTTTCTGTGCAAGATTGCCGAGCTTGCCTTCAGCCCGGCGCCGCGCAATGTCACCGCCTTCGAGCGTTGCTACGCCGGCACTGTCATAGCCGCGATATTCCAGGCGCTTGAGTGCATCCACGAGCCGCGTCGCAACAGGCGCGCTCCCAACGATTCCTACGATGCCGCACATGCTACTTTCCCTTTGCCGCTTTTTTCGCGAGCGCCCGCTCGCGCACCTTGGGCGCATGGCCCGGCTTGTTTTCCTGCCGCGCCCGGCCAAAGGCTACGGCGTCTGGCGGCACGTCTTCGGTGATCACGCTGCCGCTGGCCACCAACGCGCCCTCTCCGACTGTCACGGGCGCTACAAGCGAGCTGTTGGAACCCACAAAGGCATTGTCGCCGATGATGGTGCGATGCTTGTTGTAACCGTCATAGTTGACGGTGATCACCCCGGCGCCGACATTGACGTTCGCACCCACTTCGGCGTCGCCGATATAGGTGAGATGGCTGACCTTGGCGCCCTTGCCAATCTCGGCTTTCTTGATCTCTACGAAATTGCCCACCTTGGCGTCCTCATGAAGGTTCGCCTCCGGCCGCAAGCGCGCGAACGGTCCTACCGAAGCATTGCGCCCCACATGCGCCCCCTCAAGATGGCTGAAGGCATGGATCACAGCACCTTCCTCGATCACCACGCCGGGCCCGAACACCACATTGGGCTCGATGGTCACATCCTCAGCGATCTGCGTGTCATAGGAGAACCAGACGCTGTCCGGATCCTTGAGCGTTACGCCCGCCTTCATGAAATCTTCCCGGCGCAGCTTCTGGAACTGGGCCTCGGCCGCTGCTAAACGCACCCGGTCGTCGACACCCATGACCTCGCCCGCATCGGCCTCGATAAACTCCACCCGGCGACCATCCGCATTGGCGATTTCAACGGCGTCGGTGAGGTAATATTCCCCCTTGGCATTCTTATTCCCGATCCGGTCGATGATGCCGGTCAACACCTCTGCGCGGAAACCGATAATGCCGGAATTAGCCAGGCCGATCTTGCGCTCTTCTTCCGTCGCGTCCCGATGCTCACGAATGGCAAGCAGCTTCCCACCCTCCGTCAGCAGGCGCCCAAGATTGGTGGGATCAGCCGGCCGATAGCCGACCACGACGATGTCGGCGCCGCCGTCGAGCCTTTTGGCGATCGCGTCAACCGTCACGCTCGAAACCAGAGGATTGTCGGCATAAAGCACAACGACATGGCCTCGATGCTGGGCAAACGCCTCCCGCGCCTGCCGCACCGCGTGGCCCGTCCCCAATCTCTCAAGCTGGCTGAATATGCGCGCGCTGACAGCGTGACGGGCTACCTCGGCCTGAACGGCCTCGTGGTTCGGACCCACAACGACGCAGATGTCCTTCGCACCCGATTTCAGCGCCGTCTGCATGACATGCCCGACCATCGGGAGCCCGCCCACGTGGTGCAGAACCTTGGGCGTTGCCGATCGCATGCGGGTGCCTTCGCCCGCTGCAAGAATGATCGACAGCAGTTCAGTCATGAAGCGTTCTCCAATTGGGCCGTCTATTGCCGCTCATATCAACAGATTTATGGCAGGTAAGCGTTGGCGAATACCTAATCGTGGCCGCATGTTCAAACCAAAGCTTCAGACTTGATTCGAATGCGAAATGAGGGAACGCCGGCGTGGCCAGGGCATCTGAACAATTCCGGCAATCGGATGCCGCCCTTTGGGGCATCGTCGCTCTGGTGTCCTGCGCCATCGCCGTGATGGGCGCCAACATATCGGCCATAATCCCCTCCAGCGTTCTGGGTGGCCTGCATCGCACCCGTATCGAGGGCGCTTCGCTAGAGCAATTGCGCATGCAAGTCGCCGATTTGCGCCAGCAATCGGTCGAGCTCAAGCGCGACAACGCCCAATTGCTGACCCGCTTTGCCCTTGAAGAGCAGCAAAACAATGAGGTCGTCCGACGCGTTGGCGCCCTTGAAGTCAGCCTACCCAGGCTTCTGGAGGCGATGCCCGAAAACGCAGGGATTGACCGGTCCACGATCACTTCCTCTATTGGCGAGGAACAGCCCCAAATGTTTGACGCTGAAGGCGGCTCCGTGGCCATTCGCCAGCGCCCGATGCAGGAAGCCCAGCCTACCCCCGCAGAACAACCGCTGCCCGAAATTGCGGCGCTGCCCCCCACAGACGCCTTCGGCATTGCCTTGGGCACGCCCATCGCACCGGAACAAGCTGATGCTACTTGGCGTAATCTCTCCATAAAGCTCGGCCCCCTCCTGTTCGGCCTTTCCCCGCATGTGGTGGACGCCGGCGCTGGCCGACAGCAGATCGTAGCTGGCCCGTTCCCGCAACGTGCCGAAGCTACGGCGTTGTGCACGCAAGTGGAGTACGTCTCGATCGCCTGCATGCCAACAGAGTTTAGTGGAACACCACTTCAAAGCCCCGCTACTGCGCAATAGCGGTTGACAGCGAAAGCTGGCTGACTATGTTCCGCCGCAACGCCTCCGGGCGTCAGCATTTGGTGCGTGCCGGTAGCTCAGTGGTAGAGCATTCGACTTTTAATCGAATGGTCGAGGGTTCGACCCCCTCCCGGCATACCAATTCCCTTCCCGTCAAAGCGAGCCCTTCCGGTGTCACAGGACAGCATCGATCTGCTCAAGGTGCTGGCTGCCACGGCCCTGGTTTATGCCCTGGGCACGTTGGTGATGCTCTATGTTATCTTCGGGCTGTCACAATATGGCGCCGATCTGCCGATGATCGGCTCGCTGCCGCTCACCGCGCCGCCGGAAATGGTGCCGCTACTTGCCAACACAAAGCTGTTCGTTACGCTGGCTGCCGCCCATGTCACCGCCATGGGCCTGGCGCTCCTGATCACCAGCCAGACCATCGACATGGCCCTCTTGATCACCTCCAAGGCTGTAACCGTGGTGATCACCGCCCTGCTCGGCTTTGCCGGCGGCCACATGATCTTTTTGCAGCTGAACGAGAAGACTGCGCTCAATCTGCAGACTCTAACGCCACCCCTGATTGCGTTGGCGGCCTTCTTCGTCCTGTCCAGCGTTCTCAGCATCCAGAACCTGCGCCAGTTCGGTAACCTGCGCTTTGTGATCGGCATCGCCCTGATCCTGATCGGACCTATGCTGCTGATGTGGCTCTAGCCAGAGGCGAGTGAACAAAAGGCCGGGATTGCTCCCGGCCTTCTTTCGGCGTCAGGCGCGCGCCGGGGGCGCGATCATGAAAGCCAGCTTGAATGCTATCGGGCTCACGATCTGGGTCATGATAAAGGCAATCGGCCATGCTGTGATGAAGCTGATCGGCCAGTGCGGCAGGAAGCTCGGGCCAGCGTTGATGAAGCCCATGATCGCGGACATGGAAATGGCCATCATGAATGTCATCAGCAGTTGCAGGACGAATTGAGTTTTCTTGGGCAAATCTTTGATCTCCAACAGGTCTGACACTGACGGAGAACGGCCCCGCGCCAGCATCATCCCAAACAAAAGGGTATGATGCCGATGGGACGCTTGCGCGACGAAACCCGCCCTTGAGCGGAGCCGGGATACCAACCGGCGACTTCTTCTCGACCCGCTTGGAATAAGAGGGCCCGCCTGCGGGGTCAACCTGAATTCAGCTTGGGGCTGGCCCCCAAAAACAAAAGGCCGGGATCGCTCCCGGCCTTCCGTTTATTCCTTGTCGGCTGTTGCCTTCGGCTTTTTCGGCTTTGGCAGCGCCTTGGGCTTTGCCGGCCGCGGAGGAACCGCGATCAGTTCGAGCTTGGCATCCTGCCCTTCGCCAACCACGGCCACGGTCACCGTGCCGCCATTGACGAGTTCGCCGAACAGCACCTGGTCGGCCAGCGGCTTCTTGATGTGCTCCTGGATCACGCGACCCAGGGGACGCGCGCCCATGCGTTCATCATAGCCGCGCTCGGCGAGCCAATCGGCCGCCTCGGGCTGCAGGATGATCGTGACACCACGCTCGGCTAGCTGGCCTTCAAGCTGCAGCACGAACTTCTCGACGACGCGACGAACCACTTCGCGTGGCAGCGGCGCAAACGAGATGATCGCATCCAGGCGGTTGCGGAATTCCGGCGTGAAGGTGCGGTTGATCGCCTCTTCGTCGTCACCCTGCTCGCGCTTGCGGCCGAACCCGATCGGGCTGCGGGCCAGTTCGCTGGCGCCCACATTGGACGTCATGATCAGGATTACGTTGCGGAAGTCCACAGACTTGCCGTTGTGGTCGGTCAGCTTGCCGTGGTCCATCACCTGCAACAGGATGTTGTACAGATCCGGATGGGCCTTCTCGATTTCGTCGAGCAACACCACGCAATGCGGATGCTGATCCACGCCGTCGGTGAGCAGGCCGCCCTGATCAAACCCGACATAGCCCGGAGGGGCACCGATCAGGCGCGACACGGTGTGTCGCTCCATGTATTCGGACATGTCGAACCGCAGCAGTTCCACACCCAGCGTATCGGCGAGCTGCTTGGCGACTTCGGTCTTGCCGACGCCGGTGGGGCCGGTGAACAGGTAGGAGCCGATCGGCTTTTCGGGTTCACGCAGGCCTGCACGCGCCAGCTTGATGGCCGATGTCAGGGCGATGATCGCCTGGTCCTGCCCAAACACCACCGTCTTGAGGCTCTGCTCAAGGCCGGACAGCAATTCGGCGTCAGACTTGGTGACCGTTTTTGGCGGAATGCGCGCGATCGTTGCAATGGTGGCCTCGATGTCCTCGACATCGATCACCTTCTTGCGCTGATCTTCCGTTAGCAGCATCTGGGATGCACCGGTTTCGTCGAGCACGTCGATCGCCTTGTCGGGCAGCTTGCGGTCGTTGATGTACCGCGCGCTCAGTTCCACCGCCGCCTTGAGGGCATCGTCGGTGTACTTGATCTTGTGGAACTCTTCGAAATAGGGCCGCAGGCCTTTGACGATCTCGATGGCGTCGAGGACCGTTGGCTCATTGACGTCGATCTTCTGGAAGCGACGGACAAGGGCCCGATCCTTTTCGAAGAACTGCCGGTACTCCTTGTAGGTGGTTGAGCCGATGCAGCGGATCGCACCCGAAGCCAGAGCAGGCTTGAGCAGGTTCGAGGCATCGAGCGCACCGCCGGAGGTTGCGCCAGCACCGATCATGGTGTGGATTTCGTCGATGAACAGGACGGAATTGGGAAGCTTTTCAAGCTCCTTCATCACAGCCTTGAGACGTTCCTCGAAGTCGCCGCGATAGCGGGTACCGGCCAGGAGCGAGCCCATGTCGAGCGAATAGATCACCGCTTCCTTGAGCACTTCGGGCACTTCGCCTTCAACGATCTTGCGCGCAAGACCTTCGGCGATGGCTGTTTTGCCGACGCCAGCGTCGCCCACATAGATCGGGTTGTTCTTGGAGCGGCGGCACAGCACCTGTATGGTGCGGCGCAGTTCGGCATCGCGCCCGATCAGCGGGTCGATCTTGCCGTTGCGAGCCTTTTCGTTGAGGTTGACGCAGAAGTCGGCCAGAGCCGAGCTCTTCTTGGCTTCCGCCCCGCCTTCCCCTTGATTGTCGCCGTCTTCGGCACCACGCACCTTGCGCTCCTCGCTGGGACCGGACTTGGTGATCCCGTGGCTGATGAAATTAACCGCGTCCAGCCGGCTCATGTCCTGCTGTTCGAGGAAGTAGGCGGCGTGGCTTTCACGCTCCGCAAAGATGGCGACAAGAACATTGGCGCCGGTGACTTCTTCGCGCCCGGAACTCTGGACGTGAATCACCGCGCGCTGGATCACGCGCTGGAATGCGGCCGTTGGACGAGCATCCTGGCCATTGGCCACGATCAGGCTGTCCAGTTCTTCATTGATGAAATCTTCAAGATCGCTCTTGAGCGCGTCGACGTCGACGTCGCAGCCGGTCAGCACGGCGATCGTTTCACGGTCGTCGGTCAGGGCCAGCAAGAGGTGTTCGAGCGTAGCGAACTCGTGGTTGCGCTCACGCGCCAGGTTCATCGCCTGATGCAGAGCCTTTTCAAGTCCGCGAGAAAATGAGGGCATATGATGTTCCTATTGCTTTTCCATCACGCATTGCAGCGGATGCTGGTTTTTGCGTGCCGTATCCATAACGCGCGTAACCTTGGTTTCGGCCACTTCGTATGGATATACGCCGCACTCACCCACCCCCTTCTGGTGCACGTGCAGCATGATCTGGACGGCTTCTTCACGCGATTTGTTGAAGACGTCCTGTAGAACAAGAATGACGAACTCCATCGGTGTGTAGTCGTCGTTGAGAAGCAGCACCCGATAAAGGTTCGGACGCTTGGTTTTGGGCCGGGTTTTGGTGATGATCCCGGTCTCGGTTCCGCCCTTGCCATCTCCTTTGCCGGGATCGTCCTCGTTTGGACCGGCCCGCAAGGGCTCAGGCACCAGGCGCAGCTCGACTGGGGCCTCTTCGTTGGTTTCGAGGAGGTCGTTGGCAATCATTGGGCAAACATCTGTCGTCAAACGAAGCAGCATGGTGAGAACCATTATGTAAGCAAAACTCGGCCGCTGTTAAGGGGCATTGCATCCCGAATTTGTGAGCGCTGATTGTGGGGGAGTGGCGGAACCAAACGGGGATCCGGGTTCCACACAAAGATGGTGTGTGAGTGGGTGATTTCAAGGTGCTGGGTGAAGGTGAGGCGGGGACGCTGGCGTGATCTGCAGCATTGATCCGCCCCTTCTCTCGCAACCGCCTCTATACACCAGAACAGCCACCTAGACCTATCCAGCTAATCCACCCACATCCGCCACCAGCGGACTTGATCCGCCGGTGTCTCCATCCCGCACAAGCCAAGGTAGGCCATTGGATCAAGTCTGACGGGGGGCGGATCTCACCCCACCTCCCCAGCCATTTCCGCAAAGAACCCTTCCGGCCCTTCCACCTCCTTCAACCGCCTCCCGTCAATCACGAGAAAGCGGCTCCCCAGCCCCCGCACGAAGCTGCGGTCATGCGAGACCAGAATACACGTGGCCCCATGCGCGAGGATCTCCTCCTCCAGCCGCTCCTGTCCAGGGATGTCCACATGGTTGGTTGGCTCATCAAGCAGATAGAAATTCGGCTGCAACAGCCGCATCGCCAAAAGGCCCAATCTTGCCCGCTGTCCAAACGAGAGCTGCCCGATGGGCCGATCCTGTTTCTCCAGCGGAAAACCCGCAGCTGCTAGCAGACTCTTGCTTCTTTGATCACCTTCGTTGAAAGCGCCCGTGATGTAGTCAAGTGGCGAGCGCTTATCCGGCAAAAAGCTCATGGCCTGATCGACATAACCAGGCACCACTTGCGGGCTGATGCGTATGCCGGCCGTTTCCTGGCCCGTCATTGCCCTGTGCAGCAACCCCATCAACTGCGACTTGCCCGTGCCATTGCGGCCAAGGATCACCAGCCGGTCCCCCTGGAAGATATGGAGCTTGTCGACGCGGAACAGCTTGTCGCCGCCTGGCGTGCGAACTTCCACATCCTCGATCGCCACCATTACCTTGGCCTGAGCGCCGCTATTGCCCAGCCTGATTTCGCCGCTGCGTTCCTTGTGCACGGACAAAACAGCCGTTTCGATCTTCTCCGCCCGCTCGCGCAGATATTTCGATTTCACCACCAGCAGATCGCTGCCCGAGTTGATCCCGATATTGGTGAGCTTGGCGGCTTGCTTGCGCAACCGGCTGACTTCCTTCAAATCCCGTTCGCGCTTGGCTTCAGCTGCCTCATCGGCCTCAGCAAGGGCAATGCGCGCCTTGCTATAGGGCAGCGCGAAATAGTGGGACTGGTCCGGTCGCAGGAACAGGGTGCGGTTCGTGGTGGCGTCGAGGAACTGCCGGTCGTGGCTGGCAATCACCACCGGAATGTTGCGGGCTGCCTCGCGGATCCAATTCTCCAGTTGCACCAGCTTGGAAAGGTCCAGATGGTTGGTCGGTTCGTCAAGCAGCAGGGCGTCGGGCTGCCCAACCCAGCAGCGCGCAATCAGCGCGATCCGCTGCCAGCCACCACTTAGCTCGGTCAGCTTGCGCTGGCGCATTGCTTGGGGCGTTTGGAATTCGTCCAGTACCACATCGACCCGCCAGCTATCGGTTTCCCGATCGGCAACGGGAAGCGCTTCCAGCACTGCGTCATGAAGCGTCAGGCCCATGCTCCGGGCCGGCATGTCCTGCTCGACATAGCCGACCTGCAGCCCGCGAGAGCGCACAATGTCCCCTGCGGTGAGTTCCCCCTGCCCGGCCATAGCCTTGAGCAGCGTCGTCTTGCCCCTGCCATTGCCGGCAACGAGCCCGACGCGATCGCCATCGCCAATGACGACGTTCAGATTGGAAAAAAGCGTTTCAGTGGCCACAAGGCCGGCATTGCGGAGGCTGATCGAGCCCATCTTGATCTCACGGAGTGCGGCGCCTGCCCTGCAGTGCGCCTAAGCCATTCTGGAAGCGGCAGGCGCAAGCGCTCATACCGCGAGGAAGGGCAAACCGGAAATGGAGACAGGAAGAAGCGTCCGTACCAGGTCCTGGTCAGCCCTGCAGCTTGTGCCACAGGGCTTGGACGGGACCACGGGAGCGATGCTCGAACATTGCAGTCATAAGAGCCTCCCTCCTTGGTGCTGGCCACCCCAAAGCCATAGCCAAACCCGCCGCGAAAATCAATTCGCAGCAGGTTTAGACTAGAAAGAAAAATGCAGAGGCCAGCAATAACGCTCCGAAACGTGGGACCGTCAGATTGGCCAGCCGGTACGCAATACTAATAAACCCGGCTTGCGGCCAATCAATGACGGCTGATGAACCAGATGGGGAACAATACGCAGTACGAAGATCCCGACCGGCTCGCATACGGCAACTCCAAACAAAAACCGTATGTCCACTGTTTTAGCAGCGGGCGTTTAAAAAAGTGCTTTCAAGAAGCAAACGGAACGTAAACTTGGCGCCCGATCTTGGGACGGTTCTGTTTCGATCCTGCGCTAGCGCAGCCGGCGCTCGTCCTCGATCTCACCGGTGCAGGGATTGAAGTCCAGGAGGTAGACTCCACCATCCCGGGTAGCGCGAACCTGCACGTGATCCTCGTTGCGCACGTTCAGTGCTATATTGTCGTAACCTTGGTCGGCGACGGTGTCGCGGATCTGCCGGTCGGTCATGCACATCCCCAATCGGGGCGCACGGGGAAAGAAATCGGTCGGCTCATCGCCAAAGAAAATGCCGAAGCTCTGGGCGGAAGCAGAAGGCAGGGGAAGCATCAGCACGAGCGCCAGGGCTGCTGCTAGCGTTCTCATTTAAGGCTCCTCAACGCTTGTGTGGCAGTCTCAAGGGTAACAGTCTGCTAACACAAACGCAGTGTTGGTGGGTCAGTTGCCAAGGCGGAGGAAAGCCGGTCACGGCCAGTTTTGCAGTTTTCGGGCTGCATTATGATAGAAGTCGACCTTCGCCCGATTCGGGTACGAAAGCGGAACATTCATGTCGCAAGCAGAAGACCTTTTCGGCGGCTCCATCGAAGCCGAACCGCAGTTCACCAAGACCAAGACGCCCAAGCTGGCGCCGGTTTCGGCGAGCCCGGCCGGATCGTACACGGCCGCAGATATCGAGGTTCTGGAAGGACTTGAGCCGGTTCGCCGTCGCCCCGGCATGTATATCGGCGGCACCGACATCAACGCCCTGCACCACCTATTCGCCGAGGTGATCGACAATTCCATGGACGAGGCCATCGCGGGCCATGCCACGCGCATCGAAGTTCACCTGGGCGCCGACGGCTATGTCACCGTCGCCGATAACGGCCGCGGCATTCCCGTGGAGCCCCACCCAAAGAACCCCGAGATGTCGACGCTGGAACTGGTGCTGACAAAGCTCCACGCCGGTGGCAAGTTCGACTCCAAAGCCTATGAAACTTCAGGCGGTTTGCACGGCGTTGGCGTGTCCGTCGTCAATGCCCTATCCGATGATCTGGTGGTCGAAGTCGCCAAGGATCAGACCCTCTATCGGCAGACCTATTCTCGCGGCATTCCGCAGACCAAGGTGGAAGTCGTCGGCCGCGTCAACAATCGCCGTGGCACCACCATGCGCTTCCACCCCGACGCGCAAATCTTTGGCGAAACAGCCCGTTTTTCCGCAACGCGCCTGTTCCGCATGACGCGTGCCAAGGCCTATCTTTTCGGTGGCGTCGAACTGCGTTGGAGCTGCGACGAGAGCCTTGCCTCGGACGACGCGCCAGCCAAGGCTGTCTTTCATTATCCTGATGGCCTCAAGGATTTCATGGCCGCCCGCATCGAGGGCGAAACACGGATCGTTGATGACCTTTTCGCCGGCAGCCACGGCAAGCCCGGCACCCATGGTGCCGTGGAATGGGCCGTCGCCTGGACGCTGGGAGACGGTGGCGTTTCTTCTTATTGCAACACAGTGCCAACCCCCGATGGCGGCACGCACGAGGCGGGCCTGCGCTCGGTTTTGCTGCGCGGCCTCAAGAGCTACGCCGAGCTGACCAAAAACAAAGCGGCCGCAATCCTGACGGCCGAGGACGTTTTTGCCCATTGCAACGCCATGCTGTCGGTGTTCGTCCGCGAGCCGGAATTCGTGGGCCAGACCAAGGACAAGCTGGCTTCCGGCGAGGCCACGCGCATCGTCGACACCGCCCTGCGTGATGCGTTCGACCACTGGCTCGCAGCCTCGCCCAACCAGGCTGGCAAGCTACTCGATTGGGCCGTTGAGCGCGCCGAGGAACGCCTGCGCCGCCGCAAGGAAAAGGAAATCGATCGCGCTAGCGCCACGCGCAAGCTGCGCCTGCCGGGCAAGCTCGCCGACTGCACGCAAACGGCCGCCCAGGGCGCTGAACTCTTTATCGTTGAAGGTGACTCGGCCGGTGGCAGCGCCAAGCAAGCGCGCAATCGCCAGAGCCAGGCCGTCCTGCCGCTACGTGGCAAGATCCTCAATGTTGCCGGTGCCAGCCGCGAAAAAATGCAGGCTAGTCAGCTGATTTCCGATCTGATCCAGGCCCTTGGCTGCGGCACGCGCGATCGATATCGCGAGGACGATCTGCGCTACGACAAGATCATCATCATGACCGATGCCGACGTGGACGGCGCGCATATCGCGTCTCTGTTGATGACCTTCTTTTTCCAGGAGATGCCTAAGCTGATCGACGGCGGTCACCTCTACCTCGCCCTGCCCCCGCTCTATCGCATCAGCCAGGGCGGCAAGACGCTCTACGCTAGGGATGACGCCCACAAGGATGAACTCATGGCCACCGAGTTCACCGGCAAAGGCAAGGTCGACATCACACGCTTCAAGGGCTTGGGCGAAATGCCGTTCGCGCATCTGCGGGAAACCACCATGTCGCCCAAGACCCGCACCCTGCTCCAGGTCAAGGTGCGCGATGACCTCGATGCAACCAAGTCGAGTGTTGATCGGCTGATGGGCACCAAACCCGAGGCACGTTTCGACTTCATCCAGGCCAATGCTGCATTTGTGACTGACTTGGATATCTAGCGGCCCGACAGCCTCAGTTTAAGCACGAGTCCGGCAAGACCGTTGACTCTCAAGGGGTTTGCGCTATGTTCCGCCGCGCTGGCGCAAGTCGGGCGCGACGGCTGGATTTATTTGTCCGCCTCCCGCTGCTGACGCTGCCAGGGCCATTTCGCCGTTCTTGCACTTGCTGCATCCCGTCAGGTGGCCACCCAGTTCGCGGGCATAAGCGTACTTGCATGTTATGCCCGCAACTGCTGAACCGGTGTACCGTTCGAATAACTCGAGACGGACTTGGCACCGATTGCCTAGATGATGTGGATTACCAGATTTGAGTGACGATTTCTCCGGGCTTGGCCTTTCCACGAAAGTAACCGACGCGGTCACCGCAGCCGGATATACCAAGCCGACCGAGATTCAGGCGCAGGCTATTCCTCATCTGCTGAACAAGAAGGACTTGATCGGCATCGCCCAGACCGGCACGGGCAAGACGGCATCCTTTGTCTTGCCGATGCTGACCCTGCTGGAAAACGGCCGGGCGCGTGCCCGCATGCCGCGCACGCTTATTCTTGAGCCGACGCGCGAATTGGCGGCGCAGGTGGCGGAGAATTTTGAGAAATACGGGAAGAACCACCGCATCACCATGGCGCTGATCATCGGCGGTGTTTCCTTTGAAGACCAGAACAAAAAGCTCGATCGCGGCGTCGATGTGCTGATTGCAACGCCAGGCCGACTGCTCGACCAGATCGATCGCGGCAAGATCATGCTGAACGGCGTGGAAATCCTCGTCATCGACGAAGCCGACCGCATGCTCGACATGGGCTTTATCGACGATATCGAGAAGATCTGTTCCCGTCTGCCGCCACGTCGCCAGACCATGTTGTTCTCGGCAACCATGGATGGCCAGATCGAGAAGCTGACCAAGAAGTTCCTCAAGGACCCGGTGCACGTGCAGGTTTCGCGCACGGCATCGACGGCTGAGACCATCGATCAGAAGCTGGTCAAGGTGTCGTCCAAGCCGGAGGATAAGCGTTCCTCTCTTCGCGACCTCATTCGAGGCGCCGAAGGGCTCACCAATGCGATTATCTTCTGCAACCGCAAGCGCGACGTGGCAACGCTGGCGCGCTCGCTGGAGCGGCATGGATTTTCTGCCGGAGCCCTCCATGGTGACATGGACCAGAAGAGCCGCACCGAAACGCTTGATGCTTTCAAGAACAACCGCTTGACCTTGCTCGTAGCCAGCGACGTCGCTGCGCGCGGCCTGGATATTCCAGCCGTCAGCCACGTTTTCAACTTCGACGTTCCCGTGCACGCGGAAGACTATGTGCATCGTATCGGTCGCACTGGCCGCGCCGGTCGCCTGGGGGTCGCTTACACGCTCGTCGGTCCTGCCGACAGCAAGCACCTCGACGCGATCATCAAGCTGATCCAGAAACCGATCGACTGGCTTGATGCGTCTGCGGTTTCAGCGCCCGAAGAGGCTTCCGAAGAACGGCCGGCACGTCCCGTCAGGACGCGGCGCGGTGGCCCACGCACCCGTCCCGCGGCTGCAAAGGAAGTGGCCCAGGCTGATGATGCTGCGCCCCAGGAAGTTCCAGAAGCCACGGGCGAACCAGCGCCTCAGCCAAGCAAGCGGTCTCAGCGGCAGCGCCCACGCCGCCCGGTCGAAACGAGCGAAATCGATTCTGGCGAGAACAGCAATTCGCCATTTGGCAATGATGGGCCAATCCCGGCGTTTCTCTTGCGACCGGTGCGTATCGCGAGCTAATTGCTCCTTGAATTACAGTTGAAGGATTCCCTCCGCATAGTTTTTCCTTCCTTAACTTCAAGGTGGCAACTATAAGGAGTCAAATCTTCAACATGTGGCGCTGCTGGTTTGATTATCAGCACGCGAGGGGACACAAGTGTCGGAGCAGGAATATAAAAGAGCACTTGGCTATGCCAACGCTGCGTTAGACTTATTGCGACGTTCTAGTATCCCTCCTTATCCGCAGTTCTATGAACTGCTTTATACGTATTCAACCGGCGTAGATCCCAGTTTAAACCAGCGCATCAATGACATCTTCCGCAATGGCGGCACGCCCGATGCGGATCTTGCTGAAGCTCTCTACAACGAATTCTTGAAGTCAGACGTCAGCGATCGCATGTCGGACGTGTCAGAACGCATGCACGCCCGCATCGAGGCGGTGCATGACGCGATCGACCTGGCGATGAACAATGCCCAGACCTATTCCGGCTCGCTGGAGGCCGCCGCCGGCCAGTTATGCCAGCCGCTATCGCCGGAGGCCATCAAGTTACTTGCGGATAACCTTCTGGCACAAACGCTCGAGATGCGGGAAACCAATCTCTCGCTGGAAGAAAAACTTCAGGCTTCCCGAGACGATATTGCGTCCCTGCAGCGCGACCTCGACGACGTTCGCCGCGAGTCCCTGCTTGATCCCCTAACAAAGATCGCTAATCGCAAAGGCCTTGATGATGAATTGGAGCGAGCCATCTTCGAGGCCCGCGCCGGAGACTTGCCGCTGAGCCTCATCATCGTGGATATCGACCACTTCAAGACCTTCAACGACAATTTCGGCCACCAGACCGGAGACCAAGTGCTGCGCCTCGTGGCAATGACGCTCAAGTCCAACATCAAGGGCAAGGATGTGGCAGCGCGTTATGGCGGGGAGGAGTTCGTGGCCGTGCTGCCCTCCACCGATCTCGCAGGCGCCGTGATTGCTGCCGAAAACATCCGCAAAGCCATACAGGCCAAGGAATTGCTCAAGCGCTCCACCAAAGAAAGGCTCGGCCGCATAACGGCTTCGTTCGGCGTCGCCGCCTTCCACCCGACGGATACAGCGTCCTCACTGATCGAGCGCGCCGACCGGTGCCTTTATGGTGCCAAGCGCTCGGGGCGCAACCGGGTCGTCAGCGAGGAGGAACTGGATCGCGTGCTCAAGAAGATTGACGCGGATATGTCCGCCGCCTAGCTCGCCGGCCTGAGCTCCACGCCTAGGCTCTCAAGCATGCTCCAGTATTCTGGGTACGTCTTGCCGGTGCAAGCTGGGTCAAGGATGGTGATGCCGGGGATACGCAGGCCAGCCAAGGCGAAGCTCATGGCAATGCGGTGATCACGGTAGGTCTTGATCCGCGTGTCGTGGTTCCGACCGGCCAGCTTTGAGCCTAGCTCCGGATCAGATGCAATCAGCAGATCATCGCCCTCCTCCGTGCCAAGGCCCGGTAGGATGCGCGACAGTTCTGCGGCCACCGCCCTTGTGCGATCGGTCTCCTTGACCCGCAAATTGGCAATTCCAACGAAGCGGACGGGATTGTTGTTGAAGGCAGCCAGCACGGCCAGTGTCGGAACGGCGTCCTGCATCTGCGAGCCATCTATAACAGCTGGCATATTGGGGAACTGCGCAATCACCGCCTGCGCCGCTGCGTCGGGCTGTGAAAATGCGTCTGGCGCGACGCCGAGATCGATGCTGCCGCCCGTGAGCACCTCAGCGGCCCATAAATAGGTCGCTGCCGACGCATCGGGTTCAATGTGGAAATCGGTTGCGGTGTAGCCGGTCGGCTGCACCAGCCATGTGCCCGCATCGAGCTGTTCGACGTTTGCGCCGAAGCTGCGCATGGCCGCAAGCGTGAGATCGACATAGCCGCGGGCGTCGATTTCGGTGCCGGTGAGTGCGACTTCGATCGGACCATCCCCCAGGGGCGCGGCCATCAACAGTGCTGAAACATATTGGCTGGAAAGCCCTGCATCGATCTCGACGCGGCCGCTGCCAAAGGTGCCGTTGCCCCGAACGGTGACGGGCGGGCAGCCTGTGGGGCTGGTTGCATCAATGCCGAGGGATTGGAGAGCCGCGACCAGAGGGCCGATTGGGCGGACGCGCATTTCGGCATCGCCATCCACAACAACTTGGCCGCTGACCGTCGCTACTGCTGCTGTCAAAAAGCGCGTCGCAGTGCCGGCGTTACCAAGAATCAATGGCTCGGCCGGCTGCTGCAGGCGACCGCTGCTCGTGACAACGAAGGTGGTCGCGTCAGGCTCTTCCACCCCTACACCCATCTGGCGCAAGGCGGCTGCCATGAGGGTTGTATCCTTGCTCTTGAGCGCGCCCGTGAGTCGGCTGGTCCCCTCGGCAAGAGCGGCCAGAAGCAGCGCTCGATTGGTGATGGATTTACTGCCTGGAGGAGAAACGCGGCCCACCAACGGATGGGTCGGCGGAACGATGGTCAGGGCCGCAGGCAGGGCAGTCATGGCGCTACTCGATGGGGAAGGTCACACCCCTGCCCCATAGGCCAAATGGCCCCGCCGTGCAACCGGCGCTCAGGCGGTAGCGCGGGCTTCAGCGATGGCCTTGAGGTCGGCAGCCTTAAGCGTGACACTCTCGCCGCAGCCGCAGGCACCGGTCTGGTTGGGGTTCTTGAAGGTGAAGCCCGAACTCATCCGGCTTTCTTCAAAATCCATGACCGTACCGAGCAGATACATGGTCGCCTTGGGATCGATCCAGACGTTGAGGCCCTTGTCGCTGACGTGGTCATCGCCCTTAACCGGTTCGGTCACATAGTCCATGGTGTAGGAAACGCCAGCACACCCAGCATTCTTGATGCCGACGCGCAGGCCGATAACCGGCTTCTCGGAATCTTCAATGATCTCCGTGATCCGTTCAGCGGCGGCGTCGGTCAGGGACATGATCTTGAAGGCCATGGAGCTACCTCGATTATCGGCGTTTCACGATATATAGGGCGAAACGCTAGGGATTACCACCAGTTCAGCGCAACTTGGGCTTCTTCGCTCATTCGTGATGCATCCCATGGGGGATCGAACACCATGTTGACAGTCACGTCCTGGATGCCTTCCACGCCGCGAGCAGCGTTCTCGACCCAGCCCGGCATTTCGCCGGCGACCGGACAGCCGGGAGCGGTCAAGGTCATGTCGATGCTCAGGTTCCGATTATCGTCCAGATCAACCTTGTAGATGAGGCCCAGCTCGTAGATGTCGACCGGAATCTCGGGATCATAAACGGTCTTGAGCGCGCCGATCAGATCGGTCGTGATGCGCTCGACTTCCGCTTCGGGCAATTCACCAGAGACGTTGGGCGTTATGCGAGGCTCTGGAATGGTCGGAGCTGGCGCGATTTCGGGTTCGTCAGTCATGAGGTCCTCGCTACTAGGCGAAAAATTTCTGGGCGCGTTCAATGCCGTCCACCAGCGCGTCGACGTCGTCCTTCCCATTATATAGGGCGAAGGAGGCGCGGCAGGTAGAGGTAACGCCAAAGCGTTTCAGGAGCGGCTGGGCGCAGTGCGTGCCGGCGCGAACAGCAATCCCATAGCGGTCGAGGATGGTTGCCACGTCATGGGCATGGGCGCCCTTGATCTCGAAGGAGAAGATGCCGCCCTTGCCCGGTGCTGTGCCGATCATCCGCAGGGAGTTGATGCGGGTCAGGCGCTCCTGGGCGTATTCAGCGACCTCATGCTCGTGAGCGTCAATTGCCTCGCGGCCGAGTTCGTCCATGTACTCAAGCGCCCGGCCTAATCCGATCGCCTGAACGATGGGCGGCGTACCAGCTTCGAACCGATGCGGCGGCGCGTTGTAGGTGACGCCTTCCATGGTGACCGTGTCGATCATTTCGCCACCGCCCTGATAGGGCCGCATCTCGGCGAGCAAATCATATTTGCCATAGAGAACGCCGATGCCGGTGGGGCCATAGAGCTTGTGGCCTGTCATCACGTAGAAGTCGGCTTCGATATCCTGCACATCGACCTTGGTGTGCACCGCCCCTTGCGAGCCGTCGATCAGCACACTTATCCCCCGCGCATTGCACTCGGCTACAATGGCCTTCACGGGGGTAATGGTACCCAGCACGTTACTCATATGCGTAACAGCAACCATGCGAGTGCGGGGAGAAAGGGCAGAAACAAAGCCCTCGAGGTCGAAGCTGCCGTCGTCCCGCACATCGACCCACTTGATCACGGCTCCCTGGCGCTCGCGAAGGAAGTGCCACGGGACAATATTGGAGTGGTGCTCCATGATCGTGGTGACGATTTCATCGCCTTCCCCGATGCGGGGACCGGCAAAGGATTGCGCAACGAGGTTGATTGCCTCTGTCGCCGACTTAGTGAAGACGATCTCCTCGGGCCGGTCTGCATTAAGGAAGCGCTGAACCGCCAAGCGACCGCCTTCGTACGCCTCAGTCGCGCGGTTAGCGAGCGTGTGAAGGCCGCGATGCACATTGGCGTATTCGTGCCGGAACGCATGATCCATCCGGTCCAGCACCTGCACCGGCTTCTGCGCCGAAGCCCCGCTATCCAGATAGACTAGCCGCTTGCCGTGAATCTGCTCGGACAAGATCGGGAAATCGGCGCGGACTTTTTCGAGATCGAAGGTCATGACGTTTCCTTGCCGGGTGGCCGCAAGCCTCGTGGGTCGACAAGCTCACCAAGAGGCCGGCCTACAAGCTCGATTTCAGGGAAGCCTCATCCTGAGCCTGTCAAAGGACGAGGCGCTTGCCGGCTGCTACTTACCCAGCAACCATCCGTCGATAACGGCGTGCAGGGCCTCAGCCAGTGCTTCGTCCTCAATCGGGTCGAGCACTTCCTCGATGAAGCCGCGCACCAGCATGGTTTCGGCTTCGGCCTGGGGGATGCCGCGGCTCATGAGGTAGAACATGCTGTCCTCGTCGAGCTTGCCACAGGTGGAGCCGTGACCGCAGACGACGTCGTCGGCATAGATTTCGAGCTCCGGCTTGGAGAGGATTTCGGCCTCGTCCGAGAGCATCAACCCTTGGCTCATCAGCTTGGCATCGGTCTTTTGCGCGTCGCGGGCAACAACAAGGCGGCCCTGGACCACTGCCCTACCCCGCCCACGCGCGATGGACTTGAACAACGGCTGCGAGGTCGTGTGCGGCACGGCATGCGCGGCGTCCATGGTAATATCGGCGTGCTGGCCATCAGCAACGAGGTTCAAGCCCGTAATGTTGCCGTGAGCGCCTGCGCCTTCGTAGCGCGGGAACAGGTGCGTACGGCTGAGCCCGGCGCCGGCGTGGATGACCAGCGTGCGAAGCTGCGCATTCTCGGCCAGATGATATTCGTTGGTCGCGAAGTGCGAAGACGCCTTCGCCGAGAGGTCAACCGTGACGTGGGTCAGGCTCGCACCCTTTCCCAAGGCCACATAGCTGGCGTGATTGCCCACGTGGGCTGCGTCGGAGCCAGAAAAAACTTCTACGATCGTGGCGGTCGCGCCATCGGCCACGAAGATCTTGAGTGCATCCGCAACATGCGCAGCCTCGCCCTCGATGCGGTGGTCGATCTGGATGACCTGGTCGATGGACCGCTCGATGGTCAAAGCCAGGCTCTGCCTTGCGAAGGCGCCGTTGAGGTGCACCAGAACGTCATCGCGCGTGCTGAGCACACCACCATCGGCACGGCCCACAGTGAGGCCTGCGGGCGCAGCAAGATCGGATGGGACAAGGCCATTGGTGATGGCAATGTGATGGGCGCCTGCGACCTGCAGCGGCAAAGGACCAGCCTTGAGCGCAAGCTCAAGGGTAGTGTTGTCGTCGACCAGCGGCGGTACTGCGCGCAGCAACGTCTTGAGATCGGTGTAGTGGTAAGCTTCCACCCGCCGGGTGGGAAGGCCAGCAACGGTAATGCGCTCGGCCGCGGCATCGGCTCCAACGCTCTTGAGCTGCTCGATCAGTGTATTTTCAGCCGGGCCAAGCCGGACGGGAAACGAAAGAGCCATGGATCAGGCCGCCGCGTTGTCGAAGTCGGCATAACCCTTGGCTTCAAGCTGAAGTGCGAGGCTCTTATCGCCGCTCTCCACAATCTTGCCGTCGGAGAAAACGTGCACGACGTCGGGGACGATGTGGTTCAACAAACGCTGGTAGTGCGTAATGACCAGCATGGAGCGACCACCATCGCGCAAAGCGTTGACGCCCTTGGAAACCACCTGCAAGGCGTCGATGTCGAGGCCGGAGTCGGTTTCGTCGAGAATGCACATCTTGGGCTGGAGCAGCGCCATCTGCAGCACTTCGGCACGCTTCTTTTCGCCGCCAGAGAAGCCGACGTTGAGCGGACGCTTCAGCATATCCGTGTCGATGTTGAGGTCGGTACCAGCAGCCTTCACGGCGCGCATGAAGTCAGGCGTCGAAAGCTCGCCCTCGCCGCGTGCCTTCCGCTGGGCGTTCATAGCGGCCTTGAGGAAGGTCATCGTGGCAACACCTGGGATTTCGATGGGGTACTGGAAGGCTAGGAACAGCCCGGCAGCAGCACGCTCGTCCGGCTCCATCTCGAGCAGGTTCTCACCATCGAGCAGCACTTCGCCTTCGGTGATCTCGTAGTCTTCCTTGCCGGCCAGCACATAGCTCAGCGTCGACTTGCCCGAACCGTTGCGGCCCATGACGGCATGAACCTCGCCGGGAGGGATGATGAGGTTCACGCCCTTGAGGATCTCTCGATCTTCGATGCGAGCATGCAAGTTGCGGATTTCGAGGATTGGGGTGGTCATAGTTCTTCTCCGGAGTTGCCGAGGTCGCCCGGGTGGGCGCCGCCCGGCTGACGTTTGTGTTTGTGTTAGCCGACGCTACCTTCGAGGCTTATCGAGATCAGCTTTTGAGTTTCGACCATGAATTCCATGGGCAGATGCTGCAGCACATCGCGCACGAACCCGTTGACGATCAGCGCCACCGCTTCCTCTTCGTTGAGGCCGCGCTGTTGGCAGTAGAACATCTGGTCGTCAGAAATCTTCGACGTCGTCGCTTCGTGCTCGAACACGGCCGTGCCGTTACGCGATTCGATATAGGGCACGGTGTGAGCACCGCACTTGTCGCCGATCAGCAGCGAGTCGCACTGGGTGAAGTTGCGCGCGTTCTTGGCCTTGGCATGTGCAGAAACCTGGCCACGATAGGTGTTGTCCGAGAACCCAGCAGCGATGCCCTTAGCAATGATGCGGCTGGACGTGTTCTTGCCCAGATGGATCATCTTGGTGCCGCTATCAACCTGCTGGTAGCCGTTCGAGATGGCGATGGAATAAAACTCGCCGCGCGAACCGTCACCTCGCAGGATGCAGCTTGGATACTTCCAGGTGATGGCCGAGCCAGTCTCGACCTGGGTCCAGGAGATCTTGCTGTTGGCACCACGGCAATCGCCGCGCTTGGTGACAAAGTTGTAGATGCCGCCCTTACCGTCCTTGTCGCCGGGATACCAGTTCTGGACCGTCGAGTACTTGATCTCGGCATTATCAAGGGCAACCAGCTCCACAACTGCGGCGTGCAGTTGTGCTTCGTCGCGCATGGGCGCGGTGCAGCCTTCGAGATAGCTGACGTAGGAGTCAGCCTCAGCGATAATCAGCGTCCGTTCGAACTGGCCGGTCTTCTTTTCGTTAATGCGGAAATAGGTCGACAGCTCCATCGGGCAGCGGACGCCCTTGGGGATGTAGACGAACGAGCCGTCCGTGAAGACCGCGGAGTTGAGCGTTGCATAGTAGTTGTCGGTGACCGGGACCACGGAAGCCAGGTACTTCTGTACCAGCTCCGGGTACTCGCGGATGGCTTCGGAAATCGAGCAGAAGATGATGCCGACCTTGCTCAATTCCTCACGGAACGTAGTGACCACGGACACGGAATCCATCACCGCGTCGACGGCTACGTTCGGACGCTCGACGCCAGCTAGGATCTCGCGCTCGCGCAGCGGCACGCCCAGCTTGTCATACATGGCGATCAAGGCTGGATCGACCTCATCCAGGCTCTTGGGCGCGGGCGAGGACTTGGGAGCCGCGTAATAGTACATGTCCTGCAGGTCGATCTGCGGGTAATGCACCTTAGCCCAAGTCGGCTCGGTCATGGTCAGGAACCGGCGATACGCATCGAGACGCCATTCCAGCATCCACTCAGGCTCGTTCTTCTTGGCCGAGATAAAGCGGACGGTATCTTCGCTGAGGCCCTTGGGAGCCTTTTCGGATTCGATTTCGGTCTCGAACCCATATTTGTACTTGTCGACGTCGAGCGCCAGGACTGAGTCCACGGTCTCTCGATCGATATTTTCCTTCAGCGTTGGAATATCGGCGTAGTCGGCCATTGCGGCTTCTCCTTCTTGCCCGGTGGCGATTCAAGGTCGCCATGAGCACTCTAAAACTGCAGCCCCTTAGGCCGCCTGCCCTTGCCGCGCCCTCTGGCGCTCAAGGATCGATTGGTAACCGGCGACAAACGCGTCGACGTCGCCAGCAGTGGAATTCCAGCCCAGGCTGATGCGCAGGGCACATTCGGCAAGCTCGGGCGCAACGCCCATTGCGGCCAACACATGACTCGGGCCAACCTTGCCAGACGAGCAGGCGGAGCCCGACGAAACGGAAAGGCCCAGCAGATCCAGAGCCATCATCGCCGTGGTGTTCTTCACGCCTGGCACGGCGAAATTCGTTACATTGCCGAGCCGCTCACTGCCGAAGATCACCAGATCGGACGACAATGCACCAAGACCCGCTTCTAAGCGTGCAATCAGGGCAGGCACTTCAGCATCCGAGTACCGCCTTGAGATCGCCGCTGCAGCAGCGCCAAAAGCCGCTATCAACGCCGCAGCTTCAGTGCCGCCGCGACGACCCTGTTCCTGTCCACCACCGGGGATCAGCCGCACCAAATCCGCATGCGACTTCACGAGCAAAGCTCCAACGCCCGCTGGCGCACCGATCTTGTGTCCACTCACAGCCATCATATCGGGAGCCGAAGCCGCAAAATCCAGCTCCAGCTTGCCGAAAGCCTGCACCGCATCGATAAACAGCGTGTGACGCGTGGGACCAACGAGCGCATTGATCCGCCCCATGGGCTGCACCACGCCAGTCTCGTTGTTCACCCAATGCAAAGCCACCAGCAGATTGCCTTCGGCCCCTGCAACAATTTTGGCCAGTTGCTCCACGTCGATGCGGCCATCCCCGAGCAAACCTACAGTAATGACAGGCAAACCTGTTGCCTCGGCAGCCTTGGCAACCGCGGCGTGTTCGCCCGCGCTCGTAACCACAGCCGCCGACGCGAACGTCTTGGCGCCACCAACAATTGCCTGAGTGATCGCCTCGGTAGCCGAGCCGGTAAACACCACCTGCTTGCGCTCAGCACCGGCAAGCGTGGCAACTCGCTCGCGTGCTGTCTCAATGACATTGCGCAGGGCGCGACCATGTGAGTGAACCGAAGATGGATTTCCCGTCAGCGCCAAAGTGGAGACGAGCGCCTCACGCGCCTCCGGCAAGAGCGGGGACGCGGCGTTATGATCGAGATAGATCGCCGGTCTGGTCATCGAAGTCCCGTGGGCGCATGCGCGCCGGTCATACCTTCCATGTCCGAAGCCGGCGCTGCAACGCTGCCAACTCCAAACACTTCTTGAAATTTGACGCCCAACTTCATTACAAGGGGCGCTCTTGCTGGCCTTTGTAAGGCCGAAAACCGAGTTTCGAATTATTCTAAACTAGATTTTGCGCCCCTGTTTTAGGGATGGGCACTGGCTTAGTCAAGCCGCCGGAGCCTGCCGTCACGGGTGCAAGATCTCACCAACAGAGCCAACAAGGCCGGAAGAACAAGACCATGCCAGAAGTGATTTTTAATGGGCCTGAGGGCCGTCTGGAAGGCCGGTACCAGCCAGGTAAGGAGCCCAATGCTCCGATCGCCATTGTGCTGCATCCTCACCCGCAATTCGGCGGGACGATGAACAACCAGATTGTTTATAATCTCTTCTACATGTTCGCCCAGCGTGGCTTTGCCGTGCTGCGCTTCAACTCGCGCGGTGTGGGACGCAGCCAAGGCCTCTTTGATCACGGCGTGGGGGAACTTTCCGACGCTGCGGCGGCGCTTGATTGGCTGCAGGTTATCAACCGCGAGTCGCGCGGTTGCTGGATCGCCGGCTTTTCCTTCGGCGCCTGGATCGGCATGCAATTGCTGATGCGCCGTCCAGAAGTTGAAGGCTTTATCTCGGTTGCTCCGCCGGAAAACCTATACGACTTCTCATTCCTGGCCCCCTGCCCTTCCTCGGGCCTGATCATCCATGGCGACAAGGATCGTGTTGCCCCGCCGGCTTCGGTTCAGAAGCTGGTGGACAAGCTCAAGACCCAAAAGGGCATCACCATAGAGCAGCAGATCGTTGAGGGCGCCAACCACTTCTTTGAAGGCAAAATCGACGAGCTGACCACAAGGTGCGCCGATTATCTCGACCGTCGCCGGCAGGAGATCGCCGCCGGCGGCGGGCGCTAAGAGAGCGCAGCACCGCGATCAGTTGGAAGGGACCTCATCCTGAGCCCGTCGAAGGACGAGGTCCCGCATGCACCGACCTCGTGGTTCGACAAGCTCACCATGAGGTCTCACGAACCTCAGTGATTGTCATATGACCAAGTTCAAATCCGACTTCCTCCAAGTGCTCGACGAGCGCGGCTTCATCCATCAGATATCGGACCCTGAGGGGCTCGATGCCCTCGCCTCTAAAGGTCCGATTTGCGGCTATGTGGGCTACGACGCGACAGCAACGTCGATCCACATCGGCAATTTAATTACCGTCACCATGCTCTACTGGCTGCAGGAGACCGGCCACAAGGCGATCAGCCTCATGGGCGGTGGCACCTCGATGGTCGGCGATCCTTCTTTCCGCGACGATCAGCGCAAGCTGCTGACCGTGGAGCAGATCGAAACCAATATCGAGAGCATCAAGAAGGTATACAGCAACATCCTCAACTATGAGGGCTCCAACCCGGCCATCATGGTCAACAATGCCGACTGGCTGCTGAAGCTGAACTATATCGAGTTCCTGCGCGACGTAGGCCGGCACTTCTCGGTGAACCGGATGCTGAGCTTCGATTCGGTGAAACTGCGGCTCGATCGCGAGCAGTCGCTGAGCTTTCTCGAGTTCAACTACATGATTATGCAGGGTTACGATTTCACCGAGCTCAACCGTCGCTACGGTACTGTGTTGCAGATGGGTGGGTCCGACCAATGGGGCAACATCATCAATGGCGTTGATCTCAACCACCGCATGGGCGGCGAGCAGCTCTATGCGCTAACCACGCCGCTGCTCACCAAGGCCAGCGGCGAGAAAATGGGCAAGTCGGCGTCCGGCGCTGTGTGGCTCAATGGGGAACTCTTCAGCCCCTACGATTTCTGGCAGTACTTCCGGAACACGGAAGATGCTGACGTCGTGAAGTTCCTCAAGATCTTCACGCGGCTGCCGCTGAGTGAAATCGAGAAACTCGGGGCACTCGGTGGCACCGAGATCAACGAGGCCAAGAAGGTGCTCGCGACAGAGGTCACCGCCATCGTCCACGGCCGCGCAGCAGCAGAAGAGGCTGCGCATACGGCGCGCCAGACATTTGAGTCGGGTGCAATCGACCTGTCGCTGCCGACAGCTACGGTCACGCGTGCCGAGCTGTCAGGAGGCGTGGGAATCCTGGCGGCGTTGGTGACCGCCGGGCTGGCCGGTTCAAACGGCGAAGCGCGCCGGCACGTACAGTCTGGTGCAGTGAGGGTGAATGACACAGTCATCGAGGATGACAAGCTCAGCCTGGGCGAAAACGCGCTACTGGCGGAAGGCGTTATCAAGCTATCTGTGGGCAAGAAGCGGCACGCGCTGATAAAGCCGGTCTGAGCTGGGAAGTCAGGTCGAGCGGAGCTTCCGCTCCGCTCGACCGATAAAGTCTAGTGCTTGGTTACCTCGCTCAAAGCTGCAGCGATGTGCTCCCACTCGGAGCTGACGCTGGCTGTGGCGCGGCGCTTGTTGGCGCGACGATACCAATAGTCGGCATTACCCATGTCGGCTTCGATCCAGTGCATCAGGGCATGAACCCAATCGAAAGCCTGCACGCCCTCCATCGCTTGGACAATTGTATGGGCCTGTTCCCATTCGGGGCCGACACGCAGATTGCCCTTCTTGAGCCACCAGAGTGCCTGCAGGGGCTTGCTCATGTCCTTGGGTGGCTCGGACCAATCGAGTGAAGTGAAGATATCAGAGGCCATCGGCGAAACCCTTGTCGGCCCGGACGTCGCCCGTGGCGAAGTCACTACCAGTTTCAATTTGTGCATGGACGCCAGATAAGGCGGAACAGCGCCACGATCAAGTGGCGCTGGCCGAGCCGGTCACCACCACGGCTTGGGCGAGAAGTCCATATCCGCGTTGCGCTCGATGACTCGAGCAGCAGCAAACAGCGTTTCTTCGTCGAACGGCTTGCCAATGAGCTGAAGACCCAGGGGGAGCCCCTTGCCATCCTTGCCGGCGGGAACCGCGATACCCGGCAGCCCGGCCATGTTCACGGTGACCGTGAAAACGTCGTTGAGATACATCGCTACAGGATCGGCCGCGAGTGCCTCGTCGCCAATGCCGAAAGCGGCCGAAGGCGTTGCTGGGGTCAGGATAGCGTCAACGCCCGCATTAAATGCGTCTTCAAAGTCCCTCTTGATCAGCGTGCGAACCTTCTGCGCCTTGACGTAATAGGCGTCGAAATAGCCAGCCGAAAGGACATAGGTGCCGATCATGATTCGGCGTTTCACCTCGCGGCCGAAACCGGCAGCGCGGGTGAGTTCATACATGTCGGTGATGTCCTTGCCCGACACGCGCAGCCCGTACTTCACGCCGTCATAGCGGGCCAGATTGGACGATGCCTCTGCCGGCGCCACGATGTAATAGGCGGGCAATGCGTACTTCGTGTGCGGCAAGGAGATGTCCTTGACGCTCGCACCTTCCGCCACCAGCCAATCGAGCCCCTGCTTCCATAGCTTCTCGATCTCGGCGGGCATGCCTTCCATGCGATACTCGCGCGGAACGCCAATAGTGAGTCCTTTGACCCCCCGCTCGACGGCTGCGGCAAAATCAGGAACGGCCATGTCGACGCTGGTCGAGTCCTTGGGATCGAACCCGGACATGGACGTCATCAGCAAGGCTGAGTCTTCCACGGTACGAGCGATGGGACCGGCCTGGTCGAGCGAGGACGCAAAAGCCACCGTGCCCCAGCGGGAGCAGCGCCCGTAAGTTGGCTTAATTCCAACGGTACCGGTAAACGCCGCCGGCTGGCGGATCGAGCCGCCAGTGTCGGTCGCCGTTGCGCCTGCACAGAGCCAGGCAGCAACAGCTGCGGCCGAGCCGCCCGACGAGCCACCGGGAACCAGGTTGGCATTGCTGCCTTCAGCGCGGAAGGGGCTGACAACAGGACCGTAATAGGAGGTTTCGTTGGATGAGCCCATGGCGAACTCGTCCATGTTAAGCTTGCCGAGCATCACCGCACCGTCGCGCCAGAGATTGCCGGTGACCGTTGATTCGTACTCAGGCTTGAAACCATCAAGAATGTGGCTGGCGGCCTGGGTATGCACACCTTTCGTCGCAAACAGGTCCTTGATGCCCAGCGGTATGCCCTCTAGTGGTCCGCCCTGGCCCGAGGCAAGTTTTTCATCGCTGGACCTAGCCATCGCCACCGCCTGATCGGCGGTCACCGTTACATAGGCGTTCAGGCTTGGATTGGCTGCCTCGATTGCGCTCAAATACGCACCGGTGAGCTCGCTCGAGGTGAAGCTCTTGTCAGCAAGCCCCTTGCGGGCATCAGCCAGGCTCAGCTTTGTCAGGTCGGTCAAAGGAAATCTCGCTCAGATTGTGCAGTGCTTGCAGGTAACGTCATCCCGGCGAGGAGCTTCACGCCGGCTGCTCTACCTGCAAAGGCAATTCAAAGAATGCGGACCATTCGCTATCGGGATAGTCGAGGAACGGCCCTCGAGGCCTGAAGCCGCTACGGGTATATAGCCGATGAGCCTCAGCCATACCGTCCCCGGTACCCGTTTCCAGCATCAGCATAGAAAGCTTCTTTTCGCGCGCCAGGGCTATTATGGCCTGCAACAGGGCAGATCCAACACGTTGGCCACGAACCTGCGGATCGGTGAACATGCGCTTCACCTCGCCCGCTTCGGTCGAGTGGACCTTCAGGGCGCCCATGCCGACGGCCCTGGCGGTATCATCGCGCGCAACAAACAAGGTCGTATGCGGCTCAGCCATTTGCTCAACCGTCATCTTGAACTGAAACTCAAGCGGCGAGAGCGGCATCAGATGAGCGTTGAGCTGTTCCACGAGCCCACGCACATCATCCTGCAACGGCGTTTCGATGGAGATGGAAACAGTCAATTTATTCAACCACCTTGGGCACCATGAAGAAATTGTCTTCCGACAGCGGCGCATTGCTGACGATCTTTTCGGCGTAGCCGCCATCGGTGATCAGGTCATCTCGGCGACGCAGCGTCATCGGCGTCACCGATGTCATCGGCTCCACGCCTTCCACATTCACTTCCTGCAATTGCTCGACGAAACCCAGAATGGCATTGAGCTCACCCTGATAGCTGGAAATCTCGTCTTCCTCGATGCGAATGCGGGCCAAGCGTGCGATGCGCTTCACGGTTGCGGCGTCGACAGACATAAGAAACTCCAGAAACAGCGGCTCGTTTGTGCAGGTTATTAGCAACCGCTTGTACAAAAAGACAATGAAAATGGCTGCGGGGAAGGATCAGACTTCCAAAGCCATCCCAGCCTCAAGCGCAACGAGGCTTGCCCCGTCCAAATGATCGCGCAGGCGCGGTACGGCGTAGTCCATCGCGGCTTCATCGCCCGCAAGTGCCAAGAGACGCGGCGGCCTCTGCCCGAGCAACGCCGAACCAAGCGCCACCAAGTGTTCTCCATCACCAAAGAGTGCCACAGTCGCACTTTCGGCCCAACGTCCAAGCGGCGGAACGCTTTCTGAAGAGAGAAGCAGAGGCGCCTCACCTAAGGCCTCAAACAGAATGCCTCCTGATCCGGTCGACCAAACCTCAACAGCGGGTTCCTCAATTTCATCCAGCAGGCGCCCAGCCTTTCGGGGCAGCCATTCGGCTAGGTCGACCAAGGGAAGCTCAGCGCCATTGAGAACTCGTTTGGCACCCGATAGCAGTTCGGCCCTGTCGACACTCGGCGGCGCGCCATCTGGGCTAACCACGAGAATCATCCCGCCGATGTGCACGCGAACAGTCGTGCCGCCAAACCAGGTGAGTTTCATTGCTGCTTTCCTGTCGCCAAACGGACGCATACCCTATAGGACGGCTGCAATGTGGCAAGCGAGCTCCCCGTGACAGACGACTACGCCAACCCTCTTGAGCTCATCCCGCACACGGGCAAGATCCTGGGCCTTGATCTGGGCACGAAAACAATCGGCGTCGCGATCAGCGATGCCATGCGATACTCCGCGAGCCCTCTTGAAACGATCAGGCGAACCAAGTTCACCAAGGACGCAGAGCGGATTGATCAGCTCATAGCCGAGAACAACGTCGTCGCCGTCATACTGGGATTGCCGCTGAACATGGATGGCTCGGAAGGGCCACGTGTGCAATCGACGCGTGCCTTTGCCCGCAGCCTCTCGCAGCGTATCAACCTGCCTATTGCTTTCTGGGACGAACGGCTTTCGACCTCCGCGGTGACGCGGATGATGATCGAGGCCGACCTGCGACGGGATCGGCGCGCCGAAGTCGTCGACAAGTTAGCAGCGAGCTATATCCTGCAGGGAGCGCTCGACCGGCTGCGCAGGGGATAAATCAACATTTTGTTGAATCAGCCTTATGGCTCCTTTAGACCCCGAGAACCACGGGAGATCGGAACGCATGGGCGAAACGCGGGCGACATCGATGTCGAATAAACCAGCCGCATCATCCGGCGATTTCCCGCCATTCAGGCAAAAGCACCTGCTCTCGATCGCTGATCTGCAGCAGCACGAAATTATCGATCTACTTGATCGCGCCGAGCGGATGGTTCCGGTCAGCAGGCAAGAGCGCAAGTCACACCCGACCCTCTCGGGCAAAACGCAGATCAATTTGTTTTTCGAGGCATCGACCCGGACCCAGGGGTCTTTTGAAATCGCCGGCAAGCGCTTGGGTGCTCTGGTAATGAACATGTCGGTGAAATCGAGTTCCGTCAGCAAAGGCGAGACGCTGATCGATACAGCAGCCACGCTCAATGCTATGCGGCCCGACGTGATCGTGGTCCGTCATTCGGCAGCCGGTGCCGTTGAACTCTTGAGCCAAAAGGTAGGCTGCTCGGTGGTCAATGCGGGCGATGGTGCCCATGAGCATCCGACCCAGGCCCTACTGGACGCGCTCACCATTCGCAATCACAAGGGGCGAATATCCGGGCTAACCGTCGCCATTTGCGGCGACATCGCCAACTCGCGGGTGGTTCGATCCAATCTCTTGTTGTTAGGTGCTCTCAACGTCCGTACGCGCGTGATCGCGCCCCGAAATCTGCTGCCAGCGGGCATCGAGCAGCTTGCGACCGAGGTGTTCACCGACATGCGCGCAGGTCTCAAGGACGTCGATGTGGTCATGATGCTACGGCTGCAGCACGAGCGAGCCAAAGGCAAGATGATCCCGTCGGTGCGGGAGTATTATCACTTCTACGGACTCGACGCTGAAAAACTCAGCCATGCCAAACCCGACGTCATCGTCATGCACCCAGGGCCGATGAACCGGGGGGTGGAAATCGACCCCGCGATTGCTGATGGCCCCGCCTCGGTGATCACTGATCAAGTGGAGATGGGCGTCGCGGTTAGAATGGCCGTGCTGGATGCTTTGCTACCAGCGGGAGGCGAACAATGAGTTCTGCCCTGCTCATCAAGAATGCGCGCATCGTCGATCCAGCATCAGGCAAGGATTCGCCGGGGGCTTTGTTGGTGCGGGACGGCCTTATCGCTGATGTCGTATACAACGAGGCTATCGCTGTTCCGGAAGGCGCTCAGGTCATCGATGCGAGAGGCTTGATTCTTGCGCCGGGCCTGATCGACATGCGGGTATTCACCGGGGAGCCCGGCAAAGAATATCGGGAAACCTTGCAATCGGCAGGAGAAGCTGCCGCGGCTGGGGGCGTCACGAGTTTCGTGATGATGCCGGACACCGCGCCAGTGGTGGACGACGGCGCCTTGGTGGACTTCCTAATCCGCCGGGCCAAGGCAACAAGCAAGGTCAATGTGCTGCCTGCGGCAGCGATGACCAAGGGCCTAGCTGGGCAAGAGATCACCGAATTCGGTTTGCTGCAGGAGGCAGGAGCCGTTTGCCTGACGGACGGACGCCGCTCGGTGCAATCCAGTGCGATGCTGCGCACGATCATGAGCTACGCGGCGAATTATGGCCTCACCGTTGTTCATCACCTGTCCGACAAGGACCTTGCCGGTGACGGCGTGATGAATGAAGGACTGTTTGCAACGGTCCTGGGCCTCAAGGGAATACCCAGGGAAGCCGAAACCATCCCCCTAGCACGGGATCTGCAATTGGCAGCTCTGACCGGGGTGAATTATCACGCGGCGCAGATATCCTGTGCCGCTTCAGTCGAACTTTTGAGCGCAGCCAAGAGGCGCTACCGCAATGTTACGGCGGGAGTGTCGATCAACAATCTCGCGCTCAATGAAAATGACATTGGCCGCTATCGCACTTTCTTCAAGCTTTCGACGCCGTTGCGCTCTGAGGACGACCGAAAGGCCGTGATCGAGGGTCTGCGAAGTGGCGCGATCGACACCATCCATTCAGACCACGATCCGCAGGATACCGAGGTCAAGCGCCAGCCGTTTGCTGAGGCTTCCGATGGCGCCATTGGACTTGAAACCCTGCTCGCGGCCGCTTTGCGCCTTGTCCATTCCGGAGAGGTGGACCTCCTTACCGTTCTCCGAGCCATGACCAGCCGGCCCGCCGAAATACTGGGGCTATCCAGCGGTCGCATCGCTCGAGATGCACCGGCTGACTTAATCCTGTTCGATCTCGACTATCCTTGGCAAGTCGATGAAAGGGCCATTCGTTCGCGCTCGCGCAATACGAGCTTTGAAGGAGCGCGACTTGCTGGCAAGGTGATGTACACCATCGTGGGCGGGCAGATGGTCTACACGCATAGCGAGGAGAACCAACCGTGACCGACAGCTATGTCCCCGTTTTTGCCTCGTGGCTCCTAGGTGGAGCCGAACTCCCCGGCTTCATCGTCACAGCTATCATTGCTTACCTGTTTGGCTCCATTCCGTTCGGGCTGCTCCTGACCCGGGCTGCGGGCCTGGGTGATATCCGGGCAATAGGCTCTGGGAATATCGGTGCGACCAATGTCCTGCGCACGGGTAACAAGCCGCTCGCTGCTGCCACATTGTTGCTAGATGCGGGCAAGGCGATTGTTGCCGTGCTCGTCACCCGCACTCTCCTCAACAATCCTGGTGTTCCGGTTGGTGGAGCTGAAGCCTGGCCGCTCTACCTGGCTGCCGTCGCTGTATTTGCCGGGCATTGTTTCCCAGCTTGGCTGCGGTTCAAAGGCGGCAAAGGCGTGGCGGTGATGATCGGCTCCCTCCTGGCTCTGAGCTGGCCGGTGGGGCTGATCTTTTGCGCCGTATGGCTGCTAATAGCATTTACCCGCAAGATGTCCTCCCTTGCTGCCCTGACCGCAGCTGCGACGGCACCCATCTTTTCCTACGTGTTCGTGGACGAATGGCTCGCCGCAACAGCGGCGGTGCTGGCAATCCTGCTGTTCTTTCAGCACCGAACCAATATTGCTCGGCTTTTAGCCGGAACCGAGCCCCGGATCGGCTCCGGCAAGAAAGCGGCTTAGCTGTTGACGCAGTGGCAGGAGAGTGAACAGTTGAACCCGGAGGAGCGCGTTGCTTGGCTCCGCTTGATACGCACCGAGAACGTCGGTCCTGCAACTTTTCGGCAATTGCTGCATCGCTTTGAAACTGCGGAGGCAGCACTCAGCGCCCTCCCCGATCTACTCAAGCGCACCGGCAAGCCGGCGCGCATCGCGAGCCAAGCAGAAGCGGAAGACGAGATCGCTGGTCTGCAGCGCTATGGGGCCCGGATCGTTGCCAGCTGTGAGCCCGATTATCCAGCCCTGCTCCGCTTCATTCCCGCTTCGCCGCCGATCCTGACGCTGGCCGGGGGCGAGAAACTGGACTGGCAGCGCACCGTCGGGATTGTTGGCGCCCGCAATGCCTCCTCCGCCGGGATCAAGATGACTCGCCTGCTTGCAAGCGGGCTTAGCGAGAAGGGCTACACAATCGTTTCGGGCCTTGCTCGGGGTATTGATACGGCGGCTCACCGGGCAAGCCTTGACGGTGGGACCATCGCAGTCCTTGCCGGCGGTTTCGACAAAATCTACCCTGATGAGAACATTCCTCTGGCGCATGATATACTCGACAGCGGCGGGGTCCTCTTGACTGAAATGCCGCTTGGGTGGGAGCCCCGAGCGAGAGACTTCCCCCGGCGTAATCGCCTTGTTTCTGGTTTGTCGCTGGGCATTGTGGTTGTGGAGGCTGCCAAGCGCTCCGGCTCGCTAATTACCGCCCGACTGGCGCTGGAACAAAACCGAGACGTATTTGCCGTGCCGGGCTCTCCTCTCGATCCGCGCGCCGAAGGGGGCAACCTGCTGATCCAGCAGGGCGCGAAGCTGATCACTAACGTAGAAGACATCGTTGAAAGCCTAGGCAATGCTGACCCGTCACGGAGCGCCCTGTTTGACCGGGATTGGGAACCCGACCTGGTTCCGGAAGTGCTGCCGAGCGAAGACGACAAGTCACGCCTGTTGTCGTCGCTGAGTTCCACGCCGATCGAAGTTGATGAGCTTGTCCAGCAATCGGGCCTCAGCGCATCCGGCATGCAGATGCTTTTGCTAGAGCTGGACCTGTCGGGACAAATAGAGTGGTCGGCCGGCCAATTGGTCGCGCTTCGATACTAGCAGCGCTTCCCGCAGCGAGCCATCACTGGGTTTAATAGCTCCCATCGCGAAAATCGGTTCGACCGCCATCCGGCTCGAGCCTAGGGTGAATGCTTCAAGGAGGCGTTAATGGCTCGTCGTGACTGGCTTTGGATCTTTTTTCTGGGCGCCATCTGGGGTTGCTCATTCATCTTCAACGCCGTGCTGATCAGGGAAATTGGTCCTCTTTGGGTCACCTCCCTGAGAGTGGGTATCGGTGCCGCGGGCTGCTGGGCAGTGCTTGTGGCTTTGCGTAAGCCAGTGCCAAAAGATCCGGTGCTTTGGATCAAGCTGGGATGTTTGGGCATCCTAGCCTACGCAATTCCTTTCGCACTTTTCCCACTCGCACAGTCTTACCTTGCAAGCGGGGTCGCTGCCATCGTCAACGCCCTTACGCCAATCATGACAGTTATTGTGAGCCACTTCTGGGTGGGCGGCGAAAGGATCAGCCGCATCAAGAGTGCAGGTGTTGTCCTTGGTTTTGCGGGCGCTGCCATCTTGGCCTCGCCAGCACTTGCATCAGGAGGTGAATCGCAGCTTTGGGCAGTGGCCGCCTGCCTTTTGGCAACCGTCTGCTATGCTGTGTCGCTTAACATCACGCGCAGCTTCAAGTCCGTCGAGCCGACCGCACTTGCTTCCATCGCCTTGACCGGCGCTGCCTTCGTATCGGTCCCAATTGCCTTCGCGGTTGAAGGAGCCCCGGCCATCACAAGGGCTGAAACCTGGTTGGCAGCCGCCGCCATTGGCCTGGTGTCCACGGCCTTTACATTTCAGATCATGTACCGGGTGCTGCCTCGAGTGGGCGCTACAAACTTTGCCACGACCACTTTCATAGCACCGATCTCGGCGGTCCTGCTCGGCGTCACACTCCTGGGTGAAACTGTCCTGCCGATCCAGGTTCTCGGCATGCTGGTTATCTTTGCCGGGTTGCTGATGATTGATGGCCGCGTTCGCAAGCTGTGGCGACCGTTGATAGCCTAAGAATGGAACAGGGCGCGGGCAATCACCGTTCCAGCACGGAGGTGTAAAATGACCCAAATGCCAGAACTTGATCCGGTGCCTGCACCGGACGTGCCCCCCATGCCAGAGCAGCCACAGCCGATTGACCCTATTCCGCCTGGCCCTGGTGAGCTACCCGATATTCCGGGACCTGTGGATGATCCTACGCCCGGACAGCCCACTCCGGAACCGGGGCAACCGCTACGCGCCTGAGCAGTAGCGAGCTGAACATTGCGCGTTGACAGGCTGACGCTAGCGTCGGCTTGCCGGTTGCTATTCGATGTTGAGCTTCTTTTTCATGAGCTCGTTCAGGGCTTGCGGATTTGCCTTGCCGCCAGACGCCTTCATGGCCTGCCCAACGAACCAGCCGATCATTGTTGGCTTGGCCAGTACTTTGGCGACCTGATCGGGATTGGCAGCGATGATCTCGTCCACAATCTTCTCGATCGCCCCCATGTCGGTCACCTGCTTCATCCCGCGGCGCTCGACGATCTCGGCTGGATCACCTTCCGGCTCCTCTGCAATGATGATCTGCAATAGGTCCTTGGCAATTTTGCTGGAGATCGTGCCTCCAGCGATGAGATCGACGATTCCGGCAATCTGTCCAGGCTTGAGGTGGGTTTCCCAAACCGCCAAGCCCTGGCTGTTGGCATAGGCCGCCACGTCGGCATTGAGCATGTTAGCGACGGCCTTGCCGTCGCGCTTGGTTCCACCGAACGCGACCACCGATTCGAAATAGTCCGCGGTTTCCCGATCAAGGGTCAGTACCATAGCGTCGTAGGGCGTTACGCCAAAATCGGCTACAAACCGAGCTTTTTTCTCGTCGGGCAGTTCGGGAAGGTTTTCGGCCAGCATGGCAACGAAAGCGTCGTCGAACTCGAGGGGCAGCAGATCTGGATCGGGGAAGTACCGGTAATCGTGCGCCTCTTCCTTGGAGCGCATGGAGCGTGTCTCGCCTAGCTTTGGATCAAACAGCCGCGTTTCCTGATCAATCACGCCGCCGTCTTCAAGAATATCGATCTGGCGCCGCGCCTCGTACTCGATTGCTTGTCCTGCAAAGCGGATCGAGTTCACATTCTTGATTTCGCACCGCGTCCCGAACTCCCCGCCCGGCCGCCGCACGGATACGTTGACGTCGGCACGCATGGATCCCTGCTCCATGTTGCCGTCACAGGTACCCAGATAACGCAAAATGGAGCGCAGCTTGCTCAAGTATTCCTTGGCTTCTTCGGACGAACGCAGATCAGGCTTGCTGACGATCTCCATCAGCGCCACGCCCGATCGGTTCAGGTCCACAAAGCTCATGTTCGGGTGCTGATCATGGATCGACTTGCCGGCGTCCTGCTCAAGATGCAAGCGCTCGATGCCGATCTCAATCGTCCCATAGGACATGTCGAGTAGCACCTTGCCCTCTCCAACAATGGGGTCCTTGAACTGCGAGATCTGGTAGCCCTGTGGCAGGTCGGGGTAGAAGTAATTCTTCCGGTCGAACACGCTGCGCTTGTTGATGACGGCCTTCAACCCGAGCCCTGTTCGCACGGCCTGCCGCACGCATTCCTCGTTGATGGTCGGGAGCATGCCAGGCATGGCCGCATCAACAAAGGATACGTTGGAATTGGGCGGATTGCCGAACTCTGTCGAGGAGCCAGAGAAGAGCTTGCTTTCGGATGTGACCTGGGCATGCACCTCCATGCCAATGATGACTTCCCAATCACCAGTTGATCCAGAGATGAAGCTCTTTGGGTTTGGAGTTCGCGTGTCGATAAGGGTCACTTGATGGTCCTAGAAGGCAAGGCGTGGCGTTCCCAACGCATAGTGGGAAGGCAATGATGATGCAATGGTCGGGAATGATCGCGAGGCTAATCCTCGTCGCTCACACTGCCGCTGAAAGGCCGCAACTGCTTTTCGAGGTGAACACTGGTGAGAGGATCATGGTTCGATCTGCTATTGGGTCTCAGGGCCAGAATACGATAGCCTTGCCGCTCGTAGAAGCGAACGGCACGTACATTGTCAGCGGGGGTTTCAAGATGGATGCGCTCCGCGCCTTCCAGTTCAAGCAGGGACTCCATACGCTGGAGCAATAAGGAGCCCAGGCCATGTCCCTGCAATCCGGGAGCAACGAAAAGAAAAGGAATATAGGCGCGGCGCCTTGATCGGGAACACCAGCCAACCACCACATCATCCACCACGGCGACGATGATGCGGTCCAGTTGCTCGGCAACAGCCTGCGTGAGGCGGCGGCGTTCAGCCTCGCGCATCCCAGGCTGGTCACGAAGCAGGGGCAGTATACCTGCTTCCCAGGCACGGAACGCAATGTCTGCAAGCCTTGCGGCATCAGATGCATCTGCCTTGCGAATAGTGGTAACTGGCATAGGACCTCCGCTCCGGTTGTCCATCCGCCCGTTTGCCGCTAGCCGCGGCGGCGGGCTGCGATGATGCCCTTCTCGTAATTGATGTTCCAGTCGATCAGGGTTCGCCAAACAAGTTCCGCCTGATCTTCATCGAGATCAAGTGCCAAACTGCGTTCGCGAACTTTTGCGATGACTGCCTCTATCCGCGCCGGATCCCTCGCCTCATGTGGGTCGGTCTTGATCTCGGCCATGCGGGTTACATAGCGGTGGCGCTCGGCAAAAAGGCCCAGCAGGGCCTGATCGATCCGGTCGATCTCGGCGCGTACATCGTCTTTGGTTTGGCAGTCTTCTGGTAGTGTTGGAGTGTTCACGGCTATGCGTACCTTTGATTGCACAAAGGGTTTGCACCGGAGCGAGATGATTTTCAACCGCATCGGCGCCTGACGGACCGGATCATTGCGCCGGTGGTTGTTCCTTGGCGCGGAATTCAAAGAGCTCACGGAAGGCGCCTGGCACAAGTGCAGAGAGCGGATTGATCCTGAACTGCGGGTCATTGAGGGCGCCCTTAACCGCGAAGGTGACGCCGACAAGGCCTTCGCCATCCCGGCCGCCAATTAGGGGCCCCAGCAGCGGTATTTTTTGGAAGACGCTATTGAGACCAAAAAGTGGGACATAGGTCCCTGATAGGTCGTACTCCCGTTTGTCGGTGTAGATAAAGCCGCGTAATGTGCCACCTACGGTCGCGCCCGTGAGCATGGCGTTGGTGACCTCAACCCTATCCGAGCGGCGCAGGAAGTCCACTTCGGCGACGTCAAAATCCAGCCGATTCTGCGCAGCGATGGATGCACGCGAGTTGGAATGATTCCCTAGTACCTGCGCGACATTGTCCTCATCCACGATAGCAAAGCCACGCATAAGCAATTTGCCGATTTCGGCCTTGGCATCGCTGTTGGTGGTGAGCACGAGGCTGCCACTTCCACCCGCCAGCTGAGAATAAACCCCCAGAAGGCGCAGAATCGTGCCGGCATCGTTGAACGCTACTGTTAGCGTCCGGCCTTTCGGCGCAGGGTTGGTTGTTATGGACACGGCGTTTCCGTCGCTGAACTGGGCCGTAAGATTCGCGCGCCGCATGTCGCTCCCCCGCAGCAGCATGTCGAGGTCGAGATTGAAGGCCGTCGTGGCGTAGTAGCCAAGCGCACGCTCGAGCTGAACATCAAGCGCGAGTGTCTGCGTGATCTGCGTCGCCTGCACCCCGCCCGATCCTTGCCCGAGTCCAAAGAAGCGGCCCAGCATGGGCTTGAGGTCCAGCTGTGCGCCACGCACTTCGACCGCATAGCCACCGTCGATCGGCCCCACAGAAATTTGCGCGCTGTCTCCCTTACTTAGCGCGAAATGGGTGAAGTTTGCCGATTGGAGGCCCTTTGTGGCATCGAATGCCAGATCGCCTTTGGCCCTGACGGTTCCGAAGGCCAAGTCGATGGCACTCAGTTCTGTCAGAGCTTCAGCCTGCCGGAGGGTTGCGCTCACCGTGCCAGGCGTGCCCCGGTCTTTGGTGATTCCGATATCCTTAAGTGTCACAGCCGCTTCCTGCAGGTCCACAGCCATCTGGATCGCGCCGTCGGGCATGGGCTGGGCAACAAAGCGCACCTGTCCGTTCAGGAAGTCGGAGGCGTCAAATCCCATCTTGCTTAGATCAGCGACATCGATAGTCGAGGAGAGCCTGAATTGCGGTTCCGTAGCTGGCGTGCCGGCAATCTCCACTTCGGCGGTAATGCCATCAATCTCGGCCGTGCCGCCAAGCTGATAGCCATCCTGAGAAGCGCTGAATGCCAGTTGGCCATTGCCGATGGTGCGATCCTGTATCGGCTCGGCGCTGCCAAAGTCGGTGACTGTTCCGTTCAGGACATAATCGAATTTCGGCGCCTCACCATTCGCCTCGTTTGGCAGAAGGATTGTGGTGACAAGCCCGGCATTCACCTGGCCACTCAGCGCGTCGAGGTTCAACGGCAGTCCAGCGCTCGCTAGCATTTCCGGTTGCTGCGCCTTGGCGAGGGCAACGATGGCCGGAATTGGAGCAGCGATATCGCCGGATATCTCCATGATGCTGCTAGCAGGCGAGGAATTGTCCATGATGAAGGCCGGATTGCTGACCGTGATCTCGCCTGCTGCGGTTTGCAGCCGCCCTCCGCCAGCGGAGACCGTCACGTCTGTGTCGTCCACCGACAAACGCGTCTCGCCTTCGATGGCGATCGGATCCATTTGGGGCATGGGCTTAACTATGACCCCCTCGCCCACCATTTCGATCTGCATTGCGCCGTCCGGAATTGGCTTATCTTCCTCCCCAACGGCGATCGAGCCTACCGGAAACCGGAACTGCATGCGTGAGCTAACAACCCGGCCATCGGCAACATTGTCCACGAACCAGTCACGGCTTTCCTCACCCAGAACATAGGGCCAGAGGCGCTTAACATCGTCGGCGCTGAAGCCCCGCCCCGTGACAGTCATTTCGACTCCAAGGCCCGCCTGCAACATGTCCATACGGCCGGTAGTTTCTACAACTGCATCGCCTTTGCTAGCGAAGAACCGGTCAACGCCGAGGGTACCATATAGAGGCGCCGACCAGCCGGAGAACTCCATCGTTTCGAATGGCTCGGCGGGGGCGGCCATGTCGTTCGGATGAACAAAGACGTCTGTCGCCTCAAGCGAAATGCCGATCGTCGGCCCGAAGGTTGCGTCAAGCCCCAGCGCGAAGGTACCGGCGACCTGGGCGGAACTCCGGCCAATCTGCAAGGCCGCTGGATCAAGGGTGAATTGCCCTTTCTCGGGGTTCCAGTGGATGTTCATGATGGAACTCGCGACCGGGAAATAGGCATCCTCGACACGCAAGTCCAAGCCCGTCAGGTCCACCTTGAACAGGCCGCCCGTCAGCTTTCCCGCAGCTTTGTCGAAGTTCACGTCAATAGATAGCGCGCCGGCGCCCCGCAGAGCAGCAACGCTGGCGGGGTTGTCTATGAACGGCAGAAACGCCGCGAAATCAATGTTGGTCACATCGGCTTCGAGGCGGGTAGCCCCTTGCTCGTCCACCGTCCGGCCAATGGTGCCAGTCATGGTCCGTCCACCCAGCACGGCCGAGAACGAGCCCTTGGTGTTGCGATTGTCGGTTGGCGCGATGTCGAGCTCGATGTTCTCGAATCGGCGGTAGAGACCATAGACCGCGTCGATCATGTCCATGGTGCCGCCGCGGATCTTGAGCTTGGAGAAACGGCCCTGCGTTGACTGATCAACAATGTCGGCGAGGCCTTTTTCGCTCGCCTCAAGATTGTAGATCAGCCACTCATTGTCAGACCGCAGCGGCGCGGGTGAATTTGCGTCCCCTAGATCTATGCCATTCGGAGAGATCACGACAGGCGGAAACGCATCATGCCCCTCTTGAACCCGGACGGTTGGCGCCACGCCCTGAGGATCGTCGATAATTTCAAGGCTGGTTGGCCTGGGACCAAAGAGATCCTGGACAATTTGGATGTGAGGCCCGACAATGGAAACCGTGGCACCAGGCTGGCCAACGAGAGCCCGAACTGGCGAGAAACCGACCTCTAGCGCCTCGACGGCAATACGCGCGCCTGTTTTGTCGTCATTGATGGTGACAGGCGAAAAGCGAACCACAGGCCAGATGTTGTTCTCGAGTGCCAAGGCCATGTCGCCGAGTTCGAGGCGGCTGGTTGCCGGCAGAACTGAGCTGGCGATGGCTTCAGCTGCATCGCTGCCGAATGGGAACGGCACCGGTCTGAACAGCAGAACCATGTACAGCAGGAGAAACAAGAAGGCGGGAACACCAAATACCCACACCGCCACTTTGGCTGCGCGTCTGGCAGGAGACCGTTTGCGTTTGGCAGACTTCGGAGTCGATATGCCTGCGGGTACGGTTGGCGCGCTCACTTGCTTCCAAAAACGGGATCTGCCGAACTCTGGCGGCAGCCCTAAGAATCAACCGCAGAAGGCGGTCACTTGCCCGATGATACCGGCTGCAATATGGCATAAAAACCTACATAATCGTTGGTAAACAATCGAATAAGGGGTGGTACGTGCCTGAACTGAAAGAGGGAGACATCGCCCCCGACTTTACTCTCGAGTTGGACGATGGAAGCGTATTCACCCTTAGCGAAAAGCGAGGGCAGCCGGTCGTGATCTATTTCTATCCGCAGGACGATACCGGCGGCTGCACGGACCAGAACCAAGAATTCTCAGACCGCAAGAAAGCCTTCGACCATTTGGGCGCTTACTTGATCGGCATTTCTCCAGACGGAGTGGAGAGTCACCTCAAGTTTCGACGCAAGTACGGCCTGTCGGTCCCTCTTGCATCCGACCCCAGCCGTTTAGCTATAGAGGGATTCGGGCTCTGGCAGCTCAAGAAACTCTACGGCCGGGAGTTCATGGGTCTTGTTCGCACGTCCTACGTTCTTGATGGCGAGGGACGGATCATCCGCAAAATTCGAGCAACGCGCATCAAGGGTCATGCGCAAAAAGTGCTCGAGGCTCTCCAGGATCATCTCGCCTCACCGCAGTAGGCTTTGTTAACTACGCCGGGTCATACTCCACTTACCATGCGCAGGCGTATCGTGGAGTTTAGGGGATGCGTGAGAAGGCCGGTTTCGGACGAGGGAAAAGCGCCGCACGCAGTTCAACGCCGGTTCTGCGGCAAGGCATTCGCCCGGCGATCTTCTACAGCATGTTTACTCTCCTGTTGAGCGGCAATGCTTTGCTCGGTACGGCCTTCCTCCTTTCGCCAGATATTGCCAGGCTGCTGGACGGAAGTTCCGGGCAGATCGTCGAGGCCTATGAAGACCGGATTACCCAGCTTAGGGTGGAGGTAGATCGCCTCCATTCGCGCAGCTATGCACAAAGCGGCGACATCAATCTTCGTCTGCAGGAACTTGCCCAGCAGCAGGAGGAATTGCTGGAGCAGCATCAACTCGTGAAGGCGCTGGTCAACAAGGCCGACGAACTCGGCATCAAGGCAGCCTCGCTCCCGGGTCATAGCGCCGGCGATTTTGCATCAACTTATGCACCCAACGGGAACCCTGATATTGAGGCGACCGCATCGGCGGTGAGCCTCATGATGGACGAAACGCAGATCGCCATGAGCTCTATTGCTGAGGCAGCTACTGAGCGTACCAACGGCATAGTCTCGGAACTATCCGAGTTGGGCATCAGGGTGGCGCTTCCCGATGTGGAGGATGGGATCGGCGGGCCGCTTCTTGCCGCCGCGGACGACGTAGTTGCCGAATCGATGGTCAAGGATGCAAACACTGTTATGTCCGCCTTGCTCCGCTACAAGGCCGCGCGCGACACCAGTGACAGCGCTCCTGTTCACCTGCCCATCAGTGGAAGCTTCCGCCAGAGCTCGGGATTTGGCAACCGCACCGATCCGTTCAGCGGCTCACGCGCGTTCCACTCCGGCGTGGATTTCGCGGCGCCGAGTGGCACGCTCGTCCTCAGCGCTGGCAAGGGCGTCGTGAGCTTTATCGGTACAAAATCGGGGTACGGCAAGGTTGTGGAAGTCACTCATGCAAATGGCCTAGTGACCCGCTACGGACACTTGTCGGCTTTCCTCAGTGAGAAAGGCCAGAGGGTCAGCACCGGAACACCCATCGCCAAAGTTGGCTCGACCGGACGCTCCACCGGTCCACATCTCCACTTCGAAGTCCGGAAGGCAGATCGCGCGCTTAACCCGAAGGACTTTCTCGAGGCCGGCAAGCGGCTCCTCAATCTGTTCAGCTAGGAAAACGCCCTCTTTCGAGGGCGCCTTTTATTGTTCGGCTGCTACGTCCGTTGCCACGCCAACGCGCTGGGCAAGGGCCGCTTCCATGAATTCGTCCAGATCGCCGTCGAGCACGACGGAGGGTTGGCCGCTTTCCACCCCGGTCCGCAGGTCTTTCACCATTTGGTATGGCTGAAGGACATAGGAGCGAATCTGGTGGCCCCAGCCGATATCGGTCTTGCTGGCGGCCTGGGCATTCGCAGCTTCTTCGCGCTTTTGCAGTTCCGCTTCGTACAGACGCGATTTCAGCATTGCCATGGCCGTTGCGCGATTCTTGTGCTGGCTGCGCTCCTGTTGGCAGGCAACGATGATACCAGACGGAATATGGGTGATGCGAATGGCCGAATCGGTCGTGTTCACGTGCTGACCACCGGCACCGGAGGCCCGGTATGTGTCGACCTTGAGGTCAGAGTCGCGAATTTCTATGTCGATGCTGTCGTCCACCACGGGATAAACCCAGCAGCTTGAAAAGCTGGTGTGCCGGCGGGCAGCCGAGTCGTATGGGCTAATGCGCACCAACCGGTGCACCCCGCTCTCGGTTTTCAGCCAACCATAGGCATTGTGCCCCTTAACCAGGATGGTCGCCGATTTGATGCCCGCTTCTTCGCCGTCGTGCATTTCAAGCACTTCGACCTTCATGTGGTGACGCTCCGCCCAGCGCGTGTACATGCGTAGGAGCATGTTCGCCCAATCCTGGCTTTCTGTGCCGCCAGCGCCGGAGTGAATTTCAACGTAACAATCGTTTGCGTCGACCTCACCGGAGAGTAGCGTTTCGATTTGACGCCGGCGAGCGGTGTGCTTGAGTTCGTTCAAGGCTGCCTCGGCATCCCTGACGATTTCGTCGTCGCCTTCCGCCTCACCCATCTCGATCAATTCGACATTGTCACGAATGCCGGCTTCGAGCTCACGCACAGCCTTCACGGCAACATCCAGCTCGTCGCGCTCACGCATGGTGACGCGCGCCTTTTGCGGGTCGTTCCAGAAGTCAGGAGATTCGGTCTGCGCGTTCAGCGCATCGAGACGAAGTTCTGCAGTATCCCAGTCAAAGATGCCTCCTCAGCAGGCTCAGCACCTGCTCGATTTCGGCTACGGTCTTCTCAATTTCCGCACGCATAACAGCTTCCTTTGTTCCGGGCCCATGTAGCGGACGGGCCCGAACGGATCAACCAATTTGGCTTCTACTGGAGGCGGCGGAGCGTTACGGGATCATAGAACTCCATGATCTGGCGGCCATCCTCGGTTTCCACAAAGGCCCGCATGCAGCCATTCCACCGTTCGACGGAGCGTGCCGGGACACCAATCTCGCGCAGACGCTGGGTGTCCATCCGATCCTGCAATTCTTCATCCGCTCGAAGCACGCTTCTTCCACCTTCCTGAACGAAGGTTTTGGGCGCAGTCGGCCCCTCGTTCACGCAGAATATGGCCCAGGCGGGAGTGGGAAAAGCTACTAGGGCGGCAAGGACGCCCGCAACGGCAAATTTAGCTGGTTTCATGTCTGTGACTCGAACATTGATTGTGAGGAATAAACACGCCGACGGGTAGCAAGTCGCATTGCATAGTAGATAATTTGTTTGGCGGCACGCCGATACAGCGTGCTCAGCGTGCGCCCGCCTTGTTGTATTTGCGTATCGCCATGTCTCGTTTCAACCGAGAGAGCCTGTCGAGAAAGAAGATTCCATTCATCTGGTCAACTTCGTGCTGCGCAACACGGGCCGCGAAGCCCTCCAGTTGCAGCGCGTGCCTAACACTCTCGTGGTCGTCGTAGACAAGTTCAATCCTGTTCGCCCGAAGAATGGAGACTTCCACGCCTGGCATGGACACGGAGCCTTCGAGGCCGGTTCCGGTTTCTTCGGATGCAAAGAGGATCTTGGGGTTATATAGGATTCGGTAGTCTCGGGATCTTGTGTCTGAGGCAATGCTTACTACGACAAGGGGCTCGACCTCTCCGAGGTGAACGGCCGCCAAGCCATGGGCTTGCACCTCCGCCGCTGCGGCCTTCAGCTTCTCACCAAGGTCCTGCATGGCAGAATCGACGGGTCGCGGTTCGGCCGCGTGCCCGAAACGAGGGTCTGGGTAGCGCAGGAATTCGGTCATCAGAACAATGTGCGTCGACGAGGCCGTTCGAAATAGGTGCCGTTGATGCGCGCGGTGGGATCAACATAGCCGGTATCCGGAGCAGGTTCCGGCGGCGTTACGAAGGTTTGCCCATATTGCTGCTGCATCTGCTGCTGCCGTTGGATTTCGTTGAAGGCGTTGTTGTCGAGGCCAATAACTGATGTCATGGCATTCGGCCCGCTTCCAGGCTTAAAAGCCTCCTGGATGGCCGCTCCACCATCAAAAGCCTGAACGCCGGTATCCGGGTTGATCCAAGCCGTGGTCATTCCGCCCGGCTTGTTGAATGGCGTCGCCGGTTTCCCCTGCAGAGCTTTTTGCATGAAGTCCGTAAAGATTGGCACGGCGAAAGAGCCGCCGGTAACGGCGCTGCCCATGGAGCGGGGCTGGTCATAGCCGACATAAACGCCAACGGCCAGTTCTGGGGTAAACCCGACAAACCAGGCATCCTTGTAGTCGTTGGTGGTGCCGGTTTTCCCGGCCACGGGACGATTGAGAACCTTTGCGGCCGTGCCCGTCCCCCTTTGTATCACGCCCTCCATCATGGAGGTGATCTGATAGGCGGTCATAGGGTCGAGGACCTGCTCGCGATTGTCGATGATGGCTGGTTCACCCTGCCCCTGCCAAGCGCGCGCTTCGCAGCCCTGGCAAAGGCGCTGGTCATGCTTGTAGACGGTGACACCATACCGATCCTGAACCCGGTCGATGAGCGTCGGCACGATCTTGCGACCGCCATTGGCGATCGTAGCGTAGGCCGCCGTCATGCGCAGGTTCGTGGTCTCCCCGGCCCCAAGCGCCATGGCGAGAACCGGCTGCATCGAGTCATAAACTCCAAACAGGCGCGCATATTCGGCCACAAGCGGCATGCCGATGTCCTTGGCCAGGCGGACGGTCATAACGTTGCGACTGCGCTCTATCCCACGCCGCAAGGTTTGCGGCCCATAGAATTGTTGCGCGTAGTTCTCGGGTCGCCAGATCGAACCGTCGCTGTTTCTGATCTCCACAGGAGCATCGAGAACCACAGAGGCCGGCGTATAACCGTTGTCCAGCGCCGCCGCATATACGATCGGCTTGAAGGATGAGCCAGGCTGCCGCAAGGCTTGTGTCGCCCGGTTGAACTCGCTCATCGCGTAGGAAAAGCCACCGACCATGGCGAGCACACGGCCAGTGCGCGGGTCCATGGCAACGAGAGCCCCCTCGATCTCGGGAATCTGCTCCAAAGTGTAGATGCCGGTCCTACCCTTTACCGGCGAGACATAGACGACATCGCCAACCTTGAGGATGCTGCTGAGCGGCTTCGAGACCCACTTCACTTCGGGTCCTGATAGCGTGCCCACCACGCGATCGTCAGCCACTCCGCCATCGACGGAACTGTCAGGCCGCAGGCCGATGCGGGCTTCGTTGCCGCCGATCTCGAGCACAACAGCGAGTTGCCACTCCGGCACGTCGCTGAGGGGCATCACCTTAGCAACGTCGAGCCCCCAATCGTCGCCAATCTCAATGCTCGCTACGGGTTCACGGAAGCCCTGGGTGTGGTCATAGGCGATCAGGCCGTCCATCAGGGCCTTGCGCGCATATTCCTGGAGCCTCGGCTCCAGTGTGGTCCGCACCGACAGCCCACCACCATAGAGCTGGTCCTCCCCGTAGAGCTTGGCCAGTTCGCGACGGACCTCTTCGGTAAAATACTCGGCCAGATAAAGCTGGCTGCCCCCTGCCCTTGGAAGCACATTCAGAGGTTCCTGCTTGGCGGCTTCGCCCTCTTGCGGGGTCGCATAGCCATTTTCCACCATTCGGTCGATGACCCAGTTGCGGCGCTCGATGGCGGCCTGCGGGCGGCGGAATGGATGGTAATTGTTCGGCCCCTTGGGCAAGGCGGCTATGTATGCGGCCTCGGCAAGATCGAGCTCGTACAGAGCCTTGTCAAAATAATTGAGAGCCGCAGCAGCCACACCGTAGCTGTTCAGCCCCAGGAAAATTTCGTTGAGGTATAATTCAAGAATACGGTCTTTGGAGAAAGTCGACTCGATCCGGACCGCCAGGAGCGCTTCCTGGATTTTGCGATCCCAGGTCTGTTCGGATGTCAAAAGGAAGTTCTTGGCGACTTGCTGGGTGATGGAGGAGCCGCCGCCCTGAATAGCCGTGTTGCCGTCCAGGCGCGCCAGAACATTGTCGCGAATTGCGCGAAAGACGCCGTCGATCGCGATGCCGCCATGCTGGTAAAAATCCTTGTCCTCTGCGGACAGGAAAGCATGCACCAGGAGCGGAGGCACGGTTTCTATGGGCTGAAACAGGCGCCTTTCCCGGGCGAACTCCGCCAGCAAGGTACCATCCGCTGCATGAACCCGGGTGGTGACCGGAGGCTGGTAGTCCTTGAGGACAGTGTAATCGGGCAAGCTAGCGGCGATGGTGGTCAGGTATAAAGCTGCGCCAGCTACTGCTCCCAGAGAGAGGAACATGCCGAAGCCAAACAGCCAGCCCATTAAGCGCAGCATATGATCGCTTTCTCCGTATTGTCTGTCAGCAAGATCGAAGCGCCCGGCAGCGCGGAGCGACACGGCCGATCACCCATGATTCATATCAGAGCTGTACCAGAAAAAAGAGATCACATGCCCGCCAGAGACCACCGTTGCAGATGCTGCGGGAGGCTTGTGACCCATTTGCTACATCATTCCGTCGCTTCGACAGAGTCGAAATAGGTGGAGATGCCGCGCGCCACAGCTTCTGCCGTACGATCCTGCCACTCGCCCTGCATGAGATTGGCCATATCATCGGCGTTCGACAAGAATCCGAGCTCTACGAGCACGGAAGGAACGTCCGGCGCCTGCAAGACAAAGAAGTCCGCCTGACGCACTGGGAAGCGGCGCAATGCAACACTGGGCTCAAGTTGATGGACGATAGATTGAGCCAGGAAAAATGACTGGTGCCGCATCTCGCGCCGCATCAGATCCAGCAGGATGTCAACCACTTCAGGTGCCATCTGCGGCATGGAAAAACCGGCGATCACGTCTGTCTTGTTTTCGTTGTCAGCCAGAACTTTGTCGAGCACGTCCGTTGCGTTCTCGTCCCGCGTGTAGACGCTGGCGCCACGAATCTCGCTTTGCTGGAAGCTATCGGCATGGATTGAGATAAATATGTCGGCCTTGTTGGTACGAGCCAGAGCAACCCGTTCCTCTAGACGCAGGAAGCTGTCGTCTTCCCGGGTCAAGGCGACATCGAAGCGGCCGGAGGACACCAGAAGCTCCTGCAAGCGTAAGGCGAAGGCGAGAACAACATCCTTTTCCTTGACGCCATTGGGTGTTTCGGCGCCGCTGTCTATGCCCCCATGCCCGGGGTCCAAAACAACCAGGGGCTTGGTGGCTAGGGGAATTTCGGATCCTCCTGCGGGAGTGGAATTTGTCGCCACCGTTGGAGCGACCGCCGATGATGCTGCTAGATCTTTAGCCACATTGGCTGCGAACTCTTCAGCGGTTGCTGGAATAATATCAACTACGAGCCGAGCCGGCTGGTCATCAAACGCGGCGAGTACATAGGCCTGCTGCACTTGGGCAGGAGACGAAAGCGTCAGGGTCGTTCGGATGCGGTCTGGTCCGGCCTGTTCGGTTAGGTATTCCGAGATCATGCCGCCCTCTTCTCCAGCCGGCTTGCCGGATGGCTCTGGCACAGAAAGTGTCCCAGCCCTGACGTCGACGGCAAGCCGGTCAGGGTTGCTCAGGGACACAAAGGAGAAGTCCGCGCGCGCAGCAAGATCCACAACGAGGCGGGCCCGCTCCGGCGTACCGGTTACGCGCACGTCCATGACATTGGGGAGCGCCAGCTGCGCCGCCGCCTGCACAGCATCTTGCGACCGGGCTGCACCTGACAACGTGCAAAGTAAAACCGCGGCCATTGCCGAAGCCGCGAATGGACGAAATATGCGCAACAAATCGAACGTGCCCCACAAAACAATCAGCCACCGCTGCCTTATAGATCAGGCGATTCTGCGACGTGGCCGCTCTTATGCGATGATTTTCCGGAAGGGCCAACATCAAGGAGCAGGACGGGACACTCAGGCACATTTCGACTTTCTTGTTGCCAATGAGACGCAATAACCCTACACGCTAGAGAAGAGGCGCATGCTCTCTGAATGACCCGTCCGATGAGCCCGAGGGCCGGCGATCGTGGCATCGGAGAGTGGTTTGGCGAACGGTCTGAGGATCGAAGCGCCAAGGTCCAGAAGCGGCAATCCTGCGTCTCTGAAGAATTTCGGTCCCTATCTTGGACCGGACGGTTGTCTGCGGTTTTGAACGCGGACGATCTAACAGGAAGAGGTCATATGGCCCGCAGGCGGACAGAACGCGACGCGATCGAACAAGACGATTGCCGTTTTGCCATGCTGCATCTTTCGGCCACGACCATACATCTCAGCGCGCAAAAGGCAGAGCTTATGCGCGCATTTACCTTCAAACCATTCGCCTCGAACAGCGCCACCAGAAGGAGGCCGGACTGCCGGACCTCGCTTGTCGGCGCGCGAGCGCGCGGAGTTCCCCATGGCGACCAAGAGAATGCTGGTGGATGCCATCCACCCGGAAGAAACACGGATTGTCGTTACCGCAGGTAACAGGCTCGAAGAATTCGACTTTGAATCGGCGACCCGCCGCCAGTTGCGGGGTAATATCTACCTCGCAAAGGTAACGCGCGTCGAACCTTCGCTGCAGGCAGCGTTTGTGGAATATGGCGGTAACCGCCACGGCTTCCTGGCGTTCAGCGAAATCCATCCTGACTATTACCAGATCCCCGTCGCCGATCGCGAAGCGCTGCTGCGCGACGAGGAGCACGAGGAAGAACACGCCGAGGACGCCGAGGAGGAAGTTGTTGCTTCTCCTGAGGGCGAAGCCGCCTACGAAACAGATTCGGAAACAGACGCCGATCAGGGCGAGGGCGAAGACGACAGCCACATCGAGCAGGCGCCAGCGAACGCTGAACCCGTTGAGTCCATCGGGGGTGCCGACGCGCTCGAGGAAGTGCCCGAACGGCGCCGTCAGAGCCCCAATCGCCGACACTACAAGATCCAGGAAGTCATCAAGCGCCGCCAAGTCATGCTGGTGCAGGTGGTCAAGGAAGAGCGCGGCAACAAGGGCGCGGCTCTCACCACCTATTTGTCGCTCGCCGGCCGCTATTCCGTGCTGATGCCCAACACCGCTCGGGGCGGCGGCATTTCGCGCAAGATCACCAACGCTGCGGACCGCAAGCGCCTCAAGGAGATCACCTCCGATCTTGAGGTGCCGCAAGGCATGGGCGTTATCCTGCGCACGGCCGGTGCGTCGCGCACCAAGGCCGAGGTCAAGCGCGACTTCGAATACCTGATGCGCTTGTGGGAGAGCGTGCGTTCGCTAACCCTCAAGAGCCAAGCGCCTTGCCTGGTTTATGAAGAAGGCTCGCTCATCAAGCGGACTATTCGCGATCTTTACAACAAGGACATCGACGAGGTGTTCGTGGCCGGCGAAGACGCCTTCCGCGAAGCCAAAGATTTCATGCGCATGATCATGCCGAGTCACGCCAAGAACGTCGTGCTCTACAAGGAAGATCAGCCCCTGTTCTCCAAATATGGCATCGAGCAGCAGCTCGATTCCATGTTCTCGCCGACCGTTACCCTGCCTTCTGGGGGCTACATCGTCATCAACCCAACCGAAGCCTTGGTTTCGATCGACGTGAACTCGGGTCGCTCTACCAAGGAGCACAATATCGAGGACACTGCCCTCCAGACAAATCTCGAGGCAGCCGAGGAAGTTGCGCGGCAACTGCGCCTGCGCGACCTAGCGGGTCTCATCGTCATCGACTTCATCGACATGATGGAGAACCGCAGCAACCGTGCAGTAGAGCGCAAGCTTAAGGATTGCCTCAAGGACGATCGCGCTCGCATCCAGGTCGGCCGCATCTCGCACTTTGGCCTCATGGAAATGAGCCGACAGCGCATCCGCTTCGGCGTCGTGGAAAGCTCCACGCACAAGTGCCCGATGTGCGAAGGGACGGGGCTGGTTCGTTCTACAGAATCGCTGGCTCTCATGATCATGCGCCATATCGAGGACCATGTTCTGCGGCGGCAGGGGCAGTCGATCAATGTCCGTGTACCCGTCGACGTGGCCCTCTACATCCTCAACTTCAAGCGCGAGACGTTGACGTCGCTTGAACTGCGCAACAATCTCTCCATCACTATAATGGCCGATGGGAAGATGACGGGGCATCAGTTCGCCATTGAAAAGGGCGAAGCCCGTGTCATGGCCTATGCAGAGCAGCGTGCCACAGAGCATGTTCGCGTCGATAGCGCCGTGATCGACGACGACCTCGATGAGGATGTCGTTGACGAGGCAGATGACGAGCTCGCCGAAGAAACAGCGCCGTCGTCCGCAGCCGAAACGGGAGAAGGCGAAGGCAACCGCCGCCGCCGCCGCCGCCGCCGCCGGGGCGGTGCCGATCGTGGTGAGGAGCGGACGCAGCGTGTTGTTGCTGAAACGCTGGTGGAAGTCGAGCTCGACGCCACTGCAGTTGCCGCTGAGTCGGAAGACGGCTCGGAGGGCGAAGACGACAACAACGCTCGTGCTGCGATGGAAGGCATTTCTGACTCCGAAGGGCGCAAGCGCCGCCGGAGGGGGCGCAGGGGTGGCCGTCGGAATCGCCGCGACAGCGAAGAAGGCGTTGCAGAGCGCTCTTCGATATCTGCTGACGAGGAAGCCCTGACTCCCGAAGCAACAAAAGCTGTCGCCGAGGAATTGCTGGCGCAAGACACCATTGCAGCAACTCCTGAGGCTAAGGCCGAGGCTGAGGTTCAGGGCGAAACGGCGCTGGCGGTGCCTGCGGAAGAGCAGCCAGTTGAGCCAGAAGCTCCGGCTGAAAAGCCTAAGCGGACGCGCCGCAAGAAGGTGGCGGAAACAGCAGAGAGAACGCCCACCGATGCGGAGCCGGTTGAGGCAATTGCCGAGGGCGGCGATGCAGAACCGGTCGTAGCGGAGAAGCCAAAGCGCAAGCCAAGAACGCGCAAGGCAGCCGCCGCAGCCGCGCACGCAGCACCGGCCGTAGAGGCCAGCGAAGCTGCGCAGGCACCTACCCCCGAAGCTTCACTGAAGCTTGCGCCAGAGCCTGCTACGGAGGCTCTGGAAGCTGCGCCAGCTACCGAACCGACCCGGCCGCGTCGGGTCAAGAAGGAACTGCCCGCGGAAGGCATCGTGGTATCCTCCAGCGCCGCGCCGGCTGAAGCGGAAGGTGAGCAGACCGAGCCGCCAAAGAAGAAGGCGGGATGGTGGCAGCGCCGGCTTGGCCTAGGCTAGAACAACAAAAAAGGCGGTCTTCGGACCGCCTTTTTTTTTGCGCTTCCCGTCGCCTGTCACTTGAGAAAAGCGCGCATTCGCTCCAGGGCGATCTCGATCGTTTCGCGCTTGCCGGCATAGGAGAAGCGGACATAACGGCTGCCCCCTGCCCGGTCGAAGTCGATGCCCGGGGTTGCTGCAACGCCTGCCTCTTCAAGCAATTGTTCGCAAAATCTCATCGAGTCTTCGGAAAAGCTGCTGATATCAGCATAGGCATAGAAGGCTCCGTCTGACGGGCTGCCGGTTTGGAAACCGATCTGCCCGAGACCATCATCAAGCATCGCACGATTGGTGGCGTAGCCAGCTTTTTGCTGCTCGGCATAGTCGCGCTCTCCCAGTGCCACTGTTGCAGCGATTTGGCTCAGGGTTGGCGCCGAGATGAACAGGTTTTGCTGCAGGATTTCGGCGCGCCGAACCAGATGACCCGGCAACACCATCCAGCCCACTCGCCATCCCGTCATGCAATAGTATTTCGAGAAGCTGTTAATGATGATGGCATTGGGCGTCAGCTCCAGCGCGCTGACCGATGGGCCGCGATAGTCAAGGCCGTGGTAAATTTCGTCCGAGATGAGTTGCACTCCGAGTTGTTCGCATGTGGCGACGATGTCCGCCAACTGCGCCCGGTCGACAGCGGCGCCGGTCGGATTGGCCGGGCTGGCGAAGAGCAGACCGTCAAAAAGGGTTTCGGCATGAGAGGCAGCGACGTCGGCTCCGGTCAGCTTCCAGCCGTTTTCCGGCGTCAGCGGAATCTCTGTGATGGCAAAGCCAAGGCCCAACAAGGTGTTGACATACGCGGGGTAACCGGGCCGGGTGATTGCGATGCGGGCGCCGGGGCGAAACGCCGTATGGAAGGCGATAATGAAGCCGGCTGACGAGCCCATGGTCGTCACGATGTTGTCGGGGTCCACCGTAGCGTCGTGCTGGTGAGCGTAATAGGTGGCAAGACCCTCGCGCAGTTCGGTCATTCCCTTAGCGTTGGTATAGCCCTGCGCTTGTGGAAGGGCTTGCCGAACGGCCTCAAGTACCCGGGGCGCGGGAGGCGAGCCGGGTTCGCCCACCTCAAGGTGACATACGGTGCGGCCGCCAGCCTCGATCGCCTTGGCGCGTTTAAGAATTTCCATGGCATGGAAGGGCATCAAGCCGTTGGCTGGCAGATCGGACATAGTGCTTCCCCTTGAGGACCTTGACCTAGCGACTTCGGACTCTGCGCTCAACCACAATTGATTGCGGCTTTGGTCTTGCGTTCTTCCCTGGCTGCCAATCTTGCGAAAGCTCTGCTAAGGAGCGCGCAACAAATTTGCTGGAGCCTTGATCGATGTCCCGCGTTACACTTGCCCTCGTTGGGTTGGCTGGCATTCTTTCTGGAGGACTTGGTTACGCCATCATTGATCGGCCGCAGCCTGCGCTAGACAATGCCAGCGTGCAAGCCATGATCGACCAGGCGATTTCCGATTATGATGCCAAGCTCGCCGCTTCCGTCCCATCTCCGGCGGTAGCCGAGATCGATCCGGAACAGCTCAATCCGCTGATCGAATCTTATCTGATGGGCGACCCGAAGATCCTCCAGCGCATGTCGGTTGCGCTCGACAGCACCTTGCAGGCGGAAGAACGCTCGGCCGCAAGCACCGCCATTGCTTCCATGCGGGACGCGATCTTCGACGATCCCAAGCAGGTGGTGTTGGGCAATCCGAACGGCGACGTAACGCTTGTGGAGTTCTTTGACTACAATTGCGGCTACTGTCGCACTGCCCTGCCGGACATGGCGGCGCTGCTGGCAGAAGACCCGAACCTGCGGGTGGTGCTGAAGGAATTCCCGATCCTGTCGAACGAATCAATCGACGCCGCTCGAGTGGCTGTTCTGGTTGGCCAGGCCGATGTCGACTACTGGAGCTTCCACGAAGCACTGTTTACCAGTCGTGGCCAGGTCGATAAGGCGGTTGCGCTAAAAGCCGCGGCCGATCTTGGGCTGAGCCCAGTGAGTCTTGAGCTGGAGATGGGAACCGATGCTGTTGCCCGATCGATTCAATCCTCTTACGAGATCGCCCGGGCTCTCAATATAACCGGCACGCCGACTTACATTATCGGCAATGAGATTATTCCCGGTGCCATTGGAGTTGATGAACTGCGCACACGCATCGCAAATATGCGGGCCTGCGGGGAAACCGAGTGCGAGGGCTAAGCCCCGCTTTGCCTTTTCGGTGCATTTCGTATAACCCGGCTTGTGCCTGTCCAAGCGACAGGTGCACAAGGCATAGATCATGGCGAAGCGCATTCTTGTCCTTAATGGTCCGAACCTGAACTTGCTCGGCACAAGAGAGCCCGACATCTATGGCGCTCACACGCTTGAGGATGTGCAGGACCTCTGCGAGGCGACTGGCCAAGAGCTTGATCTTTCCATCGACTTTCGCCAGTCCAACCATGAAGGCGAGCTGGTGACCTGGATACAGGAGGCGCGATCGAGCGCCGATGCGATCCTGATCAATCCGGCTGCCTATTCCCATACTTCCGTTGCTATTCACGACGCCCTCAAGGCCGTCGGCCTGCCCGTAGCGGAAGTGCACCTTTCCAATATCCATCAACGTGAACCATTTCGGCACCATTCCTATGTCTCAGCCGTTGCTGTTGGTGTCATTTGCGGCTTTGGCATTGCAGGGTATAGATTGTCCCTGATGGCCCTTGCCGAAAAGCTTTCATAACGAACAACGCGTAGCGCGCGGGAGACCAATAAGAATGACGAAGTCATCGCAAGTGGACCAGGACCTGATCAGGGCCATCGCCGAACTGCTCAACAAGGAAAATCTCGCCGAGATCGAAATCGAGCAAGAGGATTTCCGGGTTCGCGTGACGCGCTCCTACCCCAGCGAGAATGTTTCCTATGCGGCTGCCCCGCAGTTCATCCAAGCGCCGCAACATTCTGTAGCTGCTTCGATTGCCCCGGCGGGGTCAGTGCCGGCCCCGGCTGCTCCAAGCGTCGAGGATCTGGCAGCCAATCCGGGAACGCTGACGTCTCCGATGGTTGGGACCGCGTATCGCTCGCCTGAGCCAGGCAAGCCGGCATTTGTTGAAGTCGGTGCAAAGGTTAGCGAGGGCCAGACCGTTCTGATCATCGAGGCCATGAAGACGATGAACCAGATACCGGCCCATCGATCGGGCACAATCACCCGCATTCTTGTCCAGGATGCCCAGCCGGTGGAATACGGCGAGCCGCTCGTCGTCATCGAGTAAGGGGGAACTTCATGTTCCAGAAGGTCCTGATCGCCAACCGCGGCGAAATCGCTTTGCGCATCCTGCGCGCCTGCAAAGAGCTCGGCATACAAACCGTTGCCGTGCACTCGACGGCTGACGCCAATGCAATGCATGTACGACTGGCCGACGAGAGCGTGTGCATTGGCCCGCCGGCGGCCAAGGACAGCTATCTCAACATTCCCTCGATCATGGCGGCGTGTGAAATCACCGGCGCCGATGCCGTGCATCCGGGTTATGGGTTCCTGTCTGAGAATGCCCGTTTTGCCAAGATCCTGACCGAGCACAAGATCACCTTTATCGGCCCTTCGTCGCACCATATCGAGATCATGGGCGACAAGATCACGGCCAAGAAAACCGCCGTGGAACTTGGCATTCCGGTGGTTCCAGGTTCGGCCGGAGCTGTTGAAACTGAAGAAGAAGCCCTGACCACCGCGCGGCAGATCGGCTACCCCGTCTTGATCAAAGCTACGGCGGGCGGTGGCGGTCGCGGCATGAAGGTCGCCCGGAGCGAAGACGATGTGCTGGTAGCCTGGTCCACCGCGCGCGCGGAAGCCAAGGCGGCGTTCGGCAATGATTCCGTTTACATGGAAAAATACCTGGGTAAGCCACGCCATATCGAGGTGCAGGTGCTCGGGGATGGCCAGGGCAATGCGGTGCATCTGGGCGTACGCGATTGTTCGCTGCAGAGGCGTCATCAGAAGGTCTGGGAAGAAGCCGGTGGGCCCACCATAAAGCCGGAAGAGCGCGACAAGATTGGCGAAATCTGTGCTGCCGCCATGCGCAAGCTCGGCTATTCGGGTGCAGGAACTGTCGAATTTCTCTACGAAAACGGCGAGTTCTACTTCATCGAGATGAACACCCGCCTGCAGGTGGAGCATCCGGTAACCGAGCGCATCACAGGCGTCGACATCGTTTACGAGCAGATCCGCGTTGCATCGGGCGAAAAGCTCTCTATGCAGCAGTCTGATGTAAGCTTTTTTGGCCATGCCATTGAAGTGCGCATCAATGCCGAGGATCCGCAGTCTTTCGCGCCGTCGCCGGGCACGATCACTTTCTACCATCCGGCGGGTGGCGTTGGGGTGCGCGTCGATTCAGCGGTATATCAGGGATACAAGATCCCCCCGTATTACGACTCGCTGATCGGCAAGCTGATCGTCTATGGTCGGACGCGTGACGAATGCCTGCAGCGCCTGCGCCGGGCGATCGACGAGTTCGTGGTCGACGGTATCAAGACTACGCTGCCCCTGTTCCAGCGGCTGATCCGCGAGCCCGATATCCTCGCAGGTAGCTATGATATTCACTGGCTTGAAAAATATCTGGCCGAGAACAAGGTTTGATCCAAAAGGGGCGCACTGCGCCCCTTTTGATTTAGTAAGTTTCAGCATGGCAAAGCGCAGCCCCTTCGACGTCGAGATCACGCCTGAGCTAATAGTTCGTGCGTACCGCGCCGGCATTTTTCCCATGGCGGAGGGTGCCGAGGATGAGGATTTGTTCTGGGTTAGTCCGGAAATGCGCGGAGTTATCCCCCTTGATGCTTTTCACCTGTCCACCAGTCTCAAAAAGGCCATTCGGAAATCCTCCTTTACCATAAAGGTCGACACCACCTTCGAGGCTGTCATCGAGGGTTGCGCGACAGTGGGCCAAGACAGGAATTCGACCTGGATCAATCGTACCATCCGGCTCGTGTATGGGGAATTATTCCGGCGGGGCGTTGCCCATACTGTTGAAGTCTGGGACGGACCCGACCTCGTCGGTGGCCTTTATGGCCTTGCCATTGGCGGCGCCTTCTTTGGAGAGTCTATGTTTCACAGGCGTACCAATGCCAGCAAGATGGCCATGGCCCATCTTGTGGAGCGTCTCAATGCCGGTGGGTTTACCCTGCTCGACACGCAGTTCGTTACCGACCATCTGGCTTCGCTTGGGGGGATAGAAATTCCGCGCTCCCTTTATGAAGAGCGGCTAGCGGAGGCTCTCCAGGTGGAGGGTGACTGGCGGAGCTGGGACAGGATGCAGCTCAGTCCTTCAGTTTGAAGGCCAGGTGAGTCACCCATTTCTCCATGTCGGGCTCAACGTGCGGGTCAGTTTCATAGATCTCCAACCGGCAGGCGAAATGGTCGCCGTCGGATAATTCCTCCATATCCAGAGGGGTTTGCGTCTGACGGGTCCAGCCGATCAGCAAGCCCGTGACTGGTTCGAGCTCATCAGGATGACCGTGCCATGTAAGGCCAACAAAGCGGCCCGCCGGCAAAGTGCCGAACTTCACCGGGCCGGCCTCCTGCCCCTCGCGGGAGACGGGGATTCCAGCTTCTACGTCAAGGGTCTCGGCCATGTTGATGCGGCGGTAGTTGTAGAATGGGGCGCCGGCTGGGGTGATGCCCTGTTGGTCCAGAGTGTGTAACAGGAGCGGGAAACCTTCCTGTGCGGGCTTTTGCATCTCGTCCATGCGCACGGTGAAGGGGATGAAGGCGTAGGATTGTTCTGCGCGCTCAAAGACTTCGGGCAAAGTCAGCATGTTTTGAGTCCTCCTTTTACGAGGCAAGGACGTGTCCAGCTTGCCATAACAGACACAACATTCACGTGAATTCAGCCATGCGCCAAACGCATGATGCTCGTGTGTTTGGTGGAATGGCGAAGCGCCAGGCATTGGATCATGGTGCGCCTCATCCTCGATCTGTGTGGAGAAAAGCCAATGTTTGTGCGTGCAGTATGGCGTGTGAAGCGCCTCGTTGATATCCGCCAAACCCTGCGGGAGATGGACGTTCCGTCCACGAGAGAGGCAGATTTCCTGGGAATTTCAGGCCCGGACTTCAAGAATATGACGCGGTCCCTATTTGATCGGTAGAAACAAGGGGCGTAGGCCGTCTCACGGCCGCGGGTTCGGCCAACCCGCGCCATCTTCCTGAATCGGAGATGAACATGGTTGGTTAAAGCCCCGCACCGATTGCATGGCTCATTTGACCAAAGACCATCTGCTCATCTTTGTGGACCCGGCCTAAATATGAGCTCGTAAACAAGCAGGAGAGACCAAATGGATATCCGTAAAACCTTCAAGAAGTGGGCTGCGTACCAGCAAACCGTTCGTGAGCTTGCCGCTCTTGACAATCGCCAGCTCAACGATTTGGGCATTTCGCGCACCGACATCAATCGCATCGCGCGCGACCATGTTTCTGGCCTCTAAGTTATACTTCGCCAGACATTCGGAATACGCAGACCGAACACCCGCTGCTCTTTGAGAGGCGGGTGTTTTCTTTTCGCACCAGCTGAACCGCTCGATGTCACCGATGGGCGCTTCGCGTTAACAGACTGTTACCGTTTAGGCTCGGAACTGGCCTGACTCCACCATCGTTGGTCGCAAAACCAAAGGAGTCGAACATGTCAGAACTTTCGGGAAAATCCATCGCGATCGTCGCAACGAATGGCTTCGAGCAGTTGGAGCTGGAAGTGCCGCTCAAGACTCTGCGTGACGCTGGCGCGGAGGTTCACGTGGTTTCGCTCGACGCTGGCGAGATCAAGGGCTGGGACAAGGATAACTGGGGCGGCAGCGTTCCGGTCGACAAGACCATCGAACAGGTTTCTGCCGATAGCTATGACGCCATTGTGTTGCCGGGCGGGCAGATCAATCCCGACCTCTTGCGGGTCGAGCGCAAGGTGCTTGATCTGATCAAGGCTTTCTGGACCCAGAAGAAGGTGGTGGCCGCCGTTTGCCACGCGCCGTGGCTGCTGATCGAGACGGGGATCATCAGGGGCCGCCGGGTGACCTCGTACAATTCGATCAAGACGGATGTGATCAATGCGGGCGGTAAATGGGAGGACAGCCAAGTGGTGTCGGACCAGGGACTGGTAACCAGCCGCAATCCGGATGATCTGCCGGCGTTCTGTGACAAGATCATCGAAGAAGTGCTCGAAGGGCTGCACCAGAAGCGCGCAGCTTAAAGGATTGCATTGCCTCGGCATGGCGGGCTTGGTATCTGCCCGTCATGCGAAATCCCATACATATTATCGGCGGGGGCCTTGCCGGCTCTGAAGCTGCCTGGCAGGCAGCCGAAGCTGGCGCCCAAGTCATTCTCCACGAAATGCGCCCCGTGCGCGCAACCGACGCGCACCAGACGGACAGCCTGGCGGAGCTGGTTTGCTCCAATAGCTTCCGCTCGGACGACCACGAGCAGAACGCCGTCGGGCTGCTGCATGAAGAAATGCGGCGCTGCGGTTCGCTGATCATGCGCGCGGCCGACCAGCACAAGCTGCCGGCTGGCGGTGCGCTTGCCGTGGACAGGCACGGCTTTTCAGCCGAAGTGACCCGCGCCATTGAAAACCACCCCAACATTTCGATTGAGCGCGAGGAAGTACCCGGACTGCCGCCGCCGGAGTGGGACAATGTCATCATTGCGACAGGGCCGCTGACCTCCCCTGCCCTTGCCGATGCGATTCTCCAACTGACGGGCGAGGATTCGCTGGCGTTCTTTGATGCCATCGCGCCGATTGTCCATTACGACAGCATCAACATGGACATCGTCTGGGCTCAATCGCGCTATGACAAGGCAGGGCCTGGCGGCACGGGGGCGGACTATCTCAACTGCCCCATGGACAGGGATCAGTACTTCGCCTTCGTGGAGGCGCTCAAGACCGCGCCGCTGCATGAGTTCAAGGATTGGGAGAAGGTGCCGTACTTCGATGGCTGCCTTCCCATTGAGGTCATGGCCGAACGCGGTGTGGAAACGCTGCGCCATGGGCCGATGAAGCCGGTGGGGCTCACCAACCCCCGCAACCCGACCGTGAAGCCCTACGCCATTGTGCAACTGCGGCAGGACAATGCCCTGGGCACGCTTTGGAACATGGTCGGCTTCCAGACCAAGATGCGCTATGGCATCCAGGCCGAGATCTTCCGCATGATCCCGGGTCTGGAGAACGCGCAGTTTGCCCGGCTGGGTGGTCTGCATCGCAACACGTTCCTCAACTCGCCCAAGGTGCTTGGGCCTGATCTCAGGCTCAAGGCCGATCCGCGCATCCGTTTCGCCGGACAGGTGACGGGCGTTGAGGGCTATGTGGAAAGTGCGGCAATCGGGCTGATCACCGGACGCCTCGCGGCGGCCGATGCGCGTGGCGAAGCCATGGCGACGCCGCCAATCACAACCGCACTGGGAGCCCTCGTGGCGCATATCACCGGTGGGCACATCGAGGCCGAAGGCTATAGCGGCGCGCGGAGCTTCCAGCCCATGAACGTCAATTTCGGCCTGTTCCCTGAGGTCAGCGTGGTGAAGCCCGAAGGCGTCGGCCGCTGGCGGGGCAATGACAAGACCATCGCCAAGCGCAAGGCGATCACCGGGCGCGCGCTGGAAGATCTCAAAGCCTGGGCATGATCGCGGCGGAACTGGAAACCTTTCTGCACGACCATATTCCGCTGTCGCGGGCCATGGCCGTGCGGGTGGCGAGCGTTTCGCAAGATCGCGTGATGCTCGAAGCGCCGCTTGCGCCCAACATCAATCATCACGACACGGTCTTTGGCGGCAGTGCGGCGTCGGTTGCAACGCTTGCAGCTTGGTCACTGCTGCATGTGCGGCTCGCAGCTTTGGGCCTAGCGACCCAGCTGGTCATTCAACGCAGCACGATGAACTATCTGCTGCCCATGGCGGGTGATTTCACTGCAGTAGCCGCTCTCGATGACGCGCTAGCGTGGGACGCGTTCATGCGCATGCTAACGCGGCGGGGACGTGGCCGGATCAAGCTTGGCGCCGTACTGGAGTGCGCGGGGCAGCGCGCCGGTGTGTTCGAGGGTGAGTTCGTGGCATTTACCAGCGATTGAAAGTAGCTGCCGGTCCACAATTTACCTTTAGCGTTTAGATTAACGCCCGGATTTCCTTGGTGTTTCCAGCAATCGCGGCTGTTATCCACAAAGAAGATTAGAACGCTTCCCCAATTGTTCTAACAAGTCTTGTGGAGGAACCCATGGCTTTACTTGCCACAACCGAACCTATGCCGACCAACGGCGAAAACCAACAGGACAAGCCAGGCTTCAGGGACCCTACCGGGGAAACGGCTCCGCTGGTGCAGCGTCTGTCAGCACATCGCGACCTCATCTACATGGCAATCATGGCGCTCGAGAGCGAGAAGTTCGAGTTGCAGTCCAGGCGCGACTATTTGCGCCAGCAGCTTGAGGCCGTTGACCGTGGCTTTGCCGTCCATATCGAGGACATCGAAGCGACGCTTCGCATGTATGAAGCCGGGCTTCATTCGCTTGGGCCCTCAGGCAAATAACTTTCCCGCAGATCACCTGACCCGATCGCGACTGGCTTGGGCAGCTATGCCTGGCTATGGCGCGAAAGGCCGTGCGAGCAGGAGCGAGGGCGTGTTCAGACTACTTGTTTCGTTTGGATTAGCTGTAGTGCTGGCGGGTTGCTCCAGCAACAACGCGGGCACCAGCACGCTGCAATATCCGCCCGAGGCACTCGATTATCCCTCTCGCTATCAGGTGGCAGCAGCGCGCGTGGTGCAAGAGCGTAACGCCGACCCTGGGTTTGTGCGCGTATCCCGACCCAGGACGACAGCAGGTGAGACTGTGTTTTCGCAAAGGCGGTGGTTCGTGTGCGTGAGGGGCATACCAGCGCCGCCTCCGCCGAGCGGTCTTTTTGCAGGGCTGGGGGACGTTTTCAGGGCCTGGTTTGGGCTGAGGGACCCAGGCGGGATCGTTTATGATGTGGTGCTGTTTTTCTCGGGGGAGCGGAAGGTTTCACTTCGGGACGGGTTCGATTTGCCGCTGTGCCGGGACTTGGAGTTCGAGTTTATAGCGGCGGAGCCGTCGGAGGGTTGAGGGGGGATATGCTGGTGTCTGGGCTGACACGACCTCGTGCTTCTACCGGCTCACCGTGGGGTCTGTTGAGGGCCGGGCAGCTTGCGGAAGGCAGGTCTATGCTTGCTACCTGAAGTTTGCTCCGCTGGCTTTTCGCGCATGATGTTTATGTCGACGTTCTTTCCACTCGTTTGAACCACCGAGGTCATCGCGGCACTGGATGCCGATCAGATTGAACACTCCGCCTGAGCGGCGGGTGAGTGTAGATTTTCTATGTCAGATGCTGTTTCACCGAACCTGAGCCCGGCTCAGGTTGAAGATTTCATTGAGCGCGGATTTATGCGGCTGAATGGAGCTTTCGGTGCCGACCTTGCGCGGCGCGGCCGTGATGTACTCTGGAAGGCGATGGGGCTTTCGCCCGATGCGCCTGAAGGCTGGGTCAGGCCAGTTGTGCGGGTGCCGTTCATGTCCGGCCCCCTGTTCGTGGAGGCCGCCAAAGGCGGGCCTGCGGGTTGCAGTTCTAGGTGCCCGGCGTGGGTGGCCTCGGCCCTCTTCCAGGCACCTAGCGATTGCGCAGGGTCCACCAGGAGAGGCGGGCAATTTTGCGCCAATCGGGGTCGTCGGGCAGCGGCTCGAACGGAGAACCCGTCCGGCGGCTGATGGTCCTAAGTTGGGGACGCAAGATAGCGACGGAGGCGAACGCGGGTTTGAGGCGAGCGGGCAAGAGCTTGATCGCCGTCTCGGCCTTGCGCAAGTGATCAGCGGCAAGTTCGGTGATCTGGCTAAGGGCTTCCTGGAGGCCTTCGCTCTCGGTGCGGCTGAAGACTTCGCCTTCGCGGACCCCGTTTGCCTCTAGAATTGTCCAAGGCAGCATGATGCGTCCCTGACCCGAGACGTAGCCGAGGGCGCGTAGATGGCCGATCATGGCATGGGCGACGCCTAAATGGCCGGCAGCGTCGCCGGTTTCGACCATGGCGCCATCATTGAGGATCATGGCGGCGAGTTGGTAGAGAGTGGAGGCGGTTTCGCCGGCATAGCCTTCAAAGGTCTGCAGATCCGGCATGGGATCGTCGTAGAGGTCGAAGCGGCGGGCGCCGATCAAGCGCAGCAGCGTGCCGCTGGGCAGGTTGTAGCGCTCTATGGTTTGCAGCAGTGCGTCGGCAACGGGGTTCTGGCGAATGGCGCCGTGTTCCTCGCCGCTTAGCGCATCGCTCCACCACTGAAGGCGCACTTCGCCGGGCGCGGGATTGCTGATGCGCTCGCGAATGGCGGACACATCGGCGTTGAAGGCATAGAGGGCGGTGACGGCATCCCGATGCTGCGGCGGCAGGATCAAGGTGGAGAGATAGCGGTCATGGTCCCCTGCCCGCAGCGCTTCAGTGGCATGGCTGAAACTGTCTGGGGCCATCAGCGAACACTTTCCACGGCAAGCAGTGCTGCGGCGACGGAGCGCTCCTCGGCGAGGAGAACATTGTAGGTGCGCACAGCGCCGCCCGTCCCGACGGCTTCCACGATGATATTGCGGTGGCGGAGGGCCTCGCGCAGTGGACGGGGGAACGCTGCTATGTCGGGACCCAGGCCGATCAAAAGGACGTCGATCTGGTCGGCGGCGGCGAAGACGCGCTCGAGCGATTCGGCGGTAATATCAGCAGGGGTAGCGGCGGCCCAGGCGTGCATGCCGGTGGGCAGGCACAGAAGCGAGCCGCGATGGGACATGCCGGCGAAACGGAACCCGCCCTTGCCATAGGCGTCGATACCGACCTGGTAGGGGTAGTAGCCGGTTTGGCTGACGTCGCGCGGTGTTTCCATGATGTGCGGGAACGTCCTTGTAGCGGCGTTGTTCCTGACCCCCATCTAGCCTCCCCCTGGAGGAGGGAGTCGAGTGCGGGGCCATTGTTGAAGAAGGCCAGAGTGGCCGCTGGTTGCTCTCTGGGCTTCTCAGGATGGCTCCCCGGCTCAAGGGCCGGAGGGCCATCGAAGGTGGGCGGCGTGGAGTACAGCCGCGGGTTTGGCTAGACCGAAGCGCCGTCGGGGGTTTTCACCGCTGGTACGTTGTCGCTGTCAGACCGGGCCTTGAGACCGAAATTGATCAGGATCGGCCCGTTGACGATGATCGACGAGTACATGCCCACGAGCGAGCCGAAGGTCATGGCGATGGTGAAGCTACGGATCACCTCCCCACCGAAGAGGACCAGCGGGATCAGGGCCAAGAACACGGTGAACTGCGTCAGCGAGGTGCGCACGATGGTCTGGTTGATTGAAAGATCAATCAACTCGGGCAGAGGCATCTTGCGGTGCTTGCGCAGGTTTTCGCGAACGCGGTCGGACACAACAACGGTTTCGTTAAGCGACAGGCCCACCAGAGTCAGCACGGCGGCAATGGAGGTCAGATTGAATTCCAGCCCCGTTATGCTGAACAGGCCGATGGTCATGATGATGTCGTGCGTGGTGGTGGTGATCGCAGCCATCGCGAATTGCCACTCGAAGCGGAACCAGATGTAGATCAGGATCGCGACCAAGGCGACAAGCACGGCGATGGTGCCCTTCCAGGCAAGCTCGCTCGAGACCGTCCCGCTCACCGCTTCAGTGCTGCGGATGGTGTAGTTCTCGCTGGCGAGGGCATCGCGAACCTTGGCGACGGCAGCCTGGTCGGCGTCCTGCCCGCCTTCCTGCGCCTGGACACGAACCAAGACATCCTCGGGTGTACCGAAGCCTTGGACCTGGACTTCGCCCAGTCCAAGACCGCTGAGCGTCTCGCGCAGTTCCCCGACGTCAGCGGGGCCACCCTCGTGCTGCAGCACGATTGCCGTGCCGCCGACAAAGTCGATGCCAAGATTGAAGCCCTTGAAATAGGCGGAGCCGATGGAAAGCAGGCTCGCGACAATCGAGAACGCGATCACGTAGCGCGAGATCTTCATGAACGGGATCCGGGTGCCGTCCGGAATGAAGCGGAAATGCTGGATCTTGAGAGTTTTTGGCCGCTTGGCGCGGTACCACATGCCCACGAAGTAGAGCGTAACGGTGTAGGAGGTGAAGAGAGAAGTGAGGATACCCAAGGCCAGCGTGACCGCGAAGCCCTGCACCGGGCCAGAACCCAGGAAATAGAGCACGATGGCCGCAATAAGCTGGGTCAGGTGTGAGTCGACGATGGTGCCCCAAGCCCGCTCAAAACCGGCGTTAATGGCCTGGAGCGGTGACTTGCCGGCTTTTTGCTCTTCTCGCATGCGCTCGTAGATCAGAACGTTCGCGTCCACGGCCATGCCGATGGTGAGCACGATGCCGGCGATGCCCGGGAGCGTCAGCGTGGCGCCCAGCATCGACAGGGCGCCAAAGATCAGGACGATGTTGAGGACCAGCGAAATATTGGCGAAGACGCCCCAGAGCCCATAGGCGATGACCATGAAGGCAATCACCAGCACGGAGGCGACAATACCGGCGGTGAGGCCATGCTGGATCGAATCGGCGCCAAGGCTGGCGTCGACGGTGCGTTCCTCGACGATGTCGAGGCTGGCGGGCAAGGCGCCGGCACGCAGGAGGACGGCTAGGTCGTTCGCGGTTGCCGTCGTGAAGCTGCCGCTGATCTGGCCGGTGCCGCCTGTGATTGGCTGCTGGATCACGGGTGCGGTAATGACCTGATTGTCCAGCACAATGGCGAAGCGCTGGCCAACATTGGCCGAAGTGATCTGACCAAAGGTGACGGCGCCGCGCGTGTCGAGACGGAAGCTCACGACCGGCATAGCGCGCTGCTGGTCATAGCTTGGCTGCGCATCGACCAGCGACTCGCCGCCCAGAGCCACGTCTTCATAGAGCAGCTCTTCGCCGCCATCCTGCGAGGGCAGGATCATGGTGCCGGCCGGCAGGCCCTGGGCCTGCGCCTGCTGAGCGGTCATGCCGGGATAGACCATGTGGAAGGTCAGGCGCGCCGTCTGCGAGATGATGTTCTTGAGGCGCGTGGAATCACCAAAGCCCGGGACCTGCACGAGGATGCGGTTGGTGCCCTGGCGCTGAATGGAGGGCTCGGTGGTGCCCAACTCGTCGATGCGGTTGCGGATCACCTCGATGGACTGGGAAACCAGGGCCGAGGTGCGCTGCTCCACGCCTTCGGGGGTTAGCTTCACCGTGAGCTTGCCATCGGGCGTTTCGCCAAAGGCCAGTTCATTGACACCGCCAACGGCGATCAAGGAATTGGTGAGGGTGTTCTGCAGCGACTGCAGAGCCGTGACCGCCGCCTGCTTTTGCCCGGGATCGGTCAGTTCGATGGTGAGCGAGTTGGTTGCCGGATCGGTGGCGATCAAATTGCCGATGCCGTTCTCATTGGCCAGCTTGTTGCGCACGTCCCGGCGCAGGCTCTGGAGCCGCTCGGAAATAATGCCTTGCTCATTGACCTGCAAAAGCAGATGCGAGCCACCCTGCAGATCCAGGCCCAGCACCACCGTCTGCTTGGGCAAGAAGCTCGGCCAGGCATCGCGCACATCCTGCGGCAGGAAGCTTGGAACGGCAAAAAGCACGCCCAGCAGGGCAACAAAGGCGATGATGGCGGTGCGGATCGGCGAGAACTGCATTTATGAAACGTCCTAAACGGAAAAACCGGAGCCCGTGGGCTCCGGCGATGTGCGGATGCTGCCTTAGGCAGGCTTGTTGTCGTTGACCGGCTCGGATTTGGAGCGGACATCGGCAACCATGCCGCGCACCAGCTTCACCTTCACATTGGGCGCGATCTCGACCTCGAGGTCTTCGCCGTCAACGGCCTTGGTGACCTTACCCACAATGCCGCCAGTGGTGACGACGGTGTCGCCGCGGCGGATGGCCGAAAGCATCGCCTGCTGTGCCTTGAGGCGCTTCTGCTGGGGGCGGAAAATCAGCAGCCAGAAAATGATCACCAGCAGCAGGATGGGCATGAGCTGGATGAAAATATCGGTCATTCCGCTGCCGGTGGTCGGCGCGCCGGCTGCCTGAGCAAAAGCGGGCGTTACAAACATGAGGCGAGTTCCTTGCTTCTTCTTGGTTTGTGGAGGGACCGCGCCAGACCTGCTGCAAGCACCACGGCTACTGGACGCATATGGGGCTCGCTGCACTTGCGCCCCGGTCAAAATCGGCCGGACTATACATTTGCACCCCTGTGATTGCAAAGGCATTCAGGGGGCCGCAAATTGCCGCGCCGACCAATGGAAGCCAGAATCGTGAAAAGCAAAGACCACCTCGCCCAGATTGCCCACACCCTCGGGGAAATCGCTCGATCTTTGAACGCCTTGGCGCCAGCGGCTCAGGAATCGAATCCGGTGCTGGGTGACGCAGATGCTTACCACTGGGATGGTGATGCCGGAGTGTTGATGCCGGTGCCGGTGGTGAGCCGGGTGCCGCTGGCCATGCTCAAGGGCATCGACGCCGTGCAAGACATCCTATTGCGCAACACGGAACAGTTTGCGCGCGGCCACGGCGCCAACAATGCGTTGCTGTGGGGCGCGCGGGGCATGGGCAAGAGTTCACTGGTGAAGGCCATCCACGGCGACATCGTTGGCCGGGAGGGATTCGAGCGGCTCGTGTTGATCGAGATAGCGCGGGAGGATCTTGATACGCTCCCTGCCCTGATGCGCCGGATCGGGCGCGAGCAGGCGCGGTTTATCGTGTTCTGCGACGACCTCAGCTTTGACAATGGCGAGACGAGCTACAAATCGCTCAAGACGATTCTGGATGGCGGGCTCGAAGGGCGACCGGAGAATGTGCTGTTTTATGCAACGTCCAACCGGCGGCACCTAATGCCGCGCGACATGATCGAGAACGAGCGGTCGACGGCGATCAATCCCGGCGAAGCCGTGGAGGAGAAGGTATCGCTATCGGACAGGTTTGGGCTGTGGCTGGGGTTCCACAATTGTGACCAACCGACCTTTCTTTCCATGGTGCGCGCTTATGCGGACCATTTCGGGCTGGAGATTGACGAGGAAACGCTGCGGGCGCGGGCAATTGAGTGGGCGGCGACGCGCGGCGCGCGGTCAGGGCGCGTGGCGGTGCAGTTGGCGAGGACGCTGGCGGGAGAGTTGGGAAAGAAGGCTTGAGAGTGTTCGGCGGCGGCGAACATAGCTCACCACCCCGGCCCTTGATCGCTCCCGCCGGCCGGAGGGTGTCGACTATGAAATTGGCGATGCTTAAAAACTAAAACCCCCGCTCTGGGCGGGGGTTCTTGCTTGATGTCGTTCGGAACTTAGCTGGCGAGCAGCGGGATCGGGTCGACCGGAGTAGCGCCTTTGCGGAGTTCGAAGTGCAACTGGGGCTTGGTGACGGAGCCGGTCATGCCAGCTGCGCCGATGGTGTCGCCGCGGGAAACATTGGCGCCCTTAGTGACATTCATGGAACCCAGGTGTGCGTAGGCCGACACGTAGCCATTGGGGTGGCGGATCAGGATGAGGTTGCCGTAACCTTCAACGCCGGAGCCTACATAAATGACGGTGCCGTTTTCGGCGGCCTTCACGGCGGAGCCTTCGGCGGCTTCGATATTGATGCCGGTGCCCTTGGAGGAGGCGAAGTCAGTGAGGATGCGGCCGCTGACGGGCCAGCGGAACTTGTCGCTAGTTGTAGCTGCCGGCTGGGCGGCAGGGGCAGTCGCGACCTGCGTTGGTGCGGCGGGTGCGGTGGCCTGCGGAGCGGGAGCTGGCGTTGGCGTGGCTGCGGGCGCTGCAGCCTGGGGCGCGGCGGCTGGTGTCGTCTGGAGCGTGTTGGTGGCAGCAGGGAGTGTTGGCTGCGCCGGCGCCGGGGCGGCCGCGGCGGGAGCGGCGCTTGCAACCTGCGTTGGTGCCTTGGTGGCAAGGAGATCGGCGCGACCCGGGATGATAACCGACTGGCCGACGACGATCTTGTCGGGCGATGAAAGGCCGTTGGCCTGCACGATCGCCTGCGTCGTCACTTCATATCGGCGCGCAATGGTGTAGAGCGATTCACCGCTGGCAATGGTGTGGCGGAAGCCATTGCCGGTGGTGGATGCTGACGGTGTCGGCGTTGCGGCAAGAGTTGGAACGGAATTGTTGGTAGGCAGGCTGCCGAGAGCGGCTGGAGACGGCATCGGAGCGGCCGAAGCGAAAGCGGGCTGTGCTTGCATGGCTGGAAGGGATCCCTGGGACGAGGAACTCAATACTGGAAGGTCTTGGGACTGGACGGAGGGCGCAGAGCCGCCCGTCGGCAGGGGCGCCAACGGCTGGCTGTATGCCGTTTGCGCGGGCTGATTCCATGCGGGTTGCGCCGCAGGCTGGCTGTTCCACCCACCGCCATTGCCCAGGGGCGCTGGTGGCAGGAACTGGTTTTCGGCAACCATCGCCTGGGGGGCACCAAGGCTCGATGGCATGCGCTGGTTGGTCGACGACGGGGCCGACTGCCCGACGGAGCCAGTCGTGGTATTGTCGCTGAAAGCGCGACTGCCCAGGCTGGAACACCCGGAAAGGGCAATGGCAGCAGTCATCAAACCGGCCATTGCAACAGCGCTTTTCGGCGCCCGACGGCATACGCGGATATTCATCAGCTTACTCGTACGCAGGTACTCAACACAGGATTGAATCTAGGCTGGTAAGGTAAAGACGAGTTTAAAGCCGATGCGATTTGAGCAAAATCGTGAGAGGCCGATTCTGGATTGGGTAAGGTTAAGGAGGGGGCGTCCGGGCCACCTTGCGGTGGGCTGGATGTTGAGACGAGCCCGGGTCAGGCCCGGGGTGACATTGTGGGTATGGAGAGATCGCGCCGGATATATGCCCCCTCGGACGAAAGCATGACTTTCAAACTTTCAGTCACGTCAGCACCGGGCTTGGCCAGGTTGTCCGAGGGCGTGGCGGGTTCACTGGATTGCCCGGACGACCCCGGCAATAACGGTGGGATAAACAACGAATGAAGCCCGCTGCGGCGCGTTACAGCGACAGGGTGCCTTTAAGGCGCTCCACTACGGCCATGTCAGTTTGCTGAAGGAGCATGGGGGTGACGGTGACGAAGCCGTCGCGGCGCATGGTTTCGAAGTCGGACTCGGGATCGAGCGGCAGGGGCGTTTCGGGGATGGCGACAAAGAATTTACCGGAATTGTCGCTGGGATAATAGCGGAAGGCGGAGCGAGAGAAGCGCTGGTGGGGCACGACGGCGATGCCGCGGGTTTCCGCCGCGTCGCAGAACGGGAAATTCACGTTGTAGTAGTGGTTCCGGCCGGTGCCGGCGGCGGCGATGATGGCGCGGGCGGCGGCAAGGCCGTGTTGGCGTGAATTGGACCAGTTGACCTCCCGGCCATGCTCGTAATTGATCCCCTGGCTCATGGCGATGCCGATGGCGCCCTGGAGGGCACCTTCGCGCGCACCGGCAGCTGTGCCGGAGCAATTGATGATGTCGCCCAAATTCTGCCCGGCGTTAACGCCGGACAGCACGACGTCGGCGGGGCGATCCCCCAGGAGGTGGGTCATTCCGGCGACGACGCAGTCGGCGGGGGAGCCGCCTATAATGGCGAAGGTGCGGGGGCCGCGCTGGTCGATTGCCAGTTCGTGGCCCAGGGTAAAGCGGTGCCCTGCCCCGGATTGATTGCCATCGGGCGCGACGATCCAGACATCGTCGCTAAGGCCTCGAGCAATCTCGGCCATAACAGAGATGCCCGGCGCATCCACACCGTCGTCATTGGTTATGAGTATGCGCAGGGGCATCACTTGCCGCCGATCGAGGTGAGGCCACCCATGTAGGGCTGGAGGACTTCGGGGATAGCGACGGAGCCGTCTTCCTGCTGATAGTTTTCCATGACCGCGATAAGGCAGCGGCCTACGGCCGTGCCGGAGCCATTGAGCGTGTGCACGAAGCGCGGTGCCTGCTTTTCGCCGGCCGGGCGATAGCGGGCGTCCATGCGGCGGGCCTGGAAATCACCGCACACGGAGACGGACGATATTTCGCGGTAGGTGTCCTGACCGGGCAGCCAGACTTCGAGGTCATAGGTTTTCTTGGCGCCGAAGCCGATATCGCCCGTGCAGAGGTTCATGACGCGGTAATGGAGGCCCAGCTTTTGCAGCACGGCCTCGGCGCAAGTAAGCATGCGCTCGTGCTCGTCGACCGAGGTTTCGGGCGTCGTAATGGAAACCATCTCCACCTTGTTGAACTGGTGCTGGCGCAGCATGCCGCGCGTGTCGCGACCCGCTGAGCCCGCTTCGGAGCGGAAGCATGGCGTCAGGGCCGTGAGGCGCAATGGCAGCTCTTCTTCGCTCAGGATGGATTCGCGCACGAAATTGGTGAGCGGCACTTCGGCGGTAGGAATGAGCGCGAGACGGCCTTCGCCATGGGGCGTGAAGAAGAGGTCTTCTTCAAACTTTGGGAGTTGGTTGGTGCCGAACAGGGCTTCGTCGCGCACCAACAAGGGCGGCTGGACTTCCGTGTATCCATGTTCATTGGTGTGCAAGTCGAGCATGAACTGGCCCAAGGCGCGCTCGAGGCGAGCCACCTGCCCCTTCAGCACGACGAAGCGGCTGCCCGAAAGCTTGACTGCCGTTTCAAAGTCCATTTGGCCCATGGCTTCGCCGATCTGGTAGTGCTCCTTTGCCGCGAAGCTGAAGCTGGGCTTGGGCGCGCGCGCCTTGGCGGCGGTTTCGGCGGTGCCGTTGCGACCGAAATACTCGACGTTGTCGTGTTCGTCGACGCCGTCTGGAACATCGTCGAAAACCAGGTTCGGGATGACCGAGAGGGCGTTGCGCAGCTCGAGTTCAACCGCACGCTCCTCGGCCTCACCTTGGGGAATCATCTCCTTGATGGCGGCGACTTCGGCCATCAGATGCTGAGCCTTGGCTTCATCCTTTTGCGCCTTGGCCTGGCCGATCTGCTTCGAAAGCGCGTTGCGCTTCTCCTGCGCTTCGTTGAGGCGCACGATGATGTCGCGGCGGCGATCATCAATGGCAAGTAGATCGGCGGAGCGGACCGATACGCCCTTGCGCCGTGAAACGGCAGCGTCGAAGGCTTCGGTGTTGGCTCGGATCCACTTGATGTCGAACATAGGCTGTTACGGGCCGCTGCCCGCCTCTGGTTTGGGTCTGGTTTGTCTAAGGGCGAATGACCACAACCGCAATCCCGAACAAGTGGAGGCGCTATACTGCAGAAGTGCAGAGCCCCTCGGAACGCGTCCGAAGGTAGGCTCTGGGTCAGGCGAGGCGATGATGCGTGGCGTAAAGCCCTACGGCTTCGGTGAGCCGGTGAGTTCAGCTTCCTGGGCGGCCAGGGCGGCTGCGCGGCGCTTTTCGACCATGCGGACGGACATGATGGCCAGCTCATAAAGCATGTACATGGGCAGGGCGAGGCCGATCTGGGAGATGGGATCAGGCGGAGTAATAAAGGCGGCGAAGATCAGGATGCCGACGATGGCGTAGCGGCGGCCCTTCTTGAGCAGGTCCACATGAACGAGGTCGATCTGGGCCAAAAGCGTCAGAATCACCGGCAGCTGGAAGCAGATCCCGAAGGCCAGGATCAGCAGCATGGCGAGGCCAAGATATTCGCTGACGCTGGTGAGCATCTCGATATCGTCGGTCTGCATGCCGGCAAAGAAGTGCAGGGCCATCGGCAAGACGACAAAATAAACCAGCGCCGCACCGGCGATAAAAAAGATCGGCGTGGCGATGAGATAGGGAATGAAGGCCTTGCGCTCGTGCTTGTAGAGGCCGGGCGCAACAAACATGTAGATCTGGCTGGCGACTACGGGGAAGCCGAGGAAGATGGCGCCGAACAGGGCGACGTTGAGATAGGTGAAAAAGAGTTCCTGGGGCGCCGTGAAGATGAGGTTGGCGCCAGGAACCGCCCGCTTGTAGGGGATCAGCAGCCAATCATAGATGGTGCTGGCAAAGATGAAGCAGAACGCCATCAACGCGACAATCGTGATGGCCGAATAAATCAGGCGCTTGCGCAGCTCGACGAGGTGCTCAAGGAGCGGCGCTTCGCTGCCGGCGAGCTCGTCCTCGGGCGCCTTGGTCTTGTCCTCGATCTGCTTGGCGTCGGCCATGACTTATTCGTTTCCGGCTTGGGTGGTGTCTGGCTTGGCCTTGGGCTTGCGCGGCGCACGTGCCTTTGGCGTAGGGGAGGCAGGCGAATCTGCAGGCTCCGTCGGCAGCACGTCTTTCTTGACCGCGGGCTTGCGGGTGCGCGGCTTCTTGACGGGAGCGTCCATATCGATCGGCTGTGATTCCGCTGGTGCGGGCACTGCGTCGAGCGCAGGAAGCTCTGTGGTGACCACGGGGCGTGTGGGCGAAGGTTCGGCTTTAACAGGCTTTTTCACGGGAAGGGTCTCCGCAGGGGGTTGAACCTCCAGCGGCGTCTCACCGGCCGCTGGTGCAGCCACAGCAGGCGCAGGCTCGGTCATGCCAGCCTTCGCCCGAATTTCATCGACAACGCTTTCGACCTTGGGATCGGTCGGCTTGATGACGCCGCTTGGCTTTGGGCCAGTCGGCGTCATGGTGTTGAACTCGCGCCGGATTTCTTCGCTGGTCTTTTTGAGCGGCGCGGTAATCGAATTGCGCAGATTGCGCACCTCGTCGAGGCCGGTCGTCTTGTTGATCTCGCGCTGGAACTCATTGCCCATGCGCCTGATCTGGCCGATGACTTTGCCAACCCGGTTCATGACGACGGGCAAATCCTTGGGGCCGATAAAAATCAGCGCGGCAATGCCGAGCACCATTATTTCCGTCCAGCCCAGGCCGAGCATAGTCTTATTCCTTCAAAGCAAGGGCAGATGCGGCAAAGAGGTCAAACGACGTCTTTTTTCTCGGGCTCGCGGACGTCCGCGGTGGTGGTGACGCGATCGACCGGACGATCATCGTCATCCTTCATGCCCTTCTGGAAGGCTTTGATGCCCGAGGCAACTTCGCCCATCATGCCGGAGATCTTGCCGCGGCCGAACAACAGAATAACCACGACTGCAACAACGAGAATGCCCCAAATTCCTGGCGCGTGCATATGACTCTCCCTTTTAAACTCTGTACGCGTTACACGCGAAATGTAGGTCAGAAATAGGTTTAATCGCTCGGAAACACAAGAACGTGTTCCCCGTTGAGCGTCACCTAGACATCTTGTCCCACGCTTAAATCACCCATCCGACGCCCGGCGGAGCGCTGAGGTCCCCACTTGACGGGCGCTTCACTCATCGGTTTCATCCCCATCGAGGGGTTCCTCGTCATCACGCAGGGCGCCATCGAAGGGGAGCGGGATCTGCAGGTCGGGCGGCAGGCGACCGGAAAGAAGGCCCGAGCCCTTGAGCTCCTCAAGGCCCGGCAGGTCGCTGAGCGACTGGAGGCCGAAATGATCAAGAAAAGCTTCGGTGGTGCCATAGGTGACGGGGCGCCCGGGCGTGCGGCGGCGGCCGCGCATGCGCACCCAGCCGGCTTCCATGAGGAGATCAATAGTTCCCTTCCCCGTTGCAACACCGCGCACTTCCTCGATCTCGGCTCGGGTAGCGGGCTGATGATAGGCAATGATGGAGAGGGTTTCGAGCGCGGCGCGGGAGAGCGGTCGGGTTTCCTGTTCTTCCCGGCGCAGGAGAAAGCCCAGATCATCGGCAGTGCGGAACGCCCATTTGTCGGCGCGCTGCACCAGATTGACGCCGCGGCTGGCGTAGCGCTGCTGAAGGATCTTGAGGAGCTGGACCGTGTTGGCGCCCTCCCCCAGATAAATAGCCATCTGCGACGGGGCGAGCGGCTCTGTGGATGCAAACAGCAGCGCTTCGAGGATGCGCAGATTGCGTTCAATTATTTCCGCGCGCTCGTCCACGGTCACGGCGCCTCGGCCTTGCGGCGGCGCATGAACAGGGGGCCAAAGGTTTCGGTCTGGCGCAGATCGATCTTACCCTGCCTGACTAGTTCCAGGCTCGAAGCAAAGCTCGAGGCGCGAACTGTGGCGCGTTCCCCGGGCGTTGCGAGATACTCGGCGAGGTAGGTGTCCATGGGCACCCATTCGAAGCTGTCGCCGATAAGCCGCTGTAGAATGTCGCGCGCGTCCTGAAGGGACCAGACCGTGCGCTGGAGGGGCGTGTATTCGGTTATCGAGCCGCGCTCGCGCTGGTTGGCATAGGCTTTGAGCAGATCGTAAAGCGAAGCTTCCCAGAGGCTGGTGCGCTGAATCTGAATAGGTTCTGGCATGCCGCGCGCATAGACTTGAAATCCGAGGCGCGGGCGGTTCATCAGTTGGTTGGCGGCCTGCCGCATGGCCTCGAGACGCTTGAGGCGGAACTGAAGCATCGCAGCCAGCATCTCGCCGGAGGGTTCCTCATCGGACGGCGCGCGCGGCACCATGAGTCGGCTCTTGAGATAGGCGAGCCAGGCGGCCATCACGAGGTAGTCGGCGGCGATTTCGATCCGCTTTTCACGGACCTTCTCGATAAAGGCGAGATATTGCTCGGACAGGGCAAGGACCGAAATGGCGGCAAGATCAACCTTTTGGCGGCGCGCTAGGTCGAGCAGGAGATCGAGCGGGCCTTCATAGCCGCCGACATCGACATACATGATGTCGTCAGCAGCCGGCGGGGCCGGCGTGTCGAACCAGTTTGTCGGTGTTTCGGTCATGGGTTCAGGGTGCCGCAGGGAGTTGCCGGCTATCCTTGGAGGCTTGGGTCCGGAGCGTCAAGCGGGGGGCTTATTTGAGAGACCTGGCGGCCGCGGCCGCATCTCGGATGGTCCCCGGCTCGGGGCCGGGGCAAAATTGTGGGTGCGGCAATCGCGCGGAACCACAAAGCCAGGAAATTACATGGTGAAACAGTCGCCACCAGCGGCTTTGACGTTGGTGCAGATGTTGGAGGCTTGTTCCAGCGAATTAGCAGGGACGCGGACGCGGTAGAAGATGCCGCGGGCGCCCAGATCAACGCGCTGAACTTCCATGTTGGCGCCGCCGAACAGCGGGCCAAAGCGTGTGACGAGGCCCTGAGCGGTGGCGCGCGCTTCTGCTTCGGTGCGCTGGGAAGCCAGTTGCACGTAAGCCGGGGCGTTGTTGGAGACGGCGGGGACTTCAGTGGCGCCGGGGATGGTGGTGGACGGCTGGCCTGCAGGAGGTGGCGGCAATTGTGCCGCGGCGGCGAGCGCGGCGGAGTCCTGGCCGATCGCGGTGTTTGCCGGCGTTGTGGGCGCGGCGGCTTGGGGCCGCTGCGCAAAGCTTGAGGGACGCTGCAGGGGAATGACCGTAGTCTTGCCGGGCAACACATTGCCGGCTGCGTCGACGGCCGGAACAGTTGCGCCGGGGGTAACCAGTGGCACGGCCGGAACCTCGGGCGTCGGCGGCAGGGCAGCGGCGTCTGGAGCTGCAGGTGGCGGTACGGCGCCAGCATCAGGCGCTGGGGTCGCCGACAATGCGGCAGGCGCATCGCTGGGCGGCGGCACGGCGCCCTGGGCGGCGAGCAGTTCGGGGCTCGCGGTCTGTGCTCCCGGAACCTCGGGAACATTGGGGCGATCCACGGGAAGAATCGTGCTGCCAGCGAGGCTGTTGTCGGCGCTCACGATCGTGCCGTCGGGGCGAACCGTGACGGTACGAACCTTGCGGTTGGCAAGACCTTCGGAGCTGATATCGGGTGCGACAGGCGTTTGGGTGACTTCGTTGAGGTCGGCCTGGTCACGCGAAACGAGTTGCTCCTCGGCGCCGGGAACAACGCCCTCCATCTCGTTGAACACGACAGACTGCTGTTGGGTTGCCGCCTCGGGCTGGGGCGCGGGGGTCTCCTTAACCGGGGTCGCGTCTGCCGTAAGCAATGGAGGCGGACCGCTTTCGCCGCCGCTCAGTCCAAGTACCCAGTAAAGGCCAAAGCCTGCAGCAAGCAGAAGCGTCAGCGCAATCAGCGGACCGGCTAAGGCGCGGCCGAAGCCAAGCTTGGGCAAAGCGAAACCATGCTTCTCGCGACGCCTGCGCGGCTCGACCTGATCGACTTCCGGTGCTTCCACCCAACCGATTTCGGCGCCCGAGGCATGAGCCGCAGCTAGAATCGCCTCGTCAGCGCTGGACACGCTACGCGGAGGCGGCGGGGCCTGCTTGGGCACCTGCGGCGTGGCAAGGCTGCGAAGCGCGGGACGTTCCGTTTTTGGGGCGGGTTGCGGCGCATCATCGAGATCCACGCGCACGGCACGGCCTATCAGGCTTTCGATCTCATCGATGGGATCGAGGCCGATATTGTCATCGGCGGCGGGCTTTGCGGCGACGGGCGCAGGCACTTCCACGACAGGCGCCGGTTGGGCACGAACAGGCGTGGGCGCCAAGGTGGACTCAGCGGTATCGGCTGGCGCCGGCGCGTGCACGGGCTCGTCCGCCTTGGGCTCAGCTGGCTGAGGCGCCGGTTTGGCTGAAAGGCCGAAAACCGGCGGCACCTTGAACTTGTCCTGCTCGGAGCGCGCAGGTTCAGCACGGGCGGTGGGTTGCAGATTAACTGGCCGCAGCTGTGGCTGAGGCGGACGATCCTGGCTGGCGGGATTCGGTGAAGAATTGACCGGCTGCCAGGTGGCGTTCGGGTTTACGGCCGATTGCGGGCGGGATGCAGGCTCGGCAGGAGCTGCTCGTTCTGCGGGGACCGGGGGCGCTGCGGGTATTGTTGAAGCAGCGGGGGCGTTCTGTTCGCTGGCCAACTCGGCCGCAATCAGATCGGCAATGCTGTCGTGCTCAAGAGGCTCAGGCGCTGCGGATTCGGGCACTGGAGCTGGTGCTGGAGCCGGCTGAGGCGGCACGGGCGATACTGCCTGCTGCGGCTCGACGGGGGCGTGGCTGGGGGCCTTGGCGGGGGCCGCGGGAACTGGGGCCGCGGCAGGTTCCTTGCGCTGCGCAACCTCAAAGGCAAAGCTGAAGGGGTCGCGTTCATTGCCCGTCGTGGAGGCGGGCTGCTGGCGCACGGGCTCCACAATGGTCGTGGCAGATGCCGCGGGGGGCACCGCAGAAGGTATGCGGACGGGCTCATCGCGGCGCGGCGCGGCGGAATTGGCGGGTTCACCGGGGATACGCACGGTGAAGGGTGACGGGGTCGCTGCCTTGGGAGGCGGCGTGTCCTGCGCATCCTGGGCCATCAGCTTGGCCAGTTCGGCAATCAGATCATCTGCGGCGTCGGAGTTTCCGGCCATTGGCTGCGGTTTCGCTGTCATCAAGCAGCGCCCTCTAGAGCCTCATGCGACCCGGCAGCGCCAGATCGCCTGCTCTTTAATGGTTGGTGCATCGTCGAAGCGAGAAAACTGGTGTCCCCTTCCCCGCACGATGCTCTAGGTTTTACTACTATGCCCTTGGTGGGCAATTTTGCCGCGAGTCAACACAGTATTGCGCCCGAATTATGAAAGCTCTTCGGGAGCGGATACGCCCAAAATTCCCAGTCCGTTCACAATCACCTGCCGGACGGCATCAACGAGTGCGAGTCGCGCCAGCGTTAGCTTTGGATCCTCAGCATTAACAAAGCGTAACGAGGGATCATCCTTACCCTTGGCCCAGAAGCCGTGGAAGGCCGCGGCAAGCTCGTGGACATAGAATGCGATGCGGTGTGGCTCGTGGGCGATGGCTGCAGCGGTGACGGTGCGGGGCCAGGCCGCGAGCACGCGAACGAGGTCGAGTTCGGCTGATGATTGCAGCAGGCTCACATCGGCGGCCTTGAGGGCCTCGGGCGACACGTCGAGTTCGGGCAGATCCCGCGCAGCGGTCTTGAAAATCGAATAAGCGCGGGCGTGGGCATATTGAACGTAGAAGACAGGATTGTCCTTGGTTTGCTCCTTGACCAGGGCGAAGTCGAAATCCATCGCCGCGTCATTGCGCCGGTACATAAGCATGAAGCGGGTGGCGTCGGCGCCGACTTCCTCGACCACGTCAGCAAGGGTCACGAGGTCGCCGGAGCGCTTGCTCATCTTGAACGGTTCGCCGTTCTTCAAGAGGCGCACCAGCTGGCAGATGCGGACATCCATGTCGGCTTCGTTGAGCGAGACGGCCTTCGTGGCCGCCTGGAGGCGCTTGACGTAGCCGGAGTGGTCGGCGCCCAGCACGTTGATCATGTGCTTGAAGCCGCGCAAATATTTGTTGCGGTGGTAAGCGATATCAGCGGCGAAATAGGTGTAGGAGCCGTCGGACTTGATCAGGGGCCGGTCAACATCGTCGCCGAAATCAGTGGCGCGAAACAGAGTCTGCTCGCGATCTTCCCATTCGTCCGGCGTCTTGCCCTTGGGGGGCTCGAGTCGGCCTTCGTAGATCATGCCCTTTTCGCGCAGCCAGGCGAGCGTGGTGTCGATGTCACCGCCCTGCCCGTGCAGGGTACGCTCGGAAAAGAACACGTCATGGTGGATGTCGAGCTTGGCGAGATCAGCCTTGATGAGCTCGAGCATGGCGGCAAGGACACGCTCCTTGACGAGCGGGGTGACTTCCTCGTCAGGCATGGAGAGGAGACTGTCGCCGAATTCGTTCTTGAGTGCCTGGCCGACGGGGATCAGGTAGTCGCCAGGGTAGAAGCCGGAGGGAATCTCGATGGTTTCGCCCAGCGCTTCGCGGTAGCGCAGGAAGGTTGAGCGGGCGAGCGTGTCAATCTGGCTGCCGGCATCGTTGATGTAGTATTCGCGGGTAACATTGTAGCCTGAATAGCTCATCAGTTCGGCCAGCGTATCGCCGAAGACGGCGCCGCGGGTGTGGCCCACATGCATGGGGCCGGTTGGATTGGCCGAGACATATTCGATGTTCACGGCTTCGCCCCCGCCGAGTGTGGAGCGGCCGTAGTTGGCGCCCTGCTCGGCTATGGAGCGCAGGACCTGGTGCCAAAGGGGGTTCGCAAGGCGGAAGTTGATGAAGCCGGGGCCCGCGATCTCAACCGAGGTGACGTCGGGATCGATCCGGAAGTGCTCGACCAGAGCACCGGCGATTTCGCGCGGGTTCTTGCTCAGGGGCTTAGCCACGAGCATGGCGGCATTGGTGGAGAGATCACCATGGGCGGGATCGCGCGGCGGCTCGACCACGATGCGGGCCAGAAGATCGGCACCGGCTTCGGGGAAGAGGGTCTGCATCGCGGTGGCAATACGCGCGGAGAAAAGGGCGAAAACGTCCATGATGTACTCGGCAGGAAAGCTTGAGGGGCCGGACTAAATCAAATCCTAGCCACCGTCAAACAAGCGGGCATGTTCCTCAAAGGCGTAGGGGTCGGTCATTCCGGCGATGAAGTCGGACACGGTGCGCGCCAAGGCGCTTTCGTCGGCAGCCATGGCGGAGACGCCCCAGCGGCCCGGCAGGTCGCGATTGGCCATGTAGCTTTGAAACAATTCGGTCACGACCCTTTCGCTTTCGCGCACCGGCGCCATGACCGCTTCGTGGCGGTAGACGCGATCGAAGAGGAATTGCTTGAGGCGCCGCTCGGCTGCGGCCATCTCGGGCGAGAAGGTGATCAGGGTCTGGCCCGCATTGCGGACATCCTCAGGGGAATGGACGCCGGAAGCAGCGATGTTGGCGCGGCTGGTGGCGATGACGTCCTCGATGGAGCGGGTGATGAGTCGGCGCTGAACTTCGTGCGCCTGGCGCTTGGAAGGGGCGTTGGGATAGCGATGGAGCACTTCGCGCACGATAGGACCGGCAAGCGGCACTTCGCGTAGATCGGCCAAGGTGATCAGGCGGGCGCGTAGCGCATCGTCGATGTCATGGGCGTTGTAAGCGATGTCGTCGGCGATGGCGGCGGCTTGCGCTTCCAGCGAGGCAAAGCTCGAGGGGCGCAGATCGGCTGCGGCCTGGATGTCGCCGATGCCGTCGGGCAAGCCTTCCTTGGCGTAGCGACCATAAGGCGTGCCGTCCGGATTGGTCAGCGGCCCATTATGCTTGAGGATGCCCTCAAGAGTTTCCCAGGTGAGATTAAGGCCGTCGTGGTCGGCATAGCGGTTCTCAAGCAGGGTAACGACACGCATGGCCTGCACATTGTGGTCGAACCCGCCATAGGGCGCCATGCAAGCGGCCAGTGCCCTTTCCCCGGCATGGCCGAAGGGGGTGTGACCCAAATCGTGCGAGAGGGCGATAGCTTCCGCGAGATCTTCATCGAGCCGAAGCGCGCGGGCGATCGAGCGCGCCATCTGGCTAACTTCGAGCGTATGAGTCAGCCGGTTGCGATAGTGCTTACCGCTGTGCTGAAGGAACACCTGCGTCTTGTATTGCAGACGCCTGAAAGCCGTGGAGTGGATAATGCGGTCGCGGTCGCGCTGGAACTCGCTGCGCGTGGAGCTGGGGCCGGTGTCATGCAGGCGTCCCAAAGAATGCTCGGGCTTGCTGGCGTAGGGAGCTGTTTCGCTCATCGGTAATGACTAGGCCCTTTTCATTGGCGGCAAGAGTTACTATTTTAGCCTTACCGTTCATTCAGACGCGGCATGGAATTGATATGACCGACACGGCCCTCGCCTCCCCCAACGTCGTTTTAACCGATCGGGCTGCAAAACGCGTTTCGCGCATCTTGTCCAAGGAGCCGGAAGGCACGGTGTTGCGGATATCGGTGGCGGGCGGCGGCTGCTCCGGATTCCAATATGAATACAATCTCGTACAGGAAAAACCTAAGAGCGACGACGTAGTTCTGCAAAAGGGCGATGCCGTGGTGCTTATCGACTCCATGAGCCTTGAATTCATGGAGGGCTCGGAGATCGACTTTGTGGATGACCTGATCGGACAGGCGTTCCAGATCCGCAACCCCAATGCCGTGGCATCTTGCGGATGCGGAACAAGTTTCGCGGTTTAACATCGCCTGCATATGGTTCTAAGGTCCCCGCGCAAGCGGGGATTTTTTTTGGGGGAATCAGATGCAAATGGAGCAGCGCCTCGACGCTGTGGTGAACAGGGCCATCACGGAGCGGAGAATCGTGGGCGCGGTGCTGCTGGTGCGCCGGCATGGCGAAGTGCTTTATGAGAAGGCGCATGGCATGGCCGACCGGGAAAACGGTGTTGCCATGCAACTGGACACGATCTTCCGGCTGTCGTCCCTGACCAAGCCGATCGTTGCTGCAACAATCCTGGCCATGGTCGAAGCGGACAGGCTGCGGCTTGAGGATCCGGTTACGAAGTATCTGCCGGAGTTCAAGCCCAGGCTGGCGGATGGTGATGCGCCGGTGATCACGATCCACCATCTGTTGACGCACACATCGGGGCTAAGCAGCGATTCGATCCTGAGGGAGGACGAGACTGCGGCCGGGGTGAACCGGTGGCGCTTGGGAACGGGGGAGATCCTGCGCCGGCTGGCAGCGCTGCCTTTGCTGTTTGCACCGGGTGAGGGCTGGTCCTATGGGCCGTCGATCGATGTGCTGGGAGCGATTGCCGGTGACGTGGTGGGCGGCAAGCCGGAAGACGCGATAATGCAATATGTCACCGGACCGCTGGGCATGGCCAATACGCGGTTTTCGGTGACCGATCTCGCGCGACTGGCGGCGGCGTATGCGGACGGGGAGCATGGCGCCGTTCTGATGGGCGACCCTCACAGTGTTCGCAATCCCTTCGGTGGAATCACGACCTATGATCCGGGACGCATCTTTGACGCACAGGCTTTTCAGTCCGGTGGCGGCGGCATGGCGGGCACGGGGCCGGACTTCATGACGCTGATCGAAGCACTCCGCACCGGAGGCGGCCCGATCTTGAGCCGGGAAACTGTCGCCACGGGACTTGCGAACCAGACCTCGCAATTGAAACAGGCACAGGGTCCAGGCTGGGGCTTCAGCTATTTCGGCGCCTGGCTGGATGATCCGGCACTGGCGGGTTCGCCTGCGGCGCGCGGGACTAATCGCTGGGGCGGCATTTATGGGCACAACTGGTTTTTGGACCCGGAGAACGGCTTGTCCGTTGTGTCGATGAGCAATACGGGCATCGAAGGATGCGACGGACCTTTCAAGGATCAGGTGCGTGACGCTGTTTATGCTGCCCTCTCCTGATTGCCCGGCAGAGTTGGGAGCGATAGCCTTTACCCAAGGTGGAGAAGATATTCGATGCGCATAGCGACCTGGAACATCAACGGCATCAAAGCTCGACTCGAAATCCTGCTAACCTGGCTCGCGCAGGAAAAGCCGGACATCCTCGTGCTGCAGGAGATCAAGTCGGTCGACGAAGCCTTTCCGCGCGCCGAGATCGAGGCGTTGGGCTACAATGTGGAAACGCACGGGCAAAAAAGCTGGAACGGGGTGGCTATCCTGTCGCTGCTGCCGTTTGACGAAGTGTGGCGCGGACTTCCGGGCGACGACAGCGATGAGCAGGCGCGGCTGATCGAGGGTGTGTTCTCGGTGGAAAGCGGGGTCGTGCGGGTTTGCGGGATCTATTTGCCCAATGGCAATCCGGTCGATTCGGAAAAGTTTCCGTACAAGCTGGCCTGGATGTGCAGGCTGGAAGATTTCGTGCAGGGCCGCTTGGCGCTGGAGGAGCCCTTTGTCCTTCTTGGGGACTTCAACCTGATTCCAGAGCCGATCGACGCTCATAATCCGGAGGGATGGTGGGGTGATGCACTATTCCGGCCCGAGAGCTTGGAACGCTGGCGGACGCTGGTGAATATGGGGCTGACCGATGCGGTTCGGGCGACCACGAGCGAGCCGTCGTACACGTTCTGGGATTTCCAGGCGGGGGCCTGGCGACGCAATGCGGGGATCAGGATCGATCACCTGCTGCTGTCCCCGCAGGCGGCCGATCGGCTGGACGGCGTCAAGGTGCACAAGGATGTGCGCGGCTGGGAGAAGCCGAGCGACCACGTGCCGGTGGAGGGGCAGTTTAGTTTGTAAGCTGCCGAGCGCCGGGTGGGCGTGGAGATATCTTGTGGTGGATCCCGGCTCGGGGCCGGGATGACGTCGGCCGGGGGAGGGCCCAGAGTGCGTCGGCGACAGGTTAGAACCCGGCGAACTGGGGGGCTACGCCTTGGGCTAGGGACTGGGCTTCTGCCAGTTCTTCGGGCGATGACAAGCCGCTGGCAGTGGCCAGCATTTCGTCGATCCACTTGGCATCGGCGGTTTGGGCGCAGCGCTGGTGGGCGATGGTGAGCCACATGAGGCCTTCAACGGGCTGGGCTTCGATGCCGTCGAGCCCGTGGAAGATCAAATGGCCAAGCTTGGCCTGGGCGGGGCAATGCCCCTTGCGAGCCGCCAGCGAGAACCAGCGGGCGCTTTGGAGCGGATTGACGCCGAGTTCGCCCTTTTCGCTATAGAGCAGGCCCACGCGGTATTGCGCATCGGCATCGCCGAAATAGGTGGCTGCGTGCAGAAGCAAGGCATGCGAGCGTTCGGAATCGGCGGGGATGCCTGCATCGGGCAGGCCTTGGCGGTAATAGTCGCCGACCTTGACGAATGAGCGAGCGACGATGTCGGCCTCGACGCCCTTGGGGGCGGCGTCGGCATGCTGGTTGGCGATCTGAGCGAAATAGCCGAAGGCCTTGACAGGGTCCTTGGTGACGCCTTCGCCGTTTTCATACATGGTGCCGAGCTGCCACATGGCCATGGGCTGGCCGGCGTCGGCAGCATTCTGCAACGCTGAAAGCAGGTCGTTGCTAGATACGCCGCCCCCTGCCCCATCGAGCATGTTGGCCATGTTGAGCGCAGCATCAGCTGCTGTCTGGGCGTGTGCCGGGAGCATGGTAGCCCAAAGGCCCATCACACCTGCCACAGCCACGGAAATCAGGGAACGGTCCCTAATGGTCCGCATCATTCTCCTTTTGTCCACCTCCCGGTGAACCAACACAAATGGACGGACCCGGCCATACGAGTTCCGTGGACAGTCGCCGATTTTTCCGGCGGCGCCTGTTGTTTGTTGCAGCGAGCTTTCCGCAAGGAGTGGCCTCCGGAAAGCTTTTGTTAAGAAAGAGGTAAACCCCTTTTGTGACCGCATTAGAGCTAAACCCATCACAAGATCGCGCCTGCCTTCACCTTGGCGATGCGCGGCTGCCCGGGATGTGCGAGCCGAAATGCAGTCACCGTCACGTTCTATCTCCTCGCAGGCAGCCGATCTCGCTCCCGCGCCGCAGAGATGGCGGGCAGAAAAGAAGCCAGAATGCCTGCATTTGGCAAAAGACCGGCATAGCTGATCCACGCAAAAGCGTTTGCTCCTGGTGCTTGCAGCCATCCGCCCCCGAATGCCTATGCCGTTTCGTTTAGGGTGAGAATGTGGCGTAAAACATCGCCAAATGGTTGTCAGCGCAGCCGGTTCCATTGAATCCCGACTGCTGTTGCGGAATCAGCACATTGAGCTTGGAGGCCCACCCGAATATCCGTAGATAGGGAGGAATGGCCAGGTGGGTGGAGCGCTGTCCCAGCAAAGCACTTAGTCCGCTCCTCCCCCTATCAGGGGGAGGTTGGGTGGGGGTGGCCTCGCTACCTACTTCAAGCGCTCAAGCGCTTCGGCGATGCGGGTGCGGCGGTCGACTGCAGCTTCACGCCGTGCTTTTTGTTCTTCAATAACCTCTTCGGGCGCCTTGGCCACAAATTGCTCGTTGCCGAGCTTTTTGTCGATGCCGGCGATTTCGCCATCAAGCTTGCCGATTTCCTTTTCGAGGCGGGCGCGCTCGGTGGGGATGTCGATGAACTCGGCCAAGGGCAGCGCCCAGGTGGCCTCACCGACAACGAACTGCGCCGACTCGCCGGGAACAGCTGACTGCGGCGAGATGCTGTCGAGGCGGGCAAGACGGGTGATCAGCGACGTGCCAGCGACGAGACGAGCCAGGGTTTGCTCCCCTGCCCCCACAACAACCAGTGGTAGCTTGGCGCTGGCGGGCACGTTCATTTCGCTGCGGACCGAGCGCACATTGGTGATCACATCGATCAGCCAGTTCAGTTCGGCGTCCGCTTCCGCGTCTTCAAGGCCGGCCAGGTTGGGCCAATCGCTCAGGATCAGCATGTTTTGACGGGCCGGGCCGTGTTTGCCGGTTTCCGCCCACAGCTCCTCGGTCACAAAGGGCATGAAGGGGTGGAGAATGGCGAGAATCTGGTCTAGCGCCCAGGCGGCGGTGGCGCGAGTCTCGGCCTTGGCGGCTTCGTCCTCGCCCATGAAGACAGGCTTGGCGAACTCCACATACCAGTCGCAGAACGTGCCCCAGACGAAATCATAGGCTGAATTGGCGGCTTCGTTGAACTTGTAGTCAGTGATCCCTTGGGTAACCGCAGCAGCGGCCCGCGCAGTGGCGCCAACGATCCAGCGATTGAGCGAAAGGCGGTTGGCCTTTGGATCATAGCCTTCGACGCGACGGCATTCGTTCATTTCGAGGAAGCGCGAGGCGTTCCAGAGCTTGGTAACGAAGTTGCGGTAGCCCTCGACACGGGACATGGAGAGCTTCAGGTCGCGACCCTGCGCGGCCATGGCAGCAAGGGTGAAGCGGGTCGCATCGGCGCCGTACTGGTCGATAAGCGCCAGGGGGTCGATGACGTTGCCCTTAGTCTTGCTCATCTTCTGGCCCTTCTCGTCGCGGACCAGAGCGTGCATGTAGACCGTGTGGAAGGGCTCTTCCTCAAGGAATTCTAGGCCCATCATCATCATGCGAGCGACCCAGAAGAAGATGATGTCAAAGCCGGTGACGAGGACGCTCGTCGGATAGTAGCGCTTGAGTTCGGGCGTCTCGTCGGGCCAGCCCATGGTCGAGAAGGGCCAGAGAGCCGAGGAAAACCAAGTATCGAGCACGTCTTCGTCGCGCTTGAGTTCCACAGGCTTGCCATAATGGGCGTCGGCCATTGCCTGCGCCTCGGCGGCGTCATAGGCAACGAAAGCTTCGTTGTCCGGGCCGTACCAGGCCGGGATCTGGTGGCCCCACCAGAGCTGACGCGAAATGCACCACGGCTTGATGTTCTCGAGCCAGGCGAAATAAGTGTTTTCGTATTGCTGGGGCACGAACTTGGTGCGGCCTTCGCGGACCGAGGCCATGGCGGGCTGAGCCAGCACGTCGGCCTTGACCCACCACTGGTCCGTCAAAAAGGGCTCGATGACGACGAGCTTGGACTTCTCGTCATGGGGCACCATGATCCTCTTGTCCTCGATGTGATCGAGGCCGCGCGCGGGGTTTTCTTCCGCGAGGGCGGTAAGATCGGCGACAATGGCCTTCCGAGCCGCGAAGCGGTCCAGGCCACGATAGGCTTGAGGGATGAAGTCCGCGTCGATGATGGCGCCACGCGTCGTAAAGACGTTGATCTGTTCAAGCCCGTTGCGAACACCGACTTCGAAATCGTTGAAATCGTGTGCAGGCGTAATCTTGACGGCGCCGGTGCCCAGTGCCGGGTCGGCATATTCGTCGGCAACGATAGGGATGCGACGACCGACCAGAGGCAGGTCGACGAACTTGCCGACAAGCGAAGCATAGCGCGGATCTTCGGGGTGCACGGCAATGCCGGAGTCACCCAGCATGGTCTCTGGGCGAGTAGTCGCAACGATGATATAGTCGCGGGTTTCCCACTCGGTGGGCTTGCCCTCTTCGTCGTGGGCAGTTGGGAATTGATAAGTTACGCCATCGGCCAAGGGATAGCGCAGGTGCCACATGTGGCCCTTGACCTCGATGTTCTCGACTTCCAGGTCGGAGATGGCGGTTTCAAGTCCCGGATGCCAATTGACCAAGCGTTTGGCTCGGTAGATCAGGCCGCGCTTGTGCAGTTCGACGAACACCCTGGTGACGGCGCGGACCATCTGGTCGTCGGGAGCGCCGTTGGCGCCCATCGTGAAGCGTTCACGGGAAAAATCAGCCGAAGCGCCCAAGCGCTTGAGCTGGTTCATGATGGTCCCGCCTGATTCCCCCTTCCACTCCCAGACGCGCTCGATGAACTTCTCGCGCCCCATGTCACGGCGGTTCATCTGCTTTTCGGCGAGCTGGCGTTCCACGATCATCTGGGTGGCGATGCCGGCGTGGTCCATGCCGGGCTGCCAAAGGACGTCCTTGTGCAGCATGCGGTTAAAGCGGACGAGGATATCCTGGATCGTATTGTTTAGGGCGTGACCGATGTGAAGCGAGCCGGTGACGTTGGGCGGCGGAATGACGATGGTGAAGGGCTCGGCGCCCGGTTGGGCGCCCGCGCCTGCCGCAAAGGCATTGGCCTTGAGCCATTCGGCAAAAATTCGGCCCTCGACGGCGCCGGGCTCATAGGTCTTTTCAAGCATAGGTCAGGGTCCAACAGCAGCGACCCGCCATTGGGATGCTGGCAGGTCGGATAAGAGTTTGGGCAGACTTCAAGCAAATGCGGGGGGATGGGTCAACTGCCAGCAATGCAGATGGCCGTTGAGCCCTCGCCAACCCTCCCCTAGGTGGGGAGGGACAGATTGTTGGCTGACTTAGTCGCCGCGGGCCACGCGGGCGATTTCTTTTTCGACCATGCGTTCGACGACGGATGGGAGGTTCTCGTCTAGCCATTCCTTGAGCATGGGGCGCAGCATGTCGCGCATCAGGGACTCGATCGTGGCGCCTCCATTACCGATGCCGATGCCATTGAGCTTGGTGATGGAGCTGCGTACGGCCGCCTGGGTGGCGGGCTCAAGCAATTGCTCGGTCATGTCACTTGTGAGCTTCGGATCGGGCAGAGGCGCAGCTTGCGCGACGGAAGGTTGTGGACGCACGGGTTCAGGCGCCGGGCGCGGCTGCGGCTCGGGCTGCCGGTAGGCGGCTGGAGCGGCGGGCTCCGGACGAGGCGCTGGCTCAACAACGCGCATCGGCGGGGGATCAAACGAGGGCAGTCCGTCATCGCTGTCGTCGGCAGCGAAGCTGACATCCTCTGGGTCAACCAGGGCGGCAGCGGGCGCGGGCTCCTCTTCTTCTTCGACGGCAGTGTCCGCGAGGATCGAGTCGAAGCTGAATCCGCCAACATCGTCGTTGTCGCCGGGGCGCTCGATGATCTGGGAGGGGGACAACGCCAGCGGCTCGATATCGTCGAGCATATCGCTTAAGTCGCGATCGAGGGAATTGTCTGCTGCGAGCGCGGGCGCCGCCTGCATGGGTGGGGGCGCGGCTTGGATGGCGGGCCGACGAGGTGCGCCGGCAGCGTCATCATCGGCAATGATCTGCCGGATGGACGACAGGATTTCGTCCATGGAGGGTTCTTTGGGTGCCGGCTTGTTCATAGCTGCCTCTTACTCATGCGCGCTCGACCAGCAGCTGACCAACCGCCTTGGTTGCTGCGTGATTCGTTGAGAACACATTAACGCCGGCAAGGCCCCGTGTGAATCGCGCAGGCAATGGTCAAAGCCGTCTTCCACTAAAACTTGTGGCCGGGCGCTGCCCAGCCACAAGAGACAGGCCCAGACTCGAGCAGATGTTACTCGGCGATGGTGCGCAATTCCTGCCAAACATCCTCGACCGCCTGGTTGTAGCGGACGGCGGACTTGACCTCGACCGGCAGGCCCAGATCCGTGGCGGTCAGATTGCCGATTGCGGCGAGAAGCGAGAAGGTCGCAACGACCTTGTTGGCGGAGGCGGTAATCAGCCCCTCGCGGGCGGAGGTCAGTTCGGCCTGCGCGTTCAAGACGTCCAGCGTGGTGCGGGTGCCCAGGTCACGTTCCTGGATCACGCCTTCCACGACTTCACGGCCGGCGGCAACCGCAGCATTCGCAGCTGTGATCTGAGCGTCGGCGCTCTGTATGCCGGCCCAAGCTGAAATCACCGATTCGCGGATCTGGTCATAGGCAGACATGGCGTCCACTTCGGAACGGATCTGCTCGATATTGGCGCGGCGCACGGAGGCCCCGATGGCGCCACCGGCATAGATCGGCACCGTAATCTCGAAGCCCACAGAACCATTCAAATTCCCTGCGCTGCCGGCTGATGACTGGCTCCAGCTTGATCCAACCCGCCCGGTTATTGATGCGGTAGGGCCAAACTCGGCCTGGGCACCATCAGAATTGGCCTGGGCTGCGCGGATCGCCGCCTTGGCACCAAGAATGGCGGGATGCCCGACTTCAGCCTCCGAGATCGCCGCCTGCAAATTGGGCGGAACAAGGCGGGAGTAATTGTGAGACCCGTCAAGGTTTTGGGGCGCCACGCCGACATAGCGCTGGAAGGTGGCTTCGCTTATTTCGAGGCTGTTGATGGCGGCATCAAGGGTAGCCTGCCCCTGGGCAAGTCGCGCGCGCGCCTGGGCAACGTCGATGCGGGTGCCCTCGCCCACTTCGAGGCGATCCTCGGAGGATCGCAACTGGGCCTGGAAAAAGCTGACGTTTTCGCGCCGCAGGGCGACCAATTGCCGATCGGAGAGGACCGACATGTAGGCCTGGATCACGGACAGGAGAACATTCTGCTCGGTGTTCCGGATCTGGAATTCGGCGGCCTCCGCAGCGGCGCGAGCCCCTTCTATCTGGGCATCGCTACGAAAATTGTCGAAGATGGTCTGGTTATAGACCAGCCCCGTGGAGAGGGTCGTGCTGCCTGCGAAGCCGGCAGCTTCGGTGAGCGAGCCTGAATAGGTGCCGCCGATGGAGGCGCCAATCGTGGGGAGCTTGCCGGCCTTGGCGAGCGCAACGTTTTCGGCAGCCGACTTGGCTGCAAGCAGCGCCGATTGCAGATCGGGCGCATAGTCATAGGCCCTGGTCAGCGCTTGGGTGATCGACTGCGCCTGGGCGCCCGAGACAGACAACGCGGCCATGCTAAGCGCCAAGACGCTGGCGACCATTGTTGCGCGATAACTCATTGCCGGCTCCACTTTGCTACTGTGCTGACGGTCACTGGACTTCGACTCCCCGGACGCAAGCAATTTGAACTATAAACCTTAAGAGGTTTAGGAACCGTGCCCAATCGGCAACACGCCGAGCTTTGATGATTCTCAAAAAATAAATTCCTGCGGCGTTTGCACCGGCAGCAGGGGCGGCAGCGCGGCGTTGAACTCGGCGCTCGCACTGATGCCCTTGGCAGTGCGTACGAAAACATTAGCGATCGAGACGCCGCCGGACCAAACCAGTGCAACCAGGCGCCCACCTTCCTTGAGTGCATCGAAATATTCCTGCGGAACAGCCTGCAGCGTGCCTTCCACAAAAACAACGTCATAGAGGCTATGGCCGATCGCCTCGACCATGCTGGCGTTGGCGAGGCGGAGTTCGCGCAGATTGCTTTGCGCGGTGCTGGCGAGTTCTGCGTCCGGCTCGAAGCCATCAACAGAAGCGGCGAGGCCGGCGATGACCGCCGTCGAGTAGCCAGTAGCAGCGCCGATATCGAGGACGTGGTCGTCCGAGGTGATTTTGGCCAGTTGCAGGAGCTTGGCAAAGATTGCCGGCGGCGCGATGAAGCGGCCGCTGCCGGCCTTGCCCAACCATTGTACGTTGTCGGTATAGGCCGTCACGCGGCGCGCGGGCGAAACAAAGCGTTCGCGTTCGATGACGCTCATACCCGCCAGGATGCGCTTGTCGGTGACGCCGGTGCTGCGCAGCTGGCTATCGATCATGTGCGTGCGCGCTTGCCGGAAGTCGTTCATTGCTGGAGTGCCGCCCGTTTTCATTTGCTCGCTGTGAATATCGTTCGCTGATGCGGATTGGCAAGCGGCCAATATGGGGCGGCAAATAGCTGCGGTTGCCGAAGGTGGTCGTCAGAGAATCGGGGTTTCTTTGTGCTTCGGCAAGGGCTTATGCCCAGAAATTGGAGATGCTCCTGCCCCATGGGAGCTAGTTTCACTCATTCCAGTAGCGCCCTTAAGTATTCCTGCGGACGACAAAAACCGGTCGATCAAATTTGCCGCAAATGCGGAGTGATCCGCTTCACCCGGTTTTAAGCCTTGAGGGTAGTTCTATGGCCATGAGCACCCAGGATGAAAGACGACGTCACGCTCGCCATGCTACGCGGATCGAGGCAACCGCCGTTGCTTCGGACGGCTTGAGCCGTTTGCCGCTTCATCTGGTCAATCGATCTCGCTCCGGCGCCATGCTGGAGTTGGCGAACGCCAATGTGTTGCCGGAGCAGTTCGTCCTACTGTTTGATCATCGGGCGGAGCCTTGCCAGCTCGTCTGGCAGCACGGCACCCTTGCGGGAGTGCACTTTCTGGATGGTCTTGAGGTGTAGCGACGGGCGAAATCCCTAGTCCATGTCCGGAACGTCGCCCTCCTGCAGCAGGACGACAGGGTCGCCGAACTCCCCATTGACCAGATCTGCCGCCCGCCACCAGGCCAGCACGCCGACATATTTCCCACTCGACCACAGCAATCGCGCCTGCTGCCGGGCGGCACTCTCCGACTGGGCCTCCCGCGCGTCAAAAGCGGGCCGAAGTTCACCTTCCTCGTCGCGCACGAAGGCGAGATAGACAATGAGCTTGGTCGGTGTGGCAGGCTTTTCCATGGGGCACTCGCTTGTGGCGCAGATCGGCCCAGATAGCCGCAAGGCATGCGGCGACGCAACAAGGCTCCGGCTTGAAGAGGGGCTGACCGCTAGCGCTGCGGCTCGAAGAGCCTAGCGCCGCTTGATCGCTGCATTGGCAGCATCGATCAGGGCCTCGCGGCTGGCGGGCTTGTCCACCCAAATGCCAGAGGCATATGGCGTTCCGGCGTGGTGGAGTGGCAGGTCACCCGAGTGCACAACAAAGGGTACCCCCTCCTCCACGAAGCGAGCAACAATGGCCTCGGAGGACCCATCGCGCAGGGTAATGTCGACGATGGCGACGTCGGGACGCTTCTCGCGCAGCCAGGCTTCGGCCGCAGCGCAGGTCATGGCCGTGGATACATCAAAGCCGGCATCGCCAAGAGCTTGCTCAATGTCCATCGCAATGATGGCTTCGTCTTCCAGAAGAAGTGCGACCGAATGGTTTGGAATCATGACCAAGTCATATCCAAAGCACTGGGACAGCACGATAACATGCGTTAGGTATGCTCACTCTCATGATGCAGGCGGAGCGTTCCCCCGCCGCAAAGTTCCAGTATGACGGAGCCCATCTCGCCGGATGTGTTTGGCGCCGGCGCAGCATGCCGACGCCAGAATGTGCTAGAAGTACCAGATACCGTCCGCGATGGCGTCTGCCACATTGGCCCGGTTCTCTTCGCTTTCCGAGAATGACGCCAGGACCCGCTCCCGTTCAAAGCCTTGGTTCAACTCGGCCATCCAGTATTGATAGCCTTCGCCGTCGGGAGCACGATCAAGCAGGTTGTTGTAGATGAGTTCGAGAAAGGCCTCGTTGCTGACGCTTGATGGCGTGCCATAGGTTTCCTTGAACTCCTCGGAGATAATGAAATTATTGGCCATCCAGGCCAGATCCCCCTTGCCGGCATCGAGTTCGTCGATCCAATAACCCAGGCCCTGCTGGTCGGGAGCACGGTCGAAAGCCGCTTGGTACAGGCGGTATGCTGCGCCGGCGATGTCGTCGGTGTCGAACGCCAGTGTTTCCCCCGCGAACTGAACACGCTCGACATTGATCAGCGTGTCCGTAGCACCACCAGCGTCCCTCACGGTGATCGTGTCGCCAACCTTGCCGATCGTATAGCTGGAGGCGCTCTGGGAAAAGAACACTATGTCGAAGCCGTCGCCGGCATCGATGGTATCGCTGCCGCCCAGGCCAGCAACGACATCATTACCCCCGCTCAGCTTGATGGTGTCGTCGCCGGCCAGCAGCCGGTTCACAAGAAGATAGGCGCCGTTATTGAGCTGGGCATAGCTCATCACCTCGGCTGCCGAGAGATTCAGGTCGCTGACGCTGGCCATGAGCTGCCCGTTTTGTGAGAACGTCACCTCGGTTACCAGCCCCGTCACGGCTCCGGTTTGAAAGTTGAAGGAGAAGTTGCTTCCGTAGAGATTGAAAACCCCCGTGTTGGTCGGCACGGAAACCATGGTGGATGAGAGCATTGGGCTCCCGATCCAATCGCCAACATTCATGGATTGAGGATTGCTGAAATCGAAGCGGAAGTTGTTGAATGCTGATATCTTGACCATGTGGCTCCCCAAATTAATCCTTGGCTGCGGTCAGATGAACCTAGTTGCAATTCTTCTCCAATCCGCCTCTTTGAAGGAGTAAATGGTATTGGCTTCGGCACAGGACAGTTAACCTTCGGTATACGGATAATTACGTATGTCGGACTAGTGGCTGTACTTAGAATTACCACCTTTTTAGGGGACGGTCCTTCTACACGAATACTGCTCATCCAGAGCCGACATGTGAGTCGATGGCGCCAATCTGCGATGCTTTGCTTCGCATGCCTTGGCTGTACCGGCGCGACAAAGCCGAAGTTCCAAAGGAACCCGCTGGGCGAAGTGCGCTTAATCTACAGGGAAGCTTGGAGGCCACGTCCGGAATTGAACCGGAGTACACGGATTTGCAATCCGCTGCGTCACCACTCCGCCACGTGGCCTCACGCCTGCCTTTTCTGGGGTTTGGGGCAGTCTGTCAAGACGGAGTTGCACACACATCCGATGCGTGTGTGCAAAACGGTTCCTTGGTTGTTCTGGATAGGAGTGGAAGATGAGCGAATGGCAGACGATAGACAGCGCGCCGCGCGATGGCACGATGATCGAGCTATACAACGTCTCGCATGGAGAGCATGCGGTGATGGGCTGGAGCGTCGGCTTTGATGACGAGACGTTCCCAGATGGATGCTGGACTAATGCGGGCGGGAAGAACAAAGCCATCCACGCTGTGACGCAGGACGGCTACTTCCAATACTGGCGCCCGCTTTCGCCGCCGAACGTTGAGTTCACCCCAGAGCGCATGATGGAGCTTTCGCAAATGAGCGAAGCGGAAGCTGCTCAAAGCCATTGGACCAAGCCATGACTTGGAAGATACCAGCCACGCCGAAAACCAAGCGAGCGTTTAAGTTATCATTGGGGTGCTGTCCGGAAGACCGCTTCACTGAGGCGGAGACACGTCAGATAAGGCTTGAACTGCGGTCGGGAGTCTCCGCTGCGGAGGCAGAGCAGCGCAAGCGTAAATCTCCCACCTCCAACGCATAACCCCTGTTCTAGGTAAAGGATGGAAGATGGAAGACGTAATCTTAACTGCGAAGTTGGCAAGGTCGTGGGGAGCCACTGGCCGGCTGGTTTATTTACGCACTAGCGAAGGCAAAGAGCCGGTGTTGGCTGAGGTCTGGCAATGTTTCCAAACAGGCGAGTTAGATTATCGACCGCTTCCACTCGTTGACCTGTCCCTCTCCCCACAGCAGAAGGATTGAAGATGAGCACATTCTGGCGCGTCGTACTTGATCCAAGACCCGTACTGCTGACGCTACTTTCCCTATGCATAGCGCATGAGCTGGCTAAGCACCCAGTGGTTTTCCCGCAGCGGCCCGTGGTGACTGAGAAGGATTGAAGATGAAAAGCCTAGTGGAACGACTGCAGTGGATGGACGAGGATTTCTGCCATGACACCCCGGCGACCGCGAGTGACATTGCGCAGGAAGCCGCCACCCAGCTAGAGGCCAAGGACAAGCTCATTGCTGAGCTGGTGGAGGCTTTGGACCAATCAGTTGAGTTGCTGCACATCATCAAGGAACATTGGGTGGACTACGACCACGTGTATTCTATCAATGATGCGGAGGGTCGCGCCCTTGTCTCCAAAGCAAGACAACCTACCCCATCCCTATAGATGAATCAGGCGGGGCTAGCCGGAGACTGAGGCTCTTGCCGCGGCATCTTCCGCACCTGAGCTTGGCCACCAATGGGTTTGGATCGGCAACGGCAACGAAGTCCGCACCAAGCCGATCGCAAAGCGCATCCAGATCCAGCTCTGCATAATGCTGGCAGGCTACATCCCCGCAATAGACGGTGACGGTGAAACCTTCATCTCGGAGAGTGCCAAGGAGCCGATAGTCTCTCATGTGGGGAGATAGCAGGGCAGCCGGCCGGGGAGTCAATAAACGGCGGCGTGAGCTAGGTTGTGGGAGGCTGCGGAAGGTTGGCCGGGGGCTTGCCCGCAGGCTTGCGGATGATCTCGACGGGCTCATGCGTCCACGGGCCGTAGGGATCGCAGGCGAAGCATTTGACCATCAGCATAGCCAAAGGTCCGACGCGCTGCAGTTCCCAGTTCGCTTGCTTGCCGCACCGTTGGCACAGGCAGATCACTTGCCACCGCGCTCCCGCAGCCGACGCTCCACCTCGTCCGAGATTTCACGCTGGCGCTGCTCGTCCTCGACCCGATGCTCGTATAGCTCGGCAAAGCGTGTCAGGGCTTTTGACGTAGCCTCAAGATGCAGGTTGGTCCGCACCTGCTGTTGTACGAGCAAGCCGGTTTGCTCGATCAGCTCCTTGACCGGCCCCATGTCGGCAAGCTGGCCGGCAACGGCGAACTCTTTGGTTTCGGTCTTGGTGGGCTTCTTGCCTGTCACATAGTGGTAGGCGGAAAATACCGCGACAGCCGCCATGAACAGGAAGGTGCCGACAGTCTGCAGAGTGGGGTCAAGCCCTTCGATCACTGGCACGCTGGGATCGCCTTTCGTCACCGATGTCTCTCCAAGCGTTTCGGACGCACCAGACGCTTAGACCCAGAGGCAGCGGGTAAATCCCCGATCCCGAAGTTTGCACGGCAGAGACAGACATAACCACTTGCCACCAGACGAACACGGCGCCGATGGCGGCAGCTCCGCGAACCAGCGGGGAATATCGAGAATAGGCTGTTTCGGAGAATGTGCCGTTGACGGTAAGCGCCAGCATCCAAATTCCGCCAGACACCATGGAGATCATGCCCCAGGTGTCTTCATTCGTAATGCGGAGCATGCCTGCCCAAGCAGCAGCATTGCTCCAAGCCGCCCCAGGCTGAGCAAGTGTCCACCCCCAATACATCCCCGTCGCGGCCATGGCCCATTCAACGAAGCGGGCGTCAAAATGCCTATGCACCCCTGTGATGACGCGAAGGAACATATTCTGTCTCGTTTGCGGTTTACCCGGCGGAAACGGTTCGCCCCGGATATTGGGTGTAGCCATGCGGCGGAGTCCTATTCCGTCAGTGTGGTCAGGCCGGCTCAAGAGTTCCCGCTCCTGAGCTGGCCGCTTTGCTTACAACGCCGTGTTCTTGACGCTGACCTTGGCCCGATTGCTGATGAACGTGGAGAACACGTTCCAAGCCAGACCGCCGAGGAACATGGCCGAGCCTACAACGGCTGGCACATCGCCCTCAGTGATGAAGCCATGAGCAGCCAGGAGCATGCCACCCTCGGACAATATGCGGCGAGCGATCCAAGCAAGCGTGGTGGGGTTAAGAATGGTGTTGAGCATGATAAGCCTCAGTTGAACGAGCGAATGATGAGGAAGGCCACGATGGAGAACACGATGGTGGCCACGATGAACCAGAGTGCTGGTCCCCTGGCAGGGGTCTCAGGCCGGGGAAGTGCAGGGATGGGCTGGGGATAGTGCGGGATGTCGGGCGGTGGCGGCAGGGTAACGCCCATGTCGGACGCTTGCAGTGCCGCTAGGAACTTGCTGGCATAGCCCGCAATCATGTCTGCCCGATCGGTGCCATTGATGACCCGGCGCATGTCCTTGAAGGTGGCGAAGTCACCAAGCTTCTTGCCGGTGAAGGTGCCGAGCATTGAGCCTTGAACCAGGATGCGAGCTGCGACGGATGGCTCCTGCACGAGCTGCGGTTCTTTGATCAGATCAAGGCCGGTACGTTTGGACCAGTCCTGATAGTTGCGCCGGCCAGTGAGTTGGACAAAGCCGCGACCCATGAACTTCTTGCCATCGCCAGCTTGAACGTTGCCCAGATCCGCCCTGCCCTCATAGCGGTTCTGGGCAGTAGTCGGCCCCCATATCTCCCGCATGTACTTGAAAGCGCCAGTCTCGTGATGTGCAGTCGCTAGTATGTATGCGAGCTTGCGGGCGTCACCGTCGCCGTACTGCTCCCAGGCTTGGCCGATGGCGTTGAGGCTATCGACCTGCGCCTGGTTCATTGCGCCGCCGTATAGAGCATTGCGCACCGACGCGAAGAACGCGGTGTCCATGATCGTCTCCGATGTGTGAAAGGTTGATGCTTCAGGCCGCTAGGGCTAGTTAGGTGGCCGCACTATTGAGGATGACGCTTTGCCTACGCACCGTTCTGTCTGCGCCGCAGCCCTGCTTGCTGCCGTGATTTCTGGCCCTGCCGTAGGCGCTCCGCTTGTGATTGCACCCATGCTGCAAGGCGCTGAGCTTTGCGAGACCGCTGAGAAGCAAGGCATTGCGCCAGCCGAAGCTGAGCAATTGTGTCGCGAACTCGGGGAGAGTTCTGGCCCGCGCATTGACCGAATACTTTCACAGTTCGGACCAGCGCTATCGCCAAGTGGTGATTTCGCTTTGGGCTATACTCTGACCGTCCCGCTGCTCCGCTATTTCACACAGGCGAACGGTGAATGGAAGTTTGACCAAGAGCGGCTTGCCCATACTCTTAGTTCAATCGAGGCAGTCAATAGGCCTGTTGTCGTCTATCTATTCTCGACGCACTTTGCGGCAGACGAAAATCCTGCCTCTCTTGAACAAACCTTAGCGGATGACCCTGCAAACTTGATGATGTTCTCGGACGGGCGCCCAGCACAAGACACCTATTTCCAAACGACTATCAATCCGTGGACGATTGCGGACATGAACGCCCCAATCAACCAGTACCGGGAACAAGGGCTAAAGCAGGCGCTCGACGCCCTCTGCGCTCTCCCTGACGAAGCTCGCCAGCGCATTGTCGGCATTAATCTGCTTGGCGAAGTGCATCACTTCTTTCCCAATTTCTTTTCCGGCATGGGCTACGAAACCGGGATGAACTCGACTGACTATGGTCCGGCGTCGGTCGCCGCGTTTCAGCAGTTTCTTAGAGAGAAGTTCGGATCGATCTATTCCGCTAACCGAGCGTTGCAGACCACGTTTCCAAGTTTTGAAGCCATTCGCCCGCCGTCTAAAGATATCCGAACCGAGGGGCTATCCGACTTTACGGAACACCTTGACCCCTACGCGCACGGCACCTTTCCCGTTGGCGGATGGGCGTCCGGAGAGACGCCGCCATTCATTCGTGTTTACCTCAATGGCGCCGAGGTGGCAGCTGGGCCAGCGACAGCCGGTCGGCAGGATGTACTTGAGGCGAAGCCGGAACTCGGGACCGCCAATGTCGGCTTTCGCTTCGATGTGCCTTTCCAAGACCAGCCGCCTGGCATCCACCGGCTTGTTGTTGAGGGGAGCGTAAATGGCTCCACTTATACAATCGCAGATCAGCGCATCATCATTATGAGCCGAGATCAGGCCGCGCCATCACAGATCCCATCGCATCCTTTGCCGGTTTCCCCGGTGATCGTCGGAGCGGCGCCGTTCTCAGCGTGGCTAGACATGCCACAAGCGGAGCAATCTTTTTTCTACAACCCACTTGCCGACTTGTGGCTACAGTTCCGCAACAAACAAGTTGCAGATTATGTGGAGCATTTCGCCAGTGTGGCTGGTGAAAGCTGCTTTGGTCGCGAAACTCTGTTCTCTCATCAAATAGCGCCTCGCTTCAATGCAAGCTGGAACGCTGATCTGATTGCCGTTGACCAAGCCTTAAAGCCGTCGCCTCTGCATGGGCTCGGCATCAACCTTTATGGTGGCGCTGCCTATGGCGATACATTCTTTGAGTGGCAGGCGCAGCACGGTCATACCCGATACGGAGTGCCTGAGTTCCACACCATGCGAGCCATGAGCCCAGAGGCAATAGCTGACATGTTCGAGCGCCACAAGGCAAGCGGCGCGGCTTACATTGCCCCCTATTTCGTGATGCTCACGCCTGAAACGTTCTTTTCCGAGACAGACACCAGTCACCGGCGCTTCATGATCTCGCCAGCCAATGACGAGTATGGGTCATCGTCGCTGTTCCGAGGCATTCAAGAGCTTATGAAGCGGTAGCCATATACCAAGCTGCAAAGGCAGGGTCGGCTTCCATAATCCTTGGCACCTCCTCCTGCGGCACCTGGCCAGATCGGATGCACTCGGCAAGCGCTTGCCAAGCCTTTGGATCGCTTTCAACGTGCTGCGGAAGCTGGCGCAATGCATCAACAGCAGGCGCTACTTCCTTGTAGGGTCGCGCCTCGAGATAGGTGATGACGCCCGACAAAAGGGCCTCTGAAATCAGGTATTGGTTCAAGTGACACCTTATGCGTTGAGTAGAGCGAGTTTCTTCACCGCGCCGTCTATGAGAATGGAAAGATACTGGCCCGTAGCAGATCCGGCCGAGCCGGTGACAAGCCCTGCAGAGGGGAACGCAAGCCCTAGATTGGCTTGCAGTGGGGCGCCAACCACCTGCACGACTGTTCCGGTGCTGCGCATGTAATGAGCGCCATCAGCCGTGAAAGCGATGCGATGGTTTGTTGCTAGGCGGATGGCTTCATTGGTGCTGTAAGTGGCATCGGCCAGATCAACACCTCGAACAAGCGAGCCTTGGTCGCGCAGCAGCGCCCCGCCCTCTCCCGTACCAGCGTCATCGCCATCGTTGAAGAATACCGCATAGGATATTGGTGCGGTGTTGGCGTATGCCATGCGGAACCGATTATCCAGTTCCGTGGGAATGGTGCTTGTCCAAAAGCCTCGCCCCCACTCATTGAGAGTGCCGGCGCCTGGAATACGATGGAGGGCTATGTTGACGCCGTTTCGGCTGGAGTCCGCGTCGGACCCTGTGGCCTTTGCTGTGACTTCAATGCCCAAGGCGCCGCCCGCCGTGCCGGATGGCATCCGGTCCTCGATGTCAAAGCAGCCTGCCCAGGTTGGCCCTGTGCCGCGCTTTTCCGCCTTGGAATAGCGAGCAACGTTCTCGCCTGCAGAGGCGTAGTTGACGAGCTGATCAAGCCCAGCCCAGTGATAATCAAGCGGGCCGTCCTCAACCGTGAGCGTCGTCCAAGATGCTGTCTTGACATTGCCGGCCGTGCCGCCTGCATAGTCCGCAGTTTTTTGCACACGAACGATGGACAGGTTAGCCTCTGCTGACGCCGAAGTAACATCGGCATAGAACATGAGGCTGTCGCCGTCAGTGCCGCTCAGCCCGGTGCTTTGGACATTGGTGCTGACGCCGGGGAAGTAGGTCTGCAGAACTGAGGCAGGAACACCAGAGGCAAGTTTGGAGAAGGTGATGCTGGCATCCGCGACAGTTACGCCGGGGAGGAACAACGACCAGTCATCACCTTCAACAGGCGCCACACCAGTATTGTCCCGGTCAGCAATCCAGATGGTGCCGTTGTATTCAACCAGATTGCCTTTGAGGTACGCTGTCGGGGCTGCCCAGACGCCTTTGTAGAGCGAGCCCAGGGTCTGGCTGAGGACCGCCAGAAGTACGGTGCGCAGTTCAGACTTCTTGGGGCTGTGGGGCCCAGACTGAGGATCACCAACAGGCAAAGGCGCGTTGATTGGCTCACCTGGCAAGCCGTCTCCAGTGTAGCGGTTGAACTCCCTGAAAACTCTCAGAACGTCATCTTCTGCGGCCATGTTGCCCTCAAGAAAAAGGCCCGCCGAAGCGAGCCATGTGGTTAGGATTAGTGGAAGGCGAGCCGCCTATGGAACGACGATCTCTTCGTAGGGGAACGACCAGTCACCCGCGGAACTCAGAGCGCCGGTCCACCGAGCGCGGATCTCGTAAGTACCGGCCGTGACCGGGCCGAAGACCGCCGAGAGATTGTCGTCGGCAACTGCCATCTCTTGCCAGATTGAACCGGCGCCGGCTCGAATTTGCACCTGCAGAGTTAGGTCAGTTCGGCCGGGATCATCCACAGTGGCGGTGATGATGTCGTCCACGTCCGAAGTCAGCGCGATGATATCAGGAACAGGGAATGTCAGGTCTGGTGTTGTGTCCTGCGGAATGGCGGGGTTTTGCCCTTCCTCTGTCGCCGGGTTCCACTGGTAGGCTTCCTCGCTGATGGTCATAACCTCGATCTCTACGGAGGTCAGGTCAGATGCGAGCGAGAAGCCCGCGACATAGAACGCCTCGTCAATCTCAAGCTCGGCAATCTCTAGCGCGATGGTGCGCTCACCTAGAGCGTTGAGGCCGGTTAGGTTGGTCTTTACCCTGCCCTTCCAGCGCGGATTTGACTTGGCGATGTGGATCTTGGCGAGCCGCCTTGCCTGAGAGGGTGAAGGCACGAAGTCGAGGTCTAGGTCCGAGGGGATTGGCCCGCGTTCGTCCTGATCGGCAACATCGACCCAAGCTGTGGCTTCCATGGTCTGGAAGTCGTGCAGGGGCGAGGTGTACATGATCTTGAGTTCGTTGAAGGCCGAGAACCTGTCGTTGCCCTGCTCCATCGAGTGGCCAAGAATATCGCGCTCGGTGATCGTAACAGTTGGGATTTCCCACCGCCCGCCGCGGATAGCGATCTTGCCTTCCGAGTTCTGGTAAAGCTCTCCGTCACAGGTCGCCCGCATCTTACGCAGAATGTCTTCCGGCTCATCGTTGAGGCTGTAGACGCCCCAGAGCCGATAGCGCTTCTCCGTGCCACCAGCAGCCAGCGGGACAAGCTCATCGCACACGTTAGCAAACAGGGCGAAGCTGTTGAGGTCTACATCGTCCAGCGTCTTCTTGAAGCCGTCTGGATGCACCAGATAGTCGAGGATGCAGAGCGCCGGATTATCGCTCCAAGCCGTTGTGCCGTTGCGCGGATCATAGACCCGAGAGAGCCTGCACAAAGCCCGGACTGGAGTGTTGTGGCCTTCAGGGAATATCCGCTGAAAGTCTTCTTGCCGGGGAGAGCGGAACCGCACCACGAAGTAGGCAATGCCGCGCAATTGATGCTGTGCTGTCCAGTAGTCGGGCAGGTATGTAGTCATGAGCCAGTCTGCAGCCTGGTCGGCAGTGCCCGTGTGGCCATAGATGTGGGCGTTATAGTATGTGGTGCCGCCGCTGCCGGTGATGCCGCCGCTTGCGCCTTCAACGGTCACGAAGGGTGCGGTTGTGACCTCGCCTGCTCCGTTGACTGAAACCTGTACGTCTCCGATGCGGTAGTGCTCGATGTAGTCGATCTCGCCGGAGTGCATCATCACGACTTGGTACAAGAAGCCTTCGCGGCTGTCGAAGAATGCACGAGTGCCGCCAAGCAGGGCATATCCATAGCCACGCAGACGAGGTGCTGTAGACTGGTTGATCACCGCCTGCGCTTGCGGTGTCTTCATCACTGGCGGCCGTGGCGCCATCAGCATGGACACGCCAAGCAAGGCCGCGCCGATGATCAGGTTTGCAGCAACGCCCGCAACGGCAGTTGAAAGGCCGATGCCAACAAGCGCAGTCGTCAGGTATCCGGCGATTGCCGTGAATATCGCCATCTATAGCACCTTGACCCATGCGACTTCTGCAGGCGCGAACCCGCATCGTTCCAGAATTGCAGCCGCTCTAGGGTTGCGTGGCGGCGTGGACATGCGAACAGCGAAGCAGCCGCGATCCTGTGCCCAGGTCATATAGCCGCGCAGCAGGTCCATTCCTCCGCCTGCAGAGGCCCACCATCCATGCTCAACTGCCAACGGCAGCATAGATATGGATGCGGCGCTTACTGACGCTGCTAGAAAGCCTGTTGGACCATCTGCCCCAGCCACCACACGAACCCAGCCCAGCGGGCTCGCCAGCAGCCCTGCAACAAAGCGGGATGTGACCAGATGATCAACCGGCAGGGGCGAGGCAACCGAGGCGCGCAGCCGCTGGGTCATTGCGACGATTGCCGCAATGTCGTTTGTCGTTGCTGGTCGGATCACAGTACGGGCCAGCGGATCTGCTTTTGCACGAGGCTGACCACCTGCTCCAAGCCCCTGTCTCCGGGAAAGCGGGCGTTCTGATCGCGGTCAGTGAAAAATCCGTACGCTGGCCTGCGCCGGCCGGTCCAGATGCTCTCAGCAGTAAGCGTGACACGCCTTTGGCTTGGGCCTTCTGCGCCGTAGCTCATCTGGTCCATGACGCCCGACCAGATGGCATAGGGCTCATCAAGTGGCGCCCACGGCATTTGATCGCCGCCTGGCGCAATCTCAAAGAACTGCACATAGACCTGGCAGGGTCGATCCTTGACGCGAGCGCTCGACTGACGAGCCAAGGTGACAATGGTACTGTCTACGCCTGACAATGTGAAAGTGGTGCGCGGGGCATTCGTGCCAAGCGCCTGTTCCAGACCGTCAATCTGGATCATGGAGCCGGTGCCCTGCCATGTGTGACCACCGGCAACGAGATCACCGAAGCCCATCCACCAGCGCCGGGGAGTGTCGCGAAAATCCATAAAGGTCAGCAATGATGCCGCAACTTCACGCCCTGCCAGCTTGGCTTCGATGGTTTCAGGAAAGAAGCCCATCACCCCAACCGTTGGTTAATGTCGCGGAGCTGGCCGGGGAGCCGCCGTTGGTGGTCAACGAACGCCTTAGCTATATACGCTTCAACTTCGTCACGCAGTGCCCACACGATCAGGTGTCGAATAAGGTTCTTGATCATGATTGCACCTCAGGTCAGCGCCACAATGCCAGTGGCGGTTGTGCCTGTCGCCATCACCCGTGATGCTTTAATCGGCAGCAGTTCGCCATCCGAAACCGTGAAGTTGAAATCAGAATTGCCGATCCGCAGGCGGAGCGTTCCGCCAGTGCCGATCTTGAGAGATCGAACGCCAGTCAACACCGTGCTGTCGCTCGGCGTAACCGCAATGGCGCCATCGGCTGGGGCGAGATCGAGAAGCGCTGCCAACAAGACATCGTTTGTCGCGACCTCGACATTGCTGCCGGAAGCGTTCTTTACCGTAATGGTATCGGGCATCTAAACCACCGTTCCAATATACATGCTGTTGTCGGGATCACTGAAGTCTAGGCCCTGGAGTGCTTTGGGCGTGTTGCCGTTGGACACTTCGCCGGTCCAGACTTCGACAGTTTCAGTGCTGGATGGCGATGCTTCGACAAATTCGAATGACCCTGTGCCCCAGCGGCCCATGTCCAGTTCGAGATCGCCGGTCTGGTCATTGGCAAACCGCATCAGGCAAACGGGACGGTCTAGGATCACCCGCGCGCCAGCTGGAACCGCAGACCGCAGCCAAGGCGTGAACTGCACGACCAAGGGCGAGATTTCGGTTTCCTGCCATGCGCTCGTGACGAGATACAGCCGGTTGCCCAGCCCGATATATTGCCCAGGCCTAGGTCCGGCCCCATCCAGAACGTCTATGCTTAATTGCGTGGCATTGATCGGCGCAGCTTCGGCCACAAGGGCGTGGGCAATCTCACTCTGGCCAAAGCCGGAAAGATCGAAGTTTAGCCCGCCACCTTCATATGCAGATGCTTCGACGTAGCTCAGCACACGCCCGTTTGCATCCCTCGGCCCGTAAGCCTCCCAGCGAGGCACAAGCACCGTCCCTGCCCTGCCGTTCATGGCACCGACGAAAGCACGCCATGACAGCACGCTTTCCTCAGTCACAACCGGCCCGGAGAACGAAGCGCGCCAAGTCGGATTGGCTACCGTGACCTGTTCGCTGCCACTGATGGACTGCCCGCCCGATCTGGACGACGCGCCAAAGCCGAACATGCCCGACTTCGGGAATATACCGTTAGGCCATGTTATTGCCCGAGCGACCATCAGCCATACCTCTGGTTCACGTCCCTTAAAAGACCGGGCAATTGCTTGTTGTTTTGTTTGATCTGCTGGCCTGCTACTTGGCCCGATACATTGGTGATGAGCGGAACAAGGTTGCCGTTCTCGACGCCCATTCGCACGTCAACTGCGATTGCGCCGCCGCCGCTGCGTTGGCTCATGTTCGTATGATCGAACACCGTTTCGTTCGGGTGCATCATGGCAAGGAAACCACCTTTGCCGTCCAGACCTCCGGCCCGAGCCCCTACGCCGGTAAACCCGCCGCCTGCAAAAGAGGGCATGCCTCCGAACAAGTTGGACAAGAACCCTCCACCTCCGCCGAAGCTGCTGAAAAGCATGTTGAAGGCTTGGTCGATGAAGAGGTCAGCCAACTTGTTGAGAAGCTGTCCGATTGCGTCCATAACGTTGGTCGTGCCACGAAGCAGCCCCTTGAACATGTCGGAGAAGCCCGAAGACAGGGTGGAGCTAACCTGCTGGCCAACATCGGCAAGCTCTTTCAACCCACCGCCGGCCATGTCCTTGAGGTTGTCGTTTGCTGCCTTTGCCGAACCGCCAACACCATCGATCTCTTCCTTCGCAGCGGCCATGTTAGCGCGGGCTTTATCGCCCACAGCTGACATGAAGTCGCCAAGGTAGTTGCCCTGCGCGCCAGCGAAGACAGACGATGCATTGCCTGCAACATCCCCTAATTGACCCGCAAAGGGATTTGAAAAGCCGCCGAAGTTGACCGTCCCGACCGTTGGCAGTGTTGCCTGCCCCATAGAGGCCAGACCGGCATTGTATGGTGCCAAGAAGCCGTTGATCAATTCTCCAACTTTGTTGACCATGGCTTCGACGCCCTTGATCACCACGTTTGCAGTTGTGATCATGATATCGCCCAAGGCAGAAGGCAGCGCGGACCACGTTGCTTTTATCGCCTCGAACGCCCCAACGAAGCCGCCAATGATGCCGTTTACAGCCGTGACGATATAAGGGCTGATTGTGCCCCATAGATCAGCAAAGAACCCGCCGATTGCCGCAATGGCGGGCTGGACAATGCTATAGACGCCGCCCGAGATGACCTGCCAAGTCGCAAGCGCAACGTCACCGAAGCCGACAGTTGCACCCTTGCCCTTGTTGATCTCGGAAGTCATCAGCCCGAGTCCAGCAGTTATACCGCCCACAGCAAGCGCTACTGGCCAGAGCTTCGTCACCAGCCCTGTGGCCATCGACCCAAGGTCACGGAACGCCTGCATGAAGCCGCCCTGCCCTGAATAGACCGCTTGCACTTGGCTGCCTTGCTGCAGAAGTGCAGTGAACGGGTTCTGGCCGCCCTGGATCTGGACCGCCAGATCCTGCAGCTGGAAGCCGAGCTGCGCCTGCCGCTGCATGACACCGGCAGTTGACCGCCCCAGATCGTTGGCAGCTGCGCCAACACGAGCAGCGCTCTTGCCGAAATTGGCCATGGAGGCTTCGGCTTTGTTCATTCCGGCTTGGAAGTCAGCAGAATTGAGCCCGAGGTCTACGCGGAGGCTACCGACAGAACTCATGTTTACCTCTTAGTGACTTTGAAAGGCGAGATGTGCTAGTGGAAGCAACCTAACCAAAGGAAGCGGGCTGTGGGCATCAAGACGACTGGCAAACACTGCAACTCATGCAACAAGCCAGTTATGGCGCAGAAGAATACGCCGAACCATGTCCTGCACTTGATCCTGTCGTTAGTGACGTTCGGGCTTTGGCTGCCGATCTGGTTGTTGATTAGTGCCGGCGGGCTGGGCGGTTGGCGCTGCACCCAGTGCGGACACAAGGTTTAACTACCTATTCCGGTTTGCCATCCATGCGCGTGCTGCCGCTATTTGCTGGTCGGCAGTTTGCTTCGGCTTGGCTTGCGCTCCACTTCGGCTAGCCTGGAGATCCGCAAGTTTAGGGAACTTGTCTGACTTCTGCGGCGCATAGGCATTGAGCCGTGCGATGTGCCAAGCAAGCGACATGCGGTCGTTGTGCTCAACGCGCCTGCGCTCCGTGGCCCCCTTGAGGTAGACGCTCATCTGCCGGGGCGTGAGCCGCCAGAACGTATCGCCGTCGAAGCCGGCGGCAATGAAGTCAATCAGGAGGCCTTGCCAGTCCCATTTTTTGGGCTGGCCGTCTGAGGGTTTTCCGCCTCACCCTCCTGCGCATCGGGGAAAGCCGTTTTAATGGCTGTTTTCAGTGCCTCATTGATGGCAGTAACGCCAACAGCATCGATTACCCTGCCTGCTTCCTTCTCGTCCGGTGCTGGCTCATTGTCCCGCAATCCAAACATAACAATGGTGCGCAATCCCTTCATGCTTGGCTTTTCGCCAAGATCCGCCATGATCTCATTGAACGACTTGCCGAAATGATCTTCCATCTCGCAAAGCGTGTTCATGGAAAGCCGGAAACGGTAGGTCTTGTCCCCGGCTTTGACGTCAACTTCGCCCTTCTCAGGATTAGCCATTACGCTGCGGTGCCCCAAGTTTCGGCGCCGGAAACAGCAACCGTGATGGTTGCCGTCATGCGGTCATCAATCGGCAACGCCTTGCTGAAGCCGGTAATTGAGCCATCATAGGTCAGCGTAGTGCGGGGGGCATCGCCTGCAAACGTGATGCGGTGCTGCACGACATCGCCAGAGGTGAACAGATCGCGCAGCAGAACGTCTGTGTCAGAACCGGGAACCCAGTTAATCTGCAGTGTTGCTTCCCCGCTGTCGATAAGGCCTGTGATGTATTCGCGACGGCGGCCGGGGCTTTGCATATGCGTGGCCTCGATGCGATCCGACGTAGCCTCGCCGGGGGTGATCTCGATCACTTCGGCAATTTCCACGAATGCAGGCGTGGTCAGGCTTGCATCCCAGATTTCATAGATAGTCCCATACCCAATGCGAGCATCGGCCATTGCAGTTCTCCAACAATGTGAGTGAAAGAGCGCCTGCCCATTGGCGCGATAGGGCTAGATCAGGCCGGAGCCCAATGGATTTGATAGTCTCGACTGTCAGTAAACCAGCCAGAAGCTGGGTCTTTGTCGAACCTTGTTCGCTGGCTCTGCTCGAAGCAGCCGAGGAACTTGAAGCCCTGAAAGGTGTCGCTGAAACCAGAGAGCCGGTCTTTGAGCGCTTCCGCCACGGCACGAGCGGAAGCAGCTGTGGTACTGCGGCAGTCGAACTGTACGCGGGTCGTCACGTAGCCGCTTTCGCCCGACATGACGTAATCGGTCACGCCGGAAACCACGTACATGACAATGGCCGGCTGGGCCGATCCTTGGGGCAGAACGTCCCAATGGATGCGATTACCGACCAACGCAGCCAAGGGCGCATGTGCGAGCAAGAGATTGGCGAGCTTGGATTGCATTACTTGCCCCTTGCCGCTCTTTTAGCCTTAGCCTGAATGGCTTTTTCGATCTCCAGCCAAGCAACGTCAGTAATACGGTCGAGCACTTGGTTCTTGGTCGAGTCCCAGGCTGGGCGCATGTAAGGATGGGGCGGATTTCCGTCGCCGCCGAATTCGCGGAGGTGTGCTTGTGGATGAGCGCCAGGACCGATGAACCGCTCGACCTCGGCCCGCTTGGTGTGCAGCCCAGCTTGGCGACGGGTCAGGGTGCCTGACACATCGATGCTCTCCCGCAGGTTGCCTTCATCGACAGGAGCCATAGAGCGAGCCACGCGGGCTGTAATCTGGCCGGCGCTGTCGAGAGCCTTGCGGGCGATGTCGCGGCGCTTGCGGGTATTGAACTGCGACAGTGCAGCTTCGATGCCCTCAAGACCTTGAACCTTTACCGTGACTTTCATTCGTCTGCCGCCGCGGCTGCGCTGATCTCCAGACCCTCGCGTCGGCCGATTTCCTTGATGTTCGTGATGTCGAAGGTGCGCCCGTCATAGACAATGCGATCCTTGGGGCTGAGATCGGCAACAGCGGCCGAATAGCGGATCTGGAAGCGCATGGAGATGGTTGCGCCTACCTCGGCCGCACGAACCCGCTCTCCGTCGCTTACGGGCGTTGCTGAAGCCCATACGGTGGCAAGCGCGGCCCATGCCTCTGTCGGCTCGTTGTCGCTGTTGTAGGCCACGCCATAGCGCTCCAGCGTGATGCGCCGGTCTAGCTGCTGAGGGCGCATCAGATAGAAAACCGGCGGTATTTGGACATCAGGCCGTCTTCGATGCGCCGGACCAGCTCCTGCCCATCGCCGCCAGCTTCGTCCATGTCTACTTGCGCGCGAACAATGATCGCGAACTTGATGTCGTCTGGGACTTCCTCATAACCAGCCCTATAGGTGATGCTGACGGCGCTGGACTCGTATAGGTCAGACGGGAATGCGTAGCCGCTCCTGAAGCGGACAAATGGCGTTCCCGCAACAGTGCGCGAGGTATAGTCAGCGTCGTTCACAGTTGAGATTTGGCCTTCAGCATTCCGCCAGGTGACGCTCACAACGGACAGCAACGGCGCGAGACGCAACCCCATCTCCGGAGAGAAGTAATGGAAGTCTTCGCGCCAGGTCTGATCTCCCAAGCACCGGCCCAGAATGCCACTCCACCCGTTGTAATGAGCAACGGAAGCCCGGATGGATTGCTCGATCAGCGGATCGTCTTCAGGGTCACGCTTCAACCGATCTCGCACAGTTTCGACGGACACAGGCAGTTCCGCAGCTGGCGTGATAAGTACGGGATCATCGCGTCTGGGGCTGTGCATGGCTATGCGATCTCGACCTTGCCCATGGTTTCAGCCGTGGCGCCTTCCTTGAGGGTCAGGCCGTTGATCTTGAGAAAGGCTGCGCCATCGTTCTCGGCCAGCAGGCCGGGGCCGATAGCCGTGAAGTTCTCAAGGGTGAGCTTGGCGCCGTTGCCTGCCCAAACGTGCATCTCGCCACCCGAACCGCCACGATGCTTCGGGCGGATAGAAGTGCAGTTGCGAACAGTGGCTTCACCCCAGATGCGGATGTTGCGTTTGCAGTCCTCAAATACGCAATCTTCCACGATGGTCTTGGTAGATTTCAGGTCAAGGCCGCCATCCGTGCTGTTGAAGCCTCGGAAGCCGCGGATCTTTACGTCATACACACCGCGTTCGCTGCTGATGCAGTCAGCGTTCCAGTATTTAGACTGGCTGCCGCCTTGCGTGTCACGAACGTTGCCAGCCCAGCCGCCCTCAATGAGGATGTCGTGAACCGTGTCGTACATTTCGATGCCAGCGGCGAAGTTGTCGCCTTCTATCCAGCCGCTATCAAGTTGAGCGTTCCGAACGACGATCTTGGACGAGTTGCCGTGGAGGCGAATGGCCTTCTTGGAATAGCCGGTTGCCTTGATATTCTCGTACAGAAGCCCGACAATCTCTGTTCCTTCATTGGAAGAGAACCCATCACGAACGTTGTGCAAGGTGATGTTGACGAACTCCAAGTTAGAACCCTTGGTGTTGTTCTTGTCGAAGGCAATGCCAACGTTCCTGAACGTCTGGCCCTCAAAGCGCAGGTTCCTGGCGCCGTTCTGAATGATGAATACCGTTCCGCCACCGGGAGAACTGACCCGGGTGCCCTTCTCGGAAGATGGCTTGGTGTACGGGAACCGATCACCCGTGAACGTGCCGCCCCTGATCGTCACCTGAGACGCGGGCGCGGCATTAATGCGGATTGCGGATTGGGCGAAGTCACCAACCAGCTCAACGACGCCATCCTTGCCCGCAGCCAGGATCATCTCATTGATCTTGGAAACCGGGGCCGGGTTGCCCTTCGAACCGTCGCCTGTGCCATTGGCCGAAACATAGCGGTCGGCTTCACCTACGGGCGCGGGCTCAGTCGGTTCCGTCGGTTCTGGCTCATCCGGCAGATCGGGCTCGACTGGCGGCACATCCTTCGGGGGCTCAACCGGGGGCGCGGCGACCAGATCCGCAACCGTCACGCCAAACGGGGCGACAATGGCAACACTGGTCAGCAGGGTGCGCAGCTTGTCAGCGTTTGCGCTGTCTGCGGAAACCTTGAAGTCGAACGAAGCCATGTTGGGCTCCCATGTTTGGGTGCATGAAAAAGCCCGCACATGGCGGGCTAGGGTAAGCACATTCGTTCCGAGGGCGATGGGGGTTGACGCACGGCCATGTGAGCGACAGTTTTACGCAATGAACAGTACCGCGAACATCAATACACTTCTGGCCGATCTAGCCGCTCAAGATGGATACATGAAGTGGATCGATGGCGATGCGCCGTACTCTGAAGAATTGATACTCAATGCCACCGATCTCGGGCTGGTAGATTGCTACGACAGCGGCGGAATGGCGAGCACAGATGTTGTGATGAAGCTAACCGCATTGGGGCGGGAGCGTATGGGGCTTCCACCATCAATCCCGCTATACCGGCGCTTTATTTCCTTCTTGAGCTTTAGGCGCTAACGAGGCGAATTACTTAGCTACCCAGCCAGTGTTGCCGGTGCCGGTTTCCTTGACGTATAGCGTTGTCGATGCACCTCCATCAGACCGAGTGTAAAGCGACCCAACGGCAGCAGTCACACTGCCTTCCGGCGTTCCCGCACCAGACGTCCAGATTACGCCGCCTGCACCGGGCCGAAGCTGGGTAAAATATCCCTTCGCCCAACGCAGAGCCGCTGTGGCAAAATCTGTAGTGTTGTCTGCAGCCGGTGCAGTGGGATGAACGTGATCCCAAGGCGCGAACTTGTCTTGAGGTGTCGCGGTATCACCCTGAGTAGCCGATGCACCCAAGGGTTTTGCCACAAACTGAGACGATTGAACGGGAGTTCGGGTCGGGCGCAGCATCAGATATACCCTCCAACGGCAGCCAGGATGTTTGCTTGGATCGGGGGCAGCGTAAGGGTCTTGCCCACATCGTTGAGGTGGACAAGATCAGTGGAGCTGCCAATCGAGAACGTTCCCTGCCCGTTGCCATCAATAGCCCCAGCAACCAGCACTTCGTCGTCGGCTACCAAAATTCCTTGCGCTGCAAGCGTGCGAACTTCGTTGGTGTTGAAGTTTCGCCGCAGACTATCGCTCGTCCCAATCTGACGGACCGAATGATCAACGGGCAAGATCGGCATGACGATGGGGCAAATGCCGTTTGCGGCGCAAAGGGCTAGGATTTCATGCATCGCAGCCCGCCATCCATTCACAATGGTTTCAGTCACAGGGTTGCCGACTGCGCCCATGTCGTTCAAGGAACCGGCGCGGAATACCAAGATGTCAGGCACCAGGCCGTAGGCCAAAATGTCTTTGAGGCGCTGCACAACGAGAGGGGTCGTCTGCCCAGACCATCCCTGGTTAGAATGCACCATCCAGGCTCGCGGTGACGCTGCATTGATCAACTCGCAGGCCAGCAGCACTTGGCTTTCGTATTGGTATGTAATGCCCGATCCCTCACCAGCGAGAGTGCTATCGGACAGGGACATGACGTTGCACACCGGACCATCATGGGTGAACACGAAGCCCGTCACCATTGAGCGGGAAACTTTGATCGAAGATGCGCCCCATGTCGCAGCGGTTCGCTGATCGCCTGACGTGTTGTGTTCACGGAACCGTGCCTTTCCAGCGGTTCGACTGTCCCAATTTGTCAGGTCAACTCCAGCTTTCCCAAGGATCGCCATATTCGTAGACAGCGAGCCAGTGAAACACCTTCCCGCGAGTAATGGACGAGTGCCACCGTCAGATCTGGAGACGGGATAAGCGGCCGCAACATCAGAGTAGACGTGTTGAGCACGAGAAGCAGATGCAGTTGCGCCCACACGTGCGCCAGAGGCCAAACCATCTGAGAACGTCGCTGATGCGCCTGTCCACGCTCCGTCAAGATCAGAGAGCGCAGAAACAAATGACAAAGCCGCCGTGCAGCTAATGGGGTTTGGTGAGGTCGTTGCTCGACTTGCCGACAAGATGACACGCGGGTTATGCGCTGCCTTGTCATGACGAGCCATCAACTCATAAGCAAATTCCTGAGTTGTCCCAGCTGCTCCGGTTGTCTGCTGAGACTCTGTGCGACCGCCAAATAGCTGGATCGCTTCGCAGCCGAGCGGGCGGACGAGAGGAGCCGTTGCCTTACGCAATGCTGTCAATGCGTCTGCCGGGACGGTCGCGAGGTTAGCTAGATTATTGCCCGCCATGGTCTAGCTCCGGTATTCGTAATTGGTGGCATTGAAGCGGTAAGGAACGCCATTGAAGGTGAAGGCGAACTGCACCCCCCCGCCCGTTCTTAGGGCAGAACTGGTCAGGCCTACGCCGAGTGATAGGGACATCATGTTAGTATAAGGCCCAGATATCGGTTGCAGTGCCGCCAGTGCGGACCTGCTTGCAGCGCAACGGGTTAAATCCCTGCTGCAGTGGTACATTGGTCCGCGTGGTGCCGCTTGCCGTTTGCAAATTCGCGGTTCCGGCCGTGCCGACCAGTAGCCCGCGGCATACCCCTCCGGGGAGATCGGCATCTGCCTTGGTGACGAGAACAAAGTCGGAGGCCGGGGCGCCCGCGCCGCCCTCATCACCGCCGTTTCGGAGGGAATTGACCATTTACTTGCTCTTTCCCTTGGCAGCCGGAGCTTTCTTGTTCTCAGGTGCAGCCTCAACCATCTTGGCTTCGGATGCGTCGTCCGTTGGCTTCGTCGTGTCGCCAGCCTTGGCTTTTTTGGCCTTGTCTGCCTCTGCACGCTCAGCTTCAGCAATGCGCTCGATCAGAGTGGATTTACCCTTGGGGATCATCGCTCAACTCCTATGAAAAACGGGACAGCCGAAGCCGCCCCGTTCATTGATGCACTTGAAATTAGCTGGCCAGCGTGAACGAGCCGGTCACGAAGGCAGCGGGGCGGTAAACCGTCAGAGCAAGACGTTCTTCCCCGCGGATCGTGATCAAGTTTTTAACAATATTATCCTGATCTTCGGTCGAGATCACGACATTGGCTTGCTCGCGGTCCCAAATCTGGGCGCCCATTGCGAACGATCCCACAAGGAACGTGCCGGCAGCGATGGCATCGCTTTCGACAACTCGCATACCCCACAGACGCGGCTCCGTACCCGACGCAAAGGCCGAATACAGGTAGGCGTCGTTGGCGTCCTTGAGCAGTTCGATGGAAGCCCAATCTTCTGGGTTCAGCACCACGCCTGTGGCAGGATAGAGTGACTGGCGAACCTGAAGCTTTGCCCAGCGGATAACGTCAACAGCAGTGGCACCAGTGCCGCCCGGAATGCCGCTAGTGGCGACAGATGCCGGGAAGTCAGAAGCCTGCGCGAGAATGCCATTCAGGTGCTGGCCTGTGCCGTCACCGTTCAGGGTCTCGCCTTCTTCTTCGATGGCCAGGCCATAACGCAGCCGACCATCGATATAGCCCTGCAGCATGGCCATATCGTCCATGATCTGCTTCGAGACACGGAAGTAGTGGGCAATGGTGCGAACTGGCGCCGTTTCCAGCGTCATGTCGAAGGTGGACTCAGGCTTGGTAGCGCCTTCCGCCACAACTGCGGCATTGTTGGTGAAGGCCGTCTCACGCGGGTATTCAATAGCGTTCGACGTAGTGCGGCCAACTGGCAGCAGGTCGCGGATCGTGAGGCCCTGATCTGGCATGCGAACCAGGCCGGCCTGTGCGCGCGGGACGCCAGGGGTGAGTGTCTGAGAGCCGACAGCAAGGTCAGTGGTCAGGACGGTTTTGGTTTCAAACTTGAAACGACCGCCGCCGTTGGAAACGAACGACTTGAAGCCGTCGCTTTCGGCAACCTGCTGGCCAAGGCTCTTGCCCTCGGAAGCGCCGCCATTCGGGCGGGAAAGCTTCTTGTCGAGATCATCAGCCTGTGCAGCAAGCTTCTTGACCTCGCTATCGAGGCCTTTGCGCCAGTTCTCAAGATCGGTGGTGTCAGCCTTCGCACCAACGGCCTTCTTGATCTCAGCGATAACTTCGCCCAGGTCGGCCGTTTTCTTGTCGATGGCTTCGTAAGTGGTCTTTACCTCGGCAGAAATCTGCTTGGCGAGGTCTTCGGGGGAGACGTGCTCCGTCATTTGTCCGTCCTCATGGTTCGGAGTTCAGTGAGGATGCTCGAAAGCATCGCGTGAACCGCCTTTCCCTCGCCAGCGTCCTGCATGGAGTGGATTGCGGAGAACCCGCCCTTCATAAGAAGGCGGGCAACGGATCGAGAGAACCCAGCGTCCTGCGTGAGCTTCAATTCGATCTCGCGTTCCGTCATGGAAGCTGCTTTTGCAGCGTCAATCCGGGATTCTGTATTCATCGGGAACGTGACGACCGAAACCTCCCAGAGGTCGGCCTTTTTGATCGTCCTGATGCCTGATTTTTCGTCCTCGTCTGCGTCAAGCGTCTTAAAGCCGACTGACAGGCCGCTAACGGACTTGGCTTTGATGCCCTCGAAGACATCGCGGGCCTTCGTCATGCCCAATGTGATCTGGCCTTCGACGTACAGCCCCTTGCTGTCCTCTTTGGCAATCTCCCAGACGCCAATCGGGGGCTCGAACTGGTCATGGCCCCAGAGCATCGGAAAGGTTTTGCCCTTGATGCTGTCTGCGAAAGCGCCATGAGCTACGATGTCGTTGCCTAGATCCTTGATGCCGTAGACGTTGGCATAGCCGGAAATCTTGCCCTCATCCGTCACTTGCTCAACAGCAAGCTTGGCGCGTTTGAAATCAAGCGTCATTGGTCGGCTCCTCTGCCGGCTGCATCAGAGAATTCAGCGGTATCGGCAGTGCGTCGTAGGCTGGATCATCCAGCGGGTTGAGATTTTCGCGTTCGCGGACTTCGTTTTGCGTCATCCAGGCCGGTGTGCCGCCAGATCCCAAAGCCTTCGCGTAGAACTCGCTTCGGTCCTTTGCAGCGCCGCGCAGCAGCCCTTCGCGAATGAAGCGAGGATAGATATCTGCGTTTCCGTCACCGTACCCGATGACCGAGCGCTTAATTTCCTGCTCAACCCGGTCCATCCAAGGGTCGAGCGTGTGAACCACATGCGCGAGGAAGAATTGCTCTGCACTTGCATAGGTCGGCGTGTCCGTGGTCATCAGCATTTGCGGAAAAACCATCGTGAAACGGGCTATTTCCTCGATCTGGAACTTGCGGGTTTCGATGTATTGAGCGTCTACAGCACTCATCTGCATGGTGCCGAAGCTCCAGCCGCCGTCCAAAACCGCTATGCCACCCTCGCCGCCAGGTCCGAAACGGCTCTGCCAGCGGTCCCTGATCTGGTTTGCTGCTTCCGGGCTGATCTTTTCGGACGAAGAAAGGACGCCAGAGGGGCGAAAACCCCGCGATGCTGTGTCAGACTGGCCCCTTTCCAACGAGACAGACAGCCCTATCGCCTCTCGCGCCATTTGCAGCGCCGGCATGCCGCTGTAACCGTCCCATGATGGGCCGTGGATATGCAGAACCTGATCTGGCCTTAGACGCTGCTCGTTTGCGCCAGTGCCGAAGCGGTAGAACAGCTCTCTGCGGTTTTTGTCCCAAGTGGGCTCGATATCGTCGGGCGCAATGGGCAGAAATTCGCGAACTGTCCCGTCCGAACGCCGGTTGATGTAGGCAAAACCGCCCTTATCAAGCACCGCATGCAGGATCAGCGTCTCGCGAAACGAAAACGAGGTCATGAAGTCGTTAGGCTGGTCGGCCAGAAGACGATATGCGGAGTGATCGCGGGCTGGCTTACGAACCGTTCTGCCGTCCGAATTGGCCTCGTCAAACAGCTTCAGCGGCACCTGGGCCACGCCCTGCGAGATCACACGGGCCGCACAGAGCAATGCGCTCGTTTGCCACATGACTTCGCGCGTGACTTCAACGCCTGAGCGCGAGCCACCGACATAGTAGGGCTCACGAACGAAGTTGTCCGAATGGGACGAACCGGTGCCAGTCCTTGGCCAGGACCAACTGCCAATTTTCAGAATTGCCATGCAGCGGTCCTAAAGGATGAGAAGCTCGCCAGCTTCGAGATAGGATTTCGTGGGTTCCGGCTCGTCCATCGGCGCTACGCCCACAGCCATTGCCAGCGAAACCATGCCGTCAATTCGGCCAGAGCTTTTGTGCTTGGACAATTTGCGGTTGCCGGCGGGATCTGACTGCACCACGGCGTTTGCGGCGCACATGGACAGCACCGGATGGTTGCCGTGCGCCAGTCTGCCGTTGATGATTTCGCCTTCAAGCTCGCGGAGGGCTGGGCTCATGGACTGGAAGCCCTGCCCAAATTCCTCGAATAGCTCTTCGATGCGCTCTTCGGTGAACCCCGCCTCGATCAGCCAGGGCTTGAGATGTCGGAAATTCCACCTGTCAAACGCGATCTTGCGCAGGTTGTAGGTTTGATCGAGCCGGAATATTTCGGCTGCGACCCATTGGTAATCAATCGTCTTGCCAGGAGCGGCAATCAGCCTGCCCTGCTTCTCCCAGACATCATACGGCACGCGGTCTTTCTGGCTCTTGAGGGCCAAGCCCTCTTTCGGCAGCCAGAACCGGGGCCACACGCCCCAGCGTTCCTTCTGCCGGCCGATCAGCACCAGAGCGGTCAAGTCCTGCACTTCGGAGAGGTCAAGCCCGCCATAGAGCGGCGTATCTTCGTCCAGTTCACCAGGATCGTCGCCGCAGGACTCCCAGACCGCCCGGCTGATGAAAGGAGCGCTGGCCTCGATCCTCTGGTTTAGGTAGAGCCACCGGAAGCTATTCTCTTCTGTCGGCATCCGCTCCGCCTTGCGGGCCATATCTTCCACATCGGTAGTCGAGCGGAAGACGCCCAAGGCTGGATTGGCTGCTTTCCAGGCTTCACGATCAGTCAGACCAGCATTATCGGGCGCAGAATAGACATGGCTGACAATGCGAGGGTCTTCACTCGAGTTGGCATCATCCAGCCACCTAGAAAACAGGTCATTGTCTGTCGGCGCCTGAGTGGAAATCGCGATCAGCAGCGACCGACCCTCATATGCGCCCTGTGAAGTCTCAATAGCCTCGACAAAAGCATCAACAGGCCCGCGAACCTGCCCAACTTCGTCCAGAATGGCGAGAATTGGCGACCCACCGTGAGCGCCTGCTGCATCCGCTGACACCGCCTGGTATTCGACATTCATCGGCAGGCCGGTCAGAATCTTCTGGCTGGGCACCGCCTTAACGATCTTGCGCAGCTCGGGCGAAATCATCACCATCTTGGCTGCATAATTATAGACTTCCGCCGCCTGTTTCCGCGTCCTGGCGCCCGAAACTATGCGGCTATTCTGGTATGCCTCTGGCCCGACGATATGAGCCAACAAGATCATGGCGATAGTTGCTGTTTTCCCGTTCTTGCGGGCCATCGACAAGTAGGCTCGGGACGTGCCCGCTGGGTTGTCGTAGATGTCCAGTATGAAGCGGCGTTGAAAAGGCAGCAGCTTGACCGGTTGACCGAGCAAGTTCCCTTCCGGCACGCGACAGTACCGCTGAATGAAGGCAATAACCTTCTCGCCTCTGGTCATGCTCAGTTAGGACGGGCGAGCAGATCGTCATCAAGCGGGTTTTCGGCCTCGATTGCACGAGCACCGTCACGACGCTTGGCGACATCCCTAGCCTCGCCCCCTTGCGCGCGCGCGTGGAGCGATAACGACCGCCGGAAGCTCAAAATGGAGCCAGCATGCATCTGCACAACCGTCTTACGAGGGTTGACGACTGGCGTTCCCTTCTCTGTCAGCAACACTGACCCTTCTATGCGCAGTGCCATCTGCTCGCGCTCCAGATCGGCCATCGTTCGCGCCAGCATCGCCGCCAGTTCGAGCTGGTGTGCCGTCCATTCCGAACGGGCGAACTCAGCGAGAACGCTTGCGAAGAATGGCAGGTCGCCTTTGTCCAATGGGACGTTTGACGGGGCTTCAATTTGCTTGGCTGCGGAAGCCATAACGCGGACAGCTTCGGACGAGCTATCAATGCGGCTCTTGCGTGCCATAGAAATTACCTGAAAGGAAAAACTGAGTTAGCGTTAAAGCGAGAGGGCGCATCGGTGTCCAAGGAGAGGGGGGCTAGAGTTTTAATGGCCCCCGCCTATGCGATTAGCCCTAGTTTGCAGGCCATCCGTCTAGCGCAATGCGCCGCTTGACCCGTTTACCTTCTCGCTTCAAGTGGTGCTCAATGCACAGGTTGGCTGTGTTCTCGTCGGTGTCTGGCCCACCGTCTGCCAATGCAATGATGTGGTGGACTTCATCGGCTAGTGTGAACCTGCCCTCTGCTTGGCAGTCCTCGCATAGGTAGTGGGTGCGTTGTAGGCGCCTGTCCCTTTGCTTCATTCCGGCTCTGCCGCGAAGCCTGGGGGTTGGTTGGCTACCCATCTACCCATGCCACCAGAATGTGAGAGCTTGCACACATTGCAATGTTGTGCGATCCTGCAATCTATACCAAACAGGATAGCGCATATGCCCGAGCCAAAGGATCAGCGGATCGTCACGATGATGACCGCGCAGGATGTGGATGCCATCGACACTTGGCGCTTTGCCAATCGCATCGCCAGTAGGTCGGAAGCTATCCGGCTATTGGTGCAGAAGGCTCTTGAACAGGAGAAGGCCAAATGAGCATCCCACCGTTTGGTCTTCGTATGCCTCCTGAACTCCACGAACGGGTGAAGGCAGCAGCCTTAGCTAGTAACCGCAGCATGAACTCGGAGATCATATCGCGGCTTGAGGCCACCTTTACCGACACAGACATTGCAGCCATCGTAAAGGCCGCCGTGAAAGAGGCACTAGAGGAGGCTTCCCATGTCCATCAATAAAGCTCGCGGCTTCATGTACTGGCTGGCTAAGCTGCTCGGTGATGTGCAAGCGGTGAACAAAGCCGCGCGGAAAGGATCTGTTGCTCCTATTGGAAAGCGTGTGGCTAGGCGTATCGCAGGCAAACTGACAGGGCGCGGGCTGGGAAAGCTGTTTCGCTAGTCCACCCAAGCAACTAGAATATGCGAATGGCCCAGCATCAACGCTGCAACTGCTTGATGCCGCCCGTCATGAACAGCAAACCGTTTGTCTTCTCGCCACTGACCAACGGGGCACGGCCAAGGACTCGCGGGTGCACAGCTCATAATCCGCTGCATCGCCCGCTCCACATCGCTTGGCTGCATCCTATCTCGGCAGGCTAGAACCACATCCTCTATTGGCACGTAGTCAGTGATGACCTTAGAGCCTGGAGGGACAACCATGGATCGGTCTTCTGCGACACGGATAGGCTCAGGCATCCTTGACGAAGGTTTCTGTCTCGATCTCTACCTCGCGCGGAGCGACCTTGTTGGCTACCCAGAGAGCAGCCATGAGTAAACGCATGCGCAGCGAATACGCTGGGGAGCGTGTCAGCTTCAGGCGAACTGTCACCGTCGGCATGGAAGCACTAAGCTCGGCCATGGCTTACTCCTATAGGGGGGTCGAGCGGGCGACTATTGGCTAACGGTGAATGGGAAGTTGAATTCGCCGCGCTCGATGGGGATTGAGGCCGCATGCCCTACATCAATGAACCGCGTGGAACGCAGCCGTTCGGGATAGAAGCCTCAAACTGAATTAGATACGCCAAACAAAAACCCCGCACCGTGGGACGGGATGCAGGGCTTCTGTGACGCTAAACTGGAATTTTGTGCGCAAAAAGCTAATGCGCGGGATGCGGCTGGTCCCACAAAGGCCCGCAGATGACCCGTTCTCGGAACGTCCTCTGACAGCCAGCCCAAATCACTTGTGGGTAATACTATGCTATGTTGCTTGGTTCCGCAAGAGTCTCACTCGCCATAAGGCTGCAGGCGGTGGAGAAGCGCACGGCAGGCTAACGCGGTTCGACGGTCAGCCCCGCGCTCCTTCATGGTCACAACCGAGTTGGCGGAGATGTCGAGCTGGCGCGCGCACTCAGCATCGGAGCGAGCTAAGCCCGCTGATTTCATTTCAGCGAGCCAAGCGGTAAATTGTTCTGGCGTCATTAGCGCCTCCAGTTCGGGCCGGATGTCTTGGCCATCATGTAATCGCTATAAGCTTGCTCCTCGCTTCTGTGGATGAAGATAGGGGCATAATGCTTTGGAAGCGGCTTGCCTTCGATGTCAAAGGCTTTGTTGCCGAGCCGCACTGTTCCGAAGCGTCCCGCCAAGTAGGTCATGCTGCCGCCTTCCCGCTCCGTGTTCCCCAAGAACACCTCTTGGGGGCCGCAAGGCTCGTGGTGGCCGCTCACGCGGCCTTCTCCTCGCTGTAAGCGGCCTCGTCCAGGATAAGGGCGATCTGGTATTCTTCGCTCTGCCCTTTAGCCTGATTAAGGATGTCCTGAACCGCATAGGCAAGGGCCACATTCTTATCCAGGCAAGCTGCCTTTGGAGCAACGTGGGCGACGTAGGCGGCGGCGAACTTGGCGATTGCTTGGGTCTTGGTCATTTGTCGATCTCCTTGTTTGTGAGATCAATCTATCCAAGTTACTTGTATGGGTCAAGCGCTAAATACAAGATAGTTGGATATTTCTGCGGAGCTTCGTCAATGTGGCTTGTACGTTATGCCGCCTGCTCCACCTGCCCCGGCTCAACTTCCACAGGCGTCAGCCGACCGAACATCATGGTGATCACCTCGATATAGCCCCTGCCCGTTACGTTGGTGACCTCGCCTGAGAACGTGGCGAATGGGCCATCATTGATCCGCACCTTGCTCCCCACGGGGAATTTCATGCGGGTGGTTTCCTTCTTGGTCTTGCCGATCTCGCGGCGGTAGAGCTTTCCTGCCCGTGTTTCGTCAAAGGCATGCTCGCGCTCTGCCTGCTGGATATGCTGCAAGGCGCGTTCCTCCAGCGGCGAAAGGGGCATGGGTAGGCCATTGACGCCCAGAACGCTTTCAACGCCTTCACAGCCCCTTATAACGCCCCAGGGGGTCCTTTCGCGGCTGATTGCTCCCACATCTAGGAACAGATACCGCGGACACAGGCGCAGCTCGCGGGTGATGTGGACATTCTTGCGCCGGTTGTAGCGCTCGAACTTCTGCCACGGGGCATAGGTCGAGAAGCCGGCATCACGCAGGTTGCGCTCGGCCTTGTCTTCGCTTTTTATGTTGGTCCTAATCACGTACCACATGTCTTGCCCCTGTTTAGTGGGTGGGAGTGAGGGTTAGGCGTCAAAGGCCGAGCAGCCCCATCATCAAGCCTTTGAATATCTCGCCCAGAATGTTCAGGACGATGCTGAAGATGGCGAACAGCAGAGCGAATTCGAAGGTTGTAAATCTGGCCCAGAACTCGTCGCTCATTCTCTCGCTTCCTTGCTGGTAGATTGGGTGGGGGATGGAGGGCTGTGTTCTGAACACCATGTCAGGAGGCGCCCGCTGGAGTTGTCGCCAAAGGGCGCTGGATTGCCGCAGATTTCGCAGGTGCTGACCAAGGCGCGCGGCGTGGTCGGGATGCCATTGCGCTCGATGTCGGGGCCTGACCTTCTGAGGACGCTTGGCATCATGCCATGTCCTCCACCATCTGGATGCGGGTGCCGAGAACACGCATGGCGTTGACGGCCATGGAGTTGCCAAGGGCTTTGTAGATCGGGCCATCAGCTGGCTTTTTGCCGCGGTAGATGACGCTATCGAAGTAGTCGTCAGGGAAGCCTTGGAGGCGGCAGCATTCCACTGGCGTCAGACGGCGAACTGCCCAAGCCTCTTGAATGTAGTCGCCGCCTTGGTTCCCGCCGACAGGACCGCCGGCCATGATTGGCTGCGCTACATCAACAGCGCGCGCCTTGTAGTCCTTGCCGCTATTCTGAGGCATGATGGACCAAGCGACAGACCTTATCGGCTGGATGTAACCAGACAGCATCGTCTGCAAGCCGGAAAGCCCACGTCCTCCATGAGGGCTATCCTCTGCACACAAAGTCCCTACAACTTCATGGGTAGGATGAGCCAAATATGTCTGTTGCTTCATCCCTGGCTCGGCAGCCAGAGCTCCTGCAACCTGAACAGTGCGAACCTCATCTCTCTGGTTCTGAGCAAATGCCACTGAAACGATGGGCGTACCTCGCCCGGTCCCATCCTCGCTAGCATCGAACCCCTCGCCCCGCAGAGCATGCGCAACTAGGCGGCCTTGGTAAGCGTCCTGTCCGCTGTAGCTACCAGGGTGAGTGCCTGCATCAATTGTCCCGGTAACGACTTGCCCCGGTTCTCTGCTCGGCGCAGAATCCCCGCGCAGGCTCGCGCCGTCAAATAGTACCGCTGCGGCACGTCGCCAGTCTCCAAGATATCCGACAACGAACACACGCCGGCGTCTCTGCGGGACGGCTCGCTCGTAGCCATGTGCTCGACAGAACTGAGCGTCAAGCACTCGGTAGGCGAACCCATACCCGAGTTCCCCCAGCGCCCCGAGGAAGGTTCCAAAATCCCGTCCATCGTTGGAGGACAGAACGCCGGGGACATTCTCCCAGACCAGCCAGCGGGGGCGATATCGTGCAGCAATGGCAAGATAGGTGAGCATGAGGTTGCCGCGCGGGTCAGCCAGTCCGGCTCTGAGGCCTGCGACTGAGAAAGACTGGCAGGGCGTTCCTCCAACAAGAAGGTCAATTGCATGGTCAGGCCACTCCGCGAACTTGGTCATGTCGCCGTGATTGGGGACATGTGGGTGATGATGGGCGAGGACGGCGCAGGGGAACGGCTCGATCTCTGAGAAGAACTCGGCTTCCCAGCCCAGCACGTTCCACGCCTGGCTTGCAGCTTCGATGCCAGAACAGACAGAACCGAACCTCATCCCTGCGCCCTCTGATCGAGAGCGCTGCGGCCGAGTGGCGGATCACCAGCAAACACAGCCGTCATCCTCTCCGCCCTGCTCAATCCTGGCCTTGGCTGATAGACTGGGGCTACTGGATCGGGGGCTTTGGCTACCGCTGGGCGCAGGCTGGTCAACTCAGGTGGCAGGCCCAGGGCGATAAGCACCAGCTTCATGCGCTCCCTGGTGGGTGTCCGCGCTCCACTGCGCCAGAAGCTCAGGTCACTGGCGTGGATGCCTGCCTGGGCGGCAATCTTCTTGCTGTTCAGGCCGGTGGCGTCCAGCGTGTGAAGAAAATCGCGGACAACGGGGTCGAGGTGAAGGATTGGTCCTCTTGGTGCGCTCATGCAGCACCTACCTGGCCCATGTCGCCGTTTTCTGCGTCTGGATCGCCAATGCCTAGCCGAGACAGGCGCGCCCGGTTCGCTGCCATTTGAGCTTCGCTAATCGGTGGCGGCAGCGCGATCATCGCCGCCTCGTCCACCACCTTGTTGTCAAACCACCAGCCCTCAACGCCATCTTTGACGAAGGTGGGGAGCATGGGGTCGTTCTTGAGCATGGCGATCTGGTGCCACTGGTCAGAGCCCACGGCGATGAACTGGCGGTTGGCCTTCCAGCTTTCGACAACCAGCTGGTGCTCGAACTCTTTCACCACTTGCACCAAGCGGGGCGCTGTCGGCGCAAAGTCGGGATTGTGCCCAGCAACCTCGCCGCGGACGAAAGCACGGCAGGCGCGCTTCACCGCCTCAAGGGAACAATCCTCGATAGCGAACCGATAGACCTTAGCCGTGTCGCCGGTAATTCTCGATTGGGATGAGGGAAAGGCTTCGAGCATCATTCCAATCGCCTTGGTCGCTTCGGAAAGCTCGTTCTGGTTCATCTTTCGGCTCCTCGGCTAGGCTGTGAAAATGGTGGGTTCCGTTGGCAGGCTGTCGGGCTGGGGAGCCACGGGCAGATGGCTTCGCTAGCCAATCCGGTTTGACGGTTAGCCAGTTTCGCTCGATGCACAGGTCTGCGGCTTCAGAAAGGGGGATTTGGCAAGTATTCGCTGCTTTGATCAGCAGGTTTGCGGCGTATCCAGTCAGCGGGGCTTTCTTCGCCTTGCGGACCTTGACCAAGCCACTGATCTGATCAGCGCTGAGCGAAGCGAGGGCGCCTTTGAACTCTGCCAGATCTTTGGAACTAGTATTCTTAGAACTAGTGGTATCTGTATCTAAGGTTTTATCTTCTGCCTGCGCCACGTGATCACGCGTGAGGGGTTTGTCACTGTGACGTAACGTGACATCACGTGACTGATCCTTGCTGCGCTTGCGGGCCTGGCGCTCGGCATCGGCAGCTCTGCGCTTTTCCAGTGCGTCAACCTGCTCTGCCTCATAGGCCAGGATCACCGCCATAATCTGATCATGGGGAGCCTTGGCGGCCATTAGAGGGGCGAGGAGTGAGCTTAGTTTCACTTTCCCTGCCTCACTTCGTCAGCAATCATCCCGAGGGCTTCGAACACCTCAGTGGCGCACTTGAAGGCGTCCCGGTAAATCTCAGAGCCGGTGAACCGGAAAACACGGTAGCCGGCGTTCTGCCAGTCCCTGTCCTTCGCCCTGTCACGCTGCGCCTGTTCCTTGGTGCGCTCGTGGAAGTTATGCCCGTCGCATTCGATGATGATCTTTTGCTGATATTCCGGATACGTCCAATGGGCGACGAAATCGACTCTGTGCCGGCCGATCTTCTGCTGGCATTTCAGGACCGTCTCGAATTCGAGCGCGTTGACCTCGCCATCGTATCCAGGCTCATGGAGCGCCACTTGCCCGTAGTGGTAATCGCCCAAAAGCATGAAGGCCGTGCCGAACGCTACCTCGATAGGGCTTTCGCAGTAACTGCGAAGCTCATTCGCTACCATGTCGATGCGATAGTCATAAATTTCGTAGGCTTGCTGCCTAAACTGCCTAGGTAACTCGCTCATGCCGCCAGCCTTGCTTCACGAGCGGCCTTGGCAGCGCGCTTAGCTATAGCCTGGCGGCGCTCGTCCTCGTCCAAGTCCCATAGGGTGCTTTCCCGGCTCATGGCCTGGGCGTTTGGTGTCGGCTTGCGCTTAGGAGGAACGGGCAGGCCATGCTTGCGGCGGTAGTCGCTCAGAACGCGGTGCACGGCATTGATTGAGCCGTCAATCATCTCCGCAATCTGTTCCGGCTGGTGCCCCCGCTGGAACAGCGCAACGATGGCTAATGTCTGGTTCGGATAGCCAAGCGTGGTCTTGGTCCGCCGTGTCGAGTAGGTCATTTGCTCGGTTCCCGGCTTTTCGCGGTGAAGCGATTTTTGAAGTACTTTGGATAGACGTGGGCCTTAGCCTCATGGGCAAAGACCGTCGCCATGGTCTTGGTCAGGTTCAGGTGGGCTGTGGTTTTTTGCCCGATGCCATTGGTCTGAACGCCTGTGGCTTCCTTGGTCATGCTGCCCTCGCAATGGTGACGACGCAGGGCTCGCCAGTGTCCACCCAGCGGGCGGAGATGGCGCGCAAGACGGTGTTGTCATCTGCGTCGATGATGAGGTTTTCTTTCAGGGCGTCGATTAGCGCCTTGAGTGGGTTGTCTATGTCCCTGCGGCGCTTGTCTGGGGCCTTAAGGGTAATGTCCAAGGCAACTGGGCCATGAACAGGCTTCGCCCGCTGTGCCATGATCTCCAGGCCCGCTGTGCGCTTCCATTCCCGATACTGCTTGGACAGGATGGTGCGGCCGGCAACGGCGCGGTAGTTGGCATTGACGCTCGGGGGGTAGCTGAGCGTGATGCGGAGGGTCATGGCCTTGGCCTCTCAACTGGCGGGAGTGAATTGGGGCGTACTGCTGCCCAATCACGAGCTTGCTTGCGCTTGGTGATGGACTTGCCAGCCTTGGCCTTGACGAAGGTTTCAAGCTCGCGTTTGCGCTCGTTGAAGTCTCTGGTCCAAGTGCGGGTGTTGCCCATGGTTATTCAGCCGCGCTGCTGATGCTGACCACATTGGCGTGGGCAGCCGTGGGAGCGGGTTCGGACAACAGCGTGAGAGCGGTGCCAATGTCATCGATCTGAGCCGAAAGCTCATCACGCTCGCCCGTCAGTACATCACGCAGGGCTAAAAGCTCTGTGCGGCGCTGATCATGCTCCCGGCGAACTCGGGCGGAATGATTTCCCACCACATAGGTCTGCGCCGGGGCTTTGGATGGGAGTGTGACTTCGTTCTCAGGCTTGGTGGTCATTGTCCGTTTCCTCATCTTCGGGTTCATTCGGCAGCCGTTCGTGGCGTCTCGCCCTGCGTCGAAGCCAAAAGAGCCTCAGCCTCATCGACAAGAGCGAGGCCAGCCGGCGAAGTGGCGATGGCCTTGGTAATGGCGATTTCATGGGCAAGTCGTGCCTCCTGGCTTTGGATTTCGGCCGCAACAGCCAGTTGAAGTGCTTTGTAAAGATCAGCCCAGATGCGCTTGGGCTTGCGATAGCGAAGCGACCACAGGATCTGCTCTGGCACGTTGTGCTTGCGGGCTGCTCGAGCGCGGGCAGCGTCGATGGTGTCGCCGGGGCCGCGATGTTCGCGCCTCACCAGCAAATCGGCCCAGTTGGCGGCCTCATCAACAACGGACAGGTCAGTCATTGGCTTTTGCTCCGGGAGCAAAGGATGGTTGCGCATTCGGAAATCCGATCTCGTTAGGTTCAATCCCAACGAGGCCGGTAAGAGACGAAAGGGCAGACAGATGGAGCCGATCAGCGAGACGTTGAGAGAGATGCTGGTCCGGCAGGGGATTGACGCCGGAAGGCCTGCAAGCCGACTGGCGACGAGGCGCGGACAACGGGCTGCAACCCGTAAATCCGCAAGGATAAAAGCCCGGAGCGCTGCCGAGGGAAGCGCGCTGCCGGGAAGTGCGGGCCTGGAGGATCGGGGCCCGATTCACTTGGCGTGGGTGAACCCCATGGCCATAGGAGGACGCACCGCGAAGATGCGCCGTCCTATGCTCGTGGTTGTGAAATGACGCGATGGCCTTGGGCGACAACGCATATGCAAAGACCGAGATGGTTGGTTGACGCGCTTGCATCACCAAGGCCCCGACATCAGCCAGAACATGCCGGCCAGCACGAACACGGCGCACCACATGAGCCCAGCAGCGGTGATGACAGCGAGCGGGCGGTTCATAGAGCACCTACCCATACCCAAACGGCCACCGACACCATGTAAGCCAGGAAGCAAAAGGCCCATGCTGCAATTGCCAGACCGATCCAGGTCCAGCCACGAGGCAATGAGGTGGGGCGAGTTAGGGTGCGAACGTTCATTGTGCCATCCCCAAATTGCTCATGTAGAGCTGCAGAATGGCGTCTTGCTCGGCGCGTTCGTTCGGGTCCATCTTGCGGAGCTTGACGATGAGCTTCATGACCTTCACGTCATAGCCGCGGCCCTTGGCTTCGGACCAAATCTCGGCAATGTCGGCGCTAATCGCGGCCTTCTCTTCGTTCATCCGCTCTACGCGGTCTATGAACTGGCGCAGCTCGTCAGAGGCCACGGTGTTGCTGTCGCTATCGTCGCGATAGTTCATTCAAGCCTCCGATTTATTTTTATTGTGAGCGGTGTTCACATCACGCTTGATGGATGCGGTGTACCAGTCGAACAGAGCCGCAAACGTCATGGCCAAGCTGATGAGAATGGCCCACCGGAGCCACCACCAGCTCTCATGGGAATCCTGCAAGGCGTTGAAAAACTGCCCAGCGAGACACCCTATGAACCAAAGGGCGCAGGAGACCACGAAGCGCTTGCTCATGATGCTTGTGCCATGTCAGAGGCACTGGCCTTTGCAGCGGCACGAAGCTCTGCCCGACGCGCCAAGCGCTCGAGAAATGCCTTGGCTGTGCCCCGTTCGGGAATGCGCCCATTCTCCCAGCGAGAGACGGTGGACACATCCACCCCAGCCTGCTCAGCCAGTTTGGCGCGGGTCCAATTCAGGTGTTTACGGATGAACTTGATGTCGATGTTCTGTGCCATGGTCAGCAGTATGTGCATAACGCACACCTTGCCGTCAAGTCGAAATGCACATACCGTCCGTGCAAAATGCACTCATGTTTGATGACCGCCCAGATTTCGCAAAAAGATTGGAGAAAGCCCGCATTGATCGGGGCTTCAAGTCCGGCCGCGCCGCTGCCGAGTTCTTTGGCTGGAAGTACGACAGCTACGCCCAGCACGAAAACGGCACACGCGGTATCACGCGAGCTGCTGGCAAATATGCCAAGGCGTTCCGCGTCAGCGAGGCATGGCTGCTCACTGGTGAAGGCGAGAAAACGTCAGGACGCCAGGTGCGACTAGCCGGGTTCGTCGGAGCGGGCCAAGAGGTCTATCAGTTCGATGACGGGAACGCCGGTTGGGTTGACGCGCCGCCAGCCGTTGAAGATGGCACAGAGGCAGTCGAGGTACGCGGCGAGAGTATGCTGCCCCTCTATGAGGATGGAACGATCCTCTACTACTCCAAGCAGATGCCGCCAGAGACAATGATCGGGAAACGCTGCATTCTCCGTCTTGAGGACGAGCGAACGCTGGTCAAAACGCTTCGGCGGGGCAGCGAAAAGGGGCTTTACACCTTGGGCAGCTTGAATGCGCCCGACATTGAAGACGTTGGGGTGATTTGGGCTGCGCCGATTGACTGGATCAAGCCCTAGCCTCCTCTTTCTTCCTTAATCCTGACTGTTGGAGAGTCCTGAGCAGAAGGCATAGGAGGACTAAGCCCCGTGCTTTGCAGCATCCGAGGTTAGCCCCTACGCCCTCACGATCTTGACTGCCGGAGCCGCCCGTCGCTGTAGGCCGACTGGTGGAAGATCAGCCCCAGCCATTGACCGCACTTTACGTCGCCTGATCTGGCAACGGCAGACGCCCCTTCGGTCTTTCGGAGTGGGGCTTTCCTTTGTCTGCGCCCGGTGGTAGGACTATACCGCATCCAAAGCAGTATTCGGGTCGCCACCGTCTTCAACCGACCGGCCCTGACATCAAGCCCCATCCTCATCCGGTGGGGCTTTTTGCTGCCCTGATTCGTAAGCCAATTCGCCAATGTGTGCAAGTCGCACATATTTCTGTTGCGCTCGGCTGTGCGTTATGCACATACTATCTCCAGACGAACACCCCAGCCGACCGGCAAGCAGCCGAAGCGGCGACGATGGAGAGATGCAGACAGATGGCAAAACTCACACAGTATTCCCGCGAAGCGATTGCCCGCCGTGCAGTGGCTCATGCCTTCGACCCCCGGCAGGCTGAACTTGCTGTCGCTGAGGATGCACTAGCACGGGAAGCCTACAACGCCACCTTCCCCGTCGATGAGCAGAAGCTTGTCGCGGCAGTGCCCGCAAACTGGTTCCGCCTTGATGCTTGTTTGCAGTTCAATGTCGGCGGGCAGCGCATCACCCTGAACGTTACGGGCGACGGGCTTCCGGTTCCGTACCGTATGAAGGGCAGCGACTATGTCGGGTACAACTGCCACATCGTTGGCGTCATTGAACATGGCGAACTGTGCGACCGCATCCAAGCTCACGCGCAACTTGTCGAGACGGTGAAAACAGAACGCCGCCAAGCCCTCCGCGCCACTGAGGAAATGCTGAAAGCAGTCACCACCACGGCCAAGCTTCGGTTGGTCTGGCCCGAAGGCGAGCAGTTCTACGCCCAGTATGACGACAAGCCATCGGCTCAGCTTCCAGCAGTTCGTGTTGACGAGATCAACGCGCTCCTTGGCCTCGCTGTCGCAGCCTAACCTCATTCATCGGAGACGGCAGATGTCCACCCTCACCCCCACAGCCGACCTACTCGCCGCCTTCGAGGCTTGCACCGACCATAACAGCTACTGGCGTTCATTCGTCGCTGTCGAGGCTCGTATCAACTACCTCGAACAGAACGGGCAGGCCCACGAAGGCTACGAGGTCCAGAAGCAGTTCACGCGGATCAATCGCGCTGTTCGCCATCGGATCGAAGCGCTTGCCGTTCGACCCTCATCCACGCTCGACGCCGTCACCGCCAAGGTCTGCGCTGATGTGTTCGCGAGCTTGGATCGCCCTATCCTCATAGCTGCGGAGTAAGGGCGATGCTGCACAGATGCACGGAAGCAGAATGCCCGTCGTTCGGCCAGCGCACCAGCTACAGCTGCGGGTGCCACGAAACTGACGAGACGGTCTTGCGGGCAGCGCTAAAGGACTGCCTTGAGGCTCTAGACAGAGCGGCCGGCACATCGCTCGGCATCGCACTGAGTGGCAGCCATCACCCTAATCCTGATGGTGCTCTGATGGAGGTTTATGAAGCCTGCCAAAAGGCAGCTTCGGAAACTCGCGCCGTTCTTTCTGAGGCCGCGTCATGACCTCCCTCCCCACCCAAGACGACAAGGCAGAAACAGTCTCCGACCTCATTTGGATGGGCCTCGACGTAAGCCCGCATGAGCTTCTGACGCTGGCAGAAACCCGCCGCACCGATCCCGAACTGGCCATGAGGATAGCAGCCGCATCAGCAGCGCAGTACGTGCGCGGTCCCATGACGGAACTGGAAACGGCGCGCTTCATCAAAACCTGGGTTCGCCCTCTCTCAGCAGAACGCAAGGAGGCTGCACAATGAGCCTGCACGAACAAATGAAAGTAGCCGGCGAGCTGTTGCTGACCATCGTCATTGCCTCGCCCGTCCTGTTCCTCATCGGCAATTGGTGGGCGCTATGACCGACGATTTCGAGAACTGGCGCGCTGCCTTAGCTGGCGAAAAGCGCATGGTCTACGAGGATGAGCCCTGGTGCGGCTACTTCAAGCAGCGCGATAGGCGCGGTCTTTACCTGCACATGGCGCCGATCAAGCGCCCGTGGATCGCCTGCGCAATCTGGCGCAACGCCGATGGTGAGCTGGTGGCGGAACGCGCCAAGGAGCCGGTGCCGATCGACTGGATTTGGCCGCACTGCGTCAAAGACCCCATCCCATACGAGACCTACAAATTCTGGCACGAGAACGAACGCTGGCCAGATGAGGAGAAAGCCGCATGAGCAACGTAGCAACGATCAGCCAGCCTCGCCAGTCACTCATCGCAGCCATGGCCGGCCAGTACCAGATGGACCCGAAAGCCTTTGCCGACACGGTGCGCTCCACCTGCCTGCCAAAGGACGCCAGCAACGAGGAATTCGCTGCGTTCCTGATGGTGGCCAAGGAATACGGTCTGAACCCTATCACCCGAGAGATCTACGCATTCCCCAAGAAGGGCGGCGGCATTCAGCCCATCGTCGGCATTGATGGCTGGCTGAACCTCATCAACTCCAACCCGCAATGCGATGGTATGGAGTTCGTGGACGAGAAAGACGCCAAGGGCAACCTCGTCTCGATCACCTGCAAGATTTACCGCAAGGACCGCAACCGGCCAACCGAAGTCACCGAATACATGGCCGAGTGCAAGCGCCCGACTGAACCTTGGACCAAGTGGCCAGCTCGCATGTTGCGCCACAAGGCAGCTATTCAGTGCGCCAGGTACGCCTTTGGCTATGCCGGGATTATCGACCCCGAGGAAGCCGAGCGCTCTCCCGAGGTGCTTACAGGCGAGGTCACGGCCCCGCCCCCACCTGCCGCGCAGATTGCGCCGCCGCCCCCAGCCAAGGCCGCTGAGCCCGAGCATACGGAAGCAGACGACATGGTTTCCGATGCAGCCGAGCCGTTCGACTACGAGGCGTTCCTAGCCGATCTGCTGGTCAGCCTCTCGACCGCGAGCGACGAAGCCCAGCTCATGGAGCTTTGGGACGAGAACGATGTGGAGGCAACGCTGACCGACAATGAGCAGGCCCTGCAGGACGCCTTCGACATGCGCAAGGGCATCCTGGCAAAGCTCACCAGTGACGATGATTTCGGGCGCGATCTCCAAAACCACATGGATCGCGACCGCGAATAGTTTCCCAACCTCCAAAGGGACCGGCGGGTCAATAGCTCAACCCTAGTAACCCGCCGGATTTATCGATGACCTCCACACTAGACGAGCAGGCAGAGTATCTAACAGCCGTCCAGAACGCCTGCCGCAAGGCTCGCGATAGCCGGAACAAGACCGATCTTATCAAGGCCGCGGCGCTGCTGGATAGCGACCGCATGGATGGGCTCCCCCAAGATGCGCAAGTCGATCTGCACGTAGCTTATGGGGTTGCCGCCCTAGCTGTGACGGGGTTCGGGGCATGAGCAAACGAGACAAGCGCCCTGCCCCCATCGTTCGCAAGACAAATCGCGGGCTCTCGCCAGTTGATGCCTTCTTTGCCGAGCAGATCATCAATGACCCGCTTGGGACTGAGTACGATCTGGTGAAGCGCACCAAGCGCAGCAACCCGCAGAACAGCCTCTATTGGGTGACGCTGGGCCATGTGGTGAGCGCCACGGGCAAGTGGCCGAACGCGGAGAAACTGCACGACGCTTTAAAGCGGGCCTGCGGGTTCGTGACCGTCAGCTACGACATGAGCGGCAAGGAATACATCACGACCGACAGCACTGCATTCGACGCCATGACGGCTGACGAGTTCCGCGAGTATTTCGATCAGGCGATGGAGAAGCTGGCAGATAGCCTTGGCTTCGACCCGTTGGCTTACCTGCCGAGGGCAGCATGATGCCAAAGCCCCACAAGCTCATGAAATACGGCTGTGAGCCCAAATGCCCAAGGTGCGGCTATGTAGGCTTTGATGACTGGTGGCACGAACTGCGCGAGCGGGTGGGACATCTTCCGCAGGGAAAGCTGCAATGCGGTTCATGCGAGAAAACCTTCTTCATCGAAGGCGTTCCCGGCAATCTATTCTCTACCGCGTTCGGGCTCGATGAGACTGACCGGCTGTTGCGGAGTGTCGGGCTATGATCCGCTCTCAGAAGATCATCAATGCCTCTCGCGGCGCACAAGAGCGCATCGAAGCACTTAGCATTCCCGAGCCCAATAGTGGGTGCTGGCTATGGATCGGGTCCACCAAACCGAATGGCTATGGGAATGCCAACGTAAACGGCAGGTTCACCCAAGCGCACCGCGCCTCGTACATCGCGTTCAAGGGGGATATTCCCGAAGGATTGGTAGTCTGCCATCAGTGCGACAACAGAGCCTGCGTGAACCCCGATCATCTAAAGGTGGGCACGTACAAGGACAACATGCGGGAGGCCAGGGAACGCGGAAGGCGAGCGTCCTACTACAAAGGCACGAAGCGCAATCAATCCGGCGCCGTGGGCGTCTTTTGGGATCGAGCCACACAGCGGTGGAAGGTGACCATAAGGCGCCAGCACCTTGGCTACTTCGTGGATTTTGACGAGGCCGTGACGGTTCGCAAGGCTGCGGAGGTTCGCCATGCTTGAGAATTTTCGCCGCGAGCCTATCCGCAGCCGCGCTTATCTCGACGGCAGCAAAGACCAGACTTGCGTGTTCGCCATTCCAGGCGTGTGCGTCGTGGGGCCGACAGTTGCTTGCCACCTTCATGATGAGACGTTTGGCATGGCGAACAAGGCCGACGATACGTCTACCGGTGATGGGTGCATGGCCTGCCATGACGCCATGGATGGCCGCAGCATGGTTCTCACCCGCGAGGATTGGCTGTTCTACGCTTTCCGGGCGCTCCAACGGACCATCCGACGCCGAATAGAGCAGCAGATCTTGCGGCTCAAGCTAGACGCCCCAGCCAAGCCTAAAGCTCCAAAGCCGAAGCCCGATCGGGCGCCATCCCGGCCCATCCAGTCGCGCGGCTTCGATACCTCAGTGAGCCGCCCCATTCCCCAGCCCGTCGATCCTTGGGGCAAATCCCGCAAGGCCAAAGCCAAGATAGGAGCTACCCCATGACCAGCACCAAAGAGGTACAGGGCGAGGCGGTGAGTGATGAACGGTTAGCGAGGTTCATCCAGACCTGCCGGGATATGGGCGATGCTGGTGACGGTAAGCGTTACGAGTGGTGGGACGGCCTTGCGAACGAACTCACCGAACTCCAAGCCCTCCGCTCCAGCATCAAAGAGGTACAGGGCGAGGCGGTGAGTGATGAGCTGCATGAAGCCGCCTTGGGTATGAAGCGCATCGTTGAGGAAATCGACGGAGCGATGAAACACGGCACATGGCGCGACGAGAAGGGTATGCGCCTCAAGGACACGCCAGAGTGGGTGCGTCTCTACAACGCTATTTCATCATCTTCCCAAGCCCTCCGCTCCAGCACCAAAGAGGTACAGGGCGAGGCGGTGAGTGAGCTGGCGATGAAAATTGCCGTCCACATGGAAGTTCATTCAGCCCTGTCCAGCACGACGCGCGCAAAGGCTGTCGAAATCCAATCGTTACTTAATGCCGAGGCCATGAACCTCCGCTCCAGCAGCAATATAGCGGGGGAGCCGGTGGCTTGGCTGGAGACGAGAGCGCTGCCTTGGAAATATGGCAGGCTAGACGAAGCAGAAATCGACTGGATTGAGGACGCTACCGGGAAGGTATTTGTTGAGCATGTCGGCCATGCTGATGGTCCGGCAATTTGTGCTGCGGTGAATGCCCTCTCCATCCCCCAGAACCCAGAGGCAGGGGAGCCGGTGGCGTTAGACGCATATGACGCCGGTTTGCTTGCATACTACGGCGGGGGCGATGTTGACTGGTGGCAAGACTACATCCGAGCCGAGCTAGGCCGCGCCCATGATCACTATGAGGCGCAGTTCGAAGCCCTCCGCTCCAGCAGCAATATAGCGGGGGAGCCGGTGGCAGCTGATGCCGACGAAGCCTACCAGATCGGCAAGCGCGAAGGATACGCAGATGCGGTCCAAGACATAGACCTGCTAACAGGTGGTGACGGAGAATATCGTTGGTGCAGCGACGGTGATCCAGAACGCCATTGCCCCGATGCTGCCGCGATGAAGCAGCGCATTCTTGATCGGTTCGACACCCTCTCCATCCAGCCCAGCAGCAATATAGCGGGGGAGCCGGTAAGTGATGAACGGATTTGCTTTGACCGAGCCATGGAGCAATGGCGGGCATCGCTCAAGCGCCCTGATCTTGACGAAGAAGCCCGCGTAAAAGGCGCACTGGCGGCATATCAGCGTCAGGCGTTCGCTTTGTCCGCCCTCCGCTCCAGCAGCAATATAGCGGGGGAGCCGGTGGCTTGGAGGATCGAAAGCAAAGCATCACCCAATGAGGCGTGGGAGTGGATCGAAGGCCGCGAGCCTACGGAATACCTGGGGTATGACGATTATATTGTCCGGCCTGTGTTCTACGCCATCCCCCAGAACCCAGAGGCAGGGATTAGCGTCACGGATGAGATGGTGGAGCGGGCCGAAACGCTGAGGATGCTATGCGGGGCAAAAGACGTCTGGACCGATCATGGTTCAGGCTTCCGGATTCACTTCGCTTTCGAAAGCAAGCAGTCTGACCGCGTAATTGAGAGGGTATTTACGGCGCGCGCCGCTCTTTCCAGCACCGATGGAGGGAAGGAATGAGCCCGGTTCGCGTTCAACTGTCTCGCCGCAAGGGCTGGCGCATGCCAGAGAACACGGTGAAGGTGAGCCGCCCCGGCAGGTTCGGCAATCCCTTCCCGGTCAAGAAAGCCACATCAACCACAATGGGCGTGACCTCTGACGTGTGGATCGTCGGCACTTGGGAAGGGCCCGCTCTGTGGATCAAACCTTCGGAAGCGGAAGCCATCAAAGTGGCCGTTGAAGCCTATCGCGTGTGGATCAATCACCCTGCGCAGGCGACACTTAGGGCTGAGGCGCAGCTTGAGCTTAGGGGCAAGAACCTCGCCTGCTGGTGTAAGGAAGGCCCATGCCACGCCGATGTGCTGCTGGAACTGGCAAACGCGGAGCTAGACCATGGCACAGAATAAGCACCATCGTCGCCTGATCAGGGACTCCCGCTTATACTGGTGCCCTGAGTGCAACGGAGAAACATTGATCCCCAACAGCAAGTCATCCCTTGGAATGACATGCGGGGATTGCTCGGATGGGTTTGATGGGCCTCTGCTGATTGTCGAGCCGATCAAGGCCAAGCGGGCAATGCAGGGCGAGAGGGTGGCGGCGTAATGGTCAAACTCGCAGCATCATCCCTGCCCGACTGGCCGGCCGCAATGAACCAGCAGATGGCAGCTGCCTACTGCGGGATATCGGTCGAAACCTTCACGGCGAACTGCCCCGTTAAACCGATCGTCATCACAGAGTCGAAGGCTGGCAAGCGCTACCTCAAACTGCGGCTTGACGAATGGTTGTTGTCGCTCGACTCTCCGCGCCCTGCACAGCGTCAGGGTATGGGAGCGCTCAGGATTGCCAGCCGTGAAGCTAAAAGGGCTTAACATCCGCAAGAACAGCGCCGGGGTATGGTATGCCTCATACCGATCCACGGGCGTTCTGCTGGGCAAAGCAGATGGCCGCGAAGCTCTAGCCGCGCTGATGGAAACGCCAGAGTTCCTGCAAGCCTATGTCTTGGCGCAGACAGGCAAGCGCAAGATCATCTACCCAGACGGCACGTTCGGGGCGCTCGTGGACTGGTATCAGACCAAGCCCGAATGGACCGGCCTCGCGGAACGGACGCAGGCCGACTATCAGAAGGCCCTTAACTTCCTCGAGCCCGCCTATGCCTACTCCGCATCGGAGATTGAGATGGCTGATGTTGTGGAGCTGCGGGACCAAGCATCGGACGAGCACCATGCCAAATTCTCTGACACGGTTGTTGCGGTCATGTCGGCTGTGTTCCGCACGGCCTGCGATGCTGGAAAGATGAAGGCCAACCCCGCCCTTGGCGTGAAGCGGCTCTACAAGGCCGACAAGGACGCGAACAGGGCATGGAAGCCCCACGAGTGGGAAACGGCCCTTCGGCTCGCGCCGGCACACCTGCGGGCACCGCTGGCGATTGCCAGATGGGCCGGTTTGCGCGGGCAGGACATAGCCGTGATCAAGTGGGAAAGCTACCGCGACGATCCCGACATGGGGAAAGCCTTGGTGTTCGTCCCGCTAAAGAACGGCGAGGAAGTCGGGGAAGTGACTGTCGGCGTCTTGCCGCAACTCAGGGCGGTGCTGGACGCGATGAGCGACGGCGTTTTGCCATCAGCTCCGATCTGCCGGAACAGTCGCGGCATGATCTACCCTTCGGCTAATGCGCTGCGAAAGGTTTGGCAGGACTTCAAGGCGTCGAAAGCCTTCAAGGCCGCCCTGCCCGATTCATCAGATTTGACGCTGCACGGCTTGCGCGTAACGATGGCAAGCGAGCTGCGCGACAACGGTTTTTCAAACCGCGCCATTGCTGACGCCCTTGGTGATCTGAGCGAGAGCATGGGGCAGCGATATTCACGTGGCGCAGAGCAGCGCAAAACGAGCCTTCGGGTATTCAGGAAGATGGCAAAAGGTGCCTGAAATCTGTGTGCAAAACGGCCGATATCGGATAGAATTTCAGCAGCGAATTTGGCTGGTGTGTGCGAGATTTTGGCGCGAAATCAAAGCGCTATTCGGATTTGCAATCCGCTGCGTCACCACTCCGCCACGTGGCCTCACGATCGCTGTACCTATTGGACAGCAAGGCCATATGCAAGAGGCAGGCTAACGGAGGATGAACTTTCTGAATTGTCAGGGGCGTTGCTGAAGCAATCTTCTGAAGTCGGTTCTCCGCTTGTGCTTCGCTACAGACGGCCAGAGATGCCTTGCCTGCAGCGTGCCGCCATCGATGCGAATGGCTCAAATGGGGCCAACAGCAGTCTGTCCGCTTCGGGATCTGAGCGCACAGAAACCGTTGTTCGTCCGCCGATAGGCTGGATGCAGCTCACCGCCACTTTGTCACCAACGAGAACGACAGTTTGGCAGGATGGGTTCTCGTCATAACGCAACAAGCAGTTGATTTCCGATGAGCGAGACCGCCCAGTGCGAAGCGGTGGATTGATGAACCCCGACCGATCCGGCACAAAGAGGCCAGCTTTCGAGAGGTGCCGCTGATGTTCGATCTTGTTATCCGCCATGCCAATTTGCCCGATGGACGTCACGGGACCGATATCGCCATCCGGGGTGGCCGGATAGTGGCCGTGGAACCTGGGATTGCCAGCACCGCCGCGCTGGAAATCGACGCCACTGGGAGGTTGGTGACACCACCCTTTGTCGATCCCCATTTCCATATGGACGCGACCCTCTCTCTTGGTCTGCCGCGCATGAACACTTCGGGTACCCTGCTCGAGGGTATTGCGCTTTGGGGGGAACTGCGGCCGACGCTGACCAAGGAGGCGTTGATTGAGCGGGCGCTTCGCTATTGCGATCTAGCGGTGTCACAAGGACTGCTCGCCGTACGGAGCCACATCGACACCAGCGATCCGCGTCTGGTGACCGCCGAAGCGCTGCTTGAAGTGCGCGACATGGTGGCGCCCTATCTCACCCTGCAACTCGTTGCCTTTCCCCAGGACGGCTATTATCGCGCGCCCGATGGCATCGCCTCGTTGTCGCGGGCCCTCGACATGGGTCTCGATGTAGTGGGTGGTATTCCCCATTTTGAGCGCACAATGGCCGAAGGCACGGCTTCAGTTGAAGCGCTCTGCCGGATTGCCGCCGATCGCGGACTGCCGGTGGATATGCATTGCGACGAAACCGATGATCCCCTGTCGCGCCACGTCGAGACGCTGGCGGCACAAACCGTTCGGTTTGGCCTTGAGGGGCGCGTGGTTGGTTCGCACCTCACCTCCATGCATTCCATGGACAATTACTACGTGTCCAAGCTGATCCCGATGATGGCTGAGGCCAAGCTGCACGCCGTAGCCAATCCGTTGATCAATATCATGCTGCAAGGGCGACACGATACTTATCCCAAGCGCCGCGGCATGACCCGAATACCCGAGCTGCTGGCGGCCGGCATCAACGTCGGGTTTGGGCATGATTGCGTGATGGACCCCTGGTACTCAATGGGCTCGGCAGACATGCTCGAGGTCGGCCACATGGCTATCCACGTCGCGCAAATGGCGTCCATTGCCGACAAGCAGAAAGTCTTCGAAATCCTGACCTACGGCAACGCATGCGCCATGGGCCTGGACGACTATGGTCTAGAACCAGGGTGCCACGCAGACCTCGTGATCCTCCAGGCGCGGGACGCTGTTGAGGCCCTGCGACTCAAGGCAAATCGGCTGACCGTGATCCGGCGTGGCAAGGTGATCGCTGAGGCACCCGCCCGTGTTGCATCGCTCAATCTCGCGGGGCGGCCTAGCCAGGTAGACGCCGCAGCCTATGCACCGCAAGTTTAATGATGCGGAAAGAGGCACGGCGCCTACTTGACATCTTTTTGGGCACGCGATCAGTGTCGTTCTACCAATCGGTCAGAAAATAACGGACAGGGAAATGGCAAGCAGTTTTACGATGTCGCGCCGCACGGTTCTCGCCAGCGGCCTCGCACTGGGTGCGGCGGCACTGGTGCCGTCGGTTCGTGCGCAAACCGTGATCAAGGTTGCCGGCATTCACGCCTCGCCGGTGGAAAACGCCTGGAACTCGCGCCTCCATGAAGCAATGCTCGAAGCGGCCAAGGAAGGCATAATCGAATACGTGTTCTCGGAAGGTGTTTCTGGGACCGACTATGCCCGCGCCATGCGTGAATATGCCGAACAGGGCCATCAGTTGATCGTGGGTGAGTCTTATGCGGTGGAAACCGAGGCTCGACAGGTGGCGGCGGATTACCCAGATACGGCGTTCCTGATGGGTTCAAGCGGGGAACCATCGGGTGACAATTTCGGAACGTTCGGCACGTGGAACCACGAAGCGGCTTATCTTGCCGGCATGCTAGCCGGGGCGATGACCAAGTCCAATGTCGTGGGCTCAGTTGGAGCCATTCCGATTCCGGAAGTGAACATGCTCATCAACGCCTTTGCGCTGGGCGTGAAGGAAGTGAACCCTGAGGCCAAGCATCTGGTGGCCTTTATCGGCACGTTCTTTGATCCACCCAAGGCACGCGAGGCGGGGCTTGCCCAGATCGACGCAGGCGCTGATATCTTGTTCGGCGAACGCATCGGCACTGCCGACGCCGCCAAGGAACGCGGCATCAAATCTGTTGGCTCCCTGATCGACTACACGCCGCGCTACCCTGAAACTGTTTTTGCAAATGCCATGTGGTTTTTCCGGCCGCTGCTGAACTCGGCGCTGGCGGATGTCACGGCGGGTGCACCCGTGGGCAAGAACTATACGCCGACCAGCCTGATGAAGGATGGCGGTAACGACATCATCTATGTGCCAGAGGCAGCGCTCGCAGAGGCCGTAGCGACGATGGAAGCCAAGCGGGCCGCTATCAAGGCCGGCGAGTTCGAGGTGCCGATCGATATGGATGAGCCCGCCTGATCGCTCGCGATTCATGCTGACAACACCGAGCCGAACCGATGATGCAGTGGCGCTTGCGAGCGCCATTGCATCCGGCAGGACAAGCGCGACCACCGCCATGACTGCTGCCATCGCAGCTGCGAAAGCCGATCGGTTCGGCGCCATAGCGCTGCTCGATGCCGATCTTGGATTGACCGCAGCCGCGGCTTGCGATCACGCACCCGCCCCGGGCCGGCCCCTCATGGGCGTGCCCACATTGACCAAGGATCTGGGCGGCCCGTTTGCCGGCATTCCGATGCGGGCTGGTTCGGCAACGCTGGCGGCTGATCCGACAGCCGACTCCGATCTCGCACAGCGCTTTCGTGACAATGGGCTATGCCCTTTCGGCAGCACGACCGTTCCCGAGTTTGGGCTGGCGTTGAGCAGCGAGCCTGCACTGGGGCCGATCTGCCGCAATCCGCTGGACCCGACCCGCACGGCCGGCGGATCCTCGGGGGGTGCCGCTGCAGCGGTCGCTTCGGGCATCGTTGCCATTGCTCATGCCACTGATGCGGGCGGCTCGATCCGAGTGCCGGCAGCGTGCTGTGGTCTGGTGGGCCTTAAGCCGTCGCGCGGCGCCATTCCGGCGGGGCCGGGCTTTGGCAATTACCTTGGGGGCATCGCAACCGAGCTTGCGGTGTGCCGCTCTGTTCGCGACACCGCCCTGGCCTTTGCCGCTTTTTCGGGAGCTGCGCGGGGAAGCTTCCCCAATCCCGCCATGCTGGATGCGGACGCTCCGAGCCTGCGCATTGGCATGCTCAGCGATTTCGGCGGGCGCTACCCAATTGATCCCGCACGACAGGCGGCGATCGAAGCTGCTGGCCGGTCGCTGGAAAGCGATGGTCATCAACTCATCGCGCTGGACTGGTCCGAGTTTGAAAACATGGCCGATGTTTCGGAGCAGGTCTTCGAGACGGTCGTCTCGGTCAATCTGGCTGCGCTGTTTGAAGCACTGGCGCTCGATATTTCCGCTGCGGAACCACTTACGCAGGCTGTGATTGCCAACGGAAAGGCAATGAGCGGCGTGACAGTTTGGGAGCAGCTCCATGGGGGCGTTCTCGTCAGCCATGCCCTCTGGGTGCTGTTCGACAAAGTCGATGTGGTGTTAGCGCCAATGCTGGCTGGACCGCCTCCCTCGATCGGTCACTTCCCCAACAATCATGGCGACACCGCTGCCCACTTCAATCGTATGACAGCAATGGCGCCGCTAGCCACGTTGGCCAACATCGCAGGTGCGGCGGCAATCACCCTGCCCTTCGGCTCCGACGCGGCGAGCTTGCCCCTGCCAGTGCAGTTGCTGGCACCAATGGGCGGGGACATCCGCCTTTTGGCACTTGCCGGGCGATTGGAATCCGAGCAACGCTGGGCACATCGTTTTCCCGTTGCAGGCTTGTCATGACCGCTAATCCCGTGTTGCGCCTCTCGGGCGTCACCAAGCGGTTTGGCACGACGCTCGCAAACGACGCAATATCGATCGAACTGGCACGCGGGGAAGTTCTGGCGCTGCTGGGGGAAAACGGCGCTGGTAAGACCACGCTGATGAGCATTCTGTTTGGCCACTACACGCCTGATGCCGGCACGGTCGAGGTCGGCGGTGTCCAGCTGCCCCCAGGCAAGCCGCGGGCGGCAATCCGGGCAGGCGTAGGCATGGTTCACCAGCATTTTTCGCTCGCAGGTAATCTATCCGTGCTCGACAATGTCATGACTGGCACCGAAAGCCTGTGGCAGCTCAGGTCCTCGACCGGAGAAGCGCGCCGGAAGCTCCTTTCCATTGCCGAGCGCTTCGGGCTAGGTGTTGATCCCGATGCGCGTGTCGGTGACCTATCTGTGGGCGAGCAGCAGCGCGTCGAAATTCTCAAGGCGCTCTTCAACGAGGCCAAGATCCTGATCCTGGACGAGCCGACGGCTGTGCTCACCAATATCGAGGCCGAAACGCTGTTCGCCACGCTCCGCGTCATGGCGCAAAGCGGGCTGTCGCTGATTTTCATCTCGCACAAGCTCAACGAAGTCATGAATGCTGCCGATCGGGTCGTGGTGCTGCGCGGCGGCAAGGTGGTTGCCGAACGCCAAACCGGCGAGACCAGCAAGGCAGAGCTCGCCGAACTGATGGTGGGTCGCCGTGTTTCCCGGCCGGTTCGGGAGGCAGCCGTGCCCGGCGAGGTTCTGCTCGAAGCACGGAATGTTCAGGTCGCGCGCAGCCTGACAGATATAAACTTCCGCGTGCGTGCGGGCGAAACGCTCGGCATCATCGGCGTGTCAGGCAACGGGCAAAGGGCGCTGGGGCATCTGGTCTCCGGGCTGGTGCAGCACAGCGGCGGTGAATTGCTTTTGTTTGGTCAATCGGCCAGCCGAACCAGCGTGCGCAAGCTGATCGAGGCTGGTGTCGGCCGGGTACCCGAGGACCGCAATGCCGAAGGGGCCATAGGGGAAATGGCAATTTGGGAAAATGCCATCCTGGAACGTATCTGGGCGTTTTCAAGCAATGGCCTCGTCGACCGAAAGGCCGCACGAGAGTTCACTAGCCGCATCATCGAAGGGTTCGATGTGCGCGGCGGTACACCCGACAGTCGCACGCGGCTTCTTTCCGGCGGCAATATGCAAAAGTTGATCCTGGGGAGGAACCTCCAGAACCGCCCGCGAATCCTGATCGCCGCCCAACCTACCCGCGGGCTGGATGAAGGGGCTATCGCCGCTGTTCACACCCGCATTCTCCAGGCGCGCCATGCTGGGACAGGTGTGCTGCTGATTTCCGAAGATTTGGACGAGGTCATCAATCTGGCCGATCGCATCCAGGCGATCGTCAAGGGCCGGTTGTCCCCGCCGGTGCCAGCCGAGCAAGCCGACGCCCGCATGCTGGGATTGATGATGGCTGGCGAGTGGCCCGGAGAAGGAAAAATCCATCATGCGTCTTGAGCGCCGCGCCCATCGTCCAGTGGCGCTGGTGCTGCTTGCGCCTGTCATCGCAATCGTCGCCGCCCTCGCCATTTCGGGGGTGCTGATCGCCATCGCGGGTGCGCCAGTGCTTGAAGCCTACCGGCTGATCCTGACAGGGGCCTTTGGCACAAGGCTGGGCTTCACCGAAACCCTTACGCGCGCCACCCCGCTGATGCTGACGGGGCTTGCGGCGGCTGTCGCCTTTCGGGCGCGCGTGTGGAACATCGGCGCGGAAGGCCAGTTTTACCTCGGCGCCATTGCCGTGGCTGCAGCGGCGGCCACGGTGTTTTCCGGCTGGCCGCCTTATCTGCTGATCCCAGCCGCCCTGGGGATTGGTGCAATCGCAGGCATGGTCATGCTGCTGGTGCCGCTGGGGCTTCGTCTGCGGTTCGGCGTCGATGAGGTTGTCACGAGCCTTTTGCTCAATTTCGTCGTGGTCTTGTTCGTGTCGATGATGATCGAGGGACCGCTCAAGGACCCATTGGCGTTCGGCTGGCCACAGTCGATTCCGCTACCCCTGGACGCCATGTTGCCCAAGCTGATCGAGCGCACACGGCTCCATGTCGGGCTTGTTGTTGCCGTCGTCATCGCGGTGCTGGTCTACTTTCTCCAATCGCGCACTGTATTTGGCATGCAGTCCCGTGCTGCAGGCCTCAGTCCTACGGCGGCCGTTTTTTCAGGGGTGCCGCTGGCCAAAACCCTGATCAAGGTCGCCTGCCTATCCGGCGGCCTTGCGGGGCTCGCCGGCGCAATTGAGGTGATGGGCGTAAAAGGATATGTCACGACCGATCTTTCGCCCGGCTATGGCTATTCGGGTATTATCGTGGCCATGCTGGCTAATTTGCATCCCATCGGGGTGATCGCTGCAGCGCTATTTACCGCCACCATGTTCGTTGGCGCTGACAGCATGGGCCGGGCCTTGGGCATTCCCAGCTACATTGCCGACGTGACTGTTGCACTCACGCTGCTAACCATGCTCGTCTCCATCCTTTTCACCCAATATTGGATCCGACGCTGATGGAGTTGCTGGAGATATTCACCTCGGCTGGTATCTGGGGCGCCGTGCTCCGCATCGCCACCCCGCTTATATTCGGAACCTTGGGTGCGCTGGTTTGCGAGCGCGCGGGCGTGCTGAACCTTGGCATCGAAGGCATTATGACGTTCGGCGCCATGATCGGCTGGCTCACTGTTTTCAGCGGCGGCGATCTGTGGGTGGGGCTGCTCGCTGCCGCGATCTTCGGCGCCTTATTTGGCCTGCTTCATGCGGGAATGACAGTGACGTTGGGGCTGTCGCAACATGTTACCGGACTGGGGATAACGCTGCTTGCATCGAGCCTGAGTTACTTTGTCTTCCGGCTGGCCGTGCCCCTGGCATCTTCACCTCCGACCATCGAGCCCTTCCGGCCACTGGTGATACCCTTCTTGAGCGAATTGCCCTTCTTGGGGGATGCGCTGTTCAACCAGACGGCCCCGACTTACCTCGCAATATTGTTGGCCGGTGTCCTTGCCTATGGGCTGTTCCGTACGCCACTCGGTCTTGCCGTACGCATGACGGGCGAGAACCCGCATGGAGCGGAAGCGCAGGGCGTCAATCCGATAGCCATTCGCGTCGGCGCGGTGATGGTGGGCAGCGCCCTCATGGGCGTCGGCGGCGCGTTCCTGACGCTTTCGGCATTCAACAGCTTCTTTCCCACAATGGTGCAGGGCCGCGGTTGGGTGTGCATTGCGCTGGTGGTGTTCGCCTCTTGGCGGCCCGGCCGTGCACTCCTGGGCGCCTTGCTATTTGCCTTATTCGACGCCTATCAGTTGCGCTTGCAGGCGGTGCTCGGCAAGGCCGTGCCGTACCAGCTGTTCTTGATGGTGCCCTATGTGCTCTCGATCGTCGCGCTCATCGTGATGGCCCGTCGTGCGCGCGTCCCACAAGCCCTGATGCAACCCTATCGCCGCGGCGAGCGGTGAGGATGCCCAACAATTAGCATTAGCATTGGACCACCTTGCTTTCAGGGGGCTACATAGGCAGTTTCTGAACCAAGTTTTCGTTGCCCCTACCAGGCGTAAGCGCAGCCCATGGCTTCGCAGTTACCGGCACGCCGCCCAAGCTATAGGCTAGTCCCGACACCTTACTGGTTGACGCCCGCTACAGTTTCTGACGGTAGCGGCAGGCCCGTGCTTTCAACCAAAGCAAACTGGGCCTTGCTTGTCCCTTCTTGTTCAATCCCATTTTCGTAATTGAGCAGGTGCGGCGGTGGCATATGAATTTCAATGTCGCCGATCGACGCTGCGGCGTCCCGATAGCTGCAAAGCAAGCGATCGCGGGATCGATTTTGAGTGGTCCTCAAGACGTCAGCCGGAGTAATACCAACCAGCCTTCCCTCGATAACTGCAACGCGCCCGCCTACCTGGCAAATCTCAAGCACCTTGGGCGTTCTGAAGGCCGCCGCTGTATGGCCTGCGGAGATCCACTGCAGAAGCTCTGCGCGCATTGCTTTAGCGTCTAAGAATTGAACTATGTTTCAACTGTGCCCTGGCTGTCTTCAAGGGGCTGCGAAGTGATCGGTGGTTGTGCGGCTTCTACGGCAGCAGGCTCCCAGTGTTGATCGACAAGGCAGGCAGCCCCACGCTGAGACAACTAGCTGCAGAACTTCGCCCGCACTTCGCACAAGAACATTTCTGTCCAGTTCATGCAGCACTCCGATCAGTAGAGGTCGCACGAATAACACGTGCCAAGGTAAGTCCCTGCACCACCAGCGTGATAACCACTACCAGATAGGTGCAAGCCAGGATTGTCGACTTGTGTGGCCCCTCCGGAAGGGACAACGATAGTGCTACCGAGATGCCGCCGCGCAGACCGCCCCATGTCAGTGCCACAACGGTGCCCGGAACAAAGCTCATCCACCGCGAAAGGACTGCTGTTGGCAAGACAACTGCAAAATAGCGTCCGGCAAGCGCTAGGGGTATGGCCAGAACCGGCAACCATCCGAAGCTAGCGTCAAGGCGCAAGACCAGGACCTCCAGTCCTATCAGCATGAAGAGGACGGCATTGAGGATCTCGTCTACCAGCGTCCAGAAACCAAAGAGATAGCGTTGGGTCTGCTCACTCATGGCCCGACCTGGTCCACGATTCCCGATCAGCAATCCAGCGACAACAACCGCCAACGGGCCGCTGGCGCCAAGACGAGCGGCAAAGGCGTATGCTCCCGCAACAAGTGCCTGAGAGATCAACACCTCAAGTGAGTAGTTGTCGATTGCATGCATTGCCCGATAGGCGAGGTAACCGCCGATCAACCCGAGAACTATCCCCCCTACTGCCTCAACAACCAGAAGGTGAAGGACGCCGCTGAAACCGGTCGCGCCATGTCCTGTACCGGCAGCAATCGAGAGAATGACCGCAAAAACAACAACGCCTATACCGTCATTGAACAAAGACTCCCCGCTCATGTCGATCTCAAGGACTTCAGGGACTTTGATGGCTTTCAGCGTCGCGAGAACGGCCACTGGATCTGTCGGGCTGATCAAAGCACCAAACACCATGGCCCACCACAAAAGGGATCGATTGGCCCAGCAGATTGGAAAGCGCCCACAAGCCTGTTCCGATAAGCCCTGTTGAGATCAATACACCCAGAGTTGCCATCGAACCGACAACCCATTCCCGTTTGCGCAACGCGACAAAGTCGACATGGAGCGCACCGGCAAACAACAGGAAGGCGAGCATGCCCTCAAGTACAGTCTGCTGAAAGTCGATCTGCTGCACCACCTGAGTAAGATCGTCGTAGAGAGTGACCTCAGGCACAGCCAACTCCAGCAGCAACAGCAGTATAGATGCGGCCAATCCCATGACCAGCACACCCACAGTATCAGGCAAATGGAAGAAGCGTTGATTGATCCAGCCGAAGCAGGCTGTTAGCACCAGCAGTAAAGCTATGAGTTCGATTACGGACATGCCTGCTCTGTGTCTACTCCGCAGCTGGTGGCGCTGACTGGCTGAATGTCTAAAGACAACAGAGCGGCACGAATGCAGTTCCTGCCCGGATGCCGGTTGGTGGCGAATAGGCACCCAGCGACTCTGCTTCGCGGGCGTGTTTCAAGTGCCAAGAGGTTCGCGGGCCTTGATCAGTTGAACATAGACCTTAGCGATGCTGCCAGCCTAATGACCTTCTCTGATCTCAAATGCTGCCACGGCGATTAGCTTCAAAACTCGCTCTGCATAGCATTGGCTGAATCCGATCAGAGATACGAGTTAAAGCGTATACCTACCTGCTCTTGCCCTGTTTCAGGCGTGCGGCTCCGCCTTGTCCTTTTTGAGCCTGCGTCCAAGAGCCCTGGTCATCGGTGCCCCCGTGAGGCCGTGTGCCACGACAGAACCGCAGATCACCAGACTTACGGCATGCCAGATCACCGCCTCTCCCGTTCGGTGCTCCATCATCGAGGCGTAGTAGATTGCGGCCACTGCGATGGGACCAAACCAGCCCACGAACAATGCCTCGGACCTCGTGCGGATGTCGCGCATAAACGGCCGCAGCAGAAGCAGTACCGGCGGACGGCGGAACAGGAGAACAGCGGCGACAAGGATGAGGCCGCTCCAACCCAGGTCAAACCAGCCCTTCCAAGGCAGAACAGTGCCAAACAGAATGAAGATCGGAATTGCGAAGAGACGGTTCACCGCCTCTTGCCCATGCTCCTCATTTTGTCGGTCTTCCTGGCTGATGACATGCGTGAACATGGCGCCTGCGGCAAAAACCAGGAGCACCTCGTCGCTTTTGATGAGCCGTCCCACTCCCACCGCAAACAAAGCCAGTGCCACTGTGTGAACGAGACGCTATTCACTCTTTATCGAATGGTGCCGCTCAGCCGATTGCAAGAGCCTGGCCGCACCGTAGCCGATGGCCATGTGTGAATTGTTTCGAGTGGCTCTAGCGCGCCGAAAATGTGGTGATGGGCTATGTACGCTGGACCGATCACAACCTAAGGCTCAGCATTCGCATCGAACACCACAGAACTGGCGAAATGGGAGAACATCCACTTTCCGACGGTGACTAGCTTTTCTATCCAGAAGCCGAGGAGATATTGTCACTTGTTCACAAGCAAGCCACCCAACAATCCTGGGACACGGGGGGTGTCAGTTGCTCCAGGGCGATAGTCATAGCCTTCATGAGCTTTTCCCCGGTCACCGGTTTCGTGACCCAGGGAGTAGATGCGGCGTTGGGCCAGGCATGCGGGTCGTACCCTGAGACATAAAGAAAGGGTGTTGCTCGTTCTTGCAGCACTTGCACCAGAGGAGCGCAATCGCCGTCTCTAAGTTTAACATCGACAAGAACGAGGTCGAATGCCTTGGCAGCAACGCGCTCCAGGGCATCAGCGCAACTTCCGGCCAATTCAGCGCCGGGGTAGCCTAACCCATACAAGACTTGTTGAATGTCGACCGCCATCAAGAAATCGTCCTCAACGATCAGGATTGATCTCGGCGCGGTGGTCTCAAATGGGTGCATGTTGATATTCGTCAACTTGAGCCAACCCACGACGAAGTGCAACTTGCAGGTCAGCGGGTGAGAAAGGCTTGGGAAGTACCGGGGAGTTGCCGCATTGATAAGGGACGTCGCGCGCGACGTATCCGGTGATAAAAACCACCGCGATTCCCATGTCCCGGCATGCTGAAGCAACGGCCAAGCTGGTGGTCTTACCCAGATTGATGTCGAGCAGCGCAAGTTCGGGCCTACACTTATTCAGCAAAGCGAAAGCGTCAGCCTCGGTATGGGCAGTGCCATCGACGGCCCATCCCAGGTCGGCCAGATAGTCCTGGATCATCAATGAGATGAGCGGTTCGTCTTCGACCAGAATAGCATTGTGCTGGTGCATCGCTTCCCGCCACCGCTAAGAGGCCTCGTCGTTAAGCAATGATGAACACTATGTGTGTTCGCTAGCGAATGCTGCCCCATGTACGCTTGCTGACAGTTCGCCTTGTTGATGTCGGTTTTGTCAGGCACAAGGAGGCATCGTTAGCTTGTTTAGGGCGCCGACGCTTGGGAGTTCAGTCTTTGCTCTTGCCCCAAATGGGAGAGAGCACATGCCTCTTGAACAATCTGCTGTCCGCAATCGACTGCTGGCTCTTCTGGAGCCAAAGGACTTTGCCCAAATCGCCAGCTATCTAGAGCCAATCGAGCTGCCGCAAGGCTTTCAAATCTCGCGGCACGACCAGCCGATTGAATACGGTTACTTCATGGATAGCGGCATCGGCTCTGCCGTGGCTGTTTCGCCTGAAAACCATAAGGCTGAGGCCGGAATCATCGGGCGCGAGGGCTTGCTGCCTGTGGCCCTCGTATTGGGATGTGGCAGCGCTCCATATGACTGTGTTGTGCAGGTTGCTGGATATGGCCACCGGATCACGCAAAGCGCCCTGGCCGAGATTCTGGCCAGCAATCAAACTATTCGAACGCTGTTCTTGAGATTTGCCCATACGCTTTTGGTGCAGGGCTCATACACAGCTCTATCCAACGCCACTCATCATGTTGAAGAGCGCTTGGCCCGTTGGCTGCTGATGTGCCACGACCGCGCTGAAGGCAGCACAATTGCCCTCACCCATGAGTTCTTATCCATTATGCTGGCAGTACGCAGGCCCAGCGTTACGACCGCGTTGCATGTCCTTGAGGGTAACCACTTCATCAACTCCGACCGCGGCCTGATCACGATCAGGAATCGTGGCGCTATGGAAGTTTTTGCCAGCGATGCCTACGGCATTCCGGAGCGGGAGTATCATAACACCATCGGCGACATGCGTTGACACAATCCAGGGGGCTCCTGACGCTGCAACCACGAAGGCACCGCAATGGAACGGTTCTACTTTGACTTTTATGACGACGAGGTGGAGGTGGGCCATGACACCGAGGGTACTGAGTTGCCCGACGCACCAGCGGCCCTCAAGGAAGCAAGAATGTCCTTGGCCGAGTTGACCAAGGACGTGCTGTCCAGTTCAGGTCCAAGGCGTATTCTTCAGATCAAGGTCAGGGACGGTGACGGTGAACCGGTCTTGATGTGCTCGGTTGTTTTTGAAGCGCACTCGATCAGGCCAGCTTCCTAGAACTTCCGGTTGACGGACCAGATAGTCAGCGGACTAAAGCTTCGGGTGTTGTGAGCTTTCTCAAGGTCGCTCCAACAAGCCGAGGCCGCATCGTCCAAGCGAGATGCCTTGGCCACGCAGATGGGAAGCCGCAGCGAGATAGACATCGGGCAACCGCCGCGCGAGCATTTCGGTGACGACGCCTATTTTCTTGAATGCCATCACCCAAAAATGGCCTTGCTGGACTTCACCCGGACGTTGTTGGTCGCGTAGGTTGGTATCGGGTTTTTGGGGGATCGCGGTGTCTGAACAGGTTTTGGGGCAAGCCAGCGGCAGCCGGGAATATGTGCAGCCGGTAATGGCGGGGGCGTTGGCGGCCGTTGTGGGGTATGCCAGTACGTTCACGCTGGTGCTGGCGGCGCTAACGGCGTCGGGGGCTTCGCCGCAGCAAGCGGGTTCGGGCCTCATGACCGTTTGCATCGCCATTGGGCTGCTCAATATTGCGGTGAGTGCGCGCGTGCGCCTGCCGGTGAGCTTTGCTTGGTCCACGCCAGCGGCCGCTTTTCTGCTGACAGTGGGGGAGCCGGTGGGCGGCTTTCCGGCGGTGGCTGGTGCATTTGTGCTGGCCGCCCTGTTGATTCTTCTGACCGGGCTGATCAGGCCACTCGCGCGGCTTGTTGCAGCTATTCCGGCGCCGATTGCCAATGCCATGCTCGCAGGCATGCTGCTGCCGCTTTGCCTCGCGCCGATTAGCGCTGTCAGCGAAGTGCCGGCCTTGGCGCTGCCAATCCTGGTGGCATGGGTGCTGGGGCTGCGCTTTGCGCGCCGTTACGCCGTGCCTATCGCCGTGGTTGTGACGGGCATTGTGCTGGCGTTCACCACGCATTTGCCGGTCGGGGCGCTGGATGGGAGCTGGCCCGCATTCGTTCCGGTAATGCCGATCTTTACGGTCGACGCGATTACCAGAATCGGGTTGCCGATCTATGTTGTGACGATGGCGTCGCAGAACTTGCCGGGCCTCGCCGTGTTGCGCGCCAATGGCTTTGAGCCAAAGCCGGGCCCTTTGTTTGTGCTGACGGGACTCGCTAGCGGCGCGTCGGCATTGTTGGGTGGGCACACCAGCAATCTTGCGGCCATAACGGCAGCGATCTGTGCCGGACCTGAAGCGCACCCGGACCCTGGCAAACGCTGGCCAGCGCCGATTGCAGCGGGAGCGGTTTATCTCCTGCTGGCCGGTGGGGCGAGCCTGGCCGCAGCGTTTATTGCTGCATCGCCGCCGGTACTGATCCAGGCCGTGGCAGGCTTGGCGCTGTTGTCCAGTCTTGCGGGAGCACTCTCGGGCGCCTTGGCGCATGAGGAGACGCGGCTGCCGGCAGTTTTCACCTTTGTCACGACTGCCTCGGGAATCAGCGTGCTGGCGATCGGCGCGCCGTTCTGGGGATTACTGGGTGGCATCGCCATTTTGCTGCTATTGCGCAGCGAAAAGGCTGCGGCGCACGGATGAGCGCCTTTCATGCCGTTGTATTGGCTGGCGGCGAAGGACGACGGCTAGGTGGTGTGCGAAAGGCGGATCTGCGTGTCGGTGGTGCGCCGCTGATCGACAGAGTCACTCGAGTTCTGGGCGGTGCAGAGCGGCCGCTGCTGATTTCCACTGGTCCTCTCGGGCGTGAATGGCCTTTGCCGCCCGGTTTCAAGGGCGTGAGCGATCTTGCCCGAAGCGGCGGCGGGCCAATGGCCGGACTGGTTGCCACGGTCGCAACACTGAAAAGTCGGGGTATCGTAGGCGGATTGCTGGTGTCGGTGGCGGTCGATACGCCCTTTCTACCCAGTGATTTCGTCCCGAGGCTGGTGGATGGGCTCGGACCCGCCCCTGCTGCATATGCGTGTTGGAACGGGTCGTTCTATCCGACTAATGCCGTGTGGCGGCTGGATGCAATCCATGACCTGCCGGAACGGCAAGGTGAGATCGGCAGTCTTAAATCCCTTCATGAAAGTTTGGGCGCCCAGCGCGTCGCCTGGGACGAGTTGCCGGAAGACCCATTTGCCAACGTCAACACGCCACAGGACCTCCTTGCGATGGAAGCAAGAGCAAAGCTGCACGGGGACTTGTGAGGAGTTATTCACATGGCATCCAATTTGTGCTTGGCAAAGCAAATCAAGTTGGGTACATGGACCACGCCTTCGGTTCGAGGGCGCCCGATAAAGTGTTCCGCGATAGCTCAGTTGGTAGAGCGTTCGACTGTTAATCGAATGGTCGCTGGTTCGAGTCCAGCTCGCGGAGCCAATCGGATTTCTTCCGAAATCCCCTGAAGACCCACCTGCCCTTGCTTCGGCAGGCCCAGCAGGTTAGGGGTGCGGCTGTTTCCAGTTTCTCGGACATCCCCCTGATGGATACCGTATCCAGCAAGGCCGCGCCGGCCGTGCAACGCACTTCGCTCGTCATCATTCTGGCCGTCAGTGCTTCGCACCTGATCAACGATTTGATGCAGTTCCTCCTGCCGGCATTGTATCCGCTGCTCAAGGAAGCTTACGGGCTCGACTATGTGCAGATCGGACTGATTACGCTGGCGCAGCAGATGACCGCGTCGATTCTGCAGCCAGTAGTTGGGTTTTATACCGATCTCAGGCCGAAGCCTTATGCGCTGGCTGTGTCGATGGTCTTTGCCGTGGTTGGGGTTAGCCTGTTGGCGACAGCGAACAGCTTCGGCCTGTTAGTACTGGCGGCAATGGTCGGCGGTATCGGTTCGGCCATTTTCCACCCCGAGGCCTCGCGTGTGGCGCGGCTGGCGTCCGGCGGGCGGCTGGGTTTTGCCCAATCACTGTTTCAGGTAGGCGGTAATCTCGGCACGTCCATCGGGCCGCTCGCCGCCGCCTATTTTCTTTTGCCACGTGGGCAAGGCAGCGCTGCGTGGTTCGCCATTGTGGCTGTGACGGCGCTGGTGATTCTGTCCGCTGTCGGCCGGTGGTATGCGGCCCATCAGCGGGCCCATTCGGGTAAGCCGGTGATCAAGGCGGCGCAACAGATCCTGTCGCGCAAGCGGCTGACAATTGCGTTCCTGGTGATCGGTGCGCTGCTGCTCAGCAAGTACGTTTATATTGCTTCAATCACGAGCTACTACAGCTTCTTCCTGATCGAGAAGTTCGGACTGACAGCGGAGGAAGCGCAGCTTTATCTGTTCCTGTTCCTGGGGGCGATTGCGGCGGGCACATTTATTGGTGGGCCGGTGGGCGATCGTTTCGGGCGCCTGACGGTGATCTGGGTTTCGATCGTGGGCGCCCTGCCCTTCACGCTGCTGCTGCCGCACATGAACCTCTCCGGCACCGCGATCGTGAGCATCGCCGTTGGGCTGATTCTATCTTCAGCGTTCTCAGCCATCGTGGTCTATGCGCAGGACCTGGTGCCCGGCAAGGTGGGCATGGTCGCCGGTTTCGTGTTCGGTTTCGCATTCGGCATCGGCGCTATTGGCGCAGCGGTGATCGGTGCGCTGGCCGACGTCACTGGCATTGTTTATGTTTTCAAACTAACTGCGTTGCTGCCGTTCTTGGGCTTCCTGACCATTTTCCTGCCCCGAGCACGTGAATTGCACTCAAACCTTAAGGAGCCAGCATGAGCGACGGCACCGGACTTGATAGCGAAAGCCAGATCACCCTGACGCGAACCATCAACGCGCATGTGGATGATGTGTTTGCCGCGTGGACTGATCCTGCCCTGATCGAGCAATGGCAGGCCGACGAGGCTGAACTCGATGCGTTCGAGGGCGGGGAATACCGGTTCACCACCTTTGGCGATGATAAGGATGCAGAGGATCACACGGTCAGCGGAGAGATCCTGCAGTTCGTCGAAAATCAGAAGCTCGTCATGTCCTGGGTGCACAAGGACCAGGAGACCGACGAGGACGATCTGATCTTTGTTCTGGAAGTCCTGTTCAAGGCTTTGGATGACCGGACGCAGATCACCCTAACCGAACGCGGGCTAGCCCATGCCGACCCGGAATCCCGCATTTTCTCCATTGAGGCGTGGAGCGCCGCTCTAGAGAATTTGGCCGAGGTGATCGAATAGGAGAGGCAGGGCCTCGGCTGCAAGGCGGCGGCAAGCCGCCAGTGTTCAGGAAATCATATTCTGCCATCCGCCAAGCGACGCAGCACGTTTGCTTCCCGACGGCCTGAGGAGAAATGCTGTGCCTGATCAGTCCGTTGTGGCTTGCTGACAGTGGGTGGGGCACCTAGGTTCGGACTGTTCCTGCATAAGAAGAATGATCCATGTCCAAGCACCAAGATCTCCTGTCCGCCATCGGCAATACGCCGCTGATCCGGCTCAATCGCGTTTCTGAACTCACGGGCTGCGAGATCTGGGGCAAGGCGGAGTTCCTGAATCCAGGCCAGTCGGTGAAAGACCGCGCGGCCCTTTTCATTATTCATGACGCCGTCCAATCGGGCGCATTGAAGCCCGGTGGCACGATCGTGGAGGGTACGGCAGGTAATACCGGCATCGGTCTGACGCTGGTAGCCAATGCTCTTGGGTTCAAGTCGGTGATTGTTATTCCCGAAACCCAGAGCCAGGAGAAAAAGGACGCCTTGCGCCTTTATGGGGCCGAGTTGATCGAGGTTCCCGCCAAACCCTACAGGAACCCCAACAACTACATCAAGATTTCTGGCCGGCTGGCGGAAAAGCTCAATCGGGAACTACCCGGTGGCGCCATCTGGGCCAACCAGTTCGACAATGTATCCAACAGGCGCGCGCATGTTGAAACCACCGGACCCGAGATCTGGCAGCAGACCAATGGCCGGATTGACGGGTTTATCTGCGCGGTTGGTTCAGGAGGAACGCTGGCCGGCGTCGCCGAAGCCTTGCGGGCGCGCAGCGCAGACGTGAAGATCGGGCTGGCCGATCCGGAAGGCGCTGCGCTCTACAATTTCTACGCAAATGGTGAGCTTAAATCGTCTGGGAATTCCATCACCGAGGGCATTGGGCAAGGCCGTATAACGGCAAACCTTGAAGGGTTAACGGTCGACCACCCCTACCAAATTTCCGATGCAGAGGCCCTGCCCTATATCTTTGACCTGCTGGAGCATGAGGGGCTGTGCCTCGGCGGCTCGAGCGCCATCAACGTTGCAGGCGCCGTGCGTATGGCGCGGGAAATGGGTCCGGGCAAAACCATTGTCACCATCCTATGCGACTACGGCAATCGTTATGCCAGCAAGATCTATAATCCGGAATTTCTCCGTGCAAAGGGGCTGCCTACCCCGCGTTGGATGGAGAATCGTACACCAGTCGATATTTCCAGCGTGATCGAAGCAGAGGTAAGCTGAGCCGAACTGGCTTGAGGCCATTGTGACGCGGCGGCGGCCTGATATGGTGCGCACCTGTGAAACGAGGCCAAAGCATTGATTGGTATCAGCGATATCCTCAAGACTGTGATCGCCGACTTCAGCGTGCTTGCGGCGCTGACGGGTATGGTTTACCTGCTGGCCGCCGTGTGCGCGGTGCGGGAAATCATGATTTCACGAACGTCGCAGGGCTCCATCGCCTGGCTGCTGTCGCTCGCCTTGCTCCCTTTTCCCACGGCCTTCCTGTACCTGATCTTTGGCTGGAAGGCCTTTGACGACTACGCCACCGACCGGATCCGCAATGGCCGAGCGGCCCGCCCGCTTAGGGCCAAGGACTTGGCGTTGATTGACCGCGAAACGAGTCATCTCTGGCCGGTTCAGGTCAAGGTTTCGGAAGTGCCGTTTTTAAACGGAAACGAGGTGGAAATCCTTGTTGATGGTCAGGCGACATTCGATTCCATCTTTGAAGGCATTGGCAAGGCGAAACGTTATCTGCTGGTGCAGTTCTATATCGTGCGCGACGACGCCCTGGGCAAGGAACTTGCTGAGCGCCTGATCGAGCGGGCCAATGCAGGTGTCCAAGTCTACCTCCTTTATGATGATGTTGGAAGCACGGGAATGCCCAAGCGCTACCGCAAGCAATTGCGGGATGCGGGAGTTAAGGTTGCCGGCTTCAATCAGAGACACAAGTTCCTGCGCATCTACGGGCCGACGCGCATCAACTATCGTAATCACCGCAAGATCGTGGTTGTAGATGGCGAGCATGCCTGGGTGGGCGGGCACAATGTTGGGATGGAATATCTCGGCGCAGACCCGAAATATGGGCGCTGGCGCGATACTCATGTCCGCATCTCGGGGCCTGCGACGCTCAGTTGTGCCCTGCTGTTTCGTGAAGATTGGGAATGGGCAACGGGCGAGACGCTGCCAGCGACACCACCGGAAACAGTGGCTACCCCTGGAGATCAGTCTGTTCTGGTGATGGGTAGCGGCCCCGCCGATAAACTCGAAGAATGCGCCATTGCCTTTACCGACATTATCGGGCGAGCACGGGAGCGGCTTTGGATCGTCAGCCCCTACTTCGTGCCCGATACTGACATCCGCACGGCGCTGTTTGCCGCCAAGCTCCGGGGCGTGGACGTACGCATCATGTTGCCGGATCGGCCCGATCATCTGATGGTCTGGCTCGCCAGCATCGCCCATGCGGACAGCATGGTCGAGCATAATGTCGATGTGTACCGCTATGTGGATGGCTTCCTTCACCAGAAGGTCGTCCTTATGGACGATCAAATCGCCACTATCGGAAGCGTCAATTTCGACAATCGCTCATTCGCTATCAATTTCGAAATTACGCTCTGGTTCACCGACAAAAAGACCATTGAAGGCGTGGAAGCCATGTTGCTGGACGATTTCAAGATGTGCCGACAAGTGGGTGCCGATGAAGTCAAAAGCCGGGCTCTGCCCATGCGTTTTCTGACGCAGGCTGCCCGCCTGCTCTCGCCCGTTCTGTAAGACTTGTGACATGACCGAGTTCCTGTTTCGCCAAGATAGCTATCTCCGCTCCACGCCAGCGATTGTGACCGCGGTGACAGAGAATGGCGGCATAGTGGTTGATCGCACCGTGCTCTATGCCGCATCGGGCGGACAGCCAGGCGATATGGGTGAGCTTGTGCTGGAGAATGGATCGATCGTCTCGATCGTGGACACGATACATCCCGGTGGCGACAAGACCCAGATTGTTCATGTGTCAGGTGCCGGGGCAGCGCCAGTGCGGGTGGGCGAGCAGGTCGTGATGCAGGTGGATTGGGAGCGGCGCTACCGGCTGATGCGCATGCACACCGCCCTTCACCTGCTATCAGTGGCTCTTCCCTTCCCCGTTACCGGCGGCTCCGTAGGGGAAAGCAAGGGCCGGCTCGACTTCAGCATGCCGGAGGTACCCGGTGGTCTCGAAGCACTGCAAGCCAGGCTGAACAGCATGGTGGCTGAAGCGCATCCGGTTACGGAAGAATGGATCACCGATGAGCAGATGCAGGCTAATCCCGATCTGATCAAGACCATGAATGTGAAGCCGCCCATTGGCCAAGGTCGCGTACGGTTGATCCGCATAGGCTCGGTGGATCTGCAGCCATGCGGGGGCACGCATGTGCGCAACACCAGCGAGATCGGCAGCCTTGCCTTGGGCAAGATTGAGAACAAGGGCAAGCAGAACAGGCGAGTGAACTTGCTGTTCGCGGAATAGCTGGGCTATTCGGGCTGCCGATCAGCGTACCGGCGGCGCATAGAGCAGGCCGCCATTGGTCCAAAGGGCATTTTGCCCGCGTAACAGAGCCGCTCCGGTTTGCGGACCGAAATGCCGATCATAGAGCTCCGCATAGTTGCCGGCAGCGCGAATTGCATCGGCCATGAAGCTGCGTTTGAGGCCAAGGGGAGAGCCGAAGTCGCCTTCTACTCCGAGGATACGTCTGATCGCGGGGTTACGCGAGGCGGAGAGCGACTCGATGTTGAGCGAGGTTATGCCAACCTCTTCGGCGTTGATCAGGGCAAACAATGTCCAGCGGACAATGCTGAACCATTGCTGATCACCTTCGCGAACCAAAGGACCAAGCAGTTCTTTGGAAATGCGTTCCGGGAGAATGCGGTGAGCGCTGGGGTCGGGCAGAGCGCGGCGAATGGCCTGGAGGTTGCGACCAGACGCTGAAACAGCTTGGCAGAAGCCATTCTGGTAGGCGAGGGAAAGGTCGCTGACCTCTTCGTAGGGTACTTCGGTGTAAAGAGCCTGATTGGCGAAGAAGAACTCTTGGATACGTTCCAATTCCTCTCCGGCGTCAAGGACACAGACGCTAATATCTTCAAGTTCGAAAGCGGAAACCAGGCCGAGGGATTGTGGGACCAGGAACGACTGCCCGTCGAAAAAGGCGGTGCCCACATAGGTCGCGCCGTAAAGCGTGTCGCGACGCTCGGTCCATGGACCGCTCCGCGTCAAAACGTCGACCATGCCAGTTTGCAGGGGAGCGAAGCGCGTTTCCCCGCGCAGGGACCGGAATTGGATAAGGTTCGGATCGCCCAACACGGCGGCGGCCAAGGCGCGGCAGAAATCGACGTCAAAGCCAACCCAGCGCCCTTCTGCATCCTGCTGCGCAAAGCCGGGCGTTGGGTCTGATGCACCACAGATCAGGAAGCCGCGTTCGCGCACGGCTTCCAGAGTAGATTGGGCGACAGCCGGCACGGCAAAGGCGACCAGGATTGCAAGAACCCCGGCCAGACGGGCCAACACTGTTTGCTTTAAACTCAATCGGCGATCTCCCCCGCTAGCGGCGCCATATTGGACGGCGTGGCTGCGGGGTCAAGGCACAGCAACGTGTGTCCAATGAGCGCGGCAGGACGAGGTTGCTTTAGTGCAGGATCTGGCTGAGGAACAGTTTGGTGCGCTCATGCTGGGGATTGCTGAAGAAGTTTTCCGGATCGTTCTGTTCGACGATCTGGCCCTGATCCATGAAGATAACGCGGTTGGCGACCTGACGGGCGAAGCCCATTTCGTGGGTCACGCAAATCATAGTCATGCCTTCTTCGGCGAGGCTGATCATGACCTCGAGCACTTCCTTGACCATTTCAGGGTCCAGCGCTGACGTCGGTTCGTCGAACAGCATGATGCGCGGCTGCATGCAAAGGGAGCGGGCGATCGCTACGCGCTGCTGCTGACCGCCGGATAATTGGCCGGGGAATTTGCTGGCCTGTTCGGGAATCTTCACGCGCTCAAGATAGTGCATGGCAGTCGCCTCAGCTTCCGCCTTGGGTATGCCGCGCACCCAGATAGGCGCGAGGGTAAGGTTTTGCAGGATCGTCAGGTGCGGGAATAGATTGAAGTGCTGAAACACCATGCCTACTTCGCGGCGCACTTCGTCGATGCGCTTTAGATCAGCGGTCAGTTCAGTACCGTTGACGATGATCTGGCCTTCCTGATGCTCCTCAAGTCGGTTGATGCAGCGGATCAGGGTGGACTTGCCGGAGCCGGAAGGGCCGGCGATGACGATGCGCTCGCCTCGCATGACCCGCAGATTGATGTCGCGCAGCACGTGGAAATCGCCATACCATTTGTGCATGCCGATGACGTCGATGGCGACGTCCGTCTTGGAAATCTGCATGCCGGAATGGCGCGCAGAGGTCTCTGCCGTGGTTTCGGTCATTTGACTCATAACTTACCTCTTGTGCCCCGTGTCTAGGCGCCGCTCCATCCAGAGCGAGTAGCGCGACATGGCAAAACAGAAAATCCAGAACATGAACCCCGCAAACACGTAGCCCGTCACGGCTTGGGTTGGAGACGCCCAATTGATGTCGGAGCTGGCGGCCTGCACGGTATTGAGCAGATCGAAAATGCCGACAATCGATACAAGCGAGGTATCTTTGAACAGAGCAATGAAGTTGTTCACGATGCCTGGAATGACATGCTTGAGCGCTTGCGGCAGGATGATGAAATAGGTGCGCTGCCAGTAACCTAGCCCGAGCGAAGCGCCGGCCTCATATTGTCCGCGCGGCAAAGCCTGCAAGCCACCACGCACCGTCTCGGCCAGATAAGCCGAGGAGAAGAGCGTAACGCCGACCAAAGCACGCAGAAGTTTGTCCACATTCGTGCCAGTGGGCATGAACAGCGGCAGCATGATTGAGGCCATGAAAAGCACAGTGATTAGCGGCACGGCGCGCCAAAGTTCAATGAACATGACGCATAGCGTCTTGATGATCGGCAGACTGGATTGCCGGCCCAAGGCAAGCAGTATGCCTAGCGGAATCGAGCAGATGATACCGACCAGAGCGATGATGAGAGTGACCATGAGGCCACCCCATTGCTCGGTCGGCACATGACGCATGCCGAACAACCCCCCATTCAACAGGTAAAAGCTAACCACCGGAAAAACGAGAAAGAATAGAGCTGCGTTGATGCGCTTGAACGGGGCAGACGGCACTAGCAGGGGCAGAATGAGGGCGGCGCCCAAGATGAAGACGATGTTGGGGCGCCAATACTGATCTATAGGGTAGAAACCATAGATGAAGAAGTTGAAGCGGGCAGCGATATAGGCCCAGCACGCCCCTGCCCCCTCCGCGCGGCAATCTTCAACCGTGCCGCCGGGGAACACCGCGTGGCCGACGATGAAATTGTATATAGGCGGAATAGCCCAGAGAAGAAAGACGACACCCAGGATGGTCAGGATGGAGTCCGTTGGCGTTGCGAACAGATTCTTGCGCAGCCATAGGATCGGCCCATCCGTTCGGCCCGGAGCCGGCTTGGCGGGTACAGACTCATTGCGAATGAAAGCAGTGTCGGTTGTCATGGCTCTAGCGCTCCACCAGGGCCACGCGGCCATTGTACCAATTCATGAAGGCTGATGTGAGCAGGGAGAAGGTCAGATAGACCGCCATGGTCAGCGCAATGACTTCGATGGCCTTGCCCGTTTGGTTAAGCGTGGTGCCGGTGAACACATTGACCAATTCGGGATAGCCAATGGCTGCACCGAGGGACGAATTCTTTGTGAGGTTAAGGTATTGGCTCGTCAAAGGCGGCACTATCACACGCATAGCTTGGGGAATAATCACAAGCCGCAGGCGATCACCCTCCTTGAGTCCCAGCGACTGCGCCGCCTCGGTCTGACCGTGGCTGACGGCACGAATGCCGCCACGTACGTTTTCGCCGATAAAAGCTGCCGTATAGACCGTGAGCCCAAACACTAGGGCCACCAGTTCTGGCGGCAGTTGGACACCACCGCGGAAGTTGAAGCGCTCGAGAACTGGCACTTCAAAGGCGAGTTGCGCTCCTGTTGCCCAATACACGAGAGTTGGAATGCCCACAGCAAGCAGGACAAGGAGCGGCAGGGGAAAGCGTCCCTCGCTGGGCGGGCGTTCAGTTGTACGCTCAAAGGAGATCCAGCCCATGGCGAGGCCCGCCAGAGCTGACCCCGCGGCTACCAGCAGCGGGGGGACGTCCGGAAACATTGCAGTGAGCAAAGCGTAAAGGATGGTCAGGCCGAACACAAAAGCGAGGGCTGCGCGGGAAAATGGCGCGAGGCGGGTTACAGATAGCACCGCCACCAGGATGGCTGCGCCGATGATCACCGCGCCGGACACGCCGGAGATCATGTTGCCCAGCAGCGTGAAGGCAAGGAGCGCAAACAAGAAGCTGACGATCGCGTCGGCGACTTTGGAAGCCAGCACGACGGCAGAAGGGTAGCGACCAGTGGCTGTGCGGACCCGTGTGGCCCAGACGCCGATAGTGATCGCCGCCGTGACGGATAGCGCAATGGCCACCAGAACCCAGGTAAACTCATGGTCCGGCAAGGGCCGCGGCACCATCAAACCGCGCTGGTTGATGAAAATATCGAGCGGTAGCTCGAACGACTGGCGCACTGCCGGCATAGCCTTCAGCACTGCGAAGTACCAAAAGAACAGTTGCAGCAACAGTGGGAGGTTGCGGATGGTCTCGATGTAGACCGTAGCCACCCGCGCGATGAGCCAGTTGGAGGACAGGCGCGCTATGCCCAGGGTGAAACCAAGCAGCGTTGCGAAGAAGATGCCGATAGCGGCGACCAGCAATGTATTCAGCAGGCCGGCCAGAAATGCCTCCCAGTAGAGCGACGTGCGACTCCAGGGAAATAGCGTGAAACTGATGTCGAAACCCGCGGTGCGGAACAGGAAATCAAAGCCCGTTGTCTTGTTCTGCGCTGCTAGGTTCTGGGCCGTGTTGAGAACGATCCAGCTGATGAATGCGACGACGGCACCGGCCACCAGCACCTGATAAACGATGCCGCGAATGACCGGATCGTTGAGCAGGGATGCCCTAGGGGCTCTTGCGCCTATGTTTTCTTGCACTGCCATTGGGCATGCGTTCCTTTACTGCGAACCGGATCCACCGAAAGCCTCATAGAAGCGCCGCCACATCGGCACGCGCCACCACTCAGCAATGAAGAAAAGCCGGTTGCCGCCCCTATGCGTTTTGCCCGCTTCAAACCAAAACCGGCGCCCCTTTTTGAGGAGCGCCGGATTGCGATCAAAGCTGTTAGCGGATCGGCGGCGCGTACTGCAGGCCGCCATTGCTCCACAAGGCGTTCAGGCCGCGCTCCAGGCCAATCGGGGTCGAGGGGCCGACGTTGCGGTCGAACGCCTCGCCGTAGTTACCGACGTGCTTGATGATCTGGTATGCCCAGTCCTTGGTGAGACCGAGCGGCGCACCGAAATCGCCTTCCACGCCCAGGAGGCGCTTGACGGCAGGATTATCGGAGCCGAGCATTTCGTCGACATTGGCGGAGGTTACGCCCAGTTCTTCAGCTTCCAGCAGGGCATTGTAGACCCAGCGGTTGATCTTGAACCACTGATCGTCGCCCTGGCGAACCACGGGACCAAGGGGCTCCTTGGAGATGATTTCGGGCAGGATGATGTGATCGTCCGGAACAGCGAACTTGGAACGCTCGGCGGCAAGAGCTGAAGCGTCGGTGGTGTAGACATCGCAGCGGCCGTCTTCATAGGCCTTCACAACTTCGTCCTGATCGACGAACACGACCGTGTTGAATTCAAGATTGTTGGCCGCAAAGTAGTCAGCAGCGTTGAGCTCGGTGGTCGTGCCAGATTCGATGCAGATAGCGGCGCCCGACAGATCGAGAGCCGAGGCAATCTCGTCAGCCTTGCGAACCATGAAGCCTTGGCCGTCGTAGTACATTGTGCCGATGAAGCTGATACCCAAGTCGGTATCGCGGCTCATGGTCCAGGTTGTGGTCCGCGACAGGATATCGATTTCACCAGCGGACAGCGCTGCGAAGCGCTCTTGGCTGGTCAGGGGCGTGTAGCGGACTTTGCCTGCATCGTTGAAGATCGCTGCGGCAACAGCGCGGCAGAAATCGACTTCGATGCCGGCCCAGACGTTATTGGCATCCGGAGCGGAGAAGCCGGCCACCCCGCCGGTAACGCCGCACTGCACGTAGTCCTTGGCCTTCACGTCGTCCAGCGTTGCCGCTTGAGCGCCCGTCGCAACAAGGCCGAGAGAGGCCGCTGCTGCGAACGTTACGAGCATTTTTTTCATTGAGATTGCCTTCTTGTTTCCTGACCATGTGTCCCGAAGCTCATAAGGCTTTACCCTCGTCCCCGGTGGCACCTCCGTCTTTGTTTGACGGTTATGATGCTGCTAAGCATGCAAGCGTCAATTAAACGGCACGTCAAGGGCGTTCGCGGCTTGGGACAGCAAAGCTGTCGTTTATTTAGCCAAGCCTGTCATGTTGATGTGATTTTAAGCAGAGAGCCTATCATGAACGACGAGAAAAGCGGCAGATCGGGGCCTTCGATCGAAACCATCCTGACTCATGGGGGACGAGCACCCGAGGAGCAGTTCGGATTCGTGAACACGCCGGTTTATCGTGGCTCCACCGTCCTGTTCAAAACTCTGGCCGATCTAGAAGCACAGGAGCAGCGTTACCTCTATGGACGTGCGGGCAACCCGACTACTGGAAGCGTGGAAGCGATCGTCACCCAACTGGAGGGAGCCTTTCGCACCCGGCTTCTTCCGTCCGGGCTCGCCGCCATTACGGTGGCCCTCCTGTCGTGCCTCCAAACTGGCGACGACCTGCTGATTACCGACAGCGCTTATGAGCCAGGCCGGGTTTTTGCCAACAAGTTTCTCGCGCGCATGGGTATCAGCGTGCGGTATTATGACCCGCGCATCGGCGCCGGGCTCGCCGAACTGATGCTGCCGAACACGCGCGCGGTCTTGGCGGAAAGCCCCGGTTCACTTACTTTCGAGATACAGGACATTCCCGCACTTGCAGCCGCCGCCCATGCTGGCGGCGCCCGGCTGATTGTCGACAATAGCTGGGCCAGCCCGTTGTTCTTGCAACCCATTTCCCTTGGGGCAGATCTTGTGGTGCACGCTGGCACCAAGATGTTTGTGGGACACTCCGATGCCTTTGCGGGTACGATCTCCGCGACGGAGGAAGCCTGGGCAGACGTGGAAGCCAACCGCGCCGCCCTGGGCTTTTTTACGTCAGGCGACGATGCATTTCTTGTAGCCCGCGGCCTTCGAACGCTGGGCATACGCATGAAGGAGCACAATGAGCGCAGCGTTGCGATGGCGAACTGGCTGGAACAGCAGCCCCTTGTGCGCAAGGTGCTGCACCCTGCCCTTCCCAGCCATCCGGACCACCATCTGTTCAAACGCGACTTCAAGGGTTCTGGAAGCCTCTTTGGCTTCATCCTTGAGCCTGCACCAAGAGAATCAGTTGCAGCCTTCCTGGATCACTTGCGTGTTTTCACCATGGGCTATTCTTGGGGCGGCTATGAGAGCCTGTGCCTGCCCGTCAAGCTGGGCAAGAACAGGACGGCACGTCCGTGGACGGAAGACGGGAATTTGTTCCGGCTGCATATTGGCTTCGAGGGGATAGATGACCTCAAATCAGATCTGGCGGATGCTCTGGAGCGGTACGCTCGGGCACGTTGACGCTCAAAGGCGACGAGGCTGGGGCAATGGCTTCGATGCCGTCTTCGTTCATCAACATAAATCGTTCCGAAGCACACTTGCCCTTTGCAGCGGGACGCGCTAACGAAGCGCCTGTGATCTCGGAGTGTAGCTCAGCCTGGTAGAGCACCGGTTTTGGGAACCGGGGGTCCAAAGTTCGAATCTTTGTACTCCGACCATCACATCTGCTGCGCAGCGCATCGTGTCGAGGTTTTTGCATGACTGCCCGTATCTATCGCCCTGCCCGCAACGCCCTGCAGTCAGGCAAAGGGAAGTCGAAGAACTGGGTTCTGGTTCATGAGCCTACCGGCCCGCGCGACATCGAGCCCTTGATGGGCTATACCGGCTCCGGCGACATGCACCAGCAGGTCAAGCTGTCTTTCCACACGCTCGAAGCGGCAGAAGCTTACGCGAAGAAGTACGGCATTCCATATACAGTCCAACCAGCCCACGAGCCGACGCCGAAGCGCCAGAGCTACACGGACAATTTCCGTGCTGACCGGAAAACGCCCTGGACCCACTGACAAGCCTAGCGCAACATCTGTCTTCGACGCACACTCGCTTTCCAGCCTTTGGGCTTTGGCAAACTAGGCATTTGGTGCAGATTGGGTCGAGGAGATCTGACATGCGCTTACCATCCCTTTGTTTTGCCAGCCTGCTGATCTGCGCTCTGGCTGCAGCGCCGTCGATTGCCGCTCCTGCTATGTGGGAAGTGCGTGATGAAGACAGTGTCCTTTGGCTGTTCGGATCGTTTCACGTGCTGCCAGAAGCGGTGGAGTGGCGCACGCCCTTGTTCGAGGAGACGCTTGCAAACGCGGATACCGTTGTGTTTGAGGCAGATGTGCGGCCGGCCGCCATGATGGAGATCGGGGCGGAAGCCTTTGCCCGCGGCATCTATACAGACGGACGCCTCCTTACCGAGATGATCAACAGCGAGACCGAAAGCAAGCTTCGCGACGTAGTGGCGGACTTGGCATTGCCGGTAGGGAGCCTGCTGGCGATGCGGCCGTGGTTCGCGGCACTGACTATTACCACCGGCGCAACAGCCGCTATTGGCTACACCTCCGAGGGGGTTGAATATGTTTTGCAACCGGAGCTGCCGGCCGAAAAGCAGGTGTATTTGGAAACCGGCGCGGAGCAGCTCGACATTCTAGCGGCAGCACCGGAGGATGAGCAGATTGCCATGCTCCAAGCCACGCTGGAGGAAATCGACGGCCTGGGCAACGTGCTCGACAAGATGATGTCGAACTGGATCGCTGGCACGCCGGAGCGATTGGCCGATCTATTTATGGTAGAAACAGGCGCCTATGGTGGTGAGTTCGTGGAGCGGCTAATCTATGCGCGCAATCGTAACTGGCTGCCAAAGCTCGAAACCATGCTGGCCGAGAACAGTGAGGCGCTTGTGATCGTTGGCGCTGGTCACCTGATCGGCGAAGGCAGCGTCGTCGACTTGCTGGAAGAAGCGGGATACCGCGTAGCACGCATCCAGTAGACACGAAACGAAAACCCCGGCGCTAACCGGGGTTTTCTTCTAGTTGGCCGGCTTAGCTCGAACAGCGCTGAGCTTGGTCCACTTGCCGTCGTTCTTGCTTGATTCAACCGAAGCGATGATGAACTGCATGCCTTCAACGCCGTCGGCGAGAGTCGGCAACAGCCCCTCATATTCAGCGCCCTCGCCGCGGATCACAGCGGCGAACTGGGAATACAGGGTAGCGAAGGCTTCCAGGTACCCTTCGGGGTGGCCCGAAGGGATGCGGATGTTCATGGCGGAGGCCGCACTGCCTGAAATGGCGCCGCCGCGGGTCAGCAACTGCTTGGGCTTTCCAAACTCAGTGAACCACATGTAGTTGGGATTGTCCTGGCGCCATTCGAGGCCGGCCTTGTCGCCATAGATGCGTAGCTGCAAGCCGTTCTCGCAGCCAACAGCGACTTGGCTGGCCCAGAGCATTCCCTTGGCGCCACCTTCGAAGCGCAGCATGATGTGCACGTTGTCGTCGAGCTGACGACCTTCAACGAAGCTATCGAGGTCGGCAGAAACGGAGTCAGTCTTCAGCCCTGTGACAAAGCGAGCAAGATTATAGGCGTGAGTACCGATGTCGCCTATGGCGCCCCCAGCACCTGATCGGGTCGGATCAGTGCGCCAGGATGCCTGCTTGTTTTCCTCCGTGGTCGCTTCGGTGAGCCAATCCTGTGGATATTCCGCCTGAACCACACGGATCTTGCCCAGAGCACCGGACGCAACCAGTTCACGCGCCTGACGGATCAGCGGATAGCCGGTGTAGTTGTGCGTGAGCAGGAATTTGGCGCCGTTCTTGGGCTGAATAGCGGCGAGCTTGCGGGCATCTTCTAAGGTCGAGGTCAGCGGCTTGTCGCAGATCACGTGAATGCCGGCTTCAAGGAAAGCCTTGGCCGGACCGTAGTGCATGTGGTTGGGCGTAACGATCGAGACAGCTTCGATCCCGTCCGGGCGGGCAGCCTCGGCGCGCGCCATATCCTCGTAGGAGGTGTAGATGCGGTCTTCCGCCAGACCAATGTTGCGGCCGGATTCTTTTGCGACTTCAGGACGGGACGAGAGCGCCCCGGCAACCAGATCATAATCGCCATCAATTCGGGCTGCGATCCGGTGCACATAGCCGATAAAGGCTCCTGTGCCGCCGCCGACCATCCCCAGGCGAATACGCCGCGCGCCATTTTCTGCCATTCAAATCTCCCTAAAGAACCGCCATTTCAACCACGGTCACGACCCGGTTTGTTCGGGGAGTGTATGGATTGCCCGGACAAGCCGGGCAATGACGGCACATTAAATACATTCAGTGCTTAGGAAAGGCCCAAGATCTTGCGGTTCGCGGCCAAATCGGTGCCGGACGAGGCGAAATCGTCGAAGGCGTGTTCAGTGACACGGATGATGTGGTTCTTGATGAACTCGGCACCTTCGCGTGCGCCGTCCTCGGGGTGCTTGATGGCACATTCCCATTCAAGCACGGCCCAGCCGGCGAAATCATACTGCGTCATCTTGGAGAAGATCGAGGCAAAATCGACCTGACCGTCACCCAGCGAGCGGAAGCGCCCTGCCCGGTTGATCCAGCTCTGGTAACCGCCATAGACGCCTTGGCGACCGCTGGGGTTGAACTCGGCATCCTTGACGTGGAACATCTTGATCCGCTCGTGATAGATGTCGATGTAATCAAGATAGTCGAGCTGCTGAAGCACGAAGTGGCTGGGATCATAGAGCAGATTGGCGCGCGGATGATTGTTCACGCGCGCCAGGAACATCTCGTAGGTAATGCCATCGTGCAGATCTTCGCCCGGATGGATCTCATAGCAGAGATCCACGCCATTTTCGTCCATGGCATTGAGAATGGGCGTCCAACGGCGGGCCAGTTCGTCGAAGGCTTCCTCTACAAGGCCGGCAGGGCGCTGGGGGAACGGGTAGAGGAACGGCCAGGCAAGCGCGCCCGAGAAGGTGGCATGTTCAGTCAGGCCAAGATTCTGCGACGCCTTGGCAGCCCAGTGCAGTTGCTGCACGGCCCATTCCTGGCGGGCCTGCGGATTGCCGTGGACCGAAGCTGGAGCAAAACCATCAAGCATGGTGTCATAGACCGGGTGAGCCGCAACCAGCTGGCCCTGCAGATGGGTTGAAAGTTCGGTGATTTGGAGGCCGTGCTGGGCAGCGGTTCCTTTGATCTCGTCAGCATAGGTCTTGGAGGTGGCAGCCTTCTCGAGATCGATCAAGCTACTGACCCAGGTGGGTATCTGCACGCCCTTGTAGCCGTAATTGGCTGCCCAACCGCAAATTGCATCAAGCGAATTGAACGGGGCTGCGTCGCCTGCGAACTGCGCAAGAAAGATTGCGGGCCCTTTGATGGTGCGCATGACTATCTCCTCTTAGACGCTTGTTGCGCCTGTTATATTTCTGCCGCGGACGAAAACAGGCAGCGGTTGGCCGCCGCCTGTTTCATGTGATCTGTAATGTTGACCGGCGCATGAGCGCTGTCAACGAGGTACGCACCTCTTACTTGAGGAGGGCCTGAGCATCTTGCGGTGTCAGAGGCAGCGGGCGCTCGCAAGTCGTGGAGAGCGTCAGCACCTGCCCGCCTTCACCGGCCTTGAGCAGGCTCGTCATGACGTCAACCGCATGCAGCGCAACATCCAGGCCGCACCGGGCACGGTAGCCGGCCTCGATCGAAGCCATCATGTCAGCCAAGCCGGCTGTGCGATAGTTTGCGCGCGGCGTGGGCTTGTCGAGATCCTGGTTGGCCTTGCCGAAGGGATGATCCCACGGCGTGACGGTGTGGCGTTCACCGGAGAGGCCGGCAGTGACGAGGTCGCCGCCAAAGAAGTTCGGATCTGGCACGAAGATTGAGCCGTCGGTGCCGTAGAGCTCGATATTGTGGTGTCCGTGAGCCGCAACGTCCCAGCTAGCGCCTATCGTTACGATGGCGCCCGAAACGAACTCCAGCACACCATGGATGGTAGTGGGGGTGCCAACCTTGACGAAGGTTCCTTTGTAGGGGCCTTCGGCCGTTACCTCACGTTCCGTGCGAGCCATGTTGGTGAAGGCCGACAGGCGCTTAACTGGGCCAAGCAGGTGGATCAGTTCCGTGACGTAGTATGGGCCCAGATCAAGGATCGGGCCAGCGCCCGGCTGGAAGAAGAACGCCGGATTGGGGTGCCAATGCTCCATGCCGCGGCTCATCACGTGGGTGGTGCCGCTCATGATCTTGCCGAGTTCGCCGCTGTCGATGATCTGGCGAGCCTGCTGGTGGGAGCCACCGAGGAACGTGTCTGGCGCGCTGCCCACACGAAGACCGCGATCATCGGCTGCCTTCTTGAGCGCCATGCCTTCCTCAAGAGATAGCACGAAAGGCTTCTCGGAATAGGCGTGTTTGCCGGCCGAGACGATGTCCATCGAGACCGAATAATGGGTGGCAGGGATCGTCAGGTTAACGATGACGTCCAGTTCGCTGTTCTTGAGCAATTCGTCAGGCGTTTGAGCCTTCACACCAAATTCCTCGGCACGCTTCTGGGCGGCCGCCGGAACGATGTCTGCGACAGCGCGAACTTCAAGGCCCTTGAACAGCGGAGCAAGCCGCAGATAGGCACCCGAAATATTGCCGGCACCCATGATGCCGACGCCGTAGGTCTTGGTCATTTATCTTACTTCCAGTTCTTGGCGGCAGCGATCGAGCGGGTGGCAAAACGCACTGCGTCGGACGGCTTGTCGTGTTCGGCAACGAAGTACTGTGCCTTAGTCTTGCTTTGCACCTTGGTGATCAGCTCGTCCCAATTGAGAACGCCATGCCCCACGTCAGCCCAACCGTCTTCGTCCGTTGCTTCGCCAACCGGCGCGATGTCCTTTACGTGAACAGCCGTGATGCGATCACCGTACTTGTCGAACCAGGCGATTGGGTCAGCATTGCCACGTGCGATCCATGCAACGTCGGCTTCCCATTCGATGCTTGGAGCGGTTTCGAGGATGATTTCCATAGGTGTGCGGCCAGTGGTAGTCGCCTTGAACTCGAAGTCGTGGTTGTGCCAGCCGAAACCATAGCCTTCCTTGGTGTAGGTCTCGCCTGCCTTGGCCAACATTTCGGCGAGTTCAAGCCACTTGGACTCGTCTTCGCTACGGCTCTCAGGTCCGATATGAGGGCAGTAGATGCGCTTAATGCCTAGAGTCTCAGCGGTCTTGAGCGTGGTTTCCACGTCCTGCACTTGAGCAGGGCCGAAATGCCCGGTCGGCATGGAGAGGCCGTTCTTCTGGAGCTCGGCAGCAAGGCCCTCTGCGTCTGTATAAAGACCGCCATAGCCTTCCACCTGCTTGTAGCCGAGTGAGCTGAGCTTGGCCAGGAAGTCGGGGAGCGAAGGCACGTTGCGGGCGCTGTAGAGCTGGAATGACAGTTCAGTCATTTGGGCCTCTTGTAATAAGATGATTGGATATCGCATCAGGTGGATGCGTTGATAGCTGATGTCGGGCGATGGGTCTGGCAGGGTGAGCAGACGCAGCAGCCGAAAAGTAAGGATGAGGAGAGATGCCGGGCACTCTGGCGCCCGGCTCTGTTATCGCATGCTAGACCCGGTTTGTTGTTTCTGCATTGAACAGCGAGCCGCGCGCGGGGTCGAAGCCAACCAGCAGCTTCTGTCCAACAGTCAACACGACGTCGCTATCGGCGCGGAAAGTAACCGGATGACCGGCGATCTTGGTCCAAGCCAGCGTGTCCGAACCCATGGGTTCGACGATCTCGATCTCGACTTCGGTAGAGAACGGCATACGGCGCGCTTCCTCGTCCATCACGATGTGCTCGGGGCGAACGCCCAGCACAGCCTTGATCTGGCCCGAAGACGGTGCGGTGAACTTGTAATTACCGACTGGGATCACGGTGCCATCTTCTGCCGTGAAGTTGGTATCGCTAAGGGTTCCCTGCAGGAAGTTCATCGAGGGTGAGCCGATGAATCCCGCAACATAGAGATTGACCGGATTGTTGTAGATTGTGTGTGGATCGCTCAGCTGCTGGATCTCGCCATTCTTCATAATGGCAATCCGGTCCGCGAGGGTTAGAGCCTCGATCTGATCGTGGGTCACGTAGATCATGGTATTCTTTAGGCGCTGGTGCAGCCGCTTGATTTCGACGCGCAGATCGGAGCGGAGCTTGGCATCGAGGTTCGACAAAGGCTCATCAAACAGGAACACGTCCACGTCACGCACGAGGGCGCGACCTATGGCAACGCGTTGGCGCTGTCCGCCTGAAAGGTTGGCCGGCTTGCGCTGCAGAAAGGGCTCGAGCTGAAGAATTTCCGCGGCCCGCTTGACGCGAGCGTTGACTTCTTCCTTGGCCATGCCGGCCACGCGCAAACCGAACGACAGGTTTTTCTCAACAGTCATCTGCGGGTAAAGAGCATAGGACTGGAACACCATGCCGATGCCCCGGTCCTTTGGTTCGGCCCAGGTGACGTTTTTGCCGCCAATGAAGATCTGACCGCCAGATACATCGAGCAGACCGGCGATGCAGTTCAGAAGGGTCGACTTCCCGCAACCCGATGGCCCTAGCAGAACGATGAACTCGCCCTGCCCGACTTCGAGATTGAGATTGCGCAACACCTGCACGTTGCCGAAGTTAAGGGACACGTCCCGGATGGAAACACTGCTTTGCATTGGTTTAACCCTTCACCGCGCCAGCGGCGATGCCGCGCACGAACCATTTGCCGGAAACGAAATAGACGATCAGCGGAACAGCTGCAGTCAGGATCGTGGCGGCCATGTTGACGTTGTATTCCCGCACACCTTGCGTGGAATTGACGATGTTGTTGAGCTGCACTGTCATGGGATAGTTCTGCGTCCCGGCGAAGACCACGCCGAACAGGAAGTCGTTCCAGATACCGGTGACCTGCAGGATGATCGCCACGGCGAAGATTGGCAGCGACATCGGAACCATTATCTGGAAGAAAATCCGCCAGAAGCCAGCACCATCAACACGAGCAGCCTTGAACAATTCTTGTGGCAACGACGCAAAGTAGTTGCGGAAGAGGAGTACAAGGATGGGCATGCCAAAAACGGTGTGCACAAGGATCACGGCCCAAAGCGTGCCAAAGATCTTGAGCTGCGCAGTGATCATCACCATGGGATAAAGCATCACCTGATAGGGGATGAACGAGCCCAGCAGCAGGCAGGTGAAGAAGAACTCCGACCCCTTGAAGCGCCAGTTGACCAAAGCATAGCCGCTGACTGCTGCAACCAGCACCGAAATGATGGTGGACGGCAGGGTGATCTTAACCGAGTTCCAGAAGCCGGGGGCAAGACCGTTACAGGTCAGGCCCGTACAGGCGCTAGTCCATGCTTTTGCCCAAGGCTCGAAGGTGATGATTTCGAGTGGTGGAGCGAAGATATTGCCCAGGCGGATCTCGGGCAAACCTTTGAGTGATGTGGTGATCATCACATAGAGCGGCAGGAGGTAGTACATAGCGGCAACAATGACGATGCCGTAGATGATGATGCGCTTGGGATTGAAGCCCTTGGTTGGACGAGGCCCGGAGGGCTCGCCGACCGCTGAAACATTGGCCATGAGTTCCTCCTAATGAGCCTTCTTGGGACCGAATTCGATGATTATCCAAGGTATGAGGATGACGAATACGGCTAGCAGCATGACCGTCGAAGCAGCGAGCGCCTGCCCCAGATTACCTGCCGTGAACATGTAGTTGATCACGTATTTCGCGGGCACTTCCGAGGACAGGCCCGGCCCGCCATTAGTCAGCGCCACAACAAGGTCATAGGTGCGCACGATGCCCGAGCCAACGATGACCAGAGTGGTGACGATGACGCCGCGCATCATTGGCAGCACGATTTGGACATAGGTGCGCCAGGTTGGAATGCCATCCACGCGCGCGGCCTTCCATATTTCGCCATCGATGCTGCGCAGACCAGCGAGCATCAGCACCATGACAAAACCCGTGCCATGCCATGTGCCTGCGATCAACAAAGCATAGAGCACCATGTCGGTGTTGGTGATCCAGTCGAATGTAAAGCTGGTCCAGCCCAAGCCACGGATCGTGGATTGAAGCCCCAGGGTCGGGTTCATGATCCACTGCCAGACAAGACCGGTCACGATGCCGGACAGGGCGAATGGATAAAGGAAAATAGTCCGGAAACCGTCTTCAAAGCGGAGCTTCTGGTCCATCAACACTGCAAGCAGGAAGCCGACGACCATGGTGAAGACAAGAGAGAATATGCCGTAGGTGAGAAGGTTTGTCGCCGAGATGCGCCACCGGCGTGCTCCAAAGAGGCGCTCGTATTGAGCCCAGCCCACGAAGTCCCCGTTCGGAAGGGAACGTGAATCGGTAAACGAGAACCAGACGCTCCACAGCGTGCAGCCGATAAACACGATCAGGACAATCGCCACCATGGGCGACGCGGCGATCTTGGCCGTAATGTTCCTGACAAATATATTGTATAGAAGACCAGGTGGCTTATCTGCTTCCACCGGCCGACTAATAGCGCCGGAGCGCCCAATGTCGGTCATTGCGCTTCCTTTGAAGAATGCATGCGCTAGATGGGCAGTTGCTCACCGCCAACTTAAACGCGAATTGGGGGCCGCCGAAGCAGCCCCCGTGTTTTCAAGCCAACGGCTTAGTCGGCCGATTCGATGATCGAAGCATATTCCTCGATGTAGTCGTCAACCGAGTAGCTCTTGTCAGCAAAGAATTCCTGGTTGAGGTCGTCCAGCTGCTGCTGAGTGTCGCTCGAGTTCAGAGTCTCGCCTGATGGCAGCAGGCCTTCTGGGCTTTCCAGAATGGTGATGGCCTTCTTCATGCACTCGTTGGCCGTGGACAGATCAATGTCCGTGCGGATCGGCATGGAACCTTTCTTCAGGTTGAACGCAACCTGGGCTTCCTTGCTGACCAGCAGCTTGGCAAGGGTCGTCTGCGCATCGAGCACGTCCTGCGAGGTGCCTTCCGGCAACACAGGGAAGTAGAAGGCGTCGCCGCCACCTTCGATGCGGTTCGTCAGGCCCAAGCCCGGCAGGCAGTCATATTCGACGCCCGGCGTTGCACCAGCAACTGCGAACTCACCCTGGATCCAGTCGCCGTGGATGTTGCCGCCAGCTTCCCCAGCGAGCAGCTGGTTGGCGACGTCGCCAAACTGCGGCACGACTTCAGCAGGATCAACCACGTCACGCAGAGCAGCCCAAGCTTCGGCAACCTTGCGGAATTCAGGGCTGCGGACAGCCTCGGCGTCGTGGTCTTTGTTGATCTTCAGGTAAAGATCAGGACCACCAACGTCAGCCAACAGAACGCCCGGAATGCCGTTCAGAGCCCAGCCAGCTGCCAGACCGAAGGGAACCACACCGGCTTCGCGCAGAGCTGGCCAAGATGCTACGTACTCGTTCCAATCCTTTGGAACGGGCTGGCCGATCTTTTCGTAAGCGCCGGTGGAGAGCCAGAGCCAGTGCCAGGAATGGATGTTTACGGGCACGCAGTAGATTTTGCCATCATAGGTGCAAGCGTCGAACAAGCCTGGATCGGCGTAGAAATCCTTCCAGCCCTCTTCTTCAGCAAGAGGAGTCAGGTCGCGGATGAGGCCGGCCTGAATGAGACCTTCCGCATCGCGGCCGGTGTTCATCTGGGTGGCACCCATTGGGTCGCCGCCAAGGATACGGCTGATGATGACCGGGTTTGCACCCGTGCCCGAGCCGGCCAGGGCGCTATCGACCCAGGTGTTGCCAGTTTCATTGAACAGGCGAGCGAATTCGGCAACAGCGGCCGACTCACCGCCCGAAGTCCACCAGTGGGTGACTTCGAGTTCTGCTGCCATAGCAGCTGTCGAGCTCATCATGGCAGCAGCCATCGCGGCCACTACGGTAAACTTTTTCATATATATGTCCTCCCAACAATCACCTGGAGCGAATTGCTCCCGCGAAGCGGCCAGCCGCAAGGTTGCCTTCTTGTGAAGCATCCCGAGCTGGCTGCGTGTAATCGATTGCAAGAAGATCGTCGAATTATCTATGCAATCGATTGCATTACTTTCACCTAGCTCTTGCCGGCCTGTCAAGATCGTTTTAGACAGAAGCCGCAACTAACGGTTGAAGGGGACGCTGTTGGAGCGGGAAGCACCCCCAAAAGGGCCGACAATTCAAGATGTTGCCCGCATTGCACAAGTCTCCGCCGCAACGGTCAGCCGGGCTTTGTCGAAGCCCGAGCGGGTCACTGACGCCACCCGGAACCGGGTGGCGGAGGCCGTTCGGATTACCGGATATACGCTGAACCAGTCCGCACGCTCGCTCCGCTTGCGAACAGCTGGCGCCATACTTGTTGCCCTTCCTGATATCGGCAACCCTTTTTTCTCCGCAGTGCTTGATGCTATCGAGCGCGAAGCCGCGCGACGCGGCTATGGCGTTCTGGTTGCCAACAGATTCGCTCGCGATAACACAGCCGCTCTGCGCGACTATTTCCTATCCAATCGTGCCGACGGGCTCCTGCTGCTGGATGGGTCGGTCGACGCGGAGCACTTAGCGGCCTTCACGCGAGCACCGATCAGCCTGCCGCTGATTGTTGCGTGTGAGTCGATTCCTGGCGCCCCCTTTCACACTGTCATCACCGACAATTTCTACGCGGCAAAACAGGCAGCGCTCTACCTGCTGAAGTTGGGACATAGTCGAATTGGGCACATCAAGGGTCCTGAGGGGAATGTGCTGAGCAGGGAAAGGGAGGCCGGGTTCCTCGCCGGACTAGCGAGCTCTCGAGCCGAGATGCGGGAGGACTGGATGTTTTCCGGAGGCTTCAGCATGGATGATGGTGCACGGGCGGCCAAGGTCCTCATGGCGCTTGAGAGTCGGCCGACGGCCGTGTTTGCAGCTAACGACGAGGCAGCGATCGGTTTTATATCCGAGATCAGCCGTCACGGGCTTAACTGTCCAGACGATCTGGCGGTGATGGGGTTCGACGATCTCGAGATCGCGGCCCACTTCCAGCCGCCGCTGACGACGATGCGACAGCCGCGGGAGGCTTTGGGACGGCTGGCGGCCGAGGCACTGATCGACCTCATCGAGGGTGTTCCAGGCAAGATCGTGCCAAAGCAGTTTGTCCTGAGCTCGGAGCTCATCGTCCGCAAAAGCACGGCCGCTCCGCGTCGATGCGATCATACCTGATCGTGCAAAAGCCGGTTCCTTTCCTGCCAAAATGCGCTAAATGGAACCTGCCTGTGCTGGTCCCGTAGCTCAGCTGGATAGAGCAGCAGCCTTCTAAGCTGTTGGTCGGAGGTTCGAGTCCTCCCGGGATCGCCAGGTGGAAAAACGCGCGATGGGATCAGCGTTCCGCCCTCACTCATCCGGCAATCGCTTCACCGTTGGCAGCACGCCCGGATCATGATCTGGACGCCACGCGCGTTTGGGTGAATGCGATCCGGCCGGTTCAGGGTCGGACTCAGCGCCACACCTTCAAGAAAGAAGCGAAACAGCGGTACGTCGAACTCCGCTGCTAGCGACGAAAAAGTAACATTTCGGTGAGACCCGCCCGGCAGCTGCGCGCTAAGGTAGTATAGGTGCTAAAAATCAAAGCCGATCTGTGAGGCGGGAGCGCTCTCTTGCTTTGGACGGCTGGGCTCATGCTGCTGCCCGGCTCGTGCCGTTTTCACCGGCTCGGGCCGCGAAGCTGTCGAAAAGCCACCGAGCCAGGTACTCGCCGGTTCCAGCCGCTTGACGTGCAGCCGGTATAGATTTTCTCGGCCCGTCTTCTTTTCCGTAATCAGCTTAGCCCGCTTCAGCACGCGCAAATGGCGCGAAATGGCGGGGCGGCTAATTGTAAAGCTCGACGCCAGAACATGCACGGGCTGCGGCCCTAGGCGGAGGAGTTCGACGATGCGACAGCGGGTCGGGTCCGCAAGGGCTTCAAAGATGGCAATGGGCGGCATTTGGTATCCGGCGTTTACGCTACCCACTAGTAACGGTGGAGTTACAGGTCAAGGTGACCCAGCCTGCGCAACGAGTTGTCACCGGGAACGTTGGACAAGGGACAGCCATCCTGACCCAGCAAGGAATGACGATGACGACACAGCAGCCCAAATATTCCTGGTGGAGCCGCGAACAGCGGCCATACACGAAAGGGGAATTAGTGGTGGACGGGATAGTTCACGTGATCGGCCTGCTCGTCGCGCTCGTGGCCGGTTCGTTCTTGCTCAGCTATGCCATTATGGAAACGGCGCCCGAAGCAACCCCTGCTCTGACAGTCTATCTCGGATCCTTCGTTGCGCTGTTCGTCATATCCATGGCTTATAATCTGTGGCCAGTCTCGCCGGTCAAGATGCATCTCGCGCGATTAGACCAGGCAGCTATTTTCCTCTTCATCGCCGGTACTTACACCCCGTTCTTGACACTTATTGGCGACACGCCGGCGGGCATGATCATGACAAGTTTCGTTTGGGGTGCGTCCTTGATCGGGGTCGCGCTCAAGCTCATCGTCCCTGAACGCTTTGGGCGCCTGGCAATCGCGCTTTATCTGGCCATTGGCTGGAGCGGACTGCTTGTGTTCCAGTCACTTGCCAAAACCTTGCCCGACTCCACCCTGATGCTGATCCTCGCAGGCGGCGTGACCTATTCCCTGGGGATATTCTTTCACCTCTGGGAAAAGCTGCACTTCCAGAATGCGCTATGGCACATCTTCGTGGTCTGCGGCGCTAGCTTGCACCTCTGGGCAGTGATCGACTGCATGGTGATCCACAGGCTTTAGCTGGCAGGTTCCGCTACTCGATCATGCTCCATCCTGTCGCCCGGCTTGAGCCCGATTTCCACCGAACGGCCTCCGGGGATCTCGAGGACGAACTGCACCGGCACTTGTGAAGGGATGGACGTCGGATCCTGCGGCCGAGCGTTGACGTGGATGGTGTCAACGATGCCATCTGCTCCGACAAAGATCATGTCGAGCGGGATAAGCGTGTTCTGCATCCAGAACGACACTTCACGCTCTTCCTTGAAATCGAAAAGCATACCGGCATCTTCCGCAAGCTCCGTGCGGAACATAAGGCCTTGAGCGCGCGTCTCAGGCGTATCCACAACCTCAACGTTGAACCGGTATTCACCAGTAGCGGTGTGCAGGATCAGTTCGTTGTCTGCAGCGTGAGCCGCTAGTGGGCATGCTGCAACCAGGGTGAACGCGAAAGCTGCATGGCAAATGGCCGACGCCATACCCTTGGTCGAATACATGTGATGTTCCTAGTGTGAGGACGGTGCGTCGCCCCAACCCTCTGGCCTGATTTCGGCAACCATAAGGCCCTTAGGCCCATTGCCATACCGCACCAAAACGAACTGCCCTGGCCGCAGTTCGGTAATGCCGAACCGGCGCAGGGTTTCCATGTGGACAAAGATATCTGGAGTACCCTCACCGGCAGACAGGAAGCCGAAGCCGCGGATGCGGTTGAACCACTTCACCTCTAGCCGCACCATGCCCGATGTTGGCTCAACCACCACATGCGTGCGGGGCGGGGGAAGCTGCGAAGGGTGACGAGCGGTCGACTCGTCCATTGAGACGATCCGGAACGCCTGCAACCCTCCAGGACGGTTCAATGCCTCGACAACGATTCGGGCGCCCTCATAGGCGGTCTGATAGCCGTCGCGGCGAAGGCACGTTACGTGCAGAAGCACGTCGGGCAAGCCGTTGTCGGGAACAATGAAGCCGAAGCCCTTGCCCGCATCGAACCATTTGATGGAACCGGAGATTTCAATTGTATCAAGGTTGGCGTCCTTGCCGCCTTCAGCACCGGAAGCGGCAGAAGTTCCACGCGCCTGTCTCATCGGCTCGTCGCCATCTCCGCCTAATTTGGCCCCCATCTACTTCCAAGCCCTTTTACTCGACCCGCCGCCGCGAGCTACTGCACACCATTGTCGCACTGTGTCCGATTCAGACTGAATTGTTAAGCATGTCTTAGCAGTTTGTTGCAGCCACTGCCGGTTGTCCGCAAGGGCGCCCCTTGCTAGGCCAAGCATGACAATAGCTTGGAGAACGGCAATGAAATATCTGCACACAATGGTGCGTGTGACCGACATCAAGGCAAGCCTACGCTTTTACTGCGAGGGCCTTGGCCTTGAAGAGGTACGACGGACCGAAAATGAGAAAGGTCGCTACACTCTGATCTTCCTGCGCGCGCCCGGAGACGAGGGTGGAGAGGTGGAACTCACCTACAATTGGGATCCCGAAACCTACGGAGAAGGCAGGAATTTCGGCCATCTAGCCTATCGCGTGAAGGACATTTATGCGCTTTGCCAGCATCTCAGTGACATGGGTGTGGTGATCAACCGCCCGCCGCGCGATGGCCACATGGCGTTTGTCCGATCGCCCGATAACATCTCCATCGAGCTCATCCAGGACGGCACCCTGCCCCCGCAGGAGCCCTGGCTCTCCATGCCGAACACCGGCAAGTGGTAGGCAGGCTAGGCTAACCATTCGCTAACCGTAGCCCTTAGGCGCCGGTTAGCGAAACCCATCGTATTTTAACGGTCTCTCGAAATTGGCCCCGTGTGTTGCTGCTCAGCAACAATGGTTCATCGGAGATCGCCATGATCATCGCACTTCGCACCCTAGCCTCGGCCGCCCTATGCCTGCTGCTGCTTTCCGCATGCGTTCCCATGGCGATGTTCGCGAGCTCCAGTGGCGCGGCCTATGCAGGCAAGCGCAGCGACTGGGGCACAATCGTCGCGAGTCGCGAGGTGAATGCCTTCTGCATTTCTCCAAAGTTGCGATTCTTGATCTGGGAATTCGAAGGGCATTTCGGCCGCAAGGTCATCATGCACTCGGGTTACCGCGACCGACAGCACAATACAGCCGCGGGGGGCGCCGACAATTCCTACCACACCAAGTGTATGGCAGCCGACTTCTACATTCCTGGCGTGGACAAGCGGGAATTGATCGCCTTCGCTATGCGGACGAGCAGCGTCGGCGGACTAGGGTGCTATCTAGGTCGGCCGTTCATCCATGTCGATGTGCGGGACCGACCACGGGGGTACAATCGCCCGGTCACATTCTCAGGCTGTTAAAAAAACGAAGGAACATCGCGAAGGGGGTTGCACAACCTTCCTGCCCCAACTATACGACCACCAGCGCTTAGGCGCCCTTCGTCTATCGGTTAGGACGGCACCCTTTCACGGTGCAGAGAGGGGTTCGATTCCCCTAGGGCGTACCATTCCCTTCTCACGGGGAATGCAATAAATTAGGCGTTATTCCTCTGGTCCGCGCCCATCGTCTATCGGTTAGGACGGCACCCTCTCACGGTGCAGAGCGGGGTTCGATTCCCCGTGGGCGTACCAAGGACTGTTTCCCTAAATTCTCCTGCTACCCACTTTCCCGGCCCTGCTCACGTTGATCCGTGTCACTTTTGCTGGGCAGGACGGCTGACATCTTCGAAGCAGACGAAATATGTGGGAGGAGCGAGCAAGTTGGAAAGCGGCAGCCGCTATGTTCGATGGCAATCGATTTGACCAAGTTGCCCGTGCGAATGGTCAACGGCACTTTCTCTGGGCAAGCATGAGAAGTGACGGCTACTGCTGATGCGTGTTGCCGGCAGGCGCAGCGTGCCCGAGCATGGTCAAAGGGCGCAGGAATTCACGCTGATTCTCCGCAGCCTATGTGAAGATCGTTCCGGTATTTTTGAGGTTGGCGATATAGTAGACCAAGACGAGGATGTGGAGCACCAGCCAGTCGCGGTGCGGGGTGAAGACCGCATTTGCCTTGTTGCGGTGAACGGCCCGCTGATTCTCCGCAGCCGGCTGGTGGGGGCGGTGCAGCCGCTGTGCGCGCCTTGACGCTCCAGCCGGGCGTGGCCTGGATCATTGGCGGGGGCTCGGGGATTGGGGCCGCTGTTGCGCGGCTTCTGGCGCAGCGGGGCTGGATTGTTGCCATATCGGGCCGACGTGCGGACAAGTTGGTGCAAGTGGCAGCGGGCGGTGATTGTATTCGGCCATACCCCCTCGATGTCACGGACATGGCGGCCGTCGAAACTGCCGTTCAGCGAATCGTGGATGAGCTTGGCCGTATTGACCTCTTTATCTTCGGCGCTGTCGCCTCGCAGCCGATGGAGGTGAGCAATTACGATTTTGCTCGGTTCCAAGCTATCGTCGATGCTAATTTATTGGGCCTGGTCCGCGCTGCCAATCCGGTTGTCGCTCAGATGGAGCGACAAGGTGGCGGGCACTTTGCAGCAATTGCTTCGGTAGCTGGTTATTTTGGGCTGCCAGGCGCAGCTGCGTATTCGTCCACCAAGGCGGCCATGATCAGCCTGCTCGAAACGATGCGCACAGAACTGGCGCCTGGGAACATCAAAGTTCGAATGATCGCGCCGGGGTTCGTTAAATCCGAGCTCACGGACAGAAATGACTTTCACATGCCCTTTCTGATGGAAACCGACGAAGCCGCGCGCCGAATCGTTGATCGCCTGACCCGGACTGATGACTTCGAAATTGCTTTCCCCCGCCGCATGGTCTGGATCATGAAAGCTTTGCGCTGGCTGCCCTATCCCGTCTTTTTCCGGATCACCGGCATGATGCTCCGTAGAAGAAGGTGAGTCTGGCTTATCCGAGCCGGCGATATTGATAGATGCCCACGTCGATAGAACCTTCCGCAAAACCGGCTTCGCAGTAGCTTAGATAGTAGACCCATTTGCGCTTGAATTTTTCATCATAACCCAATGGTGCAATTACGGGCCAGCGTTCCAGGAAGCGTTCACGCCATAACCGGAGCGTTTTGGCATAGGACAGGCCGAAGTTCTCGACGTTTTCGAGCACAAGACCGTATTTCTCGCCAAATTCCCGCATCACTGTTTTTGTGAGCAGCATTCCGCCGGGAAAGATGTAGCGCTGGATGAAATCCGGTCCGCTCCGATACCCGTCAAAGTCGCTTTCCGCGATGGTGATGGCCTGAATGGCAGCGGTACCGCCTCGCTTAAGCCGATCATGAATGGTCTGGAAGTAGCTCGGCCAATTGTCTTCACCCACCGCTTCGATCATCTCGATGGATGCAACATGGTCGAACTGCCCTTCGGTGTGACGGTAATCCTCAAAGACTAGCGTGGCGAATTCATCCAAGCCCTGGCGGGACATGCGTTCGCGAGCAAAACGGAGCTGCTCGGCCGACAGGGTGATGCCGCGCAGATGCGCTCTGTATTCACGCGCGATTGTTTCGGCGAAGCCACCCCAGCCGCAGCCGATTTCAAGAACGGATGAACCTTGGGTGATTCCGGCCATGTCGGCGACGCGGCGGTACTTCGTGCGCTGTGCATCCTCAAGGCTCTGGTTGCCAGACTGGAACAGGGCCGAGGAGTAGGTCATCGAGGGGTCGAGCCACTCGCCGTAGAAGTCATTGCCGAGGTCATAGTGCTCGGCGATGTTCTTCTTGGAGCCTTCCAGAGTGTTGCGGCGCGATAAATGATACTGCAGATCGGCAGCTGCCTTGCGGAAGAAGCCTGGATTTGCTTTGTCGAGCGTATCGCGATTTTGCAGGAAGAACCGGATCAGGGCCGTGAGGTCATCGACCTCGATATCGCCGTTCATGTAAGCCGCAGCAAATCCGACCGTCCCCCTCTGTATCGCCTCGCTCAGGACGCGGAAATTTTTGAGGCGCAGAACGGCATGTTCGCCAGTGGACGGGTCGCCGATGGTCCGCGTGCGGCCATTGGGCAGGATAACCGTGACGCTCCCGTGTTGGGGGTGACCCAGCAACTTTATTCCGGCAAGCTCCAGGGCCCAGGAGGCAAAACGGGTCCACAGCGTAACGCCGGTATTGGTCTCGTCTACTACGGTTTTATTCATGGGGCTGCAGTGTCCAGCTATTCGCCTGTTTGGCTGCAGCGTGCAGCTGCCGCCGATAGTGAAGCGTCGTGGGCACACCCTTGAGCCACAAAAACAGCGATTTCCTATGTATGCCCAGCCCCTACTTTAGCCGCCATAAAGCGATATGCAAGCAGCACTTTCGGGGGTTTGGATCCATCGGGGACGCGGCGATCAAGGTGGGCAACCGCAGAATTACCCCTCAGGTTTTTGGTTTCGCCAGGTCGGTTAAACGGAACTGCACCTGTTCCCGGCCCTGATAATGGTCGATGGAGAGAGAGCCGGCAAAATGAAACGCGCTGTCGGGGTTGCGCAGCAGCGCCTGCCCGATAGGGGTATTGGCGGCCCTGAAGGCGATGGCCTTTAGTCGCGCGCCATCTTCCGATGTGAGCGTAAAGCTCACGTGCCCACCCTTCCCAACGATTTGCGCAAATTTGGCGCGATGTGCCGGAAAGGCAAAAACCGGAAGCGGGTTCCCCGATCCATAGGGGCCTGCTCGCTCCAAATCATGCACCAGATCAAGGGTCGCTCCCCGAGCAGTTAGGGCTGCATCGACCGGCAGGGCGGTTATGGCGCGAGCCGAGCTGACCTGGTTGAGCAAAGCGTCGGCCAAGAAGGTCCTGAATGGACCCAATTGCCCTGGCTTGACGGTAACGCCAGCAGCCATCGCATGGCCGCCGCCCTTGGCAATCAGCCCCCGTTCAACGGCCTCTATGACTGCCCGTCCCAAGTCCACCCCGGGCATGGACCGGCCCGAGCCGGTGCCGGTACCATCTGGATGCAGCGCGATAGCAAAAGCCGGGCGCTCGAAGCGTTCGCGGAGCCTTGCGGCAATCAGCCCGGCGACACCCGGATGCCAATTTGCCGAGGCGAGGACCAGGACAGGCGGTCCCTCTCCGGCTCCGATTTCAAGCTCCGCCACGGCGGCGGCCTCCTCCACCGCCTCAACCTCAATCCGCTGCCGCTCGGCATTGAGCTCGTCCAGGCGCGCGGCGATCGCAAGCGCATGGTGCTCGTTGTCGACAGTCAGGAGCTCGGTTCCCAGCGCAGCATTGCCGATTCGCCCGCCAGCGTTGATGCGAGGCCCGATCAGGTAACCCAGATGGTAGGGATTGATCGGCCCTGAAAGGCGCGCCGCAAGAGCCAGGGCCTGTATGCCGTGGTTGTCGCCACGCCGGGCAATCTCAAGGCCGCGGACCACAAAGGCGCGGTTCAGCCCGACCAAGGGCACGACGTCGCAGATCGTCGCGAGCGCGACGAGGTCGAGCAGCCTGAGCAAATCTGGAAGGTTTGGAACGTCTTGCTGCCGCAGCGCGCGGTTCACGGCCACCATGACCATGAAGGTCACGCCTGCAGCGCAGAGGTAGCCCAGTCCCGAAATGTCATCCGCGCGGTTCGGATTAACCAGGGCATTGGCTTTCGGCAGCTCATGATCAGAGAGGTGGTGGTCAATCACCAGAACCTCGGCGCCCCTGCTGCGCGCATAAGCTATGGGATCATCGCTCGTTGTGCCACAGTCGAGCGTGATGATCAGGCTTGCGCCGCTGTCGATCAGTTTGTCAATCGCCGCATTGTTGGGACCATAGCCTTCAAAAATGCGATCGGGGATATACACCTGCGGTTCAATGCCGAAGTGGCGGAGATAGCGAACCATCAGCGCGCATGAACAAGCGCCATCAACGTCGTAATCCCCAAAGAGGGCTATGGCCTCTTTCTCGAGAATGGCTTGGGCTAGGCGCTCGGACAATTCATCCATCGCCGTCATGCTGGACGGATCGGGCATCAGGCCGCGAATGGTGGGCTCTAGGTATTTTTCGGCGTCTTCCAGGGTGACGCCGCGCGCGGCGATTACGCGCGCGAGAATTTCAGAAATGTTGCTGCGCTGGGCTATCGCAGCTGCGGTGCGCCCGGTCGAGATATCGAGTCGATTGGTCCAGGTCCTGCCCGTAAGCGAATGATGCACATCAAGAAAAGGTCTGGAGGCGTCCGGCATGCCACAGACCTAGGTGATTTGCATGGGATGGTCGAGAGCTGTCCTCAACGGGCGTGTTGCGCCTTGATCCAGCGAACAGTCTGGCTCCAGGAGCGCATAACGATTGTGCTGGTCTCGACGGAATTGCGGCGCAGCTTTATGCCGTCAAGCAGAGTACCGTCAGTGACCCCGGTTGCTGCAACCAGCACATCGCCGGAGGCGAGTTCGGCCACGTCGTATATTCGGTTTGGATCTTTGATCCCCATTTCATAAGCCCGTTCGCGCTTGGCTTGGGTATCGAGAATTAGCTTGCCCTGCATCTGTCCGCCTATGCAGCGAAGGGCAGCCGCAGCGAGGACACCCTCCGGCGCGCCACCAGATCCAAGGTAGATATCGATGCCGGTGTCCTCTGTGTTGACCGCGTGAATGACGCCGGCAATGTCTCCGTCGCTGATGAGCTTCACGGCCACACCTGTTGTTCTTAGCTCTTCGATCAGGGCGGCATGACGTGGCCGGTCCAGCACTATAGCGGTGATCTCCGAGAGGGGGACATTTTTCGCCTTGCTCAGTGCCCTGACGTTCTCGCCTGCAGTCCAGTCGATATGCACCGTGCCAGGCGGGTAGTCGGCACCGATAGCGATTTTGTGCATATAGACATTTCGGGCGACGTTCAGCAGCCCGCCGCGCTCCGCCATAGCGAGCACCACGATCGAGTCGGGCTGATTCTTGGCGCAGAGGGTGACGCCTTCGAGCGGGTCAACGGCAATATCGACCTGTGGCCCGTCACCCGAGCCCACTGCTTCGCCGATATAAAGGTGTTCGCACTCGTTCGGCTCACCCTCGCCAATAACGATCCTGCCGGAGATCGCAACGCGGCCGAGTTCGTTCTTCATTGCCGTGACGGCGGCTTCATCCGCGGCCTGCTCGTTGCCCTTGCCCCGCCATTCGGCAGCCGCGATGGCAGCCCTTTCCGTCACGCGGACCAGTTCGAGGGTAAGGGTTCGATGGAGATTAGCAGGGCCCTTAGCGTCCTCGACCTTGCTCAGCTTCATGTTACCCTCCAGCTGATCGGCCGGAGGCGGCCGTCAGAGCGTTTCGATCCGGATTAATTGCGGCTCGCCCACGATAAACCCGTCAGCAGCGATCTGCGCAAGCGATTCACGCACGGATGCTTCCAAAGTCTGTTGGGTAATCATGACCACCGTTCGGGTTGCCGACCCGTCAGGCGCGACCGCTTTAGCGCTCAAATCCGACCGCTGGATGACAGAATCGATCGAAATGCCGCGTTCGCCCATGCGGGTGGCGATAGCCGCCAGGGCACCCGGCACGTCCTTGGCGTTCAGTCGGATGTAATAGCCGCCATCATGGGCGCGCATGGGGGCCTGACGGTACGGCAGCAGTTCGTCGCTTGGAACGCCTAGGGGCGGCACCCTCGTTCCACGAGCAATATCGAGAATGTCGGATAGCACCGACGAGGCCGTGGGCGGGCCGCCAGCGCCGGGGCCAGCGAGAAGCAGTTCATGCACGTGATCAGTTTCCAACGCTACGGCATTCATGACGCCGTCCACCCCCGCAATTGCGGAGCCTTTCGGGACGAAGGTCGGATGCACGCGCTGCTCAATGCCGTCTTCGGTGCGTTGGGCAATGCCCAGGAGCTTGATCTTGTAGCCCAGTTCCGCCGCAACCTTGATGTCGTGCTGGCTGATGCTGGAAATGCCTTCTACGCGGATCTTGTCGGGGGCGATCTCGTAACCGAAGCAGAGCGTGGAGAGGATCGAGAGCTTGTGGGCGGTGTCGAAGCCTTCAACGTCGAAGGTCGGATCGGCTTCGGCGTAGCCCAGCGCCTGCGCGTCCTTGAGGCAATCGGCGAAGCTGATGTCTTCGTTGCCCATGCGGGTGAGGATGTAATTGCAGGTGCCGTTCATAATGCCGAACACCTTAGCAATGCTGGCAGAACCCAACCCTTCGCGCAGAGTCTTTATGACGGGGATGCCGCCCGCAACGGCCGCTTCAAAGCCCAGTTGCGCTCCTGACTCCTCGGCCATTCTTGCCAATGCCACGCCATGCTTGGCCAGCAGGGCTTTATTGGCTGTGACGACAGGGCGGCCCATCTCTAGCGCTGCCTTTACAGCCGCAAAGGCGGGGCCATCCTCGCCGCCGATCAGTTCGACGAACAAGTCGATGCCGTCGGATTTGGCAAGGGCCACCGGGTCGTCGAACCAGTCCAAGCCCGAGATATCAATGCCGCGATCACGCGAGCGGGATCGTGCTGCCACAGCCGTTACAACGAGCTGGCGGCCGAGCTTTTTATTGAGTTCAGCCCCATCCTTTTGCAAAATGCGCACCAGAGTTGCCCCGACATTGCCGAGGCCCGCGACCCCGACGCGCAAAGGCGCATGCGTTTCGCCATCATCGAAATCCTGCATGGCTCGCAGGATGCGCGTGCGTGTTTCAGAGCGTGGCTCGCGTCCCTCGCGCAAATCGAAGACGAACAGTGGGTCGCCTGCAACAGTGCGGCCGAAGCGGGTTGGCGTCCAGCCGCGCGCAGAGATAAAGGATTCAACGGCCTGGCGGAAAGATTGTATGTCACTCATGATGGCGCCATGTGCATAGGATTTTGCCTAGCCGTCAATAGGAGTTCAAGCTGCTCCGCATGTAAAAGCGTGAGGGCCGAAGGGGAGAAATCCTGGGAAAGGTCTTGCGCCGGTCACCAAGAATGACAATCTCTTGCGCATGAACCAGACCTATGCCGACCGCCCTCGCCTGCCTGATCCAGAAAGCTCGCCCGAGTTGTTCGATGGCCTGCTCACGCGCCGGTCGATTGCCTTTCTGATTGACCTCTTTGTCATCGGGGCTCTGATCCTCGGCTTCAGCCTTCTTGGCGTCATCGCAGGCTTCTTCACCTTCGGACTCGCCTGGCTTGGATTGTTTATCGTGGTTCCTGCCAGCGTCGTTTTTTACTATTGCGTGACCCTGGGCTCCTCTGCGCGTGCGACTTTGGGCATGCGCATGATGGATGTGGTTTTAACGCCCGCACGCGGGCAGCCGCTTGATGGATGGATGGCACTGATTCATGCCGGCCTGTTCTGGGTGACTGCTTGGATCTCCCTGCCCTTGTCGCTGCTGTTTGTTCTGTTCACGCCCCGCCGGCAGATGCTGCACGATCTGGTGACCGGCACGCTGATGGTGCGGCGATCGCCCATGGTGCGGCACTGGCGGGCGCAGAACCTTCGCGCTCGTGGCGCGTTTTGAACGATTGCCGCTCACGCCCCGTGGGGGTACATTGCGCCGATTGTACTTAAGGGTTGGGGATGACCGACCAGACGCCTGAAACAACGCAGCTGTTTTTGACCGCAGCCATGCCGTGCCCCTATTTGCCGGGCAAGCAGGAACGGAAGCTGTTTACCCACCTGACGGGCCGGCGCGCTGCGAATCTGCACCACCTGCTGAGCGAGAACGGTTTTCGGCGTAGCCAAAATTTGATCTATCGCCCCGCCTGCGAAGGCTGCAATGCCTGCCAGTCGGTGCGGATTGTGGCTGGCCAATTTGCGTTGTCCGGCCGCTTTCAGAGGGCGTCGAAGAAAAACGACGATCTGCTGGTTGAAGTGCGCCCCACTGCCGCGACCGGCGAGCAATACGATCTGTTCAAGCGCTATCTGGAATTCCGTCATGCTGGCGGCGGCATGAACCAGATGAGCTTTGTTGATTATGAGTACATGGTCGAGGACACGCCGGTGCAGTCCGTGCTGGTGGAATACAGGCTACGCGACGACCCGGACCACAGGCTCGTGGCAGTTGCCCTGACGGACGTCATGCCGGATGGGCTGTCGATGGTTTATTCCTTCTACGATCCGGATCTCGCGCACCGTAGTCTCGGGACCTTCCTTATTCTTGACCATATCAAACAGGTTCGTTCGGCTGGATTACAATATGTCTATCTCGGCTACTGGGTAAAAGATTCCCCCAAGATGGCGTACAAGGCCCAGTTCAAGCCGCTCGAGGTGCAAAGGGGCACCCTCGGGTGGTGCCCGCTCGACTAGCTAGATCTTCAGATCGAACACCAGCAATCCGGCGACACCGCCTTCCAAAGCGCCCACGAGCTTGGCGCCAGCCGCCCTGTGAGTGGGATCGGCGAGGTAGCGATCGCGTGCCGCTTCATCAGTCAGATCCATGATGAAGCCGTCGTTGAAGCCTTGCGACAAGCCTTCTGGCGAAACATTGGCGCCGAAATGTGCGGACAGGAGGCCATCAATCTGGCCCACCAAGGCATTCAGGCCGGCATAGATCTCCGCGCGCTGGGCAGCGCTTACATCGGAGCGGAATTTCACGAAAACGCAGTGGCGGATCATCCGACAAACCTGTTGTTGCGGGGGAAGCCGTTGGGTGGCTGGCGACCGGCAGTGGCTCGGTCACTGACCCACTCCGCCAGCTCTTCCATAGGCTTGGTAAAGGTGCGGCCCGACGAGTCGGTCCAGGTCAAGCCATCGGCGGCGTAGAAGGTCTTGAGGTCGGAGATGCCGCCATCCTTGTAGCGTTGCAGGCGTACGCCCTTGCCACGGCTCATCTCGGCCAGTTGTGACAGCGGGAAGACAAGGAGCTTGCGGTTTTGTCCGATAGCGGCGACCCGATCGCCGGCCACCGGCACAAGGATGCGCGCTTCCTCAGTCGCGGCAACGTTGAGGATCTGCTTGCCCTTGCGCGTGTTGGCGATCATCTCGTCCTCCCCCACGATGAAACCGTAGCCGGCCGAGGAGGCTATGATACGCTTCTGACCAGGGCGATAAACGAAGAGGTCCACAATATCTTGGCCTTCCTCGATATCCACCATGATGCGCACAGGCTCGCCTTGCCCGCGTCCGCCGGGCAACTTGTCGCCGAACAAGGTGTAGACCTTGCCGCCCGTCGTCAGCATCAGGAGCTTGTCCGTCGTTTCGCACTTGATGGAGAGTTTCAGCCGGTCCCCGGCCTTGAAGCCCTTGTCGTCGTTTACATCCACCGCATGACCACGCGGTGCGCGGATCCAGCCCTTTTCGGAGAGGATGACGGTGATAGGCTCGCGCTCGATAAAGGCTTCGGTGACCTCGGCAAGGTCTACTGTGGAGGCAGTGCCCAGCACAGTGCGACGGGCGCCTAGCGGGTGCGGCGTGCCGTCGGCATTGGTCAGGGGATAGGCCTTTTTGAGCGCTTCGACTTCCTTGCTGATGGAGCGCCATTGGCGCTTGTCGGAAGCAAGAAGCGTCTGCAGCTCGCCCTGCTCCTTGGTGAGCTCAGCATGCTCCTTGCGCAGTTCGATTTCCTCAAGCTTGCGCAGGGAGCGCAGGCGCATGTTGAGGATGGCTTCGGCTTGCACATCGGTGAGCTCGAAAGTCGCCATGAGCGAGGCCTTGGCATCATCTTCCTCACGGATGATGCGGATGACCTCGTCGAGGTTAAGATAGGCGATGATATAGCCGGCCAGCACTTCAAGCCGATGGGCAATCTGCTCCAGGCGGTGCTCGGAGCGGCGAACCAGCACTTCCTTGCGGTGCTCCAGCCAAGCCTTCAGGGCCTGGGGCAGGCTCATGACCTTGGGCACAGCGCCCCGGTCTAGCACGTTGAGGTTGAGCGGGAAGCGCGTTTCAAGATCCGTGACCTTGAACAACTGCTCCATCAGGATTGCCGCGTCCACCGTTCGGGCGCGTGGCTCGAGCACAAGGCGGATGTCGTCCGAGCTTTCGTCTCGCACGTCCTTGAGGAGGGGGAGCTTTTTGGCAAGGAGAAGTTCGGCGATCTTTTCAACTAGGCGCGACTTCTGGATGCCGTAGGGTATTTCGGTGACGACGATCAGGTAAACACCACGGCCGGTTTCCTCGACCTCCCACTTCGCGCGCAGGCGGAAGGCGCCGCGACCGGTGGCGTAGGATTGGGCGATAGATTCTGGGGATTCCACCATAATGCCGCCGGTGGGGAAGTCGGGACCCCTCACAAATTGAGTCAGGTCCTTGGCGGAAGCGTTTGGATTTACATTGATAAGATGCAATGCGGCGTCGCAGAGCTCGGCAACATTGTGGGGCGGTATGGAAGTGGCCATGCCCACCGCAATGCCGGTGGAGCCGTTGGCAAGCAGGTTTGGGAAATTGGAAGGGAGAACAACCGGCTCTTCGTCTTCTCCGTCATAGGTTGGTTTGAAATCGATGGCGTTCTCGTTCATGCCCTCGAGCAGCCGGACGGCTACATCGGTCATGCGCGACTCGGTGTAGCGCATGGCCGCTGCGCCGTCGCCGTCGATGTTGCCGAAGTTCCCCTGCCCATCCACCAGCGGGTAACGCAGGGCGAAGTCCTGAGCGAGGCGCACCAGGGCGTCATAGATGGACTGGTCGCCGTGAGGATGGAATTTACCAATCACGTCACCGACAATGCGGGCCGATTTCTTGTAACCCTGGCCAGGGTCGAGTCGCAGCAGCCGCATGGCATGAATGATGCGGCGGTGCACGGGTTTGAGGCCGTCACGCGCGTCGGGCAGAGCGCGTTGCGTGATGGTGGACAACGCATAACTCAAATACCGCTCCTCAAGCGCCTGCTTGAGGTCGACAACGCGCTGGTCATCGGCAGGCGGAAGGGAGTCGATTTCTGACATGGGATCAGCAACCTCAGGGAGAACGAATCAGGAAACCAATATAGCCATAAGGTTCGTTTGTGCAGGTTAATGCTTACCAAACACGCGGTTTTGCACGGGTTTAGACGTGCCGAAGCGCCGCATTGGGTGCGGTGATGAACAGCGTGAAAACGGCGAGGCCCTGCCTCGGTATATTAGTGTGCGTGGAACAATTCCTCGCCACTTGCAATGGACTCTCAGGTTTCCCCCGGCGAGACTCTGGCCCCAGCCTTCCAGAAGCATCGGTGACTTCCGCCGTCCTATGGGAATCGCGACATCCCCGCTCATCTGCCTCCTTACAAGCCGGTTCGCGCGACCCGCTGGTTGGTGAGGACAGTGGAGGGGGGATAACGCACGGTGATGGTGGGAGAAAAGAGGGAAATTCGAGATTAGCCGAGGTGGGGCATGCACAATCCAGATTGTCGGCCGCGAGCTTGATACGAGGAAGTGATGAGCTGCGGTCCGCTGCTCAACGCCGAGGCGGTAGCCTAGCTTAGATAAAGCTTCTTCACCGCACCTCACGCGCCAGAATCTCCGTCAGCAGGTCGCGTGTAGGTGGTGGAGCGGTTTCGCGGGGATCCCAAACGTGCGCTTGGAGAAAGTGACCGGTGAGGCGCAGGGCGTCGGTGATGTCGTGGGGGCCGGCATTGCCGCGGCTAGTGAGGAAGCTAGGGAGCGGCAGGAGGCGGTCCATATAGGGGGCGGCGGCGGAGCGGGAGACGGCGCGACCGGTTTTGGGGGAGACGTGCGTCAGATCATTTGTTTGCCCGGTTACCGCGCAGGCGCTCAAATCGAGGCCATAGCCGAGTTCGTCCAGCACGGAGAGCTCAAAGCGGGCGAGTTCGGCGCCGTCGGGGGGGCTATCGATCAGGCGGAGGGCCATGCCGAGGAGGCGGTCGTGCGGGTCGCGTTCCGGCAAGAGGCGCAGATGTTCGCAGACGAGTTGGCTCATATAAAGTTGCGTGCGGTTATCGATCAAACGCGCGGCGCGAGCTTGGAGCAGTTCGACCGTGAACATGCCCAGCTGGTCTTCAAGGCGTGCTCGCCATGTCAGCTGCAGTGAATTGCCGGGCTGCAAAACTGCGGCCAAGCGGCGGGTGCGACCGCCACGAACAAGGCCCAGATGGCGTCCGCGACCTACAACCATGGCTTCGGCAATGACGCTGGTTTCACCGTGGCGGCGCACACCGATCAATAGCCCTTCGCCGGTCCATTCCATGATATCTTATAGCAGACCGGTCAATAGCAGGATGGCAAAACTTAAAACGAGCAGCCAAATAGCTGCGATCGCCAGCAGCCCTGCCCAACTTATCGGCCTGCTAAGGATTTGGGCCGCATCGCGCCGAAACTCTGCCATCAGCTCGCCTGGTACGAGCCTAATTACAAAAATGATGCCCACAGGAACGATCAGCAGATCGTCCAAATACCCCAGGATGGGGATGAAATCGGGGATGAGATCGACCGGCGACAGCGCATAGGCGGCAACGCAGAAAGCAAGAATACGGCCGGTCAATGGAGTACGACAATCCCGTCCGGCAAGCCAGATCGCAACAATGTCGCGCTTGATTGAGCGCGCCCACGTCTTGGCGCGGTTCAGACAGCCAAGACCGATTTCAGCCTTTGCCATGCGGGAATTCGAGGCCCATCTCGCGATAACGTTCAGGATCTTCGCTCCACTTTTCGCGAACCTTAACGAAGAGGAACAGGTGGATCGGCACCTCGTACATTTCCATCAGTTCCCGACGCGCCTCGGCGCCAATGGCCTTGATCGTCTGACCGCCGGCGCCCAACACGATTTTCTTGTGGCTATCGCGGGAGACATAGACCACCTGGTCAATCTTGTAGGAGCCGTCCTTCTGGATTTTGAAGCTCTCGGTCTCGACCGTGGAGTTGTAGGGGATCTCGTCGTGCACGCGCAGAAACAGCTTCTCGCGGGTAATCTCGGCCGCGGTGATGGCCATCGTCAGATCGGTCAGGTGATCCTCAGGGAAGTGCCAGGGTCCGGGCGGGATGTGCTTGATGCACCAATCTATGAAATCCTGCACGCCGTAGCCCTTGAGGGCCGAAATCATGAAGGTTGCTTCAAACCGGAGCTTTTCGTTGAGCGTCTTGCTCAGTTCGAGCAGAGTTTCGTTCTTGATCGTGTCGATCTTGTTGAGGATGAGGATCTTGGGGTGGGTGATGTTGGCCAAACCCTCAAGCAGGGATTCAAGATCGGCAGTTATCCCCCTTTCGGCATCAACAATAAAGGCGACGAGGTCTGCGTCCCCTGCTCCGCCCCAGGCGCTTTCGACCATAGCGCGCTCAAGACGCCGCTTTGGAGCGAAGATACCGGGCGTGTCGATAAACACCAGTTGCGCCTTGTCGAGCGTGACCACGCCCCGGACCTGGCTGCGGGTAGTCTGCGCCTTGTGCGTGACGATGGACACTTTGGTGCCGACCAGCGAATTGAGCAGCGTCGACTTGCCGGCATTGGGCGCACCTACTAGGGCTATGAAGCCGCAAGAAGTGTCGGTCGGTTCAAGGCTCGTGCTCATGGCGTTTCCTCCCAGACCTGCTGTTTGATGAGAAATAGTTCAGCTGCCTTATGTTCGGCGATCTTCTTGGACGGGCCGCTCGCACTAAGCTTTTCGAAATTGCCAACCCTGACGGCAATGGTGAATTCGGGCGCGTGGTCGGGTCCGGTGCGCTCCTCGAGTGTATAGGTGGGCGGCTCGAGGCCACGCGCCTGTGCCCATTCCTGCAACGTAGTCTTTGCGTCGGCCTTGTTGGCCTGCCCGTCGGCCAGAAATTCCTCGAACATGCGTTCAACGAACTCATAAGCCTTGCCCAGGCCGCCATCGCAATAGATCGCACCGATCACCGCCTCAGTGACGTCGCCCAGAATGGCTTCCTTCTCGGCGCCGCCGGTGCGCGCTTCGCTTTCGCCCAGATTCATCTCAGACCCCAAATCAAGAGTGCGGGCAATGATCGCGCAGGTTTCCTTGCGTACGAGGGTATTGAGCGTGCGGCTCAACTCGCCTTCATTCGCCTTGGGATAGCGGCGATAGAGCATGTCGGCGACGACGAGCCCGAGCACGCGATCGCCCAGAAACTCGAGCCGCTGATAGGAGTGCTCTATGCGCTTGCTCGGCGAGACCGCGCTTGAATGGGTTAGTGCACGGTTCAGCAGGTCCGGATCAGCAAAGCGATAGCCGAGGCGAAACTGCAGTTTTTCATGATTGCGCAGAGAGCGGCTCATCGATCAATGGTCTGGAACATCCGATCCCAGCGCACGTTGGCCGGCCACTGCCAGATCTGCCAGGGTGGTATGTTGTCCTTGATGGAGAAGAAGCGGGCTTCGGCCTTTGCGATTAGGTTAATGGCCGGGACAAAGCCGACCTGGCTCAACACGCGGCTATCGGCAGAGCGATCGCGATTGTCGCCCATCATGAAGTAGTGCCCAGCGGGCACGACATATTCCTGCGTGTTGTCCAGCGGACCGTTGTCGGAGATTTCCTGAATCGTGTGGACGCTGCCTTCAGGGAAGGTCTCGCGATACACAGTCACTTCGCGGGTCTGGCCTTCGCTGTCGGTATCCTGCGTCTTGCCGATTTCCTCACGTTCAACCATCGCGCCATTGATGTACAGACGCCCCTCGCGCACCTGGATCCGGTCTCCCGGCATGCCTACGACGCGCTTGATGTATTCGACGTCCTGCGGCACGGGGCGGAACACGGCGATGTCACCCCGGTTGGGCTCACGGCCTAAGATGCGATTGCTGATCGGCAGCTCGAAATCAAGGGCGGTGAAATTGCCGTAGCGGCCCAGCGAGAATGAATGCTTACCGTAGCCCCAGACGAATTTGTTGGCAACGAAATAGTCGCCGATCATCAGCGTCTGCTGCATGGAGGCAGTCGGTATGGAAAACGGCTGGTAGAGGAAGGAGCGCAAAACAATGGCGATCAGCAGCGCCTCGACCACGACGACAATGGTTTCCCACCATTCGCTCGCGGCAGATTTTCTCATCGACTTGTGGGCGGGCTGACTCATGAATTTCCCCGGGAAACGGTGGCGCAGCGTTAAGCGTTTGTCCCGTTGGGGTCAATCGGCAGCGCTTCGATGATGACGAAGGCCTGGGCCAGCCCGGCGTCATCGGTGATGGTTAGGTGTATGTGGGCCTCGTGGCCGGCTGGCACAAGCCGGGCCAGTGCCGCCGCGGCACCATTGGTCAGCTTCATGGTCGGCTTGCCAGAGGGAAGGTTCACCACGCCCATGTCGCGCCAGTAAACGCCAAAACTAAGGCCGGTGCCCAAGGCCTTGGAACAGGCCTCTTTAGCGGCAAAGCGCTTTGCATAGGATGCGGCGCGCTGCGCGCGGCGATCGGACTTACGGCGTTCGACGTCGGTGAAGCAGCGATGGGTGAACCGGTCACCAAAGCGCTCAATGGTGTGAGCGACTCGGTCAATCTGGATCAGGTCCGAGCCCAAACCGATGATCATTTCACCCCCTGGATTCCGCGGCTACCTGGTTTCACCGGCGGAACGGCGGCGAGTTCGGGCGGAAGCTGGTCGGCGGGGTAGGCAGGCACCTTGTACTCGATGAGGCTGATGAGCGGCACCCCGATTTCGACCTCGCCCCCGGAGCGATCGATCAGGCAGGCGGCCGCAATGACATTGGCGCCGATCTGGCGCAGGGCATCGATGCATTCACGAATGGAAAGTCCGGTGGACACAATATCCTCCACCACGATCACCTTGTCGTCCGGCGCGATCTCGAAGCCGCGACGCAGTTCGAACTTGCCTTCGACCCGTTCGGTGTAAAGAGCAGGCACGCCGAGCTGCCGGGCGGTTTCATAGCCAGGAATGATGCCGCCAATCGCCGGAGAGACGACTTTGGTCGCATGGCCAAAGCCATCGGCGCGGATCTTGTCGGCCAGAGCGCGGCAAAGCTTTTCCGTTTGCGCCGCATATTGGAACACCTTGGCCTTCTGGAGGAACACGGGCGAGCGCAGACCGGATGACAGGATGAAGTGGCCCTCCAGCATGGCGCCGCATTCGCGGAAAACAGCGAGCACTTCATCTTTGGTCATCGATAAACCTCCTGTCCACCTGGCCGTCCCATTCCAGCGTCGAAATCATGGACGCCTCACGGATGCCGGCGCGCTGAACGGCCGACAGGCCGGGACTACGCTTGAGCGTTGCCAGAACATCGGTGAGTTGCGCAAGGTCGCGCACCTCGATTTCAAAGATCATCTGGTGAAAGTCGGGAGAAATCATCCGCATGACGAGATTGTTGATGTTGGCGTCGCACGCAGCGATGGCAGAAGATATCTGTGCCAGCGACCCGGGCCGATTGACGCTCTCCATGGTAATGACCGTTGGGTAGAGCTTTTCATCGCCATGCTGGATGTTCCAGCGTACGTCCACCCAGGCCACATCGCTGTCGTGCATCTCAGTCAGTGCATCCGAGTGGATGGGATACACCAGCATGGGGCTGTCAGGCTGCAGAATGCCGACGAGGCGGTCACCGGGCACCACGCCTTCTGGGGACGTGGTCACGGGCATGTGGAAGTCGAGCTGGGCTAGAGCGGTAGTGGCGCGAGGGCCCGACTTCTGTCCTCCCGGGACGCGGAAGCGGAAGATGTCGGTGGCGCGCAGGGCAAACCAGCCATCGGCCGTGTCGGCTACGGGCAGATCAAGCTTTCGGCGGCGCTTGCGCAGGCCTTTGACCTTGGCCAATTCTTCGCCAAGCGGCTCCGCGCCGAGCTTACCCTCGCCGACTGCAACCAGCAGTTCGCGCCTGCCGGGGAACCCCATGGCTGCGGCAAGCGCCTTGGCTTCACTCTCATCCAGCATGACGCCTTCGCGCTCCAGCATCATGTTAAGAACGTTTTCGCCCAGGGCCAGCGCACGTTGCAGGGCGGCATGGCGAACCGAGCGGCGGATGGCAGCACGCGCCTTGCCGGTCGCAGCGATGCCCAACCAGTTCATGGGCGGCACATGATTGTGGTCGCGAATGATCTCCACTTCATCGCCCGAGCGGAGCTGGGTCACAAGCGGCAGGATGGAGCCATTTATCTTCGCGCCAACGCAGGTGTCGCCGATGTCGGTATGAAGCGCATAAGCGAAATCGATCGGCGTTGCGCCACGCGGCAGCGCGATCAGCCGGCCGCGCGGAGTGAAGCAGAACACCTGATCCTGGAACAGCTCAAGCTTGGTGTATTCCAAAAAATCTTCGGTGGTGGAATTGCCAGTTGTCAAATGGGCAATGGTGGAGCGCAACGAGCCATAAGCCTGCGACTCGTTTTCGATGCGGCTGAGATCAGCCGACGCGCCGTCCTTGTAAAGCGCATGAGCGGCAATGCCGAACTCGGCGACACGGTCCATTTCCTCGGTGCGGATCTGGAGTTCAGCCCTCTGACGACCCGGCCCGACAATTGTGGTGTGGATTGACTGATAGTCGTTGTGCTTGGGGACAGAGATATAGTCCTTGAAGCGCCCAGGTACGACCTTCCATTTGGTGTGGACCACGCCCACGGTGTGGTAGCATTCATCGACTGAGCCAACGATGACGCGAAAGCCAATCATATCGGAGAGTTGCTCAAGCGCGATCGACTTGCGCTCGATCTTGCTGAAGATCGAATAAGGCGACTTAACGCGCGCCTTGACGCGGGCCGAAATGCCGGCGGCGGCGAGGCGCTCGGTCAATTCGGTGGAAATGGTGGAAATGGTTTCGCGGTACGTTTCCTGCATCTCGTCGAGGCGGGTGACGATGGCGTGGTAGTGCTCAGGCTGTAGGATACGGAAGGATATGTCCTCAAGCTCGTTGCGCATGTCCTGCATGCCCATGCGTCCGGCCAGCGGCGCATAGATGTCCATGGTTTCCTGAGCGATGCGGACCCGTTTTTCGGGCGGCATGTACTGCAGGGTGCGCATGTTGTGCAGCCGGTCGGCAAGCTTGACCAACAGCACGCGAACATCCTGGCTAATGGCGAGAAGCAGCTTGCGCAGATTTTCTGCCTGCGCTTCCTCGCGGGACACAAGGTTCAGGCGCTCGATTTTGGTCAGGCCATCAACGATGGCCCCGATTTCGGCCCCGAACAGCTGGTCAATTTCCGCGCGGGTTGCGTCCGTGTCCTCGATGGTGTCGTGCAGGAGACCCACGGCCACCGAGGCATCATCAAGCTTGAGCTCGGTCAGGATGGCGGCCACTTCAAGCGGGTGGTTGAAGTATGGGTCGCCCGAGGCGCGCTTCTGCGAGCCATGCTTTTGCATGGCGTAAACATAGGCCTTGTTCAACAACTGCTCGTCGACGTTCGGGTTATAGGCCTGAACGCGTTCAACAAGCTCGTACTGACGCATCATTGGATTGGTCGCCGCTCGCTTAGGAAGTCAGCTTAGCGCTTTGGATTGATTTGGGAAGGCGAGAATTTGCTGAACCAATTCCCCCCATCTCCCCCGCGGAGAGGGGAGGAATGGCGCAGTGGTTTGACGCTTATCGCGGCCATGCTGCGAAAGCTCCCTTCCCTAAGGAGGGCTACGTGGGGTACGTCGGAAACTATGGAACCAAAACACCCCCGGCTAGCGCCGGGGGTGCTGATGCATATCAGGCCGTCCGCGCCGATTAGTCGTCGCGGCGTTCCGGCGGCGCGAGGCTTTCGATCCCGCGCAGAAGTTCTTCTTCGCTGATGGTATCGAAATTGAGCTGATCGTCATCCCCCGAACTCTCGATGAGCGGGGCAGTATGGCTTTCGGGCTCGTCAACCTCGACATATTTCTGCAGCGAGTGGATCAGGTCCTCGCGCAGATCTTCGGGCGAGATTGCGCCGTCGCCGATTTCGCGCAGCGCAACAACCGGGTTCTTGTCGTTGTCACGCGGGACAGTAATCTGGGCGCCCGACGAAATCATGCGCGCACGGTGCGCAGCCATGAGGACGAGATCGAAGCGGTTCTCGATTTTTTCGATGCAGTCTTCAACGGTGACGCGTGCCACAGACGTCTCCAAAAATAATGGAAAGAAAGGTTCCCTTACACGAGTCGTGCACGGGATACAAGGTTTACCGACGTCTCAGCGCGTTAACCGCGTCCGCCTTCTTTCATGATGCGGGACTTGTCGCGGTTCCAGTCTCGGTTGCGCTCGGTTTCGCGCTTGTCATAGTTCTTCTTGCCCTTGCCCAGCCCGATCAGCACTTTTGCTCTGCCCTGATCATTGAAAAACAGCTTGAGCGGCACGATGGTATTGCCGGCTCGGGAGACTTCCTGATCCAAACGCGCCAATTGCTTGCGCGAGACCAGGAGCTTGCGCGGTCGCCTTTCTTCATGGTTGAAGCGGTTGGCCTGCAAATATTCGGGAATATGCGCGTTGATCAGCCACAGCTCGCCACGCTCGGGCGAAGCATAAGATTCGGTGATCTGCGCCTTGCCGAGCCGGAGCGACTTAACCTCGGTACCGGTTAGCACAAGGCCCGCCTCAAGGGTTTCACCAATCTCGTAATCATAGCGCGCACGACGGTTTTCAGCCACAAGACCGTGGCTGATCACACCATTTTTGCTTTTGTCATTCTTGGCTGCCATGGCTCTTATATAAGACCGGCATGGGCCAGTGCAAAGTCGACGGCTTCTTCGGTCCCCTTGCTGAGGGGCACCAGTGGCAGCCGCAACTCATTGGTGCAGAGCCCCAGGCGATAGGCGGCGTATTTCACCCCAGTCGGGTTTGGCTCCAGGAACAAATTCTTGTGCAGGTGCACGAGCCTGTCCTGAATGGCCAGGGCGCCCTTGAAATCACCAGCCAGCGATAGTTCCTGCATCTGCGCGCAGAGCTTGGGCGCCACATTGGAGGTCACCGAAATACAGCCAGTACCGCCATGGGCATTGAAACCCAATGCCGTCATGTCCTCGCCCGACAGCAAAGTGAAATCAGGACCGAGCTTTGCCCGCTGCAGGCTGGCGCGGCCCATGTCGGCCGTCGCATCCTTGACTCCTACAATATTGGGGTGCGCTTCGCGGAGGCGCGCAATAGTGTCGACCGTCAGATCAACAACGGTGCGGCCGGGAACGCTGTAAAGGATGATCGGAATGCCAACCGCACTGGCGACAGCCGAGAAGTGCTGAAACAGCCCTTCCTGATTGGGCCGGTTGTAATACGGTACAACGGAAAGCACCGCATCGGCGCCTGCCCGCTCTGCGTATTTGGCAAGCGAAACGGCTTCTGCGGTAGAGTTCGAACCTGCACCGGCAATCACCGGCACGCGACCCTTGGCCACTTCGATGCAGATCTCGATCACACGATGGTGTTCCTCGTGGCTCACGGTGGGGCTTTCCCCCGTGGTGCCGACGGGAACCAGGCCATGAGTGCCTTCGGCAATCTGCCAGTCAACAAAGCTCGCGAAGGCTTTCTCATCGACAGCCCCATTACGCATGGGAGTGATGAGTGCCGTAATCGATCCTCGCAGCATTTGTCGCAATGTCCTTGGTTGTTTGCCACAGTTCGGCCGTGGCGGGATGGCATAAGGCCGCTTATAGGTGCGGTTTTGAACGAGCGGCACCATAAATACAACTGGCCACCACGACAACGCTTTGTTGCACGGCGGCAGCCAGCAGGGATCATCCGGCGGCAATCCAATCTTTACCCTAACGAGGTAAAGCTGCGGTAACTGCAAGGATGGGGGCGCCTTGCTGGAAATGTAGATGTGTACCAGCAGGACGGCAGATGAAGAACAGCTTTCGGGCAGTACTCCTTGCATCGGTTGTGGGTCTGACAGTTATTGCCCCCATCACCTACGCGGCCAAGGAAGTGATCGTTTTGGTGCGGTCCGGCGCCATAGACGGGCCGGCAACGCCCACGCCCGCGGCATCCGACATCGCGCCCTTCGCCTTCTCCGATGTTGAACCAGTCGATGTCGTTCAAACGGCATCCATTCCGGCTGCTCCGGCGCCACTCGTGGCTAGCGTGCAACCTGCGCTTCCCGCCGAGGCTTCAACCTTGAAGAGCGTGTTCCCCGAGGAGGTTGTGCCCAAGCCAGTTCGCGCATCCGCAGAGTTCTTGAAGGCCCTTGAAGCACTGGACGAGGGCGATGTCGCTGGCGCCCTAGAGCAAGCTTCAGCGCTGAAAAGCGGAGTCGAGCGCCGGAGCCTCCAGTGGGCTGCGATCCACTACAACGCCGGCAAGGTCGACTATAAGACGATCAAGGCGTTCATGGCCGAAGTGCCTGAGTTTGCCAGCAACGGTGTTTTCCAGGCGCGGCTCGAGCAATCCTTGGTTTGGTCCGAGCTTTCCGCCGACGAATTCCTAGCAGAACTTGGCGCTGACCAAGCTCAAACTATCGAAGGGCAGATTGTGCTCGCCAAGGCTCTCCTTGCCGATGGAGACAAGGCGCGGGCCCAGGAACTGGCGCGGCAGATCTGGTCGCAGAATTTCCTTAGCCGCAGCCAAGAGAAGCGCGTTCTGGACAGCTTAGGCAGCCTGCTTGATCGCGAAACGCATTGGCAGCGCGCTATGCATCTGATGATGCATGATCGAGCCAAAGGCAGCGAGCGACTGCTGCCGTTCCTCTCCAAAGCGCAAGCTACGCTCGTTAAGGCGCGGGCGGCCGTGTCCCGCAATGAGGCAGACGCCAAGGCCCAGCTCGACAATGTCGATCCGAGCATGAAGACCAATCCGGTGTATATCTTTTCGCGGGTGCAGCGCGCGCGGCAGTTCGAACTGTGGGAAAGCGCCGCTGAATGGCTGAGCAAAGCACCGGAGGCAGTGCCTGATGCGGCCGAATGGTGGTACGAGCGCCGTACGCTGATCCGCAAGTTCATGGATCTGAGGGAATATCGCCTCGCCTTCGAAGTGGCAGATGGTTACCGCAACGGGCCCGAAGCGCGCATGGTGGAAGCGCATTTTCAGGCCGGCTGGATCGCCCTCGCCTTCTTGGATGATGCCGAAGCGGCCAAGCGCCACTTCGGCGAGATGACGAAGCACACCACCCTGCCCGACAGCATCAGCCAAGCCAATTACTGGCTTGGGCGCGCCAACAGCAAGCTTGGCGACAAGGAAGGCGCCAAGGCTGCGTTCGAGGCTGCCGCCAAGTTCAGCACCGTTTTCTATGGACAGCTGGCCCTTGCCGAACTGGGCCATCCCGGTGTGGACATCCGGCCCGAGCCCGATGCGCGGGACCGCATGGCCCTGTTTGAAAGCAATCCCGTGGTGCAGGCCGTACGCCTGCTTGCCAGCAGCGACAAGAAGAGCATGGCGGCAACCCTGCTGCGTCAATACAGCAATGGGCTGCAGCATGGCGGCGAATTCCTGCTGGCGTCCAAGCTCGCGCAGGAACTGAACGCGCCCCAGCTCTCCATTGCGATTGCGGCCACCGCGGAAAGCAAGGGCATCCCTCTGGACACTTTGGCATTTCCGCAAGACGCGCTGCCTGAAAGCGCGCGTCTTGGCACCGATCGGGCAGCGGTCTTCGCAGTGGCGCGGCAGGAATCGATGTTCCAGATCGACGCCGAGTCCCATGTGGGTGCGCGTGGATTGATGCAGCTGATGCCTGGCACTGCCAAGGAAGTGGCCGAGGCCTTGAACGTGGACTATTCACCCACCCGGTTGGTCAGTGATGCGTCCTACAATGCCCTGCTTGGCTCTACGTATCTCGGCAAGCAACTGGACCGTTATGATGGCTCTCTGGTCCTGGCAGCGGCCGCCTACAATGCGGGTGCGGGCAATGCCAACAAGTGGATCAAGGCCTATGGCGATCCCCGCGCCGCCGATGTGGATGCGGTCACCTGGGTGGAGCGCATTCCGTTCCAAGAAACGCGCACCTATGTGAAGCGCGTGCTGGGCAATTACCTGGTTTATCGCGCCCAGATGGGGGACTCCCGCATGACGCTGAAGCAGGCGCTGCGTACAATCGACGAATAGTGGTTGAGCGGGGCACGCGCTTTATCCTAGAAAGCGCCGATGCCCCGTCCTAGAACCTTCCCCGCCGATCATCCGCCCTTTGTCGCCTTGCCCGTGACGCCTGTAGCCCTGGCTGGCGGCCTGCGTGCCATGATCCATGTGAGCGGTGAATGTTCGCGGCACATGCTGCCGCTGGTGTGTATTCCCGGGTACCAGCGGAACATGACCGACTTTGCCGATTTCGTGCAATATTTTCACCGGGCCAGCGGCGGCGACTGGCCGATCGTACTCCTCGACCTGCCCGGACGAGGCCGTGCCGATGACCGTCGAAAGGCGGAGGACTATGGTTCGCTGGCAGATGCACGTGACGTGGCGTCGGTATTGGCGGCCCTCGGTATTCCTCAAGCAATCCTGTTTGGGCAGGGGCATGGGGGGCAGGTCAGCATGGCGCTGGCCGCCGAGCATCCGCTCCTTGTCGCGGGGACAATCCTCCTGGACTCCGGGCCCGTGACCGATTCGCGCGGCATTGTCCGGCTGCGGAACAATGTGGCGCATGTGGAAGCGCTTCGCGGCAAGGCTGTGCTGGCGGACTTCCGGCGCATTCTGGCTGGCGACTATCCCGAACTAGCGCCGAGACAGCTTGATGAACTGATCGGACGAACCCATTTCATCGACAAGCGCGGACGGGCCCAGCCGCTTTATGACAAACGCTTGATCAGCGCTCTTGCTAGCATCAATTTTGACGACGTCCTTGCTCCTCAATGGCCGCTGTTCGATGCGCTGCGATCAGCGCCGCTCATGCTGATCCGCACACAATTAACGGACCAGATGCGGCGTCAAACCTTCGAGGAAATGACACGACGTAGACCGGATGCCACGATGCTGGCGATTGAGGGCCAAGGGTCCCCTGCCCTGCTGAACCAGCCCCACGATGTTGAAGCCATTGCGAGCTTCGCCCGGGCGACCAGCAGGCGGAGGCTTATTGCCTGAAAAGGAGTGTGTCACGGCTCCGAGGCAATTTTGACAACGATCCGCCGGTTTAGTGCCTTGCCTTCGGCTGTCGTATTGTCGCCTATAGGGTTGCTTTCCCCATACCCGAGGGCATAAAGCCGTTCCGGTGCAATGCCTCGCTCGATGAGGGCCCTGACCACGGCTTCGGCTCGCGCCACGGACAAGGCAAGATTCAACTGCTCGTCGCCATCTGCATCGGTATGGCCCTCAACGTGAATGGATGCAGCAGGACAGGCGCCTAGATTGGTCGCTAGTTCATCCAGGGCGGACGCTGAGTCCGGCGTAATCTGAGCTGCTCCGGACCGGAACAGGATCGCATTGCGCGCGGAAAATTCCGCAAGCGGCGCTTCGCACCGTGCTGAGCCAGTTGCATCGGTGCTGTTTGCCGGCGGCCGTGCCGGTGCTGCCACAGCAATCTGCTGTCCAGGACTAGGCTCGGCAACCGGCGCAATGTCCGTCTTCCATGTTTCAGCTGCGGGAGTGCCCAGTACGTCCATGGCGACCTCGCGTCGTGGCTCATCCTGCGCAACGGGGGTTGCTACCGCCAATGACCACCCGGAAGCTGCGAGCCTTTGCCGCTCGAATTCTGTCTCGATGGCCGTTTTTTCCGTTTGGGTGCTTGCCGTTCCAGAGAGGACCCAAGCCTTCCCATCGAAGCTGACTTGGCCCTGCTCAAGTCTTTGCAGGAAGCCGATGCCGGTTCTGGTGGATGTTTGGAAATCATCGGGTTGGCCAGAGGCGAAACTGAATCGGGCCTCTGCGGTCGGACCTGCGGATGCGAGCAAAATCTTTCCGAGCGTGGGATCCGGCACCATGCCGCTGAGAACTACAGCTCCATCAGAACTCTTTTGCGCCCGCCACTCGTAAGTGTCGGCTGGCGGCGCAAGGATTTCCGCACTTGCGAGAACGAGACCTGAAGGCATGTCAGTGGCGACAGCTTTGGTTATCGCGACGAAGTCTTCCGCGCTGCGAGCCGTTCCATTCAGAGTAACGACATTCTCGCGAAGGGCAAACCGCCCTTCTGCAAGGCGGTCCATCACGGACAACCCAAAGTCCAGCGCCTCCGTGTAGTTCTTGGGCGCTCCGCTTCCCAAGCGCAGCCATTGAGTGCGGGCATTTGGACGCGCCGACAACTTTGTTCTGAGCTCTTCGTCCGGTGCGTAGCCGTCGAAGATTATAGCGCCGCCAGATTGGAGAGTTGCGCTAACCCAATAGTCCGCGACCTGAGCCAAGGGGGGTTCAGTGACCGAGTCGGCCCAGCGGTGCTGAACCTGTACCGTTTGAGCAAGGCTCCCCATTGGACACAGCGCTATCAGCCAGGAAACGCCTATTACGACGATAATTGGTGTTCTTGCCCCTATAGCTTTCCGCTTGTCCGTAGTCATTTCCGTCCCGTTTGGTGCCGCCGGTCGACTTTAAAGAAGTTGGGCGTCCAACGGAATCGTTGGTGCGAAGTAAAATGACATTTTCGCAGAAAAAGCCCTCTGGCATCGAGACAAACGCCCACAAAGCAAAAGGCCCGGCTTGCGCCGGGCCTTTCGTGTGAGTCGTCGATCGAAGATTACTCGAAGGACTTGGCTGCCTTGAAGGTGACCTTGTAGGCTTCTTCGCTGTTGACTTCGCCCTTGATGGACGAGGTGAAACCGCCGCCAGGAGCCCAAGCCAGTTCAGCAGCACCGTACACAACGGTATCATCCGTGATACGGCCGTTGTCGCCGTCGAACCCGGTAGCGGCGGTAACGCCATCGCCGAAGTAAGCACCGATTTCACCGGTTGCCTTGATGGTCTCGGTGAGAGCAGCCACAACCTGGACAGCAACCTGAGTGGTGTCGAGATCATAGAAGTCGTCGTAGAAGTAACGAGCAGCAAGGTTGATCGAAACGCCTTCGGTGATACCAACACCGACCGAGCCGCCGAGGCCGAAATCGGTGAAGTCAGCGCCGCCTTCGTTGCTGACGTCGGCAAACTCACCCGACAGAGCGAGTTTGAAGAGGTCGAACGTACCTTCAACGCTCAGCAGACCGTTAAGGACGTCCTGCTGACCACCGGCGATGCCGCCCTTGCGGGTGCCGCCGAGTTCGTCGTTGAACTTAACGTTGTTGTAATAGGCGAGTGCGCCGCGAACCTTGAACATGTCGAAGGTGCCGGTGGCACCAGCGTGCACAGCCCACGACTCAACGTCGCCATCGAGGATACCGAAGGCCATACCGGTCAGGTGAGCAGTGACGTTCTCACCACCGTAGCCAACAACACCAACCAGGGTGCCATGGGTAAAGGCTGGGTTTTCGGCTTGAACGTCTGCGTCTTCGTTGTCGTCAAGGGCGCCCAGATCGCTATGGCCGTTCAGGTTTTCAAGGCCGATACCGACATTCACGCCGTTGCCGAGGTCGGTCTGAACCTGGATCACATGACCACCAAGCAGTGTCGTGTCGGAGTCGATACCAACACCCTTGCCGTCGATGGCGTCGGAGTTGAAGAGACCCAGGACGTTGAAGGGGGTGTCGTCGCCAATGTTGGCAATGGAACCCTTCTTACCAGCCATGATCACGGTGGTGTCACCGATCGCAACATAAGCTTCATCGATGAAGGTATAATCTTCTTCACCGTCCGAGTCATAACCAACCACGCCGCCGTCATTGTTACGAACGCGGGTGAAGTCGACTTCCTTGAGCTTGACCACGGCCTTAGCAGGACCGAAATCGCTCGAAGCGGTGCCGACGAACTGGAGCCAGGCTTCAACCTTGGAGTTCCAGTCTTCTTCGCCGTCTTCAACGGAAATCTTGCGCGTGCCATCCCAGGTACGCGCCACACCGTCCTCGGTGCGGAAGTTACCCCAGTTGAATTCATAAGAAACGCCGCCCGAAATCTGCAGGCAGTTGGTGTCGGACGAGATCGTCAGGCCAGAGAGGCCGAGCTCGTCGCAAACGTCGAGCGAGGTGAGAACGCCGAGATCGGCAGCGAAGCCAGCGGTCGAGAGACCAGCAGCTGCGACAGAACCGAGGATAAGGCTCTTGAGTTTCATTGGTTGACCTCCAAAGTCAGTCATTTTTTGTGCCGGTTACCCAGCGGTTTGCCGTAACGCGACCACACTATTCGTGGTGCAGTGTGTTGCCGTCGCGTTGCGACCGACAAACGATCCCATGCATGGATTCGCAAGACCCACTCTACCCAAGGCGGGGAACTACGCAATCACGCAAAGGCCCTTTTGGCCCTGCCACAATCTGGTTGCACTTATGTTGTTGCAGATTCAGCACACCAGCGGAAAGGACCTGTTTACCTTGGTTGACAGGGGGTTAATTTTCACGGTGATACAGCAACTTAGTCATTGAAAGTCAGCGCTGACAGACCTTTGCCAGGTGCCTTGAGTTGCCGCATTCCGCGGGATGAGTTGTGATCGTAATGTGGCAGATGTGGTCGCTTGCACCTAGAACGCGCTATCGGCATTATGCCGTCGGCTCAAGCGGCGCTGAACACCCGCTGGCCTGCAATCCAGGTTGAGGCGATTTCGTGCTGGCCGGTCAAGTGCACGAAACTTGCGACAGCGCCCGGCCTTAGATGACCAAACTCCGCTTGTACACCCATTGCTTCCGCAGGGTAGAGCGATGCCATCCGAAGCGCCTCGACAAGGGGGACGCCGATCCGGTCCACCAGGAAGCGGACTGCCTTGATCATGTCCAGATCGGCACCAGCCAGAGTTCCATCACTGAGCCGCAAAGCTCCATTGGAGCGGGTGATGGTCCGCCCGTTCAGTTGCAGCTTTGTGAGATCCGTCCCCGTTTGTGACATGGCGTCGGTCACAAGAAACAGCCGGCCGCGCCCGTTCTTTGCACGGAGGGCAATCTGGATGGCGGCGGGATGAACATGAATCCCATCGGCAATCAGGCCTGCATGAACATCATCACTGACAAGCGTGGCTCCAACCAGGCCAGGTTCGCGGTTGGCCAGTTGGCTCATGGCGTTGAAAAGATGGGTGGCCATGGTTGCGCCCGCCTCGAATGCCGCAGCGCTTACCTCATGGCCAGCGTCGGAATGGCCGAGGCTCACGACGATCCCGGCCTCAGCAAGAACCGAGATCTGCGCAGGCGTGACGGTCTCCGGCGCGACGGTGACCAGCAGGTTGGGCAAGTCATTCCGCAGGGCCAAGAGGCGCGAAAGATCTGTTTCGTTCATGGGCCGGATTAGCGACGGATCGTGCGTCCCCTTACGGGCAACGGACAGGTGCGGTCCTTCGAGATGGAGGCCAAGGAAGCCGGGAACCGCCAGCTGGGCCGCCTCGCGTCCGGCCCGCATCGCAGCAAGGTTGACTTCAACCGTGTCGGTGATGAGCGTGGGCAAAAGGGCCGTGGTGCCGAATCGGGCGTGTGCGGCGCAGATGGTATAGATGGCGGATACACTAGGGTCGTTGTTGAAAAGGACGCCGCCGCCGCCATTTACCTGCAGATCGACAAAGCCCGGCACCAGGAAGCCTCCATCGAGATGAACGACTTCAGAATGCTCCGGAATGGAGGATTGCTCGACAATGCCGATCACATGGCCAAACTCGACTAGCAGCGCCGCATCCTCGTGCCATTCGAAGCCGTCAAAGATGCGAGCGGCTGTGATGGCCAGCAGATCACTCATACCGTTTCGGTGACCTTCTTGAGCATGGGTGGGGCATCCGGGTTGAAGCCGCGATGGAGCGCCAGGGCTTCAACAAAGCCGTAGAAGGAGACGATCAGCGCCAGCGGGTCGGTCAGAGGATGGCCGGTGGAGGCAAAGGGGAGCTTGTGGGCCGCCCCCGGACGATCGCTGGTGAGGAAGGCTAGCGCGCCCTGCCCGGCCAGTTTATGTGCCATGTCGGCCACTGAGGACTCGGCGGCATCGCGGGCGGCTAGCGCTAGAACGGGATAGCCAGGCGTTACGATTTGCACCGGTCCATGCAATACCTCGGCCGCACTATAGGATTCGCCTTGGATGCCGCAGGTTTCCTTGAACTTGAGGGCTGCCTCGTTGGCGATAGCAAAGCCGGGACCGCGGCCCAGCACATAAAGAGCATTGTGCCCGTCCAGCGCGGAGATCATGGGCGACCAGTCGCAGGCGATTGCATGGTGGAGGGAAATGGGAAGATCGGCGACTGCCCTGTTGAGCGCCGTGTCGTTGCTCCAGCGAGCTATCAAGGACAGGCCGGCAACGACGGAAGCCGCAAAGGTCTTGGTGGCGGCAACGCTTTGCTCAAGGCCGGCATGCAGGTCGATGGTAAAATCGGCCGCTTCATCGAGCGGCGAACCACTTGTGTTGGTGATCGCGACCGCTAGCGCGCCAGAGCGGCGCACAGATTGCGTCATGCCAACAATATCGGGGCTTTTTCCCGATTGCGAAATGGAAATGGACGCGGCGCGGCCAAGCTTGAGATCCTTGCCGTAGATCGACGCTATGGAAGGACCGATTGAGGCGACCGGAAGCCCCAATGTGAGCTCGATGGCGTATTTGAGGTAGGCGCACGCGTGGTCGGATGAGCCGCGCGCAATTGTAGCAATAACTGCCGGATCGCGCTCTCTAAGCGCCGTTGCCGCCGCATCAAGAACAGGACCGCTCTTGGCTAAGAAATTAGCCACGACCTCAGGAATGGCTTCAACCTCGCGGCGCATATGGGTTTGGCTAGTCATGTCTTGTCTTCCGCAGATGGCGAGTCGCCGAGTCGCAGTTCGGCAACGAAGTCATAAGTGTCGCCTCGATAGATGGAGCGGGTAAACTCAATGACCCGCCCTGAGGCAAGATAGGATGTGCGTTCAATGTTGAGTCCGGCGGATCCGACTGCGACTTGCAGCAACTGCGCGTCCCGCTCGCTCAGATTGGCGGCGCGGATACGCTGGATTGCACGGACGGGGCGATTGCCGGACTTATCCAGGTGACGATAGAGCGAGTACCCGATCGCTTCTGGATCCGGCAGGATACGTGCCGACAGGCTCGCCCGTTCAATGGCGAGCGGCGAATCGCCGGTTAGGCGAAGGCGCGAAATACGCGCAACTTGTTCGCCGGAGGACAGGCCCAGGGTCACCGTTTCTTCGGGCGATGGCAGATAAAGCCCCCGCTCGAGCCATTCCGCGCGCACGGCCATGCCGCGCCGCGCCATGTCTTCGGTAAAAGATGTGAGCTGGGAAAGGGACTGTTCGACGCGCTGGGTTTGCGGCGCGACAAAGGTGCCCGAGCCGTGGCGTTGAACAAGAACACCGTCCTTCACCAGCTGCAGCACCGCCTTGCGCACCGTAACGCGGGAAACATCGACCTTGGCCGCCAGATCGCGCTCGGATGGCAGAGCGTCGCCGGCACTAATCTCGCCGCGATGAATCGCGTCCTCAATCCAGCGCTTGAGCTGAAGGTAAAGCGGACCGCCCGAGGGCAGAACCACGCGATCCTCAGCGAAAAAACCGCTGCTCAATTCAGCCACGACTCCCCCGTTCGCTGGTTTCACGTCACCGCCAATTTGCCGACACGCTCAGTTAATACCTCCGGCAGCGCACATAATACCAATAAAATACCATTCACCAAGCGCTATTTTGCTCTCTGACTTCGTCTGCTGAGCTATTCTCTTGAGGGGGACCTTGTTTCACGGCGAACCTAGACAAGTGGTATGTTTTTGGCATTATCCCAAGAAATAGGAGAACGTCATGACTGCACGGCAAACGGAAATGGGCCATACTCACGCTGAGGGCTTTGATCTGCTTGCCCCGGAGGAGGCGCTGATGATCCTTGCTCGGGCACAAGCAGAAGCCGCAGTCATCGCGCAAGGGGCAGTGCCGCAGATTGCCCGGGCCGCGGAACTCATGGCCCGGACGATTACGGGAAAGGGTCGTATCATCTACGCAGCCGCAGGCAGCTCCGGCCTGATGGCCATTGCGGACGCGCTTGAACTGCCCGGCACGTTCGGCATCGAGCGCTCGCGCATCAAGGTCCTGTTTGCCGGCGGCATGAATGCGCTTACCGCGCTTGAGGGCGGCCCGGAAGATGATACGGAAGCAGCACGCCTCGATGTATTCGAGGCCAGGATCGGTAGAGACGACTGCCTGATTGCGCTGACCGCCAGCGGCTCAACACCCTACCCCCTGGTTGCAGCGGAAGCCGCCAGGCGCGCCGGGGCCCGAACGATTGGGATCAGCAACAATGTAGGCGCGCCGCTGTTTGAACGGGTGGACATCGCCATCTGCCTACCGACGCCGCCCGAAGTGATCGCCGGCTCGACGCGCATGGGTGCAGGCACGGCGCAAAAAATAGCGCTTAACATGTTGTCCACCATGATGGCAGTGCATCTGGGGCATGTGCACGATGGCTTCATGGTCAATGTGGTGGCGGACAACATCAAGCTGCGCAGGCGCGCCCAGAGCATCGTGACCACGATTGCGCATGTAGACGAGGCAACAGCAAGCAAGGCGCTGGACGCTACAGGCGGTGCCGTCAAAGTCGCCGTGTTGGTTGCCGCGGGGGTCAAGACAGTCGAAGACGCAAGGGCACTGCTTGACCAGAATGGTGGCCGGTTGCGGCCGGTGCTCCAGATGCTTGCGCGCTCGTCTTGAAATAAATGGCCTGCTTGGTCGAAGGCCAGGCCAGTTGCTCGTCGCTTGAGTGAACCTTTTCCATTCACAACGGACACGACATCATGATTGCCAACCTTCCCACCCAAGACACCGAACGTGATCTGGTGCTGAGCCTGGCGCTTAAGGCACCGCCCCAGAATATCTACCGCTGCTGGACCGAGCCGGAGCTGCTTGTGCAGCGGTTTGCCCCCAAACCTTGGAGCCCCTCACGCGCTGTTCTCGACGTGCGCCCGGGGGCGTAAGCCATGTCACGATGGCGGACGAACAAGGTAATAAATACCCAGATTCCGGCCAATACCTGGAAGTCGTGCCCAATAAACGACTGGTGTTCACCGACGCGTTCGTCGGTGATTGGCAGCCTTCCGAGAAGCCTTTCCTCACCGCCACCCCCCTGTTTGAAGACGCTAGCGACGGTAAGACCCGGTACACGGCGGTTGCGCGCCACTGGACTGTTGAGGACACCGAGAACCACAAGAAAATGGGCTTCCACGAAGGCTGGGGCATTTGCGCCAGGCAGTTGGAAGCTCTAGCGGCCAGCCTTGACGGCAGAGCTCTGCGCCGACCTGCAAAGGCAACTGCTGTGTTGTGCAAGCGTTTCCTTGGGTGGATGATACCGAACCCGGCAACATCCTGCCCCGCTTCGGGGCGTTAAGGAGCTGCACCATGGAAAAGCCCAGCGAGGAGGCCATTCGTGATCGCGCCTATGCACTCTGGATGGAGGCAGGCTCGCCCGAAGGCGAAGATCAGCGATTCTGGCACGAAGCAGAACGCCAGCTGAGTGGCGAAGGCGAGCTTGATACATCTGACAGCGCCACCGACGTCGACACTCCACCCGTACAAGCTGGCCTGCCTAACCTTTGACCTACACCGGGCGGCGCCCAGGCGTTGCCCGGCTGACTTGTTCGTTCCATTCGGAACATGTTTGTTCCAGATGTTCCACAACGGCATACCTGAAACTAGGCGCTGGAGTTCTTAAGCCCAGCCGACAAGCGGCTGTAAGCACGCCCTCCTAGAGGAATGCACAACCATCGCCTCCATGGCTGCAACTCCGTTACACAAGTGTCGCATAGCTGTGTTTTATGCCGCTCGCCGCGGCCCCTGCCCCGGCTTTCCGCTTGCGCTCTTTCCCGGCCGGTAGTTAGCTGACTTCGGGAAGAGGTCGACGGAAGATCGACGGAACCTGCCAGCTGCATTGGCAGCTCGCGGAATAGCCGTTCCAGTGAACGGTCTTTGGGAGAATCAAAATGAAACGGCGTGATTTCATGCTCGCTGCCGGCGCGACTGCCGGTGCCTTTATGCTGCCGCGCATGTCGTTTGGCGCTGAAGGTGTGATCGACGTTTACTTCTCATCGGACCAGAACGTGATCGACTTCTGGACGAACACAGTGAAGCCAAAGTTCGAGGCGGCCAATTCCGGTATAACTCTAAACCTGGTGGACGGGGGCGACAGTACCGGTGTGTCTGCGATCGGTGACCGCGCCCTTGCGGCTCTGGCCAGCGGCGCAGACCCGCAGGCAGACCTGTTCGAAGGCTTTGACTCCCGCGTTACTGTCGACGGGATCGCGAAAGGCCTCTATGTCGATTTCGAAGACGCCAATCTGTCCAACTACTCCAAGATCAACCCGCTGGCTTTTGATATCCCGACCAATCTGCCCTATCGCGGCTCGCAGGTTCTGCTCGCCTATGACACGACCAAGCTTGATCCGGCTGCCGCGCCAAAAACCTGGCCAGACCTTGTTGCTTGGATCAAGGCAAATCCTGGACAGTTCATCTACAATCGTCCGAATAAGGGTGGCTCGGGCGGCAATTTCGTGCGCCGCGCTATCCTTGAAGCCAATGGCAAGGATCCGAGCAAGTTCACGGTCGACAACTACACGGCTGAATTCGCCGAAGAGTCCTTGGCTCCAGCCTGGGACATCCTGATGGATCTGGCTCCATCGCTGTTTGATGGCGGCGCTTACACCTCGGGCAACACTCAATCCATCCAGTTGCTGAGCCAGTCCGCCGTGACCATGATCCCGGCCTGGTCCGACCAGACCCTGTCGGCTATCGCCCAGGGCGTGTTGCCAGAAACCACTGGCCTAGTGCAGTTGCAGGATCTGGGCTTACCAGGGGGCTTCACCAAGCTTGCGGTGCTGAGCAATGGCGCAAACAAGGACGCCGCTCTCAAGCTTGCCGACTTTGTGCTGAGTGAGGAAATCCAGTCAGCTGTCCTTACCGAGCTTGGTGGCTATCCCGGCGTCAGCTGGGACCACGTGGCACCCGAATTGCGCGAACGTTTCGCGGATATTATTCCTACGACTATCCCTACGTTTCCGAGTGGCCAATGGGAAACGGCCGTCAATGATGGATGGTATCGCGCCGTTGCTCCAAACGTGGATCCTGCCTCGTGACCATGGACGTCGCAGGTGCTTCATCGCCTGCCCAAGAGAAACGCAGGAGGCCTGTTGGCCTCCTGCTCGTTGCTATCCCGGTTCTGCTGGTTGTCTGGCTGATCATCTGGCCGATCATCTCGGCTGTGATCACGACGCTTTGGCTAAATACGCCTGAGGGCTCGCGGTTTTCGACGGACACCTACCAGTTCTTCTTTTCTGACCGATACAGCCTCTCAAACCTGTCCATCACGCTCTGGACCACAGGGGTCTGCGCCATTTTGTTGCTCGTCATCTGCTTGCCGATCGCACTCTATCTGCGCTTTTCGGACAGCAAGGTGGCTGGCTATGTGCAGGGCTTGGCAATCTTTCCCATGTTCGTGCCGTCGATCATCCTGAGCTTCGCGTTTATCCGCGTGCTCGGACCGAACGGTACGGTGGACCTTCTCGCCAATGCCGTTGGGCTGCCGAAGATTCGCTCGCCCTATTTGACCCCTTGGGGGCCGGTGATCGGGCTGGTATGGGACAATATACCGCTTACCGTACTGATCCTTCTTTCAGGGCTGGGCAATGTGTCCAACCAGGCGATCGAGGCGGCGCGTGATGTGGGTGCGCGCAAGCTGCAGGTACTTTGGCACATCATTCTGCCGCGCATCAGCAATTCGGTGCTGGTGGCGATTTCCTTCGCGGTACTGGGTATCTTTTCGTCATTCACCCTGCCCTATGTGCTGGGTCCCGCAGCCCCCGAAATGATGGGCCCATTCATGCAGCGCACCTTCCGCGAACTTTTTGATCCGCGCAATGCCATCACGCAAGCCGTTATTACCTTCGGGTTCTGCATTGTGTTTGGTCTCTTTTATGTGCGCTCCGTCGCCAAGAACAGGACGCCCTAGATGGCCACTCTTGTGCATCGTAAGACCGACTGGACCGGCATCGCTCTTGCCGTGGTCCTGACACTGGTGATTGTATTTCCGCTTATAGTGGTGGGAACTTGGGCGTTCACGAATGTGTGGCGCTATCCTTTTGTCATTCCACAAGAGTTTGGGTTGCGCTTCTGGTACCAAACGCTCGCGCGAGCCGATGTTTGGACCTCTATCAGCACGAGCCTGAGGCTCGCCACGACGGTGACGGCCATTTCGGCGATGATCTGCCTGCCTGCCGCCTATGCGTTCGCGCGCATGAACTTTCCGGGGCGGAACATTCTGTTTTTTTCGTTCCTGGCGGGGCATGCCTTCCCCAAATTCGGGCTCTTAGTGGCGATCGCGGGCATTTTCTTGCAGCTAAACCTTATCGGGACGTTCTGGGGCGTGGTGCTGATCCAACTGGTTGGCACGCTACTGTTCATGATCTGGATTCCAGTTGCGGCCTTTCAATCGGTAGACCGACGCATGGAAGAAGCCGCGCGTGACGTGGGCGCTGGTCCCTTCAGGGTCTTTTGGTCGATCACCCTGCCGCAGGCCGGCCCCACCATTGCGGCGGCAGTGCTGCTGAGCTTCGTCGGCACTTTCTATGAAACCGAAGGCGCTTGGCTGATCGGGGCGCCACAGGTGCGCACCCTGCCGGTCCTGATGATCTCGTTTATCAACAATCAGCCGGTGATCCAGTATGGCGCGGTACTCTCGGTGCTGCTCTGGGCGCCCAGTTTTATTGCGCTGATGTTTGCGCGACGGGTGGTAAACTCGGGTTCGTTCGCGCGCGGCTTTGGCGGCTAGGAAAAGCAATGTCTGTTCTCCAGATCAAAGATGTTTCCAAAATTTTCGACAACGGCACGAGGGCAGTGGACAGCTTCTCGCTTGATGTGGCGGATGGCGAGCTGGTGTGCCTGCTGGGCCCATCTGGGTCCGGCAAATCGACCCTGCTGCGCATGGTGGGTGGCTTCGAAACGCCAACTTCGGGGCTGATAACCATCGATGATGAGGACATCACCCATGTGCCGCCAGAAAAGCGACCGACAGGGATGGTGTTCCAGAGCCATGCGCTATGGACACATATGAACGTGTTCAAGAATCTCGCTTTCGGGCTCAAGCTGCGCAAGGTTGCGCCGGATGAGATCAAGCGGCGGGTGGAAAACGTGCTCGATCTGGTGGGGCTCGGTGGCTATGGCACGCGCCATGTGGCCCAGCTTTCGGGGGGACAACAGCAGCGCGTGGCGCTTGCTCGCTCGCTGGTACTGGAGCCTAAGATCCTGCTCCTGGACGAGCCTTTTGCGAGTCTTGACCAGCACTTGCGTGAAAGACTTCGGGAAGAGGTTCGCGACATCCAGCAGCGCCTTAAGATCACAACGCTGTTTGTGACCCACGGCCAAGACGAGGCGTTGTCCATGGCTGACCGGATCGTCGTCATGCGTGACGGCAAGACCGAGCAGATCGATCGGCCGGATATCGTCTACCGCGAACCACAAACTCCCTTCGTGGCAGGGTTCATCGGCACGATGAACCTAATCGAGGGCACTGTGTCGAACGGCATCTTCAGCAAAGCTGGGTATTCAACGCCCCTACCCGTCAGCGATGGACCGGCAATTCTCGCCGTACGCCCAGAAGCTTTGGATTTGGCACTGGCCAATGACAATGCGCAGGGCAAGGTGCACCGCGTGACCGATTATGGCACGCATGGGCTGGTGGATCTGGAACTGCTCGACTCCACCCGCGTCAAGGCAATGGTGTCTCATCCAGACCTGTTCCGGGCAGGCCAAGGTGTGAGACTGGCGCCAAACGCGATCGCGGCTTATCGGGACAACGCGGTCATTCACCGGGCCTGACTTCCGCTTCGGCAGCTGACCTCACCCTGAACCTGTCGAAGGATGCGGTCGTGACACCATTGGGGGACGCCCTCGTGGTTCGACAGGCTCACCATGAGAGCTACTCCATGACCGACCCCATCTTCATCGAACGCAATGGCCATCGTACCTGGCTCAAATGGCACCGGGCGCGGCAGCGCGTTGGCGATCCGGCGTTTACTGGGAGTCGCATTCGGGAAGGCATGCGCCTCGGAGCCAGCGTCGAGGTTGATTTAGTGGTGCATGGGGATCGTGGGTTTGCGGTGCTGCACGATCTGACAGCTGATCGGGAAACGACAGGGACTGGGCGGATTGCGGAGTTGGGTGCAGCGGAGCTGCGTGGATTCTACCTGCGGGGGCAAGATGGCACCCCACTCGACGAGCGCGTGATGTTGCTGGAGGACCTATGCGCCTTGCTGGCGCAAGGCCACTTGCATCCCGACGCGCTTCTGCAGCTCGACTATAAAGAAGACTGGCGCATGCTGGATGAGGCGGCGCTCGCAACCTTCCGACAGGCCGTCGGACCCGTAGCAAAGCACATGATCCTGTCGTCAGGCGATTCGGAGTCGGTGCGGCTTTTAACCAAGGACATTCCGGGCATCAGGATCGGTTATGATCCCTGCCATGACGGAGCGCTAGAGCGGCTTGCCCAAACGCGGGACTTCTCTGGTTTCGTGCGCGACGCCGTGGCCGTCTCGCCTGGTGCCGAGATGATCTATCTGGCGTACCAGTTGGTTTTGGAAGCGTATCGGCTTGGCTTCGATATTGTTGCCGCGTTCCACGCCGAAGGACGACGGATCGATGCCTATACGATCAACAAGGTGGACGCCGTGTCGCAGCGCCAAGTGGACCAGTTGCTGGCGCTCAAGGTGGATCAGATTACGACGGATGATGCGGAGGGCCTGAAGGCATTGGTAGGGTAAGGTCCTCATCCTTCCATACGCGGTGACATCCCCGGCTTGGCCCGGGACCCGGCCTGAGATGGCCGACTTTCGCGGCCAGCTGGTAGAATAACCCCAGTCGCCCTTAATGCTCAGTGTGAACCATCCTTTGGCTCTTTCCTTGGCGCGTCCTTGAGCTTGTCGAGCAGATAGGCGTGCGTGGCCTTGTTGGCGACAAGGACGCAGCCAGTTTTCTCGTAGAACTCGGGGCCGCGGCCCCACCAATCCGTGACTGTTCCGCCGGCTTCCTCCACCAGCAGAACGCCGACCGCCCAATCGACCAGTCCTGACTCCTCAAAATAGCCTGTCAGCCGACCAAGCGCGACATAAGCACAGGAATTGGCGGAGCTGCCTACGATACGCACCGAGCTGATCGGGGCGCGAATGGCGTCGAGGCGCTGGTAGAAGCCGGGATAGGTGAAGAGACCCGGCGTGGCGAGACCAGTGCCGATGTTCAAGAGGCCCGTTTCGGTTTGCGCTGATACCATGAGCCGTTCGCCGTTCATGAAGGCGCCCTGCCCCTTAATCGCGGTGAACATCTCGTCGGCGACGGGGTTATAGAGCGCTCCGCACACCGTCTCGCTGCCGCGCCGCAATGCGATAGAAATGGTGTAATGCATGCCGTTGATGAAGTTCGTCGTGCCATCGATCGGGTCCACTAGCCAGCGGTGTTCATTGTCCTGATCCAGCGGGGCAAATTCCTCCCCGGTGAAGCTCCAGTCGGGGTAGCGCTCGAACAGGAACTTGCGGATCAGCAGCTCGCTTTCCTTGTCGGCCTCGGAGACAAAATCAGCCGGTCCCTTAATTCCGATCTCGAGGTCCCGGAAGCGCTTGAAATAGCCAAGGGTCAGTGCGCCCGCCTCGTGTGCGGCAGCGATCATATCCATCAGGACTGTTTCGTAGTTCATTCAGATCTCCGGATTAGGGGAAACAAGCCGCTAGGCCCGCTTAGACGATGCAGTCCAGCAGCGAAATTGTCTAGCGGGCGGGGGGAACCTGCCGCACCCGTTCAGACAATCAGTACTGGAAGGCGGACGCGGAAGCAGGCACCCGGCAAGGGACTTTGCACCAGCTCGAGCGAGCCGTGCATGCGTTTGACAATCTGGCGTGAAATGGCGAGGCCCAGCCCTGCCCCGCTCTGGTTGGCGGCCGCCTGCTCGCCGCGGGAGAATTTCTCGAAGATCATCTTGCGCTCGCCGCTGGCAATGCCCGGCCCATTGTCGGCAATATCAACGAGATGGTGGCCGGCGCGCAGGCGCGTCGAGACGCTGATCACCGGATTGGTGGCGTCGTTGTACTTTACTGCATTAGAGATCAGGTTGATGAACACTTGGCAGAGCCGGTCAGGATCGCCCTCCACGAGCGGAGACGCTGTGCGCCTGCCCCATTCCACCGAAACGTTGCGCTGCCGCAAAAGGGCCTCGCATACATCGAGCGCCCGATCTAGGGCGCGTTCGGGATCGACTGGCACATTTCGCCACGTGCGCTCGCCCCTTTCCAGCGCAGATAGATCGAGGATCTCGTCGAGCAGCTTGGTCAGGCGCAGCGATTCCTGGTGGATGGTGGATACAAATTTCTGCCGCTGCTGCTGGTCAATGTCGTCGGCCTGCAGGAGGATTTCCGAGAAAGACCGGATCGAGGTCATGGGGGTGCGCACCTCGTGGCTCACCTGGCTTAGAAACTCATCCTTTTGGGCATCGAGCTCGCGCAGTTGCGTGTTCGCTTCCTTGAGCTTCTGGGCCGTAGAGCGCAGTTCGGCCGACGTCTTTTCCAGTTGCTGTGAATATTCGATGGCCTGCTGCGTTTCGTCAGCCATCTGCATCACTTCTTCGAGCGACACATCGCTACCCGAAACCACCTTTGAGAGCATGACGTGAGCGGAAGCGGCGCCGATGGAGCCGGCCAGTTCACGCTCTAGGCGGCCAATGAATTCGGGCGAAGGCTCCAGCAGGTCGGGATCAACGCCGGCCTGTCGCGCTTCGGCCTCAAACAGGCCAGCGGCGCGCCTGTCGCCCAGCACCCGCTCGGCCACAAAGAAAAGATCATTGGCCGTGGCCGAGCCCAGCACGAAATTGCCGCTTGAAGCACGGTTCTTGTGAAACACGTCTACAAAGACGCTCGCCTGCAGCCGCTCCAGCGCCGATTGGCTGGTCAGTAGCGAGCCGACAACAAGGATCAAGACGTTGGCGGAAAGACTCCAGAACGTCGCGTGCGCCAACGGGTCGAGCCCTTCGAGCCCGAACATGGCTTCAGGACGCAGCCACCCGATGCCCCATGGCCCCTGTTCCAGCAGAAGCACGACTTGCGGGGAAACCGAAGCAAAGGATGGCAAGAAGCTGCACCAGAACCAGAAGGTGAAGCCTGTCGCGATGGCTGCCGTGGCAGCCCTTCGCGTCGCGTCGCGCCAGAACAGGGCGGCAATCACCGCGGGAAAGAACTGGGCTATTCCGTTGAAGGAGATCAGCCCGATTGGGGCCAAGGCATCGGAACCGCGGGTGAAAAAGAAATAGGCAAAGCCCAGCGACAGGATCAGCACAATCGACAAGCGGCGGGCAAAGAGCAGCAGGCTCGTCACCCCGCCGCCATTGCGACCCGTGGAGCCGAACCGCAGGATCAGGGGCATGATGATGTGGTTGGACACCATGATCGAGAGGGCAATGGACTCCAAGATGATCATGGACGTGGCGGACGAGAAGCCGCCGATAAAGGCGAGGAGCGCCAAGGCCTCCTGCCCGAATGCCAAGGGGATGGTGAGAGCGAACATGTCAGGATTGGAGCCGGCTGGCATCTTGACAAGGCCGAACACGGCGATCGGCAGGATGAAAAGGCTCATCAGCAACATATAGGCGGGAAAGGCCCATGATGCGGTGCGGAGGTGGTTCTCGTCGGAATTTTCAACCACGGTTACCTGGAACTGGCGCGGCAGGCAGACAATGGCGGCCATGGACAGCGTCAGTGTGGTTAGCCAGCGAACATCAAAGGTGTTTTCGGTATCGACTTGGATCCCCCCGGCTGCGGCTTCGCTGAAGATCTGCTCAAAGCCGCCCCCGATAAACACGACGAATATGCCTACCGCTAGAAGGGCAGCGAGCTTGACCACGGCCTCAAAGGCGATTGCCGCTACCACCCCATGATGCTGTTCTTTTGCATCCACGTGGCGCGTGCCAAAAAGGATAGTGAACACCGCCATTGCCCCCGCGACGCCCAGGGCGAGGCCGACATCATCGATGCCGGTGAGGCTCCCCCGCCCAAGTTCGGAAGCACCCGCAACCGCCTGAATGGAGGAGGTCACGGCCTTGAGCTGCAGCGCGATATAGGGCGCGATGCCGATCACCGCGATAGTGGTAACAAGGACAGCGAGACGGTTAGACTTGCCAAAGCGGGAGGACAGGAGGTCCGCTAGCGAGGTGATGCGCTGCTGGTGACTGATGCGGACAAGGCGCCGCAGGAGAAACCACCAGCCGACGAAAATGAGCGTGGGCCCGAGATAGATGGTGAGAAACTCCAGCCCCGATCGCGCGGCATTACCGACCGCGCCATAGAAGGTCCAGCTGGTGCAATAAACCGAGATAGACAGGGTGTAGACCCATGGCGAATGGAGCCAGGAACGTTGGTTGGACCGCGCGCGCCGATCGCCTGCATAGGCCAGCACGAAAAGGAGCCCCACATAAGCTACAGCGGTAGCAATGACGAAGTCTGCCGACAGCATCAGTCCGCCTCAGCCCCAGGGTCCGCCGCCTCGGGCGGTAGGAAGTGGTTGAGCAGGGCCGTGCCGGCGATCAGCAGCAGCCAAAGCGCAAAAAGGTAAAGCAACGTCTGAGGCAAGCCCCAATGCTTAAGGGGCTGGTTGAACACCATTACAAGCGGCGGAAGAATGAGCAGCGCTCCAAGGAGCGTTAGCACCAGCATGGCGCTTTGGAGCTTACGCCGGTCCACTGCTCTCCCCCAGCAATTGCCTGACCGCGCCGACGACCTCGGCATTGGCATAGGGTTTGGTTACAAAGGCGTCGGCGCCCAGTTCCTCGGCGATGCGCCGATCTTGCTGCTGGCCCTTTGCAGTAAGGATCAGCACAGGCGTGGGCCGCATGTCGGTGTCGGCGCGAATATGCTTAAGCACATCGAACCCGCTCCGGCGCGGTAGCATGACGTCGAGCACCAGGATGCGCGGACGCAGGCGGCGCACTGCGTCTAGCGCAGCATTACCATCTGTGACGCAATGAGTAGACCAGCCGGCGCGCCGCAGGATGAATTCGAGCGACTCCAGAATGCTCGGCTCATCCTCGGCAATAACAATATCGGTAGCCAAAATCTCCCCCTTGAACCACCGGACATTCTTGCGTGTCCGATTGGTCAGTAGACCTCATCCTGAGCGTGCCAAACACGAGGTCGCAACACAACTGGCGTTCCGACCTCGTGGTTCGACGGGCTCCCCATGAGGCCTCAAGGCCTGTTTGCTGCCCCTCTAAAGCCAACAGTTCCTCCTCTGCTGACCTCAACAGTTAAGCGCAATCAGTTGATCTCGCCAAGCTCTAATCTATTGCTCACCAAAGGCGTGCGCGTGACTGATCTTGGCCCACCGGGCGAAAGTGCTTCCTCCTGCCGGCTGGCGCAATCTCGGCGGGTACAGAGGCGGCACGAGGGACCAACGGGCACATCGGCTGCGGTGTCGGATAGATCGAGCCCGCGGCCATAAACTATGCGGTCAGCATGGAGAACATCGCAGGCCAGCATCACCGACGACACGGTGGGCTGCTCTCCGAACGAGGCCAGCCGCCGGTGCACGGTGCGAGCCAGGAACAAGTAGCGTGAGCCGTCCGAAAAGCGCACAACCTGGCGCAAGGGCGTTTCGGGCGTGCGGAAGGCACAATAGATCGCCCATAGTGGGCACGCGTGGCCGCTATTGGGCAGGAGGAGCCCGGGCAGAGGGAAATGCTTGGTCAGCCGACCGGCAGGGTCCGAGCGCAAAAACCCGAAGGGCACGCCTTCGGCACCCGGCCGTCGGAGTGACACCATACGATGCGCCACCTGCTCGAAGCTGGCATAATACGCCTGCCGCAAATGGTCGATGTCGTAGGCAGAGGCTTCGGCATCGTGGAGGAAGCGCTCGTAGGGAAAAACAATGGCACCCGCCAGGTAAGAGCCGACCGCACGGGCGGCCAATCGCAGCGCGGTTGGAGTTGTCAGGAGCACGCCTGAGAGGGTATTCGCGATAGCATCGCCCGCGGCCAGTTCACCGAACAAGCGCGCCAGCTGAAACTGCCGCGTGGCCAGGGTACTCGCTCCGTGGAACCGCATCAGGCGCTCGTCGGCGTCATAGCGATACTGCCCAGGGAATTCGGGCAGGCCGGGCGGTCCACCCACCACAACCCGCACATCGAAGCCCTGTTGCAACGTCTCGATCAGCGTGGCCACGCCAAAGGGCCCCTGAGCGTCGAGTTCAGCGCGAAGCGTGCGCGATGCGTCCTCCAGCGCGGGAAAATAGTTCTGGTTCTCGATCAGGAGGTCGTCGATCTCGCGCGCCGGCGAGGCGCTGCGCTGGCTTTCGCTCGCCGTTTCGAACTGCCCGATCAGATTGCGAGCAACATCGGAAAGCGCACGGGTCTCGCGGCTGATAGCAGCGAGGAACTGGCGTCGCTCGGCTTCATCAAGATCTAAAACGTCTTCGAGGATCTCGGCACTCGAACGTATGGCAGTCACCCCGGACAGGATCTGGTGCAGCAACTGACCAAGCAGTGGATCGGACCGGAGCCGATCGGCGTAAAGGTCGGCATTGGCGAGGGCCGCGACATAGGCACGGTGCATGCGGGCCAGAGCCATGGCGCTGGCCGGGTATTGCGCCACCAGTTCGCGCCGCTCGTCGGGGCGAAACGGCAGCGACTCGGCCATGGGATCGGCAAAAGCCTCTTCCAGGTCTTGCAACAATTTCTGCTCGGTGCGGCCAGCTAGTTCGTCGATGTCGATCTCTAGCTGGGCGGCGACGCGGTTGAGCAAGGCTCCGCCGATGTCCCGCTTGTTGTTCTCGATGAGGTTGAGATAGCTGGGCGAAATACCCACCAGGCGCGCCAGTGCGGCCTGTGAAATCTTCAGTGATTTCCGCCTGTTGCTGATGCGAAAGCCGATGGGCGCACGCATGCTGATCCTCCCGACATGCCCGATGGTGTCAATGCTTTGACTATTATCCGAGCATAATAGAACAAGTATTTACAGAATTTGCATGCTGAAACAATGCTCTATTGCCCTCGTTTGCTGAGCTGGCAATTATCGGGGATGCGGTGAGTGGCTGGCTATGTACCAGGAGCCCCGCGCCAAAAGGAGGAAATTGATGACATTTATGAAGCGCGGCCTCAGCCGTCGCCGGGTGTTGCAAACCGGTCTGGCCGGCATCATCGGCACCGGCATTTCGCCCATGATCTTTTCTCGCGGTGCCTGGGCGCAGGAGTTCTGCAACAACCCCACCGGCGACACGGTTACCTTTGGCCTCAACCTTCCACTGACCGGCGCCTATGCCGAAGAAGGCGCGGACGAACAGAAGGCCTATGAGCTGGCCATCCAGCACCTTAATGGCGAAGGCGATGGCGGACTGATCGGCGTGCTGACGCCGACGGCACTCAAGGGCAACGGCATCCTGGGTAAGAAGGTCGCCTTCGTGACCTCCGACAGCCAGACCAAATCGGACGTGGCTCGCGCTGGTGCCACCCGCATGATTGAGCGCGACGGCGCCATCATGATCACCGGTGGTTCGTCCTCGGGCGAGGCCATTGCCGTTCAGGGCCTGTGCCAGGAACTGGGTGTGATCTTCATGGCCGGCCTGACCCACTCCAACGACACGACTGGCAAGGACAAGCGTCGCTACGGCTTCCGCCACTTCTTCAACGCCTACCAATCAGGTGTTGGTCTTGCCCCCGTGCTGGCCGAAGCCTATGGCGCCGACCGTCGTGCCTACCACCTGACCGCTGATTACACCTGGGGCTGGACACAGGAAGAATCGATCAAGAACGCGACCGAAGCGCTGGGCTGGCAAACGGTTGAGGCGGTTCGCACTCCCCTCGGCGCTGCCGATTTCAGCCAGTACCTGACGCCCATCCTCAATTCGGGCGCCGACGTGCTGATCCTTAATCACTACGGCACCGATATGGTGAACTCGTTGACGCAGGCCGTGCAGTTCGGCATGCGCGACCGCCAGGCGAACGGCAAGGATTTCCAGATCGTCACCCCGCTCATTTCGGAACTGATGGCAAAGGGCGCGGGCGAAAACGTCAAGGGCGTGTTCGGTACCTCTAACTGGCACTGGAACCTGCAGGATCCAGGCACCGTCGCCTTCACCAAGTCGTTCGGTGCCGCCTATGGCTCCCCGCCGTCCCAGGCTGCCCATACAGCCTACGTTCAGGCCCTGCTCTATGCAGACGCCGTGGAACGCGCCGGCACGTTCTACCCACCAGAAGTCATCAAGGCGCTGGAAGGCTTCGAGTTCGACGGCATGGGCAATGGCCCTACCATCTACCGCGCCGAAGACCACCAGTGCATCAAGAACGTGCTGGTCGTGCAGGGCAATGAATCCCCCACGAGCGAGTTTGACGTGCTCAACATCGTCAAGGAAATCCCGCGCGACGAAGTGGCCTACGATCCGGCTATGTTCGGCGGCGATCTTGGCCCGGCAGAACCCGTCCCGATGTGTGCCTAAGAACCCATGGGACCGGGCCAAGCTCCGGTCCCGGTTCCATATTGCCCGGCATGTCCGGGCGATCCATCGCCTACCACAACATGCAACGGACCACCGGGAGAAAACCCGGTGGTGACGGCAGTGACGGACTGGTTGACCAGTTCGCCCGTCCCGCTCGGGAGTATTGAATGCTTGATGTCATCTTCCTGCAGTTTCTCAACGGCCTCGACAAAGGCGCCGCCTACGCCCTGATCGCACTCGGGCTGACCCTGGTGTTCGGAACGCTGGGCGTCGTCAACTTCGCCCATGGGGCGCTGTTCATGCTGGGCGCATTCTGCGCTGTGCTGTTCCGCCAGATCATGACCTTAGAAACGGTCACGGTGGACCCGGAGAAACTCTCCCCCTGGGGCTCGCCGCTCGAGATTCGCGAGCCGCTGGTGCAAGCCTGGTTCGGTGATTTCGGCGCGGTTCTGGTGAACTATTCCGTACCGGTCTCGATCCTCATCACCATTCCCATCATGCTGGTGGTCGGCATCGCGCTCGAGCGCGGCATCATCAAGCACTTCTACAAGCGCCCGCATGCCGAACAGATCCTTGTGACTTTCGGGCTCGCTATCGTCGCGCAAGAACTGATCAAGGCCTTCTTCGGACCCAATCCCCTTCCCCAGCCCATGCCGACCGATCTGCGCGGCGCAGCCGACATCGGCGCGTGGCTCGGCATGCCGGCTAATGTCATCACCTACCCCATCTGGCGCCTGGTCTACTTCCTGTTCTCGGCAGCGATCATCGGGGCCGTATTCGCTTTCCTCCAATTCACCACCTTCGGCATGGTGGTCCGCGCCGGCATGGCGGACCGCGAGACCGTGGGCCTTCTCGGCATCAACATCGATCGGCGCTTTACGATCATGTTCGGCCTTGCCGCAGTGGTCGCCGGTATGGCGGGCGTCATGTACACGCCCATCCTGCCGCCCAACTACCACATCGGCATGGACTTCCTGGTGCTCAGCTTCGTGGTGGTCGTGGTGGGCGGCATGGGCTCGCTGCCCGGCGCCGTTGCCGCAGGGTTCATGCTCGGCATCCTGCAGTCCTTTGCCTCCATGACCCAGGTCAAGGCGCTCATCCCCGGCATCGACCAGATCATCATCTACCTGGTTGCCGTCGTTATTCTTCTGGTTCGTCCGCGTGGCCTGTTCGGCCGGCGTGGCGTGATGGAGGCCTAGAATGGCTGCCATGACTCGCAAAGACCTGCTGCTATTCCTTGGCTTCTCGCTCGCCGTGCTCGCCATGCCTCTCTGGCTTGCGCCCTTTGGCGCAGCATATCCCGACCTGCTGCAGCGATTCATGATCTTCGGCATCTTCGCCGTGGGCTTCAACATCCTGTTCGGCCTCACCGGCTATCTTAGCTTCGGGCATGCCGCATTCTTTGGCATTGGCTCCTATGCCGCGGTCTGGTCCTTCAAACTGCTTAGCCTTGACGTCATACCGGCCATCCTTTTCGCCATCGTCGTGTCCGGCATATTCGCCCTCGCCATCGGCTTCATCAGCCTGCGCCGCTCGGGCATCTACTTTTCCATCCTGACGCTCGCCTTCGCGCAGATGAGCTACAACATGGCCTATTCCGTGCTGACTCCCATCACCAACGGCGAAACCGGCTTGCAGCTGACTCAAAGCGATCCGCGCCATCTCGACACGGCGTTGGGCGCGACCCAGATCGGCCAGCCTGTTCCCACCCTGCTGGGCCAATCGCTCAGCGGCTTTGGCGGGTTCTATTTCTGCGCTCTCTTCCTGATCGCCGCATTTTTTTTCGCCCAGCGCGTCACCAGCTCGCCGTTCGGCATGATGCTCAAGGGCATCAAGAGCAATCAGACCCGCATGCACTACACTGGCTTCAACACCAAGCCCTATACGCTCGCCGCCTTCGTCATTTCGGGCATGTATGCCGGCCTTGCCGGCGCCCTCCTCGCCGTCACCGATCCGCTGGCAGGCGCCGAGCGCATGCAATGGACCGCGTCTGGCGAAGTGGTGCTGATGACCATCCTGGGTGGTGCCGGAACCTTGGTGGGTCCGGTGATCGGCGCCTGGCTGATCAAATACTTCGAGAACATCTTCTCGGCGATCAACGACTCCATCCTCGCGCGCTTCTTCAGCTTCCTGCCCGATGGCGTTGATAGCGCCATAATCACCATCAGCAGCAAGTTCGTGGGCGAAGGCTGGTTCCTGACGCTGGGCCTTGTCTTCGTGCTGATCGTCGTGTTCCTGCCAGGCGGGATCATGGAAGGCGTGCGGCGCCTCGCCCATCTGTTCAACCGCACACCCAAGGCTCGGGGCAAAGCCAATCCCCAGCCGCAACCCGCTGAATAGGACGGCTCAGATGACCCAACCCAATGTCGTCCTTCACGTCGCTGATGTTCACAAGCGCTTCGGGGGTCTGCACGCCCTGGCCGATATCGATCTTCAAGTGGAAGAAGGCCAGACCCACGCGATCATTGGGCCCAATGGCGCGGGCAAATCGACCCTCCTCAACGTCATCATCGGCAAGCTGGCGCCCTCCAGCGGGCAAGTGGTGTTTGACGGGGCCAACCTCACGGGCCGCAAGCCCTACCAGATCAACCAGCTGGGCATTGCACGCGTGTTCCAGACGCCCGAGATCTTTGCCGATCTTAGCGTATTGTATAACGTCATGATCCCGGCGCTGGCCAAGCGCGACGGCGCGTTCAAGCTCAACATGTTCCGCTCGCTCGATAGCCAAACCGCTATCCGCGAAGAAGCCGAGCACATGCTCGAGGACGTCGGCATGCTGGGCCGCCGTGAGATGGCAGCCGGCAGCCTCAGCCGCGGCGACAAGCGGCGGATGGAACTGGCCATGTGCCTGATCCAGCACCCGCGCCTGCTGCTCCTCGATGAGCCCACCGCCGGCATGTCGCGCCACGACACCAATACCACGATCGAGCTCCTCAAGAAGATCAAGAGCCGCGGCATGACCAAGGTCATCATCGAGCACGACATGCACGTTGTGTTCTCTCTCGCCGACAAGATTTCCGTGCTGGCACAGGGCCGCATCATCGCCGATGGCACGCCCGATCAGGTACGCGGCAATCCCAAGGTACAGGAAGCCTATCTCGGAGGGGCGTATTGATGAGCGCAATCGCGATGGACACCCAGACCGCCAGCAACAGCCAGGCCGCAAGCATCGAAACCACGCGCCCGTTCTTTTCGGTGCGCGACGTTCACGCCTATTACGGCGAAAGCTATATTGTGCAGGGCGTATCACTCGATGTGCGCAAGGGGGAGATCCTAGCGCTACTGGGCCGCAATGGCGCCGGCAAGACCTCGACGCTGCGCACCATTGCCCGCACGGACGATCCGCAGATGCGGCAGGGCGAAATCTGGCTCGACGGACACCCCATCCACAAAATGAGGAGCTTTGAGGCAGCTTGTTCCGGCATCCAGCTGGTGCCCGAGGATCGACGCATCATTGCGGGACTTACGGTCGAGGAAAACATCACCCTCGCCAAAGTCGCCAAGGGCAATGGCTGGAGCCTCGACCAGATCTACCAGAGCTTTCCGCGCTTAGCAGAACGCCGCAAGCAGGAAGGCGTAACGCTCTCCGGTGGCGAGCAGCAGATGCTGGCCATCGCCCGCGCGCTAGCCCGCGATCTCAAGCTCCTCCTTCTCGACGAGCCCTATGAGGGGCTGGCGCCCGTGATCGTGCATGAGATCGAGCGCATCCTTCATTCGATCAAGCCGCTGGGCATCACCACGATCATCGTCGAGCAGAACGCCGTCGCGGCGCTCAAGCTCGCGGACCGCGCCGTGATCCTCGACACGGGCGAAGTGGCCTTCGCAGGAACAGCCCAGGAAGTGCTCGATGACACCGAGCTGCGCCACGAATATCTGGCGATCTGAGTCTCGGCCACTATGGCCGATGTGAGCTACCCTGGGCTTCTTGCTCAAAGGCATTCCGCCGATCTCACCCTCTCCCCAGCGAGAGGCCCAGGGTAAGTCTGTCTGACTAGATCGTGCGCTCCGTTGCGGGATCAAACAGATGCACGTGCTCGGGCGCGATGCTGACACCGATATTGTCCCCTGCCCGCGTGTCCATGCGACGGGTTTCAACAACGGTGAGTTCCGGCGTCGTCGCTGTCGTCACGTAGGTCATTGACCCCGTCGATTCCACGACGGCGACCGGCAGATGGAGCGTTGCAGCATTCGCATCAGCAACCAGCAAGTGTTCCGGACGAAGGCCGACGATCACCTTACGTCCCGCCTCAATGGTGCGGATTAGCGGCAGGGATAAACTGTCGGCGATTTCGAGATCGACGCTGCGACCGTCGGCGCCGATTGTACCCGGAACGAAGTTCATGGCGGGCGAGCCGATGAACCCGGCCACGAATTTGCTGACCGGCCGATCATAGAGCTCCAGCGGCGAGCCCTGCTGCTCGATGACACCGTCGCGCATGACGACGACATGATCGGCCATGGTCATGGCCTCGATCTGGTCGTGTGTCACATAGACCGAGGTGGCGCCGAGCCGGTCATGCAGGGCGCGGATTTCCTTGCGCATGTGGACGCGCAGGGCCGCATCGAGGTTGGACAGCGGCTCGTCGAACAGGAACGCCTTAGGATTGCGGATGATGGCACGGCCCATGGCAACACGCTGGCGCTGGCCGCCCGAGAGTTCGCGGGGGTAGCGCTTGAGCAAAGCCGAAAGGCCTGTCGTTGCCGCAACTTCCGCCGCCTTCCGCTTGGCTTCGGCTTTGTCGACGCCATGGAGGCGGAGCGAATAGGTGAGGTTTTCCTCCACCGTCATATGTGGGTAAAGCGCATAGCTCTGGAACACCATGGCGACGTCACGCTTGCGCGGCGGCACCCCGGTCATGGTTTCGCCGGCGATCCGGAGCGTACCGGAGGTGATGGTTTCCAGCCCGGCGATGGAGCGCAATAGCGTAGATTTGCCGCAACCGGACGGCCCCACCAAGGCGACGAAGCTGCCTTTTGCTATGCTTAGGCTCACATCCTTGAGGGCATGGAATGAGCCATAATGCTTGTCGATATGGCTCAGCTCGATCTGCGTGGTCATTTAAGGGCTCCCGAGGTGAGGCCAGAGACGATGCGGCGTTGCAAGAGGACGAAGACGGCGAGGATCGGCGTCACATACATGGCCGAATAGGCCATGATGGAGTTCCAATCGGTAGAGTTGGGCCCCAGGAACCCAGACAGGCCGACGCTCGCAGGCTGGAGAGCCGTGTCCTGGATGATGGACTTGGAATAGATATATTCGCCAAACGAGGACATGAACGTCAGGATGGCGCAGACCAGGATGCCATTGCGCGCCAGCGGCAGGACAATCGAGAAGAACGCGCCGACCCGTGAATTGCCATCGACGAGCGCTGCTTCTTCGAGTTCGCGCGGCACGCTCATGAAGGTGGCGCGCACGAGCACTACGAAGAACGGCATGGACTTGGCCGCAGCCGCGAGCACCACGGCCGTGCGCGGCCAATTGAGCAAACCAATCTGGTTGAAGCCGACAAAGAGCGGCGTGATCATCACGGACGCCGGCAGCACTTGCAGCATTAGGATGGCGAAAAGGCCGATGTCGATCCAGACGCTCCGGTAACGGGCCAGCACATAGGCGCAGCCCGTACCCAGGATCACCGTGATGGCGGTGACGCCGGTCGCGATCACCACCGAATTCCACATGAAGTTGGACATGGTCCGGCGCACCCACGTGTTGGGGTAGATGCTCGGATCAGGCGCGACAGGCCAGAAGGTGGGCGGAGTGGCGAAGATTTCCGAGCCCGTCTTGAGGCTCGTCACATACATCCAATAGAGCGGAAAGAGGTAGATCGCCGCAAAGCCCAGCGCGACCGCCAGCAGGAGCCATGGCAGGTAAGGTCGAGTCATCCGCGCACCTCGTGGCGGGTCGAGCGCACATAAACAACCGATGCGAAGAGCACGAGGACGAACATCATCACCGAAATTGTTGCGCCCTTGGCGAAGTCGTAGAGTTGGAAGCTCATCTGCCACGCCCAATACCCAGCCACCGTTGAAGTATTGGCGGGACCGCCTTCTGTGAGCGCTGGAAAGAGGTCGAACTGCTGCAAGGTGCCGATCAGGCCAAGCGACAGCACGGCGCCGATGGTGGAGCGCATCATGGGGAGCGTGATGGTCCAGAAGCGCTGAAAGGCATTGGCGCCGTCGAGTTCGGCGGCTTCATAAAGGTCGCGCGGAATGGCGGCGAGACCCACCGACAGCAGCAGCATGTTAAAGGCAAGGCCGAGCCAGATATTGGCGATGATAACGGAATAGAGCGAGAAGTTCGGGTCGGACTTCCAGAAGATAGTGCCGTTCGTGATGCCGAGCGCGCGCAGGATTGCGTTGAGCACGCCATAGTCCCCGGCGAGAATGAAGCTCCAGATGCCACCCACAACGAGGCCCGGCATGACCCAGCTGACGAGAAACAGCCCGCGTATCGTCGAAGCACCGGGAAAGTTCTGCGCAAAGAACAGCGCCAGGGCAAAGCCGAGAATGAACTGCCCGGCCATGGAGCCGAACACGAAGATCAGCGTGTTCTTGGTCACCAGCCAGAACTCCGGCTGCTGCACCACCGCGACATAATTGGTGAAACCAGCGAATGGCCGGACCAGCGAACCCAGGGTGAACATATCCACCTGCTGAAAGCTCATCAGCACATTATAGGCCAATGGCAGCCCAGCGAGCGCCAAAAGGAAAATCATTGCCGCGCCGACCAGAAGGATGTCGAAACCCCTTCCATCGCGCAGGCTGCTCAGAATTCGGGACATGACACCGTCGCCTTGCTGATCAAAATGACCGGTCAGATTGCTCCGACCGGTCCAGTCTGGGAGGACTGTTTAGATGATGCCTTCGATGGTGGCCTGGGCCTGATCGAGGGCATCCTTGGCGGACATCTGGCCGGTTAGCGCGGCCTGCATGGCGTCATAGATTGCCTTGGAGATCTTCTGCCATTCCGGATGTGGACCGCGCGGCTGGGCATATTGCAGCTGCTCCTGGAAAACCTTGAGTGCTGCGTCCTTCAGCGGCACGCCGGTTTCGGGCAGTGCAATGTCGCCGCGGGCTGGCAGGCTTGAAAAGTCCGGGAACAGCCTTTCATCCTGGCTGATAAAGAACTCGAGCACCTTGAAGGCTTCATCGGGGTACTTGGTATTGGCAAAGATGCCGTAGTTGAAGCCGCCCAGGGCCGACGAGCGCTCGCCGCCCTCGGTCTGGGTCGGCAGCAAGGCCACGCCCCAGTCGAACTCAGCGTCTTCCGACATGCGGTCCAGCTCCCATGGGCCAGAAATAGCCATAGCGGCGTTGCCGGAGTTGAACGTGCCCGTGGAGTCCCACTGGCCCAGGCTCAGCACGTCCTGGCTCGCCGATTTGCTGTCGACCATGGCCTTCCAGTAGTCGAGTGCTTCGACAGCGCCGGGCACATTGACGTTCTCGTAGCCACCACCGGCCATCTGGATCCAGGGCAGGAACTGGAACGTGCCTTCTTCACCGGCGCGCGCCGAGAAGGTAATGCCATAGGTGTTGGTGGATGGGTCAGTCAGCTTGGCGGCAGTGTCCACCAGTTCGGCCCAAGTCTTTGGGGGCTCGGCAATGCCGGCTTTCTCGAACAGGTCCTTGTTGTAGAACAGCGCGATAGTGTCGGTATATTTCGGCACGCCATAAAGCTTGCCGTCCCAGGTCACCGAGTTGAGCGGGCCCTCGAAGTAGTTTTCCGTATCGATGACCTCGGAAGCGGCTACCCGGTCAGTGATGTCAAGGAACGCGCCGCGTGAGGAGAAGAGCGCGAAATCAGGGTTGTCGAGCGAGATGATGTCCGGCGCATTGCCAGTGGCGAAGGCACGCAGTGCTTCGTTGACCAGATCGTCGAAGGGCACGATGCGATAGTCGATCTGAATGTCGGTGTTCTGCTCGTTGAACTCCTTGCTCAGTGTATCGCCAATGCCGGGCGAATTAGCGCCGTCAATCGACCATACCTTGATCACGGTCTGCGCCATGGCGGGCACGGCCATGCCCATGGCGCCCAATGCGATGCCGGCCATCAGGCCAATAGTTTTCAGCTTCATTGTCGTCCTCCCTTTTGCAGCAAGCGCTGCCATCCGAAAAATGGTGCGGCGCCCTCCCCGGCCCCGCTCCCGCCTAGCCGCCGACGTAGTCTCCGCCGCGGCAATCCTTGAGATAGTTGAGGGCGCGCACCTGGCCCGTCATTTCGAGCTCGCCGCGATAAACCGGGTCATGCCAGCCCTCAATGTCGATGGAGCCGGTGTAGCCGGCGAGACGCAGCTCGGAGATGATGTCCGTCCAGTTGCTGTCGCCAAAGCCGGGCGTGCGCATCCAAACGAAGGGCTCTTTGCCAAATATGCCGTGCTCGCGGATCACTTCCCAGCGGATGGTCGCGTCCTTGCCGTGCACGTGAAAGAATTTGTGCGCCCATTTGCGGATCTGCGGCAGCGGATCAATGAGGTAGACCATCTGGTGACAAGGCTCCCATTCGAGTCCGATATTGTCGTCTGGCGTTTCGTTGAACATCAGCTCCCAGGCGTCGGGATTGTGCGCGATGTTCCAGTCGCCGGTCGCCCAATTGCCATCCATGGCGCAGTTTTCGAAGGCGATCTTGATGCCCTTGTCGGCGGCGCGCTTGCTGAGTTCGGACCAAACTTCGCGATAGCGCGGCAGCGAGTCCGTTAGCTTCTGGTTACGGATGCGGCCGGTGAACCCAGCGACGCAAGTGGCGCCGAAATGATGAGCATTGTCGATGCAGTCCTTCCAGCCCTGCAGGGTCTGGCGGTCCATCTCGCCGTCTTCCAGCGGATTGCCGAACATGCCGATGGTCGAGATTGTGATGTCACGATCGCCAATCGCATCGAGCGAACGCTTGCCGAGCTCAGCAATGTCCTGCCCGTTGGTTGTCTGCCAGAAAAAGGGCTCGAAGCTCTCGAACCCCAGGTCAGCAATGGCTGCGATGTTCTCGGGCGCCTTGCCGGCGGTGGCCTGGATCATGGTGCCGATGCGGATGGACTTGGCGGGGTCGCTCACAAACGAATTCCTTACACTGCGATACTAACGCGCTGGCGGGTCTTGGCGCTTTGGATAGCGGCAAGGACCATGGCCAGGCTCTTGATGTTGTCGCTGCTCGCCGTTTCCGGCTGGCGGCCTTGTTCGATGCTGTCGAGGAACTCGGCGATCACGCTGGCATGGCCGTGCGTCTGATCCACGTTCTCCGGCTCGGGCACAACGATAGGCTCCAGCGGCCGGAAGAAGCCTTCGTCCCCCGCCACAACATTGGCCTCGAAAGTTTCGGCACCGTCCCAGAGGAGCGTTCCTTTGGTGCCAATGATGCGCCAGGCACTTTCCCAAGAGGTGTTGGCGCCTTCGGCGCTCCAACTGCCGCGATAATTGAAGACCACATCGTCTTCAAATTCGAAAATGGCGTTCGCGGCAGCACCATGTCTATACCAAGAGCCGCGGGGATTCGTTTCCAGGCAATAGACCGCGCGGGGCGCCTTGCCGGCTATAAAACGGGCGGCGTCGAGCGTGTGGATGGCCATATCGAGCAGCAACACGTTCTCCATTTCCTCGCGGAAGCCGCCGAAATGCGCGCCGACGAAGAAGTCGCAATGGAGCGCCGTCAGTTCGCCCAGCGCGCCGTTTTCAAGCAGTTGGCGGATGCGGCGTACGCCCGAAATATACCGGCGGTTCTGCACGACGGCATGTACGCGCCCTGCCTGAGCGGCTTGGTCGATCAGCGAGCGGCCCGCGTCGAGGCTGGTTGCCATCGGCTTCTCGCTAAGCACGTGGCAGTCGTGGCGGAGCCCGATTTCAACCACGCCCTCGCGAGCGCCCGGAATGACGACGTCAAAGAGGAGGTCCGGCTTAGTTTGGGTCAGCACGTCGTCGAGGTCGGTGCCAATGATCATGTCGGAAAAACCGAACTCTGCGGCGCGCGCCTCCGCCGTGGGCCGATGAAGGTCGACAAATCCCACGATTTGGACCCTGCCCTTGAGCAATGGATAATCGGCTAGCGCCATCAACCACCCTTTGGACATGGCTCCGCAACCGGCGAGAACGGCTGTAAACACCAAAATGAAATCCTCCCTGGGATTTCAGCGCATCGCCCATCTGCGTGGGCAGTCCTCTGCACCTTGTCCCGAAAACGTTTACGACAATAGGGGCACGCCCATGATTGTCAAGTTGGATCGTAAACGTTTCTGGAAGCTATGTTTCATCTGTGGATAGCTGACCTTGCCAAGGGCCCTCCCACTCGTCCATGAGATAGGCGGGGCCAAATTTCGAGGACATCATGAAAGGCATCAGGCGGCTGGCGCATGAGCTTGATATTTCCATTGGCACCGTTTCGCGCGCCCTAAATGGCAAGCCTGATGTTAATGAACAAACCCGGCAGCGTGTACTCGAAGCTGCTACGGCCATGGGATACATGCCCAACCAGGCGGGCCGCAGCCTGCGACAGGGCAGCACCAAGGCTATCGGCTTCATGATGGAGTCGGGCGCAGACGCCGCTGGCAACGGCGACAATTTTTTCCTGGGCGTGTTCGATGGGGTGCAGGCCGTGTTCAGCCGCCACCATCTTGATCTTGTGGTGCTGCCCTGCTCAACCGAGGAAGACCCGACGCAATATCTGCAGCGCATGGTGGCGCGCGGCATGATTGATGCCCTGATTATTTCGGCGACGCACCGGCGGGACGAGCGCATTGAATTGCTCAGCGCTGCGCGCCTACCTTTTATTGCCCTCGGCCGCTCGGGCACACCGGGTAACCACCCATGGATTGACCTTGATTTTGAAGGCGTGGCGAACCGTGCCGTCGATCGTCTTGTTGCCAATGGACATCGCCGAATAGCGGTCGGTGTGCCAAGCAACGACATCAACTTGGGATTCGTCTTCCTCGACGGCTATAAAGCCGCCTTGCAGCGCCACGGCATTGTGTTCGACCCAGCTCTCGTGATCCGCGCCAAATCCACTGACCAAGGCGGCTATCAGATTGCCCATGAACTGCTTGCCCTTTCGGAGCGGCCGACCGCCGTGGTGCTGATCTATGAGCTCATGGCCATCGGTCTCTATCGACGCCTCAACGAGGCCGGCCTACGTCCCGGACGCGACATCGCCGTGGTCGGCTTTCGCGAGTCTCCGCAGTCGCGGTTCCTGTCGCCGACCCTCACCTGTTTCCGCATGTCGCTGCGGGATTTAGGAATTGCGCTAGGCGAATCCCTCCTCGCTTCAATGCCGGCTTATGCCGACATTTATCCGCAAGGATTGGTCCGCCGCATCTGGCCGCTGGAACTGGTGCCCGGCGAGAGTGACGATTTCAAGATGAGGGGTTAAGTCGTTGTGCTGACGAAAGGTCTTTCCGGGGGCGTTGCGCTTTGGCGTCAGATTGCTGACGCGGTGCGCCTCGATATTGTCGGCGGCAAACTCGTGAGCGGGGATCGGTTGCCCACGGAAGCTGCTCTGGCGCAACGATTTTCCGCGAATCGCCATACTGTGCGACGTGCCCTGGCGGCGCTAGCCGAAGAAGGGGTGGTTGGCGCCGAACAAGGTCGAGGCACCTTTGTCCGCAGCGCAAAAAGACTGAGCTATCCCATAGGGCCGCGGACGCGTTTTTCCGAAGGTCTGGCAGGTCAGGCACGCTTCCTTCAAACCATCCATCTTGGCGATCGCCTGGACAACGCCAGTGCCACCATCGCCACTGCCCTGGGACTTGATCCAGGGAGCAAAGTAGTCCGAATCGAAGGTCTTTCATCGGCCGACGATCGGCCGATCAGCCGCACCACGACATGGCTGTCATATCGGCGCTTCCCCGATTTCGCCCAGCGACTGATCGAGCGAAAGTCCTTCACCGCTGTTTTTGCCAGCTACGGCATTGACGACTATGTCCGAGCAAGCACCCGCATCTCTGCACGCCATTCCGACGTAGAGGAGACGAAGCTGCTTGGCCTCGCACCGGGAGCAATCCTGCTGGTGTCCGAAGCGATAGACGCGGAAGTGTCAGGTGATCGGATTTCCTATGCGCTCAGTCGCTTTCCGGCCGAGCGGATGGAACTAGTTGTCTAGTCGTTTACTCAGCCCAAGGCCCTCTTCAAGCCGCGAGACGAACTGCTGGCCCACCGGTTCGATAGCGCCCCATAATTTTTGATGGCAACATTGCTGGTGGAAGGCAAGGGACCAACAACGCATCCCTTCGGCGCAGCTTGAGCTAAAGCAGGCAGTGGGCGTCACGGCGGGTGGTATGAAGCTCAACTAGGCTGGAAATAAGCATGTCGCCAGCCCCAATCCGTGCCGCTCCGCCTGGTCGTCCCACTACCGCGATGATGCCGCCATCCACGGGCACCGAGGCTTGGACGCCTGTCGGCCGAGACGATAGTGGCACTGATCCGAACGAGTTCCCCAAGAGCCATGGTGTTCATCGTTGCTGCGTGTAAGCTTGAGGTGGAATAGTACTCGCGCCGGCGCTAGCCGACGGTCGTGACAGTTTGGCACTGCGCAGGCTCAAGAGGCGCCGGTTGTTATCCGGCCGCAATGGGAAAACACTTCGAAGCCATCGTCTCGAGCAACGGCGCACAATGTGATCCCAGCTTCCCTAGCAACACGTATAGCGAGATTGGTCGGCGCCGACACTGCAACGACGATCGGTGCTCCGAGCACGGCAGCCTTTTGCACCATTTCGACAGAGACGCGGCTGGTTAAAAGCAGGGCCGATCGGTCGGCTTTCGCAACTGCCGCAGTAGCCGCGCCGACCAGCTTGTCCAGTGCATTGTGGCGGCCGACGTCCTCGCGTACGAGCAGATGGCCATCATCGGCATTCCAGAGGGCGGCGGCATGGACGGCGTGGGTAAGGGCGTTGAGTTTTTGGGCCGGATGGAGCTGAGACATGGCGTAGAGGATTTCCGACTGTGCCATGCGGAGCGACGAGCTTACGGCTCTCGTGGGCTTCACCGCTTCGGCAAGGCTCTCGATGCCGCAGAGGCCGCAGCCCGTGGGACCAGCCATCGCGCGGCGCCTTGCGGTGAGACTGCGCGCGAGGGGCTCGGCCAGCCAGAGCCGAGCTTCAACCCCTGTGTCATGCTCGACAATCTCGAAGCGCTCGATATCCGCGCGTCCCCCGATCAGCCCCTCTGTCAGGGCGAACCCAAAGGCAAAGTCTTGGAGGTCTGCTGGGGTGGCCATCATCACGGCATGCGTGCCCCCATTAACGACTACGGCTATGGCCGTCTCGGCCGGCACCTCGCGCTCGCCTTCCTGCCCTGCCCCACGCCATTGCCAAATCTGCGCACGTTCATGGGACAGCATCACCGCACGATCCGCACAGGAACCGATTTTGCTGCCGGAACCATGCTTTGCTCCGCGTGCTGCCAGAGAGGGATAAGGACGTTGCATTCGGGGTAGTAACCGGCGCAGCTGCCTTCGGGGATGTTGTACTTAACGGCTCGCAGTCCACCCAGGGAGCGTTCGACATTATCATGGGTGGCTGTCGAAAGGCCAACAGTCTCGCCATCGGCGATGCCGAAGCGGGCCATGTCCTTCTCATTCATCAGCAGCACGTCCCGCGTACCCTCGATGCCGCGGAAGCGGTCACTGTAGCCATAAACTGTAGTGTTGAACTGATCATTGCTACGCAGCGTAATAAGCCGCAGGACATCCGGGTCTGCCCCATCATCGAAGCTCGAGTGGAGTGCTTTTGGCACCTTAAACTGCGCCTTACCCGAAGGTGTCGCCCATTTGCGGGAGCTCGCTGGAATGGGCCGGCGAAAGCCGTGTGGCTCGTGCATTCGGCGATTGAAGTCGCCGAATGTATCCGGCCATGTCTTGGCGATCGCATCTCGCACCAGTCCGTAATCCCCCACCCATGCGTCCCAAGGCACATTTGGGTTAGGTGGCAAGGTCGCCTTGGCAATGCCGGCCAGGATCCATGGCTCGGAGCGCAGATCTGGCGACGCTGGTTCGGCCATGGCCTTGGACTTGCGGATCACGGCCGTGCTATCCTCGATGGTGACGATCTGCTCGCCCGTCGCCTGCCGATCCTTCTCGATGCGCCCGAGGCACGGTAGCAGGAATGCAGTCTTGCCGTTGAACAGGTGATTGCGATTGAGCTTGGTTGCGATCTGCACGGTCAGGCGCATATTGGGCCAGGCCTTTTCCATGCGCGAATGATCCGGCACCGCCCGCAGGAAATTACCGCCGAGAGCAATAAACGCATCGATACTTCCCTCGATTATGCCTTCGCAGGCCTCGACGGTGGTCGTTCCCTTCTCCCGCGGCGCAGAGAACTGGAAGAGCTCCTCAAGCTTGTCGAGCGGCACCAGTTCGGGCTTTTCTGCAATACCGACAGTGCGTTGTCCCTGAACATTGGAGTGCCCCCGCACCGGGCAAATACCGGCGCCAGGCCGCCCGATATTGCCCCGTAGCAGCAAAAGGTTCACAAGCATCTGCACGCCCTGGACGCCCAGCTTGTGCTGGGTGATGCCCATGCCATAGACCACCATGGCCGCGTTGGCGGACGCATATATTTTGGCCGCCCCTTCGATGGCAGCCTGGCTGAGGCCAGATTCGCGTTCGAGGTCCGCCCAGCTTTGGCTCAGGACAAACTCGCGGAACGCGTCCATTCCCTGGGTGTGCTCGGCTATGAACGCGTGGTCGAGGACACCGCCTCCTTTTGCATCTTCTTCGAACAAATACCGGCACATGCCGATCACCACGGCGATATCCCCGCCTGGCCGCACCTGGTGATACTCCCGGCTGATCGTGGTTTCGTTCCCTGTCAGCATCTGCACCGGGTTTTGCGGGTTGATGAACCGCTCGAGCCCTCGCTCTCGCAAGGGATTGAAGCTGACGATGGTGGCCCCGCGTTCGCTCGCTTCCTGCAGCTGATGCAGCATGCGCGGTGAATTGGACCCTACATTTTGCCCGAAAAAGAACAGGGCATCAGCCTGCTCGAAATCCTCCAGCGTCACTGTGCCGACCGGAACCCCGATGCTTTCCTTGAGTCCCACCGAGGTGGACTCATGACACATGTTGGAGCTGTCGGGCAGATTGTTGTTGCCATAGAGACGCGCCAGAAGCTGGAACATGTACGAGGTTTCGAGCGAAGCCCGACCGGACGCGTAGAACACCACTCGCTTGGGGTCCTGCTCGCGGATTTCAGCCAGCTCCCGCCCGATGGTTGCGAAGGCCGTGTCCCAGGCCACGGCCTCGTATTTATCGGTCGCGGGATTGTAGCGCATCGGCGTCGTTAGACGGCCGGCGTCTTCGAGATCGTGGTCCGACCAGGATTGCAGTTCCGTTACGGTATACTTGGCGAAAAAAGCCGGCGTGGTCCGCTTGTTGGTGAGCTCCCAAAAAGTCGCCTTGGCGCCGTTCTCGCAGAATTCGGCCGTATGCGGCGGCACTGGCTTGGCCCAGGCGCAGCTGACACAGGCAAAGCCGTCCGGCTTGTTCTGCTTGGCGAGGATAGGTCCGCCGCGTCCCATGACCCCCTGCTCTGCCATGTACTTGGTGACCGACTTGGCCGAGCCCCAGCCCCCGGCCGGACCTTTGTAGGGTACGATATGGGTGCGGCGGGACATGGAACTCTCCGGGGTTTAGTCTGGATCAATCCTTCTAACGATACGCTTGATTTGCGCGTTCCGGCAATCACGGGCAAGCTCGAACACTTTATCGCCAAATCAATGCTCAAGCTGGAGCGAGAGGCATCTCGGACCGAGCTGGTGCCAGGACAAACAAACGGGGTAAGCCGATTTCAACTGAAACCTACACATTGATAGGATTAGGCGTCGGGGCCCTCCTGGTCGCCTGGCTTATCTTTTCGGTCTTCAAGAAAATTCTGGGATTGTTGTTCCTTGTGGCCCTTGCCTTCGGCACCTGGACCGTCTGGAACAATCCGTCGCTCTTGCAACAGCTGCTAGGCTTTTTGCCACTGCAATAAGGACGGCGGACGAAATGTCTTGCTTCCTAACCATCGCGGCACCACGAGCACTATCAAGAAGAGCGGAGCCCGGACGAGAGCCTGCGGGTAGCAATTGCTCAAACTGGAGGTCCGGAACGATCTCGATAAGCTAAGCGGATGTGGCGGAGGAACCGGCGCCGGGTAGTTCGTAATGCAGCGAGCTTTTGTGGAATGGCGGAGAGGAAGGCTGCCAATTATCGGTCTCACCTGAACTCAAGTCAGCTTAACTATGGCTGAGTAAAGCCGCAAACGTCTGGTTTTGCTTGACTGACTGTATCAGATCATCTCACCTTGCCTGCGTCAATCTCGCCCGACTTGATGGGCTGAATAAGAGCGAGACGTTGTTGACGGACGCAAAGGCGCGGCGAATCAAGCCGACCGACGGACCCATTTTGGATGGCACTGTTCCGGTCCTTTACCTCTTCCCCTCAATCAAGACGGGCAGTGGCAAGTGGATCCTTCGGTTTACCTAGCCGACGACGCGCAAGCGGCGAGATATGGGCATTGGGAACTATCCGGATGTCGCGATTGCCGAGGTCAGGGCTACGGCTTTGGCCGCCCGGCAACAGCTCAAGGCCGGCATAGACCCAATCGACAGTCGACGCACGGCTGCGGTCGTGAACGATGCAGTTGTCCAAGCTCCAAGCTTCGAGGATGCCGCGCGAGCCACGCATGCGGAGATCAAGCCTGCCTTCAAAAATGCCAAGCATGCCGATCAGTGGATCAACACCCTCGACGACTATGTCTTTCCCAAGCTCTGGCATAGGAAGGTCGATGACCTTAGGGCCGTCGACTTCGCTGATGTGCTGCGTCCTACTTGGCTAACCAAGCTAGAAACCGCCTTCCGGGTGAAGCAGCGCTGTGACCGGGTCATGGAGTGGTGCGCGGCAAGGGGCCACGTTGTGGCAAGCCCCGTGCGAGTGTTTGACAGTCTTCTTCCCAAGCAGCCTGGCAAACGGGAGCGGGTTACCCACCATCCTGCCATGCCGTGGCGAGATGTACCTCGCTTCTTCCAGTCCGAGTTAAAGGATAAGCCGCCAACGCCATCACGACAGATGCTCGAGCTGCTTATCCTCACGGCGGTGCGCTCTGGAGAGGTTCGGGAAATGCGCTGGAACGAGATTGACCTTGAGAAGGCGATCTGGACCATTCCTGCAGCAAGGATGAAGGCGAAGGTCGCACACACGGTGCCCCTGCCCTCTCGTTGCGTTCAGCTCCTGCAAGGTTTGCACAAGCCACAAGATCCGACTGCCCTAGTCTTCGCTTCCCGCCGCGGCACTCCCCTAAGTGACATGGCTTTGACCAAGCTTCTAAGAGACACGAATGCCCACAGATGTTGATGGGCGCATTGCTACCGCGCATCGCTTTCGCCCAAGTTTCCGGGACTGGGCTTCCGAGAACGGCTATCCAAGGGACCTCGCCGAAAGGGCGTTGTCGCACATCATCAAGAACTCGAGCGAAGCGGCGTACCACTGCACAGACCTGTTGGAGCAGCGCAGGCCCATGATGTTGGAGTGGGAAAGGTACTGCCTAAATCTGACCTCCTCATAAGCATCGTCGGGCTTTCTAAACGCGCTTACGGGAATACCACCTGGGCGGCTTCGCGCCCCTATCCCGCCGTTCAGTTGGCCTCGGCGACTTCCCGAAAGCTGCCGGTCCGCTCACATCGTCGCTGAGTTCAGAACGGGGTGGGATGCAGACCGTCCGCTCTTGGGCACACGGACCGGAGAAGGAGACAACACTGCTCCCGTCAAGTGATTCTTGCGGGCGCTAGCCGAGATTGGACTCCATAGACTACCATCAAACGAGTGCATCCCCGTGGGCAACACTCGCTGCGATTGCTCGATGTGACGATGATCAGTTCCGCAACAACCTCCAAATATGGTCAGCTGGAAAACTTAGGCTGACGCTGGCGAGCTATCAACGCGGGCCGGGATGCTGTAGGCTATAAACACCATTCGCCACTGACCGGGCCGCGAATGGCTGAGAGACACGCTATGCTCTTGCCCTTGTGGGAAGAGCGATGTCCTCCGAAGAAGCAAAACATATGAATATTGAGGCAGAAAGATCCCGCCTGGCTGCTGTCAGGCGCTACGATATCCTCGATACGCCTCCGGATGGATCGTTCGACCGCATCACGGCTGTTGCAGCGAGCCTGTTCAACGTGCCGATTTCCATCATTAGCTTGGTCGATACAGATCGGGTTTGGTTCAAGTCCCACCATGGCCTTGAGGGGGTAAAGCAGATCGGCAAAGAACCGGGATTATGCGCATCAGCGATTGTTTTCGACGAAGCCTGGGTCCTCGAGAATGCAGCGACAGATGTTCGTTCTCTCGCCAATCCGCTGGTCGCTGGAGAGTTCGGATTAAGGTTTTACGCAGGTGTTCCGCTGACCACCACCGACGGCTTTAACCTGGGTACACTCTGCGTCATTGATCGCGAACCTAGACCGATCACTGAAGATCAAATCAGCCAACTGCGTCATCTCGCTTCGGTCGTTATGGACCAGATGGAACTGCGTCTCGCGGCACGTAGGGCCGTTGCGGACCTCTCCGGTGCATTAGAGACCGCTCGGATGCTCGGCCAGGAAATTGACCATCGCGTCATGAACAGTCTGCAACTGGTGTCCTCTATGCTGCAGCTCCAGGCCAGGCAGGTGGAGGGATCACACGCTGCTGAGCAGCTCCAAGTCGCAGCATTGCGGGTGGCGTCGGTTGCCCGGGTTCACCAGCATATTTTCAGGAACCAGAGTGCAGGTTCAGTGAATGCGAAAGGTTACATCGAGAACCTCATGGCTGAGCTACAAGGAACGCTGAGCGCTGAAACACCAATCATAGTGGACGTGCAGCCCGCTTCCTTGGACGCGGACTTGCTGGTGCCTCTAGGGCTAGTCCTCAACGAGCTGGTTATTAATGCAACTAAGCACGGTGGGGCGCCAATTGTAGTGAGTTTTGAGGAGCCCTCACCAGGAAAGCACAGGCTTTTGGTCGCCAACTCAGGTGAACGGCTACCGCCTGACTTCCATCCTACGAATACAAGTGGATTAGGCATGAAAGTGGTCGTGGCGTTGGCCCGTCAGTTAGGCGGGACGCTTGAGTTTGGGACACACGAGCACGGGGCGGGCGTCAAATTTTGGATCGACTTTCCCGCTCTCCCAAACACAGTTCATTGAAGCTGCGGAGCACTTAGAGGCGGCAAACGGAGCTGATATCGCTGTCGACAAGTAGGCAATTCAAATTGTCGCGCCCGGTATCGCGTGACTAGAGGACCGCCTACCGCTGCAGTTTATGAAGTTCGTTGCGGAAGTTGAGCAGATGCCCGCAGTGCCTGCTACGCTCTATGGACTGGCCTCGCAAGGCACCTGATAAGATCTTCGATGGAACTGATTGCCAGGCTTAGGAGTTCGCGCTTGATGCGCGGTCTTGCCGGCATGCATCTACCCCTAAAAGGATAAACCGCTTTTGCTCCAGTCAGCCGTCGAAAAGCTTGTGCCCTCTGCTGCCGACGAGCGGTTAGGGATGACATCTCTCGTTCGCAATTTTGATTGGAGCAGCACTCCGATAGGATCTGGAGCGAACTGGCCTGTCTCGCTTCGTCTCTATTCCGATTTGATGCTCGCCTCCAAACAGCCGATGTTTATCGCTTGGGGGCCGGATCTCACCTTCCTCTACAACGATGCCTATGCCGGCATCCTGGGCAAGAAGCATCCACATGCGCTTGGCCAGCGCTTTGATGAGGTTTGGTCAGACATCCGGACGCAGATCACGCCTTTGATAGATCGTGTCCTGAACGGGGAAGCTATCTGGGTAGAGGATCTTTGCATTCCCATGCAGCGCAACGGCTATGCGGAAGAGGCGTGGTTCAGCTTCTCTTACACCCCGCTAAAAGGGAATGCTGATGAGATCACTGGAGTCTTCTGCGCGGTTACTGAGACCACCGGGAAAGTTCTTGCTGATCAGCATGATAGGGGAGAGCGCGAGCGTTTGCGCCAGCTCTTTCAACAGGCGCCTGGCATTATGGCCATGCTGCGGGGCCCGGAGCATGTCTTTGAGTTGGCAAACGATGCCTATTCCGAGTTGATTGGGCGAAGAAGCGTTCTTGGCAAAACGGTACGAGATGCCCTTCCTGAATTACAAGGACAGGGCTTTTACGAATTGCTCGACGAAGTTTTCCGGACAGGTGCCCCTTACGTCGGCCGAGCAGTTCCAATTTCGCTCACTCTACCGGCTGCCGATCAACCGGTGCAGCTTTATTTGAACTTCGTCTACCAGCCCATCAAAGACGATGCCGGGGTGGTAACCGGCATCTTCATCGAAGGCTTCGATGTAACCGAGAACATCAGGAACGAGGAGGCAATCCGCTCCAGCGAAGAGTTCACACGCCGTATTCTGGAGAGCTCCACAGATTGCATCAAGGTTCTCGATACGAATGCCCAACTCCGTTTCATGAGCGAGGGTGGCATGAAGGTGATGGAGGTTGAGGAGTTCGGGGCAATAGAAGGATGCGATTGGCGCACCTTCTGGTCGGGTCCCCAGCAGCTCGACGCGGCTCTGGCTGTGAAAACGGCTCTGGAAGGCAGCACGGCGAGATTTCAGGGCCCGACACCTACAATGAAGGGAACACCACGTTGGTGGGACGTTGTAGTAACTCCCATCCGAGGCATTGATGGAGAAGTCCAGCGGCTACTCTCCGTTTCGCGCGACATTACCCCGATCAGACAAAGCCAAGAAGCACTTCGCGAAACTCAGCAGCGCCTGAACGCTGTTCTGGATAATGCGTCCGTCTCGGTGTTCCTGATGAATGAACGCCATGAATGCATCTACATGAACGCAGCTGCAGAGAGGCTGACCGGGTTTAGTCTAGCCGAAGCCGAAGGACGTACGCTTCACAGTCTCATTCATCACACGCGACCAGATGGGTCCCACTACGCTATTGAAGATTGCCCCATCGACCGAGCTTTCCCGGACAAGCACCGGACCACCGGAGAAGATGTCTTCATCCACAAGGACGGCAGCTTCTATCCAGTGGCATTCACGGCTAGTCCCATACAGGATGCCGACAGCAAGACCGTGGGGACTATCATCGAGGTGCGAGACATTAGCGCTGAGAAGCGGTCACAAGAACAGCAGCGCATTTTGATTGATGAACTCAATCACCGTGTCAAAAACACGTTGGCAACCGTTCAGTCGATAGTGGCGCAAACTCTGCGGAACGAACCCGAGCCTAAACAAGCCCGCAGCAGCATCGAAGCCCGTCTGGTAATGCTTTCGCGTGCTCATGATGTGCTGACCAGGGAAAGTTGGAGAAGTGCCCGCCTGCACGACGTCGTTGAGGAAGCGATCTCGGCGTTCGGGGCTGCAGGGGCAGGAATAAGGATCACTGGTCCCGATGTTCGAGTGTCGCCACACACAGCACTCTCCCTCTCAATGGCTTTACATGAACTCGCGACCAATGCGCTCAAATATGGAGCCTTGTCTGTTGATCAGGGTGAGGTTTCATTGTCCTGGCATCTAGATCCAAGTGGGCAAGGCCCTCACCCGCAGCTTTGCATGAGGTGGCAAGAGGTAAACGGTCCCAAAGTGACAGTTCCATCCCGCCGCGGCTTCGGGACGCGCCTGCTCGAGATGGGCCTCGCCCGCGACCTCGATGGCGAGGTGAAGCTTCGTTATGCTGCGGATGGCGTCAGCTGCGACATCAACTTTCCTCTGAGGGAACATAGTCAATCGGCCCTAAACATCCGCAGTCATAGTCACAGGTGATGAGCCCTCACGAACATAGTAAGCCGTTGAAAGTGCTTGTCGTAGAGGATGAGCATCTGGTTGCGATGCTGGTTGAGGACATGCTCCACGACCTCGGTTACGAGATAGCCGCTGTTGAGGCAAGTCTGAAAGCTGGCCTACAAGCGGCACAGCAGGAGCAAGTTGAGCTGGCTGTACTGGATGTAAACCTCAATGGCGAGAAGAGCTTCCCCATTGCCGATTTCTTGTTGAAGAATGGCATCCCATTCGTGTTCGCTTCGGGTTACGGCCTTTCAGGTGTAAGTGAGGTCTACCCAAAAGTGCCCGTGGTACAGAAGCCATTTACGGAAAGTACTTTGGTAGAGGCACTAGACCGGGCGAAGTTGTCGACCGGGAATATTTCACAAACTGCATCGCCAAAGCCTAAGGGCGAATATTAACCTAGTCGATATCGCCGAGATCACCAGTGAGGTGTCGCGTGTATGTACGGACCTTGACCAAATCGTCCAACAAATGCCTGTCAGCAATGGGACGCAACCATCGCAGACGATCGGCTACAGCATCAAAATGTGCATGTTGCATATCCTAAGCTCGAACCAACCTTAAGCTGCGTAACACGTACACAGCGGTGTATGTAACATAACCTTATGGTCAGCTGCTATTAGGATTTCACCCTATTTGCGGTGCTGCAATCGTGGCATCACGGCAGAAACGGGGTGGATTGCAGACGGGAAGCTTATAGGGAAGTGACTTATCTGAGCAGACACCTGCGCCCTCAATCGAGGACCCGAAGTTCCTCATAAGAAACTTCAACATGCTCGTTGAATGCTGGGCGGGCTTTTAGGGCCTCATAGTAGCGCTGCAAATGCGGTCGCTGTGGCCGGGGAATGTCGATATCGAAATAGCGGTACAGAACATGTCCGACTTGGACATCGGCTACCGTCAATGCTCCTCCGGCAAGGAAGGGCGTAGAGGATAACTTTGTCTCAGCAATCTCAAGCACCTTGTCGAACTTCGCCACCGCAAGAGCGATGGCCGCTGTATCCCGCTTTGATGGTGCCGTTCGTACCACACGCCAGAAGATTGGGCCGGTAAAGCTGAGGGTCACATTGATCTTCGCCCACTCGGCCCATTGATCGACAGCCGAGCGCTCAACAACATCAGTGGGCCAGAATGGCTCTGATCCATACCGCGTAGCTAAATACCGAATGATGGCGCCGGTTTCCCAGATAGGCGTCTAATCGCCATCCCGCAGTACAGGAACCGTGCCGTTTGGATTCATCGCTAGGAACTCAGGCGTATTAGTTCCACCAAAACGATGACCTATGTCGTGCCTCTCATAGGGAAGCCCAAGCTCTCCAACGCACCACATGAGTGCCTGTACGTTGGACGAGGTTCTGCGTCCCCATATGGTCAGCCCTATATTTGCCCCAACTTGTTATCCATCATGCATCTAACACCATTGGCAGCTTTCGGTGAAAATCGCCAACGCGCCAATGCCGGGAATGGGGTCGCTGTCTGACCATTCCCTTTAGTTGCGATAAAAGAATATCGCTGCTGTAACGTCTAGGTCGAAATTCGGGGAAAGGATACCGGGGTGACGACATCAACTAGCCTGCGTGCGATTGCGAACAACATGTGGGTGGTGGATGGAACGATCCAGATGCCTCCGGGTCCGCTGCCACGCCGCATGACCATTGCACGCCTCGCGTCAGGCGGCCTGGTTGTTTTCAGTGCCATAGCGCTCGATGACGCCCTGATGGCTGAGGTTGAGGCGTTGGGGCGACCGACGTTCCTGGTAGTGCCGAACGCCTTTCACCGGGAGGATGCCCCTAAGTGGAAAGCCCGACACCCGGATATGCGAGTGGTTGCACCCGAGAGGGCACGCGCTGCTGTAGATGAAGTTATAAACGTTGACGACACTGTTGGCGACTTCGGAGACTCCACGGTCCTTTTTGTTCCGGTTGCAGGCACAAAGGGAGAGTCGGCAATGATCGTACGCCACCAGTCCAGCGTCACACTGGTGGTCAACGACCTGATTGCAAACGTTCAGAACTCACGCGGCATCATGAAGTTAGTGCTGACGTTAATGGGTTTTGCCGGCTCACGTCCTCAGGTGCCCCGCATGTTCAAGAAGCGGGCCGTGGAGGACGCGGGGCTCGTTGCCAAACAGTTTCGACAATGGGCGGCAACTCCAGGCCTGGTTCGAATCGTGGTCTCGCACGGGTCGATCATCGAGGATGCCCCGCCTCTCCTGCTTGAGCGATTGGCCGCCAAACTCTCTCCTCAGAAATGACCGCTTTCGGGCAGCCTTGGTCACGCGTCTAGCCCTCGTGGCATGATGAATGCCCCGCCGTAGCGCCTACAATTTCGTTAACTATGCTGATCTACAAAGGCCTCGGGAGGACAATGCTAGAAGCAGAGCACATAGCCTATGAGCAAGCCGATCAGAGCCAATCCCTTTCGCGCCATGAAGCTGGCGACATCGATTTCAAGCTTGGTTGTCGGGGGCATACTCGTAGCGATAGTCGCCGTGGTCCTGGCCGTCTATGTTAGCCTTGCCGGTGACGCCCACCGCAAGGCCGAAGAATCGCTCGACGCAGGCATCCGGCTCACCGCCTCCCTGTTCCGCGCGCAGTTTCCGGAAACCTCCGTCAGCACCAGCGCCCCAGGCAGCATAGACGCCGTCACAGTGCCTTCCATGCCGGTAGTCAACAGTCATGATCTGATCGACACCATCGCCGACATCACCGGCAACAAGGTCACGATCTTTGCTCTTGATAAAGCAAGCGGGGACCTTGTCCGCCGTTCAACCAACATCGTGCTTGAGAATGGCAATCGTGCCGTCGGCACGCCGCTCGATCGTTCCGGCTCCGTCTATCCAGTGGTTGCGGGAGGCAAGGCCTATACCGGAACGGCAGACGTGCTCGGGGTACCTAACTATGTCCGCTACCAGCCCATCATCGATGGTGCCGGAGCTGTGGTCGGCATCCTCTATGTTGGCATTGAAAAGTCTAAGATCGACGGAATCATCGGGCAGACCGTCGGTTTGCTCGCCTTGATTGGAGGGCTGACCATGCTCGTCATAGGTGGCTTGTCTCTATTCATGTCGCGGCTTTTGGTGCAACCGATGATCAGGCTTTCGGAAGCCACAGCACGCATTGGCCAGGGACAGTTGGAAACAATTGTGCCCTACGCCGACCGGAACAATGAAGTGGGTGCCATGGCTAAGGCGGTGGAAGTATTTCGGCAGAACGGCCTAAGGATGGCAGAGATGACCGAGGCTGAGGCGGCTCGCATCATCCGCGATCAGCAAGCGCGCCAGGACATGATGGTTGAGCTGCAGCGCGCCTTTGGCGATGTCGTCGATGCTGCTACAGAGGGTGACTTCTCGCGCCGTGTTCCCGAACAGTTCCCCGATGCAGAGCTGAACGCCCTGGCCAATTCCGTGAATAAACTTGTTCGTAGCGTCGATCGCGGTCTTACTGACACGGGCTCAGTCCTCAGCGCACTCGCCGACACAGACCTGACAAAGCGGATGCAGGGGGAGCATAGGGGGGCGTTCGGCAAGCTCAAGAGCGACGTTAACCAAGTCGCTGAGCGGCTCAGCGACATCGTCAAGCAACTTAGGGGCACTTCGGGCACACTGAAATCGGCCACCAGCGAGATCCTGTCTGGTGCCAATGACCTGTCTGAACGTACGACTCGCCAGGCAGCCACCATCTTTCATTGCTTTGAGATTGCTCACCCATCCGACGGTATCGCCATCCACGGAATACGGAAAAAATTATGAAGCGGCTGTCTATGACCAATGCCGTGTCTGCGCTCCTTAGCTACAAATCTTCCGCATCGAAAACCGCCGCCACCCAATCGAGGAACACTCGCACGCGTGGCGCAAGTTGAGGGTTCTGCGGATAATAGGCAGCCAGTGGCAATGGTGGCGGCGGCTGGTTTGGCAGTACCTCGACAAGGGCGCACCGCGCAAGATCCTCCCGGAAGCGATAGCGGGGTCCCTGAATCAGCCCCGTAGCCATCGGTCAAACTACTGGAGCCTTAAGGCCCGGCAGTGACTCAATCATTCCCCCAGTTGATACGGTACACGCGAGCCACTGGCGCTGCTAAGCGATTGTCTCTCGCGACTGCCATCCGCATTCCAATACGGCATCGACGGTAAATCCATTGGTCGGTTGTGCCATGAAACCTTTAGGCGCAGCGTGCCTCCTAGTTAGGAGGTAGATTATGAACAAGCTTAGTGTTCTCGGCGTAGCGTTCGCTCTTGCACTTGTCGCTACTCCGGTGCTTGCCCAAGGACAAGGAAACGGAAACGGCAACAACAGTCAAAACGGCAATGGCAGAGGTCAGGGCAATGGCGGGCCGCAATTAGGTGCCCCAGGGCCTGTGGCGGGGATCGGCCTACCGCTTGTAGCGGTGATCGGCGGGATTGCCTACGTCAGGTCCCGCAAGCGGCGTTTGGATCGCGCCGACGGGTGAGCAGCTTCCAGGCGTCCAGCGCCCTGCTTTCAGCGGAAAGCCGGGGCATTTCTCGCCCCATCCTCTTCAGCAGCCTGATCGCCATCGGTGCTGCAAATGGCCTATCAAGAAACATGAGTGCCGCAATCGCCGAGCAGGGCATACTCTCAGCGGCGCTGAACAGTTTCGGCGTGAGCGTCTTTGTTTGGCTCGCACTCGGCGCGGGCCTATTGCTCCTTTGGCGTTCGCCGGCAGTCGCAACCAACCGGGTTGACTGGGCACTCGCCTCTGCTGCCAGTATCGCTATGCTCGTGCCGGTACCTGATCTGAGCTGGTTCGCCGTCAGCGGCTTGGCGCTGTGCCTCTTCACTGGGTCACCCCCGGGCAGCACGATGCGGCGCGGTTCTACGATCCTCTTGGCGGTGACCATCCCGATGTTCTGGGCGCGCATTGTCTTGAGCTTCTTCAACGAGGTTATTCTCGCAACCGACGCCACACTCGTTTCTTTGGCGGTTGGCACCAAGCCGGACGGCAACATCGTCCCATTTGCCGATGGATCAGGCTCCATTTGGATCGCTCCGGGCTGTTCCTCCTTCACCAATCTTTCCCTGGCCATCCTGGCCCTTGTGGGTGCGGTAAACGTCACCTCTGGCAGATGGTCATCAGCAAAGCTTGGCTTGGGCGCGCTCGCCTGCGTGCTTGTAGTGGTAATCAACATCACTCGCATCAGCCTGATCGGCTATTACCCAGAGCATTACGGGCTTATCCATGGAGAGGTGGGCGCCAGTATTGCCGGTTGGCTCACAACACTGGCCATTGCGGCTATCGCCTGGTTTGCGGTTCGGCGCGATGCCATTACCTTGGGCTAGGCTGGCACTCATCCTTCTGCTCGGGGCAAGCTTGGGCTTGAAGGTCTGGCACGGCGCCGCCGCCGATCAGCCGAACAGGCAGCGGAGCGCCAGTCCGCTGTTCGAGGCTCTCGGGGAGGATGGCTTTACCCTTACGGAACAAGGGTGGTTGGAAAGTCCCATATGGGTTGCCGGTAAGGATGACTGCCGTATCGTGGTCACCACAGTGTCTCCGCTCGGCTGGCATCAGTCAGCCATGGCTGCCCATAGGGGACAACAGGCGCTGGTCTATGTCTATGAGGGCAGGATTTACCAGGAACAACCCGTCCTGCTCACCAAGCTCGGCTACTTTTGGCACAAACTTGCGAACTATTTTTATCCCGCCGCGCAGCCGCCTGTGTTTGCGGTTGTGACCTCAAGCGGTTGTGCTGCCCAGTCAATCGATACCGCTTCTCTTGCGCTTCATCTATCGTGAAAGCCGCCCTCCCAAGTCTGCCATCTAGGAAGTTAGGCCTTATGGTGCCCTATGGTCTCTGTTCGCTTGTATGCGGGTGCTCGCAAGCTCATCAGTCGCTTCGCTGAGTTTGAGGAGCATAGAACTCACTACCGCAATGGCTCGAATGTAACGGGAGTGAAAGAAGCACTCGAGCTTATGGTAAAGACGTTGTTATGGTGAGACTACCTGGCGTCGCGGCGCTGTCCTCAAGCGAAAGGTCGATTCCGGAAGGGCTTATTGCAGACCAATGAAAGCAGCTTGGCTCGGCTTTCTAGAAGAACAAACAATGCCCATAAAGGCGACCTGCCTATTTCGGACCCGGACTGCGAAGTCGGGGCCCAAACAAGCGCTTCCGTGCACCGCCATGGGGTATGCAGCTATGCGCTTCGTGAGCGATTAGGCAGCAACGCGCCCCATCCCGGCCGTTCCGTCATATCCCGCGAATTCCCTAAGTAGACATTGCCGTAGATGCGCTCCTAGGGGTGGGTGACGTCGCGTGCCGAGGCGCAGTGGAGGCCCTTGCCGCGCCGATGACCTCAGCGGGCGAAGGTCAGGTGGATAGTGCCGCTTACGGCAATTTCGGACCTGATCGACGGCAGGCGGGTTTCGAGGCCACGCTGGTTGTCCCACAGGCGAACTCCGCTGCCGAGGACAATTGGGACAATGGCGACATGCAGGTGATCGACGAGGTTGGCCTCGAGATAGGCGCGCACCACGGTTGGGCCTCCGCCGATACGGACATCCTTGCCGCCAGCGGCGGCAGTGGCCTGCGCGAGAGCCTCATCGACGCTGGCGTCGATGAAGTGGAAGGTGGTGTCGGCCAACTGAAGCGCGGGACGCGGGGTGTGGGTGAGGACAAACACCGGGCAGTGGAACGGCGGCTCGACGCCCCACCAGCCTTTCCAGTTCGGATCGTCGGGGAAGTTGTGGAGGCCGAACTTGCCGGCGCCCATGATCTCAGCGCCGATGTTTTCAAAGTAGCCGTGGGCAAAGGCGTCATCGACGCCGGTAGTGCCCGCCCCTGAACTGTCTTTGAGGACGCGCTCGCGAAAAGTGCGGGTAGCAACGTAGGAGGCGGTGAGGCGCCCCCAATCGTTACCGAAGGGCGCTTCGGGGGTACCATTGGTGGTGGTGGCAAAGCCATCGAGCGAAATCAGCAGATCGACGCGAACGGCCATAGCGGGCTCCGGGAATATGGTTAGTAAGGCGAGTACCTTCATATGGCGACGTCGTTAGTAAGGCAAGTGCCTTTTTATCGTTGACGGAATGGAAGGGCGGCGCTAGACCTTGGGTATGCCCTACCACTCGAGCCCGCTGGACCTGGCCTTCTACGCTCTGAGCGACCCGACCAGGCGCGCAGTGGTATCGCGACTGCGCGAAGGGGAATTGTCGGTAAGTGCCCTGGCGGCGCCGTTCGACATGGCCCTGCCCTCGTTTTCGCAGCACCTCAAGGTGCTGGAAGAGTGCGGGCTGATTATCAGCGAGAAGCGTGGGCGGAGCCGGTGGTGCCGGCTGGTGCCGGAGCGGTTCGACGCAGCGGCAGACTGGATGGAAACCGAGCGCCGACGCGCGGCCGATCGGCTTGACCGGCTGGAACGCTATCTCGACCGCACGTGAAGGGAACGTCGATGACGATGCTGTTCGAGAACTTGCTCGAAACCTGGGCGATGGATCGCGAGATCGTTCTGGTGAAGGTGCTGAAGCACCCACGCGCCAAAGTCTTTGCGGCGTGGATGGACCCGGCGGCGCTGAGCCAATGGTATGGCCCGGACGGGCTGAGTATCGAAAGTCAAGAGGCCGACATCCGCGAGGGCGGGTTCTGGCGCTTCGAGATGGTGGGGGAGTTCGAGGGCAATCAGCAGCGTTTTCCTAACCTGATGCAGTTCATCCAGATCGTTCCCAATGAGCGGATCGTCATCGACTACGGCGGGGAGGACGGCGACCCCAACGGCTTCTACATGGTGGTGACCTTCGACGAGCAGACCGACGGCAAGACCGTGCTGACGATGCGTCAGTTGCACCCTAGTCGCGAACGGCGGCAGGCTGTGTTGGCCTTCGGCGCAGTGGAATACGGCTTGCAGACCTTGGGTAGGCTGGAGCGGTGGCTGGGGTAGCGGCGGCTTCCAACCCTATTTGCGCTTTGGGCCAGAAGCGGTCATTGCGAGGCGGAGCGACAATGGCCAACATGGGGTCGGAAATCGCAAGGCAGCAATGCGCCCCACTTTGCCGTTCAAGCGGCGCTTTTCGGCTCGTGATAGCTAACCTCTCCCCTAAGCTACCATCCTTACCTTGGCGATGGATTGCTGTTGTTTGAGGGAAAACGGCCAAAGACCGCTTTAGCCTACAAGCGATTGTACCATTCTCCGACGTGCTGAGTACGGGCCCTATCCGCGGCGAACTCAACCGCGCTTATGGCCGCGGATTATTGCAATATCAGCTACCTAGCTTCGCTTCCCGCCACGTGGGTGCCGGCGTCACGTGCTGACGGCAACTTGGCACCAGTCATGAACGCCACTGCGTCCGACATGGTGTAGTCTTTGGGATCAATGACGCAGAGGCGCTGCCCGAGACGGTGCACGTGGATGCGATCGGCCACTTCAAACACATGCGGCATATTGTGGCTGATGAGTATTATCGGAATGCCACGGGCGCGCACGTCCTGGATCAGCTCGAGCACCCGGCGGGATTCTTTCACCCCCAATGCAGCGGTCGGCTCATCGAGAATAATGACGCGGCTGCCGAAGGCCGCAGCACGCGCTACAGCAACCCCCTGGCGCTGTCCGCCGGATAGTGTTTCAACAGCCTGGTTGATGTTTTGAATTGTCATCAGCCCCAGGTCGCTGAGCTTCTGGCGAGCAATTCGCTCCATTTCGGCGCGATCCAGCTGGCGCAGTACAGTTCCCAGGAAGCCAGGCTTTCGTAGCTCGCGCCCCATGAACATGTTGTCGGCGATGGATAACGCAGGAGACATGGCCAAAGTCTGGTAGACGGTCTCGACCCCGGCATTGCGCGCATCAATTGGCGAGGAAAAGCTCACCTTCCGCCCGTCAAGGAAAATGTCACCGCTGTCAGGTCGGATAGCGCCGGAGAGCGCCTTGATCAGCGACGACTTGCCGGCACCATTGTCGCCGATGACGGCAAGGATCTCGCCCGGCATGAGGTCGAAGTCGCAATTGTCAAGTGCAGTGACCTTGCCATAGCGCTTGTTGAGGCCACGGGCTGAAAGAATGGGTTGCATCAAGCTGAGACCTTTCTGATCCACTGATCAATCGCCACAGCACCGATTATCAATGCGCCAATAAGCAGGTAAGTCCACTGGGCGTCCGCACCGAGAAGACGAAGGCCGAGCGAGAAGACCCCGACAATCAACGCACCGAAGAACATGCCGAGGATCGATCCACGGCCGCCAAAAAGCGAGATACCGCCGATCACCACTGCCGTGATGGATTCGATATTGGCCGACTGGCCGGAGGTTGGGGACACCGAGCCGATACGACCGATCAGCACCCAGCCCGCAAAGGCGCAGATAAGGCCCGAGAGCATGTAGACGGAAATAAGGATGCGCTTGGTGTTGACGCCTGAAAGTTCGGCCGCAACCGGATCATCGCCCACCGCGTAGACGTGGCGGCCCCAGGCGGTGTGCCGCAAGACATAGGCCAGGAACACCACAAGGACGATGAAGAAGATAACGCCATAGGTGAAGACGGCGCCGGCGAAAGAAAAGGAGTGGCCAAAGAACTGCAGCAGTGGCGCGTGGCTTTCGATTTCCTGCGCGCGGATGGTCTCGTTGCCGGAATAAAGGAAGTTCGTCGCGAGCGCGATCTGCCAAATGCCGAGGGTCACGATGAACGGCGGCAGTTTCACCCGTGCGATCAGCCAACCGTTAATGAAGCCGATCAAGGTGCCGACCGCAAGCCCACAGGCAATGGCTGCGGCGGGTGGCATGCCAAGCCGGAAAGTGAACTGCCCCATTACAACTGAGCTCAGCACCATGATGGCGCCCACCGAGAGATCGATGCCAGCGGTAAGAATAACCAGAGATTGCGCTGCTCCGACAATTCCAACAATGGCAACTTGCTGCAGGATCAGCGTGAGGGCGAAGCTCGAAAAGAACTTTGTGCCCAAGAGCATGCCAAAAACCACGATCGACATGATCAAAACAATCAGCGGCACGAGCGCCGGATTCGAATGGAGCGCGTGCTGCAACCGCGACAATAGCGTGACCTGATGGTCAAAACTGGCAACTGCCTCGGTGCGGCGAACAAGGCCATCGTCGGCCTCGGCTTGGTTCGTCATGGGCATCCCTCCCCCGGTTCCCATTTGAAGCAGGGGCCGGTAGCACCTGTCCCTGCTTTTCCATTTTCGTCAGATGAGTATCAGCCCCAGCAGAGTTCTTCGCCTTCTGCTGTGTCGATCGACTCGACTCCATCAACCGGCTCATCGGTCACCAGAGTTACGCCCGTATCGAAGAAGTCCTTGCCTTCGGTTGGCGTGGGCTTGGTGCCAGTATCTGCCCAGGCCTTGATTGCTTCGACGCCAAGTGCTGCCATTTGCAACGGGTATTGCTGCGAGGTTGCACCGATGACGCCATCACGCACATTGGCAACGCCAGGGCAGCCGCCATCGACTGAGACGATCAGGACGTCGTTCTCGCGGCCGAAGGATTTCAACGCTTCATAGGCGCCCGCAGCCGCTGGCTCATTGATAGTGTGAACCACGTTGATCGACGGGTCCTTGGTGAGAAGGTTTTCCATTGCCTTACGGCCGCCCTCTTCATTGCCGGCCGTCACATCCTGCCCCACGATGCGCGGGTCGGTCTCATCCCCCCACTTGTTGGGGTCAGCCAAATCGATGCCAAATCCTTGGAGGAAACCTTGGTTGCGCAGCACGTCGACAGTCGGCTGGTTGATGCCGAGATTGAGGAGGGCAATCTTTGCATTGGCCGCTTCCGCGCCCAGCTTGCCGGCAGCCCACTTGCCGATAAGTTCGCCAGCCAGAAAGTTGTCAGTCGCAAAGGTCGCGTCGGCGGCATTCGTAGGGGTTAGAGGCGTATCGAGCGCGATTACCAGAAGGCCGGCATCGCGCGCCTGCTGCACGGACTGCACGATAGCCGAAGTGTCGGATGCGGTAATTAGAATACCCTTGGCACCATCGGCAATGCAGGTTTCGATAGCAGCAACTTGCGTTTCGTGGTCGCCGTCAATCTTGCCGGCATAGGACTTGAGCGTAATGCCCAGTTCGGCTGCTTTGGCCTCCGCGCCTTCCTTCATTTTGACGAAGAAGGGGTTGGTGTCGGTCTTGGTGATCAGGCATGCGGTGATCGCCTCCTGTGCAATGGTCGGCGCAGATAGGACGGCAAAGCACAATGCTGTGCTCAAGAGCAGCTTTTTCATTTTCTCTCCCTCGCCTTGGCAGGTTGGGCTCCTCCCGATCCTGCTGACGTTCGTTAGTTTGACGACCATATCGTCGTCCAGTTCGACACGCCCCGTCAATATATAAATCAAGTTTATTTATTTACCTCACGGCGATAATCTTCCTCCATGGAAAACCTGCAACTAAGGTGCTGCTATGGCTCCGACACCTATCCGCAGCCTCAGCAGTGGCGTAAATCAAAGCGGCGTTCGCGATCACAATGAGCGTCTTTTATTGACTCTGTTGCAGCGTAACGGTCCCACCCCGGGCAGCGATCTGGCTCGCCTCGCGAACCTTTCCCCGCAAACCGTCTCGATTATCCTGCGCGAGATGGAAGGGGAAGGCCTCCTCGCCCGCGGCACGCCGACAAAAGGTAAGGTGGGCAAACCATCCGTACCCATGCGCCTCGCGGAAAACGGCGTGCTGTCCTTCGGTTACAAAATCGGGCGGCGCAGCGCCGTCCTACTTCTCAGCGACTTCTGCGGCAACGTCCGCCACCAGCTGCAGCTCAGCTACAGATATCCCATGCCAGAGCCAATATTTCAGTTTCTGCAAGACGGAATGGAACAGATCAATGCCCGCTGCAGCCCTGCCGAGCGCGAGCGCATTTGCGGCATCGGCATCGCCTCCCCTTTCGAGCTTTGGAAATGGAATGAGTTGGTCGACGCTCCTGCTAAGGAATTCGCTGCATGGAAAGACGTCGACTTCTTCGCCAAGGTCGCCTGCTTTTCGAAGCTTCCCTTAAGCCTTGTTAATGACGCTACGGCCGGGTGTCAGGCAGAGCACATCTATGGTCGCGGCAAGGAATTTCGCGACTATGCCTATTTCTTTATCGGCGCCTTTATCGGGGGCGGTGTCGTCCTCAACCACTCGGTCTACCAGGGCCACCAAGGCAATGCTGGAGCGCTGGGTTCCTTGCGCAGCTTCGGCCCGCATGGCGAAAGCCAGCAGCTCATCGACACGGCATCTATCCACTTACTCGAGACACGCCTGGCTGAAAACGGCATGGACCCGAAACAACTTTATCTCGAGCCGCAGGACTGGAGCCACATCAGCCGCTTCGTTGATCCATGGCTCGGTCAAACGGCCCAAGAACTTGCCAAGGCAAGCCTGTCGGTCTGCGCGGTCATCGACTTCGAGGCCATCCTGATTGACGGAGCATTTCCGGACACCATCAAGCAAGCGCTGGTCGAGCGAACGCGTCGGTACTTGGTCAACCAGGATATGCGCGGGCTGATCGCACCTCGCATCGAAGCTGGTACCATCGGCGCGAATGCCCGGGCTATCGGAGCCGCCGCGAGCCCTTTCTTTGAACGCTACTTCATGAATGGCAACGTTCGACTTTCGGCATAGCTCGCAGCTGATCACGTAGTTGGCCTTTCCTGCAGGCTCGCGCCTCCAGGCTAGCGAATAGGCTCGAACCTTGCCGAGGAGAAAAGTAAGATCCACCACCGTTGAGCGTCGTTCGCCCGGCGCAGTGCGCCCGTTAGGGCTCCGACGAATGGCTCCTTGTCACTTTAGACGCCGACAACGGACAGGCTGGTTCCGGTCCCTACCCTGCCCTTCCGGGTTGCTATGCGAAACGGCAGAAAGGGTGGTTTCGTGCCAGTCAGCCTTTGGCGATGATTGGAGGAAAGCAGACATCACTTTTTTGGCGCGGCCTCTCAATGGCGCCATGACATCGTAGGCGACTCTGACCGCTACGTTGAATAGGCGCGCTGCAGATTCCGGAACGCTTGGAGAGCATGTCCATTGACCGAAGACGCCCGATCTTGGCCGGATAGTTATTCCCCATGGACCCATTCCAACTCAAACGCCTTGGCCGTTCGGACCTCAAGCTTCCTGCACTGGGATTCGGCTCGGCTGGCCTGGGCAGCACTTCCGTCCCAGAGCTCGATGCTTTGGCCACAGTTGAGGCAGCATGGGATACGGGTGTTCGGTTCTATGACACGTCACCTTGGTATGGACGTGGGCTGAGCGAACGCCGACTGGGAACGGTGCTGGGCAGCAAGCCACGGAACGAGTTGATCCTGTCGACCAAGGTAGGGCGCATTTTTGTGGCGCCTCCCAATGACATGGCGTTCCGCGGCTCAAGGCGCTTTGCCCCGACTGCCCTGACGTTCGATTACTATCACGATTACTCCTATGTGGGCATTATGCGCTCCTATGAGGAAAGCTTGCAGCGCCTCGGCATGAACCGCGTGGACATGCTGATCATCCACGATCTCGACCGTTCGAACTTGGGAACAGATGCTCTGGTGCAGGCGCACCTGAGCCAACTGGCAACGGGGGGCATGAGAGCACTCCAAGAGTTGAAAACCGCTGGACGTATCCAGGCCATTGGTGCTGGAGTGAACACGATTGGAACCATCCCATTGTTCCTCGACAGCATCGAAGTCGACTTCTTTCTGGTCGCTCTACCCTATACGCTGGCAGAACAACCAGTGCTCGAGCGTGAGTTTCCGCTCTGCGAAGAACAAGGAGTCGGCATCATCGTCGGTGCGCCGCTTGCATCAGGCATTCTCGCCACGGGCCCTATTCCCGGAGCTCGCTACAACTATCACGAGCCGACCTCAGTAGAGAGCGAGAGGGTGCGCCGCATGGAAAAGGTCTGCGAGAACTTCGGCGTTTCGCTTGCTGCTGCGGCATTGCAGTTTCCGTTACACCACCAACTTGTCGCCTCGGTTATCCCCGGAGGGATCGAGCCAACCCACCCTGTTCGGAACCACGACGACATGGCGCAGGACATACCTGTTGCTTTCTGGAGCGAGTTAAAGAAGCAAGAACTTCTGAGACAGGATGCGCCCATACCTTACTGACGAGCGAGGCTCCGCTCCGGCCTGACGAACGTTGAAGTCCAAGCGGCGCCCCGACCATCCGCAATAGGTGGGTTTCCGTCCGGCGGCTAAGGGGTGCATCCGCGAATGGTATTGTACCGGAGCGGATAGTTGTGGACCTTCGCAAGAACTAGCGAAGGCGCCGGTAGCAACCAGCGCCTTCGACATGTGAGATATGAGACTGTGGCGCTGTTTACGGCGTTACACTGACTTCGGGCAGGTCAACATTGACCGACCCGCCACCGCCTGACATTCCCCCATTCATAAGCCAAAAAACCACGAGCAGAACAACAAGGACGGCAATAACACCGCCTATGATCCCGAAGGGGCTACCACCACTTACCACAACGGTCTCGTCGCGGACGGGGCGTTCAATGATCGTTTCGCGTTCGACTGGCATTTGTCACCTCTTGCTGCATGTGAATAGACAACTCCGCAGCAACTCTGTTAGTTCACCTAAAACGCTGATATCATTAATGAAAGCAAGGTAGATATCGATATCAGGTTCCCGTCAGCTTCCCCTTCACTTTTCGCAGATGCGCCGAGGTCCACGATACGGTTGGAAGGTGCAATCGGAAGCTCGGAACGACCTGTATGCTCTTGAGCAAGCCTGAATGTTGCACTGGGGGGGAGCGCCGACTTCGTTCTGCTCGTCATCGCCTTCAGACGCAAACGGCTGAAGCAGTTCGGTTGGGGCGGCCGCGGCCATGAACTTCTGCCAGATCACGGCTGGCAGTTGACCGCCGGTAACTTTGTCCATGGGCGAGCTGTCGTCATTTCCGACCCAAACGCCGACGGTGTAGTTCTGGTCAAAGCCAATGAACCACGCATCTCGATAGTCCTGGCTCGTACCCGTTTTCCCAGCAGCAAACCGGTCCAAGGCTGCAGCTTCGCCCGTACCTCTCTCCACAACGAGTTGCAGCAGACCAAGCATCGGAGGGTGCAGATCGCCGAGAGAAAGCGCCGCAGCTTTCTTTGGTCCGATGGAGAATGGCCGGCCATTGGCTGCTTCGAAAGTTCTGATCCCATATGGTTCCACAGGACTCAAGCCGGCGCGGATCGAGGCATAGGCACCTGTGATATCGAGCAGGCTCACCTCGGATGATCCCAGGATCAAACTCGGCGTTTCCTGCAGAGGAGCTTCTATCCCCAATTCGCGCGCTGCAGCGACGATGTTTGCAAGGCCCACGTCCATCCCAAGTTGAACAGTCGCAGCGTTCAGCGAGCGGGCGAAGGCCTCCGCCATGCTGACGCGTCCGGAATATTCTCCATCGATATTTTCTGGCTGCCAGCCATCGACCTCGATTGGACGATCCTCAAGGCGCATTTCAGGGCTGGCGCCCATCTTGAGCGCTGCATAATAGGTGAATAGCTTGAAGGTGGAACCGGGTTGACGCATCGCCAAGGCGCGGTTGAACTGGCTTTGCCCATAATCAAGACCGCCCACCATGGCCAGCACCGCTCCGTCCGGTGCGAGAACCACCATGGCAGCTTGGCCTGCGCCGGATTGGGAGCCTTGGTCCGCCATGACCAACTGAACCATCTGTTCGGCCAAGGTTTGCAGTTCCGGGACCAATGTCGTGCTGACTTTGACGCTGCCCAGGAACTGTCCCGAAATATCCTGCGCTTCCCGCATGGCCCAATCTGCGAACCATGTACCTGTGCCAAGGCTGGGACGTTGCGGTTGCAATTGTGCCGAATTGGCTTGGGCTTGCAGCACGGCGCCTTCATCCAGAAAACCTGCAGCTTGCATAGCCTGCAGCACCACCGAGGCGCGGCCTCGGGCTTCTTCCAGGTTTTCGAGCGGGTTGAGGGCAGAAGGGGCCGCGATCAAGCCGGCCAACATAGCGCTTTCCGGCAGGGTGAGCTCTTGAACTGCCTTGTCAAAATACAACCGAGCTGCCGCTGGCATTCCGGTGGCGCCTGCCCCTAGATAAACGTTGTTAAGGTAGAGGGTAAGGATCTCGTCCTTGCTCAGGCGGCTCTCGACCCACAAGGATAAGAAGAGCTCCTGTACCTTGCGCCGAACGGTTCTATCAGGATCAAGGTACAGGATCTTGAGCAACTGCTGCGTAATGGTGCTGCCCCCTTCTCGGACTTCCCCAGCAAAGAGGTTGCGGCTGAGCGCACGGGTAACGCCCCAGACATCAACGCCCCAGTGATCGAAAAACCGTCGGTCCTCAATGGCGAGCACGGCCTGAACAAGATGCTCAGGGAACTGCTCCCGTGTTGCCGCAACCTCCTGATAGGGGCCAAGCTGGATCAGCGGTTGGCCGTCTGATGCGGAAAGGGCAATGACCTGATTGGGAACGTGACCAGTCGCGATCTCCTCTAGGGAAACATCCTGGAGTGCCCAGACCATTGTTGCGGCAGTGCCCGCAATCAGGAACCCGAAGCAGCACGCAAGCCCAATCAGCAGGCGATGGCGATCCGACTTCTGCGTTGATGGCCCCGCAAGGGGAAGCGCAGCTATCGCATCTTGAGAGTCGGTGCACTCCGCCGTACCTGCACTGTTTCCAGAGGACTTAGCCCGTCTTTGGCGCTGAGTCACAGTCACCGCTGCAGCTTTTGCTGCTCGAAGCGTGCTTACGCCCTTCTGAAATCCAGCAAGAGATAACCGGGCTGCACCCTGCGCCCTTGGTTTGGACCAGCGCCCAAGCCGAACGATATCCCGAGCAACAGCCTTCAGCAGCAGAATAAAGGCCGCTCCCGTACTAGCAGCACCTTCGGCAGCAGGTGCCGGATTCGTGGTCGGTGGCGTTGCTGTCGGGACAGGATTGGGGGCCGCAGATAAGGTGGCGTCCGGATCCGCAGATGAGGAAGTATCCGTCTCCCGAGTGGAGGACGGCTGTGCCGGCAACGCATTCTCTGCGGGCACGATTCTCAACTTCGGCGGACGCTTGGCCATGAGACCTGGAGTTTTGTTGACGCTACTCTCACAACTTGCAGAACTGCGATCAGTTCACAGAGAGGTGAAAGTAAGCCGGAGAGCCAAATGCTTGTTTCTGAAAGCATCAAGCTGACAACCCGATGACGGGAGCAGTAGGCAAATTTTCAGCATCAAATCAGTGCTTTAGGGGGAACAATGGCACGCTCCACGTGTTGAATCGGCATGTCAACACAAGGAGGCAGCTCGCTTGGGCTGTAGATCTAGATGAACAAGAACGTCGCGACAGCACTGGCCCTTGTCCTGGCCCTGGGCACCGCCCCTGCTCTGGCCCAGGATGCTTCGGGTTCAAGCACCACGACAACTCAGACCGGCACCAGTGACACCGGCACCACTGGCACCGACACCAGCACCTCCGCAGGGGGAACAGCCACTGACGGCGCCAACTCTGGTGAAACGTCGACTGGCACAACAACCGGGACCGATGCCGGTACCCAGACTTCTGGCTCCACAACCACAACCACCACTGGAACCAGCACGAATACAGGCACTGCCACGAGCGGCACGAATGCATCTGCGGGCACCAGTGTCGACATCTCGGTCGAGCAGCAAACTCAGATCCGTACGGTTATCACGGAAGTTGATGTGGAACCGGTTGCCGACGTCGACTTCGACATATCTGTTGGCGTAGCCGTTCCCACCACGATCAAGCTGCAGCCGCTGCCAGCACGCATCATCGAGATCGTGCCGGACTATGAAGGATATCTGTTCTTCCTGCTGGCTGACGGTCGCATCGTGATCGTTCACCCGGACAGCCTCCAGATCGTGCTGGTTATCACCGCCTAAGGGTTCATTCCGCTTAAGCACATCTCATGCTGGTCAGGTACTCCCTGGCCAGTAGTACCGCCCACTTGGACATCAAATCAGCGTCCAACCGACAAGGAATATTTCATGCACAAGCTTCTCAAGCTCGCAACGGCCACGGCCCTAGCGACAACTGCTTTCGCTGGCGCAGCATTCGCCCAGTCCGCCTCTGCAACTGCCATTGCTGACCTGAACATCCGTTCTGGTCCGGGCCCCCAGTATGCGTCCATCGGCTTCATTGCGACGGGCGACAGCGCTTCGGTTGATGGATGCCTTCAGGGCAGCAAGTGGTGCCGTGTGACCTATGAAGGTGTTACGGGCTGGTCGTACTCCGACTACCTAACGGCCGACCTGTCTGGTGAAACCGTGGTGCTGACCGAGCGCTACCCCGATGTTGGCCTTGCAACGGTCACCTATGATGAAAGCGAAGCCGCTGCCGGCGGTGCTGTGGCTGGTGCCACTACCGGCGCAGTCGTAGGCGCGTTGGTGGGCGGTCCGGTCGGGGCAGCCATCGGAGGTGCCGTTGGCGCCACTAGTGGTGCGACTGCAGGCGCTCTGATTGATCCACCTGAAGTGGCTCGCACCTATGTGACATCCAATCCGCTAGACCCCGTCTACCTCGATGGCGAGGTCGTCATCGGTGCGGGCGTGCCGGACACCGTCACGCTGCAGGCGATCCCAGATTACGAATACCAATATGTGTACATCAATGGTCAACCGGTCTTGGTTGACCCTGACACTCGACAGATCGTCTACGTTGTTCGCTAGTTCATGCTTTTCGGCCGGTCCTTGTGACCGGCCACTTTTTAATCGGCCAAAGGCAATCTCACTCCCATACTCCCTCGGGCACGAACAATCCTTAGATCGTTGCAGACGGCTTCTTAGTGGAGGCACTCAGCAGTGGCATGATGCAAACGCGGGCAGTGCCAACGGTAGACCTTCCTGCCTGCGTCAAGCTGGGAACGACAGCTTCAATCGTCACTTGAAAGTGGCCAGCCGTGATGGAAGACGACCGGCTGGGCATCCCTGCTGCCCCAATCCTTGTAGAAGATTTGGGTGCCGTCCTTAAGGGTGATGGAGGGCATAATTTTCTCCTTCGTGTCCTGAGAGCTGGGGGAAGGTGGCCGTCAGTTGACGGCCACCTCCACCGCTTGGGCAGCGGAATGGATTGTGTCTGCGACGACCCGCGGCTGAGTCATGAAGACCGCATGGCTCGCGAAGACCTCCGTGACTTTGGCGCCGATCCGTTGGGCCATGTGGCGAACCATGGCGAGGTCAAAAGCCTTGTCTTCGGTCGCAATGACGGCCCAACTCGGCTTCGTGCGCCAGGCAGCGTTTTCCAGCGCGGTGCTGAATATGGACATGTTCACGGGCACCTGCGAGTCCCTCAGGAAGGCGGCGTCCTCATCACTGGCGTCGTGTGCAAACCCGGACTTGAACTTGCCGTCCTTGAGAAAGCCGTACCCGTCCTGTCCGATGTCGATGACGAAGTCCGGGGTAGCGGAAAAGCCCTCATACTGTTGACCAGTCGTCTCTCCGATGTCGGGGGAAAGGGCCGCAACGTAGACGAGTCCAACCACGTTCGGATGGACACCGGCCTCGGTGATCACGGTTCCCCCCCACGAATGGCCGACCAGGATTGCTGGGCCGTTCTGACGGTCGAGCACCCGGCGTGTGGCTGCAACGTCGTCAGCGAGCGATGTCAGCGGGTTCTGCACGAGGGTGACACGATAGCCGCGGGCTGTGAGGATGTCGTAGACGCCGCGCCATCCCGAGGCGTCCGCAAAGGCGCCATGGACGAGTACGACATTTCGAACGACCTGATCGCCAGGTATCGTGTCCTCGGCATGCACGGCGTATGAGGTGGAGAGAGCTGCAGCAGTGGTGGCCGCAAGTACAGTCTTGGTGAGCGAGTTCATTCGATAATCTCCTTGAGCAAGCGATGACTGCCATCGGCGAACGGAGAGTAATTTCGTCAGATCCACGCTACTACTGGGCCAATATGTGATGCATGCTAACGCTGCCCGTGAGGATCAAATGAATTCGGAAAGCCTCGAAGTATTCCTCAGTGCCGTGCGAACAGGAAGCTTGGCCGGAGCTGCAAGACATCTGAAGCTGACGCCGATGTCAGCAACCCGTCGTCTAGCAAGCCTGGAAGAAGAGCTAGGCGTTCGCCTGTTTCACCGTTCGTCCCGGTCCCTGGCGCTGACGCCCGAAGGCGAGGCTTTCCTTCCCTTCGCCGGGGAGATTGTGGACACACAGGACGCGGCACGCGAAACATTGAACCCGAAACAAGGACGCGCGAAAGGGCTGCTCAGGGTCACGGCTCCCATCACACTGGGTCGCAAGCGCATCATGCCGATCATTCATGATCTGATGGCAGAGCATCCTGAACTGCGGATCGACCTGGATCTCAATGACTCCATGGTCGACATCATCGCCTCAGGTGTGGACCTCGCTATTCGTATTGCGCCTTTGAAAGATTCAGGGCTCATGGCGCGGCGCCTGGTGGAAAATCCAAAACTGATCTATGCGGCGCCGAGCTACCTGGAGCGCTGCGGTACGCCGCACACTATCGAAGAATTGGAACACCACGAATGTCTGACGTTTTCCAACTTCAGCCATTGGCAGTTCCTGGTCGACGGACAGGAGCGCTCGGTGCGGGTTCACAGCCGCTTTTCGTCTAGCGGTGTTGATGGCTTTCTGGCTGCCTGCGTGGCTGGCCTGGGCCTTGCCCAACTTTCCGCGTGGGACATCAAGGATGAACTGGCAGCAGGCAAGCTCGTCCATGTCCCCCTTGATGGCGCTTCGCCCCGAGATCTTGCCATCTGGGCTGTTTATCCCTCTCGGCGGCAGGTCTTACCTAAGCTTCGGGTGTTCCTGGATCGGCTTGTCGAAAGCTTGCGCAATGAGGAGGACCGCGAAAGGGGAAATGAGGTCGAAATGGTCACGTCCCGCCCACAGACGGTCTGACGCAGTAATCCTGCGCCCAAAGTGCTGCATCCCGTCGGGTGTAACGGAATGCGGTATGAGACATATCAAAACCGCCATGTGGTAACTGCACGTGATATTATCTACTTGTTCGGCATCGCAATAGACGAGGCCGATCATGGCAGTAGATCCTCTTTTCCAGCCGCTCAAACTGGGTGCTCTTGAACTCAACCACCGCGTCGTCATGGCGCCGCTCACCCGCATGCGTGCGTATGAGCCCGGCAATATACCTCACGCCCTGAACGCGCAGTATTATGGACAGCGTGCAAGTGCTGGCGGTTTACAGATTACTGAAGCGACAGACATCAGTCCCGAGGCCAGGGGTTACCGCCAGGTTCCTGGCGTGTTCACAGCCGATCAGATCAAGGGCTGGAAGACCGTTGCCAACGCTGTACATGAAAAAGGTGGTCTGATCGTCAATCAGATCTGGCATGTGGGGCGAGTATCGCACTCGTCGCTACAACCCAACAACGCTCGTCCGGTGGCCCCATCAGCAATTGCGGCACCGGGAGCGATTTCCAATGCAAACGGAGAGACGGTGCCGTTCGAGACGCCACGCGCGCTCGAACTGCATGAGATTGCATCCATTCAGGGCGACTTCGTCCAGGCTGCAATCAATGCACGGTCAGCTGGTTTTGACGCCGTTGAAGTTCACGGGGCGAATGGCTACCTAGTCGACCAGTTCCTGAACAGCGGCAGCAACATACGAACGGACCAATATGGTGGTCCGATCAGAAATCGATCACGGTTCTTGCTGGAAGTGGTCGATGCCATTGCGAGTGCGATCGGGGCAGATCGCCTTGGCGTCCGTCTCTCCCCTTGGTCCGGAATACTCGGTATGGACGACAGCGATGGCGTCCGGCTCTGGCAGCATGTCATCGGGGAACTGGGCAAGCGCAAGATCGCCTATCTGCACCTAATCGAACACGCGCCGACTTCACCAATGATGAGAAGCCTCTGGATATGAATGCTCCTGATGTGGCCTTGCTGTTCAAAAAGGCATTCGACGGCCCGATCATCTCGGCCGGGGGCTATCAGCCGGACACGGCACGTGCAGTTATAGCTTCTGGGAAGTCCGACGCCATTGCCTTTGGCCGCCCCTTCATCGCCAACCCGGATCTGCCGGATCGTTTGCGTACGAACGTCGCCCTCAACAGGCATAACCGTACAACCTTTTACGGTGGCGGTGCGACCGGCTACACGGATTACCCGTTTCTGGATAGGTGAGCGATGAGTGCTGGGAGGACGGTTTAGCCCGTCCTCCCAGCTGTCGAACAGCGGCGGTGGGTTAGTCGATATGACTGTTCGGTTCTCAGGTTGTGGGAACTGCGAATGCCCGGGCAGATTGGATGAAGGCACTGAACGCGGCCGGCGGATTCTTCCGGCCTGGATAATAGAGTGCCAGGGGCGCCAGAGGTGGTGTCCAGTCCTCGAGAACACGCACAAGTCTTCCGCTCGCAATGTCATCGCGAACATCGGCCTCCATGACGTACCCGAGACCGATCCCATTCTGCGCTGCAATCCGGACCAGGCTTGGCTCGTCTAGGGTGATCGCACCCTGAACATCAATCTGGACGGCGTCGCCGTCCTTCTCGAAACGCCAGCGAAATAGCGCACCGTTGGGAAGACGCGAACGGATACAGCGAAAGCGGTAGAGGTCTGCCGGTGCGGTTGGCCTGCCGTGAAGGCGCAGGAAGTCCGGAGACGCAACAACCGCATTGCTGCGTTCCACGCCCAGAGAGACAGCAATCATGTCGTTCGGCACGAGATCAGCCGGTCTCAGGCCGATATCGAAACCGTCTGCCACGATGTCTACCAATCTGCCCTCTGTAACCAAGTCGACATGCACCTGAGGATAGCGACGAAGAAACGGGAGAATGAGGGGGGCCATAACTTCCCGGGCTGCCGAGGCAAATGCGTTTATGCGTAACGTACCGATCGGGGTGTCCTGAAGCGATTGCGCAGCATGCATCGCGTCGTGAATGTCCACCATGGCAGGACCGACCCGCTCAACGAATACCTTTCCAGCATCTGTAAGAGACACGCTGCGCGTGGTGCGATTGAACAGGCGAATACCAAGGCGTTGCTCAAGCTTGGCGACCGCATTGCTCAGAGCGGTGGCAGACATGCCGAGCTCAAGTGCGGCAGCTCGAAACGAGCCCCGGCGCGCGATGCTCAACACTGCATCCAGTTCAACAAAAACAGGGCGCACCATTATCCCGCCTTTCGCAATGCCTCATCCTTCTTTGTCTCAATTATCGAAGCAGTGGTCGAGGCCTAGATTGCGTGTGTCAGCCAGCAAGGCTGCAGACGTAACCCGGAGAACTCAGGTGCCTATCCAATTGCCGAAGATCATCGAGAACTACTTTGCCGCCGATCGTGAGGGTGGCCCAGATGCCGTCGTGGCTTGCTTCACCGACGAAGCTGTCGTCAAGGATGAGGGGAAGACTCATGTAGGGCATGAAGCCATTCGCAACTGGAAGGCCGGCTCTACAAAGAAGTACAGCTACACTGTTGAGCCCTTTTACATCGCGATAGAGAACGGAAAGACCCTGGTAACGAGCCATGTCGTCGGCGACTTCCCAGGCAGCCCGGTGGATCTACGGTACTTCTTTGTTCTTTCCGACGCCAAGATCGCCGAACTGGAGATCACGATATGAAACCGTTTCTTTCATTGGAGGGACGGCGGGCACTGATCACCGGCGGCACACAGGGGACAGGCGCTGCGACGGTCGCCCTGTTCCGGGAACTGGGTGCGCGCGTGTTGACGACAGCGCGAACCAAGCCGGTGGACTATCCCGACAACTTGTTCGTTGAGGCCGATCTTACCACCAAGGCGGGGGTTCAATCAGTGATCGAAGCCGTGCACCGGCAACTCGGCGGGCTCGATATCCTCGTTAATGTTCTGGGTGGATCATCCGCCCCGGCCGGTGGTTTTACCGCCCTTGGCGACGAAGAATGGTTCAAGGAGTTCGACCTCAACTTCTTCCCCGCAGTCAGGATCGATCGAGCTCTGATTCCCCCCATGGTTGCGCAAGGCAGTGGCGTGGTGATCCACGTCACCTCAATCCAGAACCGTCTGCCGCTACCTGAAGCGACAACGGCTTACGCATCTGCAAAAGCCGCCCTCAATACCTACAGCAAGAGCCTGTCCAAGGAGGTCACGCCTAAGGGGGTGCGGGTGGTGCGGGTGTCACCAGGATGGATCGCTAGCCCAAAATCCAACAGCCTTGCATTGCGGTTGGCGAAGGAAGCCGGCACGGACTATGCCGGTGGGGTGGAAATGATCATGAAGTCGCTCGGCGGCATTCCCCTGGGTCGTCCTGCCGAACCACAAGAGGTCGCCGATCTCATCGCATTTTTGGCTTCGGACCGAGCAGCTTCGATCACTGGGACCGAGCATGTGATCGACGGCGGGACCATCCCTACCGTCTAAACACGCCCACTCACGCCTATGCAGTGAGATCAGACATCCGGTTTGACCCTCCTCAAAAAAACACTTATCGCGATATAAGACGCTAGACAGCTCCAAACATCTATGATTAGAGTCGTGTATCGCGATAACAGTTATTTTGATATCGAAGGAGAACTTCAATGAACCCGCTCACCAAAACCCTGCTCGCCGCTACTGCCGCTGCCGCAATATCGAGTTCCGCACCGGTCCACTCACAGGACCAGATTTCCTCCGACCAGGCCGTTCGCAACGTTGTGTTGGTGCATGGCGCCTTTGCTGACGGCTCGGGATGGCGCGGGGTCTACAACAACCTCACAGGGCGCGGCTATAAGGTCACCATTGTGCAGAACCCCCTGACCTCCCTCGCCGACGATATAGCGGCAACGCGCCGGGCGCTGGACCTGCAGACTGGCCCAACTATTCTGGTGGGTCACTCCTGGGGGGGCACTGTTATCACAGAAGCTGGTATCCATCCCAATGTCGTGGGCCTCGTCTATGTGTCCGCCCTGTCACCCGATGCGGGCGAGACAACAGCTCAACAGTATGAGGGCTTTGCCCCGACACCGGACTTCGTGATTGATGTTGGCCCGGATGGTTTTGGCTTTATCAATGCTGAAAAGTTCAAGGCCGGTTTCGCTCACGACACCACCGACGCCGATGCCGCCTTCATGCGCGACTCGCAGGTGCCGATCAACATGTCAGTCTTCGGCAAGACGCTGGAAAACGCCGCCTGGCGCACCAAGCCTAGCTGGGCGGTGATTGCAACCGAGGATCGGGCCTTCGATTTGGCCATGCTTCGCTATATGGCTGAACGGATTGGCGCAGTCATTACCGAGGTCTCCGCCAGCCACGCTGTATTCATGACTCAGCCTCAGGTGGTGGCGGACACCATCAACACCGCGGCCCAGTCCGTTGCAGTTGCGGCCCAGTGATCATCCAACTTGGGATGGACCAGCTCTGGCTGCGCCCATCCCATGCCTAGAGCAGCCCTTCAACCGGCCAAGTTGAGCTGCTTATTGGAAGATCGCACCCCTAGAAGGAACATATGCATGCTGAAGCACTTGGTCATTGTCTCACTCGCCTCGCTGGCCGCCTTGCCAGCCTTGGGCGCTTCTGAGGACGCCTGGGTGGAGTTTGCCGCGGAAGTCGAACAAAGCTGCCTCCTTGCGACAAGCGGCTTGCTGGAGAATGCTCAGGCCACCGTCGATCCATTTGGCAGCGAAAGCTACGGCCTTGCCATCGTCAGCGGCGACGTCAGCGTGGGGCAGACGGCAGCCATTTTTTGCGTCTACGACAAGCAAACCAAAGCTGTACAGGTCGGCGGCGAACTCGATGTCGCCGTAACGCCAAACTCCTGAGATCGGGCGCGAACACCCGCAGTGCGATTAGAACCGCGGCGCGAGGATTTTCATCACCGAGCCTGGCCACATGCATCCGTTCTCTTGATCTCGGAATTTATCGCGATATGTATTCGGGTACCGTCTTGAGTTCGGTACCGGAGATCTGTTTTGACCGACCAACCCGCCAACCCGCCCGTCGCACTGGCCAATCAGCCGTGCTACGCCATCTACACGGCGGGCATTGCTATCCAACGTCTTTACAAACCGCTGCTTGATGAGCTTGGACTGACCTACCCACAGTTCCTTGTCCTTAACGTCCTCTGGGATGAGGATAATCAGTCCGTCGGCGGCATTGCCGAAAAGCTTGCCCTTGAGTCCAGCACATTGACTCCGGTGCTGAAGCGCCTGGAAGTCGCCCAACTGGTTCGCCGCACACGCAATCCCGAGAACGAACGCCAGGTCATCGTTGCGCTGAGCGACAAGGGCAAGGCGCTGCAGATGAAAGGCGGGTGTTTAGCGGACGCCTTGCTCGAAAGCACTGGAGAGAGCGCCGCGAGCTTGGCAAAGGTCAACGAAGATGTCAGACGGCTCCGCGATCGGATTTACGATCATCTGGATGGGTGGATAGCGCCAGCCTAGACTTTCTTGGGGAATTCAGCGGCTAGAAAGTCCAGCCAGACTCTGACAGCCGGTACTAGTCCCCTCCTCGATGAAAACACAGCATGCACGGTGCCTATGGGCGCGTGCCAGTCCGGAAGGACGTGAACCAGTTTGCCCGTCTGTAACGCGGGTGCTGCCACAAAGTCGGGCAGCAGAGTTATGCCGGCACCGGCAACGGCGCTCGCCCGCAGAACATCAAAGCCCGTGCACATGAGGCGGGGCTGATGGACAATGGAGCGGGTCTCGCCAGCTGGCCCGGTTAACTCCCAAGTGACCTCGCTTCGCTCCTCGTATTGCGTCAGGGTCGGAAACTGAGCCAAATTGTCTACCGTCAGGGGCTTAGCGCACGATTTCAGCAGCGATGGGCTGGCAACCAGCAGACTACTGGTCTGCCCGAGCTTGCGCATGATCAGGTTTGGATCCGTGTCCAGTCTGGTCCTGGCGCGCAGAGCAACATCGACGCCGTCCTCGATCAGGTCGGCACGACGGTTGAGCACCTTTATCTGGACTTTGACCTTCGGGAAGCGCTCGAGAAAAAGCGGCAGAAGGTCGATCAGGAGATCCTGGATCAGTCCTTGGGGACATGCGACCCGAACCACGCCATTTGGCTCCGCCTGTGCCTGTGCCGCAGCAGCAGACGCGGCATCAGCGCTGGCGAGCATGGCATCAACCTGGTCAAAAACGGCCGTGCCCACCTCGGTGAGGCGAAGGCTGCGAGTTGTGCGCTCAAGCAATCGAACCCGTAGCCTGTCTTCAAGGATGGCCACACGCTTGCTGAGCGTTGCCTTGGCGATACCGGTCGCCCGTGCGGCAGCACTGAAGCCCTTGTGCACCGCAACAGCGTGAAAGAAGTACAGGTCGTTCAAGTCCAGCACTGTGCCTCTCCAATGATGTCTAATCTAAAGCTCTGCAGGGCTGCCAGGATGCTGATGCGCTTCGCCCCCCACAAGCTCGGCTAGGCTATCTCGACCTTACGCCTATTGCTCGTGCCGGACGGCAGTCCTTCTTGCAAGCACATCATTGTCTCCGTGGAGAGACAATGCATCCACAATGGCGAGCTTCTCGCGTGTTTTGTTGCCGACATAGATGTTTGTCGTCACTTCAAACACGAAAGGGACTACCAAATGTCACTGAAACTGAACTCCTTGAGCGCTGTGCTTGCGCTGCTTGTTTCTTCCCCAGTTTTGGCCAGCCAGAGTCTGTCGTCCGACGACAACGAGATCAACGGACGCTCGACGGCCTCCATCATTGCCAACCTTGCCGAGCAGAACATCGTCGCCAGCGATGTAGAAGAATGGGGCGGCATGATCCGCGTCGACACCATCGACGCTTCAGGCGCCAATCGCGTCCTCTTTGTCGATAAGGACACGCTGCGGCCGATCCGCGAGAAACCGGTCGTCGCAACGCAACTGAGCGTTGGTCGCCCAGCCAACATCTATGGCAATCGGTTCTCGGATGAAACACCTCGGTCACTGGTCGAGACCGACGACTGAACCCGTTCCAGTCGCCACCTCCTAGCTTAGCCTCTTCCTCTCCCAGAAACGGGCGCCTTACGTTCGCGAAAGGGTTCTAGCTCCGACCACCTGACCTCACCGGCGACGGCGTACGGCGCCGCTTTCTTCTCACAAGGATTTCACATGACCAACAAACCACGCATCGCCCTCATCATTGGTTCGACCCGCAAAGCCCGCTGGGCCGACGTTCCCGCCCGATGGATGCTCAAGAAGATGCAGGAGCGGCAGGATTTTGACACTGAACTGGTTGACCTGCGGGATTTCGACCTGCCCCTGTTTGATGAAGCAATGTCCAATCGCTGGGCGCCATCAGAGGATCCTCGCGCCGTGCGCTGGCAAGAGGCGATCAGATCTTACGACGGCTACATGTTCGTGGTTGCCGAGTACAACCGCTCTGTAACTGGCGCGTTGAAAAACGCTCTGGACCAAGACTATGTCGGCTGGAACAACAAACCAATGGGCATGATCGCGTATGGAACAAACGGTGGCACGCGGGCTGCCGAGCACCTGCGCTTGATTGCCGTTGAACTGCAGATGGTTCCAATCCGCTCAGCGGTTCACATTGGCGGTTCGGAATTCTACCGAGTCATCCCGCATAATCCTGATTTTGAGCCGATCGAAGCCATAGAACCTGTTCTTGCAAACTCGCTCAAAGAAACGTTCGACCAGCTCTCTTGGTATGCGCGGGTACTCAAGGAAGCCAGACACGTCGGGGAACTGCAGCCGGCTTGATTTCGTGGCCTGATCGCCAGACGAGAAGATGCTCGTCGCCTGTCGAACGACATATGTTCACGGCTATCAAAGGCTGCAGCCCCAAGGCAACTAAGACCAGGCACTGCGTTCATATGCGATGCAACAACTAGCCCGGCAGTTTGATAATGAACCGTGCGTTCAATCCGCTGCCGGATCTACTCAGGCATGACCGCTTACGGGCGTGCAACGTTCCTCCTCTGATGACCGAAGGGGGTCGGTTCCTGCCCGGCAATTTTGGGTGGGTAGCGAACAGTTTGCTTGTGGTTCGCAGGACCGGAAAGCAGCCGATTTGTCCTCCAGCAGATGACCGACACGCCTAGGCTGATTCGATTATCTAGAGTACGCACAAGCTATGATCAGCGCAAATTAGCATTGACTAATTAATTAGCCTCAACTAATCATTCCTCATGATGGAAACTGAAGCTATCTCCAATGTTATGCGAGCACTCGTCGACCCCACCCGTCGAGCCATATTCGAACGCATCATTGACGCTGATGAGATCACCGTCGTTGAGTTGACCCGCGCGAGCGCGGTTACCCAAGGCGCGATCTCACAGCATCTCAAAACTTTGAAATTGGCCGGGCTTGTGACTGAACGGCCAGAGGGCCGCAAGGTCTACTACCGTGCAAGACCTGAAGGTCTCGAGCCGCTTGCTGAATGGATGAACCATTATGGCGTCTTCTGGCGTGAGCGCTTCTCCGATCTGCGTAAACTCCTCAAGGAGATCGACCCATGAACCAGATGCCGCAAGCAGGCTCGCAAGCCATTGTGGTCGATGAGGTCTTCCCCCATGCCCCGGCGGTGCTTTGGAAGGCTCTGACCAGCCGTGCACTGATCGGGCGCTGGCTCATGCCAGCAGAAGGCTTTGTGGCGGTGGTTGGTAACCGCTTCACCTTCCACACCAAGCCTGCAGGCAAATGGGATGGCACCATCCGCTGCGAAGTGGTCGAAGTCACCGAGAACAAACGCCTGTCCTATACCTGGTCTGGGGGCCATGAGGACAATGTCGGATACGGATCAAAGCTGGAAACGCTCGTTACGATCACTCTATCGGCGGTTGAAGGCGGTAGCTGATCCATTCAGGCTTCGTGCTACCGAGAAACGAAGTAGCCTATCGCAACATGAGCGATGGCTGGAAGGCCGTCACCAAGCGGCTCAACCAGGTCGTCGTGGAAGATACTGCAGAGCAAACGCTCAACTGAAGCCAGGAACAAAGTTCATGCAAAAGACCTATTCAGGTGGCTGCGCTTGTGGGGCCATCCGTTATGAGATCTCTGGAGAGCCGGTCGCTATGCTCCACTGCCAATGCCGCCAATGTCAGCGCGACAGCGGGACCGGCCACCAATCGCACGTCACCTTCGTTGAGGCCCAGATGACGTCGGTAGGAGACGTTTCTCACTGGCAGAGCACGGGTGACGGCGGAACTGTGAAACGCCGCGGCTTCTGCTCAACCTGCGGCTCACCCATTTTTCTGACGTTTCCAGCCATGCCTGAGGTGCTCATCGTAACCCCTGCGAGCCTGGACGATCCCGGCGTGTTCAAACCAGCCGCCGTGACATGGACGAGTGCTGGAGAGGTTTGGGACCACCTCGATCCGACGATCGCGAAGTTCGAAACAATGCCAAGCTAACGGGCCCTGCAGGATTGACACCAGATTGACTGCCTTCGGGCACATTCTCGAGAGACAGCCACTTGCCTGTCATTCCAAAGCTAACTTCAAGCCTTAAGCGCAATTGCCTCCGAGAGGAGAATGCCAATGGCATCCTCCCTGATCTCGTCTCCTGGCCTGAAACGGATAAAGGCTCCCTTCTTTAGCTCGCCCTGGAGAAGCCCTTCGCTGTCCTGCAACAGGCGCCCTTGCTCAAAATACAGAGCGACACGATCATGGTAAGGAAAGATCGCACAAACATGTCCCGCGACCGTGTGGTGAAAGTTCACAGATCTCCATCCGAACTTGACCTTTCCACTCAATCCCGGATGTGCGCCAACCAGGGCCACAAGGCGCCGGGTGAGCGTCGTGATCTCCTGCGGCAGGGCCTCCAGAAGCGTTGCAAGATCCTCCTCCATCTCTGGCACCACTCAGGCGGCCAGCTTTAAATCAGCGTACTGCATGGAGATGCTTGCAGGGTTTATCATGCGCATGGCCGCAAAATCGTTCGCTGTGGCTTCCATGGCCGCAGCCGCTGCGTGGGCGTCCTCCATGGTTTTCCAAACAACCACATCAAGCCAGGTACCGTCTTCCCCTTCGGCAAGCTCCCGGCGGAGAAAACCCGGGTGGCTCGCCAGCCACTGATTTATCTCCACATTTGCAGCAAGAAAGTCCTGGCTAGTGGCGCTGGCGAGGAGGCGAAAGGAAACAAGTTCGATTGCTTGCATGATTGGTCACCATTTACTTGCAATGCCTATTTCGGACGACGCCAGTTACGGCGATGCCCTGACAGCTCACGTCAGCAGCGAGCAAGGCTCACGACGAGGAATGGCCTCCGTCATTCGGTACGCTGGTGATCGGGCTAATCGCCGTCTTCCGGATAGCGAAGTGGCGCCTGTTATTGCGTAGCGGCGGGCGGTGTGCCTGCTCGAAACTAGCTTCATCGCCAGCGTTCTATTCTCAATTCGAGGTGGTTAGGTTTGGAGTTGTAAAGCATCTGGAAACCCAGCATCTTACGGAAGCTGAGGCTCCACGAGGACTTCATGCGTCCACGCAGGGCTCAGCGGGGCACCATAAACTCACGTTGTTGCCGGCGTGGCACACCAGCAAAGAACTCCGCATACTCCCCTGTAGTGGCCTGTCCGAGCAGGTTCGCAAGCCCCGTCAGAGGCGCATCGGCGCTGTCGACCCGCAGGTCGAAATCGCAAAATTCCTGGTCGCCGTGCACGCGCAGAGCCGCTGAGCCAATGCCGCGGCTATCGCCGCCCGCTTCGGCCCCCGCTACCAGTGCCGCGAGCAGCGCAGCTGCAAGGCCGGCACGGCTTAAGGTCTGCCGGTAGGCGTTCAGCATATCCTCCAGCACGGCCGGGCCGGCCAGCATGTTCCCCGCCACGGCCACTCCGGCGCCGGTAAGGTGGCCGGCATAGTGCACGCATTGGCTACCGGTCCATCCATCCACGGCGCCATCACGCCCGACCACGATGATCTGCCGGCGCCCCGCTTCTGCATCCCTTACGAGCGCCGATTGCAGGGCCGTTGCGGCGGGCTCCCGGTCCAGCAGCGCAAGCGCATCGATTGCCAAATATGGGTTGGTCATGGCCTGCGTTGCGGCCGCACCCACGCCGCGCCGCGTATGCGGCACCAGCGCCCCCACCATGGGTCCCGCCGTTGCTGTGGCTACGCCGAAGGCACCGGTTTTAGGGTCGCGCGCAACGATGGAAAAAGTCATGGAGCATCCTCTGGGCCACGCAATTATCATCATAAATTGACAGGGCGCAAATTTATGATGATTAATTGGCCAAGCCCGGAGCTGCGGTTCACCCTGCTAGGGCGAGGGAACACAAGGAGGACTCAATGATCCGCACCTGGAAGCGCTTTGCGCCGCTGCTGCTCGCCGCTACTGCCCTGGCCCTGGTCTCCCCGGCCATGGCCCAGACGCCGCCCAACATCCTGGTCATCGGCCAGATCGCCGAGCCGGCTTCGCTCGATCCACATGTCTCGACTGCGTCGAACGACTTCCGCATCGCGGTGAATATCTATGACGGCCTTGTGCGCAACGCGCCGGGCACGCTGGAAATCGAACCGGCTCTGGCCACGGACTGGACCATTACCGAAGATGGCCTGGAGTATACCTTCAACCTGCGCGAAGGCGTCACCTTCCACGACGGCACCCCGTTCAATGCCGATGCGGTCAAGTTCAACTTCGACCGTATGCTGGACGAGAACCACCCCTTCGCCTCGACCGGCCCCTTCCCGCTGGCCTTCTTCTTCTCAGCGGTCGAAACGGTGGAAGCGGTCGACGAGCTGACGGTCAAGTTCACCCTCAACGAGCCGTTTGCCCCCTTCATGTCCAATCTCGCCTCCCCGACCGGCCTCATCGTTTCGCCGGCCGCGTTGGAAGCCTCTGGCGCCGACCATGGCCGCAATCCGGTGGGCACCGGTCCGTACAAGTTTGAGGAATGGCAGTCCAATACAAGCGTCATCGCCTCGCGCAATGATGACTACTGGGATGGTGCGCCGGCGCTCGAAGCAGTCATCTTCCGCCCGATCACCGATGCCAATACCCGCGTTGCCGAAATGCTCTCGGGCGGTATCGATGTCCTGCTCGAAACCCCGCCCGACAATGTGGCCCAGTTCCGCGGCGACGCTAATTTTCAGGTCGTGGAAGCCGTCGGGCCCCACGTCTGGTACGTCATGCTCAACGCCAAAGAGGGCCCGTTCACCGACGTGCGCGTCCGCCAGGCGGTGAACTATGCCGTCAACAAGGAAAGCCTTGTCAACGACGTGCTGCAGGGCACTGCCGATGTGTCCGCCGGCCCAATCCCGCCGGCCTTCAACTGGGCCTACAACGACGAGGTCGCGCCCTACCCTTATGATCCGGAAAAGGCCAAGGCTTTGCTCGCCGAAGCCGGCGCCGAAGGTGCCTCGCTCACCTTCCTCGTCACCGAAGGCGGCTCGGGCATGCTCGATCCTGTCCCTATGGGCACCGCCATTCAGGCCGACTTGGCAGCTGTTGGGCTAGACGTCGAGATCAAGACCTATGAGTGGAACACCTTCCTTTCGGAAGTAAATCCCGGCCTCGAAGGCAAGGGCGACATGGCTCAGATGGCTTGGATGACGTCGGACCCCGACACCCTGCCCTTCCTGACCCTGCGCACCGCCGCATGGCCGGCCGAGGGCGGCTTCAACTCTTCCTACTATTCCAACCCGGAGGTGGATGCACTGCTCGACCAGGCTCGTCTCTCCACCGACCCCGAAAAGCGCGGCGAACTCTACAAGCAGGTCCAGGCCATAACCCACGAAGATGCTCCTTGGCTGTTCGTCGCCAACTGGAAGCAGAACGCCGTCGTCACCAGCGCCGTCGGCAATTTCGAGCTGCAGCCGGATTTCAGCCTGGACCTTCGGGACGTGACCAAGCAGTAGGCTAACGCGCCCCCCACCTCCCTCCGGGAGGAAGGACCACGCCGGCGGCTCACCAGCGCCGTGGCAAACGCGATCTGTCCCTCCCCCACTTCAGGGGGAGGTCAGGTGAGGGCCTGCCCCGCCCCAACGGCTAGAGGAGGAACAACCCGTGCCCGCTTATATCGCCAAGCGCCTGCTCGCCGCGATTCCGGTCATTCTGGGCCTCTCCATCATAGTCTTCCTGGTGATGAAGCTCATTCCCGGCGACCCGGCCCAGGCCCTGCTCGGCTCCTATGCCACGCCTGACAATGTCGCGCGCATCAACCGCGCCCTTGGCCTCGACCGGTCCTGGCCCGAGCAATATGTCATCTGGATCGGCAATATCTTGCAGGGGGATTTCGGCCGCTCCTACATTCTCAATCGCCCCGTGCTCGACGAAGTAATCGAGCGTTTCGGCGCTACGCTCATCCTTGCCGGAGCATCGCTGGTCATCTGCTCGGTGCTCGGCATTCTCGCCGGCATCGTCTCGGCCGTGCACCAGTTCGGCTGGACCGACCGCATCGTCACCTTCTTCGTGTTGATCGGCATTTCCATGCCCGCCTTTTTCCTCGGCCTGGTCTTCATCCTGTTCTTTGCGGTGCAGTGGAGGCTGCTCCCGGCCTCGGGCATGTACGCCGTCTATGGCGGGGGCGACCTGCCTGATCTACTGCGCCACATCATCCTGCCCGCCTCGACCCTGGCCATCGTCGCCACCGGCGTCGTCGCCCGTCTCACCCGCGCAGCCATGCTCGAAGTCCTGCGCCAGGATTTCATCCGCACCGCGCGCGCCAAGGGCCTGAGCGAAAACACGGTGATCTATCGGCACGCCTTCCGCGCTGCGCTGGTCTCCATCATTCCGGTGCTGGGTATTCAGGCCGGCTTCGTGCTCGGCGGTGCCGTCTATATCGAAACCGTGTTCCAGTGGCCCGGCCTCGGCCAGATGCTGGTCAAGGCTGTTTCCACCCGCGACCTGTTGCTGGTCCAGGGAGGCGTACTCGTCGCGGCGACGGTCTATGTCCTCGTCAATCTTCTGGCTGATCTCGCCCAGGTCATAATCGATCCGAGGCTCAAGGCATGACCGAGATAGCTATCACCACCCCGCCCCCGGCCAGCGTGCGCCGCGGCAATTGGCAATTGCTGATGGCTAATCGCCTTGCGGCGGCTGGCCTGTTCATCTTCGGCTTCATCGTCATTCTGGCATTGCTGGCCCCGATCTTGCCCATTCCAGATCCGGATATTACCGACCAGCCCAACCGCCTACTGCCGCCACTCAGTGAAGGGCACCTGCTGGGTACCGATCATCTGGGCCGCGATATCGTCTCGCGCCTCATCTGGGGCACGCAGGTGTCCCTACTCGTTGGCATCAGCGCGACCGCTCTGGCGGCGCTGTTCGGCTCGCTCATCGGCCTGGTGGCCGGGTATGCCCGCGGCGCCACCGACAACATCCTCATGCGCCTGGTCGATATGCTGATGGCCTTCCCCTATATCCTGCTTGCCATTGCCATCGTCGCAGCGCTCGGCCCGGGCCTGCTCAATGCGCTCTATGCCATCGCGCTGGTCAACATTCCCTTCTTTGCTCGCAATATCCGGGGCGTCACCGTTTCCATCCGCAATCGCGAATTCGTCGACGCGGCGCGCCTTTCGGGCAAGGGCCACTCTAGCATTCTCTTCACCGAAGTGCTGCCAAATGTGCTGCCGGTTATCGTGATCACTATGTCCACCACTGTCGGCTGGATGATCCTCGAAACCGCCGGCCTCTCCTTCCTCGGCCTCGGGGCCCAGCCGCCCACCTCGGACCTAGGTTCAATGCTGGGCCAAGCCCGCGCGCAGCTCTTCACTGCCCCGCATGCCTCGATCATTCCCGGCATCATGATCTTTGTCCTGGTTATGAGCATTAATCTGCTCGGTGACGGCATCCGCGACGTGCTCGACCCGCGCCTGCGCTCGGGCGCGCTGGACCGGCCCATGCCCGTGACGAGGATCCATCGCAACACCACGCCGCCGTCCAAGATCGCCGATGCCCCTGCCCTCGTCGTCCGCAATCTCTCCGCAGGCTTCGACAGTGGCGACCGCGTCACGTCCGCCGTTCGCAACATCAGTTTTCAACTGGGAACAGGCGAGTGCCTTGGACTGATCGGGGAAAGTGGCTCGGGCAAGTCGGTCACCGCGCTCACGGTCATGGGCCTCGTCGCCTCCCCGCCCGGCATCATCACCGACGGTGCCGTCTATATCGATGGCAAGGACGTGTTTTCCCTCAGCGAGCATGAACTGATTGGTCTGCGCGGCGCCCGCGTCGCCTATATTTTTCAGGACCCGCTCACCACGCTTCATCCGCTCTTTTCTGTGGGCGAGCAGATTGCCGAGGCAATTCTAGCGCATAAGCCGGTCGGCAAGCGGGCAGCCCGCGAACAAGCCCTGCAGTTGATGGAAACGGTGGGTATCCGCGACGCTGCCGGCCGCCTCGATGCCTATCCGCACGAACTCTCCGGCGGTCAGCGCCAGCGCATCGGCATTGCCATGGCCCTCGCAAATGACCCGGACATCATCATTGCCGACGAGCCTACCACCGCACTCGACGTCACCGTCCAAGCGCGCATCCTCGAACTGCTGCAGGACCTGCGCCGTCAGCGCGGGCTGGCCCTCCTGCTCATCACCCATGATTTCGGCGTCGTGGCTCAGGTCTGCGACCGCGTAGCGGTGATGAAGGATGGCGAGATTGTCGAGCAGGGCAATACACAGGCTATCCTGCGCGATCCCAAGCACAACTATACCAGGCGTCTTATCGCCTGCGTCCCCGAACTCGGCGAAGGCCCTGGCTTCCTGGACCGTGTCCGCCCCCTTTTTGAAGAGGCACGCGCATGACCGGCCCAGCCGTCCAGATCCGCGACCTAGTCAAGACCTTCGGCGGTGGCCGCTCTCTTTTCGGCCGCCAGGCCAATGAGGTTCACGCGGTCAGGGGCGTTTCGCTTGATCTGCAGCGTGGTGAAACCCTGGGCATTGTCGGCGAAAGTGGCTCGGGCAAGTCTACCCTTGCCCGCATGCTGGTAGGACTCGAACATCCCACATCGGGCTCCATGCTGATCGATGGCAAGCCCTGGGAGGATCTCGCATCGGCCGGCTCCCGCGCTTTCGGCCGCACCGTCCAGTATGTGTTTCAAGACCCCGTGGCCTCGCTCAATCCGCGCAAGACCATCGGCGACATTCTCGATGTGCCGCTGCGCCTGCTATGCAATTACGATCGCCCCCGCCGCGCCACGCGCAAGCGCGAACTGGTGGATGCGGTGCAGATGCCCACGAACACGCTCGATCGCTATCCGCATGAATTTTCCGGCGGGCAGGCGCAGCGCATTGCCATAGCGCGCGCCCTAGCCGCCGAAGCCAGCATCCTCGTGCTCGACGAGCCGGTCAGTGCGCTCGATGTCTCGGTGCAGGCGCAGGTTTTGCTGTTGCTCCAGCAACTTCGTGACGATCTCGGCCTCTCCTATCTCTTCATCAGCCACGACTTGGCCGTGGTAGAATCGATTTCCGATCGGGTCGCGGTAATGTATCTCGGTGAAGTGGTGGAATTGGCCCCCGCAGCACAGCTTTTCGCCACCCCGCAGCATGACTACACGCGGTCGCTCATTGCCAGCGCCCCGCGCCTCACTGCAACGGACAGTGCTATATGAGCCTTCCCAACGTTAACGACCTGCCTGCCAAAGCCGCGCAGCCGCGCCGCAAGCGTACCGACGTGATCGTAGACGCCATCAAGCGCATGATCGTCGAACACGGGCTTGGCCCCGGCGACCGCCTGCCGCAGGAGCGCGAGCTGATTGCCCAGTTTGCGGCCAGCAAGGGCACCGTCCGCGAGGCGCTCAAAGCGCTTGAGGTTCAGGGGCTGATCTCGGTCCGCACCGGCCCGGGCGGCGGCGCCTTTATCGAGCGCATGTCGGAGGGCCGGGCGATGAGCCTGCTTTCCAACTTCCTCTTCGCTAAGAACCTTTCGATCGCCAATATTTACGAAATGCGCAAAGTGCTGGAGCCGCAACTGGCTATCAGCGCCACCCCGCATATCGACGAAGCTGGCCTCAGTCGCCTCGAGGCCATCATCACGATCTATGATCACGAACCAGCGGACCACGACGAACGCTGGGCGCAGCGAATGGCGGAGCTCGATTTCCATGGTGTTGTTGCCGAATATTCCGACAATCCCATTCTCGCCTTCACCTGCCGCTTCCTGCAGCGGCTGCTCAAGGACCTTTCCATCGCCCAGGACATCTATGCCCAGCCCCAGCCGGTCTTGCGCGCCAGCGGCATCCAGCACCAGCGCGATCTCATCACCGCGATGCGAAGGCGGGATGCCCAGGCGGCAGCCACCATTCTCGCCGAGCATATGCGGGAAGCCGAGCAGCACATGCTGGGCCTGCAGGCCCAGTTGTTGGACCGGTTCCTCGAAGAGGAGACGCCGGCCCGTACCCGTAAGCGTCGTATCGCATGATCGACCAGGATTATCTTCTTGACCGTCTCTTGCAACTGCTCGCAAAGCCCAGCCCTGTTGGCATGACCGACGGCGCCGTGGCGCTGGTGGACACCTGGCTGCGTGAACTCGGCTTCTCTCCGAAATATACGCGCCGTGGTGTCCTTTATGTGGAAGTCGGCGACGGTCCCCCGCGTCGTGCCTTAGCCGCCCATCTGGACACGCTGGGCGCCATGGTAACCGAGCTCAAACCTAATGGCCGCCTCGCCCTGCGCAACACCGGCACCTGGGCTGCCCGCTTCGCGGAGGGCGCCCGCATAACGGTGTTTTCCGACGATGGCCGCACGCATCGGGGCACCATCCTGCCGCTAAAGGCTTCCGGCCACCGCTTCAATACCGAAGTGGATACCCAGCCCGCCGATTGGGACAATCTGGAAATCCGCGTTGACGCTACCCTGCCCGATCGCGATGCGCTCGTCGCCGCTGGCTTCCATGTCGGAGACATGGTGGCCGTCGACGCGCAACCCGAAGTGGTCGGTGGCTTCATTGTCTCGCGCCACCTCGACGATAAGGCCGGCTGCGCTACCCTGCTCGCCGTCCTTAAGGCCATTGCCGAAGGCCGAAACAAGGTCGCCGTTCCGTTCCAAGCTATGTTTACCATTGCCGAGGAGATCGGCATTGGCGGCACCCATGGCTTCGGGCCCGAAGTCGAGGAACTGCTCGCCATCGACAATGCGGTCACGGCTCCGAACCAGGCCTCACGTGACCACGCGGTTACCGTAGCAATGCGTGATCGTCAGGGTCCCTTCGACGCCCGAATGATACGCCAGATGTTAGCAGTCTGTGAACGAATGGGCATACCATGTGAACGCGATACGTTCCGCCATTACCGCTCCGACAGCGCCGCTGCCGTCGAGGCCGGATGGGACATCCGTGTCGGCCTCGTCTGCTTTTCCCTAGACTCGTCGCACGGCTGGGAACGCACCCATATGGCCTCGCTCACGGCGCTCGGCCGGCTAATCGCAGGCTATTTGGCCACTAACATCACGACATGAGTGGAGAAAGTCCGCCGGTCGGGAACTGCCGACCGCAGACCCTCTGCTGACAGGCAGCTAGTCCAACTGTGTATGCCAGAATCTACCGGACCGCTGTCGGCCCCTACTCTGCCCTTCAAGGTCCCTAAACCAGATGGCAGCAATGGGGTGGCAAGCCGTCGGTCTGCTTTCAGGTGAGCACTAGCGGAAGCGGTCGTCGTTAGGACTGTGCAGCTTAGGTGCCGTTTTCCGTTCAGGTGCCCCGTAAGGTGTTGGCTCTTTGAGACGCCTCATGGCTTGAGCTGGGACGGGCACCCCAATCGCAGATGGTCAGATCGTCAAAAGTGCGCCAGTCGGAGGCATCATGCTTAGTCGCAGCGTAGAAACTGTTGAGCTCGGTCCAGACACAAGAGGTCAGACCAAGGATCAAGCTGAGCATACCAAGGTCTACAACCATTCTAGGATAGGTCAGATTGTAGCTAGAACACGTGACGTGTCCCACCTAGCGGTTCTAACCTTAGACGTAACGGCAGTTACAAAAAGAAGAGACTTCGCCGTTGAAATCACGGCTGAAAGCTCCCCTATTGCTCCGGCAGGTAGAGCACCGTTGATGTTTGCGCAGTGAGCAGTGCGTTGCTTAAGCTTGCCGCCATTCCTCTAACATGCCCCCTAAGCTGTCCCGCGCTCTGACGTTCCTTCACTAGGCTACTTCTGTCGCGTTGAGCGACAAAAAGGTCTCAAGTTGACCTAATGTACCAATGCGCTTTGGGTTGAGCGGGGAAGGCGGCTGTTTTGCGGTGCAACAGAAAAGCTTGCGCTGCCTCGGAACGAGACCGTGTCGGCGATGATGAAGCCGGTGCTGATGGTAGCACCTGAACTGCCGCCCTTGTCGAGTCTGGTCTTTGGCGTGTAGATTACCGCATCGATGTTCAGACTGGTGCTGCCTTCGATCGTCATCGTCGGGGCTGTCGTACTGCTGCGGGATTGGAAGATCGCAATGCCGGCGTAGTCACCTGTTTTCATGGCACTCATCTGAAAACTGCCCTTCGCCGCAATGCGGGTCGTTACGTTTGGTCCAAAGTAGAACATAGCGTCAGTTGCGGTGACATTACCTGTTGTCTCAAAGGTGACACTGGTCCCGGTAAAATAGTGCACGCCCGCCCCGAAATCAAAATTGCCATTTTTGAACGAAGTTGTGCCGCAGAAGCGCGTGCCTCCAGGAAAGCTGGCTGAGTTCGAGAAAGTTGCATTGGTGTGATCACAGAACGGCGGCACACGCTCCAATTATAACAGAAGCAGAATGGACCACGGTTATACGACGCTGTGTGATGCATGACAAAGCAGCACTTCTTGCGGCTCTTACCAGCGCCATGAGCGGCCGCCCGCCAAATGAGTCGCAACCACCCGTTCTAGACCTATGGCATAGCGCCCTGCGCTCGAAATACATCGAGCAAGCTCACGTCAAAGGCACACGCTTAGCGATCAAAAACTCCCAGTTCAGCTATGCGATTATCAAGGGCCGCGATGAAGCGTTGCCCATCAAAGACTTGATGAAAATTTTAACTGAAATGAACAAAGAGGGAATAGATCGGGTAAACACCGGCTGGAGCATGTTCTTTCCATTTACCCGCTTGCCAATCAGCCCCTACATCGAGACAGACCCAACATCTGGCATTGGCGAGGAGGAGTTTCTGGAAGCAAACTTAGTGCTAGACGGCCACGCCGGGCTGAACTCCGATATGTGGCGAGTTTCCCAATCTGGCTTAGCTTCTCTCATACGTCCAATCCGGTATGACTACCTCGACAAACCGGGTTGGTCAGATCAGCTTTTCAGCCTCAACGAAGCAGCAAGAAACATCGCCCAAGTTGTTCGTCATGCAGAAGCGATGGCGCTTCGGTTTGACACAGCACGGGAGGTGGCCTTCATCTGTGAATGGCGCGGATTCAGTGGGCGAAAGATAGGCGACCCCAATTCTAATTGGTATATCGACCGGGTTGCTAGAACGGATGCTAAGATTAGTCGCGGGACCTTTCTCATCGGCGAGATAGTTGGTGATTGGCCAACTGTTGTCTCTACGCTTTTGGGCCCAATAGTGCGAGCATTCGACCCCAATCTAGACTTGCCCGCAGACTGGATACGCAGCCAATCGGCGTCTTGGAGACCTATTGGCAGTCAGTGGCCCTGAGCGGCTTTGAGTGTTGTGCAACCTCTACAGCCACACCTCCGACTTGCAGCGCGTCCTTGAGTTCGTCCGCAATGCCACCGCATGGCTCCAACCATCGGTGATCTGTCGCCACAGACTGGCATCTTTCCCGACTGCGCAGCGCCATTAGTACCCCCTGAAAAGGCCGTGAGCTACCGATAGTAAGGTGGGTCTACCCTCTAGCCGGAAGGCACTTCTAGACGCCACCACGAGCCGAGCCGACAAGCTCTTTGGGCAGGGCACGCGGGTAGAGTGCGCGGGACCGTTCAAGATGGAGCTAGATAGCGGCCCTACCAACGTGCGCAACATCCTCACCGCGAACAGCTGCTGGAACCAACACTGGACCGCTGGATCGGCGTTTTGAACCGCTGCGTGGTGCCCTTCACGTCTTTCTCCGAGTCAAACAACACGTGCAATAATTGCATCGAGATCGGGGATATTTGGTTCGCCGCGTCAAGGAGGAAGCGATTTATCTACAAAGACCGCCGCCTGATGGAGTGCTGCAGATAGCTGCTGTAGGTAAGATGACTTGCCTACAAGCCCAGCGGACTGGATGATGCGTGGGTCATGGTGTCGCTTAGCGACGGAGAAGCGGAGGCCACAATTGGACTTTTTCACGGCAGCGCTAAATGCGTTACCAGAGGCGGCGGCGAGCCCCTTCGCTCTCATCGCCTATGCTGTACTTGTAGTCGCTTGGGTCCTTGTGGCGTTTAGACTTCAGCGGAATGCCCAACTGTTGAAAAACATCGACAAGTTTCCGGAAGCCGACCGGATCAAAGCTATCAATAATGAGATGGGGGGCGCCTTCATCAAGGAAGGGATGGCCGCAGAGGATTGGCTTAGAAGCAAGCGCCAGACCTATATTTTTTGGGGCTTCCTAGCTGTTCTTGGGGTACTGGTTGTCCTTGCAACTCTTACTATCCAAGAAGCACAAGCCAAGAGTAGTCGGGACGAACTCGTCAGCATTCTCACTGACCGCTCGGAAAATGTTGTTGAGCTAATTGACTCCCTCTTGGCCCCGCAAGAGCAGTACGAAACATTTTCCTAGATGCCCATGGTGCTGCCTACGAGGAGGGGCTGCGACTTGCCCTTACAGACCTAAAGAGTGATTTCGAAGCAACATCAGGAGCAATGTTAGCAAGTCTTCGAAATGGAAATGCGGTGAGGGCGCACGAGCTAGGTAATGAAACCAATTCGATGGCAGCCCGGGTTGGGCAGATGGTCACAGGCTCGGAGCAACGATCAAAAACACTGTCAGATTTACAAGCACGCCTGAGCCTAATGAGCCCCTTCGACCATTCTATGGCTTCCCAATGGGTAGCTCGGGAGGAACTGCGGGTGACCAACCTAAAAGAGGTCTCCCAAGAGATGGTGTCGCTACTTGAGACTCCTCCAGCCTGATGGTTCCGCCCACGCGACGCGGACGATCATTAGCTACTTGTGGGTTCTCCTCTACGCTTCCCAACCCACGACATCTCGTTAGCAACATTGAGGCCACGACTGATGCCAACAATAAGCTAATTTTGGGGTAGCAGTGCAGTCCCCGCCGGGAGTCAACTAAAACTCCGAGGCTTTTCGAAGTCTCAGCGGAAAGTCCAGATGCTCGTGGCCGCACATGAAATACCGTAAGCAGCTCGTCAGCTCGTCCTTTCCCTTTTTATGGTCAAAGCACAGGCTAGATTCACGGCTAGCACTGCGAGGATCGGCGTTAGCTCGCTTCGAACAGCCTCGGATGGGTCTAAATCTGATGTTCGCAGGATTACTTTGATTGAGCCTCGCCCGCTGGCCCGACCCCGGAAAGCGTGCTCCGCACGAGGTGTTCTATGGGGTATCAGCTTTGGGTATCAGCAAAATACCCCAAGGACTTTAGCGGTACCAATCAAATACTTAGCAGTCACTAAGTATGATGGCGGAGAGGAAGGGATTCGAACCCTCGAGACAGTTCATCACCATCTGCGCCCTTAGCAGGGGCGTGCCTTCGACCACTCGGCCACCTCTCCGGCACGGGGTGGATAGCGGGGGTGAGAGGGGATAGCAAGCTGTTTTTAAGTCGGAGCACACAGGTGCTTGCCTGCAAGCGCGAGCATTTGCGGCCCGCGGAGCAAAACGGTTGCCTGCGCGATGAAATCGCCATGAGAATGTCGCATCGGCGTTGTTGGGTCGAATCAGAGGCCCTTGCCAGGAGAATGGCGCATGAGCGGAAGAAATGATGCGCGGGCGGCGCTGCGTGGTGGTCTGACCATTGGCTTGCTCGTGCTGAGCCTACAGGCGGGTGCGGCTCAGCAGACTGTTTCGCCGCCGGCGCACCCGATCGAGGGGACGTGGCGGACGGTGCTCGATTCGGAAGTCACGATCACCGCGTGCCCAGAGGGCTTTTGCGGCACGTTGAGCAATATCGTGGTGCCGACCGATGGGCTTTCGGCCGAAGAGCTTGCGGCCGCGCAGGCCATTCCCCCCGGGAGCTTCACCGACCAGCGCAACAAGGATCCCAACCTGCGCAACCGGCCGATGCTGGGGCTACAGATCCTGACCTTGCGGCCGAGCGACGAACCGCATGTGCTCGATGGTGACATCTATAACCCACAGGACGGCAATACCTATTCGGGCTATATCGAAATGCTCGGGCCCGATCTGGTGCGACTCAATGGCTGCGTGTTGTTCAATGTTGTCTGCCGCGGCGAGGACTGGGTCCGGGTGATTCCCGAACCCGATAAGGAAGCGGCGGCGCAGTAGCTAGCGCTGGTTGAAAAGGACTTTCTGTGCGTCCTTGTCCTTGCTGAGATCGCCCGACTGGACATCCTTGCCCCATTGAAGGCCACGGCCCACGGCCGGACGACTGTTGAGGCGTTCGATCCAGGCTAGGACGTTTGGATATTGTTCACGCGTAATGCCATAGCGCTCCCAGGATTGGGCCCAGCCGATGGACGCTATATCGGCAATGGAATACTCGTCCGCGATGAAGTCGCGGCCCTCCAATTGGGCGTTAAGCACGCGGAACAGCCGGTGGGTTTCGTCGGTGTAGCGCTTCTGGGCATAGGGAATCTTTTCGGGCGCATAAACGTTGAAGTGGTTGTTCTGCCCTAGCATAGGGCCGAACCCGCCGACCTGCCAGAACAGCCATTCATCGACCTTGACCTGGGCACGCATGTCGCTGGGGTAGAACTGGCCGAACTTGATGCCGAGATATTTGAGGATCGCGCCCGACTCAAAGATCGAAATAGCCTCGCCGCCCGGCCCTTCGGGATCGACGATGGCCGGGATCTTGTTATTGGGCGCAATCGCCAGGAACTCGGGCTTGAACTGATCTCCCTTGCCGATGTCGATGCGGTGATAGTTCCACGGCACGCCGAGTTCCTCGAGCATGATATGGACCTTTTGCCCATTTGGCGTGGGCAGGGAATAAGCTTCGATCGGCTTGGTCTGGCTTGTCATGGCGTTGTCCGCTTGGTGGAAACTAAAACCAATATATCGGCTCTTTACGATGGAGGGCAAGGTGTGGCCCCTGCCCTTCCAGCTTAGCCTCGATGAACAATCATCTGCGGCTTGCCATTGCCGCGCAGTGCTGGCGAGACTCCATGGAGGTCAACCGTAGCGACGACGCGTTGCCGGAAGGCTGCAAACATGAAATCCGGGGTGACATTGACCGGCTCATCGAAATTGACCGTTATCTTAAAATGCTGCCCTTCGCCCATGAGTTGCACGCCGATCACGATACCCTTGAATGGCTGCTCCAGATAAGTGCCGTGAACACGCTGGCCAATTTGGAACGGGACGGCAACGCGATCGGGCAAGCTGGCGCACGCCGTGTTCCAGTCGCGAAAGCCGTGCGCTTTGGCAACGGCCTCGAGAGCTGCGGCATGGGTGAGGTTTTCGCCGGCGGCGGAGCGTTCCTGACGCAGAGCCTTGGCCTCCGACTTCAGGGTCTGGACGGATTGGATATCGAGTGAAAATGACATGAAAGTTCTCTCATTTGCATGAGGCGCCTCTTTCATGGGAGCTCGCATTGCCATGATGCGCCTAGCAAAGATGAACCGATGTTCGTGTCTTTGGCTCGGGGGCTGACTTCACCATCGGATTAGCTATCCGGCGAGCGGCAGGCGTCAGCGGCCTTGAGCCGATATGATCTTCAAGCCACGGATTGTCAATGCGGGGCATCAATCGCGGTGATGCGCTGATCAGAGATATGTGTTGGGCGGGACTGCCTTGGCGGGCTATGGGCTGATATCTCGAGATGCATTCCGGCCCTCTCCGGGGTGACATCAACGTTGGGGAATTTTGATGATCGAAGCGTTGTTCCTTCTTGTCGCAGGCCTATTGGGCGGCGCTGTCAATTCGCTCGCGGGTGGGGGATCTTTTATCGTGTTCCCGGCACTGCTGTTCGTGGGGGTGCCGCCGGTGATCGCCAATGCGTCCAACACCTATGCCGCCCTGCCCGGCTATGCCAGCGGCGCGCTGGGGTACTGGCACGCCATGGCCAAGTACAAGGACAGGCTGGTGCTTTATGGCGTCATGGCGGCGGTTTTTGGCTATGTCGGCGCCGAATTGCTGCTGGTGGTGACGGACGAGCAGTTTTCGCTCGTGGTGCCGTGGCTGATGCTGTTTGCGGTTTTGCTGTTCACGTTTGGAAACCAGGTCAGCGCGTTTGTGGCCGCGAAGGGTGGTGGGCGGCGGGGCATGAAGGCTGCCGGCTCGGCGCTGCTGCTCGCGTTTTTGGCGCTTGTCTGCATTTATGGTGGTTTCTTCAATGCAGGCCTTGGCATTTTGTTGCTGGCTTTCCTCGCCACGACGGGAATGAGCGACATCCACGCCATGAACGGGCTAAAGCTCTATGTATCGGCCATAGTTGCCCTAGTGGCGGTTGCACGCTTTGCCTTGAACGGGTCGATTGACTGGTTCCATGGCTCCATTGCGCTGGCTGGCGTGGTGGTTGGTGGCTATCTTGCTGCCAAAAATGCGCATCTCATCCCCGCCAAATGGATTCGGCTGGGCGTGATTGTATATGGGGTCTTTATGACCGGGTATTTCTTTTGGGGCGCTTATCTGGCCTAAGCTCCCGATTGTGAGGCGCGGTGTGTGCGCGGGCGAGTGAATGAACTCAACCCGCCAGGTCGGCCTTTCTGATCCACACCGCGGCGTCGTGGAATGCGGCGCCGCCGAAGGGCGGGGCGGGATTGGAATTGGTTAGGGTGTTGATGCCCTTGCCGTTGCGGTGCGATTTGTTCTTGTGCAAGCCTTCCGCGATCAGCACGCCAGTAGACAGGCCGGTGCGTACCCGGGCGGTCAATTCGACCGAGCCTCGGCGATTTCCCAGAGTGACGGGACTACCGTCCTGAATTTCCAGCCGCGCGGCGTCTTCCGGGTGGATAAAGACGGAGGGTACGCCCTCGCGCTTTTGGCTGCCAGGCGTTTCGTTGAAGGACGAGTTGAGAAACCCACGTGCCGGGCTGGTGGCGAGGCGGAAGGGGTGCTCGTCGTCGGTTCGCTCGGTGATGTCCCAATGATCGGCGAAGCGGGGCATGTCCGACGGATCACAGGTCCATAGATAGCCCTTGTTGTCCGCAACCTCCTGCCAGTTAGGCTTGAAGCGGAACCGCGTGTCGGGCCAGGCAAAGCCATCGGCAAAGCGCGCTATGGCGTCGGGCCGTTCTCGATCCACAAAGCCGGTTTTCTCGACCTCTTCCAACGCAGGATAGTTGGAGCGACGGAAGGTCTCGGCCACGAGGTCGCGGTCCCCTGCCCTGAAGCTTGGATCATCAAGACCGAGCCGCACCGCCAGGGCGTTGATGACTTCATGGTTGGAGCGGGTTTCGCCCGGGCGCTCGATAACTGCCGGCCCATAAAGCACCCGTGTATGGCCGCCACGGGTGTAATAATCATTGTGTTCCAAGAACATCGTCGCGGGCAGGACGATGTCGGCCAGTTCGGCTGTTTCGGTCATGAACTGCTCGTGGACAACCGTGAAGAGGTCATCGCGCTCGAAACCCTGGCGGGTCAGTGTTTGATCCGGGGCGACTGAGGCCGGATTGGTGTTCTGGATCAGCAGCGCCTTAACCGGCGCCCCGCCTTTGAGGGCGCGGCTGTCGCCGGTCAGGACGGCGCCGATCTCGGACATGTCGAGCCAGCGCGGATCGCCCTTTTGCAGGGCGGGGCCGGTGATGGCCGATTTGTCCAGGCGCCAGGTGCCGGAATTGGAGTGAAACGCGCCACCCCCTCGGTACTGCCAGGCGCCGGTCATTGCCGGAATGCAGAGGGCGGCGTGCATGGCTGTTGCCCCGTTGCGCTGGCGCGTGAAGCCATAGCCGAGGCGGAAATAGGAGCGCGGCGTCGATCCGACCAGATGGGCAAAAGCCGTAATCTCCTCCACCGTCAGGCCAGTGATTTCAGCGGCCCACTCGGGGGTCTTGCTCGCCAGATGGGCTTGGAACTCCCAATCAAAATCGGTGTATTTGGCCATATAGGCTCGGTCGGCGAGATTGTCGCGCAACAGCACGTGCATGACGGCCGTAGCCAGCGCACCATCCGTGCCGGGCCGCAGGATCAGTCCCATGTCCGCCTGCGCCATGGTGGCGGTCTGGTAGATGTCGACGACCACGATCTTGGCGCCGCGTTCCTTACGGGCGCGCATGGCGTGGGTCATAACGTTGACCTGGGTGTGGACGGCATTGGTGCCCCATATCACCACGCAATCGCTTTCAGCCATCTGCTCGGGATTGACGCCGCCCAGCATGCCGGTTCCCGCAATATAGCCAGGCCAGGATGTCCCTGTGCAGATGGTGTCATATTGGCGGGAATAGCCCTTGGCCGCGCGCAGTCGCTCGATGCCGTCCCGCTGCACGTGGCCCATGGTGCCGGCATAGAAATAGGGCCAGATGGCTTCGGGGCCATGTTCAGCTTCTATATGCCTAAAGCGTTCGGCGATTTCATCCAGCGCTTCGTCCCAGCTGATGCGGATGAAAAGGCCGCTGCCCTTTGGGCCGTAGCGGCGCAATGGATGGGTCAAGCGTTCGGGATGGTGGATTCGCTCGGCATAGCGGGCGACCTTTTCGCAGATGACGCCGGCTGTGTATGGGTCATCCTTAGCACCGCGCACCCGTCCAATGGTCCGATCGTCAATGATTTCCACGTCGAGCGCGCAGGCTGACGGGCAATCATGGGGGCAAACGGAACGGGCAGTGCGAATGGCGACGGGCTTGTTCATGGAACGAGATTATCTGAGCGGCCAGGCCGGCTCAAATGATTTGCGGTTATGGGGCCCATTCCCCGGCGCTATGGGCGTGCGCAAGTGCCGCGCCTGGTGCGGTTGTTATCAGCGTGCAAATCGCGAGGCTTTACCGCGGATAGTTTTTGATAGTGAGACAAAGTCTCGCCACTTGTCATGGATCTTAGGTTCGTCCCACAAGACTCTGGTCCCTAGGCATCAGCAACACCTTCGCCGTCCTACGGGGATCGCGACATCCCGGCCCCATCTGTTCCTCGCAAGCAGGCTCGCGCGACCCACTGGTCAGTAAAGGCAGTGGAGGAGGATAGCGGAGCGAAGGGTGGGTGAGAAGGGGGAGAGATTATTGGAGACTGGGAAGGCCCCATCTAACCTCCTCCTGGAAGGGGGCAAGCCAGCGCGGCCGACGAGAAGGTAAACGCCCTGCCCCAGGCTTACAAACCAGCGAAGGCCTTGGTGGAGGCTTCTGCGTTACGACGAGCGCGGTTGGTGGCGTGTAGAGCGAGTTGAGCGGCGCCGGAGTGAAACTGGGAGAAGGTAACGTGCTGGGCGTCGTGCGTAGCGATGGTGATGCCGCGCCAATTGGGGCGGACGGAGCGCACGTCAGACCAGGCGAGCTTGGTTTCGCGGCCGAAAGCAGTCCTGTGCTCCAGCACGGAGTTGTTCCAGCGCACCTTGGTAAAGAGGCCATTGAGGCCAATACCGACGGCGCCGGCGCCGAGAAGGATCGATGCACTGAAGGTCGCGATCATCTGGGCGGGCTCCACGTGCCTCGTGCCGCCGATAAAGATCACTGCGGACATCAGAACCACGGAGAGCGCTGCCGCGCCGTAGCAGGCGAAATACTCGACCATGGAGGGTCGCAGTTCGGACCAGCCTGCAATGCTGACGGCTTCTTCGTCCTGCACTAGGCGGAGTGCCAGGAAAGCGGCATAGCCGAAGGCCACGACACCGGCGGCGCGTGCAAGGGGAAGGTCTTGGGTCAGCGGCACGTGCTTGAGCACAAGAAGGACTGATATGACGAATAGTGGCACAGCCACTTCCTGCCAGCGCAAGGGCACTATTGCTCTCCAATGATGTTCGGGGGCCGGTTACAGTACCCGGCATTCCATGACCTCGGAATCTACCAGTGCCCCCCGATTTCACCATTAACAATTTCGAGAAACTCGCCGACGTTATGGAACCTTTGCTTTTTTGTCACAGTCGCCAAACGCATTTCGCTAGCGAGTTGATTCAAGGCAAAGCAGCAAATGCCTGATCTTACGAGAGGATCTTGAGACCGGCGATGCCTGCAACGATGAGCCCGATGCAGGCGATGCGTCCGACCGTTGCAGGATCGCCGAACAGGTACATGCCAAGGATTGCCGTCCCTACGGTACCAATGCCTGTCCAAACGGCGTAGCCAGTGCCAACGGGTAGCTCTCGCAGCGCCAGTCCAAGCAGCAGGACGCTGATGATCATGGCGGCAATGGTGAGGGAAGTAGGGACGAGGCGCGTGAAGCCCTCGGTGTATTTCAGGCCAATGGCCCAACCCATTTCAAAAAGGCCAGCAATCACGAGGTAAACCCATGCCATGGGATTTCTCCTTGGTGGCGGGCCGTCCCAGCCGGTGCGTTTGGTGAGCGCCGGGTCGTCCCGGCGCGTTTGTGTGTAGATGGGCAATCCCGGCACATGATGAGGCCTGCGGCGGGTTATCCTCGATGTATGCCCCTTATCCGGCGAGTGGAACCACGTTCCCTGCCCCGTTCTTGGAGCCAAGCAGCTTCTTTATGTTGCGAGCGGCCTGGCGGATGCGCTGCTCGTTTTCAACAAAGGCGAGGCGAATGTACTGATCGCCATATTCGCCGAACCCCACGCCGGGAGCAACGCCCACGCCGGTCTCCCGGATCAGAAGCTTGGCAAATTCCAGCGAGCCCATATGGGCGAACTGCGCCGGAATGGGCGCCCAGGCAAACATTGTTGCCTTGGGCACCGGGATTTCCCAGCCGGATCGGGCAAAGCTTTCCACCATCACATCGCGGCGACACTTGTAGACCCTGCGGACTTCCTCGATCACATCGTCGCGCCCATTGAGGGCTGCGGTTGCGGCGACCTGGATGGGGGTGAAGGCTCCATAGTCGAGATAGGATTTGACGCGGGCAAGAGCTGCGATCAGGCGCTCATTGCCGACGGCAAACCCCACACGCCAGCCCGGCATGGAATAGGTCTTGCTCATGGAAGTGAATTCGACGGTGATGTCGATGGCACCGGGCACTTGGAGCACGGATGGCGGGGGCGCGCTCTCGTCGAAATAGATTTCGGAGTAAGCGAGATCGGACAGGATAAAGATGTCGTGCTGCTTACAGTACTTGACGACTTCGGTGTAGAAATCGAGATCGGCCGTATAGGCGGTGGGGTTAGCGGGATAGTTTAGAACCAGCGCAATGGGCTTGGGGATCGAGTGCCGGACGGCACGATCGAGCGAGCGCATGAAATCTTCGTTCGGATCTGCGGGCATGGAGCGGACGACACCGCCGGACATGATGAAGCCGAAGGAATGGATGGGATAGGTGGGGTTGGGCACCAGCACCACATCGCCCGGCGCTGTGATGGCCGAGGCCATGTTGGCGAAGCCTTCCTTGGAGCCGAGGGTGGCGACGACCTGTGTGTCGGGGTTCAGCTTCACGCCAAAGCGGCGGCCGTAATAGCTTGCCTGGGCCTTGCGCAGCCCTGGAATGCCGCGGGAGGTGGAATACCGATGGGTGCGCGGATCCTTGACGGTTTCCTGTAGCTTTTCAACGATGTGAGGCGGGGTCGGCATGTCCGGATTGCCCATACCCAAATCGATGATGTCGACGCCTTCGGCGCGTGCCTTGGCCTTGATCGGATCGATATGTGCAAAGACATAGGGCGGCAGGCGGCGGATGCGATGGAATTCTTCGCTCATGTTTTCCTCAACGGTCCCCGGAGGACCTAATCTGAACCGCGACGCGCTTCGTCCAAGCGCACGCCCCCCATTGAAGCGGCGATTATCGCGGAATTATGGTTGTGAACGGGTTAAGCGCCGGCATATGAGCGCCCTATCGATGTTCGGCTCTTCCCCACCCCGTTGGGGCGATCGGGAAGAGCTAGCGGGCGTTCGCCCGCGCCCCCGCGAATGCATCTGCAGACACCTGATTGCCGGCGAGCGAGGCTCCAACCCATGCAAATGTGTACAGCGACGGCATGTCTATTGCCCTTGATAAGCGATTTTTGTAAGGAAACCAGCTAACGATTAGGCCGTTCATAAAACCAAGCTGTGGTATTGTAAATGGTCCGGAGGACGCCAACTTTCGTGACCAGAGCGGCGTAAGTGAGGTTTAAACTTTGAAGCGGATTGCCCTCGTCACGATCGGCACGCAAGGCGACGTTCAACCCTATCTGGCTCTTGCCATCGCTCTGAAGGACCGCGGATATTCCGTTGTTCTCGGCGCTTCGGAAGAATTCCAAGACATGGTGGAAGGTTACGGGATCGAGTTCCATACATTGGGGCCCTCGATCCAGGCTTTCCTGACCCAGCAACGATTTGAAAACGCGATGAGCCAGTCCATGCTCATCAACGGCCCTTCCCTGCTGCGGCAGGGGCAGCAAATTGTGGATACTGCAGCGCGGCACGCCTGGAACATGTGTCAGGGCGCCGATATGTTGATTCTCAACATGAACACAAGTTTCGGCATCGACATTGCCGAGGCCCTGCGTGTCCCAGCCATCATGGTGGCTCTGCAACCGCTGAACTCAACCAGCGAATTCCCACTCTGCATGTATTACGGCGCCGATTTCGGCCCAGCCTTCAACAAGCTTACCTATACCGCAATGACCGTGCAGCAGATATACTACAATCTGCCGCGCAATAAGCTGCGTCGCGAGTTGATGGGACTCGATGCGCGCAAGAAAGGCGGCTTCTTCCGCAATACGGACGGCACGTCGCTGACGACGCTTTATGCCTATTCTGCCGTGGTTTCGCCGCGCCCGCGCGACTGGCCCAAGAGCGCGATCGTAACCGGCTATTGGCAGTTGAAGGACAGGACCGACTGGCACCCCTCCCCAGCCTTCGAGAAGTTCCTCTCCGAGGGTGATGCGCCGGTTTATATCGGTTTTGGCTCCATGCCCTTCGGCGCCGAGCGGAACACCCGGATCCTCAAGGAAGCAGTGGCCATGTGGGGTGGCCGTGCAGTGGTTGCCCGGGGTTGGGGCGGCATCAATCCGCATGATCTGCCGGACACGATCTTCGCGATCGAGAAGGCGCCGCACGACAAGCTGTTCAAATATGTTTCAGCAGTTGTTCACCATGGCGGCGCGGGAACGACTTCGGCAGGGCTGCACCTGGGCCGTCCCACGTTTGTTGTACCGCAGACGGTGGACCAACCCTATTGGGGTCGGCGGGTCTATGAGCTAGGTTGTGGACCAAAGCCCGTTCGCCTGCGCAAGCTGACGTCTGAAATTTTAGCTGGCGCACTGACTGATCTGACCACCAATCCGGATTACCGCCGCAATGCCGGGGAGATCGCCGAGCAGTTGCATGGCGAGGATGGAACGGATCGCGCGATCAAGATCATTGAGCGCGTCATGGCGAGCTATGTGCCGCGCATGCCGGGCGAGAAGAAAGAGCGCAAGATCAAGCCGGTTTTGAAGCTGGTAGGATAACGGCTCGCCTCTTGAACTAGTGTTGCTGGTGCCTCCAACCTTGATCCGCGGTTTTCCATCGCCTGCAGGATGCTGAATGTGACGAGCGGATCAAGTTTGCGGTAGGCTGATGATAGCCCGGCGACATTGACGCTGAAGCAACAAGAAAGGGAGGCTTCGCCTCCCTCTGGTTTCCTAGCACCCCACCCTATCGGGCGGGGACCGCGTCCTTAACGTCGAGGACTTCGATGCTTTCGCCGCGGTCGTGACGGCGTGGTTCAGATGCCCTGACGCTTGGCATCAATTGTGGGCACCAGCGCCTGGCCTGCGACATTGACTGCTGTTCGGCCCATGTCGAGGATCGGGTCGACGGCGAGGAGCAGCCCGACGCCTTCAAGCGGCAGGCCTAGGGTCGAGAGAGTTAGGGTCAGCATGACAGTGGCGCCGGTCAGGCCAGCCGTCGCGGCCGAGCCGATTACCGACACGAAGATGATCAGCAGATATCCCTGTTAATGCCTAGCTGGATGCCAAAGAACTGCGCCAAAAAGATTGCCGAGATGGCGCGTCCATCTGGGTGGTGGCGCCAAGCGGCACGGCAAAGGCTGCGTATTCACGCGGGAGCCCAAGGTTCTCCTCGGTGACACGCTCGGTCAGCGGCAAGGTACCGATGGAGGAAGGCGATACGAAAGCAAGCTGGATCGCGGGCCAGGCGCTTTGGAAATAGCGGATTGGATTGAGGCCATGAGCCTCCAGCAGCACGGGGTAGACCAGGAACAATACAAGCGCCAGGCCGATCTAGATGGCGGCGGAGAACCAGCCAAGCTGGGCCAATGCGTCTCAACCGTAAACCACTATGGCATTGCCCAAGAGACCGATGGTGCCGATCGGGGTTAAGCGAATTACGCACCAGAGCATCTTGTGGACGATCTTGAGAAAGGAGTGGTTAAAGGCGAGGAAGGGCTCAGCAGCCGGGGCGACGGGCAGGGCAGCGACGCCAACTGCGATGGAGACGACCAGTATCTGCAGTACGTTTGGGTTGCGGCTGGTAGTCGCCGAGCCGTCCGTTACGGGGGTCGAGGCTTGGGGGCCTAGGAGATTTGCCAGAATGATGCCCTTGAGGAAATCGAGCCAGGAGCCGGTAGATGACGGTGCCTTTGCGGCAGTTTCAGCAACGGCGGTGTGAATGCCCGGTTGAATGACGAGCCCCAGGGTGATGCCGATGGCGACGGCAATCGGGCGGTGATCGTGAACCAGAGCAGCGTCTGCCTAACCAGTTTGGCGGCGTTGTTAAGTTCGCAGACTGGCAACGGAGGCAACAATAGCGGTGAAGACAAGCACTGGCACCAAGGCCCGCAGCAGCAAAACAAAGGTGGAACCAATAGTCGAAAGCGTTTGCGTCAACCAGTTCCCATTGCCGGCAGCGTCTGGACCAGTCTAGCGAGCGATGTAGCCGAAGACAAGGCCGATGACCATGGCGGCGAGCACTTGGAAGCCAAAGCTTCTATAAAATGGCTTGAGCCCACGTCGGCAGGACAAGTTTGGAAGCAGTAGCTATGCTGCAGAGGAGCTGCGGGTTGCTAGGGTTGCGATCGCGGCCAGCGCAATTGGAACAAAGAGCGCCGCGCTGAAGCTGAGGATCAAGGGGCCGATTCCCATGTCGAGCCAAGCTAAAGCGATCAGGATTGCACCGGCCAGACCATAGGCCGTGCCGCAGGTTCGGTGAACGCTTTTCCACGCAGCGTCGCCTCGAATGGGCCAGGGCATGCGAAGGCCCGCATAAGTGTTGCGCTCAGCTTCAAAGAGCACGATCCCGAGCACCAGCAAGACTGCCCCGAGGCCGAAGCCGGTCAGGCGGATGAAATCCAGATCGGAGCCGATACCAGTGAGCAGCAAACCGAGCTGACACGATGCGATCACCAGCATGAGCAGGGTCAGCGCGGGGTCGAGGATGTGCTGGGTTTTGGCGAAATGGCTTTTGGTCAAGGCACGGCCGAGCCAAAAGAAGGCAAGGAGCAACACCACCTGCAGAATCGGCGCAAATGGCAGCGCCAGATCGCGCTGCCACAACCAATCCGCGCTGCTGCCGCTCCAATGGGCCGGATAGGCATAATTGGCGGGAACGCGCAGAAAGGCGACGCTGGTGATGGCGATGGTAACCGTAAGAATCAGTAGGTGAAAGCGGGTTACGAGGGTCTTCATTGCGGGCCGTCCTGAGTGTCATCAGATATAGGCGCGCAGGCGGGGCTGGAAAGCTTGCTGACATGAAATGTTAGCGGATTGCGAGCTTCCAAAGCGCCTTTTGCCAACTAGTTAAAGGGGCGAGCTATGTTCGTTGTCTGGGTGCAAGCGGCAATTTGGGAACCGCTCTCGTGAGCACATTGGCAGCAGCTGGCCAGCAGGTTCTCGCGATGGCTTCTCCCCGGCGTCAGCGCGATCATTCGACCGGATGATAGCTGCCACGGTGGACACCCCAGACCTGCGTCAAGCGCCTAGCGGGGCTTGGTCACTCTGGACAGCTATGTAGGGGAACTCGCGGCACCCGCAGTGTAGCGGCGCTAGAAGAAAAAGGGCCGGTTTCCCGGCCCTTCTCGAAAACACGATCCAGAGCTTAGCGCTTGGAGAACTGGAAGGACTTGCGGGCCTTGGCCTTGCCGTACTTCTTGCGTTCAACGACGCGCGGGTCGCGGGTCAGGAAGCCGCCCTTCTTAAGGATCGGGCGGAGCTCGGGCTCAAAGAAGTTCAGCGCCTTGGAGATGCCGTGACGAACAGCACCGGCTTGGCCGGACAGACCACCACCAGCAACAGTGACGACAACGTCATACTGGTCGTTGCGTTCGGTCGCGACGATCGGCTGCTTGACGATGAGTTGCAGAACGGGACGTGCGAAGTAGGTCGCGAATTCGCGGCCGTTCACGGTCACATTGCCCTTGCCTGGCTTGATCCAGACGCGAGCAACGGCGTTCTTGCGCTTGCCAGTTGCGTAGGCACGGCCCTGTGCGTCGAGCTTCTGGACATGCACCGGAGCGGTGTTGATGACCGGAGCGACAGTGGAGGTGCCGAGGTCTTCGAGGGAGTTGATGGTTTCAGCCATATTACTTCACCCGCGCATTCTTGGAGTTCATCGCAGCAACGTCCAGCTTGGTTGGATTCTGCGCTTCGTGAGGATGCTCAGCGCCCGAATAGACGCGGAGGTTCTTGAGCTGGGCACGGGTAAGCGGGCCACCAGGCATCATGCGGCGGACGGCGTTCTCGAGCACGCGCTCGGGGAAACGGCCTTCCAGCAGCTCGCGCGCGGTACGATCCTTGATGCCGCCGGGGAACCCGGTGTGCCAGTAGAACTTGTGCTGGTCCAGCTTGCGGCCGGTCAGCTTAACCTTGTCGGCATTGATGACAACGATGTTGTCGCCCATGTCCATGTGAGGCGTAAAAGTTGGCTTATGCTTGCCGCGCAGACGCGAGGCAATGATCGAAGCAACGCGACCCACGACCAGCCCTTCGGCGTCGATCAGGACCCACTTCTTCTCGATCTCGCTCGGTTTTGCCGAGTAAGTGCTCATGCTTGAATTCCCTAGATTCTTGGGGCTTGCCAGCCTTCATCCAAGGAGAAAGCGGCACGTTCGAGCGGTCGTGTATGCGGGATTTCCGAAGCCGTCAAGGCCATAGATTATCTACTGCAAAAACAATAACTTATATACATGGTATTATATTACCGCCCGGCCATTGGCATTCGTCTTAGTCATGTCAGCGAGATAGGCGCAGATCGCCGAAGCGAGAATGAAGGCCAGCCCCTGGTGCCCCACAGCGAGATCGATATTGATCATGGAGAGGAGCGTGGCAATGCCGAGGCTAACCTGAGCGACCACCAGCAGGGCGATGATGGCCATCCAGCGATGCACGCCCCCCAGCCCTGCCCCGCGGATTTGGAGGAACAGCATAACGAAGGTCACGATTGTGATCAGATAGGCCAGCATGCGGTGATTAAACTGCACAGTCAGGCCGTGCTCGAAGAAGCTGCGCCAGGTGGGATCATAGGCGCCCAGACCATCGGGGATGAACTTGCCCTCCATCAAGGGCCAGGTGTTGAAACCCATTCCCGCGTCGAGCCCGGCGACAAAGGCGCCGGCCGCCACCTGCAGCACCAGCAAAAACAACAGGATGGTGACAGACGAAATATTGCCCTTGGTCACCGGCCCTTCGGTGCGATCGGGTCGCATGCGGCGCGCGACCCAAACCAACGCCAGAAGAAGAAGCAGCGCGGCAGTGAGGTGAGCGGCCAGGCGGTACTGCGAAACGGATGTCAGCTCTGTCAGGCCGGAGGACACCATCCACCAGCCCAGCGCACCCTGAAAGCCGCCCAGCACGAAGAGGCCAGCCAGCGGCAGGGCCATGTCACGCGAGAGTCGGCGTTGAAATAGGAAGACGAGGAAAGGAATCGCAAAGGCGAAACCGATCATGCGGCCCAAAAAGCGATGACCCCACTCCCACCAGAAAATGCCCTTGAAGTCCTCCAGCGTCATCCAGTGATTGTACACTTCATACTGGGGAATGCGCTTGTAGCCCTCGAACTCGGCCATCCAGTCCACCTGGGAAAGCGGAGGGATGATGCCAGAGATGGGCTTCCATGTGGTGATAGACAGGCCCGAACCGGTGAGGCGCGTCATGCCACCCACCATAACCATCACGAGCACCATGGCCGCCAGAGCATAGAGCCAGATGCGAACCGGGCGGAGGCGATCGGTAGCAAAGGTGGTTCGGCTCAGTGCGGCATTTTGGGCGATGTTCACAACAGTTTCCCGGTGTCGGTCGGCAGCCGGGAGTGGTATGCCCGGCTGGCCCGTACCGCAAGAGCCACCTTTGCCGCACATGACCCAGCGTAACCGCAAATTGATCGGCGTCTTCCTGCTCCTGGGCTCCATTGGCGCCTGGGTGACGGTCTTTACCTCGGTCTACCTCCTTTTCCCGCCGGAGTTGCCCGGCTGGGTTCTCCTGCCCTATTTCATCGTCGCAGGCATGGGGTGGCTCTACCCAGCGATTAGGATCATCCGCTGGATGGCCAAGCCGGAATAGCTTAGCCCGTCAGCCGGCCCATAAGGGAGAAGATGGCGCCGCTGGCGAAGACATCGACATAGCGGCGGGATTGGAAATAACCATTGAGGGATACACGCGGCAACGCGTGTGGATTGGCGGCATGGTGGCTGTAGAGGCCGCCCGGGCGCGTGGTGACGGCTGATTTGAACCCCAGGTCGCGCGCCAGATCGAATTCGCGCTGCCCCGCGGACAGGGGACCGCCTAGGGGATAGGAGAAGTGCTCAGGCCGCTGCCCGAAGTGCGCGTGGAGGATGTCGGCGGATTGCGCCATTTCATCTCGCGCCTGATCGAGAGAGAGCTTGGCGAGTTCGTAGTGGTGCACTGTATGGGCGCCAATGGTGCAGAGCGGTTCGTCGGCAAAGAGGCGCAGTTCCTGCCAGTCCATGATCAGGTCATGGCATTGCTGTTGGAGATCGTAGCCATAAGCAGTGGCGAAATTGCGCACCAGTTGCACCCGATTGGCTTCGGGCATCTTACGCATTTGCCAATAGAGCCTGTTGAACGCGTCAGTCTTTTCCGCGACCGTCAGCGTTTCGATGTAGTCGGTTCCCCTCCCAGAGGTGAGCGCAATGGCGTCCTGGCGCGCTATGATGTCCTCGACGGCCTGCCACCACAGCTCCCCTGCCCCGTCGACCAGCGCAGTCGGAACATAAAGGGTGAACGGCGCTTCATGGCGGCGCAGGATGGGCAGCGCGTGTTGGAGATTGTCCTTGTAGGCGTCGTCAAAGGTGAGGACGACAAAGGGTTTGCCGCGGGACTGCGCGGCAAGCCGATCAAGGGCTTCATCAAGCGAGACGATATCAATGCCGAGTGCACGAACCCGCTCGATCACATAGTCGAGGAACTCCGGCTCGATCTGCAGGATCGCATTGGGCGAGAAGTCCGCCGGCGTGCCCGGCAGGACGCGATGGAGGGTGAAGATGACGCCCCGCGAAGAGGAGAGCGCGCGTACCAAGTTTGGCATGCGCGTTAGCCACAGAGCCTCGAACATGCTTCTGATCGCGGTATATTTGAGCGACACGGCGCGTCTCAGGCTGCGACGCGCGCGGGGATCGCCGCGATGTCGACCGTGCTGAAGCCGCTACCGAGCAATTGATGGCGGCATGCGGAGACATCAGCGAAATCGTCGCCGTCGCCGGCAACCAGAACAAGTCGAGCGCTCAGACCCTTAAAGAGCGACAGGGTGGAGTTGGAGCCAAGGCGCCCGGTCATTACGATAACGACTTCATAGATATCGCCTAGCGCTTCAACCAGGGTCAGCGGCTTACCGGAGTCGAGTTCCATGGTTTCGAGCTGACCCCAGGGCACTTCGGCAAAGCTGTTGTCGGCAGACTTCTGGACCACATCGCCAAAGGTTGCCCGACCAGCGCTGAGGTCGCTCAGGCCCGATTCCTCGCTCAGCCGCTCGCTGCCGGCGTCCACCAGGGCAGCGCTGAGACCGCGGCCCAGGGCGTCGCCGATCAGCTCTTCGGCCAGGGCCTCGGAATCGCCGAAGGCGCTGTGGGCGGCAAGCAGCAGGAGGTGGGTGCGACCGAACACCAGATCAGACGAAAGTTCTGACACAGTTGTGAGCCCGTTGTCGTCAGCAAGGCTGGCTACGGGCACCGGCGTTGCAGCGCGCGCGGCTTCTGCTGCAGGCTTGATCTCCGAAGCAGGCTCAATATCGGCGTCCCACTCATAGGCCTCGATCGTTGGATATTCATCACGAACATCCTTGGTGGCGGGTTCGGAATACCCAACTTGGGATACGATAACTTCCGGAGCAATGAAAACAGGCTGCACGTGCTCGTCGACAGGCATGTCCTCGCGATCGGCAATTTGCTCGTCCGGCACCTCCGATTGAGAGCTATGCTCGCCTTCTGCTACCCGCGCCTCTTCTGCCTCCACCTGGGTGCGCATGGGCTCGTCAATGAAAGCGACGGCGCGGCCGGACATGAGTTCGCCAAAGGCAATCAGGCCTACTTGGAGGACAATGGAGACGACCCCCACAGCCATGAGGATCAGCTGGGTCTTAGGCGAGGCCGGCGACACGGAAGGAGCGGCTACGCTGACCACCCGCACGTCAGGCAAGGCCGAGTTGGTCTCGGTGCGCGAGAAGGCCTCATTGTAGCGCTGCAGATAGCCCTCCAGGAGATCGCGCTGCGCCTTGGCTTCGCGCTCAAGGCCCTCAAGAGTCACATTGTCTTGGGTTGCGGTGGATGCGGTTGTCTTGGCCTGCTTGAGATCTTCGCGCAGCGAGGCTTCAAGGTCGGCCGCGATCTGAGCCTCGGCCGCAAGCGCGTCGGCGACGCGACGGCCTTCCAACGCTATCTGGTTATTGAGTTCAGCGATCTGAGCCGTGAGAGCCTGGATGGTCGGGTGATTACCCAGTAGAGTCGCCGAGCGCTGCGCCTTTTCGCCCTGCAGCCGAGCCTTCTCCTGGCTCAACTGTTGAATGACCGCGGATTCACGCACGTCGGCAACGCCTTCAATCGACTGGCCACGATCGAGCATGCCGCGGATCAGAGCGGCACGCGAGTTCGCAGCATTCTTGCTCTCCTGAGCGGCGCTGATCTGGCTAGCAATGGTTGAGAGTTGCTGGTCGGGCAGGCTGGTATTATTAGCGCCGACGAACAGATCGTTGTTGACCTTGAAATTGGCCACAGCGGTTTCGGCTTCGATGGTCGCGACGCGCAGGCGTTCGATTTCGGTGCGCAGCCAGCCCGATGCTTCAGCCGTATCGGCCAGGGAAAGTTCGGCGCGGCGCGTCACGTGCGCATCAGCGATGGCATTGGCGATCTCAGCGGCGCGTCGCGGGTCGATGGACCGCACCAGCACCGAGATGATGCGCGAATCGCGCTCCTGCACAACCGTGAGCCGCCCAAGCAAATTGTTGAGCACGGTCTCATCGAGGCTGACAGGAGCGGACTTCTTGCCCAAGATTTGGGTCACGACCCCAAACGGGGAAAAGCCGCCATCGCCAGAGCCGTTGAATTCGGAAATTGAACGCAGGTCGAGCTTATCGATCACCCGCAGAAGCGTGTCACGGGATTTGATGAGCTCGATCTGACTCGAAACAACGCCGGCCTCACTCCCCGTGAGGGCAGGAGCCTGTTCATTAGAAGCGCGTGAATAGATATTGCTCCGCGGCTCAACCAATATGGACGCTGATGACTCATAGAGCCGAGGCGTGAACATGAGCAGGACATAGGTCAGGCCGAGCAACAGCACGGTCACTAGAACAATCCGGGGCAACCGCTTGATCACGGCACTGAGCAGCGCCCCTAGATCGATGCGTGTATCCCGCACGATTTGCGACTCGTGTGCCATGGCGCTTCCCCGTTCAATCGAGCGAGTTATGGCCCTGTCGTGGTAAGCAATCCGTTAAGCTTGTTGCAGCTCGCAATATTAGCGCTCCCGCCGAAGGACTTTATTAACCACAAAACCGGAGACTGCAGACATTCTCAAATGCGCGAGAGTCTCCATGCGCTGGCTGCCCATTCTTACGATTGTCCTGACCCTGCCGCTGGCCAATTGCGCATCCACGCGCCCGGCTACCTATCTGGTGGAAACCAAGGGCCCCTACCAATTGGACACCGGCGACACTGTGCGCGTGAGTGTTTATGGCGACGAAGAACTGACCAATACGTACCGTATCGACGATAGCGGCGCCATCGCATTTCCGTTGGTCGGACCGGTGCAGGTGCGCGGCCAGACCACCAAGATGGCAGCGGGTCGGCTGGCTGCAGCCCTGGCCAATGGCTATATGCGCAACCCCGATGTTGCAGTCGAAGTGGCCGAATACCGACCCTTCTTTATACAGGGCGAAGTCGGCACGGCCGGGCAATTCCCCTACGTGTTCGGTATGACCGTGCGGTCGGCCATCAGTGTTGCGGGTGGTTTCTCCGATACTGCAGACCGCAACAAGGCTACTGTCTATCGTCGGCAGGGCAACCAGATGGCAAAGGGCAGCGTGGACCTCGATTTCCCAATCTATCCTGGCGATACAATCGTAGTTCAAGAACGTTGGTTCTAGAGTGACATGACCAATCGACCATTGCGCATTCTGCAGGTGATGCGGGCGCCGGTCGGCGGCCTTTTCCGACATGTCGCCGATCTCACACGCGCTCTCGCCGCCCAGGGTCATGAACTGGGCCTGGTTGTTGATAGCCTTGCCAATGACGCGCAGACCGAAGGCAAGCTGCAGGCGCTGATTCCCTATGCAAGCCTGGGTATCCACCGCTTCGCCATGCCGCGTGTGCTAGGCCAAGGAGATTTGGTGACGCCCCTAGCAGTGCGGCGGCTGGCGCGATCGCTCCGGATCGATGTGCTTCATGGGCACGGCGCCAAGGGCGGTTTCTATGCACGACTGGCCCGGCTGGGGGGCGGCAAGAATGTTGTGCTCTATACTCCGCATGGCGGCGTGCTCCATTTCAGCCGGTCGTCGGCTTCCGGGCGGGTGTTTCATCGACTTGAGCAATTGCTAGTGGCGCAGACTGCCGCGATCATCTTTGAGAGCCAATACGCCAAGCAAACCTATGCCGACCTGATCGGTAGGCCGACCTGCCCGACTGAGGTAATCTATAACGGATTGCAGCCAGAGGAATTCGAGCCTGTCGCCTCTCTGCCGGATGGGGCCGATTTCGTGTTTGTGGGCGAATTGAGGGATCTCAAAGGCATTCACGTGCTGGTGGAAGCCCTTCAGGGCGTCACTCGACCCAATGGGCAGCCCGCCACCCTGGTGATGGCAGGGGACGGCGGGGCTAAGGGAGCGCTGGTGGAGCAAATCACAAGGCTGGGCTTGCGGGACCGTGTGACGCTTATTGGAGCGCAGCCCGCCAGAGCCGCCTTTGCTAGGGGGCGCATCGCCGTCGTTCCGTCGCTTGCGGAATCGCTTCCGTATATCGTCCTAGAAGCCGCTGCGGCGGCCTTGCCTGTTATTGCAACCCGGGTGGGTGGCATTCCGGAGATCTTTGGTCCCACCGCTGGAAGTCTCGTTCCGGCAAGCGACGCAGGGGCGCTTCGCCTAGCCATGCAAGGAGCCCTGGAGCATCCTCAAGCAGTCCAAGCTGAGACGCAGCAACGGCTCGCCTTTGTTGAGGAGCACTTCACGCTTGACACCATGGCAGCGGCGATCGAAGCCCTTTACCAAAGGGCAATCAGCGCAGCTTGAAGGCTTAACTTCACCGACTTTAAACCCCTTGGCTCGACAATGCCGGCATTAAAACTCGTTCCGGTAAGCCTTCATGTTTCGCGTCGATCCAAAGCAAGCCGTTCTCGATCATGTGTCCAAACAGGTCAACATAGACCCTTCGCGGCGCATGCTCAGCCCCCAGGCCGAGGCGATCATTGCTTCTCCCGTGGAGCCGACGTTGTCCGGCGCCGTTGTTGTTGGCGTCGCGCAGGCTATTGAAGCGCTGCTTCTGGCGGTGCTCGGCTACGCGATCTACGAGCATTTCGTGGAGCTTGGGACGCCAGCTTTCTATGTGCCCGTGATCTTGGCCGCGACTCTCTCCGCCAATGTCCTGTTCAACGCCGCGCGCACTCACCGCATTGCCGCCTATCGCACGCTGTTCGGGCAGCTTGGCCGGGTGCTTGCCGCATGGACCCTGGTTGTCACCCTGGTCGCTGTTGGCATCTTCTTTTTTAAGGCAGCTGATCTGTTTTCGCGGCTATGGCTCGCCAGTTGGTTTCTTGGAGGCGCGCTGTTGCTGGTCGCTTATCGGCTGGCGTTACGCGCCGTTGTGTTGCGCTGGACCGGACAGGGCCGCCTGCGCCGGCGCACCGCCATTGTGGGCGGCGGCAAGGATGCCGAGGCGCTGATCGAGCAGGTCCGCGCCAGTTCCAACAACGACATTGCCGTACTGGGCTTGTTCGATGACCGGTTCGACAATCGCTCGCCCGAGCAGGTTGCGGGGTTGCCCAAGCTCGGCAAGGTCGCGGATCTGATCGAATTCGCGCGGCGCACTCCGGTGGATCTGGTGATCGTATCCATGCCGCTGTCCGCCGAGGCTCGCGTGTTGCACATGCTGTCCCAGCTTTGGGTCCTGCCCGTGGACATCCGGCTCTCCGCGCATATGAGTAAGCTCAAGTTCACCGACAAGGCCTATTCCTACGTGGGTGATCTGGCGGTGTTCGATATGGCCGACCGGCCGATCTCGGACTGGAACCTCGTTTTCAAATGGCTATTCGACAAGGTCGTCGCCCTAGCCGCGCTGATCCTGCTGTCCCCTGTCATGGTTATCACCGCCATTGCCGTGAAGCTTGAGAGCAAGGGGCCGGTCTTCTTTATGCAGCACCGGCATGGCTTCAACAACGAACTGATCCGGATCTATAAGTTCCGTTCCATGCGGACCGACATGCTGGATTACAACGCGGCCAAGCAGGTGACCCGCGATGATCCGCGCGTCACACGTGTCGGCAAGTTCATCCGCAAAACCTCGATCGATGAATTGCCGCAGTTGTTCAACGTCCTCAAGGGCGAGCTGTCCATCGTCGGACCGCGCCCGCATGCCGTCCAAGCCAAGGCCGAGAACAGGCTCTATTATGAGGCCGTGGAAGGCTATTTTGCGCGCCACCGCGTCAAGCCAGGCATGACCGGCTGGGCGCAGATCAATGGCTGGCGCGGCGAGACAGACACGATCGACAAGATCATGCAGCGGGTGAACCACGACCTGTACTACATCGATCATTGGTCGATCTTGTTTGACCTTTACATCGTTGCGATGACTCCCGTGTCGCTAGTGGCCAAGAACGAGAACGCGTATTGACCGTAAGCGGCATAGCCGGAGATGTCCTTGACCGAAGGCACCTTGCCATGGAGGCTGTGCGAGCGCGTGCGCTGCGGCTGCTCGATGCGCTGGTCGCGGTTTGGATCTTCACCGGCGCTCTGGTGCTGGTCGAGCCCTCCCCTTACGAGTTGACCTTCCTGGCCGTCCTGCCGGTCGCGCTTGTTGCCGGGATGGGGCTCTACCGTTCCACCTTCGGGCTGCTAGCCATCACCATGGCCTTTACGCCCTTTGCACTAATCGCTGCGTTCCAGGTGCGGTTCACGCCAGTCACCGATGCGCTGATCTTCAGCCTCGTGACAGTGTTCCTGCTGGTCACAGCCTATTTTGCCGCCAACTACGTGGCGGAAGACACTGAGCGCCGCATGGGCCTTGTGATGCGGTGGTATAGCTGGGCTGCGGTGCTGTCGGCCGTGGTGGGCGTTTTGGCCTATCTTGGGCTCATGCCTGGTGCGGATTTGTTTGTGCGCTATGGCCGCGCGAAGGCCGCGTTCAACGATCCCAATGTGTTCGGACCCTTTCTCGTGCTGCCGGCCATGTTTGCGCTTCAGAGGCTGCTGTTTGGCCGGGGGAAAACCCAGGCTGGTGCCGCGCTGGTTTACCTCATCCTGTTTGTGGGCGTTTTCGTCAGCTTCTCGCGCGCTGCGTGGGGACATTTCGCGCTGTCCTCGGTCATGGTTGTAGCACTGTGCTTCTGGCTCGAAGCGAACGCGCGGGACAAGGTCCGCATTATGATCATGGGCCTCCTCGGCATAGTCCTTTTGGTGACTGCGCTCGCAGGTCTCCTGAGCATCCCTTCAGTGGCCGAGCTTTTCGAGGAACGCGCATCGAGCCAGAATTACGATGAGGGAGAAACTGGGCGTTTCGGGCGCCAAGGCTACGCCTTTGAAATGGCGCTCAGCAATCCCCTAGGGCTTGGTCCACAGGAATTCTACCGCTACCGCGTCACCGAGGCCCCACACAACGTCTATGTCACGGTGCTCCATGTTTATGGTTGGGGCGGCGGGGCCATGTACTATCTAATGGTATTGCTGACGCTGTGGCGGGGCGGAACGGCCCTGATGGTCCGCTCTCGCTACCGGCTCCTGATGATCCCGCTTGTTTCAACCTTTGTAATGCTGGTGGGGGAGTCGGTGATCATCGACAGCGATCACTGGCGGCACTATTTCCTGATCGTGGGCCTGATCTGGGGTGTGGCCAGCGCCATCCAGAATGATCCGCAGCGGGGCCAACGGCACGAGCATGTGCTGCTCTAGCTAGTCGGGCCAGAGACAACCGGCTAGATAGTGTTCGGCAAGCCGTGCGGTGGTTGCGGCAAAGCCATCCATATGCGTCCGGGCCAGCTTGGTCTCGGCATGTGACCCCGTCCAGGCTAGCAGCGCCATACGTCGCAGCATGACCATGGTTTCAATTGAGCTGACATCAACTTCATCAAGTTGCCTGACCGTTTCGTATCCGGCCAGCCAAGCCTTGAGCAGCTTCGGAGCGGATGGATGAGCCTCGTGGAACGACAGGGCGGCAGCGAAATCATAAGTAAACCAGCAAAGGCCGCAATCATCGAAGTCGATCAGCGTCACCGCAGAATCATCGACCAGAAGATTGCCCAGGCGCATGTCGGCATGAACAAGGCCGAAGCGCTCCGGGGAGGTGCCGTATTCGGACAGGCGCCAGGAGAGCGTTTCTTCAAGGTGCTGCAGCACGGGCGACAGGTCCTTATCGACGCCCGGCGCCTGGCGCCAATCACCCCATAACCCGTCGGCAGGCAGTATCGTCTGAGCAGTCCAGGCAGGCCGCTCGAACCCGGCCGGCCGTTCCCAACTCAGAACGTGGTTGTGCAGCGTTGCGGCATATCCCCCGAGCGTGAAAAAAAGTCCGCTGAGATCGTCCTCTATTGTTGGTTCGGAGCCTGCGACGAAGCGGAACAGGACGCCGAAACGCACGTCTTCTGCCGATCCTAGATTTTGCAGCAGCTTGCCATCCGCACCGCTGACCATCAGTGGAACCGGAACAGAAGTGTCGCGTCCTACAGCCGAGAGCCAAGCCAGTTCACTCTCGATGCCAGCTCGCGCGTGATAGCCCGGTCGGTGAACACGCAGGCAAAAGCGATCGCCCAAACGGGACGTCACCGCAAAGGTTTGGTTTTCCGAATAATTGAGAAGGCGAACATCCGCATCGTCCAAGCCGATCCAGCGCCGCAATGCTGGTCTCAGATCCGCTTCGGTCAGCAGCATGGAAGCTCCGGGTTCACCCAAAGAAAAGAGCCGCAAAGCGGCTCTGGGGGAATTGTGGAGTAATGGTCGGAGCGGCCGGATTTGAACCGACGACCCTTTGTCCCCCAGACAAATGCGCTACCAGGCTGCGCTACGCCCCGACTGCGCGGAGACATAGAGAAACGGGGGATTTGGTGCAACCCTCAATTTTGAGGCCATGTGGAGAAACACGGATTTTTTGCTAGCAAGGGTTCTCGGAAGACCGAAAGCCCCACGGGTGTTCTTGGGATGTTCAGCTCGTGATAGCTAGCTGGCAATTACCCGAACTCGTAGATACTCCTTCCCACTACGTAGACGCTTAGGCGGTAACTAAGTCAAAGGTGGCGCGCGCCATTCTAGCCAACGGTCTTGTGCCGAGTGGCGAGTCCACCAGGGCTCATCGCCACCACGAAGCGGCCGACAGAGTTGCTTGTAACAGCCCTGACGCCCTGACCAGGTGACCATTCCTACCGTGAGAGGAGCCATATGGCGGCACGTATGTAGGGCTGCGGGAGGATTGCCGCGACCATTCCCTTCCTGATTGTCCTAACTTTAGGTTGACCGTAGCCCCCTCAAAAACCCGCGGCAGATCAAGTGCGTGTAAAGGCGCGCAGCATCGGCTGCGGCAGAAGATCGGAATTGGTGCTTGTTTCCGCGTTGTCCATGCCCATTCCATCCTCATTTCAGACGCGTTTCAGGGCAAATGACGACAAGTACGCGCTGTCCGATGAACGGAAAGCGCGCGTGCACGATCGTCAGTTCTCTTCTATCCGGACTATACCCTCGGCCCCGGAGTTACACCGGATCTGCTGACCCCATCCCGAAGGATGGGCGCTCGCGGGCTGATGTGCTAAAAGACACAATCACCGCCGGTGGGGAATTTCACCCCGCCCTGAGAACATCTACCTGAAAGGCTTAGTCAGCGCGTGGCGCATATAGGTCTGATTTTTCCAGGATGCAGGCCAGACTGCAAAACCGGTGTTCGATCAAGGCAGTTGCCGTATGACCAATCTGTAAAGCTCCACGGATGCATCCTTTTGTGAGATCGGTGCTAACCAACAACAAAGCGCTACTGCGGCAAGCATAAGGGAAGCGAAGCAGAACCTTACGAGTCCAAAGGTATGCTCTGAAGTGACAATGGTGACCTTTGAACATGCGATGCTAACGGGCTGCGGCTGTTCAGGCTTGTCACTAGATTTTGCTCCTAGCTCGCAGAAGTAACAACCACCGTCGTTCCAGTTGACTTCTGCTGTAAGCACAACCACGCTATCATTTACAATCGTGGCGGCACGATCGTCGGAGCGGGTTGTGCCGTCCTCATTAATTGGCTGATCGAAGACCGGAATCGAGCGCGCTTGGGTATGCATTGACCAAGTTTACGGTCCGGCCGCTTACAGATCGCTGACGGCAAGGCTGGCATGGTTATGCGTGACCCTTTTTCATGCATGCAGCCACTGCAGCCAACAATTCCCGAGGGTCGAACGGCTTTTGCACGACCATTACGTCGCTAAATTCGGTGTCCACCCCAGCGGTGCCATAGCCCGACACAAACATAAACGGCACACCTCGCGATCTCAGGACATGAGCGATAGGGTAACTGTTTGTGCCGCCTCCCAAGTTGATGTCGAGCACTGCTGCGTCAAACTCAAGCTCTTGAGCGAGGTTCATTCCCTCTTCCAGACGCATAGCGAGATGAACGGTGTAACCAGCCTCGTTCAACGTCTCCTCTGTCACGATGGACACAAGGCTTTCATCCTCAACCAGGAGAATGACATCATCGCCTGGAGCATGATCAGATTTCATCGGCGCGAGCGCCTTCATTTTTCAGCCCATGAGTTGATGCTGAAGGGTCGAGCAAGCGTAATCGCATGCTGCACCTCAATCCCGTGGGATCGAAGTTCATTTCCACAGTCCCACCAAATTCCATCGCCAGCTGCCGTTTGATTAACCTTGTACCGAAACCGTCCCGCACTGGCGGAGCAACGATTGGGCCACCCCGCTCGTGCCAGAACAGTTCAAGGACGTCTTCTTCACCTGCCTGCTGCACACTCCATTGCAATGACACATAACCCTGCTCACTTCCCAAGGCCCCATACTTGGTAGCGTTGGTGCCCAGTTCATGTAGTACCATCGACAAGCTGACCGCCAGCTTGGGATCGATTTGAATATCCGGTCCGCTCATTCGAATACGGGTGAGATCAAACGGGTCGAGGGCCACACGCACGATCTCAGCCAAGGAGGCTCCATGCCATGAGCTGTCCGTCAGAACGTTGTGAGCCTTTGACAAGGCGGTAAGGCGTCCAGTGAATGTGGACAACGCACTTTGTGCCACGCCTTTAAACGTAAGCCACGCAATCGACTGGATGGTCGCCAGTGTATTTTTTACACGATGGTTGAGTTCGTTGATCAGCAGGCGATGCCGCTCCTCGGCGAGCTTCTCGCGACTGATATCGCGCACCTCTATGATGGTTCCGATCGTCTGAGAGGCCTCGTCCTGAATAGGACTGGCAGTGAACGCCACCGGATAGAAGTAGCCTTTCTTGTGCACAAAAGTTTCCTCGCCCTGAGTTTGACTATGCTCGGGAAAGGCGCGATCAATTGCGCACTCGCACAGAGGAAAGGGCCGACCATCTGGGTAGTGGTGGTGAACGATGTCATGCAGCGGCCTGTCGAGCTCAAGCACTTCATCGAGAGAAAACCCGGTGAGGGTTTCGGCAGCCCGGTTCATGTAGATGCATTGCTGCCGCTCATCCATCAAGAAGATAGCGACCGTGGCATTGTTCAGTACTGCTTCCAGCCTGGTTCGGCTGTCATTCAGAGGCGCACTGGACTCCCATCGTACCTGCTGTTCCAAGTGACCTCCTAGTCTGCGGCACAAAGCTGACCACCGCAATTAGCCGAAGATAATCTGATGCGCCACGAAACTCAGCGCCTGTAAGTGAATCCAGAAGCAAAAAAGACCATTCGACTAGCTCAACCGCCTAGGTCTCGTGGTGCTCATTAGCGCCTACTCGATGACACCACTTGTACTTTGGTGGGACACCGCTCGCTGGCCTGCCACTGGACCAGCCGACCCGGTGAGACGGCAGCAGCATGAACACTGAGATCGATGAGTCGCCTTCGAGTTCGTCCGACAATAGGCTGAACCGATCAAGCATTTGGTTTCTGCTCAAGGCAAGTAACGTAAGCTGACTGCTTTGTGATCACTTGGAGGCGCGGGGCCATGCTAGGCGCCACTGCATTATGCCGGGGGGCATGATTCTGCTGACCTAAGGACTGCTTGGTAACGATGCCTGCCCCTATTCGCTTGTCGTTCCTGGCGCTGACTCTGTCCCTCGCCTTGGCAGCCTGTTCTGGGGGTTCGGGTTCGGCTCCCGCTGACCCGCCACAGGCCAACATTCCGGCTCCCGCTGACCCGCCACAGGCGAGCATCCCGGCTCCGGCCCAGCCTGCCCCAGAGCCACCTGCCCCGTCCGTGCCTCAACCTGTGGCGCCTACATGGGCATCTCGCGGCGTAGCCACGGACCCCGTCGTGGCCGCGCAAATTCTAGCGTCACCTGAATTCCGGGCGGCAGACGCTAATTGCACCTATGTCGGCTGCGCCACCTCCGGCACCCGAGCCGGCAGTCAGTCGCAAGCGTATGCGCTGCACAATCTTCACGAAGCGCTGTCGTCGGGCCTGCGCGGCTCCAATCAACTAGTGGCGGTGGTCGACGAGGGCTTCCGGATCACCCATCAGGAGTTTGCCGGCAAAAGGATTCTGCAAAGCGGTGCCCTGCCGGTGAAGGATCACGGCACCCACGTTGCCTCCTTGATTGCTGGCAAGCGTGATGGTGTCGGTATGCATGGCGTTGCCCCAGAAGCAGATCTCCACTTTACCGCGATCAATCCCCTAGGCGGCAGCACACTGGACATTGCCAATGTCACGCAAGGCACGCTCAACGCGGCCTCGCTCGGTGCAGTGGCGCAGAACAACTCGTGGGGCTTCAATGTTGCCGCCTCAACCTTGCAGGACCATCTCCAAGCCAATCCAGGCCAGAGCGTCGCGCAAGGTCTCAACAGCTTGGTTGCCAACTACGGCGTTAACAGGTGGCAGGCCTATCTGGACGCGCTGGATACCTTCGGCAATGGCGGTGTCGTGGTTTGGTCGCTGTCCAACGATAACAGTATGGCCTCGGGCGATATTATGGCGGCCCTGCCGCATTTCGAGCAACGGCTGCAAGGCCCGTGGATCGCGGCGGCGAACGGCTACTTCGAGGTGAACACTGCGGGCGATATCACGAAGGCGGTCCGAATGTCAGCGCCTTGCGGTTTGGCTGCGCGTTTCTGCATCGCCGGGGATGGGACGACAAGGGCCGCCAGCGCCACTTCGGACACGAGCTACGCGAGCGGAACCGGCACGTCCTATGTGGCGCCGCAGATCTCTGGCGCCGTGGCGCTGTTGGCCGAGGCCTTCCCTGATCTCACCTCGGAAGAATGGGCGAAGCGCCTTCTCGCAAGCGCTGACAACAGCTGGTTTTCCGCCGCTGGTGTGCCAGTTGCAGGCAGTGTGGATTTTGGCAATGGGGTAAGCCACTCCTACTCGGGCGAATGGGGGCACGGCGTGCTTGATATCGCGGCAGCGCTCCGCCCCATTGGATCGGTTGCAGTGCTGTCCGGCGACAATGTAGTGACCAGTGAACGCGCCAGCCTCGCCGACAGCATGCTGGTGCCTTCAGCAGCCTTTGGTGACGGCGTGGCAGAAGCGCTTGGTAGCAGCGATATCGCAGTCTTTGATGGCTTGAATCGCGGTTTTGCTGTTGGGGCCTCGGCTCTCGTGGCAGCCCCACGCAGCAACGTGCTACCCGAGCTGTTGGCTTCGGTGAGTGGTCCCGCCTTCGGTATGCTGCCAACCTATAAGCAGGTGCAAGACAGTGCTGAAAGCCCCTCGGCAACACGTATCGCGCTTCTGGGCAATGCAGCGGGGGTGTTCGAAATCTCGGGATCGGGTGTTCTCAACGGGCGCGCCTCGGTTTTCTCCAATGCCAAGAATGCGCTCACCGCGGTCTCAACGGGGAAAGCAGGACCGCTTTCGGTCACCACTGTCGGCATTGCCGGGCAGAGTGGTGAGGGACGAAACAGTCTTGCCGGAACCGGTCTCAACCTTGCTCTGGAAGAAGGTGGCAGCCGCGTTTCTGTGGGCATGAGCTATCTTGGCGAAGAAGGGAGCGTCTTTGGCCTCAGCCGCAATGCCGCTTTCGGACTGGGGTCAGGGGGTGCCAGTGGCGCCGCTCATTTGGGTGTCGACCAGGCGCTTACGCATCAATTGTCGCTATACGGACGGCTGGAATATGGCGTCGTTATGCAAGCGGGCGCGACGTCAGGGCTGGTCAGCGGCTTGTCCGACATGCAATTCTCGGGTTTCGAACTAGGCGCCCGCATGAATGGCGTGTTCGGCGACAATGACATGGCCGGCATTTCGATCTCGCAGCCGCTGCGGATCGAAAGCGGCACGATTGGGCTGAATCTGCCGGTTTCCAGGTCTGCCGACGGCACGATCGAGCATCGCAAGGCCACAGCGGACGTCGCGCCGAGCGGCCGTGAATTGGACCTAGACTTCAGCTATGCTATGCCGGTCAGTGGCGGCAAGTTGCAATTGGGTCTGCAATACCGCTTCGATGCCGGCCATGTTCAAGGAGCGTCGGCCGCGGGCGCCGCCGTCAGTTTCCAGCAGGCATTCTAGGAGCAAGGGGCAGGACAGGCGCGACCTCGGCAACGGGAACGTGATCATGGAGCGTTCCAACGACACAGCGAACCTATCGACGACCGACTGCTGCAAAAAACCGTGTGCGGTGCTAAGGAGATGTCCAGTTCAGGACATTTATTTAGTCGAACACATCATCTGAAGGAGTCCAAAGAGCGCGTGCGTCAGGCTGGCGATCCGGCCGCCCCTGGCTGCTGGACATGGCGACTTCCTCCATTCCGATGAACCGGGTTCTCCTGCACCGCTCGCTCGGCGCTGAACTGCCCGAAGGCGTGGCGGCCGACGCCGAGGGGCGGGTCACTCGCGATCCGCACCAGGCCGAGATGCTGCTACCCTTGGGTGGACAGGAATATGGGTACAAGGGGGCAGGCCTTGCGGGGGTCGCGACGCTGTTCTCCGCATTACTGACGGGCACCACACTAGACCCCGATTTCATCCCCATGTACGGCACGGACAATGTCCATGAACCGTGCAACTTGGGCCACTTCGTCCTGGTGATCGACCCTGCCAAGTTCGTCGGCGCGGAAATGTTTGCCCGCGGCATCGGCAGTTATCTGACGTCGCTGCGTGGTGCGCCAGCACGTGCGGGTGGCGGTCCGATTATGGCTCCGGGCGACCGCGAATGGGCCGAAGCCGAGCGCCGGTCCAAAGCTGGCGTTCCCATCGATCCGGACACCGCGCGCTTCCTCAAGTTAGCATAGGAATGACCTTCCGGGCTTCTACCCGAAGCGGATGGTTCGCGTGCCTCAGGGTGATATGGCCATGGTAACAGCCACGCTCCTGCGGGATTGAAGGCTTACGGCCGCCGCTGTTGACATTCGCAAAGCCTTGGATCGATCTATTGCGAATGGCTGGGGGGGGGAACGATGAGCGAAAAAGCGGTGCGGCCGGCGCGGCCAACACTGATGGATGTAGCAAGAAAGGCAGGGGTGTCGCGGGCGACGGCTTCGCTGGTCGTGCGCAAGAGTCCGCTGGTGAGCGAGGATACCCGCGCTGCTGTCCAAGCTGCCATGGCCGAACTTGGCTATGTCTACAATGTTGGCGCGGCAAGGATGCGGGCGGCGCGCAGCAGGACAATCGGGGTGATCATTCCCAACCTTTCCAACACGTTTTTCGGCGAACTGCTGGCTGGCATCGATGAGGTGATCGACGCGGCCGGATTGGCCAGTTTTATAGCCCATTCTGGGGAGTCGCCCGTTAAGCAAGACGGGTTCGTCAATCGAATGCGGGAACATGGCGTCGACGGGCTGATTATCTGCCCCGCAGCCGGCACGGAGTCCAACTTTATGGTCCGGCTAAAAGATTGGGGTATGCCCGTGGGCGAGGTGCTGCGCACAGTTGCTAGAGGCGATGTCGACTATACAGGCATGGATCAAAGCGGAGGGATGGACAGCGCCGTGAGCCGGCTGATGGAGCTGGGACACACCCATCTCGGCTTTGTTTCCGGCAATCTCGATCATTCCGCGCGTGACGAAAGACTTGGCGCCTTCCGCTCGGCTGTGCGCCGGCATGATCGGGTTACAACCACGGAAATGGTCATCGATCTTGCTCATGCCGAGGCGATCATGCTCGCCCAGCGGGTCGCTGCTGACCCATCCGCGCCCACCGCCTGGATTTGCCATAACGACGTAATCGGTCTGGGCATGCACAAGGGGTTTTGCGATGCAGGGCTGGTGCTAGGGCGCGACGTGTCCTTGATCGGGTATGACAATGTAGCGGAAGCCGATCTGGTACGGCCTGAGCTGGCATCGGTCGCCACTGAGCCATTGGAAATCGGCGCGCTCGCCGCACGGCAATTGCTGCGCCGGATCGACAACCCCGAAGCACCTCCGGAACGGCTTACTGTTTCCAGCCATCTTGTTGAACGTGGATCGATGGGCCCTGCCCCGCTGCTTGCCGCCGAAGGGTTGACTTGGAGCCTCGCCGGCATTTAGATCGATCTAATTCGGCGAACGAAGAGTTGTGGAGGATGAGGAGGCGTGGGCTATAAGTTCAATTTCGCGCCCGTGTTCAACAATTTCGACCAGTTGATCTACGGCGCGCTCATCACCATTCAGCTCAGCTTCGGGGCTATCCTGATCGGCCTGTTGATCGCCGTTCCCTGTGCCGCCGCCAAGACGGCTGGACCCAAGCCGCTGCGCTGGGTGGTAAACCTCTACATCGAGGTAATCCGCAACACGCCCTTCCTGATCCAGATCTTCTTCATCTACTTTTCGCTGCCGGCGCTTGGCATCCGATTTGATCCAAACACGGCCGCTTTGGTAGCGTTGTCGGTCAATGTGGGCGCCTATGCCACCGAGATCGTGCGTGCGGGGATCGAATCGATCAATCGCGGGCAGATCGAAGCGGGCAAAGCGCTGGCCCTGAAGGGCCATCAGATCTTCCGCTACATCATCATCAAGCCGGCCTTGCGCACCATCTATCCCGCGCTCACCAGCCAGTTCATATATCTGATGCTGAACTCTTCCGTGGTTTCAGCGATCTCGGCCACCGATCTGGCCGCGGCGGGCAACAATATCCAGTCGACAACTTTTGCGGCGTTCGAGGTCTATCTGGTGATCACCGCGATGTATTTCGTTCTGTCACTGGGCTTTTCCGGCCTGTTTTCAGCAATTGGGCGGAAAGCGTTCAGCTATCCGCTGGCGCGATAGGACCGTCCCGATGTTTCGCAGCTTCGGTCCCAATGAAGCGCTTTATATCGTCAGCGCGGTGCAATGGACGCTTCTTCTTTCAGCCATCGCCTTTGCCGGCGGGGCGGTGGGCGGCATGGCGATAGCCTTGGCGCGTGTTTCGACGGTTGCGGCGCTGCGATACGCGGCCCTCGCCTTTATCCGTTTGTTCCAGGGTACGCCGCTGCTGATGCAGCTGTTTCTTGTTTATTTCGGCCTGTCGATCATGGGGGTGGGAATCAACCTCTGGGTCGCGGCGGCGGCGGCGTTGACGCTCCATGCCAGTGCCTATCTCGGCGAAATCTGGCGGGGCTGCATAGAAGCGGTGCCCGCAGGCCAGAGCGAAGCGAGCTATGCGCTTGGGCTCAAATACCGCGACCGCATGCGCTACGTGGTACTGCCGCAGGCCGCCAAGATTTCGGTAGCACCAACGGTGGGTTTCCTCGTGCAGTTGATCAAGGCAACTTCGCTCACCTCGATCATCGGCTTTGTGGAACTGACCCGCGCTGGGCAGATCATCAACAACGCGACCTTCCAGCCGCTTACAGTGTTTTCGCTTGTTGCGGCTGTCTACTTCATCCTGTGCTGGCCACTTTCTATGTGGGCCCGGCATCTGGAAGGCCGGTTTGCCGTGGCAACCACGCGCTGACCGTGAGAAATTTCAACCAGGGAGAGAGTTTAATGATGAAGCTGAACAAAAAACTGACGGCACTGGCCGGCGCGGCAGCGCTAGTGGCTGGGCTTGTGACCGGACCCGCCGTTGCACAGAGCATTGAAGAAATTCAGCAGCGCGGCACGGTGAACGTGGGCCTCCTTGTTGATTTCCCACCCTTCGGCATTCTGGACCAGAGCGGGAATCCCGATGGCTACGACGCCGACGTGGCACGGCTTCTGGCAGAGGATCTGGGCGTCGAGCTCAACCTCGTGCCGGTAACCGGCCCCAACCGTATTCCTTATTTGCTGTCTAACCAGGTTGATATTCTAGTCGCATCGCTAGGAATCACCCCCGAACGCGACGAGCAGGTGGATTTTTCCGAGCCCTATGCGGGTATTGAGATCTTTGTTTTCGGTGACGCTAATCTCGATGTGACCGGACCTGAGGGGCTGTCGGGGCAAAACATCGCAGTGGCCCGGGCTTCTACCCAGGACACGGCAATAACCGAGATTGCCCCATCAGACGCCAATATTCAGCGCTTTGACGACGACGCTTCGGCCGTGCAGGCGCTGCTTTCAGGCCAGACCCCGCTGATGGGTGCGTCCAACGTTGTGATCGCCCAGATCAACACCATGGCGCCAGATCGCTTCGATACCAAGTTCTCGCTGCGCCAGCAGAGCCAGGGTATCGCCGTGCGTCCAGGGAGCGATGAGCTGCTTGCCTATATCAACGACTTCCTCGGCCGAGTGAAAGAAGACGGCCGGCTCAATGGGCTGCATGAAGAATGGGTTGGCGGACCGCTGCCCGAATTCGTGGCGGCAGGCGAATAGTCTAAACAAACTGATCTGAGGGCCGGAACTGCTATGTCCAACGCTGTACCCGAAAACACCGATGCCGCGGTCATCATGCGCGATGTCGAAAAGTGGTATGACAGCTACCATGCCCTCATTTCTGTTAACCTTTCGGTAGCGCGCGGCGAGAAGATCGTCGTGTGCGGCCCCTCGGGGTCGGGAAAATCTACCCTTATCCGCTGCATCAATCAGCTGGAAACCATTCGCTCCGGAACCATTACTGTGGACGGCATCGAGCTGACAGCGGGTGGTGACAACGTGGACAAAATTCGCCGCGAGGTCGGCATGGTGTTCCAACAGTTCAACCTCTTTCCACACATGACGGTGCTGGAAAACTGCATGCTCGCTCCGATCAAGGTGCGCGGTGTCAGCAAGGCGGAGGCCGAACAAACGGCAAGGCGCTATCTTGAGCGCGTACGCATCCCGGAACAGGCCGACAAATATCCTGCCCAGCTTTCAGGCGGCCAGCAGCAGCGAGTGGCGATCGCCCGAGCGCTGTGCATGAATCCCAAGATCATGCTGTTCGATGAGCCGACATCAGCGCTCGATCCGGAGATGGTCAACGAGGTGCTCGACACCATGATCGACCTCGCCCGCGAAGGCATGACCATGCTTGTGGTCACCCATGAGATGGGCTTTGCCCGTAAGGTCGCTGATCGGGTGATCTTTATGGACAAGGGCGAGATCGTCGAGATCGGCGAGCCAGAGAGCTTCTTTTCCAATCCGCAGAACGAGCGAACCAAAACGTTCCTGGGTCAAATCGCCCATTGACGAGGGCAGCCAACAAGCACGCCTTGCCCGGGCACCTTTCTCAGGAACTAGGGTGCGCTGTTTGATTGCAATAGACGGTGACCCGGGGATGGCTCTGCACGGCAGAGGCTGAGTTCTCTATTGATTGGGCGTGTTCGAATGCTTCCAGCAAGGCTTGGGCCTTGTTGTGCCCGATGGCGACCAGAACAATGTCTCTCGCTTCGAGAATGGTACCGATGCCCATGGTAGTGGCCTTGTTCGGTGGCCGTTCGCCTCGGGGAAATCAGAGGTGTTTGCCGCGAAGTTGATGGCGCCAGTGTCACGAGCGGGGTCCGGCTGTCGGAGCGCGAGCCTGGCTCGTTGAACCATATATGGCCCTTCTGGCCGATGCCGAGCAATTGCAGGTCTATACCGCCCCCGGGCCGCTATGGCTCGTTCATAATCGGTGCAGGCTGATTGAAGATCGCCATGGATGTCGGGCAGGTGTGCCTCGGCCGGTGGCAGATCGACATGGCCGAAAAGGTGCTCCTGCATATGGGGCCGGAATTCGGCGAAGGACAAGGCCCTGGCGGTAGAGTTGCACAAGCTCGCGGTAGATGGGCACGAACGCCTTGCCCGTAGCCAGGGCCAAGGGTGGCATGCGGGTTGGCGTTGATGGCTTAGTTACGTGCTCGGCGACGGCCGCGGCGACCGCATCCGCCGTCTCGAAGATGAAAACTCAGGCTTGGTCATCGAACTCTCGTTTAGCTGGCGGCCGGGGTCATGGTCTAGACCTGGTCCAAAGTGCACAGGAACCCGATGGAGGAGAATACCACCAGAAAAACCATGGTCGGCTTCAGGATCAGGATGTTAACGCCAGCCCAGCGCCTACGGGGTTAGAAACAACCTGATCACCAGTCCAACGAGGATAACAGCGGATACGCCGCCCACCCACAATCCGATAAACCAGAGCAGGCGCTGAAGCGCGGGTTTCGGAATCAATGGTAGCCCTCTTCTGGGTCGATCTTGCCGCGGAACACCCAATAAGCGTAGCCCGTATAGGCAAGAATGATCGGCACAAGGATCACCGCCCCGACCAGCAGGAACATAAGCGACGAGTCGGGCGCTGCGGCTTCCTCGATGGTGAGGCTGCCGGGCACGATATAGGGATAGAAGCTGATCCCCAGCCCGACAAAGCTCAGGATAAAGAGCCCTAGTGCCGCAAGGAATGGCTGCAGATGCTTGTCGGTGGTGAGGCCATGCCAAAGGGCGAAGGCACATCCGCCGATCAGCAGCGGCATAAGCCCGGAGAACACCATGGTCGGCCAGCCGAACCATCGCTCGAAATATACCTGGTTGATGAACGGGCTCCATAGCGAGACCACGCCAATCAAGCAGAGCAGCAGCACGCCGGCGAGCATAGCCATCCGGCGGGCGCGCTGCTGGATATCGCCCAGTGTCTTGAGGTTGAGCCAGGTTGCGCCGAGCAGCGCATAGCCTACCACCACAGCAAAGCCGGTGAGGAGGGTAAAGGGCGTGAGCCAATCCCACCAGCCACCGACATAGCGGCGATCGGCAATATCGATGCCTTCGACCAACGCGCCCAGGGCTATGCCTTGCATGAACCCGGCAAGGGTCGAGCCGATCCAGAACCCGATGTCCCAATATCTCGAGCCGCGATGGGTGCGCCAGCGGAACTCAAATGCCACACCGCGAAAGATCAACCCCAGCAACATAACGATGATGGGCATGTAGAGAGCCGGCATCACCGTGGCATAAGCCACGGGAAAAACGGCCATTAGCCCGCCGCCGCCCAGCACCAGCCAGGTCTCGTTGCCGTCCCAGACAGGGGCGATGGAATTGGTCATCACATCACGGTCGTGCCGTTTGGGAAAAAACGGAAACAGGATACCCACGCCTAGATCAAAGCCATCCAGGACCACATAGGCAAGCACCGCAAAGGCGATGATCCCAGCCCAAATTGTTGGCAGGTCAATTGGCACTGGCGCCTCCCGAACGGATCGGCTCTTCCTGAGCGGGGCCCGGATTGATGCCCGTGGCGCGGTGCGGCCCTTTGTCGAGCTCATGATCCTCGTTGAAGATGGGCGGCCGCCGCATAAGCCGCAGCAGGTAGAAAACGCCCGCTCCGAACACGATGAAGTAGACAATTATGAACGCTAGGAGCGATGCCCCCACCGCTGGCGCATCCACCGGAGACAGGCTCTCGGACGTCCGCATCAATCCATACACCGTATAGGGCTGGCGACCCACTTCGGTCGTGTACCACCCTGCAAGCACTGCCACGAAGCCCGATGGCCCCATCGCCAGCGCTGCCCGATGCAACAAGGTGTTGGTGTAAAGCGTCCCGCGCCAGCGCGCCCAGAGCGACCACAAGCCCGTCGCCAGCATCAGCAAGCCCAGACCGACCATGATGCGGAAGGTGATAAACGGGATCAGTGCAGGCGGCCGGTCCTCCCGCGCCCATTCCTTGAGCCCCTTGATGGTGCCATCAAGTTCATGGGTCAGGATCAGCGAGCCGAGCTTGGGAATTTCAAGGGCAAAGTGGGTTTTTTCTGCCTCGTCATCGGGAATGCCGAATAGGATCAGCGGGGCGCCATCATTGTGCGTCTCGTAGTGTCCCTCCATGGCCGCAATCTTGGCGGGCTGATGTTCCAGCGTGTTGAGCCCATGCAAATCGCCCACGAAGATCTGCACTGGCGTCACAAGCGCGGCCATCCACATGGCCATGGAGAACATGATCCGCGCCTGCCGGTTCTCCCGGTCCTTGAGCAAGTGCCAGGCGCCCACAGCGCCAACGGCAAAAGCCGTTGTCAGAAACGCGGCCAGAACCGTATGCGTCAGCCGGTAAGGGAAGGATGGATTAAAGATGATCGCCCACCAATCCACCGGGACAAAGCTGCCATCGGCTGCAATGTCAAAGCCAGCGGGCGTATGCATCCAGCTATTGGCCGAGGTGATCCAGGTCGCCGAAATCAGTGTACCCACAGCCACCATGAGAACGGCGACCATATGGAGCGTGTCCCCTACCCGCTTGCGCCCGAACAGCGCTATGCCCAGGAAACCGGCTTCAAGGAAAAATGCGGTGAGCACTTCATAGCCCATGAGCGGCCCGATCACCGCGCCCGCCCTGTCGGAGAACACGGACCAGTTGGTGCCGAACTGGTAGCTCATGACGATGCCGGACACGACACCCATGCCGAAGGTCACGGCAAAGATCGTCTTCCAGTATTCAAAGAGCTTGAGATAAGCGTTGTCGCGTTTCCACAGCCAAAGCCCGTTGAGGACGGCCAGATAGCTCGCGGTCCCGATGGAAAAAGCAGGAAACAGAAAATGAAACGACACGGTGAAGGCGAACTGGATGCGCGCCAATATTTCCGCTTCTTGACCAAAGGTCATGCAACTACCCTTTGTAAGCCGGTCTGAGGGGCCGAGGGCTAGTTTTCAAGGGGGCAATAAGCCAGCCGAAGGCCCGGGCTCCGAACAACCATTTACTTAGCAATTGCCAATGCCGACCGCCATGAGGGTGAGGCAATATGCCCGTGGTCCAGCAAGAGGGAGCCGCAAGCCCTTGCGGTACCTGCCCGCCCCTATTTTCAGCTGCGTAAGCTCGTTTCCTGCGCCAGGAGCCAGCAATTGGCCCAAGCGGTGGATGCCAATGCCAGCTGGACAGAACGCACCTTGGCGCCACGGCGGCGTCGCGCGGCGCCTTTCCTCCACTCCCAGCGCAGTGCGCATCTGGTGCGCTTCGATGCGTTGTTCGAGCGGGATGCTGGGCGCTCAGACTTCTACACCGAGCGATTCGAGCAATATCCAGCATTGAGTAATGAGCTGCGGTTTGCCAGCTAAAACGGAACCGCGCGGCTCAGTTGCTTTCCTTAAGCGGCTCGCGCGCGCGTAGCCGGGCGATCAGCAGGATGATTGTGGGCAGGAACATGGTGACGATTGTGTCGCCAAGCGTGCCCCGGACGTCGATGTCGCCATAGCGGGACAAATCGCGAGCCATGTCCGCCGTCTCGTTGATAAGTTGAAGCCCCAGCGCCACGAACCAAGGGAAGAGGTTGCGGAAAGAACGGCGGAACAGGGCCACTGCAAGCAGATATGCCGCAAGGCCGATAAGGGCATGAAGGGCGGGGTCCGGCAGGCCGGTAGATTGCCGCGCCAGGTCTTTGATAGCTTCGATCACGTTGAACGAGTTACCGGTCGGCCGGCGAGGGCTGACCGAGTTCGATTTGCTCTTTCAGCCTTGCGATCTCGTCCTGCGCATCTTTGAGCTCGCGTTCGAGTTCCTTGATCCGAATATCGGCAAGTTGCAGCTCGCTCTGCTCGGGGACCAACTCGCCATTCGGTACGTCTTTGGCTTCGTTTTCCATGCTGGCATGTCCTTGAGCACAATGACGCCGGCCATTGATCCGGCGCGCAGGGATTGCGTTGATGTCGACGGAAAACCGTCGAGCGAACGAAACGGATAGTGCCTCGGCCGCACATCGTCCATCAGAAATCGAAAATCTGGCCCAGGAAGCTTTCCTTCTTTTTGGAGCGATATCCCCCCTCCCGATGTCCCTGTTCATCGAAGCCGCGCCCTGGCGCAGGTTGCGCTGCAACGGGGCCCGTCGCACGTTCGATGATCTTGTCCAGTTCACCGCGATCCAGCCAGACACCGCGACATGTGGGACAATAATCGATCTCGATTCCCTGACGTTCGCTCATGACGAGTTCAGCGTTGTCGATCGGGCACTTCATTGGGCACTCCTCCTTAGTTATCTCAAACACATGGGCACGACGCGGGCTAGTTTCCAGTGCGGAGCGTTTCCGAAGGGTCCTCAGCGGCCGCAACTCCCGCCCTGCCGGGGCGTTGTTTACATAAGAAAATCGAGGAGACAGCTTATGGGCCGACTTATCAAAACATTGCTGCTGGGATGGATCATGAAACGGGTGTTCGGACGCCGGCGCTGATCGCCACAGCCTAGCCTTAGTTCATGGACGCAACAGGGTGCGCCCGGACCGCAATCGGCGCATGTTGGCGGCCGCGTACATCGCGCCGGAAGTCGCTTGGGGACATCCCTGAGATCTTGCGGAAGGATTTGTTGAAGGCGCTGAGCGAACCGAAGCCACTATCCATCGCTACCTGCAGCACATTTACCCCATCCGACATGAGCATGGCCTGGGCATAGGATAGCCGCATCAGGTTCACATAGTCGTTGAGCGTCATGCCTGTGGATTTTTTGAAGACGTTCATCGCGTATTTTGGATGCACCGAGGCGGCGGCGGCGATATCGGAGCAATCGATATCCTCGCGGAAGTTCTCGGCGATGAAGTCGCAGATGCGCACGACGATGGGCGAGGAGTGATGATCAAGGCCATCCACGGCGTTGGCGACGCTCGCCGGGCCCAGCAGGAGTTCGTATGGGTCGAACCGGACCCGTTCGATCCGCAGCAGCAGTTCGTCGACGGCAAGGCCGGCCTTCATCGGGTCGCCCGAGCGGGCATAATTGTTCCAGCGCGCGAAATTTATGGCGTCGGACGCGTCGGTTGCGCGGGTCACCAGGACAGCACCCTGCATCAGTTTGCTCTGCACATCCTGCGGCAGCCGCAGGCGGAAGAAGTGCACCAGCGGCAGGTGCCCGCCGGCATAAACCAGATCGTCTGAACGATCGTCCAGGAAGTGTGGCAGGCCGCCCCAGAACAGCGCCAGGTCCCCTGCCCTGAACCGCACCGACTGCCCGCTCATGCGGTAGTTCGCCCAGCCCTGCACAATGAAGTTGACCTCCACCTGCGCGTGCCAATGGGGCGCGCGCATCACCAGCGGCGAGGCATGGAACATGTGCAGTTCCGTTGGTAGCCGCTCTACCCCATTGCTTGCTGGTTCGTAATAGACCCGGTCTGCCATCTTACTTTCCGCCAACTCGGCATGCTCCTTTAGGTGGGCAGCCATGCAACATTGAGCTAGCTTATGAACGGCTCAACGTAAGAGCAAATGAAAAGGGAGGACTACAATGAACCGCATTGCTTCGCGGCGAGGTCTTATGCTTGGCGCTGTTTTGGCCGGCGTCAGCTTTCTGAGTGTGACGGCCGCTTCGGCCGGCGACGTGACCGTTTGGGCCTGGGACACGAATTTCAACGGCGCTGCCATGCGCGAAGCCGCGAGCCGCTACACCGCCATCAATCCCGAAGCCAACATCATCGTGGATGACACAGCGACCCAAGACGATATTCGCGCCAAGCTGCAGACGCAGTTGCTCGCGGGCAGCACCGACGGCCTGCCCGACATCGTTTTGATCCAGGACGACGTGGCGCAGAAATATCTGCAGTCCTTCCCTGGCGCCTTTGAGCCGCTTTCGGACACCATCGATATGTCGGCTTTTGCCGACTACAAGGTCGCCGCCGCAACCCTTGACGGGAAATCCTATTCCCTGCCCTTTGACTCCGGCGTGACGGGCTTGTTCTATCGCTCGGACTATTTCGAGGAAGCCGGATTCACCGCGGAAGACCTCAACAACATCACTTGGGACCGCCTGATCGAGATCGGCACCGAAGTGAAGGAAAAGACGGGTCATTTGCTGCTCGACCTCGACTTGGCTGACTCCGGATTGATCCGCATGATGATGCAGCAGTCCGGCACTTGGTATTTCAACGAGGATGGCAGCCTTAACATCGTCGACAATGCGCCGCTCAAGAAGGCGCTCGAAACCTATGCCAAGTTCTACCAGGCTGATCTTGTAAAACCCGTTTCCGGCTGGGCCGAATACACGGGCGCGTTCACCTCTGGCGAAGTTGCCTCCGTGCCAGTCGGGGTCTGGATCACCGGCACCATCAAGGCCAACGTCGATCAGTCCGGCCTTTGGGGCGTCGCGCCCATTCCGCGCCTCGACATCGAAGGCTCGGTCAATGCCTCCAACCAGGGCGGCTCGAGCTGGTACGTTCTGGCCTCCTCCGACAACAAGGAAGAAGCCATCGACTTCCTCAAGACCGTCTGGGGGAGCGACGTCGATTTCTACCAGAAGATCCTGATCGACCAGGGTGCCGTGGGCTCCCTGCTGGCTGCCCGTGAAGGCGAAGCCTACAAAGCAACCGACGAGTTCTTTGGCGGCGCTCCCGTGTGGCAGAACTTTTCCACCTGGCTGAGCCAGATCCCAAGCGTGGACTACGGCATCTTCACCGCGGAAGTGGATGCGGCCGTGCAGGCGCAGCTGCCCACCATCATTCAGGGCGGTGACCTCGACCAAGCGCTCCAGGCCATCCACGACCAGGCCCAGCAGCAGATGCAGTAAACTGCACAAACGAAGCGGGTTCAGGCCCGCTTCGTTTCGCCGGTGCCGTGGAGGCGGTACCGCGCTTAATCAGCGATGCTGCACCGGGAGGGTGAAGATTGGCGTATGCGCGGCTTGATAGGAGAGAACAGCTGGCAGGGTGGGCGTTTATTGCCCCTGCCCTGATTTTGCTTGGCCTTTTCATGATCTATCCAATCATCTGGTCGCTCTGGATGAGCTTCCAAGTCGGCAAGGGGATGAACCTCAACTTTGGCGGCTTTGCCAATATCGTCCGTCTCACAAAGGATCCGGTGTTCCTTCGCGCACTGGGCAACACCTTCACCTTCTTCATCATCCAGGTCCCGATCATGATCACGCTGGCGCTGCTGTTCGCAGTGGCGCTCAATGATTCGACCCTGCGCTTCCGTGGCCTGTTCCGCACGGCGATCTTTCTGCCCTGCGTCACTTCGCTGATCGCCTATTCCACCATTTTCAAGTCGATGTTCGCTACCGATGGGGTCGTGAACCAAGCCTTGATGGCGCTCCACATCATCGGCTCGCCGATCGGCTGGTTCACCGACCCGTTCTGGGCCAAAGTAATCGTCATCATCGCCATTACCTGGCGCTGGACCGGCTACAACATGATCTTCTATCTGGCGGCTCTGCAGAACGTCGACCGCTCGATCTATGAGGCCGCCCGCATCGATGGCGTGCCGGCCTGGGCGCGGTTCACGCACATCACCATTCCCATGCTCAAGCCCGTGATCCTGTTCACCACGGTGATCTCCACCATTGGAACGCTGCAGTTGTTCGACGAAGTCTACAACTTCACCGCCGGCACGGGTGGACCCTCGGATTCGACGCTGACTCTCTCGCTCTATATCTACAATCTCACCTTCAAGTTCATGCCCAGCTTCGGCTATTCCGCGACCGTGTCCTGGGTCATCGTGGTGCTGGTCGGCATCCTCAGCTTCCTCCAATTCCTCGTCGCGCGTGACCGGAGGCGGACATGACCGACACTTCCCTGCCCGCGGTCGGTGCACATTCCGCCGCCAACGCCCGCTCGCGCGTTCCGGCCAATCCCTTTGGGATCCTGCGCCGCGCCCTTGTTTATGTGCTGCTGTCCATTGCCGCCTTCGTTTCGGTGTTTCCGTTCTTCTGGATGATCGTTGGCGCGACCAACAAGTCGGCCGACATTATTCGCGGCAAGAACAGCTTCGGCACCGAGCTCTTCAACAATGCGGCGACTTTCTTTACCCAGGTCGATGCGCTGCGCGTGTTCTGGAACTCGGCCTTTATCGCCGTTGTGGGCACGGCACTGACGCTGCTGATCTCGTCACTCGCCGGTTACGGGTTCGAAATGTTCCGCTCCCGCGTCCGCGAGCGCATCTTTGCCTTGCTGCTCCTGCTGCTTTCGATCCCGTTCGCCGCGATGATGGTGCCCCTGTTCGTGATGTTTTCGCAAGCCAAGCTGGTCAACACCTATACGGCGGTGATCCTGCCGACGGTCGCGTCCATCTTCATCATCTTCTACTTCCGCCAGGCGACCAAGGCCTTCCCGAGCGAGTTGCGCGATGCAGCCAAGATCGACGGGTTAAAGGAGTGGCAGATTTTTCTCTTCGTCTACATGCCGGTGATGCGCTCCACCTATGCGGCCGCGACCATCATCATCTTCATGTCGAACTGGAACAATTACCTCTGGCCCCTGATTGTGCTGCAGACCGCCGAGAACAAGACCATCACACTGATCGTTTCGGCGCTGACATCGGCCTATACGCCGGACTACGGCATGATCCTGTTCGGCACGGTCCTCGCCACACTCCCCACCCTCGTCATTTTCTTCCTGCTCCAGCGTCGCTTCGTTGAAGGCATGCTGGGCGCGGTCAAATAAGGTGCAACCACTATGAGCAGCCTCAAACTGTCGGGCGTGCGCAAATCCTATGGCCGCGTCGAGGTTATCAAGGGCGTGGATCTTGAGATCAAGTCCAAGGAATTCGTGGTCTTCGTGGGCCCGTCCGGCTGCGGGAAGTCGACCTTGTTGCGGATGATTGCAGGACTGGAACACATCACCGCCGGCGACCTCGAAATCGGCGGCACACGGATGAACGATGTCGATCCATCCAAGCGCGGCATCGCCATGGTGTTCCAGTCCTATGCGCTTTACCCGCATATGACAGTGCGCGACAACATGGGTTTTGCCCTGCGTTTTGCTGGGGTCGCAAAGGACCAGATCGCCCGCCAGGTTGGTGAGGCTGCCCGCATTCTGGCGCTTGAGCCGCTGCTCGATCGCCTGCCCAAGGAACTTTCGGGTGGTCAGCGCCAGCGCGTTGCTATCGGACGCGCCATTGTACGCAACCCGGAAGTTTTCCTCTTCGACGAGCCGCTATCCAACCTCGATGCGGAACTACGCGTCCACATGCGCATCGAGATCGCGCGGCTCCACAAGGAGTTGCAAACGACTGTCATCTACGTGACGCACGACCAGGTCGAGGCCATGACGCTGGCCGACACCATTGTTGTCTTGCGCGATGGCGTGATCGAACAGGTCGGCCGCCCGCTCGATCTCTATGATGATCCGGCTAACCAATTCGTGGCTGGTTTCATCGGTTCGCCCAAGATGAACTTTTTGGCTGCGAGCGTCGTCGAGAAGGCCGCTGGATCGGTAACTGTGGCGTTGCGCAACCACTCCGGCGTCCGGCTCACCCTTCCCGCTTCTGACGGATCGGTCGGTGAAGAGGTCACTCTTGGGGTGCGGGCCGAACATTTCGGCGCACCGGGCGTGGGCGCCGCCGATATTCGCCTCAACGTTGACGTGGCCGAACATCTGGGCTCCACCAGCTATGTCTATGCCAATGCCGGTGGCGAATCCCTCATCATCGAGCGCGAGGAATCGCGCCACGAAATAGGCCAGGAGCACATCACCGTCTCAATCTCTCCCGATCGCGCCTTTCTTTTTGACAGCAAGGGCCAACGCATCCGCTGACCTTCGCTGAAGCCCATCAGTAAACCTCGTGGTGAGCTCGTCGAACCATGGGGTTGAGCCACGGCATTCTGCCACGACCTCCTCCTTCGACAAGCTCAGGATGAGGTCTACTCAAGGACCAAACTATGACTGACCAAAAAATCCGCTGGGGCATTATCGGACCGGGCAGCATCGCCAAGGCGTTCCAGGGCGGCGTCGCCGGCTCGCAGCATGGCGTTCTGGCCGCCATCGCGACGCGCGACCCAAACAAGCCGAACCTTGCAACCGACTTCCCCGGCGCCCGCATCGTTCATGGCTATGATGCCCTGCTCGCAGATCCCGAGATCGATGCCGTTTATATCGCCGTGCCGCACACCGGCCACGCCGAATGGGCCATCAAGGCGGCCGAAGCGGGCAAGCACGTCTTGGTGGAAAAGCCGCTCGCGCTGTCGTCCTATGAAATGGACGCCGTTTTCCATGCTCATCGCAAGGCCGGAACCTTTGCTGGCGAAGCCTTCATGTATCGCCTTCACCCGCAGACCGCCAAGCTTGGCGAGTTGATCCGCTCGGGCGCCATTGGCGAAGTTCGCATGATCCAGTCGAGCTTCGGCTTCTCCATGGGCACTTTCCAGCCGCAGCATCGCCTGTTCGCCTCCAGCCTTGCCGGCGGCGGCATTCTCGACGTTGGCGGCTATCCGGTTTCCATGGCCCGCTTCATTGTCGGCCGGGTCATGGGCAAGCCTTTTGCCGACCCGGTCAAAGTCGCTGGCACAGCCAAGCTCAATGCCGAAGGCACCGACGATTGGGCAGCAGCCGTCCTCACCTTCGAGAACGGCATCGTGGCCCAAGTCTCCTGCGCCGTCATGGCAAACCTCGACAATGTCCTGCGCATCCATGGCTCGGAAGGGCGCATCGAAGTGCCTGATTTTTGGTTTGCCGGCGGCGACCGCACCAAGGGCCTTGGCCGCATCGACATCATCAAGAAAGGCCAGACAGAAACCATAAGTGTGGGCGAGGAGCGCCACGTTTATTCTTTCGAAGCCGACGCTGCCGCACAGGCGATCTTTGCGGGTAAGCAGGAGCTGGATGCTCCAGGCATGAGCTGGGCGGATTCGCTGGGCAATGCCCGCGTGCTCGACGCTTGGCGCAAGGATGCCGGCATCGAATATTCGGTCGAAAAGTCCTCCGTCCGCGTCAACACGCTCGACAACCGCAAGCTCGGCCCCAACCAGGGCGTGATCCCCAAGCGCTCCATTCCCGGCCTTGAGAAGCAGGCGTCGGCGGTGGCCCTCGGATTTGAAGATTTCCGCAGCTTTGCTTCGGGCGCCATCATGCTTGATGGCTTCTGGGAGCGCGGCGGCAACATCTTCGACACGGCCTTTGTTTACGGCGCCGGCTACACAGAAAAGCTGTTTGGAGAATGGCACACCAATCGCGGCACCCGCGAAGGCGCCGTGGTGATCGGCAAGGGTGCGCATAGCCCGCTTTGCTACCCCGATGTCATCGCCAAGCAGCTGACCCAGTCGCTGGATCGCCTTCAGACCGACTATGTCGACGTCTACTTCATGCACCGCGACAATCTCGAAGTTCCGGTCGGCGAGTTTGTCGATGCCATGGACGCCGAAGTGCAGAAGGGCCGTATCCGGGGACCGTTCGGGGGCTCGAATTGGACCAAGGAGCGCTTTGACGAAGCTGTCGCCTATGCCGAACGCACGGGCAAGACCAAGCCGATGGCGCTTTCCAACAATTTCGCGCTCAGCGAAATGCTGGAACCGATCTGGCCGGGTTGCGTCACGGCATCGACGGACGATTGGAAACAGTGGCTCAACGACCGTCAGGTCACCAATTTCTCATGGTCCAGCCAGGGCCGCGGCTTCTTCACCGACCGTGCCGGTCGCGACAAGACCGACAACGAGGAACTGGTGCGCTGCTGGTACAACGACAAGAACTTCGCCCGCCGCGATCGCGCGATCGAGCTGGCAAACCAGCTCGACTGCAGCCCCATCCATGTCGCCCTCGCCTTCGTGCTGGCCCAGCCGTTCCCGTCCATTCCGCTGATCGGCCCACGGACGCTGGGTGAACTCGACGACAGCCTCAAGGCGTTCGATATCAAGCTGACGCCTGAGCAGGTGAAGTGGCTGGACAACGGCTAAGGGCTGATCCGTTCCAGGCGAGAGGGCGAGCTTTCACCCTCTCGCCAACTCGCGTGGCACTTCCCCGCACCTCACCCTCGCCCAGCCCTCCGTTTTCTGCAGCGCAGGCACACAGCTGTCCCTGCTTGCACCATCTCCATCCCTCCCCTATCTTCATCGGCGTGGAACGATCAATTCCACATTGTTCTCAGGGCGGGGTGCAATTCCCCACCGGCGGTAAGGCGGCAACGCCAAGCCCGCGAGCGCTTCGCGCAAGCGAAGGTCAGCAGATCCGGTGTGAATCCGGGGCCGACGGTATAGTCCGGATGAAAGAGAACGGGATCAGCGCTGGCGTGCCGGCGTCCGCATCTATGGGCGGGCGTTTGCCCCAATGACTTCCCGTAACCCTGGGGAAACTGGTTACGGAAAGGATTTTTGGATGAACCACGTTTCCTCTGCTCCCAATGCGCCGGTGCTTGGCGCCGCCTTCATGCTCGGCGCGGGCATTACCTTCGCCATCACCAACATATTGACCCCCATCATCACCTGGCGGATGGGCGTGCCGTCGACAGCGGTCGTGTTCTGGCAATATGTGATCGCGACCGTCATAGCCCTGCCCCTGATCTTTCGCATCGGGCTGGGTGCGCTCAAGACGCGCCATGCCGGCTGGCACGAGGCGCGTGCGTTCCTCTCCGCGCTTGGCGTTCAGTTCTTCGCCTTCGGCTTTGCGAGCGGCGTTCCCGTCTGGCAGATGGTGGCGCTCTCCATGACCGGGCCGTTCTTTATCATCGCAGGCGCGACGCTGTTCTTGGGTGAAAAGCTAACCGTGCAGCGGCTGGGTGCAACCATCGTGGGCTTTGTCGGCGCACTCATGGTCACCCAATTGGGCACCGAGCAGTTCACCCTGGCCTCGCTCCTGCCGATCCTTGCCGCGGCATGCTGGGGCACAGTGTCGGTTATCACCAAATATCTTGCGCGTGACGAGGCCCCGGAATCCCTCACGCTTTATATGCTGGTGCTGATCACTCCCAACCACTTCCTGATCGGGCTGATTCTGGGCATTGCCGTGGCTGTCCTGCCTCAAGGCGTGCTGCCGGCGAGCCTTGCCACCGGCTTCGACTTCATGTTGCCGGGCGGGGATGCGCTCTGGCTGATCCTGCTGCTCGGCGCGGTCACCGCCGGCGCGCAATATTTCCTCAGCCTTGCCTACAAGGTTGCCGACGCCACCTATCTACAGCCCTTCGATGACCTAAGGCTTCCGCTCAACACACTCCTTGGCTGGATCGTGCTGTCGCAGGTTCCGGCCATTTGGTTCTGGCCGGGCGCCTTGCTTATCCTTGCTGCATCGAGCTTCATCCTCTGGACAGAGTCGCAGCAGCGCCAGACTCTGACCTATGCCTAAAGACTGATCCAGCGTTGCTCGCGGTGGCTTTGCGCCATCGCGTGCACCGCCCTCTCGATAGCGAGACCTGTCTCGAAATCAATAACCCGTCCATCCTCGCCGCCGATGCGGCGCAGTAATTCGTGGCATTCGATGATCTTGAGATCGTTGAACCCCAGGCCGTGGCCAGGCGCCGGGACGAACCGGTCATAGGGCGGATGCTGCGGCCCCGCCAGGATCGTCCGAAAGCCCTGAAGGCCAGGCCTGTCGCCGGCGAAATAGACTTGGAGCTCATTGAACCGCTCTTGGTCGAACACTATCGAGCCGCCGCTGCCAAAGATCTGCAGCCCGATGCGCCCCTTGCGCCCCCAGGCAGATCGGTTGAGCGCCATGACCCCACTTATTCCCCCGCCGATTTCAAACAGCACACTGGCGATATCGAAGGTTTCTACCGCTTGGCGTGTCCCTTCCATTGTCGGGCGATCCGCATAGGGCTTGGAGAGGTTGGCGAAGACTTTGCTGACGGGTCCGAACAGCGTATGCAGAAGGCTCAGCGGGTGAACGCCGAAATCATCCAGCGCGCCATAGCCGGAGCTGGCCTCGCTCTTCCAGTAGAACAGCGCTTCGGGATCGGCCATGAAGTCTTCGTCCATCTCAAGGCGAACGTGGTTGACCGTGCCGATGCTCCCCTCGCGCAAGATGACCTCAATCTGGCGCATCAGGGGGCTTTGAATGTAGTTGTAGCCAAGCACGGCCACCCTGCCCGAGGATTTTGCGGCTGCCGCCATGCGCTCGGCATCGGTCAGCGCCACCGCCATCGGCTTTTCGCACCAGACGTGCTTACCCGCCTCCAACGCCGCGATGGCCATATCGGCATGGAAGGCATTCGGCGTGGTGACGGAAACGACCTCAACCTCGGGATCGGTGACCAGTTCGCGCCAGTCACCCGTCGCCTTCTCGAAGCCCAACTCCCCGGCTCTGCGCTCCGCCAGATCCTGCGTCATCTCGGCCAGATGCACGAGCCTGGGCCGCAAACCTTCGCTAAACACCGCCTTGACGCCGTTCCAGGCCAGGGCGTGGCACTTGCCCATATAGCCAGTGCCGATCAGGCCGACGCCGATTGTTCCTGTCATCCGATCCTCCTGTTTGCCTCCACCACTAAGCTATTCGCCGGGGCTGCGGAACAGCGTTGCGCCTCTTGATTGCGACACTGGATTGGGGATTATGGCGGTCCAATGCGAGAGCACGCCATGTCAGACGCCGACGCCAAAGAGCAGCCCCCGCAGCACTTCGATGCGTTGCGCACGGCGATCCTCAGCCGCAAGCACGAATTGCCCAAGCGGCTCACGCAGGTGGCCGCCTATGCTCTGGACCATCCCGACGAGATCGCATTCGGGACTGCCGCCAGCATTGCTCTATCCGCCAATGTGCAGCCCTCGACCCTGGTGCGCTTTGCCCAGTTCTTCGGCTTCGATGGGTTTTCGGGCTTGCAGATGCTGTTCCGCGCTCGCCTGCGCGAACGCAATTCCTCCTATGAGGATCGTCTGCGGCAGCTTGAGCAGAACGGTCCTGAGCTCGCTGAGAGCTCCAGCATTTTCAATGGCTTCATCTCGGCGGCGCATCGCTCGCTTGATGCCGTCGCCGCCGCTGTCGAGCCCGAGAAGTTCGAGCGCGCCGTGTCACTCCTGGCCGAAGCCGACACGATCTACCTCATAGCCAAGCGGCGCTCCTACCCCATCAGCAGCTACATGGCCTATGCCTTTGGCAAGCTCAAGGTCCGCTTCCAGTTGGTGGGCACGGCCGCCGGCATCGACGATGACATGCTGGCGATGGCGACACCGAAAGACGCAGCCTTCGCCATCAGCTTTTCGCCCTATGCCTCCGAAAGCACGGCGCAGGCTCGCGTCATGGCAGCGCGCGGCGTTCCTGTGATTTCCCTGACCGATTCGGCTTTCTCGCCACTGGCGGAGTGTTCACAGGAATGGTTTGAAGTGGTCGAGGCAGACCATGCGGGCTTCCGATCCCTTTCGGCCAGCATGGCCTTTGCCATGGCGCTGACGGTTGGAATAGCGGAAGCGCGACGTCGGCGCTGATCGGCAGCTCCGGAATACGTATTCCACGTTGACGGCATTACGGAACCCATGTTTCATGCACCGGCTCAGCGCCGCATGGGAGGACCACAGTGACGATTGCGCATCCTGATAGCGGAACCAAGCCGCTCGACGTGATCACCATCGGCCGCGCCTCGGTCGACCTCTATGGCCAACAGATCGGCACGCGGCTGGAGGACATCGGCAGCTTTGCGAAGTCCGTCGGCGGGTGCCCGACCAATATCGCCGTGGGCACTGCGCGCCTGGGGCTCAAGTCCGCACTCATCACACGCGTTGGCAACGAGCAGATGGGCCGCTTCATCCGCGAGCAGCTTGAGCGCGAAGGCGTCGAAACACGCGGAATAGCAACAGACCCGAACCGGCTGACAGCGCTGGTTCTGCTTTCTGTGGAAGCCGAAGGGGTGTCGCCCATGATCTTCTATCGCACCGATTGCGCTGACATGGCGCTTGGCGAAGAAGACATCCACGAAAACCTGATCGCCTCCGCCCGCTCCGTTGTCGTCACTGGAACTCACTTCTCGCGGCCGAACAGCGAGGCCGCGCAGAAAAAGGCTATTCGCCTCGCGAAAGCTTCTGGCGCACGCGTGGCCTTTGATATCGATTATCGCCCTAATCTTTGGGGACTCGCCGGACACGACGCTGGGTTCGAGCGCTATGTTGCGTCCGATATTGTTTCGCAGAAATACAAATCCGTCCTGCCGGATTGTGACTTGATCGTGGGCACGGAAGAAGAGGTTCTGATCGCATCGGGCGAAATGGATTTGCTGTCAGCTCTCCGCACGATCCGCTCCGTTTCTTCGGCAACCATCGTGCTCAAGCGCGGCCCCATGGGCTGCATTGTTTATGATGGCCCTATTCCCGACAATCTGGAAGACGGGATCGTAGGCAAGGGGTTCCCGATCGAGGTCTACAATGTGCTGGGCGCGGGCGACGCCTTCATGAGCGGCTGGCTGCGCGGCTGGCTCAAGGGTGAGCCACACGCCACAAGCGCCACCTGGGCTAATGCCTGCGGCGCCTTCGCCGTCTCGCGCCTCCTGTGCGCGCCGGAATATCCGAGCTGGACCGAGCTCAACTATTTCCTTGATAACGGCAGCCCGGAGCGCGCCCTGCGCAAGGATGCCGAACTAAACCACGTCCATTGGGCAACCAATCGGCGGCAGCAGATCCCGAGCCTCATGGCCCTGGCGATCGACCACCGCAGCCAGTTGGAAGAACTAGCCAAGGGCGATGCACAGGTGCTTGCGCGCATTCCCGCATTCAAGGCGCTGGCGGTGAAGGCAGCCACACAAGTGGCTGGTGGCCGGCCGGGCTTCGGAATGTTGCTCGACGACAAATATGGGCGGGACGCCTTGTTTGCGGCCGGCGCAGAAAAGGACTTCTGGATCGCGCGCCCGGTAGAACTGCCCGGGTCACGGCCGCTGCAGTTTGAATTCTCCCAGGATCTGGGATCGCGCATCATCGAGTGGCCCGTTGACCATTGCATCAAGGTGCTGTGCTTTTACCATCCCGATGACGATGCGGACCTCAAGCGCGTGCAGACCGAGAAACTGCGCGGGGCCTATGACGCGGCGCGAAAGATCGGCCGAGACATTCTGATCGAGATCATTGCCGGGAAGCACGGCAGTCTTGGCGATGACACCGTCAGCCGCGCGCTTGGCGAGATCTATGACGCCGGAATCAAGCCGGACTGGTGGAAGTTGGAGTCCCAGCCCAGCGAGCGGGCGTGGGAGGAGATCGACCGCGTCATTGAAATGCGCGATCCATTCTGCCGGGGCGTGGTATTGCTGGGGCTCGATGCCCCGCATGAAGTGCTGGAGGCGGGCTTTGCCAGAGCCCGCAACGCGCGCACCGTGCGAGGTTTCGCCGTAGGGCGGACGATTTTTGCCGACGCAGCTCGGAAGTGGCTGGCGGGTGAAATGAGCGATGAAGATGCCACAGCTGACATGGCGCGCCGGTTCGGCGCCCTGGTCGAGGTTTGGGAAACTTTGGGCAAGACCGCGGCTGCCTGAGAGTAGCCGACTTGCCCGGGAGGAGGATGCGGCGATGAGCCAGAAAACTGTTCGATTGACTATGGCGCAGGCCGTGGCACGGTTCCTGACCATGCAGAAGACGGTCATCGACGAGCAGACCGTGCCGATCTTTGGCGGTGTGTTCGCAATTTTTGGCCATGGCAATGTGGCCGGTGTCGGTGAGGCGCTGCATGGCGTCAAGGACACCCTGCCCACGTATCGCGGGCAGAACGAGCAAGGCATGGCGCACGCCGCTATTGCGTTTGCCAAAGCGAGCTTTCGCCGCCGCTTTATGGCCTGCACCAGCTCCATCGGCCCCGGCGCGCTCAACATGGTCACCGCCGCCGCCCTCGCTCATGTGAACCGCATTCCCGTGCTGCTCCTGCCCGGCGACGTCTTTGCCAATCGTCTGCCTGACCCGGTTCTCCAGCAGGTGGAAGATTTTGGGGACGGTACAGTTTCAGCCAATGATTGTTTCCGCCCGGTCAGTCGCTATTTCGATCGCATCACCCGCCCCGAGCAGATCATCCCCGCCCTGCGCCGCGCCATGCAGGTTTTGACCGATCCGGCAGAGTGCGGCCCGGTGACCCTCAGCCTCTGCCAGGACGTGCAGGCCGAGGCCTATGACTATCCCGAGAGCTTCTTTGAGGAAAAGATCTGGCATATCCGCCGCATCATGCCCGATGCCGACGAATTTGCCGCCGCGGCAACGGCGCTGCTTCACGCCAAGAAGCCGGTGATCATCGCTGGCGGTGGCGTGCTTTATTCCGAGGCGAGCCCTGCCCTTGTGCGGTTTGCCGAGCGCTATAGCGTGCCGGTGATGGAAACCCAAGCGGGCAAATCCAGCCTGCCGCATGACCATCCACTGAACATGGGTTCGGTTGGCGTTACGGGTTCGTCCGCGTCCAACCAATTAGCAGAGGAAGCAGACGTTGTGCTGGCTGTCGGCACGCGCCTGCAAGATTTTACCACTGGCTCCTGGGCGCTGTTCAAGAACGACGACTTGAAGATCATCGGGCTCAACGTGCAGCCGTTTGATGCGCACAAGCATCGGGCATTGCCGCTGGTTGCCGATGCGCGCGCTGGGCTCGATGCGCTGAACACGGCGCTCACCGGCTGGCAGACCGATACGGAATGGACGCAGCGCGCCAAGGACGGCAAGCAAGAATGGCTGGTCGCTGCCGATCTCGCCACCGCCTCCACCAATGCGGAGCTTCCCTCCGACGCGCAGGTGATTGGCGCGGTGCAGCGCGCGCGGGAAAACGCCGTGTTGGTGTGCGCCTCGGGTGGCCTGCCGGGTGAATTGCACAAACTATGGAAAGCTGGCGGGCCCGGCAGCTACCACATGGAATATGGCTTCTCGACCATGGGCTACGAGATTGCTGGCGGGCTCGGCGTCAAGCTGGCGCGGCCTGATGCCGATGTTGTCGTGATGGTCGGAGACGGCAGCTATCTGATGATGAACTCGGAAATCGTGAGTTCCGTCATGCTGGGCGCCAAGCTCACTATCGTGTTGCTCGACAATGCCGGCTTTGGCTGCATCAACCGCCTGCAGATGGCGACAGGCGGCGCTAACTTCAACAATCTGTTGAAGGACACCAACCATGTCACTTTGCCAGGAATCGATTTTGCCGCTCACGCCGCCTCAATGGGCGCGATTGCCCGCAAGGTTGGGTCTGTCGGAGAGCTGGAAACAGCTTTGCAGGAAAGCGAAGCGAGTGACCGCACGACGGTCATCGTGATTGATACGGACCCGTTGATCACCACCGAAGCCGGTGGCCATTGGTGGGACGTTGCCGTCCCCGAGGTCAGTGATCGACCGCAGGTGAATGCGGCACGCGAGGCTTATGTGCAGGCACTCAGGGCACAGCGGGCGGGATAGTTTGCATCCACCTAGCCTCTCCCTAGGAAGGCGGAGGAACTCTGCGGTGGGTGGGACAAAATCTATGAAAAGGCCACGCGCGTCCCTCCCCGGGGAGGGGCGCCAAGTAGGTATCTAGTGCCAAGGCGCAGGAGAAAACATGAAAGCCAAACTCGGCATGTCGCCCATCGCTTGGTGGAACGATGACCTGGCGGAACTGAGCGACGACGTGTCCCTCGAAGAATGCTTGCGCCAGTCGCGCTCGGCTGGCTTCACCGGCATGGAGAAGGGCCGCCGCTTCCCTGACGATCCCGATGTCATGCTCCCCATCCTGCGGGCAGCCGATGTGACGCTTTGCGGCGGCTGGTTCTCGGGCACGCTGGTAGACGAGGAACTCGCCCTCAACAAGGACCGCATCGCGCCCATGATCGAGCTCTTCAAGGCCGTCAATGCGCCCTGCATTGTTTATGGCGAAATTGGCCGCTCCATCCAGGGCAAACGCGAGATCTCTCTGGCGCAAAAGCCGAGACTTTCGGACGACGAGATGCAGGCCTATGCCCGCAAGGTTACCGCATTTGGCGAATGGTGCGCCGAGCAGGGCATGCCCCTCTCCTACCACCACCACATGGCCGCCGTCGTGGAGACCGAACCCGAACTCGACGCCTTCATGCGAAATTCCGGCGAAGGCATCCCCCTCCTGCTCGACGCCGGCCACCTGGCCTTTGCCGGTGGGGACGTTTTGCGGGCTATCGACAATCACCACGCGCGGATCAACCATGTCCACGTCAAGGATATCCGCCGCTCCGTGGTCGATGGGCTCGACCGCACCCGGCAATCCTTCCTTGATGCAGTGGCGCTAGGCGCCTTCACCGTTCCCGGTGATGGATCGCTCGATTTCGGCGCCATCGTTCAGCGCCTCGCCGATCACGGTTATGAGGGCTGGTTCGTGGTGGAAGCCGAACAGGATCCCAAAGCGAACCCGCCGCTGCGCATGGCGCAGGTGGGTCATGCCGAGCTCATGCGCGTGATGACAGCGGCCGGCTACACTGTGGAAACGGAAGGCTTCCCCAAGGGGTGAGCTTTCCCGTACAAGGCCGATCTGCACCGTGGAGGACAGTTGAGTGGCTTTGAATGCTAATGACGCGAAGTGGTTTCAGTCGAAGCGCCTGCGCGTGTTGATCACCGCCGGGCTTGCCGTGTGGCTTGCAGTAGAAATCTACTGGGGGGACCAGTTTTGGGCCTTCCTGGTGGGATTTGCCCTGCTCTACTCGCTTTATAACTTCTTCTACGCCTTTCCCAAGGAGGAGCTCAAGAATGGCGACACAATCGAATCTGCGCCTCCGCCCTCAGGCGAAGACGGGCCTCGTTCATAACGTCACGCCACACTCCGCGGGCTGGAGCCATGTTGGCTTTGCCCTCCACAAGCTCGCCCAGGGAGAAGTGACCGGCGGCGAGGCTGGGGGCAACGAGCTCTGCCTTGTGCTGGTCAGCGGCAGAGCCCGCATTTCGGTCGACGGTGTCGATCTCGGTGAAATTGGGGAACGGATGAGCCCGTTCGAGGGGCCGCCCTGGGCCGTCTATGTGCCGATGGGCAGCGAGTGGGTCGCCGATGCCGCGACCGATCTGGAACTGGCTGTCTGCTCAGCGCCGGGCGGCGGCGATTACACTGCCCGCGTGATTCCGCCAGGTGCTCATCCGCGTATCACCCGTGGCAAGGGCGCCAATGTACGCCATGTCTACAATATCATGCCGGAAGACGACGGCGCCGCCTATTCGCTGCTAGTGGTGGAAGTCATCACTCCCCAAGGCAACACCTCGTCCTATCCGCCGCACAAGCATGACCAGGACAATCTTCCGCACGAAAGCCAACTGGAAGAGACCTATTTCCATCGCCTCGACCCGCCGCAGGGCTTTGCCATGCAGCGCGTTTATACCGATGACCGGAGCCTTGACGAAGCACTGGTGATCGAAGACGGGGACGTGACGTTGGTGCCGCGCGGGTATCATCCAGTCGCGACCACGGCGGGCTATGATCTCTATTATCTCAACGTAATGGCCGGACCGAAGCGCGTGTGGAAGTTCCACAATGCGCCCGAGCATGAGTGGCTGTTGAAGTAGGGATATCTCTACCTACCCTCCCCTGTAAGGGGGAGGGACAGTTTTGCGGCGGAACAAGATAGTGCCCAAGTACCCGCCGGTCCTCGCCTTTCAGGAGGAGGTTAGACGGGAGAGCTCAAAGGCTCAGCGCAGACCTTAACCCAGCCCGCTGGTGATCTCGCTCACCTTCACAGCCCGGCCTTCCTCAACCGACCTCACCGCCGCATCCGCCAGCGCCAGTGCAATCAGACCATCCAGCCCGCTCGGCTTGGCCGGTGCCTTGTTCTCCAGCGCGTCGATAAACGTGCTGATTTCCCTAGCATATGCTTCGGTATAACGGGTCATGAAGAAGTCGTGCAGCGGCGGGCGCGTATAGCCCGAGGCGTTGGCGACTTCGATCGAGACCGGGCGCTGGTTCTCGGCCGATACGGCGCCTTCTGAACCATGCACTTCGATGCGCTGGTCATAGCCATAGGTGGCGCGCCGCGAATTGGAAATGGTGGCGTGCTTGCCCGAGGCTGTGGACAGCATGACCGAAACCGAATCGTAGTCGCCAGCTTCGCCGATTGCGGGGTCTACCAGCACGGATGCCTGGGCGCTGACAGTTTCGATTTCTTCGCCCAGCATGAAGCGCGCCATGTCGAAATCGTGGATTGTCATGTCGCGGAAAATGCCGCCCGAGCGCTTGATGTACTCAACTGGCGGCGCGCCGGGATCGCGCGAGATGATGGTGACCATCTCGACGTCGCCGATCTGGCCTTCATCGATCGCCTTGCGCATGGCCATAAAATGCGGATCAAAGCGCCGGTTGAAGCCGACCATGAGCGTGGCGTTCTCGGCCTCGACGACCTTGAGGCAGGCCTTCACCCGCTCGACATCAAGATCGATTGGCTTCTCGCAGAAGATAGCCTTCCCTGCCCGGGAGAATTGCTCGATCAGGTCGGCATGGGTGTCAGTGGGCGTGCAGATCACGACGGCATCGATGTCAGCGGACTGAAGAATTGCATCAACGGTCCGGATATCGCAGCCATACTGGTTGGCGAGATTGCTGGCAGCTTCTTCGAACGCGTCCGCCACGGCAACCAGTTGGGCATTTGGGTTGGAAGTAATAGCTTTGGCGTGCACCTTGCCGATGCGGCCAGCTCCAAGCAGGCCGAAACGAACCGTCATTTGGAATCTCCGGATATGGTTTGGTGATGCAACATATGCACCGAGGCTATGTCAATGTGGAACATCTATTCCACGACGCAGTGCCGCTGGCGTGCAGGAGCAATCAGGTCTCGCGTGCCCGCTCCAGGATGCGCTTGCATTCAAGAAGTTCGCGCAGCACGTCGGATAGCTTGTCGCGCGATTCTCGATCCAGGGCTGGACTCGCGAGCATCACGGCTTCTTCGATCTCCGCCTCGTCGCCGGCAGCTTCGGCTTCCTCGATCATCGGCAGGATGTCTTCGAGCGGCTTGCCTTCACCTACGGCGATCACATAGCGGCTGCCCTGATCCTTGAGGATGCGCTGCACGCCCTTGATGGTGAAGCCTTGATCATAAAGCAGGTGCCGGATGCCCCGGAGCAGCATCACGTCTTCGGGGCGATAGTAGCGGCGCCCGCCGCCACGCTTGAGTGGCTTTATGGTATTGAAACGCGTCTCCCAAAAGCGGAGCACGTGCTGGGGAAGGTCCAGCTCTTCGGCAGCTTCTGAAATCGTCCGGAATGCGTCTGGCGACTTGTCCACGGAGGCTGAGACTCGCTGGGATTGCTTATTTTCCAGCTTTGACCATAGATTTGTTGATCTTGGACTTCAACACATTGGAAGGTTTGAACACAAGAACCTGCCGCGGCAGAATAGGCACCTCTTCGCCTGTCTTGGGGTTGCGACCGATCCGCTCATTCTTGGAGCGGACCTGGAAGGATCCGAAAGACGAAAGCTTCACATTTGCGCCCTCGATCAGCGCATCGGCGATGAGTTCGAGGACCCGCTCGACCAGTTCGGCCGATTCCGTGCGGGAGAGCCCCACCGTTCCATAAACTGCTTCGGCAAGGTCTGCTCGCGTTACGGTCTTTTGCGCCATTCGCACCCCCAAATTGCCTGAAGAATACCCTTCCGAACCAGCCTGCCCGCAACGCAAACCCGATCGAAACTGCTGTGGACTCACCCCCAGTGAAGGATAAGCCGCACGTGGGAATTCTTCCCGTCGAGAGGCGCCCAACGCCGTAGTCATCGGAGTTGTGCCGCAAGGGCTGGCGCCAGGTCCTCCACCCAAAAGAAACACTAACGCCTTGATCCCACTAAGGTCAATGCGCTGAAGTGGCTTACCAGCGAATGAGCGAAGCACCCCAGGTAAAGCCGCCGCCCATGGCCTCAAGCATTACCAGATCACCGGCTTTGATCCGCCCGTCGGCAACCGCAACGCTGAGGGCCAGAGGGACAGAGGCTGCGGAAGTATTGGCATGCATATCGACCGTCATGACCACCTTCTCGGAAGGCAGCCCAAGCTTGTTTCCGGCGCCTTCAATAATGCGCTTGTTGGCTTGGTGCGGCACGAACCAGTCCAGATCGCCAACTGTGTAGCCGGCCTTGTCGAGCGTTGAATAAACCACGTCCGTGATCTTGCCCACGGCATGGCGAAACACTTCGGGCCCTTGCATATGGACGTGGCCCGCAGTGCCCGTGGTGGAAGGCCCACCATCGACATAGAGCTTGTCCCAATGGTGTCCATCCGAGCGCAGGGCCGACGCCAGCACGCCCTGCTCCGGTGCGTCATCGGCCAGTTCGGCCTTCTCGATCACCATGGCGCCGGCACCATCCCCGAACAGCACGCATGTGGTGCGGTCGGTCCAGTCGATGATGCGCGAAAAAGTTTCGGCACCGATCACCAGCGCGCGGGTGGCCAGGCCATTCTTGATGTAGCTATCCGCGGTCGCGAGCGCATAAACAAAGCCTGAGCAAACCGCCTGGATGTCGAACGCCATGCCATGGTGAATGCCAAGCTTCATCTGCACGATGGCTGCCGTCGAGGGAAAGGTATAATCCGCCGTAGTTGTCGCCACGATAATCAAGTCGATATCGTCGGCTGACAGGCCGGACGCTTCCAGGGCCTTCTTGGCAGCCTCAAGCCCCAGATCGGAGGTGTACTGGCCATCTGCGGCGATATGGCGCTCCTTGATGCCGACCCGCTGCTGGATCCACTCGTCTGAGGTGTCGACCATGGTGGCCAGTTCGGCGTTGGTCAGCACCTTTTCGGGCAGATAACCACCGACGCCGCGAATGATTGAACGCGTTTTTGTCACGCCGGTTTTGCCTCAGTTTGTGATTCTGGAAGTGGTGCTATGGGCTTGACGGGAAAGCGCTTCATCGTGTCGCCGATCTTGTCCATAAGCCGTGAGTGGGCCATTTCATAGGACAGGTTCAAAGCGCTTTTGTAGCCGATCTCGTCGGTGCCGCCGTGGGATTTGATGACAATGCCGTTGAGCCCCATGAACACGCCGCCATTAACGGTACGCGGATCCATGCGCTTTTGCAGGGCCTTGAGCGCCGACATGGCAAAGAGCGCCCCTATGCGGCTCATCAGATTGGCCTTGAGCGCGTTGGAGAGATATTTGCCGACCTGTCGCGCCGTTCCCTCCGCGGTCTTGAGGGCGATATTGCCGACAAAGCCTTCCGTGACAACAACATCAACGGTCCCCTTGCCGATGTCATCGCCTTCAACAAAGCCGTGGTACACAAAGCCGGAGCCGCTGGCGTCCGCGAGGATGCGTCCGGCTTCCTTGATCGATTCGAGGCCTTTGACCTCCTCGGTTCCCACATTGAGCAGTCCGACAGTCGGCGCCTCGCGCCCAAACAGGCAGCGAGCCAAAGCCGAACCCAGAATTGCATAATCGACCAATTGCTGGGCGTCGGCGCCGATAGTGGCGCCCATGTCGAGCACGATGATGTCGCTGCGCAAGGTCGGCCAGATAGCGGCAATGCCGGGACGAGCAATGCCTTCCATGGGGCGCAGGCAAAAGGTGGCCATGGCCATAAGTGCGCCAGTGTTGCCGCCCGACACAGCCACGTCGGCTTCACCGTCCTTGACGGATTGAACAGCCATCCACATGGACGAGGTGCCCCGTCCCTTGCGCAGGGCCTGGCTCGGCTTCTCATCCATGGCAATCACGGTTTCGCAGTGCCGGATCACCGAAACGGGCTTGAGGGCCGGAAACTCGTTGAGCAGTGGGGCAATCTGCTCTTCGCGTCCATGAAAGATAAAGCGCGTATTGGCATGCTCTTGCAGAGCAAGGTGGGCGCCATGGATCACCGCCCTTGGGGCGTTGTCCCCGCCCATGGCATCCACTGATATTGTGATCGTTTCGGTCATTTCAGCTCGTTCTATGCCTTGGGGGAAAGGCAGGCGCAAACATATTCCACACCTGAGCCGGTGCAAGCCCGGCTAAGGCGATGCAATGCGCTGGTGTAGCATTGACGAGGCGTAATGACACCGCTCCTGGTGGATATTATGACGATCAAACCTCTGGATCATTTTCTTTCTTGAGCTTTGCCAATGCAGCAAAGGGGCTTGGCTCTTCGTCTTTGAGATCAAGGCCCAGGCTTTCAACGCTTTCCCCTTCCAGACGGGGATAGGGATCAATGGCAAGCGCAAGGGTTTCGATCAGCAAGGCACTGAGATCAACTTCGGGCCCGTCGATATGGTCGGGGAAGTCATCGTCCTCGAGGTCAACGAAAACCTCGGACCCAGGCGTCGGTTTGCGATCGCTCGGCTCGGGCAAAAATACACGGTCGACAGGCTCGTCGATGTCCTGCGCTACCGGCTCGAAGCTCACAACCGAGGGTTGGACGATGCGCGCCAGCAACCGCCCCTGCGCGCGAAGCCCGCCCCTGAGCGGGGCTACCACAAGATTGGCTTCAAACCGCTCCACGGCGCTGATCTTGAGCACTTGGGCAAGTTCCTCCCGGGTTTGCTCGTCCAGCGAAACCTGCAGATCGCGTCCAGAGGCCGGGAGCCGATCGATGCGGACAATGGCGTCAAACAGCGGGGCGTCTTCAGCTTTCACTTCGGGCCTCAAAAATAATGCGGCCAGCAACGATATCGCCGGCAGGCTTGGACAAGAGCGCACGATCCTGGTCCAGCAGATACTGGGCAAGTGCCCTTACGTGCTCGCCGGCACCGCCATCAAAGATATTGCGCGACAAAACGGCCTCAAGGCCGGGCAGGTCGTTGCGGTCCATGGGCTCGTTGAGCGCCGCCAGAAGACCAAAGAAGATATTGCCCATCTTTTGGATACGCTTGGGCACGCCCAAATCACCGACGCCCATTTCGCGCAAGGAACGGTCCATGTCGCGAAAGAACAGGTCGAACACGGCCTGGCTGAAATCCTTGCCTGGACCGGTTTCGCTGCGCAACCGGCGGAACAGCAACGCCATGTGAAGACTGATCATGTCAAAACGGCCGGTGACAGTGTCAGGAACCAACCATTCTGCGTAGAAAACAGGTTGCCGGGATTGCGCCACAATAGCGCTATAGACGGCCAAAACCGGTTCGGTTGCTGTGTTCTTGCGGAACAGGTTGAAGATCATGAAGTTGCGCTCAGCTTCGTGTTGGCCTCTTAGGCGGGCAAAACAGCTTGCCGAACTATTGCCGGCTTGCCAGACGGACATGTTGGCAGGTACACATTCCGCGCCCAACAAGGGCCGCCTCTTTGTTGTCGTGCCTATAGTCGTAAGCCATCGGGAAAGTCAAATTCATGCTCCTGCGTCACGTATCCGGTTCAGTCGCGCCGCTCGCGGCTGCCGCATTGCTGGCCCTGATTGTGGCGGGCTGCACCAGCAGCACAGCGCTGGTCAAGGCGCGCACTCAAGGCTACGAGATTTCCGACAGTGCCATGGCGCAAATACGGCCGGGCCAGAGCGAGCAGCTGGTAACGCTGGTGCTGGGTTCGCCGCAGACCACCAATACCTTTGGTGATCAGACCGCCTGGTATTATGTGGAGACCAAGGTCCGCCAGACCTCGTTCGGTATGACCATGGTCGATTCGCGGACCGTGCTGGCTGTGTACTTCGACAAGAACAAGAAAGTCGTCGACAAGGCAGTATACGGCTTGCAGGACGGCAAGACGATCACCATCGAGACCCGCCGCACGCCGTCCTTCGGCGAAGACCGCACCTTTATCGACCAGATCCTACAGTCGTTCTAACGACCGCGAAAAAGCCCCGCCTCGGCGGGGCTTTTCTTTGGACCTATTGGACTATGCGAGATCCGTCCCGGCTTCGCGCGCTATCGCATCAAGCGACGCGTTGACGAGCCCGGTCGCATCGTCCTCATAGAAGGCCTTGGCGACGTCGACATATTCGCTGATGACCACGCGCGGCGGGATGTCCTTGCGCCGGAGCAGTTCGAACGCAGCAGCGCGCAGAATCGCGCGCAAGGTCGCATCGATGCGTTCCACAGGCCAGCCTTCCGCCAAAGCCCGGTCAACCGCAGGGTCGATCGCGATTTGATGCTTGGCGACGCCCGACACGATCTGGCGGAAAAAATCGGCGTCGGCCGGCAGATATTGCTCGCCCTCGATCTCGCGACCAAGGTGAAAGCTGCCAAACTGCGCCAGCGTGTCTTCCAGAGTCGCGCGGCCAACATCCATTTGATAGAGCGCCTGGACCGCGGCCAAGCGGGCTGCGCCGCGTTGGTTGGCGGAGCGCTCGACACTAGGATTGCGTTTAGGGGCTTCAGCCATGGCGGATTCTCTCGTTGGGCCGAAGCATCGGCAAAAGGCAAGGGCTCACCCCATACTAATGTCGAAGACGAACTTCAACTCATTATGGTCGGAGCTCAGGCATGCGTCCTGCGTCAGTCGTCGCCGGGTGAGGTCCCCTGCCCTTCGGCCAATCTCGCCAGGAAATTGCGGAAATCGTCTGCGGCCGAAAAGTTCTTGTAGACGGAGGCAAAGCGGACAAAGGCTACGTCATCGAGGCTTTTAAGGCCATCCATGACATATTCGCCGATCTGGTCCGAGGTGACTTCCACATCGCCCTGGCTCTCGAGCTGCCGCACGATTCCAGAGATCATGCGCTCGATCCGGTCTGTCTCGACCGAGCGCTTGCGAAGCGCGGTGTAAACAGATCGTGCGAGTTTTTCGCGATCGAAAGGCACCTTGCGGCCACTTTTTTTGACGACGGTCAATTCGCGCAGTTGCACGCGCTCGAAGGTCGTGAAGCGGCCACCGCATCCATTGCAGACGCGGCGGCGGCGGATAGCGCCAGAGTCTTCGGTCGGGCGGCTGTCCTTGACCTGCGTATCGTCATTGCCGCAATAGGGACAGCGCATTGGGTGCCCTTATTGAGCGTAGATGGGGAAACGCGCCGTCAAAGCCTTGACCTTCTCGCGTACGGCAGCTTCCACAACAGCATTGCCTTCATCCGAGTTTGCCTCGCGAAGGCCATCCAGCACTTCAACAATAAGCTCGCCGATTTCTTGGAACTCGGTAATTCCAAAGCCGCGGGTGGTACCCGCGGGCGTGCCCAGACGAATACCCGAGGTAACGAAAGGCTTTTCCGGATCGAACGGAATGCCGTTTTTGTTGCAAGTAATGTAAGCGCGGCCGAGGCCCTGCTCGGCTCGCTTGCCCGTAGCGTTCTTCGGACGCAGATCAACGAGCATCAAGTGATTATCCGTGCCACCTGACACGACATCCAGACCGTTGGACTTGAGAGTTTCCGACAAGGCGCGAGCGTTGTCGACGACCTGGCGGGCATAGGCCTTGAACTCCGGCTGCAGCGCCTCCTTGAACGCGACTGCCTTGGCTGCAATGACATGCATCAACGGTCCGCCTTGCAGTCCGGGAAACACAGCCGAGTTCACCTTCTTGGCAATATCCTCGTCATTGGTCAGGATCATGCCGCCGCGCGGGCCGCGTAGTGACTTGTGGGTGGTCGTTGTTACGACATGCGCATGCGGCACTGGCGAAGGATGCACACCGCCGGCGACCAGGCCTGCGATATGAGCCATGTCCACCATCAGATAGGCACCCACGGCGTCGGCGATCTGGCGGAAGCGGGCCCAATCCCAGATGCGCGAATAGGCCGTGCCACCGGCAACAATCAGCTTGGGCTTGTGCTGGTGAGCCAAACGCTCAACCTCGTCCATATCGAGCAGGTGGTCGTCCTTGCGCACCCCATAAGAGACTACCTTGAACCATTTGCCGCTCATATTCACCGGCGACCCATGTGTCAGATGACCGCCTGAATTGAGATCGAGCCCCATAAAGGTGTCACCCGGCTGGAGCAAGGCCAGGAACACAGCCTGATTCATCTGCGAGCCAGAATTGGGCTGAACGTTGGCGAATGCAGCCCCGAAAAGTTGCTTGGCCCGCTCAATCGCCAGAGTTTCGGCAACGTCGACATATTGGCAGCCGCCATAGTAGCGCTTGCCTGGATAGCCTTCGGCATACTTGTTGGTCATGATCGAGCCCTGTGCTTCCAGCACTGCTCGAGAAACAATGTTTTCGGACGCGATCAGCTCAATCTCGCTTCGCTGGCGACCGAGCTCCTGCTCGATGGCGCCTGCCAGTTCCGGATCGGTCTGACCGACGGAGTTCGTAAAGAACGAGGGAAACAGCGGAAGAGATGTGGCTGCGCTCATGGGGCGTCCTCCAGGCAGTCCCAACATGTTGTGTCGGGAGGGTGATATGGGCGCAGCCTCTAGCACAGAGCGAGGTGATAATCCAAGCGCTGCTGCATACAGATATGCGGCACACGCAACCGAGGCGCCCATTTTGCATTATAGAGCTAGAGACCAGACATCCTGGCCGCGGGCGGCATTGGAGACAGAGATGAACATGAAACTCAAAGGGCTGACGGCAGCCGCAATCACCGGCCTCATGGCAATCAGCAGCGTCGTTCCGGCGCAGGCGCAGATTCTCTCACCGAAGGGCTCTAGCGCCGACCGTGACCGGGTTGTGCAGAGCTATTGCGAGAGACACCGAGGCGATCGTGACTGCCGGGATTTCCGTCGTGGACGCTGGAACGACAACGACTACCATCGCTTCTATCGCCGCAATCGCAGTGGGCTGGACAATATCTCCTCAGGTCTGCTCGGCTTCACCTTTGGCGCGATTGTTGGTGGTGCCATCGCAAACTCGAACAATAACAACAACAACTACTACTATGGCGGTGACCGCGTGGTAGGCCGCGGGTCTTACAGCGCCCATGTCGAGGCCTGCTATGCCCGGTATCGCTCCTACGATGAGCGTACCGATACTTTCCTTGGTTATGACGGTCGCCGCCACCGCTGCAACCTCTAGCGGCGGCATAGCCTGGAACTTCGAGCGCCGTGCGGCTTAGGGCTGCGCGGCGCTTAGCTTTTTGCGCAGCTTGGCCAAGGCGAGTTGCTGCATCTGGTACTTGCTGGCGGAAACGGGAGCGATAATCACGACCTCGGTTCCGCTCACGCTGTCGATGGCCGCCACGCGCACCTGCTGGCCCATCTGCACGAACTCAAAAAGTACCTCGCCGTCGCTCATCTTTCCTGCCCTTCCGCTTAGATTTCACGGCAAATGAAAACGCCCTCCGCAAGGGAGGGCGTAACGAACTGTTTCAGGGAAAGCTTAAGCTTGTGCGAAGGAGACCTTCCCCTGTGCGTCGAACTGGTAGACGTCATCACGGAAGCTGACGGTCCCTTGCCGGTTTGCCCAGGCCGTAATATAGGTCGTGTGGATCGGCACGCGGGCCTTGCACTCGACATCCAGGCGTTGGAGCGACGCGAAGGTCGAATCCACCTTGTTCTGGTCCCAATCGCCATTGTCACGCAGCAGCCAGTTTACCAGCTGGTTGACGCCGTCGACGCGCACGCAGCCCGAAGAGTGGAAGCGAGCATTTTCGCCGAACAAAGCCTTGGATGGCGTGTCGTGCAGATAGCAATCGTATGGATTGTAGAAGTTGATCTTGCAGTGGCCCATGGAGTTAGCGGCTCCCGGTTCCTGCCGATACATGTAGTTGACTTCCCGATCGCTGATGTTGGCCCAGTTGATCGTGGATGGATCAATTTTGTTGCCGGATCCATCATAGATGTGGATGTTCTGTTCGGCCAGGTAGTTGGGATTTTCCATCATGTACTTGGTCAGGTCCTTGCGGACCAGGGACTTGGGAACATGCCAATAAGGATTGAAGTTGATCTGGCTGACCTTGCTAGCCATGATCGGCGTCGCGCGGTCGACGCGCCCCACAACAGCCGTGTGGCGCTGTTCCACCATGCCGTCGTTCACGGCCTCGATCGTTGCCGCGGGAATGTTCACCACGACATAGCGAGGGCTCAGGGACGCGGCCATGTTCTGGACGCGCGTGAAGTTGAGGTAGAGCTGCTGCAAACGATCTTGCGCCGGAACGTTCATCGCGTACCAGGTCGGCTCATCCACCTGCCCGTTCAGGACAAGGCCATGACGTGCCTGGAACTTGCGGACACCCGCATCCGTCGCAGCATCGAAGGTGTCATTGACCTTTTCCACTAGCGGCATGTCGCCGGAGGAAATCAGGCGCCGCTTGAGCTGGATAACCGCCGGACGGCTATTGCCCAGTGTCAGGCCATAGGCTTCCTGCGGGATTTGCTCCCAGCCGCCATTGGCAACAAAGGGCTCGTACTGAGAGATCGCCAGCTGGAGATTGTAGAGCGTGTCATAGGACAGGATAGGCTCGTTGGTCGCCACCAGAGCCTCGGCTGCCATGGTGTTCCCGCCCTGATCCGCTTCGCGCAGGACGCGATTATGCGAGAACATGTCGAAAAAGGATCCGCCCTCTTGCGCACGCAGGGCGCCAGGCAGCGCCAGCGATGCACCAGCAAGTGCCGAATACCGAAGAAGAGAACGTCGATTTAGCCGCATCAAGTCACCCGAAATTTCACCGCCTAAGCAGAGCCGGTTTTCACCAATGTCCCCAACAGTTCACAGCGGCCAATTGCGCGTGAAGCTGTTCAGACATTGCGAACCATAGATACCAGGGGAATGGTTTCTAACCACGTAACGAGCAGATCACTTTAGTTTGCGGCAGAAATGCGAACGTGCTCAACGATTGGTTTTCACGACGCCGCCGATGTTGCGGCCCTGCCACAAACATCTCGGGGCAAACGAAAAGGGGCGCCGAAGCGCCCCGTAGGAACATGCATCTAGTCTCGGCTTAAAGCTTGTAGAGGATCTGGTCGACCCAGAAGCGCTCGAGGCGGGCCAGCGCCTTGTTGAGGCCTTCGAATTCGTCGTCGCCCAGACCGCCGACCTTGTCGATCGACTTGAGGTGGCGATCATAGAGCTCGTCAATCACTTCAGCTACTTCCTCGCCCTTGGGCGTCAGCTTAATGCGGACGGAGCGGCGGTCCGAACGGGAGCGCTCCTGAAAGATGTAGCCGGTTTCGACAAGCTTTTTGAGATTGTAGGAAACGTTGGAGCCGAGATAGTAGCCGCGGGAGCGCAGCTCGCCTGCGGTCAGTTCGGCGTCGCCAATGTTGAACATCAGGAGAGCCTGGACCGGATTGATGTCGTCCCAGCCCATACGGTCGAACTCGTCCTTGATCAGATCGAGCAAGCGCCGGTGCAGACGCTCAACCCGGGAAACCGCCTCGAGATAGAGCGGCTTCAGGCTCTGGGGACGTTCCGAAACGATGGCCTCGGCTGCGTTGGATTTGATCGCCATTTGTGCCTCACTGTTTGCTGCATGTGCGATTTTTCGCATCTGATGGGGCCAAACTACGGCGCCCGAACTAAGATCAGCCTAAGCGGCGTGATTAAGAGCATCTTACTGGAAAGCAATGGGAATTTGGCTTTATTCTTCGTTACACCAGTAGAGAAAATTGTAACCTTACGGGTGTGTGAAGAGGCTTCGATCAGTCGGCAGCCCGTGAACGGTTGAGCCGGACGCTCAGCACGAAGATCACCAGAATGGAGGCTAGGATCACGAGACGGACGGCGAATCCGAAGGCCGACATGCGGACGTCCGGACTGCCCAAGAGATAAAGAACCAACTCGGCTATGGTGGAGCCCAGCAGCAAGACGGCACCCCAGCTGGCCTTGATCCACAATCCGACGGCGGCGCAAAGCCGGGCGGCTGCAAAGATGCCGAGATAGACGAATCCGGTCACGCCCAGGGTGGAGATGGGACTCACCGAGCCAAGATTAACCCCAAGCAGGCGGCCAGCATCGCTAAGCCCCAGCATGAGGCTGATCAGGGCAACGATGCGGATATAGATGCCAATGGATGATGCGTTGAAGTCCATGCCGGTTTGTAGCCCCGGCATGCCGATGCGACAAGCCGGAGCTTGGACCATCCGCCCCGCGCTGCTAAACGAAACGCAGACTGGAGAGCACAATGTCCGATATTTGGTACAAGCACGACATGGATTTTCTAGGCGGCCGACGGTTGCGGCGAGCGCGGCGCACCGCCTGGAGCCGGGCCATGGTGCGGGAAACCGTCCTGACGCCGTCCGATTTGATCTGGCCGCTGTTCGTGATTGAGGGCCATAACGAAAAAACCCAGATTCGCACCATGCCGGGTGTTGAAAGGCTAAGCGTTGACCTCTGCGTGGAGGCGGCGAAGGCGGCTCGCGACGCCGGCATACCTGCTGTTGCACTGTTCCCCAACACGCCCGACCATCTGCGCAGCGAAGACGGAAGGGAAGCATACAACCCCGACAATCTGATGTGCCGGGCGCTAAGCGCTATAAAGGACGCTGTTCCCGAAATCGGCCTCATTGCCGACGTGGCGCTAGATGAATATTCAAGCGACGGTCAGGACGGATTGGTGCGGGACGGCGAGATCCTCAATGACGAAACCGTGGCCGTCATGGTCAAGTCCGCCCTGGTGCAGACCAAGGCGGGCGCCGACATCATCGCACCATCCGACATGATGGATGGGCGGGTCGCTGCGCTAAGGGCAGCCCTTGACAGCGAGGGCTTTGAGGCAACGCAGATCATGGCCTATGCGGCCAAGTACGCATCCTATTTCTATGGACCTTTCCGTGAGGCCGTTGGCTCGGGCAGCCGGCTCCGAGGCGACAAGCGCACCTACCAGATGGACTATGCCAATTCGGACGAAGCCCTGCGCGAAATCGAGCAGGACATCGCCGAAGGGGCCGACAGCATCATGGTCAAGCCGGGTCTGCCCTATCTCGACATCGTGCGCCGGGCGAAGGACAATTTCAACGTGCCCATCTATGCCTACCAGGTGAGCGGCGAGTACGCGATGATCGAGCTGGCAGCCGCTGCCGGCGCCATCGATCGCAAGGGAGCAATTCTGGAAAGCCTGTACGCGTTCAAGCGAGCCGGTGTTAACAGTGTGCTAACCTATTTCGCACTCGAGATAGCACGAGACCTCGCCCGCTGAGCGATTTCGGCCTCTCCCCCAGGGGAGAGGCCTTGCCGCTAAACCTGCGGCTTACGCTTGGGCTTATGGTCCTTTGGCTTCTTCTTGTCAGCCTTTGGCGCCCCATCCGCAGCCTTGCCAGCCCATTTCGGCTTGCCCTTGTCCTTGCTGGGAGCAGCTTTGGTGACCTTGGGCGCACGTGGCCTATCGAAATCAGGCCTGTCCGCCCGAGGCTTACCACCATCGGCAGCAGGATCCCATGCGCCTGTTGATGGCGCTTCGAAGTCTTCGGCACGGATTTCCGAGGAGCCATAACGCGCCTTGCGGTCGGCCCGTTCAGTCCGCGGCGTATCGGGATTGTACCGTTCAACGGGCCCCGGTGGACGCTTCTGCGATGGTGGTGGGCCTGCGCGACGTTCACCTGGCCCATCGACCGGGGCAATGGTCACGCCCCGCTCGCCCGACCCGTTCTTCTCAATGCTTTTTGTGAAGGCGTCTGCCTTTTGGGCCGCAACTTCGAAGATCGACTCGGTATCGAAGATGCGGATCGAACCAATCGCGGTTTTGGTCACATTGCCGGCCTTGCAGAGCATTGGCAGCAGCCACCGCGGTTCGGCCTTGTGCTTGCGGCCAACACTGACCTTGAACCAAGTGCCGCCTTCGAACTTTTCGCGGGTGCGCGGATCCTTGTCGCCGGGGCGATCAGGCATGGCGTTTTCAGTGACGTCTTCCGGCGCAGGGCGCGAGGCAAGCTGCTGGCGCAGGTAAGCCGCAGCAATCGCCTCAACCGAATGCCTTTGCATCAACTCCGCAACAAGGTCCGCCTCTTCCTCGGCGACGGGGCGCGTCAGGATTTCGGCCGACAAGATGCCTTCACGATAGCGCGCCTCGATCTCGGCCGCGGTTGGCGGCGGCATCATGGACACGTCCAGCTTGGCATTGTTGAGCATGCGCTGGGCCGCGTTACGGCGGTGCATGGGCGCGATAATGACGCAGGTACCCTTGCGCCCTGCCCTTCCTGTGCGGCCGGACCGGTGCAACAGCGTATCGGAATTGGTCGGCAGATCGGCGTGGATGACCAAATCAAGATTGGGCAAGTCGATGCCGCGGGCGGCCACGTCGGTGGCGACGCAAATATGCGCCCGCCCATCACGCATCGACTGCAGCGCGTTGGTGCGCTCGGCCTGGGAGAGTTCGCCCGAAAGCGTCACCACGTCGAAACCGCGGTTGTGAAGGCGTGCGGACAGATGCTTCACACCCTCACGGGTGGACGCAAATACGATCGTGTTGACAGCTTCAAAATAGAGCAGCGTGTTGATTATAGCGTTTTCCCGCTCGGCGGCGGGCACCAGCATCAGCTTGTAGTCGATGTCGGCATGCTGCTCGTTCGCGCTCGTGGCGGCGACGCGCAGCGCATCGCGCTGGAAGGTCTTTGCGAGTTGCGCGATTGCCTTGGGAACCGTGGCGGAGAACAGAAGCGTACGGCGGTCTTCGGGGGCGGCATCGAGGATGAATTCAAGATCCTCGCGGAAGCCAAGGTCGAGCATCTCATCGGCTTCATCAAGCACCACTGCGCGCAGCGCTGACATATCCAGGGCGCCACGGGTGATGTGGTCGCGTAGGCGACCAGGGGTACCCACCACGATCTGGGCACCGCGTTCAAGCGCCCGGCGCTCGGCGCGGGCGTCCATGCCGCCGACGCAGGACGCGATCTTGGCGCCAGTTTCGGCATAAAGCCATTCAAGCTCGCGCTGCACCTGCATAGCGAGTTCACGCGTGGGGGCAATCAGCAGCGCCAGCGGGGCACCCATTTCGGTGAAGCGTTCGGCATCGCCCAACAAGGTTGGTGCAATGGCCATGCCGAAGGCGACGGTCTTGCCCGAGCCGGTCTGCGCCGAGACCAAGAGGTCCCGTCCGCTGGTTTCATCTTGGATGATGGCAGCCTGGACGGGGGTGAGTGTCTCATAGCCCTTGGCTACAAGGGCACGGGCGAGCGGAGGCAGAATAGTTTCAGGCAAAGACATTTTGAGCTTTCTGGACGCCGCCAATCATTGGCGTCATGGCCGCAACTGCGGACCGGCATGGGGAGTTCCCGCGGGGCGCGGGATTGTTCTTGTGTTGAAGGCACAAGGAAAACAAAAGGCCGCCCGGCGGGCGGCCTCGATAATCAGAAGGCGCTTAGGCGCTTAGCCAACCAGTTCTTCGTCCGAGAAGAAGAACTTGATTTCCTCGGCTGCAGTTTCGGGAGCGTCCGAGCCATGAACGGAGTTTTCGCCAATTGAAAGGGCGAATTCCTTACGGATCGTGCCTTCGGCAGCATTGGCTGGATTGGTCGCGCCCATCACTTCACGGTTCTTGAGGATGGCGTTTTCACCTTCCAGAACCTGGACAACCACCGGCGATGCAATCATCTGCTCAACGAGTTCGCCAAAGAAAGGACGTTCCTTGTGCACCGCATAGAAGCCTTCGGCCTGCTCGCGGGTCATGTGGATTTTCTTGAGGGCGATCGGACGGAGACCGGCTTCTTCGAACTTGGCGATGATCTTGCCGATGAGGTTGCGACGGACAGCATCGGGCTTGATGATGGAGAAGGTGCGTTCGAGCGCCATTGGTTCGATCCCTTGGATGGAAACTGTTGGAAGGTCGCGCCTTGTAGCGTCAGAGTTTGACGGAGGCAAGACTAGTGCTGCGGGGCAAGGCAGCCATATGGCAAAGCCGGTTGCCATGCGGGGCTGCAAACCTTATCCCATGTGCAACATATATTGCCGTGTTGCCCACTGGCCCTTTTGGTTGCCTGGACACATGCCCTTTCCAAGATTGCCGCATCATGCTGACCATCAATAATCTCACTTATCGCATTCAGGGTCGCGAACTATTCGAGGACGCTTCAGTCGTGCTGCCGACGGGCTCCAAGACCGGCTTTGTGGGCAAGAACGGCACCGGCAAGACGACGCTGTTCCACCTCATTCAAGGCCATTTGGCGCCGGATGCAGGTAGTATCGAGCTGAACAAGAAGGCGCGCATTGGTGCTGTGGCTCAGGAAGCTCCGGCGGGCGAAGAAAGCGTGCTCGATGTGGTGATGGCTGCCGACAAGGAACGCACGGCTCTCATGGCCGAGGCGGAAACGGCGTCCGACCCCGACCGGATCGGCGAGATCTACATGCGTCTTGCCGACATCGACGCCCATACGGCCGAAGCGCGCGCATCATCGATCCTGAAGGGCCTGGGGTTCGAACAGGACCGGCAGATGGCGCCAACGCGTGAGTTATCCGGTGGCTGGCGCATGCGTGTCGCACTCGCCGGTGTGCTGTTCAGCCAGCCCGATCTCCTGCTTCTCGACGAGCCAACCAACTATCTCGATCTTGAAGGCACGCTGTGGCTAGAGAAATATCTCGCCACCTATCCTTACACCGTCTTCATGATCAGCCACGATCGCGACCTGCTGAACAAGGCCGTCAATTCGATCATCCATCTCGAGCATCGCAAACTGACCTTTTACAAGGGCAATTACGACACGTTCGAGAACACGCGCCGCATGCAGATGGAGCTCAACAACAAGAGCCGCGAGAAGACGCTCGAGCAGATTGCGCATATGCAAAAGTTCGTGGATCGATTCAAGGCCAAGGCAACCAAGGCCCGGCAGGCTCAAGCGCGCGTAAAGGCTATCGAGAAGCTCAAGCCACCTGCGGCCATGTTCGACGAGTACGCGGCGCCATTCACCTTCCAGCAGCCAAAAGCCGAGCAGGCGACGCCGATGATCACCCTGGACGGAGTTTCGGCTGGCTATGGCGACAAGACCATATTGCGCAACATCAACATGCGCATTGATCCAGGTGATCGCATTGCGCTGATTGGCGTCAATGGTAACGGCAAGTCCACTTTCGCCAAGCTGCTCGCTGGTGACATCAAGCCGATGAGCGGAAGCTTCGCCAAGGGCAAGAAGCTGGAAATCGCCCATTTCGCGCAGCACCAGATGGACAAGCTTAAGCCCGATTGGACGCCATTCGAGCATGTTGTCGAACTGATGCCGACCGAAAGCGAAGCCAGGCGCAGGTCGCGTCTCAGTCAGATGGGCCTCACCAAATCCCGTATGGACACAAAGGCCAAGAACCTGTCCGGTGGCGAGCGCGCGCGCCTTCTTATGGGCCTGATCACCTTCGGTGGTCCGGGGATGATGATCCTGGACGAGCCGACGAACCACCTCGACATCGACAGCCGCGATGCCCTGGTCCATGCCCTCAACGATTATGAAGGCGCGGTGCTGATCATCAGCCACGATCGCCATCTGATTGAAGCGACCTGTGACACGCTTTGGATTGCCGAAGGCGGCACTATCCGCGAGCTGGACGAGGATCTGGACAGCTACCAGCGCAGTATCACCTCAAGCAAGGACGCCAAGAGTGGCGGCTCGAAGGCCGATCGGAAGGCGAACAAGGCGGAAGCCGCGGCTCGCCGCGCTGAAGCTGCGCCCATCAAGAGCTCGATCAAGGACGCGGAGACGAAGATCGCTCGGCTCAAGACCGAGATCGCCAAGATTGATGCACAACTTGAGGATCCGAAGATCTACAACGGACCGGCTGACCGCATGATTGCCTTGGGCAAGGAGAAGGCACGCTATGCTGCGGACCTTGAAAAAAGCGAGGAAGAATGGCTTGTTTTGAGCGCGCAACTGGAGGAGCTGGAGCGCGCATGAGCGAGTTGAGCGCGAGGGATGTGATCGCGACGCTTCGGATGGAGCGTCATCCCGAAGGTGGCTGGTACCACCAAACTTTTGAGGACCAGGACAAGGTCGATGGGCGCGCTCACTCCACCGCCATCTATTATTTGCTGGAAGCGGGAGATGTGTCGCACTGGCACCGCGTAGACGCGGTGGAGGTGTGGCACTTCTATGCCGGGTCGGCACTATCGCTTCGGGTGTGGGACGGAGAAAGCATTAGGGAACACCGGCTAGGTCCTGAGACCGCCAGGGGTGACCGGCCGCAAATCGTGGTGCCGCGGCATCAGTGGCAATCGGCGTTCAGCACCGGCGCCTGGACGCTTGTGGGCTGCACGGTAGCGCCCGGCTTCCAGTTCTCCGGCTTTGAACTAGCTGCTCGCGACTGGGCGCCAGGCGAGGACCAGCCTGCAGATCGGCCCGGTTGACAGCCGGTGCGCTTGCATTCAGCTTGCCCCTGCATGGGGTGGTTTCGTTGATGATGCGTGTTTGCGGCTTCAGGTTGGCACTTGCTGCCCTGCTCGGTTTGGCTTGTTCAGCCCTGCCTGCGCAGGCAGAGGATCTTTCGAAAAAGCAGCGAGCAGAAATGCGTCGCTTTGCGGCGAACAACAGCCTGTTCGTCTTGTATCATGAAGTCGGGCACCTTCTGTTTCACCAGCTCGAGTTGCCGGTCCTCGGTCGGGAGGAAGATGCGGCAGACAATGTCGCTACGTGGATATTGCTCAACAAGCGTTCGGAGCAAGCCGACCGCACGCTGGCTGACGCCGCGCGCGGCTGGATCTACTCAGGCGTCGCTTACAAAAGCGGTGACGACGAGAGTGATTACGCCACGGGGCACAGCCTGGACAAGCAGCGAGCCTATCAGATCGTATGCCTGATGGTAGGAATGGACCAGAAGGCCTTCCGACCGATTGCCGATGAATACCGGATCGATACAGTTCGCCAAGGGGCCTGCAATTGGGATTACAGCACAGTCAATCGCAGCCTCCGGGCATTGCTGAGCCGTGATGAGAACGCAGACGCCGGCACGGAAGTGACCGTCACTTACCATGATCCCGGCAGGGCTGCGGCGGCTGCCGATGCCTTCGAATCCAGCGGTGTTTTCGATGAGGTCGCCGATTATGTCAGGCGCAATTACAGCTTAAGCGTGCCCGTCGCGTTCAATGCCCGTAGCTGCGGCGAGGCGAATGCTTTCTATGATCCCGAAACTGTCGAAATCATCTTCTGCTACGAGTTGATGGAAGATTATATGAAGCTCTTCAGGAGCAACATGCAGGCTGCTCCGAGCGTCAACGCCGGCAAGAACAAGCTCCAGCGCTTTTGATCCTTTTAGCGCCGCAGCGTGAGCTCCGGCAGCGGCGGTAAAGCAAGGTGGGGCTTAGCTGAAACCAACATAGCGGCCAGGCTTGTGGTTGAGTGCGATGATGAAGTTCAGCACCAGGGCGCCCGCGATCGAATACAGAACCCGATCGAAGGGCAGAACGAATAGTGCTGCAACCAGGATGACGGCATCAACCGAGAGCTGGAAGTATCCAGCGCGAATGTTGAAATTGTCCTGCAGGTAGAGCGCTAGGATGTTGATTCCGCCGACGCTGGCCTTGTGGCGGAACAGGGACAATATCCCGATCCCCATCAAGCCACCGCCGACCAATGCGGCAAACAGCGGATTGATCTCGGAAATAACCATCCACGACGGGATGTTTGCTGTGAACAGAGACACCAGTCCCACGCAGGCGAAAGTCTTGACGGCAAACGGCCAACCCATCCTAAGCACAGCCAGAACATAGAATGGCAGGTTGATGGCAAAGAACAGCCAGCCGAAAGGGATTCGCGTGGCATACTGCAACAGCAAAGCGAGCCCTGCTGTGCTGCCCGTCGACAGCGTCGCGTGGCTGTATAGCACCACTCCGAGCGATACCATCATGGTGCCAATCAGCATGGCGAAAATATCTTCGTGCAGCTTGTGCCGGCTAGGGGTCGACAGATCGGGCGTCATGCCTTCTTTACCCAGCGGCCGTCTTGCTCCTGCTGCCAATAAGTGAGTGTGTTGCCCTCGCGCAGAGCTTTCCAAACAAGGCGCGCTTCCGCAACAGACTCGGGGTCATGGCCCGAAAACATGTAGACGATGCGCTGATAGCCTTCAGCAGATTGTGGAACCGCGCGGTCAATGAAGAAGCGGCAAGCCGCCCCGTTGCGGTTCTCGGCGCCCATTGTGATCAGGATGGGCTGATGCTCTTCGCCGCCTTCCCCCTCGATCCCATGGGCAAGGAAGCTGTCGTCGCGATAGGTCCAGAGATGCGCATCGAGGGCTTCGACGCGTTCGGTGGAGCCTACCTCGATGATGGCTCTCCAGCCGCGCTCAAGAGTCTTCTCCAGCAATTGGGGGAGCACCGCTTCGAGCGGGCGTGCCTCAAGATGGTAGAACAGGACTTCCGACACTTGCTCGCTCCTATAGAGCTAGAACTGATCTGCTGTCAGTCTTGGTAGTAGTCACGGACCAGTCGGTCGAGCAGAGCAACGCCGAAGCCCGGCGCCCAGGAGGTGTTGGTTTCGCTGTTGCTTGCGCCAAAAGCCGTGCCGGCGATATCCAAATGGGCCCAGGGCACCTCGTTGACAAAACGCTGCAGGAACTGCGCGGCCGTTATGGAGCCCGCCGGACGGCCAACTGAGTTGCGGATATCCGCAAACTTGGACTCGATCAGCTTGTCGTAAGCGGGCAATAGCGGCATGCGCCAGAGCTTTTCATTGGCGTTGAGCCCGGCATTAAGCAGTTGAATAGCCAGCTCGTCATTGTTGGAAAAGAGGCCGGCATGCTCATGACCCAGAGCCACGATAATGGCGCCGGTAAGCGTTGCCAGATTGATCATGAAGCGGGGCTTGAAGCGGTCCTGCGTGTACCAGAGCGCATCGGCCAGAACGAGGCGACCTTCGGCATCCGTATTGATGACCTCGATTGTCGTGCCGCTCATAGCCTTAACGATGTCGCCTGGGCGAACGGCCGTTGCAGAGGGCATGTTTTCGACCAGCCCAACCACGCCAATTGCGTTTACCGGTGCCTTGCGGGCAGCGAGCGTATGCAGGAGCCCCGCAACGGCGGCGGCACCGCCCATGTCACCCTTCATGTCCTCCATGTTGCCCGCCGGCTTGATGGAAATACCGCCGGTATCAAAGACCACGCCCTTGCCAACAAATGCCAGCGGCTGATCTCCATCCCTGCCCCCGCGCCATTGCATGATCACCAAACGCGGCGGCCGTGCCGATCCTTTGGCAACGCAGAGCATCGCCCCCATGCCGAGCTTTTCAAGCGCGTCCTGGTCCAAAACCTCAAGCGAAATTCCCAGTTTTTCGAGCTCGCGCGCACGCTCAACGAATTCCAGCGTTCCAAGTGCATTGGCCGGCTCGTTGATCAGGTCACGCGCGAGGAGCGTGCCTTCCACCGTGGCAGCGCGGTTGGCAATGGCCGTATCAACTGCATTGGGATCGTTCACATGGAGCGTTACCGTTATGCTTGCAACGGCATCATCCGACCGGGTTGTCTTGTATTTGTCGAATTTGTAGTTGCGCAGTCGTAATCCCGCGGCCAGTTCGGCGAGAGCGGCCGGAGTGGCTGAGGCTTCGTCAACAACAACAGCAATGTCCGTCGACCGGCTAGCTGCCAGCTTGGCCATGAGCGAGCCGCCGCGATCGGTCCAACTGTTCAGCGATGAGTTGGCCCCTGAACCGCCACTGCCCAGAACCATCAAACGCTTGCCACGGGGAAGCAGCACATCCATCGCCTGGCCCTGCTTGCCGGTGAAGCCCGACGCAGCAATGCTTTCTGCCCAATCCAGCCCCGTTGCAGACCACAAAGAAGCCCCCTGGCCGGATGGCTGAGTCCCCTCGCCTACATAGAACACGGTAAGGGCGGCATTGACCGCACCGAGCGACGCAGTGCGGATATTCAGAGCTTGGGACATGGATGGCCTTGGTGGCGGGCGAGAATGCAAGAAAGATGGACCCAACCATTGGTCGGTTTGCTGCGCGCGTCAATCCCGCAACAGCTCGCGGACAAAACCTTGCACCGGCGTCTGCCTGCTTGCCTCCTCCCCTTCCAAGATCGATAAGCGAACACGATGAAGCGGCTAACAGCTTATCTTTCGCGCCTGTTTGTCACGGATGCCCTCATTCTGTTCGGGGTGGTCTGCGTGCTGCTGTGGCTGGTCAATTGCCTGCGCTCGTTCGATGTGGTTTCCGTCAAAGGGCAAGGCTTGGGAACGCTTGCGCTGCAGGCGCTGTTGACCATGCCTCCTCTCATCAACACGTTCTTCTATGTCTGTGTCGGCATCGGCATGGTGCGGGCGCTTCAAGCCCTGCAAGCCAACAAGGAACTTCATATCGTCCATACGAGCCATGGCCTGCGTTCGCTTTGGGCAGCCACCGGGCTTGTTGCCGCATCAGGAATGGTCATCATCCTGCTGCTCACCAATTTTGTCGAACCATCTGCCAATCGGCGCCTCAATCTCTTGTCGGCCAGCGTCGCGGCCGATCTGGTGAGTGCAACCCTGAAGCCGAAGCGGTTCACCCAGGTTACACCCGGCGTCATCCTGCTGATCGGAGGCCGCTCGGGCGATGGCGAAATTCGGGAGTTCTTCGCCGATGACCGGCGTGATCCTCTGACCCGGCGCACCTATCTCGCGGAGTCGGCTCGCGTATCGACTGACGGCGAAAATTACATCATTCAGCTGCGGGACGGGTCCCTGCAGTACACTGAGGCCGATGGACGCTTTTCAGAAATCTCCTTTGCGCGCTACGACATCAATGTCGATCTGCTGACCCAGGATGGCTATGCCGGCGATTCGATGAAAGAGACCGACAGTGTTTCGCTGGTGCAAAATGCGTTAGCCACCGGAGAATGGCCGCCCAGGCTCGTCGATCTGCTGTCCAATCGAATGAGCGAGGGCTTGAGAGTAGCGGGTATCTGCATGGCCGTTTTGGCGCTGGCCGGCTTCCCCAGCGGGCGGCGGAGCCGGATTGCGGTTCCACTGGAAGCAGTGGTGCTGCTGCTGGCTTTTGCCGAACGGGGCGTGAGCGCTTATAGCCCGCTTGGTTCATCGACCGGCGCATTCCTTATGATCGGCGTCGCCGGCGTCGTGCTGGCTAGGCAGACCTGGCCGAGACGCCCCCGCCTCATGGCTGCGCCATGAACCGGATCGATTGGCTTGTGCTGAACCGCTTGGGCAGCCGGATCGGGGTGACGGTGTTCGTCTTTTATGGGCTCATCGCCCTTGTTGAATCGCTGGATACGTGGCGGTTCAACTATGTTGCCGAGACGCAAGGCATCCTACTTGCCGTTGTCATGGTTGCGATGAGCGCCGTCAAATGGACCATCAAGACCTTGCCCGTTACGGTCCTGCTCGGTGCCATATTGGGATTCATGGATCTGAAAGCTCGACATGAACTCACGGTCATTCACTCGAGCGGCATTTCTATCTGGAAGGCAGTCCGTGCACCAACTCTAGCTCTGATAGTGCTCAGCCTGTTGATCGCTCTAGGTGCAGAAACAATCAGCACGCAGGCGAACCGCTTGCTGGACCCGCGACCGCCGGGCCAGAGCTCGCTTTTGGTTCCGGGCGGCGAAATCTGGCTTGAAGAAGACAATGGCCGTGAGCACTACGTCATGATGGCTTCGGGTCTTCAGCCAAGTGGAACTGGTTTGATCGATGTCACCGTTTTCGGGCTTTCGCCCGGCATGGAGGAGCGGGTTGAGGCCAGCGAAGCCCAGCTTGAAGATGGCGTCTGGCGGTTCAGCGATGCGCTGGTGAGAAGCCCGGAAAAGCCCGCGCGTTTCGTGCGGAACTACACCCTGCCCTCAAGCTCCACCGAAGCGGAACTCTCGCTTCGCACCAGATCCACCGAGGATATGACATTTTTCGAACTTGCTGGGCTGTTGCAGGCCGGTGTGAGCGACCCGCTTGTTCGGAGCGCGGCGCTGATGCGGTTCCTCAAATTGCTGGCATTGCCCATGGTCCTGACTGGCTCGCTGTTCATTGCTTTTGCGTTTACCGCGGGTTATCGAAGAGGCTCTAATTATGGTCCTGCGGTTCTGTACGGGGTCGTGCTTGGGTTTGTGGTGTTCGTAATAACGGAAATGGCTGACCGTGGCGGGTCTAGCGGCGTTCTGGACCCCACGTTTGCCGCAGTTGGGCCAGCGTTTGTGGCGATCGTCATTGGCGTAACGATTCTGCTGCACAAGGAAGACGGACGCGCGTGAGAGTACCGAGTAGAGGCGCATGGACGGATACGATGCTGCGTCTGGCAAGTGCCAGTGCGCTTGCCCTCGCTGTATCCGCCAGCGGTGCCGTTGCGCAATCCGGCGGCCTTGTCCCCATTGATCTGTTTAACGCGCCCATCAACCCACAATCGCCCGTTGCCGTAGAGGCAGACAGCCTCGTTTTCGAGGCTAGCACCAGCACAATCACGGCGACCGGAAGCGTTGTTGTTCGGCAGGATGGCTATACGGTTAGCGGCGAGAGCCTGGTGTACAACCGCCAGACAAATGCCGTTCGCTTTCAAGGCGCCGTTCGGATCGTCGATCCCTCGGGGAACATAGCCGACACCGTTGACCTGGAACTGACAGGCGGTCTCAAGCAGGCGTTTCTGCAGTCGATCACTATCACCACCTATGATGGCGCCCGCATCACGGCTGATAGCGCGAACTATGATGACGCGCTGCAGACCCTTCTGGAAAATGCCACCTATTCCCCTTGCGGCGACTGCATCGACGACAAGGGCCGCCGGATCGGCTGGTCAATGCGCGCCGACCGGATCACCTTTAATGCAGAAGATGGCTCTGTCTACCTGGAACAGCCGAGCCTTGCCCTGCTCGGCGTGCCGGTCGCCTGGCTCCCCTTTCTTTACCTGCCCGACACTAGCGACTCGGCTCTGTCGCGCGTACCCCGCCCGATTTTCTCCTATAGCGACGAAGTCGGCGCACAGGTTGGTTTCGAGATATCGGCATATACTAGCCAGTGGACCGATTTGATTCTCACGCCCCGGCTGATGAGCCGGCAAGGGCTGCTGCTGGGCGGAGAATGGATCCAGCGGTTCGACAATGGCTCGTTCCAGATCAAGGGCTCGGGCGTTTACCAGTTGGACAAGGAAGCGTTCTCGTTTTCCGAGGCCCGGCGCGACTGGCGTGGTGCGGTCCAGACGTCTGGTAGATTCCGCCCGGTCGCCGACTGGACCGTCGGCTGGAGCTATACGGCTTTCACCGACGCCGCGTACTTCGAGGACTATGATCTCTCGACGGCGACGTCATCGGTCAACGAAGTATATGCGACGCACCTGACCCCCGACACCTTTTTCGACGCTCGCGTGCAGCAGTTCAACCTGCTCGGCGACGTCCTGCCGGTGACACAGGACCAGCAGGGGCAAGCCCTTCCAGCCGTTAGGTTCGAGCACATGCTTGAGCTTGCTGAAGGGGTTGGCCGCGTCGAAATCAGCGGACGATTGTTAGGCGTCCAGCGGGAACGCGACGCAGCAACTACCATCAACGGCGTGCCTTACACGTTTGGCCATGCGGGCAACAAGCAGCACGCGACGTTCCAAGCCGGTTGGCAAAATCAATACATCGGCGCTGGCGGGTTCGTAGCGACGCCGTATCTGGGCGGGCGCGCTGATGTGGCTTACTACGACGGCACCAGTAGTCTGCCGGCGGCGCCGGGTGAAACAACCCTCTGGAGCGCCACCCCCATTGCTGCCATGGATGTCCGCTTTCCGCTTGCTGCAAAGGACGGCTCGACGGTTCATCTGATAGAGCCCATTGGACAATTGGTTTATCGCGGCTCCAGCACCACTGCCGTTGGCATCACCAATGACAATGCGCAAAGCTTCGTCTTTGATGACACGAACCTCTTCAGCTATAATCGCTTCTCCGGAACCGACCGGCAGGAAACTGGGCTGCGCGTCAATCTCGGTGGCCGCTACCAGGCCAACTTCGTAGACGGCAGCTATCTGGAAGTCATTGCAGGGCAGTCGTTCCAGCTTGCCGGTGAAAACGCCTTTGCCAGCGCCGATCCTGCGCAGACCGGCGTCGGCAGTGGATTGGAAACAGACGCATCCTATGCGGTCCTTGGCGCCTATGGCTCGTTCGTTCCTGGCCTTGAAGTGGGCGGCAAGCTGCAGGTCGACACCAACGAGCCGCGCATCACCAGGGCATCAGCCGGGGCGAACTACACCAATTCCGGGTATAGCGCCGGGCTAGACTATACTTATATCGCCGCCAACCCTGATCTCGGGCAACTCATAGACCAGCAGGAGATCGGCGTGAGCGCAGGCATGCCGGTCGCGGATTACTGGTCGGTGAAGGCGAGAACCTATTGGGACATCACGGCCAATAGTTTCCTCCTTGCTGGTGCAGGCGTGCAATATGACGACGGTTACCTTTTGATGGGTGCTGATGTAAGCCGCACAGGGGAAACCCACACGAGCCCCAATGACACACGGATCACCGCCAGCTTCCGGATAAAGGCACCGGCGGGCCTGAACGCTGGCTTCGACTATTAGGCAGGCGAGCCAGTACCGGATTTTGGCCGCATTGTTGAGCAATTGACAGACAGCTTTTCCCGCCGCATTGAGTGCGGGTTCCTTTATGTTGCAGAGCGGATATTACGCCATGGCGAACACTTCTTGGGGGCGCTTCGCAAGCGCCGTGATCATCGGTGCAATGCTGACCGTTTCCGCAGCTTTGCCGGCAATGGCCCAGAGCGTGCGCGTAACGGTGAACGGCACGCCGATTACCGATGTTCAGATCTCACAACGCGTCAAGCTCTTCGCACTGGAAGGGAATCCAGGCGGCCAAAAGGGCGCCACCGAGCAACTGATCACCGAGGCTATTCAGATGTCGGAAGCCAAACGGCTCGGCATCACGGTGTCCAAGGCTCAGGTGGACGAGGCCTTTCTGCAGATCGCCCGCAACATCAAGGTGAGTCAGGAACGGCTACAGCAGATGTTGCAGCAGGGTGGCATCAACATGGACACTTTAAGGGATCGGCTGCGTGCCGCGATCGCCTGGAACGGTGTGACTGAAGCAGCGATCGTCCCGAATGTGCGGATCTCCGATTTGGAACTCGATCAGCAGGCTGAAAGCAAGCTGCAGGCCTACCAGAATTTCGACTACATCCTCAAAGAAATCTTGTTTGTTGGACAGGGTTCTAGCGGCCGCAGCGGCCAGGCGAACAGCTATCGTTCGAAGTTCTCCGGCTGCGACACTGCGGTCGACCTTTCGCTGGGGTACACGGACGCCGCGGTGATTGATGTTGGCCGGCGCCATGCGACGCAGATGCCGGAAGCCATTGCCAAGGAACTGGCGGGCCTCAACGTTGGTGGAATCACCAAGCCTCGCGTGGTGGAGAACGGCGTGTCCATGCTGGCAGTTTGCGAGAAGGCCCAGGCGGAAGATCTGACCTTCATCAAGGGCAATCTGCGTGAAGAAGCTGGAAACGACCGGCTTGAAGGTGAAGTCAGTGACTATCTGGACAAGCTGCGCAAGCAGGCCAAGATCGTCTACAACTAGTCATTAAGGCTCGTCCACGAGCCTCTGCCGGCCCTGCATCGCCAGAGATAGAGATGAATAAGCCACTGGCGATCAGCATGGGCGAACCGGCGGGTGTTGGCCCCGATATCCTGCTTGGTTTGTATGCGCGACGCGAGGAATTGTCCCTACCGCCGTTCTGCGTTTTCGGGCATATCGATTTTCTGCATGCCCGTGCCAAGCGCTTGGGACTAAAGATTCCGTTCTCTAACACCAATGCGAGCGAAGCTTCCGCCGTTTTCAACCAGGCTTTGCCTGTGGCTCATGTCGAGGGGCTTGTGCCCGACCAGCCTGGAAAGACATCTCCCCTGTCCGGGAGTGTCGTTATCGCAGCCATAGAGCAGGCGACCGAGGCGACGCTTTCGGGCCATTGCCGGGCGCTTGTTACGGCACCCATCCACAAGGGTGCGCTTTATCTCGCCGGATTTATTCATCCTGGTCATACCGAGTTCCTGGCAGAACTCTGTGCGCAAGGTGGCACCCCGAAGCTGCCCGTGATGATGCTGGCGCATGGCCGCTTAAGAGTGGCGCCTGTGACCATCCACGTTCCTATCAAAGATGTGCCGCCTATCCTGAGCAGGGAGCTGATTGTTGAAACCGGGCGCATTGTGACGCATGATCTACGACAGAAATTTGGCATTGAGGACCCAAAACTTGCTGTCGCCGGCTTGAACCCTCATGCGGGCGAAGGCGGAGCAATTGGCCGCGAAGACTTGGAGATCGTGGGACCGGCTGTGAGGCAGCTTCAAGCTGACGGCATTTCAGCTCAAGGCCCCCTGCCCGCTGATACGCTTTTTTATCCCGCGCGCTGGACCCAATTCGATGCCGTGATTGCGATGTACCACGATCAGGCACTGATCCCGATCAAAACCCTTGCCTTCGAGGATGCCGTGAACGTCACCCTTGGCCTGCCAATCGTGCGGACTTCGCCTGATCATGGCACCGCCTTCGATCTCGCAGGCACCGGCCGTGCCTCGCCGCGCAGTTTCCTTGCCGCCATCAGGATGGCTGACGAAATGACGGCCGTTTCATGAGTCAGATCGATGACTTACCGCCTTTGCGTGAAGTGATTGCACAGCATGGTCTTCGCGCCAAAAAGGAACTCGGCCAGAACTTCCTGCTTGATTTGAACCTCACCTCCAGGATTGCCCGGGTGGGTGGAGCCCTAGAGGGCGTGCGGGTTATTGAAGTGGGACCTGGGCCCGGAGGGCTCACCCGAGCCCTGCTGGCGGAAGGCGCCCGTGAGGTCATTGCGATCGAACGGGATGCCCGTGCCTTGCCCGCGCTGGCGCAGATTGCAGAGGCCTATCCAGGCCGTCTGACAGTCATTAGCGGCGATGCGATGGAGATGGACTACCGGCTCCTCGCTGATGGTCCTACGCGGATCATCGCAAACCTGCCCTACAATATTGCGACACCGCTGCTGACCGGCTGGTTGATGCTGGATCCTTGGCCTTCATTCTTCCAAAGCTTGACGCTGATGTTCCAACGCGAGGTTGCCGAACGGATTTGTGCAGGACCGGGCGAGGATCCCTACGGTCGGCTCGGCGTGCTGGCAGGCTGGCGAACCGACGCGCGGATTGCCTTCAATGTGGGCCGCCAGGCTTTTGTGCCGCCACCCAACGTGACATCCGCCGTGGTCCACCTCGTGCCAAAAGCGGTTTCGGAGGACGTTGCCGTCAAGGATCTGGAACAGGTTACGCGGGCAGCATTTGGCCAGCGGCGCAAAATGGTTCGGCAGAGCCTAAAGGCCACCGGAGTGCCCGTGGAGGGATTACTGGCTGCTGCAGAGCTGGAGGGAAAAGAGCGGGCAGAGGATCTGCCGGTGGAAGCATTCCTGAAAATGGCTAAGTCCTTGCCCATTCTCCGAAAACACTAAGGGACCTGCCCCTACCAAATCGAGTCAATTTGGCTCTGCAAGTCCTGGACGAAGCTAGTCAAATTGAGCTGGCGCTCGCGCTCCAGGCGCGCGGAAACAAGGATCGAGCGGACCCGCTGAGTGGACGCCTCAAGGTCTTCATTGACGATGACATAGTCATATTCGCTGAAGTGCTCCATCTCTATGCGCGCATTGCGCAGGCGTTTTTCGATGGTGCCGACGCTGTCCTGAGCGCGCCGTTCCAGACGTGCGCGTAACTCTTTGATCGAGGGTGGAAGAATGAAGACAGTAACCATGTCCTTGCGGCTGTTGCGGTACAGCTGCAGCGTGCCCTGATAGTCGATGTCGAACAGGATGTCGTTGCCCGCAGCGAGTTGCTCTTCGACCCTGGCGCGCGGCGTGCCGTAAAAGTTCCCGTGCACTTCCGCTGACTCAAGCAGTTCGCCGTCGGCCTGCATGCGCTTGAAGGTCGGCACGTCGATGAAGTGGTAGTGCTTACCATCCACCTCATCCGTACGCCGGGCGCGGGTGGTTACAGAAACGGACAGCTTGATGTTGGGGTCGGCACCAAACAGGGCTCGGGAGATCGATGATTTCCCAGCACCTGACGGCGAGGCAATGACCAGCATGACGCCGCGGCGCTGAAACTCCACCAGCTTGATCCTATTCGATGTTCTGCAAGTGTCCGCGTAATTGATCCATTGCCGCCTTGAGGTCAAGGCCGTTTGCGGCGTGCTCCACCGTCTAGCTCGTACAAGGAACCCGGCTGTCGTGCCGTTGGCCTTACTAGGCTTGTCCCAACCAGTTCAAGGCTGAGCCGGAGTGTCACCCTCCCCTTCGGCTTGTTCGGTTTCGAGCGCCTGACGGGCAGCTTCCGCCTCAGCTTCGCTCGCAATCTGGCGATAGCGAGCGACGTTCTGCCGGTGCTCGGCATAGGTTTCGGCGAACACATGGCCTTCGCTTGGCGAAGCGCCCTTCGCTACGAAGTAGAGGTAGTCGTGCGTGTCTGGGTTTGCCACGGCCTTCAGCGCCTCGACCCCAGGATTGGCGATGGGCGTCGGCGGCAAGCCATCGATCTGATATGTGTTGTAGTCGGTCTTGGCTTCGATTTCAGAGCGGCGTATTCCGCGGTCCAGCGGTGCCTGGCCCTTGGTAATACCGTAGATGATTGTGGGGTCGGATTGCAGTCGCATGCCCTCGCGCATTCGATTGACGAACACCGCAGCCACTTGGGGGCGTTCCGCTCCTACGCCCGTTTCCTTTTCAACAATCGAGGCAAGGATCAGGAGCTGTTCGGGAGTCTCGATCGGAAGGTCGGGTACTCGCGATTCCCAAATTTCTGCCAACGCCGTTTTCATGGCAGCCTGCATCTTGTCCAGGACGGACTGGCGCGTATCGCCGGGAACATAGTCATAGCTGCCGGGTAAGATCGAACCTTCGGGCGGAAGAGCCGCCACCTCCCCCTGCAGATCGCTTGTGCTCTCGAGCCTCTGAATAACCTGCCAAACGGTCCAGCCCTCGGGAATGGTGACAGCGTAGCGAACCGGGTTCCCCTGCGTCAGTTCCCGGAAGATATCGGACATGCTAGCGCCCGCGGGAATGCGGAAATCCCCCGCCTTGATCGGCGCGTTGGATTCTACCCGCTGAGCCACTTGGCGGAAGATGAACGCATTGCTGATCAGGCCCTGATCCTCCAACCGCGCAGCAGCAGTGGATAGCGTGTTGCCAGCCTCCACCCGGAAGGTGGTTTCAGACGTTGACGGGCCGGAACTATAATATTGGGAGACGACATACAGCAGGGCGCCGCCGGCAACAACCAGACCGATGATGAAGAGCGTGAGCAGCCCGTTGAGGATGTCGATGAAGCCGCTTCTGGAACGACGACGCGCACGCCGGGCCTTACGATCATTCATCTTGTGTCATCCTCGAGCGTATGTCGCTGTCGCGTTAGCCGGCGATCTTGTCATCATCTCGGCACAGAGCAGAAACTGGCACTGATTCAGGGATGAGGCAAAAATAAGGGGCGCACCGCGCCGTAGCGCATTGCACCCCAAAATCTTACAAAACTCAGCTCGCCTTGCGCATCACTAGCGTAGCGTTGGTGCCACCGAAGCCGAAGCTGTTGGAGAGCGCCACATTCACTTCCTTCTTGATCGCAATCTTGGGAACCAAGTTGATTGGCGTCTCGACCGAAGGATTTTCAAGGTTCAGTGTTGGCGGTACGATGCCATCGCGCATTGCAAGTAAACAGAAGATAGCCTCAACGGAACCTGCGGCGCCGAGCAGGTGGCCGATTGCCGACTTCGTGGAGCTCATGTGAGCCCTTCCGGCGGACGCACCGAGCACGCGCGTGACAGCACCCAGTTCGATCTCATCGCCGAGCGGGGTCGAAGTGCCGTGCGCATTGATGTAGTCGATGTCTGAGGGCTGAATGCCTGAGCGTTTAACGGCAGCGCTCATGGCGCGGAAACCACCATCACCATCGGGCGATGGGGCCGTGATGTGGTAGGCGTCGCCGGAAAGTCCATAGCCGATGATTTCGCCATAGATCTTGGCTCCGCGCGCCTTTGCGCGTTCGTAATCTTCAAGGACGACGATGCCGGCGCCCTCGCCCATCACGAATCCATCCCGATCCTTGTCATAGGGACGAGACGCAGCTTCGGGATTATCGTTGAAGCCAGTTGAAAGCGCCCGGGCTGCAGCAAAGCCGGCGAGAGCAAGCCGATTGACGCAGCTTTCGGCACCGCCGGCGATCATCACATCGGCGTCCCCTAAGGCGATCAAGCGAGCCGCATCGCCGATAGCGTGCGCGCCCGTGGAACATGCCGTCACCACCGAGTGGTTTGGCCCCTTCAGGCCGAATCGGATGGAGACATAGCCGGAAGCCAGGTTGATGAGCCTACCGGGAATAAAGAAGGGACTGATGCGACGCGGACCCTTTTCGTGGAGAGTGATGGAAGCGTCGTAAATGCCACCGACACCGCCAATTCCCGAACCGATGAGGACGCCGGTGCGCTCCGCATCTTCCTGGCTTTTTGGTTCGACACCGGCATCATCGATCGCTTGCTTGGAAGCAGCCATCGCATAGACGATGAAAGGATCAACCTTGCGCTGTTCCTTGGTGTCCATCCACTCATCTGGATTGTACTTGCCGTCGGCGGAGTCGCCGAGCGGCAAGCGATGAGCGATCTGACAGGCGATATCATCGACCTGGAAATCGTCGATTCGTTTGGCGCCACTTTTGCCGGCCACGATATTGGCCCAAGTAGCTTCAACTCCGCAGCCGAGGGGCGTTACCAAGCCCATCCCGGTTACGACGACGCGGCGTAATTCCATGGTCAAGATGTCTTTCTCTCGGCGTTAGCCGACAGCCTTGGTGAGGAAGGAGACAGCATCGCCGAAGGTCTGGATCTGCTCGGCAGCATCATCCGGGATTTCGACCGAGAATTCTTCTTCGAAGGCCATCACCAGTTCAACCTGGTCGAGGGAGTCAGCACCCAGATCGTCGATGAAGCTTGCCTTCTCGACAACCTTCTCGGCATCCACATTGAGGTGTTCCACAACGATCTTGCGGACCCGATCAGCGACATCGCTCATATTTGACTTCCCTTTTTAGAAATCGAGGTTTCGTTTGTTTCTTATTGGCGCGGTGCCAATTCTTCAAGCACCGTTGGCTGACTGGAGGCAATGTAGGCGCGCTTTGGGGCGCCCGCAAGCCAGTCTACCAAGGCCGACAGCGGCGGCGAGTATCACACTTGCTGCCTCGTGGCCATAAGCTCAACCTGTGCTTATCCCCGGCTTTAGATCATTGCCATGCCACCGTTGACGTTCAGCGTGTGGCCGGTGATGTATGCTGCCGCATCACTAGCCAGGAAAACCGCACAACCCGCAACTTCCTGGGCGGTTCCGAGCCGATTGGCGGGGATGGTTGACAGGATCTGTTCGCGCTGCTTGTCGTTGAGTTCGTCCGTCATGGCAGAGGCGATAAAGCCCGGAGCAATGGAATTTACCGTGATGCCGCGTGAGGCCACTTCATGCGCCAAGGCCTTGTTCATGCCGATGAGCCCCGCCTTGGAAGCAGCATAGTTGCCCTGCCCCGGATTGCCCATGACGCCCACAACCGACGAGATCCCGATAATACGGCCGAAGCGCTGCTTCATCATTGGGCGCAGCACAGCACGATTAAGGTGGAACGCTGCCGTCAGATTGACTGCGATCACCTCGTCCCATTCTTCGTCCTTCATGCGCATGAAAATATTGTCGCGCGTCATGCCCGCATTGTTCACCAGGATATCGATACCGCCCATCGCAGCTTCCGCTGATGGAACCAGCTTATCGACTTCGTCCAGCTTGGACAGATTGCACGGAAGGATGGGGCTGTCCTTGCCGATCTCCCTGGCGGTGTCCTCCAATGCTCCGACGCGGGTACCGCTCAGCGCAACGGTTGCACCAGCTGCGGCCAAGGCTTTAGCGATTTCGCGGCCGATGCCGCCACTGGCGCCGGTCACCAAGGCACGCTTCCCAGAAAGATCAAACATTTAGCGCTCCCAACGGAGATTTCGATTCAAGCATTTACCGTGCGGCCGACAAATCAGGCGGAGAGTTGGGCCACAAAGGCATCTATATCGGCCGGAGTTCCGATGGCCGTGGCGTTAGCATCGGCGCTTATGCGCTTGGCAAGACCCGTTAGCACCTTGCCCGTGCCAAGTTCCGCCAAATGCGTCACCCCGCCTTCACTGGTCAACCAACCTATGCTTTCGGTCCACCGAACCACGCCGGTCACTTGCCGCACCAGGCATTGCCGAATTTCATCAGGATCTGAGAGGGGCGATGCAGTAACGTTCGCAACCAGCGGAACGGATGGGGCCTGCATGTCGACTTCCGACAAGGCGTGGGCCATGGCTTCGGCTGCCGGCTGCATCAATGAACAGTGAAATGGCGCACTCACGGGCAGTAGCAGCGCACGCTTGGCGCCTTTTGCCTTGGCGATGTCCACTGCTCTCTCGATGGCGGGGGTAGCGCCTGAAATAACCACCTGCCCAGGGGCATTGTCGTTGGCGACCTCGCAAACCAGGCCCTGCCCAGCTTCCGCCGCGACTTCGCGCGCGGTTTCCAGATCCAGCCCCAGCAGCGCCGCCATCGCGCCGTGGCCCACGGGAACGGCTTTCTGCATGGCCTGACCACGCGTCTTGAGGAGACGCGCCGTATCGGAAAGGGAGAAGGTACCTGCCGCGCAGAGAGCGGAATATTCGCCCAATGAGTGGCCGGCCACATAAGCGGCATGGTCCGCAAGGCTTATGCCCTTGCTCGTTAGGACGCGCACGACGGCAACGCTGACGGCCATCAGGGCGGGCTGTGCATTTTCGGTGAGGCGCAGAACATCGTCGGGACCTTCGAACATGATGGCCGATAATTTCTGGCCTAGCGCATCATCGACTTCCTCGAACACCGCATGTGCCTGGGGAAAAGCGTCAGCCAAATCCTTGCCCATGCCAACGGCTTGGCTGCCTTGACCCGGGAAGGTGAATGCGCGCTTGATCATGTAACGTCTCTCTCCTGCATCACTGTGACAACCGTTCGGCGCCGTGTCCAGTCGGGCGGCGTGTGCCTAACGGGTGTGGCGGAGTCAAGGCACCTGACACGCCCAGTTGAACCACAAGCATCCGCCGCCGCCCTTCACAAACCTCTCACTGGCTTGCTTTGCCGGCTGTGCTGGCCTATACGCCGCACAGCATTTCGTTTGGCCGGGGGCTGAACGGAGGGTTTGTCGTTTAACAAAGCGGCAGATAGGGCGTAGCCCCGGCCTCCCGTGTTCCCGCTCTTTGCAAGACTGCTTTGATGCCCTTTCCGGCTTCAAGGAGGCTCCGCGCCAGACAATGCTGTGTTGAAACCACGAAGGAAGGCGCATTCATGGCCCTTTACGAGCATATTTTCCTGGCGCGCCAGGACGTATCGCAGCAGCAGGTTGAAGAACTGACCGCTGCCCTGACCGAAGTTCTCGCCAATGGTGGCGGCAAGGTCACCAAGAACGAATATTGGGGCCTCAAGGGCCTCTCCTACCGTATTCGCAAGAACCGCAAGGCCCACTACACCCTGCTCAACATCGACGCGCCGGCTCCTGCCGTTGCCGAAATGGAACGCCAGATGCGCATCAATGAAGACATCCTGCGCTTCATGACCGTGCGCGTGGACGAGCTGGAAGAAGGCCCGTCGGCAATGATGCAGAAGCGCGATCGCGACGATGGTGACCGCGCAGGTGGCCGTCCCGACCGCGGCGGTGATCGCGGTGGGTTCGGCGGCGAACGCCGTCCGCGCCGTTTCTAATTAAAGGACCGTTTAAGCTATGGCAATCAAAGACCTTACCACCGCCCAGGCCCGCCGTCCGTTCCAGCGCCGCCGCAAGACCTGCCCCTTTTCGGGTGAAGGCGCGCCAAAGATCGACTACAAAGACGTGCGCCTGCTGTCCCGCTACGTTTCCGAGCGCGGCAAGATCGTCCCCAGCCGTATCACGGCCGTTTCGGCCAAGAAGCAGCGCGAACTCGCCCAGGCGATCAAGCGTGCCCGCTTCATCGGCATCATGCCCTACGCCGTCCAGTAAGATCGGCCAATCGGCATATCGCTGGGGTTCCGGGTGGTCCGGAACTCCTAACCGTCCTTGAGGGCGGGACAGCTAAAAGGAATTTCCAAATGAAAGTTATTCTGCTCGAGCGCGTGGGTCGTACCGGCTCCATCGGCGACGAAGTTACTGTGAAGGACGGCTTTGCCCGCAACTTCCTCCTGCCGCAGGGCAAGGCACTTCGCGCCACTGCTGCCAACCGCCAGAAGTTCGAAGGCGAGCGCGCTCATATCGAGAAGCGCAACGAAGACCGTCGCAATGCCGCCGCCGGCATCGCAGAAGGCCTGAACGGTCGCACCGTTGTCATCATCCGCCAGGCTGGTGAAACCGGCCAGCTCTATGGTTCGGTTGCATCGCGCGACATCGTCGAGGCACTTGCTGCCGACGGTTTCACCATCCAGCGTTCGCAGGTCGATCTTGCCGACCCGATCAAGTCGGTCGGCGTGCACTCAGTTGCGCTGAACCTGCATGCCGAAGTGGCTGTGTCGATCAACGTCAACGTTGCCCGCTCGGAAGACGAAGCTAGTCGCCAGTCCGCCGGTGAAGACGTCACTGTCACCCATTATGATGATGACACCGAAGGTGATTTCGCTGCTGGTCAGCGCGACGCAATGCAGGACGACCGGTTCGACGACGAAGTCTAAGAACCGCTCGTCTCCACGCTATCAAGCCGGGCCCAGTGCCCGGCTTTTTGTTGCCGATTCACTTGCTGCGACTCGTCTTGTTCACGCCTTGTTCTCGTGCAATAAACACCTTTGGCTTTCCCCGTTGTCCACAATGTTCACAGCATGGTTCTCGGCGCGTTAACCTTTGCTGGTTACTCCGAGACTCTTGCCCACCGCACGTGGTTAAGAAAGGTTAACGCTTCCCGAGGCACATTATGGCAGAGATCGCACGACTACATCCGGTCGAGGAGAAATCCTTCCGCCTCGCCCCCCATAACATCGAGGCCGAGCAGGCCTTGCTGGGCGCTATCCTGATCAACAATGATGCGTTCTACCGGGTCTCGGACTTCCTTAATCCCGAGCACTTCTATGAGCCGATCCATCGGGACATCTATGAGCTTGCGGGCAAGATCATTCGCGCCGGCAAATCCGCTGATCCCACGACCATAAAGACCCACCTTCCGGACCAACTGCTGCCGGACGTGACCATGGCGCAGTACCTGGCACGGTTGGCTGCCGAGGCAACGACGGTGCTGAACGCTGCTGATTATGGGCAGGCCATCTACGATCTCGCTATTCGCCGTAACTTGATCCTTGTCGGCGAGGAGATGGTGCAGGTCGCCTATGAGTCGGACGTCGAGATGACGCCCAATAAACAGATCGAAAAGGTCGAAGGCGAGCTGTTCCAGCTGGCCGAAAAGGGCCGCTATGACGGCGGCTTTCAGAGTTTTTCGAGCGCGCTCAGTGCGTCCATCCAGATGGCAGGCGAAGCCTATCAGCGTGATGGCGGCCTTTCCGGCATTGCCACAAATCTGGACGATCTGGACCGCCAGATGGGCGGATTGCAGCGTTCGGACTTGATCATCCTGGCCGGCCGCCCCGCCATGGGCAAAACCTCGCTCGTTACCAATATCGCTTTCAACGTTGCGAAGGCTTATCAGGCCGAGGTGCAGCCCGACGGCAATATGAAGACGACCAATGGCGGGATTGTTGGGTTCTTCAGCCTCGAAATGAGCTCCGAGCAGCTGGCAACGCGTATCCTGGCCGAACAGGCGGAGGTGTCATCCTCCGACATCCGCCGCGGCCGCATACACGATTCGCAGTTCTCCAAGCTCGTCGACGTATCCAACATGATGAGCAAGCTGCCTCTCTATATCGACGATACGGGTGGCATAAGCGTGGCGCAGCTGGCGGCTCGTGCGCGACGTTTGAAGCGGCAGAAAGGGCTTGATTGCCTGATCGTTGACTATTTGCAGCTGCTGTCCGGTTCGAGCAAGGCGTCCAGCCAGAATCGCGTGCAGGAATTGACGGAAATCACCACAACCCTCAAGGCGCTCGCCAAGGAGCTCGAGGTGCCGGTCATCGCCCTCAGTCAGCTGTCCCGCCAGGTAGAAGCGCGCGATGACAAACATCCCCAGCTAGCGGATTTGCGCGAATCGGGTTCTATCGAGCAAGACGCCGACGTGGTGCTGTTCGTTTACCGCGAAGAGTATTATCTCAAGAACAAGGAGCCCAAAGAGGGCACGCCAGAGCACATCGCCTGGCAAGGGGAGATGGAAAAGGTGCACGGCAAGGCCGAAGTCATCATCGCCAAGCAGCGTCACGGGCCTACAGGGACTGTGCAGCTCAGCTTCGAGGCGCAGTTCACGCGCTTCGGCAATCTGGCGCGCGCCGAATATCTCCCAGAGCGCATGGAATAGTTCATGGTGCTGACGTCTGGCCTCGGCGGGCAGTTGAGCATCGATCTCGGAGCCCTGGCCCGGAACTGGCGCGCGCTGGACAAGGTGAGCGCCGGCTCGCTGACGGCTGCGGTCGTGAAGGCCGACGCCTATGGCACCGGCATCACCATGGCCAGCAGAGCGCTCTTTGCAGCGGGAGCCCGCTTTTTCTTTGTGGCAACGCCTGACGAAGGCATGGCCGTGCGCGCTGCAGTCCCGCAGGCGCACATCTTTGTTTTGAACGGCCTCTACCCAGGTGCAGCCAATCTTTACATCCGGCAAAACCTGATGCCCGTGCTCGCCTCGGTAGCGATGCTGGAGGAGTGGCTGACCAAGTGCCTGGAGCGCAACGAGGCCTACCCGGCCGCGCTGCACTTCGACACGGGCCTTAATCGGTTTGGTTTCAGGCTCAGCGAAGCGGCCCACGTACGTGATCGCGTCCAGGCGCTGGGCTATGCGCCGCAGATGATCATGAGCCATCTGGCCTGTGCTGACGTGCCCAACCACGAGAAGAACCGGACGCAACTTGCGCTGTTTGGTTCGGTCATGAACATGTTTCCCGGAATTCCAGCATCCCTCTCCAATTCAGCGGGGTTGATGACGGGGCGCGATTACCACTTCCAAATGGTACGGCCAGGAATTGCCCTTTATGGTGGCCGCGCAGTCACGGGCCGGAAAAATCCCATGGCGCCAGTTGTTACGCTGCATGTACCGATTTTGCAGATCAAGGAAGCACGCACTGGGGAAAGCGTGGGCTATGGAGCCAGTTACTCGCTTTCGCGCGACAGCCGACTTGCGATTCTCGGCCACGGCTATGCCGATGGGTTTTTCCGCTCCTTATCGGGCACCAATACCCGTCCAGGGGGGAAAGTGGTGATTCGGGGCAAGGTATGTCCGGTGATTGGCCGGGTTTCGATGGACCAGATAACTGTCGACATTACTGAACTGGGACCCGACCTGCCTGTTCCCGGCGAAGGCGCCGAGATTCTTGGGAATATAGTTGGGATTGATGACCAGGCCGATGCCGCGGGCACGATAAGCTATGAGGTGCTTACGTCTTTGAAAGGACGCTATCACCGGAACTATGTGGGCGACGGCAATCTGCCCGTAGAACCGACTGAGTAGTTCACTATTTGTTCTTGCCATCGACCGGTTCGCACCCTAGATATCGGTGAAAGTGGTAACCGAAGGCAGGGGTTGAACTTGGCCGTTTTTATCGTCCTGTTACGGGCTATAGGGCCTATCACGCACAAGATCATGTCTATGGCTCAGTGGCGGGACGCAGTGGCTAAAGCTGGGTTCGGAGACCCCCAGACGTACTTGGCTACCGGGAACATGATCGTCGAGGGAAGCGGCTCGCTCGCTCAGATCACCGGATCAATGAACTCGATTGTGCGCAAGCTGGGTTTGGCAGAGAACAACCAAGCGATCGTAAGAACCGCTGATCAACTCCGCGCTGTGTACGAGGCTAATCCCCTGCCCGAAGCTGCAAGCTCCCGGCCTTCGCAGATGGGCGTCTACTTCTTCGCCTCTGACAATCCTGAACTCGGCTGGGTAAGTGAATACAAGGGACCCGAAGAGCTGCGTGTGGTTGGACAGCACCTGGTCGTTGATTATGGAGGCCGCGTTTCCCAGTCCAAACTCCTCGGCATGATCGAAAGATGGAGCGGACTTGGTACCGCCCGCAACTGGAATACATTGCGCGGGCTGGTCGAACGCTCAGCGAGTCGGCGAAACAGGCAAGGACAATAAGTATTGGCTAAATCCCGCTCCACCTTTGTGTGTCAGGCCTGCGGAGGCGTCACTAGCCGGTGGCAGGGCCGGTGTGACGCCTGCGGCGAGTGGAACACCATTGTCGAGGAGATCACCGACTCGGGCGTGGGCGCTGGCCCGAAATCCGCCAAAGCCGGCGGGCGCCCGACCAATCTAGTGCCCCTGTCGGGGGAAACCGAGAGCGCGGCCCGCGTTGTGACCGGAATAAGCGAACTCGATCGGGTTACCGGCGGTGGGTTCGTGAAAGGATCGGCATTGCTGGTCGGCGGTGACCCGGGTATCGGCAAGTCGACGCTCTTGCTGCAGTCGGCGGCAGCCTTGGCAAATCAGGGCAAGCGCGTCGTTTATGTGTCGGGTGAAGAAGCCGTTGCGCAGGTCCGCCTGCGCGCCCAGCGACTAGGTTTGGGAGAAGCGCCGGTTCTGCTCGCAGCAGAAACCAACGTGGAAATCATCCTGGCAACCCTTGAAGGCGGTGCGGCTCCTGACCTCGTTATTATCGATTCGATCCAGACGCTCTGGACCGACCGGGGCGATAGCGCACCTGGAACGGTGACCCAGGTGCGCACGTCCGCGCAAGCGCTCACACGATTCGCCAAGAAAAGTGGTGCCGCAGTGGTTTTGGTCGGCCATGTCACCAAGGACGGACAAATCGCGGGGCCCCGGGTCGTCGAGCACATGGTAGACGCGGTGCTCTATTTCGAGGGCGACACCAGTCACACCTTCCGCATCTTGCGGGGCGTCAAGAACCGCTACGGCGCCACGGACGAGATTGGTGTTTTTGCCATGACTGAGCTTGGGCTGGAACAAGTTGCCAATCCTTCGGCTTTGTTCCTTGATCAGCGCGACGAGGGCGCAGCAGGTTCCGCCGTGTTTGCCGGCATGGAAGGCACGCGTCCCATCTTGATTGAGATTCAGGCGCTTGTCGCGCCCTCGCCGCTCGGCACACCGCGCCGCGCCGTGGTCGGATGGGACTCATCCAGGCTCTCGATGATTCTAGCGGTTCTTGAGACACGTTGCGGCGTGCGCATTGGGGCTAACGACATTTACCTCAACGTAGCAGGTGGCATGCGCATCAGCGAACCAGCTGCCGATCTGGCGGTCGCCGCGGCGCTGATTTCTTCCCTAACGAGTTCGCCCCTCCCCTCCGATTCTGTTTACTTCGGCGAAGTGTCGCTCGCTGGCGGCGTTCGTCCCGTTGTGCACGGATCCCTGCGCCTGCGGGAAGCACAAAAGCTTGGGTTCAAGTCCGTCTCCACTGGGCGCATCGGCAATGCCGATCGCAACACTGGGCTCGAAGTATCGGAGTTCAGCGCCTTGGCCGAACTGGTGGGGCGGATCGCTGCCAACGGCAAACCCCGCGAAGCGCAGCGGGAAGAATGGTAAGCCCGTCACCATTTCTGGGCAGATCGTCCTGCACGATAGCGGCAAGCCTTGGCATTGCTGCACAAAGTCGTTAAACGAAGCCAACACAGCCGGGGCGGCTATTGGAGCTAAGCGAACAAATATGCTGACAGCGTTCGACGTTGGTGTGGGTGTGCTGGTGCTGATCTCGGCAATTCTGGCCACTGCGCGCGGGCTGACCCGTGAAGTCTTGTCTCTGGCCACATGGGCCGGCTCTGCGGCCATCGCCATCTATATGTGGCAGTATCATCCCGAGATTGCCCGGCAGTATATCGATGAGGCGCTTGTCGCTGATATTGCGACAGTGGTCGTGACGTTTATCGTTTCGCTGATTGTGCTGCATCTTCTGACCATGCGCATCGCCGACTTTGTGGTGGATAGCCGCGTAGGTCCGATCGACCGGACGCTGGGATTCGTATTTGGCGTGCTGCGCGGGATCCTGATTGCGATCGTGGTCACGATATTTGGCACCTGGCTTCTGCCCAACAATCTTCCACCATGGGCCGCTGAATCGCAGTCTTTGCCGCATCTGCAGAGCATGGGCAACACGCTGATCTCGATGCTTCCAGAGGGCCTCGAACAGCAGGTCACCGAAATCCTCAAAGGCGGCACCGGCATCGCCGAGGACGCGGACGCACCTAACACGCCGGTCGACGAAGGCACTGACGCAACGGAAGACAGCACCGTGACCGAAACCGACCCGACGCCTGCGGCACCGGTTTGATAACCAAGAGGTGAGCGCCTGGCGTTCACCACAAGGCTGACCGCCCGGGATGAGTGGTGGTCTGGCTGAGTGTTTTGGGTTATGGGTGCGGGACAACCTACATTCTAGCCTTGGCCGCATCTTGCGGCACCCGCCCTGCGGTTGAGGCAGCACTGGCATGGAGAGCCCGGTGAACCATCCAAGCGATGACGCTTTCGATCTTGATGGCGATACGCTGCATGAAGAATGCGGCGTCTTCGGTATTCTGGGGCATCCCGATGCGCCTACCCTGACGGCGCTGGGACTGCACGCTTTGCAGCATCGTGGGCAGGAAGCGGCGGGCATCGTGACGTTTGATGGACGCCAGTTCCATTCCGAGCGTCAGCTCGGCCTGGTCGGCGATCATTTCACGGATCCCGCCACGCTCAAGCGCATACCCGGAAACATGGCCATGGGTCATGTGCGCTATTCGACGACAGGCGAAACCATCCTGCGCAATGTCCAGCCGCTGTTTGCTGAGCTCGAGGTTGGTGGCATCGCCATTGCCCATAACGGCAATCTGACTAATGGGCTCACTCTGCGTCGCAGACTTATCGCTCAAGGCGCAATTTGCCAATCAACGTCGGACACCGAAGTCGTTCTGCACCTGATCGCTCGCTCGCAGCGCTCATCATCATCGGATCGGTTCGTTGATGCGATCGGGGCTGTGGAAGGCGCCTATGCCATGGTGGCGATGACCCGCACCAAGCTAATCGGCGCCCGCGACCCTAACGGTATTCGTCCGCTCGTTTTGGGCGATCTCGATGGCAAGCCGATCTTTGCGTCGGAGTCCTGTGCGCTCGACATCATCGGCGCCAAGTTCGTGCGCGATGTGGAGAATGGCGAGGTTGTGGTCTGCGAACTGCAGCCGGATGGATCGATCACAATCGAATCTCTCCGCCCCTTCCCACCGCGCCGCGAGCGCATGTGCCTCTTCGAATATGTCTACTTCGCACGACCGGACTCTGTGGTTGCCGGGCGGAGTGTCTATGGCGCTCGCAAGCGCATGGGTTTCAATCTGGCCAAGGAAGCGCCGGTTGAGGCCGATGTAGTGGTTCCGGTTCCCGACGGCGGCACGCCGGCGGCCATCGGCTATGCCCAAGCCAGCGGGATACCGTTCGAACTCGGTATCATCCGCAATCACTATGTGGGCCGCACGTTCATCGAACCAACGCAGTCCATTCGCGCCTTTGGCGTCAAGCTGAAGCACTCTGCAAACCGGCACGAGATTGCGGGCAAGCGGGTTGTGCTGATCGACGATTCAATTGTCCGCGGGACGACATCAGTCAAGATCGTGCAGATGATGCGCGATGCAGGTGCAACCGAGGTGCACATCCGCGTCGCTAGCCCGATGATCTATTATTCCGACTACTACGGGATCGATACGCCAGACCCAGACAAGCTCCTGGCCAACCAGCACAAGGATTTGGCTTCCATGTGCAAGTTCATTGGCGCTGACTCTCTTGAGTTCTTGTCTATCGACGGACTTTACGATGCCGTGGGCGGTGAGCCGAGAAACAATGCGGCGCCGCAATTCACTGACCATTATTTCACCGGCGACTACCCAACGCAGTTGACCGACCTTAACGGCCGCTCCAAGAACGAGCCGAAACAGATTTCTCTTCTCAAGGAAGCCGGCTAATGGGCCAGACGACGACGGACCTCGCAGGCAAGGTCATACTAGTGACGGGTGCCTCGCGGGGAATTGGCTATGCCGCAGGCCTTGAGGCTGCGCGGCGGGGCGCCCATGTCGTCGCTGTTGCGAGAACCGTCGGCGGGTTGGAAGAATTGGATGATGAAATCCAGGACCTTGGCTCGTCGGCAACGCTGGTGCCGCTTGATCTGCGTGACGGCGATGCAATCGATCGGCTTGGCGCTGCAATATTCGAGCGCTGGGGCGCGCTCGATGGCTTGATTGCCAATGCTGGGCAGTTGGGTGTGCTGAGCCCCCTTCCCCATGTGAAACCTGAGGACTTCGAGAAGGTGATGGCGGTGAACGTTACCGCCAATTACCGGCTGCTGCGCTCCACCGACCTCTTGCTGCGCCAGTCGGAAGCTGGCCGGGCCGTGTTCGTGTCCTCCTCCGCCGCCCGCTCGGCGCGCCCATTTTGGGGATTGTACGCCGCCAGCAAGGCTGCTGTAGACGCCATGGTCAAATCCTATGCCAGGGAGACCATCCAGACCAAGCTAAGGGTTAACGTTGTTTATCCCGGTGCGGTGCGTACGGCCATGCGCGCCAAGGCAATGCCAGGGGAAGATCCCGCGATTTTGCCGACGCCGGCTGAAATCGCGCCGCGGATTGTTGACCTCCTGAGCCCACAGCTGCGGGAAACCGGGAAACTGTTCGACGTGCCAACAGGCGTCTTTTCCGAGCTCTAGGACAGAGCTATGGTCCATCTGCGTAGTGTGCAGTCCGACGATATTCCGATGCTCTACAACATCTGCCTTGTGACGGGGGCGGCGGGTCAAGATGCTTCTGCTTTGCACAACGACCCGGAACTGATCGGCCACATCTATGCAGCGCCTTATGCGGTGCTGGAGCCCGCTCAGGCGCTGGTGGCAGAAGACGAGCAGGGTGTCGCTGGCTATCTGGTGGGCACCTTTGATACCGATGGGTTTGCGGAGCGGCTGGAGCAGTATTGGTGGCCTGGCCTGCGGAGGCGCTTTGCCGATCCAATCCTCGTCTTGACGGAAGCTGATCGTGCCCGCGTCGCATCCATCATGCGGCCTGAGCGCAACCCGCCTGACCTGGTGGAGCTTTATCCAGCCCACATTCACATGAACCTGCTGCCGCGGCTGCGCGGCCAAGGTGTTGGGCGCGCCCTTGTGCAGAAATGGGTGGGCGAAGCGCGTGCCGCGGGCGTCCGCGGCATTCACCTGGGAGCGAGCGCGAGGAACAGCGGCGGGATCGCCTTCTGGCAAAAAGTCGGCTTTGCGCCGGTCAGGCGCACGGACCAGACCGCCTGGTTTGGGATGGCGCTGAGCTAGCGGCCTAGGTCAGGCCGCCGCCGCATTCTGCTCGAGTTGGGTCATCATGATCTTGTCGATGCGCCGGCCATCGAGGTCCACAACCTCGAACTTCCAGCCATCATGCTCAAAGGTCTCACCAACGCCTGGCAAGCGGTTAATGATGGACAGCACATAGCCGGCAACCGTCTCGTACTTGGCATCACGCGGTATGGCGATCTTGAGCTTTTCTCCAAACTCGTCGACAGGCATCCAGCCAGCCACGAGGTAGGAGCCATCTTCGCGCCTGACGATGGCCGGATCGTCCCCCGTTTCCTCCTGGAAGACGCCGGTGATAACCTCGAGAATATCAGCCGACGTGACAATGCCTTCGAAGTGGCCGTATTCATCGACAACCAGAGCCATGTGCACGGTGGAGTTGCGAATGGCTCGGACCACGTCCAACGCGTCGGCGTGGTCCATGACCACGGGAACAGGTTGCACGAATTTACGCAGGTCGAGGGGCTGCCCATTGGCAAACACCCCAATGATGTCCTTGATCGCGACCACGCCGATAATGGAGTCAGCGTCGCCATCCTGCACGAGCAGGCGTGAGCGATGTGTATCGAGAATCGTACGGCGGATCTCGTCGCCGTCATCGGCCAAGTCGACGACATCGACGTCCAAGCGCGGCGTCATCAACCCGCGCGCCGAGCGGTCGGCGAGGCGCATCACGCCCGAGATCATCGAGTGTTCGTCGGTTTCGATCACGCCTGCGGTAGTGGCTTCGGCGATGATCGTTTTGACTTCCTCTTCGGTGACCGTCTCCTCGGCCTCGCCGCCCTGCCCCAGCAAGGTCAGAACAGCCTTGCCTGATAGATCGAGCAGCCAGACCAGGGGCGAACCAATTGCCGCAATCATTTTCATCGAGGGTGCAACGCGGGCGGCCACACCCTCGGGGTCTCGCAGCGCGATCTGCTTGGGTACCAGTTCGCCGATGATCAGCGAGATGTAGGTGATCAGTACCACCACAATGCCGACGCCTAGCACGTCGGCTAAGTTGTCGGCCATGCCGATGGACTTGAACCAATCTGTCAGGCGCAAGCCCAGCGTAGCGCCAGAGAATGCACCGGACAGAACGCCGACAAGTGTGATGCCGATCTGAACCGAGGAGAGGAATTTTCCAGGATCTTCGGCCAGCTTGATGGCCGTAGCTGCGCCTTTGTTGCCCTGGTCAGCCATGTTGCGCAGCCTAGCCGGCCGCGCAGAAACCACTGCCAGTTCCGACATTGCCAACAAGCCGTTGACGACGGTCAGAACCACGACGATCAAAATCTCAGCGAACACTACTTCTCATATGGGATGCGGCCCCGCACTCAGCATCGGGGCGCTTAAGCGGGCCGAATATAGGTGAGCAGCAGCCGCTTTGCCATAGCCGTGCGCATGATTCTGCGCCTAGCCCAAGCGACGCTTCTGTTTGTCGTTGTAGGGATTTTCGCTGCCGCCACGCACCCATAGGCGGATGGGCGTACCTTTGATGTCAAAGGCCTCACGGATGCCATTGATGAGATAGCGCTGGTAAGCCATCGGCAGGACCTCTGGCCGGGACGCAAAGAGGATGAAGCTTGGCGGCCTCGTCTTGGCCTGGGTCATGTAACGCAGCTTAAGCCGGCGTCCGGACACGGCCGGTGGCGGATGGCTCTCGACCATGCCGGAGAGCCAGCGATTGAGGCGAGCCGTGGAAACGTGGGAATTCCAGGAGCGTTCGATCTTGAAGATCGCGTCCATCAGCTTGTCGATATTCTTGCCCGTGAGGCCCGACAGAGTGACAAGCGGCACGCCGCGCAGCTGCGGCAGCAGGCGCTCGCATTCTTCGCGCAGTGCCGAAAGGGCGGCGTTCTTGTCTTCGATCAGGTCCCATTTGTTGAGTGCGATGACCAGGGCCCGACCTTCTCGTTCGACAAGGTCGGCCAAGGCCAAGTCCTGCTTTTCAAACGGGATCGTAGCGTCGAGCATGAGCACGACCACCTCGGCATACTGGATCGAGCGAAGGCTATCGCCGACGGCGAGTTTTTCGAGTTTTTCGGTGACGCGGGAACGGCGGCGAATGCCAGCGGTATCCACCAGATTGATGACGCGGCCTTCCCATTCCCAGGGAACAAGGATCGAATCGCGCGTGATGCCCGCTTCAGGGCCGACGAGCACACGGTCCTCGCCCACCATACGGTTGATCAGGGTGGATTTGCCGGCATTAGGGCGGCCCACAATCGCCACGTTGAGGTAGCGCTTGGGGTTCCAACGCAGGGTTGCTTCTTCACCCTCGCCCTCGAGCATGTCTTCCGTAATGTCGACATCCACCTCGGGCATTTGGTCGAGGTCTGCAACGCCTTGTGCCTGCTGCTCAGCGGCAGCCTTGTCGATGGCGGCGGATACGATGGAGTAGAGCTCAGACAAGCCCAATCCATGCTCGGCCGAAAGCGGGATGGCTTCGCCAAAACCGAGCTTGAAGGCTTCAACGAGCCCCGCCTCGGCAGCGCCGCTCTCGGCCTTGTTGCCGACGAGGTGAACCTCCTTGCCGGCCTTACGCAGCACCTGCGCAAAACGCTGGTCCAGCGGCACCACACCCGCGCGCGCATCGATCATGAACAGGATGATGTCGGCTTCCTTGATCGCCATCTCGGTCTGCTGGCGCATCCGATCTTCAAGGCTGCCGTCCTTGACGTCTTCATAGCCGGCCGTGTCGAGGACGCGGAAAGTTAGGTCGGCAATCCGGCCTTCTGCTTCGCGGCGGTCGCGGGTGACGCCCGGCGTATCGTCCACAAGGGCGATCTTGCGTCCGACAAGGCGGTTGAAGAGTGTAGACTTACCAACATTCGGGCGACCGACAATGGCGAGTGTGACGGTCATGCTGAATCAATCTTTCGGTCAGTCAGAGGCAAGTGGATGCTATTGTGCGGCAGGTGCAGGCTCTGGCGCAAGCGCCGCGGGTTCTGCTGGAGCAGGCTCAGCTTCTGGCGCAGCTTGCGCTGGAGCGGGCGCGGCCTCCGGCCCAGCCTCTGGCGCAGCTTGTGCGTCCACGGGAGCGCCTTCTGCGAGCAATTGGGCGAGGTAATAGCCCATGCGGTTGCGCGTGGTGCCATTGGTGAAGGGGTCGTTGACCACGGCTTCGAAACTTGCCTGTGCGGCAGCTAGATCGCCAGCCTTGTATTGGGCAAGACCCAAGGCTTCACGAGCAGCATTGCGGAGAGGATTACCCTCGGCAGCGATCGTCCCCACTCGGGCCTCCACATCGGCCAGCGTGCCGGTATCGACGAGCAGTGTACCCGCCAGCACAAGTGCCAGTTCCCGCAGGCGCGCATCGGATTGCGTATTGGCAAGATTGTCGTAGGCGGCCACCGCTTCCGCAGTCTTGCCCTCGCGAGCGAGCACACCCGCCTTGCGGAATTCGGCCAAAACGGGGTAGCTGCCCGAACCATTGGCAATTACCGCGTCAAGCTGGGCTGTGGCCCCTCCCAAATCCCCAGCCTCAATCAGGTCGAAAGCCCTGTAGAGCTCGTCCGAGGAAGCGGCGGCATTGTTGGAGTGGTACCAGGTCCAACCTTCATTAACCGCGACCAGAGCCACGACAGCGACCGCGGCCCCGATAACGTAGGGCGCAAAACGACGCCAAAAAGCGCGCATGCGATCGCTGCGCAGCTCCTCGTCGACTTCGCGGAAGATATTGTCCTGGGACATGGCCTGCCTAAAACTGGGTAGATGAATGGGGCGCACGTTTAGCATGCTGCCCGGGGAATGCAAACGAAGGGGTTAGGCTAGCGCGGCTGCGCCTGACTATTCCCACTCAATCGTACCCGGTGGCTTGCTGGTCACATCATAAACGACGCGGTTGATGCCGCGGACTTCGTTGATAATGCGGGTGGCCGTGCGACCGAGGAAGTTCAGATCGAACTGATAGAAGTCCGCCGTCATGCCATCAACAGAGGTCACGGCGCGCAGGGCGCAAACGAACTCATAGGTGCGGCCGTCGCCCATCACGCCCACGGTCTGGACAGGTAGCAACACGGCGAAAGCCTGCCAAATCTTGTCGTACTGACCGGACTTGCGAATTTCGTCGAGGTAGATGGCATCTGCCTTGCGCAGGATGTCGAGCTTTTCAGGTGTGATGCCGCCTGGGCAGCGGATGGCGAGGCCAGGGCCGGGGAACGGATGCCGGCCAATGAAGCTGTCGGGCAGGCCAAGCTCGCGGCCAAGCACGCGAACTTCGTCCTTGAACAGCTCGCGGAGGGGTTCCACCAGCTGCATGTTCATGCGTTCGGGCAAACCACCCACATTGTGATGCGACTTGATGGTGACGGAGGGCCCGCCGGTAAAGGAGACGGATTCGATCACATCGGGGTAAAGCGTGCCCTGCGCCAGGAACTCTGCTCCGCCGAGCTTTTTGGCCTCTTCTTCGAAGGTTTCGATGAAGAGGCGCCCAATGATCTTGCGCTTGGTTTCCGGGTCGGATTGGCCATCAAGCTCGCGCAGGAAGCGCTCAGATGCATCCACATGGACCAGCGGAATATTGTACTGGTCGCGGAACATGGTGACGACCTGCTCGCTCTCGTTGAGCCGCATCAAGCCGTGGTCCACATAGATGCAGGTGAGCTGATCACCGATTGCTTCGTGGATCAGGACGGCTGCGACCGAGGAATCGACACCGCCGGAGAGGCCGCAGATGACCTTGCCCGAGCCTACCTGCTCGCGGATCTTCTCGATCATCTTGTTGCGGTAGGCGGCCATGGTCCAGTTGGATGGGATGCCGCAGATGTGGTGCACGAAGTTGGCGTAGAGCTTAGCGCCGTCAGGCGTGTGGACCACTTCGGGGTGGAACTGCACGGCCCAGATGCGGCGCTCTTCATTGGCGATCATGGCAAAGGGCGCGTTGGCCGATATGCCGACAACTTCGAAGCCTTCGGGCAATTCGACGACACGATCGCCATGGCTCATCCACACCTGGTGCTCGCTGCCTAGGTCCCACACGCCTTCGGTGAGGCTTGATGACTTTTTGACCGCCAGTTCGGCACGGCCATACTCGCGATGGTGACCAGCCTCCACCTTGCCGCCCAAGGCCATGCAGAGAGCCTGCTGGCCGTAGCAGATTCCCAAGATCGGAAGATTGGCTTTCAGGATCGCCGGATCGATGGTTGGCGCGTTTTCGTCCAGCGTTGATGCTGGGCTGCCCGACAAAACGATTCCCTTGGGCTGCATGGCTTCGAGGGCGGCGGCTGCATGCTGGAAGGGGTGGATCTCGCAATACACGCCGGCTTCACGGATGCGGCGCGCAATCAGTTGCGTGACTTGCGATCCGAAGTCGACAATAAGGATGGATTGCGGATGATCAAGAATGTCTGGGCTTTGCATGGCGAGGGATTAGCTCCGCAGCGGCGTTTGCGCAAGGTGGAAGGCGGCATGGCCGCCTTGCGAATTCCCCGACCGCGTGCAATTCCCCGATGAGATTGCTTGCTGCAGGTATCCAGTGACCGAACAGAGATTGCTTGGCGCCGATTTTCTGCGCGCTGCCGCCTGCATGATGGTGCTGCTGCATCATTTGGCCCATCGCATACCCTTGGACAAGGTGCCCGTGCCATTCAAGGGGCTGCATGGCCTGCTTGTGATGGGCAGTTTTGGGGTTTCGGTATTTTTTGTGCTTAGCGGGTTCCTCCTGTCGCGGCCGTTCTGGCTGGCCTTGGACAGGGGCGAGCCGATGCCGTTGCTGCGAAATTATGCGCTTCGGCGTGCTGCTCGCATCCTTCCGGGGTTCTGGCTGGCTCTCCTTGTCAGCCTGCTCGTAAGCCTGTCGCTGGGTGGCTCGCGGTTCGATAGCGAGCAGGCTATTCGCCTCATAGCGGGCTTCCTGCTGCTGAGTGACTGGCATTGGGCGACGTTGTTTCCCGTCGACAACAATGGCCCGCTCTGGTCAATCGGTTTTGAGGCGACGTCTTATGTGCTGCTGCCGTGTTGCCTCGTTGGGCTGTTTGCCCTGAACCTCAGGAGCTGGGCCGCCCGGCTCGTTTGGGTTGGTGTGATAGGGCTCGTGCTCTGCCTTCACTGGATGGTGGTTCGATGGGCGCCCATTGATGAAGTCGGTCGGGGTTGGGAATATGGCCTTCTTGGTGGGGCTAAGGCCTGGATGCCTCGGTTTAACCCCTTTGGGTTCTTCACGATCTTCGGCCTGGGTGCGCTAGCTGGCGGAGTACAGGTTACGCTATCCAAAATGCGGCACTGGTTATTTGACGTCCTTGGGCTGCTGGCTCTCATGGCAACCGGGATTATCATTGCCCTCCATGTGGGGGCAGAAACTGAAGGCTTCGGCTGGTTCGGAATTCCGTATGCATTTCCGTGGCTGCCGCTGTTCGTTGGTGCCGCTCTGGTGACGCTGCCCTCCTCGGTGCTGGTGGGCAGACTGCTCGATAATCGCGTGAGCCGCTTTGTTGCCGCCATATCGTTCGGCATCTACGTCTGGCACTTTCTCCTGATCGAGTTGCTGGCGGATTTGGTGCCGCCTAGCTTCGATATGAGCGGCGATGCTGCCTGGGCGATATGGCTTTGGTCTAGTGCGGCGGTGGTCGTCCTAAGCTTTGCAATTGCGACCATCAGCCTCTTTCTGCTGGAACGGCCGATCGTCGCCCGGGCGCGCAAGTTGGAAGGACGACGGAGGCATGCCGTGGCGGCACCTGCCCGCGTCTAGTTCATGACCGCGATGGAGAGGTTAAGCGCGCTGGCGAATGCAACCCAGGCCAGATAGGGCGCGAACAACCAGGCCGCGAGCAGGTCCCGTTTGCGGGCCGAAACGATGAAGCCGATGATGGTGGCCATAAGCGCAACAATGATGACGAATGCGAGCCAAGGCATGTGGGCGATGAACCAGACAGGCGACCATATCCAGTTGAGCAACATCTGCCCGAACCAGAATTTCATCGCAGCGCCGCTCCGATCCATCATCCAGGTGCGCCAGCCGGCGATCGCGATCAGAACATAGAGCGTCGACCAGACCGGCCCGAAGACCCAGTTGGGTGGATTGAACGGAGGCTTCTCCAGGCTCTGGTACCATTCGCCCGGTACTGAAATCGTGCCGATCCAGGCGCCGATACCAAGCACGACCACGATGAACGCCGCAAGGACCAACCAGGAGCGGGGCTGTCGGTAATTGGCTGCGGCTGTGGACATGTGGCGCACACTCATTCTGATCAAGGTCAAGTGGAACGCAGGGTGCGCCGACTGGTTCAACTGCCTAAGGGTTGCGCCGCATCGCGTTGAAGTAGAAACCGTCGGTTTGGGTCAGCCGCGGGGTGAGTGAAACGCCGGACTGCCGGGTTACTACCTCCGGCAGCGGTTCGCTGCCGAAAACGGACTGCCAGAGCTCTGCGGGTGGGATGGGCGCAAGGTCCGGCTGGCGGCTGATGAAGGCGGCGATCTGGTCGTCGTTCTCTTCGGGCAGGATCGAGCACGTGATATAGACCAGCGTGCCCCCGGATTTGAGGAAGCGGACGGCATCATCCAGTATGGCGGCCTGTTCGGCCGCGCGTTGCGCCAGCAGTTCGGGAGAAAGCTTCCACTTAGTGTCGGGGCGGCGGCGCCATGTGCCAGTGCCGGTGCAGGGCGCGTCGACCAGGACGCGGTCCATCTTGCCAGCCAGATCATCGAGCGCTCCGTCCTCGGGTGCGCGAACCTGCACATTGCGGGCGCCATTGCGCTTGAGGCGGTCGTAGATGGGCGCGAGGCGATTGCGATCGCTGTCGAAGGCGAAGATCTGACCCTTGTTACCCATGGCAGCGGCCAGCGCCAGCGTCTTGCCGCCCGCACCGGCGCAGAGATCGAGCACCTGCTCACCGGGCTTGGCTCCGGCCAGGAGGGCCACGATCTGGCTGCCTTGATCCTGCACTTCGAACCAACCCTTGAGATAGCCTTCGTCAGTCGTGACATTGGGGGTGCGTGCGTCGCGGGGACCTGCCGGCATCGTCACGCCCAGCGGCGAGATAGGTGTTGCAAATGGATTGAAGCGGGCGAGGGATTTCAGGACACGCTCGCGCTGAGCCTTAAGTGTGTTGGTGCGCAGATCGAGTGAGGGACGGCCAGCCATGGCCTGCCCCTCCGCGATCCAGTTATCGCCAAATGCCCGCTCGAGCGAGGGGGCAAGCCATTCGGGCACATCGGCCAGGACGTGGCCGGGAGTGGTGTCCGGCAGTTGGCCAACAAGGCGCGCTTGTTCCTCGTCTGTCAGCGGCTCGGGAGCGTGGTTATCGCCGGCGAAGCTGTCGCTCAGGGCGGCGGGTTCCTCGTTCCAGTCGCGCACGGCAACGGCGAGCACCAAGGCTCGCGGGCTGTCACTGCCCATCAGAGCCGCATGGGACGCGCGGCGGCGGAGCGCGTCATAAACGAGATTGCCGATAGCGGCACGGTCCCCTGCCCCGGCAAAGCGATTGTTGAGCCCCCAAGCTTTCAACGCTTCGGACACTGGCCGTTTGCGGGTTTCCACATCGGTCAGAACTTCGATTGCAGCGGACAGGCGGCCAGGCAGGCGCATCAGACACTCGGGGCTAGAAGAAGGAGGCGAAGCAGGAGCCATAGCCAGAGAAGGGCAAGGACGGCAAGGCCGGCGGTGTAGAGCACGAAACGATGATAGACGTGGTTGCTGGTCACGTGGACAAAGGCGTGCGCGTATCGCAAGGCAACAAAGAGCCAGGCGAAGACGATTTCAACCCAGCCGATCGTGGTGAACACAAGGGACAGTATAGCGGCGACATAGAACAGGACTGGCAGCTGGAACTGGTTGTCGAAGCTGTTGGACAGCAGGCGCGCCTTGAGCGGATAGGCGGTTCGTTCCACCGCTATGTCGGCCACGGGGATTTCGCCGGATCTGACCCGCGGCACGCGCTCGCGGCCCATGAGCAACAGAATTATGAGGATGAGAAGCACTTGGGCGAAAATGGCGAGGACAAGGAGCTTGGCATTGAGGGTCAAAGGTTCAAGCTCCACTCTTGATTCAGGCTTAAGGGCTAAGCGCCGGCGGCTGAAAACGGTTCCGCAGGGTGTGCCGAAGCGCCGTCCCGGGCGCGGTGCTGAACAACGTGCGAGTGGCGAGACCCTGCCTCAGAGTAGTTTAGTGTGTGTGAGACAAACCCTTCGCCACTTGCGACGGGGTTTGTCCCGGCGGAACTCTGGTCCCTAGCCTTCCAGAGGCATCGGGAACACTTCCGCCATCTTACGGGGATCGCGACATCCCCGCTTCATCTGCCCCTTCACACGCTGGTTCGCGCGACTAGCTGGATGGTGATGGCAGTGAGGGAGATTAGCGCAGGGCGATGGTGGGGAGAGAAGAGAAGAGAAGAGAAGAGAAGAGACGAGGAGAGGATTATTGAAGAAACCTTGCGGTTTTTGAGATGTGTCTGTGGCTGGATGCTTCGCAAACCAGGCGCCCCCTAGATCTGGGGGCACACTCAGCTCAGCGAAAACTTGGAGTGGCCCTCGGGTCAAGTCAGAGGGCTGCGCCGGATGAAGGCGTTAGCTTTGGGCGTTGGGCCAACATTGTCTACCGACCGCTGCGATAATTCGGGGCCTCGCGGGTGATGGTCACGTCGTGGACGTGGCTTTCGCTCAGGGCGGCGCCGGAGATTTTTACAAATACGGAGTTGTCGCGGAATTCCTGGAGGTTGTGGGCGCCGGTGTAGCCCATAGAGGCGCGGAGGCCGCCCGCGAGTTGGTGGAGTACGGCGCCTGCTGCACCCTTGTAGGGCACCTGACCTTCTATGCCTTCGGGGACGAGCTTCATCTGGTCCCGAACGTCCTGCTGGAAGTATCGGTCGGCGGAGCCGGAGCCCATAGCGCCGACTGAGCCCATGCCGCGATAGGATTTATAGGAGCGGCCCTGGTAGAGGTACACCTCGCCGGGGCTTTCATCGGTGCCGGCTAGGAGCGATCCGACCATGACGCAGGAAGCACCGCCCGCCAAGGCCTTGGCCATGTCGCCTGAGAACTTGATTCCACCGTCGGCGATCACGGGAATGCCCTGCTTGGCACCTTCTTCGGCACAGGCCATGACGGCGGCAAGCTGCGGCACGCCGACGCCGGCGACGATGCGGGTAGTGCAGATGGAGCCCGGGCCGATACCGACCTTCACGGCATCTGCACCGGCGTCGATCAGGGCCTTGGTGGCTTCGGCGGTGGCGACATTACCTGCAACGATGCGGGTAGAATTCGATTCGCGCTTCACGCGCTCAACTGCTTCGGCGACTCGGACGGAGTGACCATGCGCGGTGTCGATCACGAGGAGGTCGACGCCGGCATCGATCAGCGCCTGCGAACGCTCGAAGCCCTGGTCGCCCACGGTCGAGGCTGCGGCAACGCGCAAGCGGCCTTGTTCGTCCTTCACAGCGTTGGGATTGAGCTGAGCCTTTTCGATATCCTTGACCGTGATGAGGCCAGTGCAGCGATAGTCCGCATCTACGACCAGGAGTTTTTCAATCCTGTGCTTGTGTAGCAGGACCTTGGCCTCATCCTTGGAAACGCCGTCCTGGACGGTGATGAGGTTTTCGTGCGTCATTAGCTCGCGGATCGGCTGGGCGGGATGGGAGGCGAAGCGTACATCGCGATTGGTGAGGATGCCCACGAGCTTGCCCGTGGCGCGCCCGCCCTTGCCGCCGTTCTCGACCACCGGGATTCCGGAGATGCGATTGGCCTGCATCAGCGCGAGAGCATCGGCCAGGGTCGCGTCGGGGCCAATGGTGATTGGATTGACCACCATGCCGCTTTCAAAGCTTTTGACCATGCGGACCTGCTCGGCCTGCTCGGCAGCAGTGAGGTTCTTGTGGATGACGCCCAATCCACCGGCCTGGGCCATGGCGATGGCCATGGCGCTTTCAGTGACGGTGTCCATGGCCGAGGAAATGATCGGCAGGTTGAGCGCTATGTCCTTGGTGACAAAGGTCGAGATGTCGGTTTCGCCCGGCAGCACATCGGAGCGCGCCGGCTGCAACAGCACGTCGTCAAACGTCAGAGCCGAGTCGCCGGTGATGGTGGTGATAATCTTCGCCAAGGCCAGACCTTTCCTGCCTTCTGAGTGTCTCAGAAATGTTGGAGTGCGAACCGGGCTGAGTAGGCGCCGGGTTCAGGTTGGCGAGGGTCAATAGCACCACCTCTAAAGCTTGCATAGTGCGAGAGGCGCAGACTTGCATTGCAGGAATCTTCCATACAAGAGGCGAGTTCTGCTTTTCACCTCACCTCGAAAGGTTCATACTCGTAGGGCTGCCCTGGCGCGTTTCGCGATTCCTCCCGGTTTGATGATAAATATCCGTGTTACTCCGCTTATCCTGGCGGTCGCCCTGTTCATGGAACAGATGGACTCGACTGTGATCGCCACGTCGCTTCCCGCCATTGCGCTGGATATCGGCAGTGAACCGATTGCACTGAAACTGGCGCTGACGGCCTATTTCGTTGCGCTGGCCATCTTTATCCCCATCAGCGGCTGGATGGCTGACCGGTTCGGCGCCAAGAATGTCTTTCGGCTGGCAATTCTTGTGTTCATGCTGGGTTCGCTCGCCTGCTCCTTTTCCTTTTCGTTGGAAAGCTTTGTGCTTTCGCGGTTCTTCCAGGGAATGGGGTCCTCAATGATGACGCCAGTAGGCCGCTTGCTGCTGGTGCGCTCGACGCCGCGATCGGAACTGGTTTCGGCGATGGCGTGGCTGACCGTTCCGGCGCTGATCGGTCCGCTGACGGGGCCGTTGATCGGTGGGTTCCTCACGACCTATCTTAGCTGGCACTGGATTTTTTGGATCAACATACCAATTGGCATTGCCGGCATTGTCCTTGCCGGCATTTTCCTCCACGTGCCGGATGAACGCACGCCGCGGCCTATCGATTTCGTCGGCTTTATTCTGGCGGCTATTGCATTTTCCGGGATGGTGTTCGGTCTTTCTGTTGTGAGCCTGCCGGCGCTGCCGATCATCTATGGCTACCTGACCATTGCTGTCGGCATCGTTTCGGCCATTCTATACCTGCTGCATGCGAGGCGAACAAAATACCCGCTGCTCGACCCTGCCCTGTTCCGGCACAGGCTTTTTCGCGCGTCCATCATTGCAGGCTCGGTGTTCCGCATCGGCGTTGGGGCCGTGCCGTTCCTCCTGCCCTTGACCCTGCAACTGGGCTTTGGCCTCAACCCATTCCAGTCGGGCGCCATTACCTTTGTGTCGGCCATTGGGGCGATCATGAGCAAGTTCCTGGCAGAGCGCGTGTTTGCACGCTTCGGATTCCCGCGCGTGCTGGGCTTCTGCGCGGCAATGGGTGGCTTGCTGATCGCGGCGCAGGGTTTTTTCAATGCCCAGACGCCCGTGGCGATCATCATGGCGACGCTGCTGAGCGGCGGCGTGTTGCGCTCGGTGGTGTTCACTGGGTCAAATGCCATGGGCTATGCCGATGTGGCCGATGATGAGGCAAGCCAGGCAACGGCGATCGTGGCGGTGGGGCAGCAGCTCAGCATTGCAGCGGGGGTAGCAGTTGCGGGTGGAATTCTCGAGGTCAGCACGCGGCTCCGCGGAACCGAGCTCTCGATCATCGATTTCCAAACTGCCTTTTTCGTGGTTGGCGTGCTGAGTGCACTAGCCGGCCTTGTTTATTATCGGCTGCCGGCGGACGCCGGGGCCGAAGTCTCGGGCCATGTCATGGTTCGGGCGCAAAAGGAGTGACCGGGCTTCAACCCGGCTATTGATCTTTGTCGCGCATCACCCCCCTTATTCTTGCCACTGCCCTGTTCATGGAAAACATGGACTCAACGGTTATCGCCACGTCCCTGGCCGCCATCGCGGCTGATATCGGCACCACGCCCATCTCGCTCAAGCTGGCGCTAACCGCCTATCTCGTGGCGCTCGCGATCTTTATCCCGATATCGAGCTGGATGGCCGACCGGTTCGGGGCGCGCAATGTGTTTCGCGTGGCCATGGCCGTGTTTGTGCTGGGGTCCATCGCCTGCGCGTTTGCCAATTCGCTCCTGTTTTTCGTGGCTGCGCGATTCCTGCAGGGCATGGGCGGGGCGTTGATGACGCCGGTGGCACGCCTCGTGCTCGTGCGGTCGACGCCGCGCCATGATCTGGTTAATGCCATGGCATGGCTCACCATTCCCGGCCTTATCGGCCCGATCGTGGGCCCGCCCTTTGGCGGGTTCCTGACCACCTATTTCAGCTGGCACTGGATCTTTTTGATCAATGTTCCGATTGGAATCCTTGGCATTTTGCTGGTCGGCTGGTTCTTGCCCGAAACCATGCGCAATGAAGCCCGCAAGATCGATCTCACGGGCTTTGCGCTGGCGGGGCCCGCCTTTGCACTGTTTGCGTTTGGAACCTCCGTCGTCAGCCTGCCTGCCCTGCCGCCGATGGTCGGGGTGATTGCAACGGCCATGGGCCTGGGTTTGGCCGTGCTTTATGCGCGGCATGCGCTCGCGACCGACAATCCGCTGTTTGACCTCCGCCTGCTTCGTTTTCCGTTCTTCCGCAGCTCGGTTATCGCGGGCACGTTCTTCCGCCTGGGTCAGGGCGCCATACCGTTTCTGTTCCCGCTCATGCTGCAACTGGGCTTTGGCTACAGCCCGTTTGAATCAGGCATGATCACCTTTGCGGGCGCGGTGGGTGCGATCATTGCCAAGTTCGTGGCCAACGGCATTTTCGTGAAGATTGGCTTCCGCCTCGCGCTGGTTCTTTCAACGGCTGTTTCGGCGGCTGGGCTGTTCGCGATGGGCCTTTATACGCCTGAAACGCCGCTCCTCGTGATCATCGGCATCCTGATCTTTGTTGGCTTCTGGCAATCGGTTTTCTGGACCGGCAGCGGGGCGTTCGCGTTTGCCGATATCGACGACAAGGATGCGGGTCAGGCCAACGTCATGAGCCAGGTATCGGTCCAGCTATCCATCGCGTCGGGTGTGGCCTTGGGCGGGGGCATGCTGGAGGCCAGCACTGCGCTGCGCGGCGGTGAGATGACGCTGATCGACTTTCACACCGCGTTCTTTGTCCTGGCCGTTGTGTGCCTTGTTTCAACGGCGCTGTTTTTGCGCCTGCCGCGAAATGCGGGATACCAGCTGACAAGCAGGCCGCAGGACGCTTGAACGCGGGGTGGCGACCGGCTTAGCGGTCATACTCACCCTCCCCGGGTGTCGTGTCGTTGGTTCCCTTGAAGCCCTTGGCGATCAAATAGGCCTCGGCCGAGTCGGATCGGCTGGACGGTGGCTTTGCATGGAAGGTCGTCCTGAAATGACGCTTGAGCATGTGCAGCAGTTCATGCTCGGTGCCGCCCTGGAAAACCTTGGCGACGAAAGTGCCGTTTGGCGCCAGAACGTCCAGGGCAAAGGCCGCCGCTATTTCGATGAGCTGCACAATGCGCAGATGGTCGGTCGGACGATGGCCCGTGGTTGGCCAGGCCATGTCCGACATGACCAGATCGGCTTTCTTGCCGCCCATGGCATCGATCAGCATTTGAGGGGCGTCATCGTCGGTGAAGTCCTTTTTGAGGAGGACGACGCCCGGGATCGGGTCCATTTCCAGATAGTCGATGCCAACAACGAGGGGGTTGGCTTCGGTTGAGCCCACGGCCTTGGCTGCGACCTGGCTCCACCCGCCCGGGGCTGCGCCCAGATCGACCACGCGCGTGCCCCGGTGGAAAAGCTTATGCTTTTCATCCATTTCCTTGATCTTGAAGGCTGCGCGCGAGCGATAGCCCTCGGCGCGAGCGCGCGCGACATAGGGGTCGTTGAGTTGGCGCTCGAGCCATTTGGTCGAGGATACCTTGCGGCCCTTGGCGGATTTGACGCGGATCTTGAGATCCTTGTCGGACTTGCGCCCGCCAGTACCGAGAGCTTTATCCACCATTGCCGTTCCTCCGGGGATAGCGCGTGGCGCGCGACGAATTTCGATCGGCGTCCATCAGGGAAATCAGGATGCCTTCGCGTAGGCCGCGATCGGCCACCCGCACGCGTTCGGTGGGCCATTCGCGCCGGATTGCCTCGAAAATGGCGCAGCCGGGCAGCACCAGATCGGCGCGATCCCGGCCGATGCAAGAATGAGCCACGCGGCGCTCGAAGGGCATGCCAAGGAGCACTTTCATGGTTTCGTCGACCTCGGCGCGCTTCATCCAGAGGCCATCGACCTTCTGGCGTTCGTAGCGCTCGAGACCCAGGTGCAGTCCGGCCAGCGTGGTCACGGTGCCCGAGGTGCCGATCAAGTGCACGGGATGGTTGGCGATCATCTGCCGAAGCTTTTCGCGGCCACGGAACTGGCGCAGATGCTCGGACACAAAAGCCACCATGGCTTCAAACACTTGCGGCGTGACGTTGACGCCGCCAAAGCGCTCGGCGATCGAAACGACGCCAACCGGCAGCGATTGCCAGGAGCGTATGGACGCCGACATGCGGCCCTGCGATTTAGGCCGGCCACCGCGGAAATCGAGCCAGGCGAGTTCGGACGAGCCACCGCCGATATCAAACATCAGGGCACCAGCCGCGCCTGTTTCGATCAAATCGGCGCAGCCTGTTACGGCGAGTTCTGCTTCGGTGCGGCGGTCGACGATCTCAAGCTCAATGCCGAGTTCTTCTTTTACCCGGGTGATAAAGGCGGGGCCGTTTTCCGCGGCGCGGCAGGCCTCGGTCGCAATCAGGCGCATACGGGCGGGCTGATGCTCACGCAGCTTGTTGCGACAGTGGCGCAGCGCTTCCATGGTACGATCCATAGCGGCATCGCCCAGACGACCGGTGACGGATACGCCCTCGCCCAGCCGTACGATGCGGGTGAAGCCATCAAGGACGCGGAAGCCATGGTCATGAGGCCGGGCGATCAAAAGCCGGCAATTATTGGTGCCCAGATCCAGCGCGGCGTAGATGGCACCGCGGTGCCGACGCGGACTGGGGGCGGGGCTTGTCCGCTTTTCCGCTGCGAGTACGGGCGCACTGCCCCCTACTCGTCCCGCAGGTCCCTGGACCAACGGCTCACGGATTGCCGCCTCGTCCAAAGACGACATGGCGGCAGCGGACCGATCAGAGTCGGTCACGGTATGCTCCTGACGTGCGCGGTCGCGTGACCGGCTTACCGGATCGCGCCCGACGCACTGTTATTGCGTGTCAGGAACCAAGGTAATGCATGGGGACGATCTGTGCAATGGCAAGTGCAAGAGGGAGGGAGCGAAGGTCAGGTAAAACAAGGAAGAAGTGGCTGGGGAACCTGGATCTTCAGCACGGGCGTTTTTGGCTGCATTCAAGCTCTTGATAGCGCATATTTTGTTGTGTTTCCGGGGGTTGGCTGTAGGTAGGGCGCTACGATTAACTGCTACGATCGAGTTGCCAGTGACCATGCCAAACAACCTGCTAAAGCGCGACGGCACCTACTATGCGCGTATCTACATTCCCCTAGACCTGCAGCGCGCGTTCGACGGCAAGAAAGAGAAATGGCAGTCGCTCCGCACAAAGGAGCCACGTGAGGCCAGGGAGCGCCTGGCCGCCGTTCTGGATGAATGGGTTGGCACATTTGCCGACATGCGCCGTCGCGTGGATTCGACCGAGGGCGACATACAGGCGGCCGTGGCAGCCCACTACACCGCGAAGGTCGAGCAAGGCGACCTCGAGCGTGTGAAGCCGACCGAGACCGAAATTTGGCAAGCCTTCGACAAGGCAGTCGAGGTCGCTAAGGAGCCTCACCCGGCGGGCGCAGGCATGTTCGACGCGATCAATAGCATGACCGATGTCCAAATTCTGGCGAACAAGACCGAGTGGGCGGGGCGCCGCCGCCGCGCCCGGCTCAATCGACTGCGCGCCGATCTAGGTTCCGGCGATACCCGGCTGATGGAACCCGAGGCCGACCGTTTCATTCGTGAGAAGGGGTTCCGGATCGCCAAGAGCAGTGATCTTTACCGCAAGCTTTGCCTCATGCTCATGCGCGGCGAGATCGAGGCCTTACAGCGCACCATGGAGCGCGAGGCTGGCGACTTCACCGGCCAGATCAAAGACCCGATCGTCGCCGAGGCGGCGGTGCGGAAAGAGGCGTCGAGTGAAGCACCTGGCGAGACGGTTCTGCAGCTCTTCGCCAAATACGAGAAAGCCAACCCGAAGAAGATGCAGGCCGATTCCATGAAGCAAGTGCGGCGTGATGTTGAGCATTTCGCCGCGTTTGTGGGGCCGCGCTTCCCGGCTGAGAAGATCGATCGCGCCACTGTCGCGACGTGGATGGATGTGCTCTACGAATACCCCGTCAAGGCCACCGAGACGACGACCTTCAAGGGCCTAAGCCCGCAGGAAGTCGTCGCCAAGAACAAGACGTTGCCCGAGCCCAAACCCACCATCAGGGTCAACACGATCCGACGCTACATGAGCAGCCTCGGTGGGTTTTGTCGCTGGTTAAAGGTCCGTTCAGTCCTCCCGGAGAACCCGCTAAGCGACATGGCCCCGGAAAGGGATAAGGACAATGAGCGTCTGCCATTCACTGACGCGCAGATGAAAAAATTGCTGACTTCGCCGCTCTTCACCGGGTGCGAAGGTGACAGCTGGCAGGATATGGCTCTGCCCGGCACTCTACAGATTAGGGACCATCGCTATTGGGTGCCGTTAGTGATGGCCTATAGCGGTGCCCGACCAGGCGAAATTGCCCAGCTCCAAACAGCAGATGTTCGTGAGCAACACGGCATCTGGATCATGCATATCACCGAGCTGGGCGAGGGCGACAAGCGCACCAAGACAGAAGGCAGCATGCGCGTGGTGCCCATCCATTCCGAGCTATTCAAGCTGGGCTTTGTCGAGCACTGCAAGGCCATGGTGAAGGCCGGGCACAAGCAAGTGTTCCCGGAGGTTGAGATCCCGGAGGTCGGGCAGATCATCCCGGAGTTTTCCCGCGAAATGAACCGCACCTATCTGCCGCGTATCGGCCTGAAGAAGGACCGATCGATTGTCGTCTATAGCCTCCGCCACACGGTGGTCGATCGTCTCCGGCTTGCCGGCGTAAGCGAGGACGAAATTGGTATGCTTGTCGGTCATGATAAGCCGACAATGACCGGACGCTACGGCGTTGAGCAGCCTGGCACGTTGAAGCGTAGGGTCGAACTAGTTGAGGTGTTGAAGTATCGGTGACGTGTCTGTCCGGCACGAATGCCGAGAGGTTATTTCCGACCTTCGAGAGCTTCCTGCCCCCAGGTTCGTCGGCATGGCAGGAAATACGTCCACCCAAATTGCAGTTGGCAATCATGTCGTTTTCGTCGTTCTCCGAACCTGAGATTCCAGAAGATTTGGTGGAACGAGCGAGGATGCTCGAGCAGATCATGATCGCGTCATGCACAGGAGGGTTTCGGGATGAGACCAACTACAAGGCACTTCGGACCTTTTTCATCCAAGATGAACTTCTAAAATCGCTCCTTCCGTCGTTTGTTCGAACCAGCAGGACCCTGCAGAGCTTTTGGTCGGTAGCCTCGAACTTCGGCACCTACGCCGAACGCCGCCAATACATATCGGATGGGTTCACTCCCTTATTCGACCACTTGGAAGGCCATCACCAAGCTCCTGTCGATCATGTGGCTGGCGAGGTGCTTCAAGGCTTCGATGCAGATTCAGTTCATGCGACCTGGACGAAGGCCCTCCAGCGCCGGCATCAGGATCCCGAGGGAGCGATCACTCTCGCCAGAACGCTTCTTGAGTCCGTGTGCAAGACGATCCTTGATCGTCACGGTGTGCCTTATGACGATAGCCAAGACCTGCCCAAGCTTTATGGCGCCGTGAGCAGGCTTTTGCAGCTTGCACCAAGCCAGCACACTGAAGAAGCGTTTAGGTCAATCCTCGGGGGAGCGCACACCGTCATCAACGGCCTTGGAACCCTTAGAAACCGGCTCAGTGACGCTCATGGGAGAGGAGGGCAACCGGTGCGTCCCAGCCCAAGGCACGCCAGCCTAGCGGTTAACATGGCCGGGGCAGTTGCGACGTTCCTAGTCGAGACCGAATTGGCCCGAGCCGGCAGGACAGAGTGACCTGAGGATCTGGTCCACGGTCACCAGATGTTCTTCCCGCCGCTCAGTCCCATCGTGCACTTGCTATAATTGAAGTAAGTTCAATAACTTACACGCGAGTAGCCAATGACGAGCCGTAAGCCGTATGCCGACACCCTCCTGACCCGCTACCTCGATAAGCGCATTCTCGAACTGCGTCCCTCGAAAACCCAGTTGGACATTGCCGTTGAGGCGGGGTTTCCCAGTCCAAACATGCTTTCAATGATCAAGACCGGCGTTACGCGCCTTCCTCTCGATCGTGTGCCGGCGCTCGCTGCCGCTCTCGACGTAGACGCTGCCCGACTCTTTCAACTCGCGCTGGAACAGTGGGTTGGCTCCGCCGCAGCGCGCACCTTTGAAGCAATCTTTCGCGTGGCTGTGACGCGGCACGAGGCCGACTGGATCCAGGAGATCCGCGACGCGTCGGGCAACTCCGACCCTGCTGTCACCACCCGGACTCGAGCGGCCATTCGTGCGCTGTTTGGGAAGTAGGACGCGATGGCAGCAACAAGTGCGATACCGATCAATCCTCGCCTGCTCGAACTCCTGTGGATTCGCGCCTTGAAGCCCTATGGCAAGCTCCCGATCATCACGCCGGATCGTGCTCAGCAGTTGAGGACCCTTGTGTTGTCCTGGAGGGGACCTACACATGGTTAGGTCCGCCCTTCATGCCTTCATGAGAGTGATACGGAGACGCGGCGCAGTAAAACACGGTCCTCGCATGGCTGTTTTTGTCGATGGGGACGGGATCAGTGCCCATCACGCCGACCTCGTCTTGCAGCACCTCGCTCTAAAGCAGCACATCAGCACCATACGCGTGTTCGGGAACATCACGTCACGCAACGTCAGTTCATGGTCAAGCGTAATCAAGCGCCAAGGTATTGTGATGCGCCACTTGCCAAGCTTGGTGGAAGGGAAAAATGCCGCCGACATCGCGCTCGCTATCGACGCTCTGGAGTTTCACCTCACCCGCCCACTTCCTGCTTATGCAGTTTTGACTAATGACGTCGACTTCACGCCGCTGGTCTTGCGTCTAAAGGAGAGCGGAGCCTACGTCGCGGGCTTTGGACACAAAGGGACGCCTGCTAATTTTCGTCGGGTCTGCACCAGGTTCACCCAGATCAATCACATCGAACCTGGGCGGGGCGCTTAGTGCGTTCCGCGGAAGGAGGAATGGCTAGCTTCCTAGGGATCGACCGCCACAATCATCGGAAGTGATACCGGGATCAAGCCAAATGGTCATACCGAATACGAGCATTACCGGCCTATGCGCCAGAGGTGAGCCATACATGACCCACGCCCTTGCCATCGAAGTCCTAGATAATCCGCCAATCTAGTATGGGGATGCATGGGGTGCCCGCCGCGATCCCGCATCCTATCCTCCCCTGTCAAGAACTCACCAGCCTACTGGAAATAGGTATTTCAGAGACCTCAAGGACGTTGGCGTGGCGGTAGCAACACCCCCACGGCGTCGCGGGAGGGTTTACATTGCGCCAACTTGACGCAACATTTTGTCAACCTGGCGCCTCGAAATGACAACTTAGCGCCCAGAAATGTCAACCTAGCTGCACAAAATGACAACCTTGCGCGTCAGAATGTAAACCAAACGAGCTCTAAAATAGGTATTTTGGCCCCTCAGGTTGACAGAAGTTTCCACTAAGTTGACAGAAATTGCCGAAATCAGCTTTTTTGCCCAGCTGTCAACCTCGTGAACTTTGCGCAAGCCGTAGCTGGGGAGAGACTTTCCATGAGGGTGGCCGACGAACTAGGCCCGCGGACACCTGCATGCGAATACATCCACATAGGTATTTGCAGGCTACGGCACTTAGAGGGACGGCGGTTCTCAGACGGCTGTAACCCCTAGGAAAACATGTATTCAGTGGCCGAGCGATCGCGGTCTCGTGTCCGTTGGGACTCTGGATGTCTAGCGACAGACCGCGTCGTCTTGCACGCAAGATCGGCATTGCCAGATTTCCGGTGCAGCCACCCTGGCCGGCAGCAAAATAGCTGGCGCCCACAACAGAGGAGCCTGGGAGGCGCACGGCCGTCTTCTTCTGGTCTGGCGGATGCCACCAAGCCTCCACATGCCGACGCCAGGCAGCACGGAAGGTTATTGCCCAACGTCATGGACCGGACTGTCGTGGCCTTGACGAAAAGTAAGTGATCGCTTACTTTCTCTTTAATCGCGCAAGGGCACATGTGCCACGCCAAAGCGGCTCCGTGATTTCGCCTCTAGGCAGCTCAGCATCACCTCCCCGCACAGTCGCTAAACTCATCCACCTGCAAAGCGAACAACGACAGCGTAGCCGCTCGGACGTTGTGCCTCTTCTCGTCGAGAATGCGAAATACCGGCTTTGTATATTTCCTTGCCCGGAACATGACGGGTTAGATGAGCGTGCCGGGCGCGAAGGGATGGGGTCATAGCCCGGCGTAAGCCGAAGTGACTCGCCAAGGATCAAGGCACTGTGAAGCTCCGGCCAGCACAACCTTGTGGCGCTCGTGAACCGCGATTGAAGTTCATGAGCGTTGAATACCGTCAGTGACCGGCAGGTCAGGAAACGGCGCTTAGTGCAGGTAAATGCTGACCGCCTGCCGGGATAGCTTCCCACAGCGTCTCAATCGCTCTTCGTATGCAGTTTCGCTCTACCCCCTACCCGTAACGCTGCTGGGTTGGGGGTGGGGGGCGGGATAACTCTTCCCTGCAGGTATTTAGAGCGAGAGGCGACGACCTTATCGCGAACCACGTGCCAAACGGCTTAGTCGGGCTGCAAGGCGGCGATCAAGGTCGAAGGCCGCGAAGACGGACGAAGCGAGTTATCCTTCTTCTCCAGGCTACTCCGTAAGCGCTTCGCCTCACATGAACATCGCTGATTTGGAGCCCACCAGGGTGGCAACGAGAAGGCCCCGATCCAGCCGGGTGTTCCTGGCTTCGCACGATGTCTCAGGCACAAGAACGCACGCGTGACAGGCGGCACCGTGGAGGGGGCGTTCGTCGAGATCGGTTCCAGATTGGTGGTCGGCGCAAATCGGGTCGTTGGAGCACAGTTCCAGCCCATCAACGGCCTTGGCCAGTATTTCCGGTAAGCGAACTGCCATTCCGCTTAGACCACCAAGCGTGCCTTGTGCGCCGGCAGTAGAGGTGTAGATGAGGATGCCGAAGCGGTCAGCCTGTCCTGAGCCGCTGGCATAGATCCGCTCCTTGAGGGACGATATCGGATATCCGCACTCCAATGCCAGTTCGGCCATCAAAGCGTGGGAAAGCGAGTGTAGCGCCCAATATGCCACGCCTAGGTGCCGCGGAGGGCGGTTGAAGTGAGCTGCCTCGTGGGCTTCACCGCGGTGCAATTCGGCGGCTCGGTCTTGGACATCGTCGCGTTCGCGCCACGTTCGAATGAAGTCTGGATCCACATGGAGGAAGATACCTTCGCCGAACTGTTCGATGGCAGGAAGCCACTTCACCTCTCTGTTAAGCGGAGCGCCGTCGATATTGAGCTGGATGTCTTCAAGTTCGCTTTCGGCCGCAGTCGGCGGTGGCTCTAAGCGTGTGAACCCATAGAGGCACGTGACCTCTCTTAGCCGGCTAACCCTAATCACGTTCCTGACGAACTTATCCCAGGGCGCGCTGAGGGCCAACGAGTCGCGGGTGAGAGTCTCGGCGAACAAGAATGAGCCCGCAGCATCGAACCCGATCGTCGGCGCGCCTGAAGCCAGAACGTCGAACTCTGCGACCCGAGGATTTGCGGTAGGAGCGTCATCACCGTCGGCCAGGCTCGCTAGTGCGTCTTCGATTTCCTTGTCCGTGAAGGCGGCAAATGGCTCCTTGGTCTGCGGGAGGGACCTCAACACCTGGATGAAATTAGGCAGGCCTCGCAACGACTCTACCGTCTGGCGATGCTCCTCGAGCATCTGCCGCACCCGATCGTCTGTCCTTGTCAGGGAGATTACGGTCACTGTCTGGGAGAAGTAAGTATTTGTCGCCGACCGAGGTAGCAGCCGAAGGTCTTCGGCGCAGCTCTCTGGGGCTACATACCTAGGCATCAACCAGGGGCTGAATGCGTCGCAGGTTCCGAGGAATTTGGGTTTGTAGAGGTCGGCCATAGTCACCCGTGAGCCGCAGGTGCACTGCACCGATATATCCGACGGATCCGAACTGACGCCTCGCTCTACCCAGAACATCGGCTTGCGGCAGCTTCTATCCCCACCCCGATGCACCAGGCCTCGCCAGTCTATGTCGTGCAGATGACCTTTCGCACACGCGCCAACAAAGCGTATCGGATTCACGCTCAGCCGCTTGCCGCTGCCCGAGTCCACATAGCTTAGCCGCTCGCCCTTTGTCTGTAGATGTTCGAACTCGACCAGCCGCCGCCTTGTCTCGGAAGCCGCCGGTGCTTGACCGACAAGAGCCGGCGCGTCCTCAACAGTAAACCAAGTAGGGAACACCATGACGTCGATACCGGGCCGGCCGGTGTCATGCCGGTCCTCGTCGTATTCTGGGGGAGGCCGCAACCCTTCGAAGTCCGACCCGAGGCTAAGTTGCTGACGAAGAAGTGGAACAAGGCGCTGCTCCGCAATTGGCTGCCACTGTCCTCCATGGTGCCAACCCTGCAGGCCGGAGACAACGACGGCGTGGTCCGGGAGATCCAGCATGGCCCCTGGGCCGTAAGTCAGCAGAAGCTGCGAGAAACTCTGTGTGGTATCAGGCATGATCGCTCGTCTAGAAGGTTTGGCCGGTTGGTGTTTTTAGGCGAAGTAGCGCCACGGGCTCCGTGTCGCGCATCGAGCGGCCTGCGATGAACAAGCGACGCTCCGGTGCCATGTTAGCCTGCTGGCTCTGTGGATCTTGAAGCAGGCGGCGCACGGGCTGCTCATTTGCATATTTGAAAGGATCGCCCCCGCTTGTTTGCGCGTTCGCGATTTCCGCCCAGGCGTCGCGTAGAACGTCGAGGCGGGCGAGACACCTGGCGACCTCAGCTGGTGACGCGCCGCTCAAGAGCATTTTCTGGCGCACCGTCTCCACGACAGCGCTAAACGCACTGGCATGGTTTGCGACATCGGCAGCGGCATCGTTCGGGGTGAGCTTCGGCTCAAAATGGCGCAGACCGGCGACCATAGTGGCCGCCAAAGCGCGGTCCAGCGCGCGCGTTGAGAACGGTGTCACACTGGTCGCTTCGACGGCCCGATAGAAGCTCTTGTGAAAGGCTCGGAACTGTTCGTAGTGCATCCGGTCGCGAGGCTTGTGCACGTTTAAAAGTGCAACCACGAGGCCAGGCTTATTACCTTCTCGGCCCACACGCGAGGTTGCCTGGATATACTCGGCAGCAGTTTTTGGCTGTCCTTGAACGAGCATGAGCCCGAGACGGCCAATGTCCAAACCCACCGAGATCATGTTAGTGGCGAGAGCAACGTCGACCCCGTTCTTTTCACCCGCCGGTCTGCCCAGCTTCGTTCGGGCCTCGGACACCTTGTCAGTGCTGTAGCGCGACGTCAGTTCTTCGATTTCTCTGAGTTGGCGATTGACGAAAGGCTGCCCGGCAGGCAGCAATCGCACTCGGCTCGAGCCATAGCTACCGAGGTGCGCGCGAACCTCGTCGTCGACGATGCGCCTTGCACCGCCCAGTTCGCGCAGTGCGTTGAAGTAGCATAGAGCGGTTAAGTATGGGTCCGCGGGATCATTGGTGCCGCCACTGGCAAGGGCTTCTGAGCCGGCAAGCAGCGTCTGGAGGGTCCGGAGGAATACGAGTTTCGGTCCTCGGCCAGGAGACGCGACGCCGACATAGAGCCGCGACGGTGATGTTGTGTCGGTCTTCGCAAAGAAGGAGTCGCCGCGGGAAATTCCCGGCGGCGGGAAGATCGCCGTGCTGGTGCGCCCAAAAAGATTGCGTATCTGAGCGCTGGCTCGGCGCACGGTGGCAGTCGAGGCCACAATCTTTGGACCACGCGGTTTGTCGTTGATGCTTCGAGACGATAGCAGGTCGAATGCCGTCTCATACAAACCAGCTACAGTTCCTAGTGGCCCCGAGATCAGGTGCAACTCGTCCTGGATCACCAAGTCCATCGGAGGCAGCGGGGCTGAAAGCTTGGTGCCTGCGTTTGGTTCAGCAGCACCATAGAATCCTGTGTTGTCGTGGCGTGAGACGTTGCCGAAAAAGGCGCCAGCACTTCCCACCCAGGGGACGTTGGCGAACTTGTCGATGGTTGCGATCATGAAGGCCGGCAGACGCCGGTAGATTTCCTCGTCGACCACAACGATGGGTAGACGATCGAGACTAGAAAAGTCGCAGTCGACGTTGTCGCAGCGGATATCAAGACGCTTGGGCTCCTGCTGATGGGGGTGCAAGTGGAATGCGTCAGGCTTTAGTTCGCCCCCACACCACGGACAGTTCTTCAGTGGAGCGGGCGCGGGGCCCCGGCCGGCTCGGTAGGTCCTCACCCAATCAATAGCAGTTCCGGGCGCCGGCTTCTTAGCGTTACCGAAGGTGTTTGGGGTGGCTCCACTACCAACCCAGAGGCCGATCTCGATCGGCCAGTTGCCGAGTCGCTTGCGATCGCGCCGTTCGAGCTCCAATGCACAAATGAGACCAGCAGCACGCTGCAGCTGGTCCAGGGTCAGCAGGCGCAGGGTGTAGCGCATCACAACCGACAGCCCGGCTCCGCTCAGTCCAGAGTTGGCCAGGCGGCGACGAGCGATAGCGAAAGCCGCCAACCCCAAATAGGCCTCGGTTTTCCCGCCGCCTGTCGGGAAGAAAAGGAGATCCACCGTGCCACGATCCTGATGAAGTGGATCGACCAGCCCGTCGAGATTAAGGAGCACAAAAGCAAGTTGAAACAGGCGCCAGCTGGGTGGGGACTGCTTCTCAGGAGGGATGCCGTTGATCGTCGAACTGCGTTGACGGTTCGCGCGCGCCATTGTGCGGTTCATGATGACGAAGGCTTCAAGGCTGACTGGGTCCGCAACCAGCCTCGCAATGCCGCTGGCGATGCGTCGTTTGGCGCTTTCGATGTCCATGAGCAGCTGCTGTGCGACCTGCTGGCGCCGCTGGCCGTTGATGGCACCCACTGCCGTGGCCTGTTCGACAGCCCAGGCGGCGTATGCGACAGGCAGCTGTTCGAGCGCTGCCCGAAGGCTCTCGGGCTTCTCCGCAGCCGTAGCCAGGGCCTCCATCTTCCGTTCAACGCCGGGAAGGTCGATGTCCGCGCCGAGCTTCTCGACGTCCTGGCAGGGAATGGGGTTTGTGAATACCGTCGTGACAAGGCCGCCTTCGTTCGGCGCGTTCCAGTCTCCAGAACTGTTGTGACCAGTCGCATACGACGCGACGTCGGAGTAGTGCAGATCCGAGAGCCGCTCGTCAAAGTCCGTCGAGTCGTAGGAAGCGCGATCGTCGTTGGGCTCGAAGCCTTGCGAGCAGTTGAGCTCGAGCCGAACCTGGAAGCAGAACGACAGGTCGCCATAGCGCCGAAGTGCCTCGGAACGTCGGTTGACGAGGAAAACCGACACTGCGAGCAGATCGCGTCGCTTACCGTCAATACCAGCGGTGTAAATCTCCCTGACCGAGACGGCGAGCTCGAGGGCGCCGCCTGGATATGCGGGCGCTGCGCTTTCTGGAACGATGAGCTTGCTCAGACCTTTCTTGAGCGGAATCGTAACGTGCCGCTCCGCTGGCAGCCGGCGCCACTGCAGGCTGCTCCGGGGCGGCTCGTCGAGCTTGCGGTTTTCCCTCAGGGCAGCCTCGCGCACCTCTGGATCGACCAGTGCCTCAGCGAGGGGAGGTTCGGTCACGTAGTCACCCCAGGTGATGCGTGCGTCGATCGATGTCGTGTCACGCGCCAGCAGCACTGTGAGGCCAATCGAAGAAGGTTCGAATGATCTGCGAGGAGGCGGTTCCGCAGCCCCAGCCTCGTCGCCTGCTCCAGGACGCGGAGCACCCTGCTCGAGACCCTCGGTCTCTCTCTGGATCTCTAGGGAAAGTTCGGCCTGCTGCTCCTCGGCCAGCTCGGCGCGTTTTTCGGCTAGGGTCTTCCGGTGAGGGGCAAGAAAGCCTGTCAGATACCAGGTAGAAGGGCTGGTGCCCTCCAGCACCTCCAGCGCCAAGTCCGGATCGAGATCAGGATGCGCGCCCACTAGGTCACGGCGCAGCATATCGACCAGGCGCTCGCGCACCTCAATAGGCGTTGCTGGCTTGGGAAGGGTGGTGAGCCGGTCCTGCGGCACTGATGTGTTAGTCATGTCACTTCCCCTCTTGCTGCGCCAATTGCGCAAGCGCCTGTTCCAGCCATTTCTGTGTGTAAGCGGCCTTTAGTTGGATCTTCGGTCTGAATCCTACATCCTCCAGCAGACGCTCGAGTGAGACCATGCGATCTCGGAGGCCTAGTCGTATGCCGATGCGGAGGCTAGCCCTGTCTGGTCCACAAAGCACCCAAGCGTCCGATCGGCCGGCCGCATGCGCCCAGAGTGCTTGCTCGCCAGGATCCAGCGCGGCAATTTCGAGATCCCGCGTCAATGCCACTGCGAGGTCACGGTCCTCTACCGCGATCACCTGCTTCAGCGTCGCCTTCAGCACCTCTGCGTCGATCAGCTCTTCCGGGCGCCGGCGCTGGAAACCCGTTTGCGTCTCGATGAAGCACGTTCCTACAGTTTCCACCGCATAGCCGCCGGTCAGCGCTTTCCATGCGGAGACGCGCCAGCTCTCGATGATCACGTTGGTGTCGACTATAACTGGACCAGTGTGGCGCGCCATATCGAGATCAAAGCTCGTATGGCGCTTTCACGCCGTGGGCCGTGAACAGATCGGCGAAGTCATCAATCGCGATGTCGAGGATCGAGGCCATACGGCGCATTGAGGTCTTGCCCTCATCCAGAGCCGTCGCAACGATCTGCACGAACGGTTTTGAGAACAGCGGAGGCGTCTCGGGCTTGCCCACCTTTGCCTTGCCGTTGTTCCGAAGTCCCTCGTCCGAGATCGTGTCGGTCTGCGCCTTGGTCAGGCGCCCCATGCCGAAGAGCCGCCAGCGCAGCGCCTGCGAGGTCACCAGCAATTCGTCCGCCACTTCGTTCAGGCGGTCGAGAAGAGTCTGCTCAGCGAGGTGCGCCCAATCTCCGAACCGATCGAGGACAGTCGAGGGCATGAGCAGCGCCGAGGCAAAGTTGTCCGCCAGCTGCTCGACGCGGCTCTTCTTCTTCGGCACTACCTCTTCGATGTGCTCGGGCGGCATCTTCTCCCAAGTGAGAATATGGAAAAGCTCATGCGCTAGGTCGAAGTGACGACGTCCGGCCACCTCGTTGCGGTTGATGAGCACGACGTCAAGCTCCGGCAGCTGGCAGGCAGCACCAGACACGCCTTCGATCGGATCGACCATCAGAACGAGTATGCCGAGTTTCTCGGCCATCACGTCAGCCAGGCGCCTTGCTGGAATGTCACCGAGCTCAAGCTCGGCGGCGAAGCGCTCTGCCGCCGCTGTGGCGTCGTCAAAGCTCGAGTGCTTCGTTAGACTCAGTGTTGGCCGGAGGAGAGGTGGCTTGTGCCCGACCTGTTGGCCGAGCGTCCTGAATGCCGCAATGAAGCGGCCTGCTGAATCCTCGTAGCCACGCAAGCGCTCGCCATCGACATTCGTCTGTCGCCAGGAGAAGCGCCCCTCGCCGGCAAGCATGAATGGGTCGGTGAAATAGTCGAGGCCGACACCGAAAATCTGAGCGGCGCGCAGCAGCTCCTCGGCTGCAACCTTGCGCTCGCCGGTCTCAATTGCCGAGAGGGTTTGGCGATCCTTGAAGCCAAATTGCTCGGTCAATGCCTCCTGTGACAGCTTCCGCTGCTCGCGGAGCACCTTGATGCGGGCGCCAATAGTCGTGGTCATGGGTAACCTCCGGGCGCATCATATACTCTTGCAAAATTGGACTTGCAAGAATTTATTGCGTTCGTCCCGATGCATTATTAGCTGTCGCGAAGGTGTTCGTAGAGATCTGCGAGCTGGGCCGGGCCTTTCCGCTTGGTGTCCTTCACCCAGGTGACGATCCGTTTGTGCGGGTAGCTCCACTGCTGGAAGTTGTAACGGACAGAGCAGGTTGGCCTCGCCTCCTCCGGGATGAAGCACTGTTCGGCATAGCCGAGGATGGTGCTGGCGGTCAGGCGCCATCGGTCCTCAGGAACATTTGACATGGGCGGACAGCAAAGTAGCGCCCGAACGCGGATGTTGCCTTCCGCCACTCCATGCTGTGCCTCCTCAAGGGGGAGGTCGTCATCAAGGAGCGAGCTAACCCTTTCCACCAGGTCGGGCACCGCTCCAGGGTCGTGGGCTCCAGCCCAATTGAGGATGCCCGCTAGAGCCTCCGGGTCGTTCTTCATCGGCCCGTTGAACGACAGCAGCTCCGGCTTGCTCTTCACCTCACAGATCAGGAGATCCAACAGTCCTGGCGCCGTATTGAGGAACGGGTCATCGCCGACCACGCGGTCAGGCTGAGCATGATGCGGTAAGCGAATGGCAAGGCAGTCGACCTCAGTTGTCGCCTGTCCGTGCACAGGAGAGTGGATGATCAGGCCTGACGTGAAATAGCCATTCAGCCTCAGATAGAGGGTGACCAGAGCCTCGTCGACATCGGATTGCTTCATCGTTCCCCCGCAAATTAGTCGTTGGCGTCCGCCTCCCACTCGTCGCCCTCATCGCTCCTGACGCGCTTTTTGCCCTTTTCGTGCAGTCCGGCTTTGAGTTCTTCTTCGTAGCGTTCGGCGTTGAGGGCGAGGAGGCGTGAGAGAACCTGGTCGCGTTGGGCCGCGGGCCAGAAGTAGCGGCCCTGGTAGGTGTGGTCGTCCTCGGTTTCCTCGGTGAGGAACTCGGGCTGCAGCGTGTCGGCGAGATCGTCCCAGCCATAGGCGCGGAGCACGGCGCGATCCATCTCGTGGTGCAGCTCGCGGAGGCGCTGCATGGCCGAACCGGTCTCACTCTCTTTGTGGAAGCGGTTGTAGGTCTTTGTCATCCCCTCATTGGCGGCGACCATTAGCTCGGCACGGTAATCGTGATACGCTTGGCCCATGGTTTCAAGCGTGGTGTCGACCTCGCATCCGAGTGGGAAGGGGAAGGTCTCGAAGCAGTCAGTCGGAGCGTAGAGAAGGCGGTCTTCCATCGTAGCTGAGAACGATCGCGCCCAGACTTCATGAACTCGAGATTGCAGAAGAGAGAACGTTGCGTGGGACTCATCTGCGACCACAACCAAACGATCAGCGAAAACGGAGCCTGTCGCCAGCCGCGCAAATCCCATGTGTTCAGTCACACGCGAGATAGATAGGACGTGGTGCTTGCCCTCTAGTGCGCGACGTAACTCCCATCTAGGCCTTAGAAAGTGCCACCACTTCGCACCATCTGTCGGCTTGCGTTTAGGACGGACGAACCGCTCAACAACCTCAAGAAGATCAGGCCAGTCGGCCGCGACGGGCTCGGGATAGTCCTCGGGCACTACGCCAGTCCTCAGCCACAAGGCTCGTTCCTCATCCCTCGCGGAATCCCAATTTGGGAGTTCTGAATCGCGAAGAAGCGGATAGTTAAGAAAGTCGATGACAAAGCGATGATGTGCATGCTTGGGCGAACTGTTGACTTCCTCGCCACCTAGATAGGGAAAGATTCGCTGAGCATTCTTTGCTGATCTGGAGATGAGTTCTCGCATTGTTGCAAGGTCGGCTGCCTCTCCTTTGACGGCGGCGGCATCATCGAATGTGAACCCCATACCGAGTATGATTGCCCCTTGGAAGGCACGGCCGGTGTTGCGTGCGAGCGGTGTTGGTGTGTCGTCCAGTTCCCCTGCCACAAGGTATGCCGACACCCTCGTTGTTGCCTTGCCGTCCAGGATGGCATGTGTGGTGGCCCGTCCTTTTAAGATGTGCACGATCGACACCACAACCGCCGCGCCCTCGTTTGGCCACTCGTAGCGCTTGACTGCGCGTCTGATTGAGCCACCACTGCGCAGGATCGCGGCGAGTCCAGTCTGTCTCGTATCGCCTTGTCCAATGGTGTTCGTAGCGATTAAGCCAAAACTACCGCCGCTTCGAAGCAAGGAGAAAGCCCGTCGAAAGAAGTGCGCCACGAGATCGGCGTTGCCATGAGCTCCCTCATGCAGCTGCTGCAACCACAGCACGTAGCGTGGCCCTGAACCGGCGCTTATTGTGTTCTTGCCGGCAAACGGTGGGTTCCCCACGATCGCGTCGAACCCGGGATTGTCGCGCGCGAACACTTCTGGGAACTCGACCTGCCAGTGGAATGGGCGCCAACCCTGTTCAGCATGGAAGCGGTGGGCGGCTTGGCGGATCTGCGTCTGGTCGACGCCGATAGGCGCGGCGAGGACGCTCTCCACCTTCTGCCGCTCTATCTCCCGCGCGCGCGGCTTGTCGGCGGAAAAGAACGCGGCGATCACCGCGTCGCCGATCTCGCGCGCGACCTCCAGCTGTTCCTCTACCCGATCGTGCCGCGACTGTTGGACGACCCGCGTGACGTCGTCGGGGGCGGTGCGGATCGCCTCGCGGCCTTCTACCACGCGCTGCAGCCGATCCTTGAGCAGCATACGGATATAGGGCAAGCCCGGCTTGGCCGCGTCCCAGTTCGCCGCCTCGATCTCGTGCTGCGTCAATCCCACAAGGCTATCGCCCGACTTGATTGCATGGTCGATGAACGTGAACTCGTGTTCGCGGGCAAGAGTCGCCAGCCAGAGCGACAGGCGCGCCAAGTCCACCGCCATCGGGTTACGGTCAACGCCGTAGAGACAGCGCTGCGCCACTAGACGGCGGGCATGGATCACCTCGTCCTCGTCGGGTGGGATGGCCGGCTTTTCCGCCTTGTGCATGTCCCATGCTCGCTCGAGCCGCGCGCCGAGCTGGCGGCACGCCTCGACCAGAAACGCACCGGAGCCGCAGGCAGGATCAAGCACCCTGAGCGACAACACCGCCTCGGGCGAAGCATCGGCGCCGATGCGCTCGAAGGCCGGCTCCAGCGCGTGGCGCACGATTGGCTCGGTTAGCGATCGCGGCGTATAGTGCGAACCGGAACGACGTCGTTCGTCGGTTGGCTGCAGATAGGGCATGCCGATCCCGATCGCCGTCGCCTTCGGTGAGGCGCGCTCATCGACAGCGCTCCCGAATGCGGCGATCAGCGCCTCAACATCCGAAGCGGCCTTCACGGCCGCGTTCTGCTTCGTCGACAACCTGATCGACTGCTCCTTGAGCCACTTCTGCCGCTCGGCAGGCTTCTGGGCCAGCAGCGTCTCGAGCCCGATGAAGTTGGGCAGCTTCTTCTCGTCGCGCAGGGCGATCATCCGCTCGTGCGCACGCTTCGCGGTGAATCCCATGACCGTCTCGTAGACCGAACCGATGCTTTCCACGTCTAGCGAGCGATAGGAGAGCCGCTCACGCACCTTCTGGTTGTCGAGACCGCGGCCCTCGACTGTCATCAGCCCATGTAGGATCCGCAGGATCGTGCCGTCCGACACTGGCAGCACGGTAACGGCGTCCTTCCCGGTGCCGCTGTCGCGGCCTTCGAGGAACGGGAATGCATCTGGATCGAACAGCTTGCCGCCCCGGCGCGCTACCCAGTCTGCATAGCCCTCGTGGATCAGCCGGAACACGGCGAGCAGCTGCCCCCAGGCACCACGCCGCTCGTCCATGGTGTCCGGGTTCAGCGCCTCGTCGTCGAGCAGGCGCGAATAAAGCGTCTTGATTGAATAGCCCTGTTCCCACAGTTCGCCGAGCCCATCCTCCTTGTGGCTGGGCAGCAGGTCGCGATCCTCGGCATAGAGCAGGAAGACCAGCCGCATCAGGCAGGTCAGCAGTCCCTCGTAGAGGTGATGCGCGTCGTTCTCGGCCAGCGCCTCGATCCGGGCTGGATCGGCGCGATGCACGCCGCGCAGCAGCTCGTAGAGCGCCTCGAGCACCTGGCTCGATAGCTTCTCCGAAACCTCGTTCTGGGCCTCGCGCGACTCCTTCAGCAGGGTGCGAAGTCGCGTCTCATGCGGCCCGGTCCAGAAGGCGTTCCGGCCGAGCACGAGCTTGAGCCCAGCCAGCATCGGTCGACCCTCGACGCGCCCCAGCGCCGCCAGCGGCCAAGTGATCCAGCCGGCTGTCTCACCACGCGGCGCATGGACCAGCCGCAACGCGTTCCGCGCAATTAGGATGCCGGTGCCAACATTTGTCTCGCGCAGCAGCCGCTCCAGTCGCTGATGGGGGCTCGCCTCCCACTCGTCGGCGCCGAACTGGCCGCGTTCATCGGGATCGAGGTTTGGGTGTAGCAGCACAAGCGCCTGAACGGCAGGATCGTCCTTGCCTTGACCGTCTCGCCAGAGCAGCGCCAAGTGCGGCTCGAGCAGGGTGCCGTGCTCGGGCAGGGTGCGCGACAGCTCAGCTGGCACCGCCGGTCCGTCGGGGGCGCCGGCAACATATTGTGCAGGCCAAGTCAGCAACTCCCCGAACAGTCGCCATGGATCGCGCAACACAAAAGCGCTGTCGTCCTCGCGCTCGCCCTTTGGCAGCACGCTTAGGATTTCCGCCGCAGCTTCGGTGTCGAGCGGACTCTGGCGTTCCGGAGTGCGTCCATACTTGCGCAGGATGTTGACGCCGAGGACAAGGCCCTCTGGCTGCAGGTAGTTCAGCCACTGGCTGGTTTCGTCGAGTTCGACCGCTGCCATCTTCGCCTCAGCTCGTCGCCGGCCAGAGATAGATAAGCCCGATTGGTTCGAGCTGACGTGCCGCCACGATGTAATTGTCCTTCACCTTCTGGGGCTCGCTGGCGAGGTCGGCCTGCAGCCGCACCAGCTTGTCGTCCCAGGAGCGCCGATCGGCCTCGAACTGCCGCATCTCCTTCTCGGCCTGCTGCTTCTGCTCGTCGCTCTGATAGAGATCGAACGAGAGCTGCGCTGGTGGTTCAGCCTCGCGCATGCTCCACCTTACGCGGGCGATCTGCCGGTCCAGCAGCTCACGCAGGCCAGCCGCTTCACGCTCGCCGTTCTCGGCCAGATCCTTGATCGCAGCCAGTTCGGCTACAGTGGCGCGTCGCTCGAGGTGAGGCCGAAGATCTGCGATGTCGGCTTCCACCGTCGTCTGGAGCCGCTCGACGATACTCTGGCCAGGTGAGCGCGAGGACTGCAGTGCTTGCTCAAGCTGAGCGATCGTTGTCGCCTCGCCAGTATCCCCGAATGGATCGAGCGGCGCGTCCCTCCGAACATCCCGCCAGGCGGCCGTAACAGGGATGATCTCTTCATGTAGGCGCCGGGCGTCTGGTCCGAAAAGTGACAGCCGACCGATCAGCACAACGCGCGGTTGCGCTCCCACACCGACAATCGCCGTCACGCGGCCAACGCTGGCGCGGAAGCCCTGCGAGGCGAAACGCGACACCAGACGCTTCACCAGCCGGTGCTCCAGATGCAGCTGGACGATGTCCTGCGGCTCAGGTTCACCATCGGCCAGAACTGGCGGGTCGAAGACGAGGCCACGAACCGGCGTCTCCTTGCGCCACTTTGCGCGGTCGCGCTGCCGTGGCGGACGTCCGGTTCGTAGCTCGTCGAACAGTGTTGCCCAGGTTGGGTCCTTGGCGAAAGCGGGGGCTTCGGGATCCAGCGTCACGGCCTCTGGCACCGCGAAATGACCGGCTTCAAATGCGGCGCCGTCATCAGACAAAGCGATCTCGACGATGCGCTTCACATCCGAGCCGGCGACACCGACGCGCTGCCGTGCTTCCTCGAGTCTCCGCTGCAGCCAGTCCTGCTCTTCCTTCAGCCGCTTGATCCGGCGGTCCGCCTCGTCGTCAAGGTCGCGCTGCGCCGCTCCGACGCGGTCGTCGGAGATGCTATCAATCTCATTAGCGAGACGGTCGGCGTCGGCGCGCGAAATTCCACCTTCGCTGAGCCGCGTCCCGATCTTCTGCCTAAGCACCTCACCTGCGGTGCCTAGCTGTTTGCGGATGACCTCGGTCTTGCGGATAAGCGTGTCGAGCACTCGATCCTCTATTCGCTGTGTATACAGGAAGTAGCGGCAGCTCACCGAGGACGCGGGCTGCAGCTTGCGGTCGATACGACCATTGCGCTGCTCGAGGCGCGAGGGGTTCCACGGCAGATCGATATGAATGAGGTCACGGCAACGGGTCTGCAGGTTCAGGCCCTCGCGGGCCGCGTCGGTGCAGACAAGGATGCGGATCGGCGCCTTTTCGAACGGCGCATTAAAATCATGCTTTATTCGGTCGCGATCATCGAGGCTCGTCCGACCAGTGAAGCTGACGATCCGACCCTGCAGATCGAGGCGACCGTTGGTCCGCGCGAGCAACCCTTCTTCAAGGCGCTCGACAGCCCAGCGACGGGTGTCGTCCCACTCCGTGAAAAGGATGAGTCGCCGGTCTTGCCATTGGTGTTGGTCCAGCATTTCTGCCTCGATCCAGTCGAGGAGCCTTTCTATCCGCTGGTCGGGTCCATCGCGATGCGCTGAGGTGATGGCCAGCATGGCCTTCACATGGTCAATAGCGGCATTGACGTCACCGAGCTCCCCACGCGCTTCCACGGTGACTTCCTCGATAAGGTCATCACTCTCGACGACGTCCTCTGCATCAGTGGCCGCCAGCCGCTCCCGTTTGCGCTGGAGCGCAGCGAGGTGCGTGCGGAGCGTTCGGTCAAAAGCCGAAATTGACGAGAAAAGGCGCTGTTGAAGATTTGCAAACATGAAGCGCGCGCGACTGCCACCCATGTTGCCAGAGCGGTAGTCGTCGAGCATTGCCGCAAGTTTCAGCTCGGGCGCATCGTCAGGCAGGCCGTCGATTACTATTGGCTCAACCAGGCGCTCCGGGAACTTGTGGCCGAGCTTCCGTAGATCTTCCTTGAGGCGGCGCACCATGACGGGCTCAAGGTCCTTGGCGGTGACGTCGATGCCTCGCGTGAAACGTTGTGGGTCGAGGATATCGAGGAGGGTGGAGAAAGAGTTCGAGTGGCCGTTGTGCGGCGTCGCGGATAGGAACAGGCGATGTTCGAAGGGAGCGGCGATCTCGCGCACCGCACGCGTTAGTTGGGACTCTGTGGCCCAGGCGAGTCCGCCGGCGGGTGCAGCGTGATGGGCCTCGTCGAGGATGAGCATTGAACGAGCTCCACCGCCGGGCCTGTTCAACACATCTCGCAGGCCACTCATGTAGGTCTCATCGGCCAACACGCTGTGCGACACGATAAAGCGCGATCCGATGCTCCACGGGTTTGCAGAGAAGCCGCGGCGACGCCGGCTCTCGAGAAGGTATTCCCGGTCGACGATGGTAAAATCCAGGCCGAACTTTTGCGACAGCTCGTCCTGCCACTGCGACTGCATGGAGGCAGGTGCTGCCACGACCACAAAGCTCAACCGACGTCGCAGCATCAGCTCACGGACGATCAGGCCCGCTTCAATTGTCTTGCCCAAGCCAACGTCATCCGCGATCAGGAGATTGACGCGCGGGAGCTCAAGCGCCTTCGCTAGTGGAAGCAGTTGATACTGCTCGAGGCGAATGCCCGAGCGAAAGGGGGCCTGGAACAGTCGGCGGTCGGCCGACGTGGCAGTGCGCCACTCAGTCGCGCGAAGATGGGCACCAAGGCGTCGCGGATCCTCGAACGTGCTTTGCAGCATGCTCGACCAGTCCGACGTGTCGACTTCCTCGAGGTCAAGCTCAGCCCGTGCCGCGATGCGAAGGGTGTTGCCCTGGGAATCGTCCTCAATCGACACAAGGTCAAGGGTCGGGACAGGCTCAACTGCCGCCGCTTCAACTATCCATGTGGTTGATCGAGCTCGGACGAAATCGCCCGGCCGAATAGATTCAATCTTTTTCAAACCGCACCCCCAAGCGCAGAAAAACGCACTTCTCTGCTCCCGTCAAACGAGTCGCTCCCCGATGGTCGGCCCTGTTGGAAAGCAGCACGTTACACTAAGCGCAGTGGCATAGAGGCAAGATCGCAACGGAGTGACCACGGGGCGGTAAAAGCGTGCGAGGGCCGACGGATGCAACAAGTTTCCCTCGCCGGAACTGCTACCCCGAGGTGCTACGATCGAGTGCTACGACGCGCCGCTAAGTCTCTGATTTATAATAAAGGAAAAAATTGGCTGGGGAACCTGGATTCGAACCAAGATTGACGGAGTCAGAGTCCGCAGTTCTACCATTGAACTATTCCCCAGCAGGCCGGAACCGGCTGGCGCGGGGTGGTTGGCCCGGCGCGGGGTCTGCATAGACAATGCCGAAAGAGATTGCAAGTGCTTCGACGCGGTTGAAACCAGCGATATGGCGCCTGTTGAATGTATCAGAAAAGCTGATATTCATCTGCCGGTTTATCCCGCTTGTCCCCGAAAGTCTCGACATGAGCCGTAATTTTCTGGTTGTCGACCCCGAAGAAGACATGGACGTGCTCAAGGGGCTGGCGTCGCCGATCCGAGTGCGGATCCTCAAGCTGTTGCATGTGGAAGGTGCCATGAATGGCAATGATATTGCGGACAGGCTCTCCCTCCCCCAGTCGACGGTTTCGACCAATATACAGATCCTGGAGAGTGCGGGACTAATTCGCACCGAAACGCAGAAGGCGCGCAAGGGCAACCAGAAGATCTGCCACTCGATGTTCGACGAGGTGATGGTGATGTTCAAGGAGGACATCAAGCCATTGCGTTCAAACACGATCGAAGTGGCCATGCCGCTGGGGCTTTATACCAGCTGTGAAGTGTCGGCGCCGTGCGGGCTGTGTTCTACAGAGGGAATCATCGGGCTGCTGGATGTACCCGATACGTTTCTGGACCCGGACCGGATGAAGGCGGGCCTGATCTGGTTCACGCGCGGGTTCCTCGAATATCAGTTTCCCAACAACGCCAAGCTCAGCCAGAGCACGATCGAGGCGATCGAATTTTCGCTGGAGCTGAGTTCGGAAGTGCCGGGCACATCAGCGGATTGGCCCAGCGACATCACACTCTCGGTGAATGGCACCGAGATCGGCACATGGCTGTCGCCCGGCGATTTTGGCGACAAGCGCGGGGTTTATACGCCCGACTGGTGGAAGCTCAAGGGCAGCCAATATGGCAAGCTTAAGAGCTGGCGGGTGACGGCTGACGGCTCCTATGTGGATGGGGTCAAGATTTCGCCGGTGTCGCTGAGCGACCTGGATCTGGAGCACCACCACTCCATTCGCCTGCGCATTGCGGTGAAACCCGACGCCAAGCACCCAGGTGGAATAAACATTTTCGGCAAGGGCTTCGGCAATTACGATCAGGAGATCGTCATGCGGCTGCAGACGGAAGCCTGAGCCTTCAGAGGAATAATTTGGCTGTTGCGCTTGATTGTGGGCGCCGGGGTCGTTTACAACGGCCGCACTGATACAAATCAGGTTTGCGGGTTTACTGGGAGGATAATGTGAAGGCTTCGGTCATCGCGCACAAGGATTTCACGATCTCGAAGATCGACGATCGTGTTTATGGGGCTTTTCTGGAGCATCTCGGGCGCGCCATTTATGAAGGTATCTATGAGCCCGACCACCCCACCGCCGATGCCAATGGCATGCGCGGGGACGTGGCCAAGCTCGTCAAGGACCTCAATGTACCCGTGGTTCGCTACCCCGGGGGCAATTTTGTTTCCGCTTACAACTGGGAAGACGGCATTGGGCCGCGCGATCAGCGCCCTACCCGGCTCGATCTGGCCTGGCATACATCGGAAAGCAATCAGGTCGGCATCCATGAGTTTGCAGATTGGTGCGACACAGTTGGCACCAAGATGATGCTGGCAGTGAATCTGGGTTCGCGTGGCGTCGATGATGCGCGCAATTTCCTGGAATATGTCAACCATCCCGGCGGCAGCTATTGGAGCGATCTGCGCATCAAGAACGGCCGCAAGGACCCATGGGACGTCAAGCTCTGGTGCCTCGGCAATGAAATGGACGGCCCCTGGCAGGTCGGCCACAAGGACGCGACCGAATATGGCAAGCTGGCCGCCAACACGGCGCGCGCCATGCGCATGTTCGACCGCTCGCTGGAACTGATCGCCTGCGGCTCATCCAACGCCGACATGCCCTCCTACCCAGATTGGGAGCGCATTGTGCTGGAGCACACCTATGAGCATGTGGATCACATCTCGCTCCACATGTATTTCGCCAACCACGAGAAGAACACGGGCAATTTCCTGGCGTTGAGCCACAAGCTCGACACCTATATCGAGACCGTGGCGGCCACCATCCGGCAGGTGAAGAGCAAGAAGCGCAGCAAGCGCGACATCTATATCTGCTTCGACGAGTGGAACGTGTGGTACCATTCGCGCCAGCAGGACCGCGTGATCCTGGAAGGCAACAGCGGCTGGCCGCATGCGCCGGGCCTGCTTGAAGACATCTACAATTTCGAAGATGTCCTCATGGTTGGGCTGATCCTCAACACCTTTATCCGCCGCTCGGATGTGGTGAAGATCGCCTGTATCGCGCAGCTGGTGAACGTGATCGCCCCGATCATGACGGAACGTGGCGGACCGGCCTGGGCGCAGACGATCTACTATCCCTACTATTTCGCCTCCATCTATGGCCGCGGCACGGCGCTGAACCTTCAGGTCAACTCGCCTGGCTATGACAGCATCCATGCCGACAACGCGCCTTATGTCGACGTTTCGGGCGTTTACAACGAAGAGGAAGGCACCCTCACCTTCTTCCTCGTGAACCGACATGCCAGCGAAACGGCCGATGTGGAAGTCAGCCTGCAGGGCTTTACTGCCGGCCAGGTGATCGACCATCAGGTGATGACCCACAACAATCTGGAAGCCGTCAACACGGCCAAGAACCAGAACGAAGTGGCGCCCCGCAAGGGCACCGGCGCCAAAGCGGAAGGCGGCACTTTGTCCGTTCAACTGCCGGCCTATTCGTACCAGATGGTGCGCGTGAAGGTCTAAACAAGACCTGTGGCACCGCCTCTGGCGGTGTCGCATTCCGATGCTTCGCGTTAGCAGACTGCTATCGTTGAGAGTCGCAAACAGGTTGAAAAAGGCGCATCAGCGGTGATGCGCCTTTTTCCTTTGTACCGGCCTTGCTGATATGCTCAACCCGCCGCGACGGCGGTGCGTGGCATCTCCGAGAGCACTTCGGCCTGGCCGTTGCGGATAATGACGATTTCTTCGAGCCGCAGGCCGAACTGCCCTTGAAGGTAGATGCCCGGTTCGATCGAGAAGACCATGCCATCTTCCAGAGTCGTTTCCGAGGTGGCGGTGATATAGGGCGTTTCGTGGATGTCGATGCCCAAGCCATGGCCGGTGCGGTGGAGAAAGTTGGGGCCGTAGCCAGCTGAGGTGATGATGTCGCGGGCGGCTTTATCCACATCGCTGGCCTTGGCGCCCGACTTTGCTGCGGCAATTGCGGCCTCTACGGCGCGATTTAGAACGGAATGGATCTGGCCGAATCCCTCTGGCGCGGAGCCGAGATAGCCGACACGCGTCATGTCGGAAGGATAGCCACCAATGCGGCCGCCGGTGTCGATCAGGACAGCATCGCCCAACTTGAGTTGCGTATCACCGGTGTGATGGTGGGGGAAGGCGCCGTTGGGGCCAAAGCAGACCGAAGTGAACTCGGGCGTTGCGCCCTTTTCCTTGTAGAAATCGCGGATGACGGAGGCGACTTCCCGCTCGGTGATGCCGGGGCGAAGCGCTGCAAAACCTGCGGCCATGGCGGCGTCGTTGAGGACGGCGCTCTTTTTAAGCGCCTGGTATTCGGTCTCGTCCTTGCGGGAGCGCAGATAGCCAACAGTGTCGTTGGTAAAGCGGCGGTGGGCACCGGGCAGCGCATCGATCACTAACAGCGCGAAGTCGGCGCGCATGGTTTCATCGAGCACGATGGAGGGGCTGATCGGCGAAGCGCTGGTTGCGGCGAGGATTTCCTTAAGGGCAGCGTCGGGACCATCGGCGTCAGCCCAGGGGAAAAACGGGAGGTCGGTGTGCTGGCGGGCGCTGTCGACATTGAGCGCAGGCATGAGGAAACCGGCAAAGCTCTGGCTAACCATCAGGAGCACCGGGCGCTCGTCGCCATGAGGGGCTACGCCGGTAAGATAGAGCATGTGGCTTGAGGGGCCGATGACTACCAGGTCGGTTGATGTGGCGGCCATGCGGGCGCGGAGGTTTTCGAGGCGCTGAGTGTGGATAGGGTTCATGGCTGGAACTCGGGAATAGTGGGCACGACCTCGTGGCTCGACAGGCTCATCATGAGGTCTACTGGAGGGGTTCTAGCGGGAACATGCGCGGTCGTCACCCTCGGGCTTGGGCGAAAGGAGCTTCCCCACCTAACCTCCCCCTGGAATGGGGAGGGACAGGGCGGTGGGTGCGACCACGTCGTGCCAAGGCCGCGATCCATCCCTCCCAACCAGGGGAAGGTTGGGTGGGAATTACGCGGCTGGGAAGAGTTTCCAGCGGCGGGGGCGGAAGGTTAGGCCCGCGTTTTCGGTGGCGGGGTGGTCAAAGGGAAGGTCGACTTCGACCGGCTGGTCGGTGCCCGGGATGGCGAGTTCAACGCGACGGGTGCCGCCGACGCGGCGGGCGGTGCTGACGGTTCCCGCGAGGGAGGCGTCGGCTTGAACGAGTTCCACGTCATGGGGGCGGAAAAAGAGGCGGGCATTGCCGGGCTGGGTGTCACCAGCGGGGAGGCCGATGGGGCGACCGTTCATCCAAAGCTCGTTGTTTTGGACGGTGACGGGCAGTTCGCTGGACTCCCCAATGAAGCCGAAAACAAAGGGCGAGGTCGGGTGGTCGTAGACGTCGTCGGGGGTGCCGACCTGCTCGATCTTGCCCTGGCTCATGACGCAGAGGCGGTCGGAGAGTTCCAGAGCCTCTTCCTGATCGTGGGTGACGAACACGGTGGTGTGCCCGGTGCGGTCGTGAATTTCGCGCAGCCATTTGCGCAGTTCGCGGCGGACCTGGGCGTCAAGGGCGCCGAAGGGCTCGTCAAGAAGTAGCACGGCCGGTTCAATGGCCAAGGCACGAGCCAGGGCGACGCGCTGGCGCTGGCCGCCCGAAAGCTGGTTGGGGTAGCGTTTTTCAAGGCCGGCGAGCTGGACGAGATCAAGCAATTCCATCGCGCGACGGCGGATTTCGCCTGCGGGCGGCCGGGTGGAGCGCGGGCGCACCTTGAGGCCGAAGGAGATGTTTTCCAGAATCGTCATGTGGCGGAAAAGGGCATAGTGCTGGAACACGAAGCCGATGTTACGCTCCTGAACGGTTTTCTCCGATGCGTCGGTATCGCCAAAGAAGATGCGGCCCGCAGTGGGCATTTCAAGGCCCGCGATGAGGCGCAGGAGCGTAGTCTTGCCGGAGCCGGAGGGGCCTAGCAGCGCGATCAGCTCGCCCGAGCGGATATCGAGCGAAACATCATGCAGCGCCGGGAACCGGTCGAATTCCTTGCGCACATTTTGGACGCGAACTTCCATAGACCCAAATCCTGTTAGTGATTGCCGGCGGCGATTTCTTCGCCGAAGCGCCATTCCAGCACGCTTTTAAGAACAAGTGTGACCAGCGCAAGCAGCGCCAGCAAGGACGCCAGCGCGAAGGCTGCCGTGGCATTGTATTCATTGTAGAGCATTTCCACCTGCAAGGGCATGGTGGTGGTCTGGCCGCGGATCTTGCCGGAGACGACGGCCACGGCGCCGAACTCACCCATGGCGCGGGCGTTGCAGAGGAGCACGCCGTAAAGCAGGCCCCATTTGATGTTGGGCAGGGTGACGCGGAAAAAGGTCTGCCAGCCATTGGCGCCCAGCGAAAGGGCGGCTTCCTCGTCCCCGGTGCCCTGATCCTGCATGAGGGGGATAAGCTCGCGCGCGACAAAGGGGAAGGTCACGAAAATGGTGGCGAGGACTATGCCCGGCAGGGCGAACAGCACTTCTATGCCGTAGCTCTTGAGCCAAGGGCCAAGGAAGCTCCCTGCCCCGAACAGCAGCACATAGACGAGCCCCGAGATCACCGGCGAGACGGAGAATGGGAGGTCGATCAGCGTGATCAGGAAGGCCTTGCCCCTGAACTCGAACTTGGCGATCGCCCAGGACGCGGCGAGGCCGAACACGACGTTGAGCGGCACGGCAATGGCAGCGACCAGCAGGGTTAGGCGAATGGCGGCCTGGGCGTCGCGTTCAGTAAGTGCGGCAAAATAGGCGCCGATGCCCCTGGAGAACGCCTCATGGAAGACCGCATAGAGCGGCAGGACGAGGATGATGCCCATGAAGGCGAGCGAAATGGCGATCAGGAGCCACTGAACAATGGGGCTTTCGCTTGTGGGCGAAATGCGACGGTTGGGGCGGGCGCGTAGCTTAGTTGCCATAGCCGTACCTGCTGCGGCTCCAGGCCTGGATGAGGTTGATGAAGAGGAGGATGGCGAAGGAGATCAGGAGCATGATCACCGCGATCACCGTCGCGCCGACATAGTTGAATTCCTGCAGGCGGATATAGATCAGCAGCGGCGCGATCTCGGAAACAAAGGGGATATTGCCTGCGATAAAAATGATGGAGCCATATTCTCCGACGGCCCGGGCGAAGGCCAGGGCAAAGCCGGTAAGGATGGCCGGGGTGAGGCTAGGCAGGATCACGCGGGTGATGGTCTGGAAGCGGTTGGCGCCCAGGGTCGCGCTGGCTTCCTCTACCTCGTGGCTGACTTCCTCAAGGATGGGCTGGATGGTGCGAACGACGAAGGGCAGGCCGATAAAGATCATGGCGATTACGATGCCGGCGGGGGTGTAGGCGATGCGCCAGCCCAGCGGAGCGAACAGCGCGCCCATGGTGCCGTTGGGGGCGTAGATGGCCGTGAGGGCAATGCCGGCAACAGCCGTCGGCAGGGCAAAGGGCAGATCGATGACGGCATCGAATATACGACGACCGGGGAAGCGATAGCGAACCAGGACCCAGGCGAGCAGCGTGCCGAAAACGACATTGATGCTCGCCGCGATCAAGGCGGTGACGAAGCTGACGCGGAGGGAGCCCGCGACGCGCGGATCGCTCGCGGCTTTCAGGAACCCGTCGAAGCCCAGGCCAGCGGAGCGAACGGCCAGGGCGATCAGGGGGATCAGGATGATCAAGGAGAAATAGGTGAGGGTGAAGCCGAGCGTCAGGCCGAAGCCGGGAATGACGTTGGGCTTGCGTAGGCTCCAGGCGCGGCGCGGCGTAGTCGCGGCCAGCGTGCTCAAACGGCAACCCCTAAGGCAAAGCTATTCAAATGGTTCACGTCGACCTCTCCCAGTACGGCGGCGTGACCCTAGTTGAATGGTCGGGTTTCTCAAAGACGAGGCTGTGGCGTTTGCGCGGAGGGGCGTGGAAAATAATTCTGCAGGTGAAGGCTTGAGGAGATTTTGGGGAAAGAGGACCCCACCTAACCCCCCAAGGTGGGAAAGGATTCTGGCGGTTGGCTGACGCCATGCGCTCGCCTCAGCTTGCCAGAGAACGGGTCAGTCCTCGGGGGTCCAGGGGAGGCTTTCGCGCTCCAAAGGGGCCATGTGGGTGATGTCTTCGCCGCGGCGCATGGCAATGTTCATGCGGAAGCTGTTGCCGATGCGTTCGGACCGTTCGGTGAACAGTTGGGCAATTTCGGGCGGGCAGAGCTTTTCGGCGGTTTGGCGGAACAGGGTCAGCCAGCGCTGAAAATGGTGGTCGGAGAGTTCGGGAATGGCCATGTGCTTGGGCATGGGGCGGCCACCGTAGCGGCCGGTGCCCAGAAGCATGGAGCTCCAGAAATCAGTAATGACATCGAGGTGGTGCGGCCAGGCCTCGGGGGCGATGACTCGATTGAAGACAGGACCGATGACGGGATCGTGGCGGGCCTCGGCGTAGAATTGCTCCACCACAGAGCGGATCAGCTCTTCGGTCAGCCCCTCGGGGGTGTCCCAGCCGATGCGGTGGAGGCGAGTGGGCTCGATTTTGCTCATGCGCTGATCTCGCGGATGGCGTAGCTGCAGCGGCGGCCGCCGGAAATGATATGTTCTTCACGCGTTACGGAAACGTCAGGGCCGAGAACAGATCTAAAAACGTCGAGTTCGGCACGGCAGAAGCCTTGGCAGGCCGTGGCGGCGGCGCAGATGGGGCAGTGATTTTCCACCAGGAGCAACGAGCCATCGTCCTGCTCGTGCCAGGCAGCCATGTAGCCTTCGGCGGAGCGCAGTTGCACGAGGGTTGCGACCCGGTCGCGCAGGGTCGGCGCTTGTGCCATGGCATCGCGATACGTCTGGCTGGTGGCTGCCTCGCGCGTGCTGATGATGGTGTCGAGAGCGCCCTCCCCCAGGGAGGAGCGCACGATGTCGAGCAGTTGGACCGTAAGGGCCGCGTGGGTATCGGGGAAACGCTTTTGCGCGGCTGATGTCAGCTGCCAATTCTGCGTGGGGCGGCCGACGCCCTTTGCAAGGCTAGTGGCATGGACAAGACCATCTTCGGCCAGGCGCGCCAATTGCTGGCGGGCCGCCTCGCCTGTCGTGCCCAGCATCCGGCCAATGGCCGTGGCGGACAACGCGCCGTGCATCTTGAGCAGCATGAGAATGCGCTCGGAGGCAGATCGTGGCGACCAGCCAGTGTTTTCCAAGTCGGTGCTTGACATATCGGCGGAGGAGGTTTTCAAAGTCATTGCTTGGAAATTAAACGCCGCGCCCGAAAATAGCAAGCGGCGGCCAGCCATGAAGAGGATGCAACAATGGCCTTTGAACTTCCCGCCCTGCCCTATGCCCATTCTGCCCTTGCCGAACGCGGCATGAGCCAGGAAACCCTTGAGCTGCACCACGACAAACACCACCAGGCCTATGTGACGGCGCTGAACGGGTTCGTGGAGAAGAATGCTGATCTGCAGGGCAAGTCTCTCGAGGAGATCATCACCTTTGCCAATGGCAAGCCGGACCTGGCGCCTGTTTTCAACAATGCCGGGCAGCATTGGAACCACATCCATTTCTGGAACGCGCTTTCGCCCAATGGCGGTGGCATTCCCGGCAAGCTGCAAGAAAAGATCGTCAGCGATCTGGGCAGCGTCGAGGCGTTCAAGGAGCAGTTCAAGACCGCTGCCACGACGCAGTTCGGATCGGGCTGGGCATGGCTGGTGCTGGGGACCGATGGCAAGCTCAAGGTCACCAAGACGCCGAACGGGTCCAACCCGATTGCCACCAGCGAGGGCAAGCCGCTGCTGGGGCTCGATGTGTGGGAGCACAGCTACTACGTCGATTTCCGCAACCGGCGCCCTGACTACGTAACCAATTTCCTCGACCGTTTGGCGAACTACGAGTTTGCCGAAGCCAATCTCGGCTAGGCCGATCCGCCGGCCGCGGCTTTGCAAAGGAGCGGCCGGCACCTTTATTCGGATGATGCGTTGAGCCGTCATGGTGTTCCAAATATGCATGGCCACCGCAGGCAAGACGGAATTCCCAAGCAGCCGGGAGAAAGATTGTGACGAGTGCCATGGCTGACTTCGAGTTGCCTGACGCAATGAGGTTGCGCCTGCCCAGCCGCCCAGTGGTGGGCAATGCCGAGTTTCGCGCGGCCATGTCGGCCATCGGCTCGACGGTGCATGTGGTGACTGCGCGGCGGGGCGACGAGCGGATCGGGCGGACGGTGACTTCGCTGATGTCCCTGGCGGCGGATCCCCCTACGCTGCTGGTCTCCATCGACATCATGAGCCGGCTGGCGGATCTGATTGCAAAAACCGGGGGCTTTTCGGTTGCCGCTCTGGCTGACAATCAGCAGGCGATTGCCGATGCCTTCGCCGGGCGCTTGGAAGCCCATGAGCGCTTCAACCTTGGGGAATGGAGTGCCTGGCCATCGGGGCACCCGATGTTGCTGGGAACGGCGGCGGCGATGGATTGCGAGGTGATCGGCTCCATCGAGACGGGCACGCATGTGCTGTTTGCCGGTGCTATCGTCGATGCCGAGACGACGACCATCCGGGCGCCATTGATCTGGCAGCGGCACGGCTATCGCCAGCTTGCCGGCACGGAGTGAAACTGGCAGGCTCCCCTTAACCCGCCCTGCCCTGCGCAACCCATGTTCGGCAGCGGCATTTCTCCCAAAACAGGGAGGCGAGAATGCCCCGATATTTTTTCCATTATCGCACCGATGACGAGCTGATCCGGGATTCGGACGGGCGCGATTTGCCGAATCTCGATGCGGCCGAGCAAAGTGCCGCCGAGTTGGGTCGGGCGATCGTGGAAGAAGCGGCGAGTACGGGCGGGGATTTGCGCCTGCCGCGGTCGATCGAGATCACCGACGATGCGGGCGAGGAACTGCTGTATGTGGTGTTCTGGGCCGGGCCGAAGGTGGGTGGCGGGCCGGCCTTGCCGGTGGAGTCGATGACGGTGCATTGAGGGGGAGGTCGGACCCCCACCTGGTTTACCCCCACCTAGCCTCCCCCCAGTAGGGGGAGGGACTGGCCGGTGGCTCCCGGTTACTGCGGCAAACTCGATCTGATCCCCGGCTCCCCCGGAGGTTAGGTGGGGGTCGGCGCTGCTTATTGCGCCGTGGCACCCGAATAGATCTGGTCGAAGATGCCGCCGTCTCCGAAGAATTTGGTTTGGGCTTCGCGCCAGCCGCCAAAATCGTCGATGGTGACGAGGTTGAGCTCGGGGAAGCGGGCAATGTCCTCGGGGGCAGCGGCTTCGCCTCTCACGGGGCGGTAGTAGTTGGCGGCGGCGATGGCCTGGCCTTCGTCGGAGTAAAGGTATTCGAGATAGGCTTGGGCCAGGTCGGTGTTGCCCTTCTTTTCAGCGTTGCCGACAACCAGGGCGACGGAGGGCTCGGCAAGGATCGAGACGGTGGGCGTCACGATATCGAAGGCGTCGGGGCCGAGTTCTTCAAGGGCGAGGTAGGCTTCGTTTTCCCAGGCGAGGAGGACATCTCCGATGCCGCGCTGGACAAAGGTGGTGGTGGAGCCGCGCGCGCCGGTGTCGAGCACGGGTACCTGCTTGTAGAGCGCGGTGACGAATTCCTGCGCTGACGCATCGGAGCCGCCGGGTTGGGCCTTGGCCCAGGCCCAGCCGGCCAGGAGGTTCCAGCGGGCGCCGCCAGAGGTTTTCGGGTTCGGGGTGATGACTTCGACGCCGTCCTTGATCAGGTCACCCCAATCGCTAATGCCTTCCGGATTGCCCTTGCGGACCAGGAACACGATAGTGGAGGTATAGGGGGCGTTGTTGTTTTCGAGCGTGCCGCGCCACTCGGCAGGGATCAGCGCGGGATCGGCGTCGGAGATGGCGTTGACGTCGCTTTCGAGCGCCAGCGTTACTACATCAGCTTCGAGTCCGTCGATCACCGTGCGGGCCTGGGCGCCGGAGCCGCCATGGGTGGTCTGGATGGCGACGGTTTCGCCGGTGGTTTGCTGCCAATGTGCGACAAAGGCTTCATTGAACTGCCGGTAAAGTTCACGCGTGGGATCATAGCTGACATTGATCAGTGAGCGGTCCTGCGCATGGCCCGTGACTACAAAGCCGAGCGTCAGCGCGGCAGCCAGGCCCGCATAGGCGAGAATTTTGGTTGCAGTCTTCATCTCTGTCTCCCCGGAGATCGAATGATGAAACACTACCAGAGCACTAGGGTATTGCAAGGCTGGCAACTTGCGCCGGGAGGCGGTTGGTAGAACGGGTTTTCCCCAAGGAGCAGCAATCGGGGAAAAGTTCGCCCTGCCTCCCCGTAATCGCCCTGTCGCGAAATGATGTTCCTTTTGGGCCGGGCGGGCAACTTTAGCACATGCGTCACATTGAGCTTTGAGGGCTTGCAGGCGACAGACAAACCGCCGGCGAAGGCACCTAGACGGTTGTGGCGAAACGGGGAGTCGATAGGGATGGATCAAGAACAGCTGAACCAGCCGGCAGCAGGCGCGAATGCAGGGGACCCGGCTGGGGATGAGCAGTTCAACGCGTTTCTTGCGGCCGCTTTGAAGGCAACGGATCGGGAGGATCTGTCGCGGCTTGGGCCCAGGGTGTTCGAAAAGGCCATGCGGGGTGCCCACAGCCTGCTCCAGAACTACAGGGGCGAAGCGAGCGCGATTTCGGTTGAGCCGCCCACCAGCGCCGACGACCATCTGACCATCAATATCGTCTCTCCCGATATGCCGTTCATTGTTGACAGTGCCCTGGCGGCGGTGCGGGCGTCCGGGGGCATGGTGGAGCTTTTTGCCCATCCGGTGGTGCAAGGCCGTGATGGGCGGCGGCTCAGCGTGCTGCATATTCGTAGCGCAATGATTGCGGATGTGGACGCATTGCAGGCCGAACTGGCCGCGACCATGGATGATGTGACGCGCGCGGTGCAGGACTGGGAGCCAATGCTGGAGCGCCTGCACAGGGCGATAGGTGATCTTCAAGGGCGGACGGGAGGCCAGCACCAGGAAGCCTTGCAGTTCCTCGAGTGGTTGACCCAGAACAATTTCACCTTTGTGGGCACACGCGAATATCGGATCAACAACGAAGGGCTGGAACAGGTCGCAGGGAGCGGGCTGGGCATTTTGCGCGATAGCGCGCGCCGGGTTCTACGCAGCGGTACGGAATTTGTGGAATTCACCCCGCAGCACGGGAATTTCCTGGCTTCCGCAGAACCCTTGTTCGTGAGCAAGGCCAATGTGCGCTCTCGCGTGCACCGGCGGGCGCATCTTGATTATGTCTGCATCAAGCTGTGGGGGCCTGATGGACAGGTCACCGGTGAGTTGCGTGTACTGGGCCTGTTTACATCACAGGCGCAGGCGGTTCCCCATACCGAGGTGCCGCTGATCCGGCGCAAGATCAGCGAAGTGATGCGCAAGTCCGGTGTTGATCCGCTGGGTCATGATGGGCGCACGCTTCTGAGTGCGCTCGACAGCTATCCGCGCGATGAATTGTTTCAGATCGAAGTCGAGCAGCTGTTCGAGTTCGCCACGGCGATTGCGGCGCTTTTTGATCGGCCACGCGTTCGCGTATTGCCGCGGGTGGACCGGTTCGACAATTTCGTGTCGATCCTGGTTTATGTGCCGCGCGACCGGTACGACGGCGCGGCACGCGAGCGGATCAATGCGTTCCTAGCGGAGAGCTTTGATGGGCGCGTTTCGGCCTATTATCCCCATTTCCCCGAAGGGGAGCTGGTGCGGCTGCATGTGATCATCGGGCGGATCAATGGGCCAACGCCACAGCCCAGCCGTCAGGAGTTGGAGCGCCGCGTGGATGCACTGACTGCCCCGTTCGGCGACGCGCTGCTGGCTGGGGCCAGCAATCCCACGGAGGTTAGTGACTATCGAAACGCCTTCTCGGCGGCCTACCAGTCGCGCAATAATGCTGCGGACGCGTTGGCTGATATTGCCGTACTGCGCGGATTGGACAACGGCCTGGGCGTGGCCATTCGTCTTTATGCCCGCACCGGGAGCGATGGGGCGCTGGGGCTCAAGTTCTACCACAAGATCAGCCCCATCCCCCTAAGCGACCGCGTGCCCATGCTGGAAGCCTTTGGGTTCCGGGTAATCGACGAGCGAACCTATACGATCGTGCCGCGCGATGGCGTCGAGCGATATCTGCATGACATGGTGCTCGAACCTGTGTCAGCCGGATTTAACCCTGCGGCGCGTGGTGCTGCGGTGGAAGCGGGCCTGCTGGCGGTGTGGAAGGGACGCGCGGAAAGCGACCAGCTCAATGCGCTGGTAAGCAAGACGGCGCTCCACTGGACGGATGCGGCATTGCTGCGAGCGCTGTCGCGTTACCTCCGGCAGATCGGGACCTCCTATTCGCAGCGCTATATCGCGCAGGTGCTGGTGACGCAGTCGAGCGCGGCCAGCGGGCTGGTGGCGCTGTTTAATGCGCTGCATGACCCGGCGGTGGCGAACCGCGAGACCGAGGCCGAGGCGGCACGGGCCACGATCGCAGGGGCGCTCGATGCCATGGCGTCGCTGGATGAAGACACGATCGTGCGCCGGTTCCAGAATTTGATCGAAGCTTCGGTGCGCACCAATGCCTTTCAGCGGGACAGCAATGGGGAGCGCCGCCCGGCGCTGGCCATCAAGTTCGATAGCCAAATGGTCGAGGGCATGGCGGCGCCTCGCCCCTTCCGCGAAATTTCGGTTTATTCGCCGCGGGTGGAAGGCGTGCATCTGCGTTTCGGGCCCATTGCGCGCGGGGGCATCCGCTGGTCGGACCGTCCAGAGGATTTCCGCACCGAAGTGCTGGGACTGGTAAAGGCACAGCAGGTGAAGAATGCGGTGATCGTGCCGGTGGGCGCCAAGGGCGGGTTCGTCCCCAAGCGCCTGGTGAAGGGCATGCCGCGCGAGGCCTTCCAGGCGGAGGGCGTGGCGAGCTACAGCATGTTTATTGGTGCGCTGCTGGATGTCACAGACAATCTGGTGAACGGCGTGGTGGTGCCGCCTCAAAATGTCGTGCGGCGCGATGGGGATGATCCCTATCTGGTAGTGGCGGCCGACAAGGGAACCGCGAGCTTTTCCGATATCGCCAACGGCATTGCCGAGTCACGCGGGTTCTGGCTGGGGGATGCTTTTGCTTCGGGCGGTTCCGCCGGCTATGACCACAAGGAGATGGGCATAACGGCGCGCGGCGCCTGGGAAGCGGTGAAGCGCCACTTCCGCGAGATGGACCGTGATATCCAGACCGAGCCCTTCACCGTTGCAGGTGTGGGGGACATGAGCGGGGACGTGTTCGGCAATGGGATGTTGCTGAGCCCTGCAATCCGGCTGGTGGCCGCGTTTGACCACCGCGACATCTTTATCGATCCTGATCCCGATCCGGCGACGAGCTTTGCCGAGCGGCAGCGGCTGTTTCATCTGCCGCGCTCAAGCTGGCAAGACTACGACAAGGCCCTAATCTCGCAGGGCGGCGGCGTGTTTTCGCGCAGCCTTAAATCCATTCCGCTGACGCCGGAGATGAAAGCCGTGCTGGGCTTGAACGTTTCCCAGGCGACGCCGGCGGAGATCATGTCGGCGATCCTGCGGGCAGAGGTGGACCTTCTGTGGTTTGGCGGGATCGGGACCTATATCCGTGCCAGCACGGAACTGGATGCGGAGGTGGGCGACCGCGCCAATGACGCGATCCGCGTCGCGGGCAGCGTGGTGCGTGCCAAGGTGGTGGGGGAAGGCGCCAATCTGGGCGTGACGCAGCGCGGGCGCGTGGAGTTTGCGCTCAAGGGCGGCAGGATCAACACAGACGCGATAGACAATTCGGCCGGCGTCAATTCGAGCGACCTCGAGGTCAATATTAAGATTGCACTGGCGCCGCTTCTGGCGAGCGGATCGCTGACGCTGGAGGCGCGCAATGCGTTCCTCGAAACCATGACCGAGGAGGTTGCGGCGCTTTGCCTGCGCAACAATTACCTCCAGGGGTTGGCGCTTTCCCTAGCGGAGCGTGCGGGGCTTTCCGAATTGCCGGACCATCGCGAACTGATCGAGCGGCTGGAGGCACGGGGGCTACTGGACAGGCAGGTTGAATATCTGCCGTCCGACGCGGTGATCGACGCGCGAGCCGCACTTGGTAAGGGGCTGACGCGACCGGAACTGGCGGTGATCCTCGCCTATGCCAAGCTGACGCTTTATGCCGATTTGCTGGAGGGGCATGGGATCGATGATGAATATCTGGCCGGGGAGCTGTTCCGCTATTTCCCCGAAACGCTGCACCGGACCTACCCCGATGCCGTGCGGCAGCATCGGCTGCGGCGCGAGGTGATCGCAACGGTGATGGCCAACGCCATGATCAACCATGGTGGGCCGGCCTTTGCCAGCGAGCTGATGGCGGCGAGCAGCGCAACGACGGGCGAAATTGCCCTGGCCTATGCGGCGACGCGAGATGTGTACGGGTTGGCGGAACTCCACGACAAGATCGATGGCCTGGACGGGATCGTGCGGGGCGAGGTGCAATTGCGGCTTTATGAGCGCGTCATGCACGTGTTGCGGCGGGAAAGCCTCTGGTTTTTGCGCAATGCCTTGGTGTCAGAAGGCCTGGCGGGTCTGGTGGAGCGGCATCGCGGGGGCGTGGCGACGCTGCGGACCATGCTCGAAAGCACCCTGCCCGCTTCCCTCCGCGATCATCTGGTTGACGAGGTCGCGGCGCTCGAAGGGCAAGGCGTGCCGCAGGAGGTGGCGCGGGCGGTCGCGGAACTGGATGTCCTCAGCTATGCCAGCGACATTGTGCTGGTAAGCGAACGGGCCGGTGTGTCGGTGGAGGATGGAGCGGCGGCGTTTTTCAGCGTGTTCAGTACCTTTGCGCTCTCGCCGGTGATCGAGCAAGGGCGGGCCATCGTGCTCAGCGATCGGTTCGAGCGGATGGCGCTTGATCGGGCCCTGGCCAATGTGATGCGTGCCCAGCGCGACCTGACAGCGGATTTGCTGCAGTCCGGCAGTGGTTCGGTCGTTGAGCGTGCCCAGGCGTGGGCGCAAGGGCGAAAGCGCGGCATTGAACGGACGCGGCAGGCTGTTGCGGAGTTGACGCAAGGGCAGCTTACGGTGTCGCGGCTGTCAGTGGCCGCGGGGCTGCTGGCGGACCTAGCGCAGGAAGCCTGACCTTTGGCGGGCAGTCTTATGCGAAAGTTGTTCTTGCTTCCGCCTGCGCGCTGGGCAGACTGCCCCCAACCACAAAAAGAGAGCGCAACATGACCAATCTTGCCCAATGGCTTACCCAAGGAACCGTCGACCAGAAACTGGCCTCGGTGGTGGCGAGCATGGCGGCGGCGAGTGCGGACATTGCCCAGGTGCTGCGCACGGCGCCGATCAGTGGGCAAACCGGCCTCGCCGGGCACACCAATGTGCAGGGAGAAGCGCAAAAGGCGCTGGATGTTGTTTCGAACGACATTGTTCTCAAGCACTTGCAGGACAATTCCCAGGTTTCGATTCTGGTGTCGGAAGAGCTGGATGAAGCCGTGCATTTCGGGACGGACGGTGCATATCTGGTAGCGACTGATCCGCTGGATGGATCGTCGAACCTCGATGTCAACGTAACAGTGGGCACGATCTTTTCCGTTCTGGATGCGGCTGGCGGGCTTTTGCAAAGGGGTTCGGCGCAGCTGGCTGCGGGCTATGCGGCCTACGGCCCGGCAACGAGCCTGGTTCTGACCTTTGGGCAGGACGTAACGGTGTTCACGCTCGACCAGTCCGGCGAGTGGCTGCTGACGCAGGAACAGGTGAAGGTCGCGCCGGCTTCGGGGGAGTACGCGATCAACACGGCGCGCGAGCGATTCTGGGACGCAGCGACCAAGGGCTATGTGGCCGAAAACGTCGCCGGGGAAAGCGGGCCTGCGGGCAAGCGCTATAATATGCGCTGGGTGGGTTCGATGGTGGCTGACATCCACCGCATCCTGATGCGCGGAGGGATCTTCATGTACCCGCTTGACAGCGAGACATTGAGCAAGGGCGGGCGGCTGCGGCTGCTTTATGAGGCCAATCCGATGGCGCTGCTGGTTGTGGCGGCGGGTGGCGGTGCGACAACGGGGCGGCAGGCGATTTTGGATCTGCAGCCTAATGATATTCACCAAAGGGTACCGGTGATTTTGGGGTCGGCGGAGGAAATAGCGCGGGTGGAGGGGTGGTACGAGAAGGGGTAGCACTAACCCCCATCTAACACCCCCCTGGGGGGTGGGACTGGCCGGTGCATGTGAGGTAGCTTGCGGCCGGGCTAAAGTTGCAACGTTGCGATAGCGCGGCTATAGCTCGGGGAGATGAGGAGCCAGCATGATCGACGCCCCAAGCCACTTGCCCCGGACCAATGCCAGCGCCTGGGCGCTGCGGCCGTTTCACCGCCAATATCTGATGCGGCAAGCCAACAATCTTTTCGATTTCTTTGTGCAGGCCTCGATCAATCCCAAGGGCGGCTTTTTCGAGCTTGATGACGAGGGCAAGCCGCTGGGCGGGGATAATCCGGCGCGGCAGATCCATGTGACGACACGCATGGTGCATTGCGCGGCTATCGGAAGCCTCCTGGGTCGGCCTGGGTCAGACGAGGTGGTGGACCATGGCATGCATTATGTTTGGGAACACCATCGCGACGCAAAGCACGGCGGCTATGTCTGGGCCGTCAACAATGACGGGATCAGCGATGGGTCCAAGCAGGCTTATGGTCATGCCTTCGTGCTGCTGGCGGCATCCAGCGCAAAGCTGGTTGGCCATCCTTTAGCCGACCAGGTCCTGGCCGATGTCACTGACGTAATCAACGCCAAGTTCTGGGATGAAGAGCGCGGCGCCGTGCGGGACGAGTACAATCAGGACTGGTCGACCCTGCTGCCCTATCGCGGGCAAAACGCCAACATGCACATGACCGAAGCGCTAATGGCGGCTTTCGAGGCCACGGGTGACCGGAGCTATCTCAGCAAGGCCGAGCGCATTGCCGAGTTGATCATCGCCAAGAACGCCGTGCCGCTGGGGCATAGGGTGGCCGAGCATTTCGATGAGAACTGGGTGCTCGACAAGGACTACAAGGGCAATGAAATGTTCCGCCCGTCCGGCACGACGCCGGGACATTGGCTAGAATGGTCGCGGCTCCTTTTCCAGCTCTGGGCGCTAGGGGATAAGCGCTTGTCCTGGATGACCGATGCTGCGCGCAATCTCTTCCGGCAATCGATCGAGCTGGGTTGGGACCAGGTGCATGGCGGGTTTTTCTATACGCTGGATTGGGACAACAAGCCGATCATGCGGGAAAAGCTGTGGTGGCCGGTAAGCGAAGCGATCGGGGCCGCAGCGGTGCTCAGCACGCATGACCGGGACGACTATTTCCAGAGCTGGTATCGCAAGCTTTGGGACTATGCGGAAAACCATGTGATCGACCATGCACGTGGCGGGTGGCTCAGCGAGCTCAAGGAAGATCTGACGCCGACCTCGCGCCTGTTTGTGGGCAAGCCCGACATTTATCATGCGTTGCAGGCTTGTTTAATCCCGCTGTTTCCCTCGAGCGCCGGTTTAACTGCGGCGATAATCGAGGCGAATGAGGCGGCCCGGCAAGGGCATTAGTTCGGTCACCGGCGGTTGGCTTGGAAGTACAGAGCCCTTGGATGGAGTCCGAGGGTGACGATCTCGATTTGCTGAACCCACGGGATTTCCAAACCATATCCCGGTTTGTGCGTTGGAGCTTCAATACGGAGGCTCTGATGTATGATTTGACTGGGAAAGTGGCGCTGGTGACGGGCGCGGGATCGGGAATTGGCAAGGCTTCGGCAATGAAATTGGCCGAGGCTGGCGCGACTGTCGTGGTGATGAGCCGCACGGCCGAGGAGGTCGAGAAAACCGCCGAAGAAATCCGCGGCAAGGGCGGGCAGGCCACAGCCATGACGGCTGATACATCCGACGAAGCTGCCATGCAGGAGCTGGTTGACGGCATCATCCGCGAGCATAAGCGCCTCGACATCGTTGTGGCCAATGCCGGGATCAACGGCGTGTGGGCGCCGATACAGGACCTTGCACCCGATGAATGGGACAAGACCATCAAGGTCAACCTGCGCGGCACATATCTGACGATCCACAAGACGGTTCCCCATCTGATCGCGGCCGGCGGTGGGTCCATCATCGTTGTATCGTCCATCAATGGGACGCGCACGTTCACGACGCCGGGCGCCAGCGCCTATTCGGTCACCAAGGCCGGACAGGTCGCGCTGGTGCAGCAATTGGCGCTGGAACTGGGAGACAAGCGCATCCGCATCAATGCGGTATGCCCCGGTGCGATCGAGTCCGAGATTTCGGACAATACCCAGCAGCGCGACAAGGAAGAGGCTGAGGTTCCTGTAGATTTCCCTGAAGGGGACATCCCCCTGACCGGGGGCAAGAGCGGGGAAGCCGAGGACGTGGCGGACGCCGTGCTCTTCCTCGCGTCCGATGCATCGCGCCACATCACGGGCACCCCGATCTGGATCGATGGCGGGCAAAGCCTCTTGCGGTAAGCGATAGAGGCTGGTTGCAAGGGATCGGCGCGGCGCGTAGATGAGGCGTCCGCTGCCGAGGCCCCTGCCCCATGATCACTGCCGAGCCATTTGTTGTTTTAGAGGATAGCCTCTCCACGTTGGCGCTCCAGGCGGCGATTGCCGCTGCGGGCGTGATCATGGATGTTTATGCGCGGCCCATCAATGCGGTGAGCAAGGCAGACGGCTCGCCGGTGACCGAAGCTGACGCGGCGGCCGAGGCAATCATTATCGAGCATTTGCGGCCCACCGGCATTCCCGTGCTGGGCGAGGAAAGCGTCGCGGCGGGGATTATCCCGGAGCTGGGCGAACGGTATTTTGTGGTGGATCCGCTGGATGGGACCAAGGAATTCATCAAGCGCAACGGGGAGTTCACCGTGAACATTGCCTTGGTTGAGCGAGGCGTTCCCGTCATGGGCGTGGTGCTGGCGCCTGCCACAGGCGACACATATGTAGGCGATGCGAGCGGAGCCTTTTATTGCGTTGCTGCTGACGGGAAAGCTGGCGAGCGCCAGCGCATTCGGACCTCGGCTGCAGAGCCGCTGCGGATCGTCGCGAGCCGGTCGCATGGGCATGCCGCACTGGCGGACCTATGCGACTGCCTTGCAGTGGAAGAGGACGTATCGGTGGGCTCGTCGCTGAAGTTTTGCCTCCTGGCGCGCGGCGATGCCCAAATTTATCCGCGGTTTACCCCCACTTGTGAATGGGACACTGCGGCCGGCCAGGCGGTGCTAGAGGCTGCGGGCGGGGTTGTGCTGACGCTGGATGGGCAGCGCATGGCTTATGGCAAGCACGAGCGAGGTTTTCTGAATCCCTTTTTCGTAGCGGCGGCCGACATGGATTTGGCGCAGCGAGCGGCACGGGAAATGCACCGGATCCTGGGATGACCAGCGAGCCATGCAAGGCTGGTTTGACTGATCTGCTCGGCACGCACCGTCCTACAGCTTGCACAGTTCCAGCCCTATATATACATAACCAGCATATATTGAACCAGCATATGGCTGGCGGAGCTGGCTTGCATGAATGTTCGTACCCTTTGTTTGTCGATCCTCTTTGAGGGCGATGCCACCGGATATGAGATCCGGAGGAAGTGCACCGAAGGGGAGTGCTCCTATTTCATCGAGGCGAGCTTTGGCTCCATCTATCCCGCGCTTGCAAAGCTGGAGGATGATGGGCTGGTGACCAGCCGTATCGAGCCGCAGGACGGCAAGCCGGCGAAAAAAGTCTACTCCATTACCGACGCTGGCCGCCAGGCTTTCGCCAATCAGCTGGCGGAACCGCTCGGCGAGGACATTTTCCGCAGCCCGTTCCTGCTTTTTGCCCGGTTTGCCCACATTTTGCCGCGCGAACTGGTGGAGCAAAGGGCGCAGGAGTTTCTCGACAGGACCGTGGAAAAGCGCAAGCACCTGGACGAGGTGATGGCCGAACACGGCAGCAACGCCGCCGATTCCTGGGTCATCAACTATGGGCAGGCGATCATGGCGGTTGCAGAGCAGCACACGCGCGCCCATATGCACGAACTCATAGCATTGGCGCGAGTCGAGCCAAATAAAGACGCGGCTGAATAGGGGGCGATTTCATCATGCGTGCACTGTTTTCTTATGGGGTCGCGTTTTTGATCCTAGTTCTAGCTGGTGGCTGGTTGGCTACTGGCACTCTTGTCATGGGGGGAAATGGCCCCGGTAACGGCGAGCGCCCGATCATTTCGGTCATCGAGGGCGAGGAACATGGGCCGATCGCGACCCAGCTCGCCGAAGCGGGCGTGCTCGCGGAGCATGCCGAGACCCATGGGCCCGATCCGCACCTGACCATTGCCCAACGCAACGAACAGGAAATGGGCGGCCAAACTGATCTGCAGTCGGTTCGCACCTCTACCTATGTGGCGCAACCAATGCCCATTGAAGTGCCGCTGCGCGGCCGTACCCAGGCCAAGTCGTCGGTCGGCGCTGTTGCTGAGACGGCGGGCATTGTTGATGTGGTGCATGTTGCCAAGGGGCAGGACGTCAAGGTCGGCGATCTATTGTGCACCCTGGACCAGGGAACGCGCGCTGCAGCCGTTGCGCAGGCCGAAGCCGGACTTGCCCAGGCAGAAGCGTCGCTTGAACAAGCGCAGGCGGATCTTGAAACCAATCAGGAGCTGCGCGAAAAAGGCCTTGCTCCGCCCAATACGGCGCGTGCGACGCAGGTGGCCGTGAGCGCTGCCGAAGCGCAGGTTACCACCGCGCAGGCTGCTCTGGACAATGCAAGGGCCGAACTGGAACGCACCGAGATAAAGGCAAAGGTGGCCGGCGTGGTACAGGACCCGCTCGCCGTCGCAGGCTCGATGCTCGCCATGGGCCAGCCCTGCGCAACCATTGTGCAGCTCAACCCCATGGTGTTTGTCGGCCATGTGCCGGAAGCCCGGATCGGTTTGGCGAAGCTAGGGCTCGAAGCCGATGTTGTGACCATCACCGGCCAAAATACCAAGGGCAAGGTGACGTTTATATCGTCCACGGCCGATCCGGCGACGCGCTCGTTCCTCGTGGAAATCGAAGTCCCCAACGATGATGGGTCCATTCGGGACGGCATCACGGCGACGGCGACGGTCAACATGGGCTCGGCGGCCGCACACCTGCTGCCACAATCTGTCCTGACGCTGAACAATGATGGTGTTCTGGGCGTGAGTACAGTGGCAGACGGCAAGGCCAAGTTCGTACCCATCACCATTGCCAGCGACACGCGCAAGGGCGTGTGGGTGCTGGGCCTGCCCCCATCGGCTGACGTGATCACGGTGGGCCAGGAATATGTCGTTGACGGCCAGGCCGTCAACGCGACCAACGTGCCTGCTGCCGGAACGGATGCTGAAGGGACGCCAGCATGATCGATTTCCTTGAACGCCTGCTGAGGATGCCGCGAGTCGTCCTCACGATCATGGTGCTCCTTCTGGGAGCGGGCCTTTCGGCCTATCTCTCCTTGCCCAAGGAGAGCTTTCCTGCGATTGACATCCCCTATTTCTATGTTTCGGTAACGCAGACTGGCGTTTCGCCCCGTGACGCCGAGACGCTGCTTGCCAAGCCCGTCGAGGACCGGATCAAGGACGTCGATGGCCTGGAGAATTACACATCCACATCGACCACGGGCCATGCCGGTGTTTTCCTTGAATTCAACGTCAATGCCGACAAGGACCAGGCGCTGAGCGACGTGCGCGCAGCGCTGGATGGCGTTGCGGCCGAATTGCCGACCGATGCCGACGAACCAATCGTGCGGGAAATCTCGTTCACCGACATGCCCACGATTTCGGTCGCGGTCTATGGTTCTGTGCCCGAGCGCGAGCTTGTGCGGCGCGCCAAGGATCTCCAAGACGAGCTCGAGGGCATGGGCGATGTGCAGAGCGTTACGCTCTCGGGATCGCGCGATGAAGTGCTCGAGGTGCAGATCGACCTGGTTCGCCTCGAAGCGTATGACTTGACCGCCTCGCAGCTGTTTGATGCGCTTGCCAAGAACAACATGGTGGTTCCGGGCGGCACCCTCGACACCGGCCAGGGTTCGTTCAACGTCGAAGTTCCGGGCCTCATCAAGAGTGCGGCGGACGTTTATTCCCTGCCGCTCAAGACGGCTGGCGACACGGTCGTGACCTTTGGCGATGTCGCGACCATCACCCGCACATTCGAAGATGCCACGTCTTATGCCAATGTGAATGGCCAGCCTGCGATCACGCTGGGTGTGATCAAGAAGCTTGGCACCAATGTCATCACCATTTCGGACGACGTACGCGCAAGGACGCAAGCCTTTACGGCTGATTGGCCGCAGGGCATTCAGACCAGTTTCCTGATCGACCAGGCGGACACAACCAGGAATCTGTTCCGTTCGCTCGAGGCAGCCGTGATGACGGCTGTGGCACTCGTCTTGATCACCTGCGTGGCAACCCTTGGGGTACGGCCCGCCATCATGATCGGCATGTCTATTCCGATCTCATTCATGATCGCGTTCCTGGTTGTGCAGCTAATGGGCATGACCATCAACATGATGATCATGTTCGGCTTGGTGATCGCCGTTGGCGTGCTGGTGGACGACCCGATCGTGGTGGTGGAGTATGCGGAGCGGAAACTGATGGAGGGCGTTCCGAAAAAGGAAGCCTTCATCATGGCCGCCCGCAAGATGTTCGTGCCCGTGGTTTCCGCCACGTTCACGACGCTTGGCGCCTTCATTCCGCTCCTGTTCTGGCCAGGCATCATCGGCAAATTCATGAGCTATCTGCCGATCATCGTGATCGTGGTGATGGTGGCCTCGCTCGTGTCTGCGCTGATCTTCATGCCGATCATCGGCGCCTTCATCGCCTCCACCCATGTGGATCCGAAGGCGAAGGAAGCGGCTGACATCGTGATGTATGCTGACAAGTTCGATCCCAAGAAGGTCGGCGGCGTCACCGGCTTTTATGTGCGCACCATGGAGCATTTGATCCGCTGGCCAGTGATTACACTGGCCGTTGGCTTCGTGCTGATCGGGATGATGTTTGCAGCCTATATCATGAACCCGACCGGCACCGAGGCCTTCCCGGCCTCCGAGCCCGAGTTCGGGACGGTGAACGTGATCACACGCGGCAATTACTCGCCGATAGAAATCCGGGACCTGCTTGCTGAAGTCGAACAGGAAATCCTGCAGGTGCAGGGTATCCAGGACGTCATCATGAGCTTTGGTGGCAGCGGAGCGGATGGCGGGCTCAGCAGCGCGACGCCACCCGACACGATCGGCTCGTTCAATTTGCAGCTCATGCCCTATAATGAGCGCGTCAAGGCCGCCGAGATTTTCCAGAACATTCGTGACCGGGTGGCTGACATTTCGGGTCTTGAAGTGCAGATTGCGGCCCAGGAAAATGGGCCTCCGGCTGGCAAGGCGATTAATCTGCGGGTGGAAGGCACTGTCTACAACGACATTGCGCCAGCCGTCGCCAAGCTGCGCGACTATATCGAGAACGAGCTGGGCGACACCATCGACGTCGAAGACGGCCGCCCTGCCCCGGGTATCGACTGGCAGGTGACGATCGACCGTGAAGCCGCAGCCCAATACGGCATCGGTGTGCGGGAGCTCTCCCCCTATGTGCAACTGGTCACGTCGGGCGTGAAGCTAGGTAGCTATCGCCCTGACGACGGTACGGATGAAGAACTCGACATCCGGGTGCGCCTGCCGGAAGACGAGCGGACGTTTGATGCACTCGACTCCTTGCGCGTGGTGACGGCCCAAGGACTAGTGCCGGTGTCGAACTTCATTGACCGCAAGGCCGTGCCAAAGGTGGCCAATATCGAGCGGCGCAATGGGGTTTATGCCATGACGGTGGCGGCCAACCTTACTGAAGGTGTGGCCTCGGACGCCAAGATTGCGCAGCTGCAGGAATGGCAGCAAACGCAGGAATGGCCGGCAAGCGTTGAGATCGTTTATGGCGGCGCTGCCGAACAGGTCGATGACACTAATGCGTTTATCGTTTCGGCGCTGGGTGCAGCCCTGGCGCTAATCGCCCTGATCCTGCTCATCGAGTACAACAGCTTCTATCAGGTCGTTGTGACGCTGATGACGGTTGTGATGTCGATCGCGGGCGTGATGCTGGGCATGGTGGTCACTGGCATGAGCTTCTCGGCCATCATGACGGGCCTAGGCATCGTGGCGCTGGCGGGCATCGTGGTGAAGAACGGCATCGTGCTGATCGACACCTATAACCACTACCAGCGCGAAGAGCATGTCGAGCCCGTGAAGGCGATGCTGATCACCATCAGCCAGCGTGTCAGGCCGGTGCTGCTGACGGCAACCGTGACCGCACTGGGCGTAATCCCCATGGCTCTGAACATCGAGTTCGACTTCATCCGCCGCGAAGTGGTGGTGGGGGGCCTTGCCGGCTCGTGGTTCATCCACCTGTCGGCGGCGCTCGTGTCGGGGCTGTTTGTGTCGACCTTGCTGACGCTGGTGATGGTTCCCGTCATGGTGACCGCGCCCAATGTAATGTGGCAGCAGATCAAGTGGATCGGGCACCAGTTCGGCAGACTTGGCCGGTTTGCGACTGGGCGGGGGCGCCAGCCGCAGATGGCCGTACCGGCCGGCTTCGATGGTCTCGCGGTGGAAATCCCCGCCGATGCTGATGGCGCAAGGCGCTACATCGTTAGCAAGAACCAGGGTTTGTCTGACAAGGACCAGCAAGGCCCGGAAGTCAGGCCGGAGCGGCCCGAAGCAGCAGAATAAGCAGTACCAACTACGTAGAGGGCCCGCAGCGATGCGGGCCTTTTTGTTGCATTGTAGGGCCGCCGTTGGTGCGAAGTAGCGTCAAGCTGCTGGCGCATTAAAGGCGTTGAGCAGCCAGTTTTCTCCTTCAAAGAAGATGCTGGTTGTCGTGGGATCGAGCGGCGCCAGGCATTTGGACCAGAACACCAGGGCACTTTGGTTAGCCTCAGGTGTTGCTATGTGCCAAGGGCCGGGATGTTCTTTCAAAGCAGCCTTGAACGCCCCACGCCCCACTCCCCTTCCTCGATAGGCTTTGAGCACGAAGAACTCGGCCATGAAGAAACAGCCCTTGCGGCTGGTCAGCGGGCATTCGTCGACAACAAGAGCAAAGCCGGCTATCTCCGCGCCGGCGTGGATCAGATAGGGAAAGCGCCAGAAGCGGTCGAGAAAACCGTATTCGAAGCGCCCGTCTAGGCCGATCGGGAACGGCATGCTCTCCGTCATGTCGTAGAGGTAGAGTTGGACGAGGTTAGCGATGAGCGGGCGCTGATCGGGCGTGGCAGGAACGAGGCGAGTGACGGGCTGGGTCATTGCGGTAGGTTATGCGCGCAGATGGCTCGCGGACAAGGCTGTAGCCACCAGCTCATGGTCCGACAGGCTCACCACGAGGTTTGGTGGGGGCTGATGGTTTCGGCAGCTTATGAGTGGGCGGGCTCGCCTTTGCGGCGCAGTGAGTAGGGCTGGCGCCCTACTCCGCAGCTGGCATGCCGCGCTTGACGAAGCCGTCGGGATCGTTGGCGGTTTGGAGGAGCTTTTCTTCGGCTTCGGTGGCTTCGCGCTGGCGGTTCCACATCTGGGCGTAGAGCCCGTCCTTTTGCAGAAGGGCAAGGTGGTTGCCGCGTTCGGCAACGACCCCGTCCCGGAGCACCAGGATCTCGTCAGCGTTGACGACGGTGGAGAGGCGGTGGGCAATCACAACCGTGGTCCGGTTTTGCGAGACCACATCGAGGGCGGACTGAATATCGCGTTCGGTCTTGGTGTCGAGGGCGGAAGTTGCCTCGTCCAGGATCAGGATGGAGGGGGATTTGAGGATGGTGCGGGCGATGGCCACGCGCTGCTTCTCGCCGCCGGAGAGTTTCAGGCCGCGTTCGCCGACGGGTGTGTCATAGCCTTTGGGCAGAGATTCGATGAAGGGGCCGACCTGGGCCATTGCCGCGGCAGAGCGGATTTCCTCTTCCGACGCGCCGGGGCGGCCATATTCGATGTTGTAGCCGATCGTATCGTTGAACAGGACCGTGTCCTGCGGGACCATGCCTATGGCCTTGCGCAAGCTTTCCTGGGTGACGTCGCGAAGGTCCTGGCCGTCGATGGTGATGGCGCCGCCGGTAACATCGTAGAAGCGGTATAGCAGCCGGGAAATGGTGGACTTACCGGCGCCCGTCGGGCCGACAATGGCTACTGTTTTGCCCGCCGGTACTTCGAAGCTGACGCCCTTGAGGATGGGGCGATCGGGATCGTAGTGAAAAGTGACATTGTCGAAGCGGATGACCGGCCCAGTGATTTTCAATGGCTTGGCGCCAGGGCGATCCTCGATCTCTGGGTCCTGGTCGAGGAGCTTGAACATTTCCTCGATGTCGGTGAGGCCCTGGCGCAGTTCGCGATAGACGAAGCCGATGAAGTTGAGCGGGCGGTAGACCTGCATCAAAAAGGTGTTGAGCAGGACAAAATCGCCCAAAGTCAGCGTGCCATTCATGACGCCATTGATGGCCATCACTGAAATGATCAGGAAGCCGCCATAGAAGATGACGGCCTGGCCGAAATTGAGAAAGCCGAGCGAGGTCCAGATGCGGATAGCGGAGCGCTCGTAGCGAGCCATGGACGCATCGTAGCGGCGGGCTTCCATTTCCTCGTTGGCAAAGTATTTGACCGTCTCGAAATTGAGCAGCGAGTCGATAGCCTTGCCATTTGCGTCGGTGTCGGACTCGTTCATGTCGCGACGGATGGTAATGCGCCAGTTGGAGGCCTTGATGGTGAAATAAAGATAGCCCCAGATCATCACCACCAGCACGCCAAGGTAGGAGAACCCGAAGAGCCAGACGAAGATCACGGCGGTGATCAGGAATTCGACGATGGTGGGCACGATGTTGAGCATCGTGAAGCGCACAATGGTTTCGATGCCCTTGGTGCCGCGCTCGATAACGCGGCTCAGGCCACCGGTGCGTCGGGCCAGATGGAAGCGCAGCGACAATTGGTGGAGATGGTGAAAGGTGCGCAGCGCCAGCTTGCGGACAGCGTTCTGGCCGACGCTGGCGAAAAGGACATCGCGCAATTGCTGAAAGCCCGCGTCCAGGACATTGCCCAGCACATAGGCAATGGCCAAGACGATCGGCACGGCAAGGCCGAGGATCACGCCACTATTGGGGGATGCGCTATCGAGGCTGTCGATAATGCCCTTGTAGGCAAAGGGAACAAGGGTGGTGGCAACCTTGCTGAGGAGCAGCGCCCCAATGGCGAGCATGACCCTGAGCCGGAGGTCGGGCCGATCAGCGGGCCACATATAGGCCCAGAGATTTCTGATCGTGGAGAATACCGAGCCCTCCTCCGCGCTGACGGAGGGCTTCTTTCCAGCATTGTCCAGGGCCATCAGGCGGGTTCCGATTCCAGTTTGTCCGCAGCAGGACCCAGTTTGGCCACCATGCCCGAGAAGGCCGAGCCGAGATCGGCGAGGCGCTCATGACGAACGATGTAGCAATTGCGCGTGCCGCGCGGCTTGCGCTCAATGAGGCCGGCGTCAAGCAGCACCTTTATGTGCTGGCTGACTGTTGACTGGGCCAACGGCAGTTCCTCGGTCACATCGGCGCAGCAGCATTCGCCGCGCTGCTGCTTGGCCAGGATGCGCAGGATGTGGAGGCGGACCGGATGGCCCAGGGCTCGCATGATGGTGGCAATATCGTCGTCTTGCATGGCGCTCGACTGCGTTGATCGGTGAATTACGATAGAAATGGGGGCTGGCTGCCGAAAAATCAATGGCCCGCGCGTAGGCGGGCCATCTTGTCCTCAGTTTGCGGTGTTCTCCGGCAGGGCAAAGACCTGGCCCGGGTAGATCCGATCGGGATCGCGGATCTGGCCGGTGTTGGCCTCGTAGATGGTGGTGTACTTGACGCCCTGGCCATAAACGCGGCGCGCAATGGTCCAGAGGTTGTCGCCCCGGCGGATAATGGCCTTGCCAGCGGCAAAGCGTTCGGCGTCCGGGCCTCCGACGGCCACGGCGACCATAGTGGGGATTTCAGGTTCGGCCGAAGCTGGACTGTCAGCCGGGGTGGGCTCGGGAGCAGGTTCGGCGGGAGCAGTTGCTTCTGGAACACCTGGAGCCGTGCTCGGCTCCGCCGTTGGCGGGGTGCTCGGGGCAGCCACTGGCTCGGGTGGAGACGCCGGGCTAGGCTCAACCGCAGCAGGTGCTTGCGGTGGAGACAGAGGCGTAGCAACAGGCTGTTCTGTGGCGGCGGGAGCGGACGGGGTTGCAGCAGGTTCGGCCGGTTGAGGCACACGGGCGCCGGGCTGAGGAGCCGCAGGCTGAGGCGTAGCGGGTCTGGGTGCTGGAGCAGTCTGCTCGGCTGGTGGGCTTGGCTGAGCAGCCGGGGCACCAAGCTGAGCGGGCCGTGGTTGGATCGGAGCAGAGGGAGGTGCCTCCGCAGGCTGTGGGGCTGGAGCGGCTGAGGTCGGCGGCGCAGGCTTGGGCTCGACTGCTGGAGAGGCTTGAGCCCCGGCGGGCGGTGCAGGAACTGGTGCAGGTGCAGGTGTATCGGCCTGGGCCACGGCGACCGGATCTTCGGCAGGCAGTTCCAAGACGAAATTGACCTCGGCGCGCGCGGCAACGTCGGCTGTACCCGGCTGGAGCATGTCGATGCGTACGCGTTGGCTTGGCTGGTTCAGAACGGGTCCGGCCTCCACAAGCCAGCGACCGCCGGACACCTCAGTGTCGGCGATGAACTGGTCGTCCACATAGAGGCGGATATTGGCGCCCTCAGGGCCGGCGCCGGCGAAGAAAGTGCGGTCGCCTTCGATCTCGACGGCGTCGATGGTGGGTGGCGTGCTGTCGAGCGTGGGCGTGGCGGGCGCAGGATCAGCACTGGCCACAGCAGGTTCGGCGGGTTGGGCCGCATCGGTATCAGGAAGCGCCTGAGGTGGAGTAGTGGCGGGAGCGTTTTCTGGGAGAGCAGCTAGGTCGCTCGCCGGAGGGGCGACTGCCTCTGGGGCATCGGCTGGGGTGGCAGGGGCTGGAATCTCGGAAGCAGCAACAGTGTTTTCCGCATCAGCGCTGGCCATTGTGTTGGACGCATCCGGCTCCTGGGGCGGAACTGGCTCGGCGGCAGGCGGTGGTTCGGCCCGTGGCGTTACAGGCTCCGGTGCAGGTTCGGCTGAGGCGATCTGGGCGTCCTCTTCGGGGCCCTGAAGGATTTCGCTGGGGGCGCCGGGCTTGCTGGCGACGACGAGCGGCTGGCTGGTCCGGTCTTCGTTGATGGCGACGACAATGGATTCCGCAGCGCGGCCGGGTTTGCCGGCTTCGCCCAGGGTGATTTCGAGTTCGCCGGGCTTGAGCGGGGTGGCGGGAACAAAGACCCAATCGCCGCTGGGCTCGACCATTGCCGTTCCCAGCAGGTCGTCATTGGCGAAAACTTCCACTTCGGAACCCGGCGTACCGCTGCCGGCAATAACGACAGAGCCATCGGGCTCGGCGCGAAGGAGGCCAAAGGTTGCGGCGACAACGCTGTCGGTTTCTTGGTTGGCAGGCGGGGTGACGTCCAGCGCCGGATCGGCAATGCCGGTTTCCGGTTCCGATGTCGCAGGGGCTGCGGGAGGCTGGCTCATGCGCGCTGGATCTACAGCGGCAACCTCGGGCTGGCGGAGGAGGCCGGACTGGACCATCTGCCCGCGCAGGCATTGCCCTAGGCCGTCCTCGGCATTGAAGCAGTAGACGACGGATGGGCCAGCGAGCACACCAATAATCACGACAAGGGTTACAGCCGCTGCTCCAAGCGTCAGAGCAAGAGGTTGTTTCGGAACGGTATCGGCCAGTTCGTCCTCCGGAGGATGGGCCACGCCATCCAGTTAAGCCACCAGTTCTGTTGTTTTCTGTGCCGCTTCAGTTTTCAACAGCTTGTAGGTAATCGATTCATATAGAGCTTCAAATGAAGCATCAATGATGTTGGGCGAAACGCCTATCGTGTACCAGCGCTCGCCGCTGCCATCGCGGCTCTCGACCAGTACACGGGTGACCGCGCCCGTGCCGCCGTCCAGGATACGGACCTTGAAGTCAACCAGTTCCAGATCCTCGATGCGGGACGAATATTTGCCAAGGTCCTTGCGCATGGCCAAATCCAAGGCATTGACCGGGCCATTGCCTTCCGCAACGGACATCAGCAATTCGCCCTCAACCCGGATTTTCACCACCGCCTCGGTTACGGTGATTTCCTCGCCTTGGGAATTGTGGCGCCGTTCGACGCTGGTGCGGTAGTTTTCGACCTGGAAGTAATTGGGCAGCGTGCCCAGCACTTCGTGGGCGAGGACAGCAAAGGATGCATCGGCGCCGTCATAGGAATAGCCCCGGGATTCGCGGTCCTTGACGGTGGCGAGGAGCTTTTCGAGGCGCCGGTCATCCTTGGCGAGGTGGATGCCATGGCGCGCAAGGGCGGTCATAAGATTGGACTTGCCCGCCTGCTGGCTGACCATGATTGAGCGCTCATTGCCAACGCTTTCGGGCGGCACATGCTCATAAGTGGAAAAGTCCTTGAGCAGGGCCGAAGCGTGGATGCCGGCCTTGGTGGCAAAGGCGGACGCGCCGACATAGGGCGCCTGCTTGGCCGGTGCGCGATTGAGCCGGTCATCAAAAGCCCGGGAGATGTGGGTGAGGCGTTCCAGATGCTCCGCGTCGATGCCGGTTTCGAAGCGGTCGGCATAGAGGGGCTTCAGCATAAGGGTCGGGATTATGGTGATGAGGTTGGCATTGCCACAGCGCTCGCCGATGCCGTTAAGCGTGCCCTGGATCTGGCGGGCGCCGGCTTCAACGGCAGCAAGGGTGTTGGCGACAGCCTGGCCGGTATCGTCATGGGCGTGGATGCCGATCTTGCTGCCGGGCGCAACGGCAAGAACCTTGGTGACGATGTCACGCACTTCAGACGGCATGGTGCCGCCATTAGTGTCGCAGAGCACGACCCAGCGCGCGCCCGCGTCAAGGGCGGTGGCGACGCAAGCGAGGGCATAGTCGGGATTGCTCTTGAAGCCATCGAAAAAATGCTCGCAATCGATCAGCGCTTCCTTGCCGCTGTCGACGGCGGCACTTACGGTTTCGCGCAGGTTTTGCAGGTTTTCTTCGAGCGATAGTTCAAGCGCGACCTGCACCTGCTGCGCCCAAGTCTTGGCGACAAAGCAGACGGCCCGGGCTTCCGAATTCAGAAGAGCCTGGACGCCGGGATCGTTTTCGACAGAGCGCCCTGCCCGCTTGGTCATGCCGAAGGCGGTGAACGTCGCAGCGCGCGTGCGGTTGGTTTCAAAGAACTCGGTATCGACCGGGTTAGCGCCGGGATAGCCGCCCTCGATGTAGTCGACGCCCAGATCTTCGAGCAGGCGGCAAATGGAAATCTTGTCTTCCAGCGAAAACTCGATCCCAGCCGTTTGTGCGCCATCGCGCAGCGTCGTGTCGAAGAGGTAAAGGCGTTCTTTGGACATGATTTACTCGGGCCAGCGTGCGGTGTCGTGATCGGGGTGCTGGTGATTGGTGGACCGTATGAAGTCGGCATGCTCGTTCTCCCCCTCGGTAGGTGGATGATCGGGCAATTTGCCGAGGTCATTGACCCAGCTCAGGCGGCTCTCGACGCCATGCTGATCTTCGGGCGGGAAGGCTTCGGGGTTGTCGAGGGAGCCGATGGAGACCGAAATGCGATCGCTATCCACGTAGCGGAAGGTGAGCGGGGTGCCGCACTTGGCGCAAAAACCGCGCTCGGCTTGATCGGAGGACATATAGGCCGCCAGCGTTCCGCGCGTGATCTCGAAGTTACTACGCGGACCACCCACCAGCGGGGCGTAGAAGGCGCCAAAGGCTTTCTGACACATGCGGCAATGGCAGATATGTGCGCCGGACGGCTTTTCCGTAAAGCGGTAGCGGATGGCCCCGCATTGGCAGCCCCCGGTATGGGCAGTTGGTGTCATCGCTTGATCTCCCACTTAGTCCGGCGCTCGCCGTTCTCGTCCTTGTAGTCCATCAGCGATATGCCCTGTTCGGCCAAGTCCTTGCGGATGGCGTCGGCCTTTGTGAAGTCCTTGCTGTTGAGGGCGGCTAGGCGCTCGGCAATTGCGGCGGCGATATGGGCCGGCTCTTCCCAACCATCCTCGGAGGTGAGGAGGGAGTCGAGGCTGAAGCCAAGGAAGCGGAGGGTTGCGGCGAGGCAATGTTTGGCATTGCCTTCGTCGCGGTTGGCGCGCTTGACGATGAGATCAAGGGCGACGCTGGCGCGATGGAAGTTGAGATCGTCCGCCAGTTCCTTGACCACGGAAGCGTCGGGCTGGTCCGTCTCACTCACCTCGGCACCTCGGGCGGCCTGCTGCCAATTACGCAGTTTGCTTTCGGCTTCTTCGAGGCGCTTGAGCGAAAAATCGATGGGCTCGCGATAGTGCGTCATCAGCATGGCGAGGCGCAGCACTTCACCATGCCAGGCGTGGCCGCCCATGGCGCCGGTCTGGAGGAGATCGTTGATGGTGATGAAATTGCCCAAGCTCTTGCTCATCTTCTGGCCTTCGACCTGAAGAAAGCCATTATGCATCCAAACCTGGGCCATAGCGGGAGTGCCATGGGCGCAGCGGGACTGGGCGATCTCATTTTCATGGTGCGGGAAGATGAGGTCGAGCCCGCCACCGTGAATGTCGAATATTTGGCCAAGGTAGCGCTCGCTCATGGCGGAGCATTCGATGTGCCAGCCCGGCCGCCCCCTGCCCCACGGACTGTCCCAGCCGGGCTCGTTCTCGGCTGATTGCTTCCAGAGCACGAAATCAGCCGGGTTTTTCTTGTGCCTGTCGATGGCAACACGCGCGCCGGCGAGATTGTCTTCCAGATTGCGGCCGGAGAGCTGGCCGTAATCGGGCATGGTGTCGACGGCGAACAGGACTTCGCCCGCGGCCTCATAGGCGTGATTGCGCGCGATGAGTTCCGCAATCAGAGTTTGCATTTCGCTGATGCTGTCAGTGGCTCGAGGTTGAACCGTTGGCGGCAGGGTGCCGAGGGCCGCTACGTCGGACAGAAACTGGGCTTCGGTTTTTTCGGTGACCCGCCGGATGGCCTCGTTGAGCGGCAGGTCGGAGAAATCGCGCAGTGCCCGCGCGTTGATCTTGTCATCCACGTCGGTGATGTTGCGGACATAGGTGACATGGTTGGCGCCATAAACAAGGCGTAGTAGCCGGAACAGCAGGTCGAACACGATCACCGGGCGGGCATTGCCGATATGGGCAAAGTCGTAGACCGTCGGGCCGCAGACATACATACGCACATTGCTGGGGTCCAAGGGCGTGAAGGTTTCCTTGGCACGCGTCAGCGTATTGTAGAGGGTGAGTTGTGGTGTGCCCGACATCATCGTCCCAAAGATCCTGGCCATGCGAAAATTCGCTGGCTGCTTGGCTCTTCAGGTATCGAAATTTTTGGATGAAGAAGACCGCGCCGCCAACGAGTGGTTAGCAGGTAATAATGCAGCGGTTAATCAGAATGATACCGGTCTTCATGGGACTGTTCTGACCGCAACCAGGGCAGAAATCAAGCGCAAACAAAAAAGGCGGTCCCGGAGGACCGCCAATTGCCTTGGAGGCATTCCTTAGCTTTGAGCACGAAACTGCTGGTGGCACTGGCCGCAGGTGGCGCCAATGGTCTTGACCGCTTCGCCATAGGCAGCCGCATCGCCTGCTTCGGCAGCGGCAAGCCCACTCTCGGCGGCCGAGCGGCCGGTCTCGATAATGGCGGTGAATTCTTCCCAGTTTTCCCAGATCACGGGCAGCGCCTTGCTGTCGCCTACCACGGAGTTTTCGGGGAACAGGGCGGGCATGTTGGTGTAGTTATCAAGCAAGGTCTGCATGGCGGCGACTGCCTCCGACCCGGTCAGTGCACCAGCACTACGCAGCGTACCGCCGTTTTCCTTCATGGTGGCCTGGCGCAGCTCAACCGCTTCTTCCGGCGTGGTTGGCGCCACAAACGCATCCTGCGCGAAAGCAGCAATCACGCCGACGCTCATCAAACCGGCCAAGGCCAAAGTCGTTATTTTCTTCATCGACATCAACAGCACCCTCAATGCGACAGCCGGACAGCTTTTGCGTCCAGACGCTGCGGAGAGTGGCACGGCTCCGTGACGCCCCCAACGAGTACACAGGAATGTTATCAGCGGCGGCAATGACTTATTGCCGCAGCCTTGGGAGGACGGTCGGAGGAAGGTCCTAGATCACAGAAATTCTTTGAGCGATGTCGCCGAAGACCGAACGCCCGTCTGCGCCTACTGCACTGATGCGGACAGAGTCGCCATTTTTGAGGAACGGCGTACGGGCGCGGCCATATTTGAGCTTTTCAACGGTACGAGCCTCGGCAATGCAGGCAAAGCCAATGCCGTCCTTCTTGATGGGTAGGGCTTCGTCGTGCCGGTTGGAAACAGTGCCGCCACCCACAATGGTGCCGGCCGCCAGATTGCGGGTGCGTGCGGCTTCGACAATGAGGTCGGCGAAGTCAAAATGGACATCGGTGCCGGCATTGGGTTGACCATAGAGCGTTCCGTTCACCTCGATGCGGACGGGGAGGTGGAGGCGATTGTCCTTCCACGCACCGCCGAGTTGATCTGGCGTGATCACGACTGGAGCGAAGGCCGTGGAGGGCTTGGCGTGGAAAAAGCCAAAACCATTCTGGAGATCGTCAAGGACGAGGCGGCGCAGCGAAACGTCGTTGCAGATGGTGACGAGGCGAATCGCAGCAGCGGCCTCTTCGCGATTGGCGCCCATCCGTACCGGTCCAGTGATCACTGCGACTTCCGCTTCGAAGTCGATGGCAAGATCTGGGCTCGTGGCGACTATGGGATCGTGGGGAGCTGACAGGGAATCCGATGCACCCTGGTACAGCAGGGGACGGTCGGATTGCAGTTCGGCATCCTTGCTGCCCTTAAGGCTACGCACGCGTTCCAAATGGCTGAGGTATCCGGAGCCATCGATCCACTGATAGGCGCGGGGGAGCGGCGCCAGGGCTTCCGACGGTTGGAAAGACTGTCCTGCTATGCCGCCTGCATCCAGTTCGGCTGCCAAGGCCGTCAATGCCTCGTGGGAGCGGTCCCAATCATCGAGGGCCGCTTGCAAATTCGTGGCGATTCGGCCGGCCGAAACAAAGCGGCTCAAATCGCTGGAAAGCACTACCAGCTGTCCATCGGGGCGACCGTTTCTGAGCGTTGCAAGCTTCATCAGTTCATTTCTCTGCTGGTGTGACCGTGTAGCGCTTTTGCCCTACCCTCGGCGACCCTATAATGTTGCGAGCGGCCCTAGCGTTCTCTTAAGAGCTCTTTCGCGATGCGCCACCCATCACATCACGGGATCTCATGATAAAGCCAGGCAGGAATTTCGAACGCGCCCTTTTTGCGCTGGTGCTTGCGGCTTTCTGCCTCGTGCTTGACGTCCAGACAGCCTACGCGCAGGCGGCGCAGTGCGCCCGGCTTGAGAACATGCTGCGCCAGGTCGACCGCAACGGCGACTTCCGGCAGATGGGCGGCAATTCCCAGGCAGCCCGAAGTGCTGCGCGCGACGTACAGCGCATGGAGAGCCGCTATATCCGCGAGGGGTGCAATGATGATGCCAAGGCCGGACGGACGCTGACGCCGCAGTGCACGCAAATCGGGCGCGAAGTTCTCCGTCTGCGCGAGGTGGCAGCTTCAGTGGGTCAGCAGGTGGAATCGGCCAATGCCGTAGCTGGGCAGCGCGAAGCGATCCTACAGGAGCTCGCCCGCTTCGGGTGCGGCTCGAATCGGGGTTCGAGCGCAACGTTCAGCCAGGACCGCCAATCGGTGTTCGACCGCATTTTCGGCACGACATCGGAAGGCGATTTCAGCGATGGGCAGATGATCGATGGCGGTGGCTATTGGGATTATCAAGGCTACCGGACGGTGCGGACGGTGTGTGTGCGCCTGAGCGACGGGTATTTCTGGCCCATCAGCTATGCTACCCTGCCCGATTATGTCGTTAATGACGCACAGACCTGCCAGGCAAGTTGTACCACCACCCCCGTGGCGCTCTATTTCTATGACAATCCGGGGCAAGAGCCCGAGCAAATGCGCAATGAATATGGCGAGCCCTATACGGCGTTGCCCAGCGCATTCAAATATCGAACTGAACTCGACACCAGCCCTTCAGCCAGCTGCAAGGTGGAGCCGCAATCCGACGGCACCATGGCGGTAGCGACGGGAAGCGATGGCTCGACGCGGACCATGCTTGAAGTACGTGGCGTCCAATTCCCCATGCCCTTGCGTGACCCGCGCGGTGTTCAGCCCGTGGCTGCAGCGGAAGCGCCCATTCAGGCGCCGCTCCAGACCGCGAATCTGGTGGATGTTCCCCTGCCCCGCCCCCGGCCCGCCGGTCCTGGCGAAACTGTGGTGTCACGCCCGGTTCAGAAGGCCGAGGATAATCAGCTGCGTTTGGTGCAGTTCGGGAACAAGGTGGTCAGGGTAGTCGGTCCAGACACGCCGTACGCCCAACCAACGGGAGCAGGGACTTAAGCTCTGGGCCATCGTGCCGGCCCGTCAAGGCGAGCCGGAGGGGCAAAAAGAGCGCCTTGCCCTTGCGGCCGGTCGCGGTTTTGAGCGCGTCGGTCCAGTGTGACCAGGTGGTCTGATCCCAGGGCTCGGGGGGAAGCAGCGCCTTGGCCAGCGCCAGGAAATCGCGATCTTCGTCGGCCACGACAGGCTCGACGGGACCAGTGACGAGTTTGGAAAGTTCCTTGATGTCGTCGAACTTGCTGAGGTTGTCGCGCAAAAGAAGCCAAAGCGCTTCCCCCTCTAGGCCAAGGCTCGACAACCGGCCGCGAACCGCCTCGTAGGGCATGGCATGAAGCAGGCGAGCATTAAGCGTGTCGAGTTCGGCGGGGTCGAACCGCGCGGCGCCATGCGAGATCATGCCGAAATCGAGCCGATTGGCGATCTCGTCCAGTGTTTCGTAAGTTTCTATGGGGAGGCTGGTGCCGGTGATTGACGCCATGATGGCGATAGCCATGGGCTCGTAGCCATGGGCGCGAAAATCGGCGATGGACTGCGAGCCCAGGCGCTTGGAAAAGCCCTGCCCTTCTGCGTCGGTCAGCAGATTGTGGTGAGCGAAGGTCGGGACGGCACCGCCGAGGGCCTCAAAGATCTCGATCTGCGTGCCGGTGTTGGAAACATGGTCTTCGCCGCGGATCACGTGAGTGATGCCCAGATCGATGTCATCGACCACGGAGGGGAGCGTATAGAGATAGCTGCCGTCTTCGCGCACCAGGACCGGATCGGACATGGAGGCAGTGTTGACGGTCTGTGGCCCCTTGATGAGGTCGTCGAAGTGGACGGGCTTGCCGTCGAGCTTGAAGCGCCAATGAGGCCTGCGGCCCTCCGCTTCAAGGCGTGCACGATCCTCATCGGTCAGCTTGAGCGCGGCGCGGTCATAAATCGGCGGCTTGTTGAGGGCGCGGGCACGCTTGCGGCGCCGGTCCAGTTCGTCCTCTGTTTCATAGCAGGGGTAAAGACGGCCGGCGGCGATCAGGCGTTCCTTGGCCGTGTCGTAGAGGGCGGTTCGTTCGGACTGGCGCACCAGCAGGTCCGGCGTGATGCCGAGCCAGCCCAGATCCACCTCGATGCCATCGGCGAACTCTCGCGTGGAGCGCGCCTGATCGGTGTCGTCCATGCGCAGGACATAGCGACCGCCATGGCGGCGGGCATAGAACCAGTTCAGGAGGGCCGGCCGGGCATTGCCCAGATGAATGCGGCCCGTAGGGGACGGCGCCCAGCGTACAACAGTCATCCCAGGGTCCGATCCTTGTAGCCATTGGTGATGGGATAGCGGCGGCCCAGCCCAAAGGCCTTGACGGTCAGCTTGGGACCTGGGGCGGACTGGCGGCGCTTGTATTCGGCGAGGTTCAGCAGGCGCTCGATCCGTTCAACCAGCGCACGACCGTGGCCCCGCTCGACCAGGGTTTCGAGCGGCAGCTCGTCCTCCACGATCGCGGTAAGGATCTCGTCCAGCACCGGATAGGGCGGCAGGCTGTCCTGATCGGTCTGGTTGGGGCGCAGCTCGGCGCTTGGGGCCTTGTCGATGATCGCCTGAGGAATGACGTTGCCTTCAGGCCCGAGGCAATCGGCCGGACGATGGCCGTTGCGCCAGGCAGCGAGGCGATAGACCTCCATCTTGAACATGTCCTTGAGCGGGTTATAGCCGCCATTCATGTCGCCATAGATGGTGGCGTAGCCAACGCCCATTTCCGATTTATTGCCGGTGGTGAGGAGCATGGAGCCGAGCTTGTTGCTGACGGCCATCAGCAAGAGGCCTCGCATGCGGGACTGGATGTTTTCCTCGGCAAGGTCGGGCGGGCGGTTGTCGAAGATGGGCGCGAGTTCAGCCAGAGCGTCGTCCACCGGATCGCCGATGGATACGACATCGTAGCGCACGCCGAGGCGCTCCGCACAATCTTTGGCGTCCTTGAGGCTTGCTTCGGAGGTGTAGCGATAGGGCAGCATGATGCAATGCACGTTTTGTGCGCCTAACGCATCAACCGCCATGGCGGCCACGACCGCACTGTCGATGCCGCCGGAAAGGCCCAGCACAACCTGCTTGAAGCCGTTCTTGCTGATATAGTCCCGCAGCCCTAGCACACAGGCCATCCAGGGCGCTTCATCTGGAGTGGTCAGTTCGGTGACCTGCCCCTGCGTGCAGGTCCAGCCGCTGTCGCCTAGCGCCCAGTCAGATACAATGAAGTCGGTCTGGAAGGACTTGCCCTGAAGCACCAGCTTGTTGCCCGTCTCCATCGCGAAGGACGCGCCGTCGAATACCAGTTCGTCCTGGCCGCCCACCTGGTTGAGGTAGAGCAAGGGGATGTCGTGCTCGGCCACGCGGTTGCGGACCAATTCCTTGCGGATGTGCTGCTTGTTGGACCAGAAAGGTGAACCATTGGGGCACAGCAGGAGCTGGGCGCCGCGCATAGCAAGGTGTTCGCAGACGTTGGGGTGCCAGATGTCCTCGCAGATTGGAATCCCAATCGGCACGCCCTTGATGGTCACCGGATCGGGCGGTGGGCCGGGGGTGAAATAGCGTTTTTCATAGAAAACGTCTGCATTGGGGAGTTCGCGCTTGAAGCGCAGGGCGGTGATTTCGCCCCCTTCTGCGACGAGCACCGCATTGTAGAGGCAGGCCTTCTCGAACCAGACGGTTGGCAGGATCAACGCGAGATCGGTGCCCGCGGTTTGCGCGGCGAGATCGCGCGCGGCCTGCATGGCGTCGGTAATGAACTTGGGCTTGAACAGCAGATCGTCGGGAAAATAGCCGGTCAGGAACAGCTCGGAGAACATCAGGATATCCGCCTTGGCAGCCACAGCGTCCGCCAGGGCGGTTCGTGCCAACGCCAGGTTGCCAGTCAGGTCCCCGACCTTGGGATTGAGCTGGGCGAGCGCAATTCGGAGGCGGTCTATCACTGTTGTATGGGCTCGCTAGCTTGGAAAGAGCTTGGCGCGCCAGCCATGACGGGGCGCGCGCAAAGGCTTATCGCCTCACCCGGCCCGGGGCAAGCGGGCAAAGACGCTCACCGGGCTTGCGCTAGAAGCGGCCGGTGAGTTCCACCAGCCCGCCATAACGGAACAATTCGAAACCGCTAAGCGGAACGTCCGCGTAAAGGTAGGAGTCCGGCGTGGATGCTTCCCATTGCTTAGCCCGCATGCTGCTCGGGCCTGTGAGGTAGGTCGCCCGGGCGCCTACGCGCAGGGTCAGGTTTTCCGTGGGATGGAAGCCAACCATGATCTGACCGCTTGCTCCATGAAGAGCGCCCGTTGCTTCGGCGTTGCGCCGGTTAACGGTGACGCCCTGCACTTCCGTGTCCGCGAACGGAATTTCTGCGGTTGCCCCTGTCGCGTACGCGTAAGGGATGATGGCAGCGTCAGCGTTGATGTCCATGAAATTGTTGATGTCGGCACGGCCTGAGAGGCCCAACCGCAGTGCATGAACATTGAGGCCATCAACGTGCTCAACGTCGAGCCTGTTTCGATCCGGTGACTCCCGACTGAACTGATAGCCGACTAGGGGACCGACATGAAAAGCTTCATTACCCCAGGGGGTCCAGCCAAAGTCCGCGCCGATGTAACCGACTTGCCCGCCCTGGAAACTGTCTGGCGCATTCGAACCCGCCATGTGTTCCCCCTGGGTTACGACAGCCATGCCAGCCTGCCCTTTCAGAAAGGTGGCAGTATAATTATCATCTATTCGAAAGTGGCCCTCAAGAATGTGGCTGCGGTCTTTGGTTTCGTAGGTTTCGCCACCAATTTCTGAGAACTGCTCGCCCAGCGAATACCAATACCGCAAGCCCGCTTCGAACTGCAGTGAGTCCTCTGCAACTCCCCAGTCCTGGGAATAGGCGGGACGAATCTCCTGGGAGCTGCCGAAATAGTCCGCGGCCGAGGCGGGCATGGCGGCAGTGAGCGAAAGGATCGCGGTGGTGCCTAGCAGCGAGCGGGACATGGAACACTCCAGAACAAACCCAATGGGTGACGCTCTATTGATCAATCATTAGGGTTAATGTTCCGCTAAGCGGCACCAACTAGGTAGTTGTGAGTTGAGGGCAGGCTGACGCACAAACCGCCTAGCGGCACGTCCATTCTGTGCGATAAGCGGCACCGACCGCCTCAACGCAGCGGTCGAGTGCCAGTAGGCAGCGCGTCTAAGAGTGATTTGAATGACTTGTCGGATATTGGTTGTTGAAGACGAGATCTTCGTGGCCACAGAGATCGAGCATGTGATCGGTGATATGGGCTTTCAAACGGCCGGGATAGCTCCCGACCGGCAGACGGCGCTGGCGCTGGGTACAAAGAGCGATGTGGCCCTTGTTGATCTCAATCTGCGGGACGGGCCTACGGGCATGGCGATCGGCAAGGCACTGGCCGAAGCCCATGGCGTCACCGTCCTTTTCATGACAGCCAACCCGTCCCAATTGGGCCAAGGCGTGCCGGGCACGATCGGAGTTCTTCCCAAACCTGTCACGGACAGCGATCTGCGGGCGGCTGTCGCCTTTGCCGTGTCGCAGCGGCAGGCCGGCGATGCATCTCCGCCAGGCCGACTGCAGTTGTTCGCGAAGGCAGGCTGAAAACTATCTAGGTATGCAGGCGCGCGGAGCGTTGCAGCCCTTGAATGGGCAGATCAATTTCCACCCGTAGACCGTCCGCCTCCCAGAAACGCTCGAGCTTGCCATTGAGTTGGCCTTGGACGCTGAGCTCGATCATCCTTGAACCAAAGCCACCCTTGCCCGCTGTTCCCTCCAGCGCAGGCCCGCCGATTTCCTTCCAGGACAGGTGGTAGTGATCTTCGGATTGGGATCCGGTGAGCACCACCCTTCCCTCTGTGACACTCAACGAGCCGTATTTGGCAGCATTGGTGGCCAGTTCGTGGAACAGCAGGGCCAAGGGCGTTGCGGCGGCGTCATCGATCACCACATCGTCCCCGATGATCTCCATACGATCCGCATTGTCAGCCCGGTAGGGGTGCATCAGCCGCTCGACCAACGCCTTCAAGGTTCCCCGGCCGCCAGCCGCAACAGAGGCGTGGGAACGGGGGCGGATGTAATCATGCGCCTCACCCAGGGCAAAAATGCGTTGCCGCAGCTCGTCCGCGTAGGGCTTGATCTCGGGCCGGCTGCGCGCGGAAAGGCTGATGATGCCGTTCAGCACGGCAAAGATGTTCTTAATGCGATGGCTGAGTTCCTGCGCGACTAGCTCGCGCTCTTCGGCGGCGATCTTGGCCTGGTGGATGTCGGTGCAGGTGCCGAACCAGCGCACGATATTGCCAGCCGAATCGCGAATAGGCTGGGCCCGGCCCAGGGTCCAGCGGTAGGTGCCGCTGTGGTGCTTAAGCCGATATTCTATCTCGTAAGGTTCGCCGGTCTGGAGCGAGTGTGCCCACCGTTCGCGAGCGCGCTCCTGGTCATCGGGATGGAACATATTATTCCAGCCCTCGCCGTCGGTGCTGCCCACGGGAACTCCGGTGAACTCGTACCAACGCGCATTGTAGTAGTCGTGGTAGCCATCGGGCAAAGTCGACCAGACCATTTGTGGCATGGTGTCGGCTAGGGTGCGGAACTGTAGCTCGCTCTGTTTCAAAGCGTCGGAAGTCCGGCGTTGCTCGGTGACATCGAAAACAACACCGGGCAAGCGTTGCGCTTTGCCGGCGGCATCCAGACGCGGGCGCCCGGAAGCAACCACCCATTTGATGTCGCCATCGGCGCCAATGATCCGGTACTCGGAGCGGAACAGTCCGCCGGTTTGGAGGGCTTCCCCGATCTCGGCCCTCACCCGCTCCGCATCTTCGGGGTGAATTGCACGCATGAAGTCGCTGACGGGGACGCCCAGACCCGCCCGGAGCGGATCGAGACTATACATGTGGGCAAACTTGTCGTCAGCGGTGACAACGTCGCCGCTCACATCCCAGTCCCAGGTACCGACCAGGGTGGAGCCGTTGAGAGCCAGAGAGAGCCGTTCTTCGCTGCGTGCCAAGGCCTTTTCGGCCATCATGCGGTCGGTGATGTCGTGCTGAATGGCGAGCGAGCCCAAGGGCAAGCCATCATCGCCCATAACGGGGCCATAGTGCAGTTCCAGCCAGAATATTTCAGGATGCCCATTGAGGTTTAGGCTTATTTCAGCGGCAGGAAGGCTGGTGGCTAACCCAGCAAGGCCGCGCTCGATCTTGTCGCGATTGAAATCGGCAACCTCGGGCCAAGCCTCCGTCGCTGGCTTACCAAAGATTTCCGGGTGCCGCGCACCGGCGAAATCCGCATAGGCCTGGTTATAAACGAGGATGCCTTCTTCGCCGATCAGCATGGCCATGGCGGTGGAACTGGTCATCATGACCCGAACTGCGCCCTTGAGGCTTTCAGACCAGTTCGTGATTGCCCCCAGGGGCGTCAGCGACCAATCGAAATCGCTGATGAGCTTGAGCAGCGGGATCTGCGCTAGCCGCTCCAAGGTTTCAGGGGTAGCCGCGGGGAAGAGATGGTGAGGCATGCGCGGCTTTCATTGGCCAATTTGATGATTGCGGCGCTCGGCAACCAAGCCCCGCCCGCTTCGCTAGAAAAGCGGGCAGGATCGATAACCTGCCTTATTCGCCGGCTGCCCATTGCCGACGTGGCGGCTTCTGCACATGGACTTCTTCGGCAACCAGGAAGGCCAGTTCCAGAGCCTGGCTCGCATTGAGCCGGGGGTCGCAATAGGTGTGATAGCGATCAGAGAGGGAGGCTTCGGTCACCGCCGACACGCCGCCGACGCATTCCGTGACGTCGTCACCCGTCATCTCGATATGCACGCCGCCAGCGTAGGTGCCCATTTCGCGGTGGATTTCGAAAAAGGATTTCACTTCCGAAAGGACGCGCTCGAATGGGCGGGTCTTGTAGCCAGAAGAAGCCTTGATGGTGTTGCCGTGCATGGGATCGGAGCACCAGACGACGGTGCGGCCTGCCTTCTGCACGGTTTCGATCAGGCGCGGCAGGTGATCGTTGATCTTGTCCGAACCAAAGCGGGCGATCAGGGTGATGCGGCCGGCCTCGTCGGTGGGATTGAGCCGGTCCAGCAAGCGCAGCAGATCTTCGCTGGTGAGGGACGGTCCGCACTTGATGCCGATAGGGTTCTTGATGCCGGCGAAATATTCGACATGGGCAGCATCGGGCTGTCGGGTGCGATCGCCGATCCAGAGCATGTGGCCCGAAGTTGCGTACCAATCATTGGTGATGGAGTCGCGGCGGGTCAGCGCTTCCTCGTAGCCGAGCAGTAGGGCTTCGTGGCTCGTGAAGAAGCTGGTCTGGCGCAGGGCAGGCGTATTATCCGGATTGAGGCCGAGGGCGCCCATGAAGGTAATCGCATCGTCGATCTTGCGCGCGACCTCCTCGTAGCGGGGATACCAGTTGGAACCCTTCATGAACCCGACGGTCCATTCGTGAATGCGGGTCAACTCGGCATAACCGCCCATGGAGAAGGCGCGCAGCAGGTTCAGAGTTGCCGCAGACTGGCGATAAGCCTGGAGCATGCGGTCCGGATCGGGAACGCGGGCCTTTTCGTTGAAGTCGATGGCATTGATTATATCGCCGCGATAGCTCGGCAGTTCCACGCCATCGATGGTCTCGGTGTCGGCGGAACGTGGTTTGGCGAACTGGCCGGCGACACGGCCGACCTTGACCACAGGTTTGCTGGCGCCATGGGTTAACACCACCGCCATTTGGAGGAACACGCGAAAGAAATCGCGGATGTGGTCCGCGCCGTGTTCGGCAAAGCTTTCCGCGCAATCGCCGCCCTGGAGCAGGAATGCATCGCCGCGCGCAACGGTGGCAAGGCGGGCCTTAAGGTCGCGCGCTTCGCCGGCAAAGACCAAGGGGGGAAAGGTCGACAATTGCCGCTCGGCTTCGGCGAGAGCCGCCGGATCAGGATAAGCCGGGACCTGTGAAATGGGCTTTGCGCGCCAGCTATCGGGGGTCCAATTGGTCATCTCGGCAAGTCCTTGCAAGTCGCAACAGCGTGAATGGCGGAATACCAAGGCTTGGATGCCCTGCCAAGTGCAATCGGGCCACGCAAAACCTGCATTATCCGCCGATCTTTTCACCTTTGCGATAGCGGTAGCTGGGCGCCTTGAACGTAACCAGTTCCTCGGCGGCAGACGGGTGTAACGCCATGGCACGATCGAAGTCGGCCTTGGTCGCATTCATGCCCATCGGAATGGCGACAAGCTGGATCATTTCGCCAGCGCCCGGTCCCAGTATATGGCAGCCCAGCACCCTGCCCCCGTCCTTTTCCGTTATCAGCTTGAGCACCATGCGCTCGGTCTTGTTGGAGAGCGTGTTGATCATGGGGCGGAAGCGAGCGAGGTAGACATCGATGTCGCACTTCCCCGCTGCTTCGGTTTCGCTCAGGCCTATCACGCCGAGTTCGGGTTCGGAGAATACAGCGGTCGGGATGAGCCCATAATCCACGGTAAGCGGATTGTTGTTGAACAGGGTTTCGGCGAAGTACCAGCCCTCGCGAATGGCAACGGGGGTCAGCGCCACGCGCCCCGTTACGTCACCAACGGCATAGATTGAAGGGACGGAAGATTGGGAATAGGCGTCCACGACGATGGCCCCGTTTCCGGCGAGCTTTACGCCCGCTTCTTCAAGCCCCAGTCCCTGTGTGTTTGGCGTGCGACCGGTAGCGAACATCACCGCACCATAAGGGGCCGTAACGCCATTGCTGAAGGTGGCCGAGACGTCGTCTCCGGCATGAGCGAGGGCGGCGATGGTGGTCCCGTAGATCAGCTTGATGCCGTGCTCCTCGAGTCCCGCTTCGAGCCCGACGCGCATATCTTCATCAAAGCCGCGTAGCAGCCGCCCCCCCCGATAAACAATGGTGGTGTTGACGCCCAGGCCGGCGAAGATGGTGGCGAACTCAACTGCAATATAACCGCCACCCTCGATCAGGATCGAATGGGGCAATGCCGGCAGATCAAATGCCTCGTTGGAGGTGATCGCCAGTTCGGCGCCTGGAATGTTGGGGATGAACGGATGGCCGCCGGTCGCCACCAGAATGTACTTTGCCGTCAGTTCGCGGTTCTGCCCGATAATTTGTACGCTGTTGAGTCCGGTGACCCGCGCCCGATCCTTGATGATCTCGACGCCCGGCTTTTCGAGATTGGATGTATAGGCATGCTCGAGGCGTGTGATTTCCTTTTCCTTGGCGTCCACCAACGTCGGCCAATCAAAGGACGCGTCCACCTGCCAGCCGAAGCTGGATGCGACATCGAACTGGTCCTTGAACCGGGAAGCATAAACATAAAGCTTTTTGGGTACGCAGCCGCGGATCACGCAGGTGCCGCCGACGCGATATTCCTCGACCACAACGACCTTGGCGCCATAAGTGGCAGCCATGCGCGCCGCGCGAACACCCCCAGAACCGCCGCCGACAACAATCAAATCATAATCAAAGGACATGGGCGCTCCTGGCTAAGGCTGGATATATCGGCAGTTACCGATGAATATGGAGTGATGTACAGCGCAAAAAAAGACCCCGCTCAAGGCGGGGCCGGTGATGCGATACCGAAGCCGGATCAGAGTTCGATGCCCTGCGAACGAAGCTCGGCGCGGACCTTGGCAAAAAACTCGGGCCGGACATTGTTGGTGAACACCTGCATTACGCGCTGCAAATCGATGTTCACCTCCGAATTGGCCATGGAGAGCTTCTGCCCGGTAGGCGATTCGTAAAAGGCCACAATTTCCTGCAGTTCGGGAATGGTGAAGCGGACGGCATAGACACGGGCGAACTGATCGAGCAGCTCACTCTTTCGACCGCGGAATTCTTCCAGGACCTTGCCGATGGCGGTGTTGGTCTGTTCGGAGATCTCTGGGTTCTGCTGCACGATCTGGCGCATGGAGCCGATGGCGATTTCGACCATGGTGGTTTCAAACACAGCGGCGCGGTCGGTCAGATCAACATATTTGCGCGCCAAGGCCAGCTGCTCGGGCGGCACTTCCTGCGCCATAGCAGGGGCGGCAAAAGCAAGAACGCTTGCGCTCAGCGCGACTGCCAGGAGCGCTTTACCGCGCAAGATCAAACCGGTCATTTCTTTACCCTCTCGTCTTAAGGCTGTGGCCGCTTGATTGCTTCTATTCCGGCCGGCGTCGCCACGTAAGCTGTTTCGCACATCTTGATGAATAGCCCATGCTGGACCACCCCTGCTATGTCCAGCAGGTCGCGCGAGAGCGCTTCTGGCCGTGAAATGCGGCCAAAAAAAGCATCCAGGATCAGATGGCGCCCGTCGGTTTCGAACGGCGTGCCGGGCGCAGTCTCGCGCAGGCGCAGCGCTCCTTCTGCCCCATGCGCGGCCATGACGTGCTCGATGGCGCGCCGGGTTGCGCCAAGGCCGAAGCGGTTGACTTCGATGGGGAGTGGAAAGCGGCCAAGTGTCTGAACAAGCTTGGATGCGTCGGCAATCACGATCATGGCGTCGGAAGCGGCCGCCACGATCTTTTCGCGCAACAAGGCGCCGCCCCCGCCCTTGATGAGATTGAGTTCGGAGTCGATTTCGTCGGCGCCATCCACCGTGAGATCGAGGCGATCGAGGTGGTCGAGATCCGATAAGGGAATGTTGAGCGACTGGGCCTGTCCGGCTGTAGCTTCGGAGGTCGGCACGCAGATGCAATCGAGCCCGTTGGCGACCTTTTGACCAAGGAGATCCACGAAGTGTTTTGCTGTCGAGCCGGTGCCCAGGCCGAGGCGCATGCCGGATTGAACCTGCTCTAACGCCCTGGCGGCGGCTTGCCGCTTCAGATCTTCGCTCATGATTGTCCCCTCGCCTGCAGCAATTTCTCTGCCGACCTTCGACCGGCAAGTCAACGGCGCACTTTGTAGAGCATCACAGCTTGGTGATGAGCAGCTGTAACTTTCCAGCAACACAAATAGGCGATGGTAAGTCGAGTATGGCAGAAGCAGGGCAAGCGGCCCTTTTCGCTGCAAATCATTAGGCGTAAGCAACCAGGATATTTCGGTGCTCGAACAACAGGTTCGTTCTACTTTAAGAGGCCAAGTCGTCAGATGTTGAATGCGAAGTCAGTGGCAGCCATCGGGCTCGCGATAGTTTTGTCGGCGGTGAGCGTCACGCCAAGCATGGCTGCGCGTGTCTACAATACCTTCACCAATACCTGGGAAGAGCCGTCTACGGCAACCCGGAGCACGCGACGCGGTAGCCCCATCAAGCGCGAAGTTGTCAATTACGCCAGCAACTACAAGCCCGGCACGATCGTGATCGAAACCGGCGAGCGCCGGCTTTACCTAGTGCTGGAAGGCGGCAAGGCACTGAAATACGGCGTTGGGGTCGGCCGCGATGGTTTCACCTGGTCCGGCAAGCATCGAATCACCCGCAAGGCCGAGTGGCCGGGCTGGACCCCACCTCCGCAGATGCGCAAGCGCGTGCCGGATCTGCCAGCCTACATGCCTGGCGGCCCCGACAATCCGCTGGGGGCTCGCGCCCTTTATATCGGCTCGACGCTTTACCGCGTGCACGGGACGTCCGAGCCCTGGTCGATTGGCCAGGCAGTATCGTCTGGTTGCATCCGCCTCACCAATGAGGACGTGACCGACCTCTACGAGCGCGTACAGGTCGGCGCCTTGATCGTGGTCAATCACTAGACAGTAGAATTGTTCTGGAGGGCCGCCATCAGGGCGGCCCTTTTTGTTTGACCACACTTTGAAAACACCGGGCGAGCGAATAGATTGCGCTCATGACCATGCCCTTGTCCCCTGCCAGGCTGCTTGTTGATCGCTATGGCAGGCACATCTCATATCTGAGAATATCGGTTACCGACCGATGCGACTTCCGCTGTGTCTACTGCATGGCCGAGAACATGACCTTTCTTCCCAAAAAGGAGGTCCTGAGCTTCGAGGAAGTCGAGACAATCGCATCGGCGTTCATCGCGCGGGGCTGCACCAAGATCCGCCTGACCGGGGGCGAGCCGCTGGTGCGGCGCGACATCATGGATCTGGTCAGTGCGCTGGGCGCCCGCATTGGCAAGGGGTTGGAAGAGCTCACACTCACAACGAATGGCAGCCAGTTGGCGCGGCATGCCCAGGCGCTGCACGATGCTGGCGTAAGGCGGCTCAATATTTCGCTCGACACGCTTGACCCGGAGCGCTTCGCCGCAATCACGCGGCGCGGGCGGCTTGCGGATGTTATGGGTGGGATCGAGGCTGCGCAGGCGGCGGGGCTTTCCATCAAGATCAACATGGTTGCGATGGCCGGTGTCAACGAGGACGAGATCGAGCCCATGATGGCCTGGGCGCATGGGCTTGGCATGGGATTGACGCTGATCGAGGGCATGCCCCTTGGTGAGGTCGGCATTGATCGGGTGGATACATATTTGCCCTTGCGCGAACTGCATGATCGGCTCGCGCGGCAATATAGCCTGACCAAGCTGCACCAGCGTACCGGGGGGCCGGCGCGCTATGTTCATGTGGCGGAAACGGGTGGCGTGCTCGGCTTTATCACGCCGATGAGCCACAATTTCTGCGAAAGCTGCAATCGGGTGCGGCTCACGGCTACCGGGCAGTTATTCATGTGCCTGGGGCAGGACGATCAGGTCAATCTACGTGACGCCCTGCGGGAGGGTGGAGCGGAGGCGCTCGACCAGGCACTTGATCAAGCCATGTTGCTCAAGCCCAAGGGCCACGATTTTGTTCTGGATCGCAACCGCCTTGTGCCAGCAGTTACCCGCCATATGAGTGTGACGGGCGGCTGAGCACGGGGTGAACAACCACAAACAAAGCGAGGGTTCGAATGGGCGAACATCTGACGATTACGGCTGGTGACGGCTTCACCCTCAACGCCTATCGGGCGGCGCCTGAAGGTGCTCCGCGCGGCGGGATCGTGGTTATTCAGGAGATCTGGGGCGTCAATAAATGGGTGCGCAGCGTGGTAGATCGCTTTGCCGCACATGGTTATCTGACCGTCGCGCCAGCCATGTTCGACCGGATCGAATTTGGCTATGAAAGCGAAAATTACGGGCCGGACCAGTTTACCGTAATCGGCGAGATGATGAAGAAGTTCGACCACCACACGGCGCTACTCGATGTGGAAGCTTCGATCAAAGCGGTGTCGGACGCCGGCAAGGTGGGCATTACCGGCTATTGCTTCGGTGGCGCCCTGACCTGGCGCGCGGCAGCCCATCGCGGCATGGGGCTGAGCGCGGGGTCGGGATATTACGGTGGCGGCATCCCGAACTATATCGAGCTGGCGCCACAAATTCCGCTCGAGATGCATTTCGGGGGCGAGGACAAGGGCATCCCGCTCGAGCAGATCGAGCAGCTCAAGGCCACGCATCCCGGCGTTGGTATCCACGTTTATGCGGCGGGCCATGGCTTTTGCAACAGCGACAGGCCATCGAACTTCGATGAGGCGGCGTGCACCAAGGCTTCGGCGCGCACGCTGGCCTTTTTCCGCCAGCACCTTGGCTGAGTTGCAGGAGCATTGGCGTTTTCTCCAAGACGCCCTGCACGAATACAAGAGATCCCCGCTTTCGCTCCGAAAAGCCATGCTCGTGGTGGCACTGGCTGATGCCATGGTGGACCGGCTGTTTGCGGCTACGAATGTAGCGGAGGATCTTCTCGAGTTCCGCGTCAGCGTCGGCGCCGAAAACCTCGCTCTTGCATTGGTGATGGAATTAGCGGCGCATCGGCCTCATGGACCGCGTTTCATGGTCATGGAGCGGCAAATTTCTCTTGAGCATTATGGCGCGCTGCCGATCGAGGACTTCATGGTCAGCCTCTACAACAACCACTCGGTTCAACGCCTGATGGTTGTGGGGCTTTCGCCTGAGCTGGAGGCAGCGGCCGTGCTGCAGCAGGCCGTAGCGGAGGTCAGGAGCCTCCTCCAGGCTTCTTGAGCAGCAAGGCTCCTATATCGATGCCCTGCCCTCGGTGCGCTCAATCAGTTCGACGATGATGCCGTCGGGATCGCGCACGAAAGCTACGCGCTTGATCAGCTCGGTGTTGTGCGCAGGCCGCGGGCGCTCGATAATAGAAACGCCTGCCGCTTCCAAGCGAGCGATCATCTCGTCGAGTTCGGTCACGGCAAAGGTGACGTGGCGCATGCCGGCTTCTTCCGGCGGAACGTCGCGGGCAAGTGAAATCTCTGCTTCCGGTGCAAAAACTTCGAGCATGCCGCCGCCAGCGTCGAGAAAGGCGAGTTCGCCCGCTGCCTGTGGTTTGCGCAGCACCAGTCGGAGGCCAAGGAGATCGCAGTAGAATGCGATGGTCCTGTCCAGATTACGCGATGTGGTGCCCACATGCTCGAAGCCGATCAACATGGCTGGCTCTATTTGTCGTCGTCGACAACAATGGCGAAGTCGAGCGGCAAGGCCGTTGTGTATTTGATTTGGCCCATGGCAAAGGCGGAGCTCACATCGGTCAGATTGATCTTGCTGATGAGCTTTTTGTAGAACGAGTCATAGGCACCGATATCGGGAACGACGACGCGCATGAGGTAGTCAACGTCTCCGCTCATGCGATAGAATTCAACGACTTCAGGAAATTCGTCGATCACGCCAGCGAATTTGCGCATCCAGGCTTCATTGTGCTCGTTGGTTTTGACCGAGACGAACACAGTCACCCCGACATTGACCTTGGCCGGATCGAGGACCGCGACGCGGCGCTGGATAACGCCATCCTCTTCCATTTTCTGGATGCGGCGCCAGCATGGGGTGGTGGACAGACCGACTTTCCGCCCAATCTCAGCGACGGGCATGGTGGCGTCTTTTTGCAGGAGTGTAAGGATCTTGCGGTCGATCTTGTCCAAAGCCATGCGTGCCCCCAGAAATGAGATTTTGCGGATCGATCCAGATCGGCCCCAAATTGGCGTTAGAACTGCCATAGCTGCCGAATTTCCGCAATAATCTTGCGTGAGCGACGGGGCCAGTCGTCAGAGGCCAAGAAAGCCTAGCCAGGACCATGCGCCGTTTTGTTCGGCGTGGTCGCGCCGCCAATCGCGCGGCAGGTCGAACCCGCCCCGCCAGATGCCGAGCCGAGCTTGCCGGGCGGCGAGTTCCTCACGCTTGTAGTCGTTTGCGGAGATCGCGAGGCCATCGCTGACCATGGCCATGGCGAGGTCGCGCCCTGCAATTGTGCAGGTGGAGAGCAAGCGGCCATACCGATCGGGCTTCTCGGGGCGGCACTCCACACGGCCCTCGGCGAGCAGGGAGGCCATGCGGTTGCGGGCGGCCAGGCCGCAGGGCCATTCCTCGCCCCTTTCGTCCTGGCAGGTCTGCTGTAGTTCGGGCGCATCGATCCCCAGGAGCCGCACCCTTTCGTCGCCCAGGCGGAAGCTGTCGCCATCGCTGGCTCGGGCCTTGCCATGCAGGGGCTCTGGCGGTGGGTCCAGATAGGCCGCCAGCACCGCTGCGGCCGCAAGAATGATGATTGCCAGCAGCGTTCCGGCGCGTCCGGAGAACAAGCGGTTTCGATGTGAATGCCGAGGCAGGATTTCACCGCATGTTAACTATGAGAACGCTAGTGTTTGGCTCGTAAGCGTAGCGGATGCTTCTAGCATTCGCATTACATAGTAACGAGTAAAGAGTACACATGTCGCCCCAGTCGGCTGTCATCAACGACGTCCGTTCACAGATGGGACGCGACAGTAAACGCGCTGCACAGAAGACCGTGCTTGATGCGCGCCAGCGTCTCACATCCAGTTCCGGCACCCGCGCCTCGTTCGATTTCGAGCTGATGCATGAATATGCCAGCTCGCGTCTCCGCTCCGCGCTACCGATTGCCGGCCTCGTCATCATCCTTGCCATCGTCGCGACCTTCTGGGTGCCGCCGCTGTTTACCGCCTTGTGGGCGGGGATGGTGATAGCGAGCCTGCTGATCGTGGTGCTGGTTGCGCAGCGCTTCAGGGCGAGCGATCCGGGCAAGTTCAATGCCGCGCGCTGGACGACGAGCTTCGTGATCGGCGAGACGATCTGCGGTCTTTCCTGGTCAACCCTGGCGCTGTTCACCCTGGTGACCAATCCAGAACCGCTGGCGGCCGTTATGTTTGCCATGGTGCTGGTGGCCGTTGCGGCCAATGCGGTCGCCACACATACCCTGCCCCCGGCGACCCTCACCAGCACCCTGCCCGTTGCGATCACCGTTTCGGGCAATCTCATCGCACTCGGCGGCACGCTGAACTACACCCTGGCTGCTGTTTCAATCTGCGGCGTCTTGTTCTTCGTCTATCTCGCCCGGCAATTGCATGCTTCCGAGCTGGAAACGATTACCCACCAGGCGGAAAAGGATTCTCTGATTGCCGAGCTCGAAGAAGCCCGGCAGATGTCGGATGAAGCCCGCCGCCATGCCGAGCAGGCAAACATCGCCAAGTCCCAGTTCCTGGCCACCATGAGCCATGAATTGCGCACCCCGCTCAACGCCATCATCGGCTTTTCCGAAGTGCTCAAATCCGAGTTGCTGGGGCCGCACCAGGTGCCGCAATACAAGGAATATGCCGGCGATATTCACAGCAGCGGCCAGCATCTGCTGAACCTGATCAACGAACTGCTTGATCTCAGCCGCATCGAAGCAGGCAAGTATGATTTGAACGAGGAAGTCGTTTCGCTGGTCGATATCGCCGAAGACTGCCGCCGCATGATGGAACTGCGCGCCAAGAGCAAGGGCATCGAGCTGGTCTATAATGTCGGCAACAATCTGCCACGGCTATGGGGCGATGAGCGGGCGATCCGGCAGGTTGTGCTCAATCTGCTCAGCAATGCCATCAAGTTTACGCCCCAGAACGGCAAGGTCGTCCTTGTGGTGACCCGCAGCGGGGATGGCGGGCAGTTGGTGTCTGTCAAGGACAATGGGCCCGGCATTCCCGAAGAAGAGATCGAAACAGTTCTCTCGTCGTTCGGACAGGGATCGCTTGCGCAAAAGACCGCCGAGCAGGGTGCAGGGCTTGGGCTGCCTATCGTCCAGAAAATCATGGAATTGCACCAGGGACGGTTTGATCTCTTCAGCAAGCTGCGTTTTGGCACTGAAGTGATTGCAACTTTTCCCCGGGCGCGGGTCATGGATGCGCTTGCTCCGGTCGTTGAAAAGAAGAGCCGTCTCGAAATCTATTCGGAAGCAGGCTAATCGTTTACCTTTGTTGTTAGGCGATACGCAACCAACGCCATGATATGCATGTCCAGCAAAGAGGCGGACGTGCAGCACTTTCCCGGCAATAGTGCGTTGATCTATGTGACTGAGCGGAGCCCTTTCCCGGAGGCTATCGCTTTTGCCCGAGCCCTGGGTGCCAGAACCGTTCACATCGACAGCCTCTCGAGCGAACATCTTGCGGTTGATCCAAACCTGGTGGTGGATGTCGACCTGCGCAAGATCGACATTGTTCGGCGGCTCAAGGTTCTTTTGATGCGCCGGGGCGCAGGATGCCGCGTGTTCCTGGTTGATCCTCATGTGCGGGTCACAAGCGTTCATGCGCAGGTTCTTGGTGCCGATTGCATTCTTCCCCGCCCTGCCCGTCCAGCGGACGTCCATTCAGCAATCCGCCTGCACCACGGGGTTGTAGCGCTCGGGAGCGACGAGGCCGCGGTGCGCCGGTCCATCGACGACGGTGTCAACGTGCTTGACGAAGGTTTCCGATGCCTCCTGGCCAGCGCCACCTTCGACAGCACTGGCGCGCGTGACGCGAGCGGCAAGATTGCCGATGCGATAGGCAACGTTGGCGCTACACGATGGCTGGCGACGGTTCGGGGATATCATGCCGGTACCTACCAGCACTGCATGCTGGTCACGGGCGTCGTTTCGGCCTTTGCCGTGGGGACGGGGATGGGGCACGCCGATGTTGTTTCGCTGACACTGGCCGGCATGTTGCACGACATCGGCAAGGCCGCCGTGCCGCTGCCCATTCTGAACAAGGTCAATTCCTTGAGCGAGAGCGAGATGCAGGTGATGCGGCGGCATCCGGTCGATGGATATGATTATCTGGCCGCTTACAGCAGCTTCAACCCTGCTGCGCTGCGCAGCGTCCGCCATCACCACGAAATGCTTGATGGAAGCGGCTATCCCGATGGTCTGCAGGGTGCCGAGATCGACGACATTACCCGCATCGTAACGATATGCGACATCTATGCAGCGATGGTGGAGCGGCGCGCTTACAAGGATCCAGCCAAGCCGACGCAGGCCATGGCCGTGCTGACGGCAATGGCATCGGCCGGCAAGGTAGAAGCGAGCCTGGTCAAGGCTTTAGGCCGGATCATGCTGTCGGCTGGCTAGGCGCTCTTGGTGCTAACGGCAGCGCTTTCGAAGGTTGCCATGTTGTTGTGGAGGTGAAGCGCCGTCTTGGCGAGCACGGCGGCCAGGGCTGCGCCGCTGCCTTCGCCCAAGCGCATGCCGAGATCCAGCAAGCCCTTCTGGTTCATGGCCCCTAGCGCGCGAGCGTGGCCGCTTTCCGCCGAAACATGGGCAAAGAGGCAATGCGCGATGGAGTCTGGATTGACGGCGTAGGCAATAGCCGCGGCGGAGGTGGCGACGAAGCCATCAATGATAACAGGTACCTTCTGGTGCCGGGCCGCCAAGAGAGCGCCAAGCATGGCGGCAATTTCCCGGCCGCCGAGGCGGGCCAGAATGGCGAGGGGATGGTCGAGGCTGCCGGCATGGTGCGCCAGCGCGCGGTCAACGGCATCAGCCTTGCGCTTGAGGCCCTCATCGTCGACGCCTGTGCCGCGACCGACCCAATCAGCACCGGCTCCGCCAAAGAGCGCTGCATAGATAGCCGCGGCCACGGTGGTGTTGCCGATGCCCATTTCGCCCAGGCAGATCAGGTCCGGTTTGCCGGCGACGGCTTCCATGCCATAGGCGATGGTGGCCGCGCACATACGATCGTCCAGCGCAGGCTCTTGCGTGATGTCGCCGGTGGGCAATTCCAGCGCCAGTTCGAAGACGCGCAGGTTCAACTCGTGCAAGGCGCAGATCTGCGAAATGGCGGCACCGCCATTGGTGAAATTGGCGACCATCTGGGCCGTAACCTCGCGCGGAAAGGCCGAGACGCCCTGGTCCGTGACGCCGTGATTGGCGGCAAAAATCGTGACCATGGGATTGTCGAGGCGGGGCCTTGCCCTACCCTGCCAACGGGCGAGGAACTCTACAAGGTTTTCCAGCGCCCCAAGCGAGCCGATGGGCTTGGTAAGTGCAGCGTCGCGCTCGCGCACGGCTGCGACGGCTGCTTCGTCTCCCTCGGGCGGAATCGTCAGTAGTTCGAGAACATCGGCATAGGCGGAATCGAGAGGGGGCATGGCGCGTCCGGATGGCTGTGGTAGGAAGCTTGCGTCCTTGTTGCCCAGAACAGAGCCGAAAGCAATTGAGCGAGCAGCAGCAACCAACAGACCGGATCGAACGGGACATCGTGCTTGAGAGCCGGCCCGAAAGCCCCAGCCACAGCATGGGCTTGCGGGACGATCTCATCATGGCGCTGCGGTTTTTTTCGCGTCTACCGACCGGCCTGTCGCCCCATGCGAAGCCCGAACTGGGGCGGATTGCGACGGCTTTGCCGTTTGCCAGCGCCCTGATCGGTCTCCTGCCGGCGCTGTTGCTGGTGGTTGCGGTGATGGGAGGCTTCCCGCCCTATTTTGCGGCGGCTGTTGCGGTTGGAGCCATGTTGCTTGTGAGCGGGGCCATGGCCGATGATGCGCTGGCCGACGCGGCGGATGGCTTGTTTGGTGGGCATACCGCCGAGCGGCGGCTGGAGATCATGAAGGACAGCCGCCATGGAACCTACGGCGTTGCGGCACTTGCCGTTTTTATTCTTCTGCGCGTAACCGCTTTAGGAGCCATGGCGGAGATCAGTCCGCTTGCCGCGGGCGCTGTGTGGATGGCGGCGGGAATCGTCGCCAGGTCTACTTCGCTCTGGCTTGCGGTTGCGATGCCCCCTGCCCGAAGCGATGGCGCTTCAGCCAGCGTAGGCCGGCTGGGAGCGGGTTCTTTCAGCGTTGGTGCGGTGTTCGCCGTCGTTCTGCTGTTCATTTTGGGTGGGCCTGCGACGAGCCTTGTTGGCCTAGCGGCAGCGCTATTGGTGACAATCGGAGTGGTGCTGGGCTGGACAGCTTTTTGCCGCAGCATGGTTGGCGGGCAGACCGGCGATCTGATCGGGGCGCTTGGTGCGTTGGTGGAAATTGGTGTGCTGGCGGCGCTGCTGCCCTTTGTTTGATCTTGAAAATGCCCAACGGCGTGCCTTTATGAAGCAGAGGCAACACGGGAAAGGCGCGACGGCATGATCTTTATCGGCATTGCGCTTCTTGTGGCAGCGGGGCTGGCGCTGTTGATCAGTGCGGATGCCGGCAGTCTCGTCGGCATGACGCAGCAGCAGACGGCGCAGTTGATTCCCTTGCTGGTGCTGCTCGTGGTGTTCGCCGGCGGGCTTTTTACCCGGCGCCGAAGGGCGTCGGAGCTGTTGTCGAGCATTTTTCTCTGGATCGCCATCTTCGGCGTTGCGGCCCTGTCCTATGCCTATCGCGATGAGATCACCAACATTGCAGGGCGGGTCGCCGGCGAGTTCCAGCCCGGGGTGGCCCTGGTGGATGCCGAACAGGGAACAGCTGTTTTCCGGCGCGGCATGGGCGGGCATTTCGAGGTGAATGCGACGGTTAATGGCCATACAACGCCGATGATCTTTGATACGGGGGCTAGTGCGGTGGTGCTGACCCCTGAGGACGCAGAAGCGGCAGGGATCGACACGCGTAATCTGCAGTTCACCATTCCTGTTTCCACCGCCAATGGCACCGGCCGGGCCGCGCGAGTGCGCCTCGATCAGATCGAGGTGGGTGGGATTGTCCGGCGAGGCGTGGTGGCCTTTGTGACTGAACACGAGGCGCTAGAAACGAGCCTTCTCGGCATGACGTTCCTGGAAACGCTGTCGCGGTATACCGTTACGCAGAATTCGCTGGAGCTGACCGACTAGCTGGCAGCGGCGAGGCGCGGGCGGTTCACGGCTTCCAGTGCGCGCAGCATGACCTCGGGGCCGGCGCCTGGCTTGCAGGCATCGACGCTCAGGATCTGGCGGAACTGACGGGCGCCGGGCAGGCCATTGGCGAGGCCCAGCATATGGCGAGTGATGTTGTTGATCCTTGTGCCGCGGGTGCCCTGCTCGCGCCCGGCGTATTCGGCCATGGCGCGCATGACTGTCTCAAGCGAGGGCGGCTGCTGGTCATCCCCGAAGAAACGGTGGTCGACTTCGGCCAGGATCATGGGGTTGTGGTAGGCGGCACGGCCGAGCATCACGCCATCCATGAAAGCGAGTTCCGCTTCGGCGGCTTCCAGGGTTTCTAGGCCGCCATTGATGAACATCGGCAGGGGCGCCAGACGCGTGCGCAGGCGATGCACGCGGTCGTAGTCGAGCGGCGGAATGGTGCGGTTTTCCTTTGGAGACAGGCCTTTAAGCCAGGCTTTTCGCGCATGAACATAAAGTGCAGCGACGCCGGCAGAAACCATTGTGTCGGCGAACCTGTCGAGGCTTTCCTCGGTATCCTGATCGTCGATGCCGATGCGGCACTTGACGGTGACGGGACGGTCTGTGGCAGCGCGCATGGCCCGCACACACTCGGCGACGAGTTCCGGCTCGGCCATCAGGCAGGCACCGAAGCGGCCGGACTGGACGCGGTCGGAGGGACATCCGACATTGAGGTTGATCTCGCTATAACCGAATGGCTCAGCAAGCCGGATGGCCTCGGCGAGTTCGGCAGGGTCCGAGCCGCCCAGCTGCAGGGCAAGAGGCTGTTCCACCTGGTCGAACCAGAGATGCCGCTCCACATCGCCATGCACGATTGCAGCTGATGTGACCATCTCGGTGAACAGCAAGGCATGGCGCGTCAGCTGGCGGTGGAGAAACCGGCAGTGGCGGTCCGTCCAGTCCATCATGGGCGCGACGGAGAATCTGCGGGCGTGTTCGAGCGTGGTGTGGGGCAAAAAGTTCAGACCGGTTTAAGCGAGCCAGTTCTATACACCGCAGCAAGCAACAGACCAAGCCGAGCGCGCTAACATGTTAGCGATGGCGCAATGGCAAGCTTTGCATTATCTCCCCTTTATCCTTTCCAGCAGAGCCCGCGTCATGCCCCTGCCCCGCCATATCGCCGTAATCGACATCGGCAAGACCAATGCCAAAGTCGTTCTGATCGACAGTGTAACGCGCCAGCAGATCGGGGGGAAAACAACACCCAACAGCGTGGTGAGGCTTGGGCTTTATCCCCATGCGGATGTGGAGCGGCTTTGGAGCTTCATCCTCGACAGCCTCAAGCAATTGCAGGCGGAGCATGGGATTGATGGGATTTCCATTACCACGCATGGAGCGACGGCGGCGTTGATGGCCGGGGACCGGCTGGCCATGCCCGTGCTGGACTATGAATTCGAGGGCCCCGAGGAAACGGCCTCGCAATATGCAGCTGCGCGGCCCCCATTCAGCGAGACGCTGTCGCCTCTTCTGCCCAATGGGCTCAACCTTGGGGCGCAGATTTTCTGGCAAAGTCGACGGTTCAGCGCAGAGTTTGCTGGTGTCACCGAGATCCTGACCTATCCGCAATACTGGGCGTGGCGGCTGACGGGAGTGAGCGCAAGCGAGGTCACGTCCCTGGGGTGCCATACCGATCTTTGGGCGCCCGATCGTGGTGATTTTTCGAGCCTGGTGGACGCTGAGGGGTGGCGCAAGCTGTTCCCGCCATTGAGGCCAGCAGCTTCGGTTCTTGGCCCGATCCGCGCGGAAGTTGTTGAGGCGACGAGCCTCCCCTCGGGCACTCCGGTGACGGTTGGCATTCATGATTCCAATGCTTCGCTGATCCCTCATTTGGGAGGGCGGGAAGCGCCATTTACGATCCTTTCCACAGGGACCTGGGCGATTGCCATGACCGTTGGCGGGAGCACGCAGGGGCTTGATGCCGGGCGGGATAGCCTCGCCAATGTGGATGCGTTCGGGCGACCGGTGCCGACGGCGCGGTTCATGGGCGGGCGTGAGTTCGAGCTCTTGGTGCCCAATCCGGTTGAGCCTCGTGCGGAAGACGTAGCAAAGGTTATTTCTGAAGATATCCAGGCATTGCCGAGCTTTGCGCCGGGCGTTGGGCCGTTTCCCCGGGGCGAGGGGCGATGGACGAGCGATCCGGCTGATCTCAGCAATGGAGAACGCACGGCGGCAGTTTCGCTTTATCTAGCCTTGGTGGCACAGGCTTGCTTGGGGCTGGCCGGGCTCGGGCGCAGCATCATCATAGAGGGGCCGCTGGCCCGCAATGCCCTGTTCGGGCAGGCCTTAGCAGCACTAACAGGGGTGCCCGTCAGTGCCTCGGCTGATGCGACGGGGACCAGCATGGGAGCGAGCCTGCTGTTTGGGCCGGAAGAGGCTCAAGTGCCGCAAGCGCGGGACTTCCCGCCCTTGGAAGTTCCGGGCTTCCCAGACTATAGCAGCCGGTGGGCCGAGCGGGTGGCTCAGCTCTAGCGGGCGATCCCTTCGTCCACCGAAGTGGCTGTTTTGTTGAGCTTTCTTTCGCGCAGCCAGATGTAGAGGCCGCTGGCGATGATGATGGCGGCGCCCGGATAGAACCAGGGTTCAGGCGGCTCATTGAAGATGAGCCAGCTGACGATGGCGAGGTAGAGCAAGGTCAGATAGTTGAACGGCGCCAAAGTCGAGGGCGGGGCGAAGCGGTGCGCGACCGAGAGCAGGATGTGGCCCAGCATGCCAACCGTGCCGGCACCGAAAAACGCCAGCCACGTCAGGCCATTGGACGGCCAGACCCAGCCGGTGAAGGCGAAGGGCGTAACCATTATGAGGGCTACTGCACCGGCATAGAATTGCTGCGTCATGGCTGAGTCAACGCCGGCCAGCTTGCGGGTGAGGATGGAAAAGAGCGCCACGAAGAAGGCGGCGCCCAGGCCCAGCAGAGAAGCCGGCTGGAAGGCTTCCGTGCCGGGGCGCACGATGATCAGAATGCCTATGAATCCCACGGTGATGGCGAGCCAGCGGCGCCAGCCGATGGTTTCGCCCAGGAGCGGCCCGGAAAGGGCGCAGACCATCAGGGGGCTCGTGAAAATCAGCGCGCCGGTGACGGTGAGCGGCAAATAGCGCATGGCCAGAAAATTGCCCGCGGTGGTCAGCAGCAGACAAACACCGCGCAGCACTTCGAGCTTCCAATTGTCTGTCGTGAAAAGGTTTTTTCCGCGCAGGGGCCAGACGATGGCGAGAATCAGACCCACATGGACCGCGTAGCGCATGAAGACGATTTCGCCGGTGGGAATGCCTTGAGTGGACATCCATTTGGCTGAGGTGTCGAGAAAGATCAGCACCAGTTGCGACAGCAGCAGGATGCCTATGCCGGTGTTGTGGCGCTCTTCAACGGGCGCGATGTGAGGGGACATAGGCTATTCCGGTGGGCTTGGAGGTGGCGGTGAAAGGCCGCCACTTCCCTGTTAGCTAGCTGTAGCAGATGAGGCCTATTGGGTAGCAGACTGTTACCGTTGACTACAGCACTTCATGCGAATTGGTTGACGAAATGCGGCTCAAAATGTTTCGCTGAGATTGCGGATCTTGAGCGAGGGCGCCAGTTCCCCGGAGGTTACCCGACGTCCGTGGCGGGGAGTGAAGACCAGTTCCGTCTTTCGCCCCGGCAAGAGCGTCACCGCGTTGTCGGAGAAGTAGCCGGGAATGTCCACCGTGGCTGTGGTGAACAAGGCGGGGTTGTCCGATTCCAAGGTTAGCACAGCCTGACCATCCCGATCGGACCAGCTTCCCGAAACCTGCGCCGGAGCGATTTCGTAAGCCTTGTAGGCCTTGGGGAAGAAGTCGTTCTCGCCAAGCAGTTTACCCCCGGCGTCGCGCCAGGAGAAGAAAAGGAATTCATCCGCTTCGAGTTCATCCATCGGCACTTCGGTGATCGCCATGGCAGCGTCGGGGCCAATGGCCGAGTTGCCGGAGAAGACGATTCGATCGCCACCGCCGACCTTGACGGCGCGCACTTCAAGGCTGATCGAGACCGGGCCTGCGGTGTCGTTGATGCCCTTGAGCACAATGGTGTCGGGCAGATCACCCTGCACGGGCGTGCCACGCGAATTGGTGCGGACTTCCGATTTAACCGGGACGGCGACAACATTGACCGGCAGGAAAAAGCGCTTGGCCATATACTGGAGCAGCTTCCACTGCCCGCCGTAATCAAGGCTCGACCAGCTTGCCACAGGCCAGATGTCGTTGATCTGCCAATAGAGCGTGCCCATGCAGCGCGGCTTGGTGGAGCGCCAGTATTCAATGGCGGTCTTGATGGCGAGGCCCTGCTGGATTTGGCTCAGGAACACCATTTGGTCGAAATCGCGCGGGAAGCGGAAATAGCGCGTCATGGTTTCAAGGATGCGCGCATTGCCGCCATCGTTGCGCTGGTGCATTTCCATGACCGGCGAAGACGGGTTGCGAGCCTTTTCCTCGGCGAAGGTCTCGATGACGTTCATCGAGGTGAAGGACTGGAAGCCAAATTCCGAGGCAAAGCGGGGGTGCACCGTGCGATAGGCTTCGAAGGCCTTGGCGGAGTGCCAGACGTCCCAATAGTGAAGGTCGCCGCGCGTGTCGGAGTGCCAGCCATCGGAGAAATCGAGATAGCCCAGCGACGGTGAGGACGGCCAGAAGCGGCGGACCGGGTCTTCGTCCTCCACGATATTGCCGAGCATGGAATTGAGACGGTCGTAATTGGCGATATAGCGGCCTGGGTCGGCCTTGGTCTCGGGGTACCAGCTCAGCGAGCCGATGACCTCGTTGTCGCCGCACCAGATGGCGATGCAGGCGTGGTGCGAAAGGCGGCGCACCTGTTGGGTAATCTCCTGGCGGACGTTTTCGAGGAACGGCCGGTCGGACGGATAGCTCATGCAGGCGAACATGAAATCGTGCCAGATGAGGATGCCGAGCTCGTCGCAGAGTTCGTAGAAATAATCGGGCTCGTACTGCCCGCCGCCCCAGATGCGGAGCATGTTCATGTTGGCGCCCTTGGCGCTTTCCAAGAGGTCACGGATGACCGCCGGCGTGATGCGCGAGGGGATCGCGTCGGCCGGGATCCAGTTGGCGCCCATCATGGTGATGTCGCGGCCATTGATGCGGCACTTGAAGGAATGATCAATTTCGTCGGGTTCGACGATCCATTCGAGCTTGCGCAGGCCGATCTGGCGGGTGGTCTTTTCGCCTTCGAGATTGGTCACGAGCTCATAGAGCGGCTGCTCGCCCTGCCCCGATGGCCACCAGAGCTTCGGGTTGTGGATGGTGACATTGTGGGTGAAGACGTTTTCGCCCTTTTGCACCACGAGCTTGTCGGTGACCGTCTGGCCATCGATGGTGTGTTCAAGTTCCACTTCATCGTGAGCAAAGGCAAAAAGGCGAGTCTTGATCTGAAGTTCGACCGAGTTGTTGCCGTGGGCCTGATCGACCTGAACGCTCTCCTGGCGCGCGAGGCGCGACTTGCGGAGGGTCATGGTGCCGTAGACGCCAATGGGCATGAGGCAGATGCCCCAATCCCAACCCGCATGGCAGGCCGCCTTGCGGATGAAGTTCATATGGATGCCCTTCAACCCATTGGTCTGGTAGTTCTTGGTGAAGGGAATGGGGAATGGATGGGCGTCGGCCCGGGCCTTGGCAATTTCGGGGGCAATGTCGAATTCAATGCGCAGGGTGTTGTCGCCTTCGCGTACCTTGCCGGTGACGTTGATGTCGTTGCGCAGAAAGCTGTTCTGCGTCTTGGCGATCACTTCGCCATTTAGCAGGACGGTGGCAATGCAGTCGACTTCAGCCAGGGTCAGGGTGAGATAGCCGTCTATGTCGGCTGCAGATGCGGTGAAGCTGCGCTCGACTGACCAGGCGGTTTCATTGACCCACATCACAGTCTTTTCGTTTTCCCCGAAGTATGGGTCGGGGATGCGGTCGGCGGCAAGCAGTGCGTGATGGACATCGCCGGGCAAGGTGATTGGCAGGTCAATGTCGGACATTGTCGGCGATGTCAGGCGGAAGGCACCCGCGAGATCGAGGGCGGAATAGGAAGTGGCAGCGGACATTGGGGCTCCTCGCGCTTCGCAGGTGATAGCGCAGCTGGTTGGCGCCGGCTTATGCCGGACGAAATCGATTGCAACGATGCATAGCCGCTCTTTGACGGGGAGCCAACGGGGGTTTTTGGTTTTTTGTTTGGGGGTGAGTAAGGTAGCGGGGCTAGCCCGCCCCTCACCTCAATCCTCCCCGTAATAGGGAGTGTCGACCGATAAACTGTTCCTAATCGCCTGCGGTTTCCGGATCGAGAAACCCACCGGACTGCCGTTCCCAGAGGCGCGCGTACTGCCCGTTTAGCGCCAGCAGTTCGGCATGGGAGCCTTGCTCGATGATGGAGCCCTTCTCGAGGACCACGAGGCGGTCCATGGCGGCGATGGTGGAGAGGCGGTGGGCGATGGCGATGACGGTTTTGCCGGCCATCATGCGTTCAAGCTGTTCCTGAATGGCGGCTTTCACCTCTGAGTCGAGGGCGGAGGTGGCTTCGTCGAGGACGAGGATCGGTGCATCCTTGAGCAGGACACGGGCGATGGCGACGCGCTGGCGCTGGCCGCCGCTGAGCTTGACACCCCGCTCGCCCACCTGGGCATCGTAACCGGTGCGGCCGCGGTAGTCGATCAGATCGGCGATGAACTCGTCGGCTTCGGCCATCTGGGCGGCGTTCAAAAGGTCTTCTTCGCTGGCGTCGCTGCGGCCGAAGGCGATGTTGGCGCGTACGGAGCGATGGAGGAGCGCGGTGTCCTGCGTCACCACGCCAATATGGCTGCGCAGCGAGGCCTGGGTGACCTCCGAAATGTCCTGGCCATCGATGGTGATGCGGCCGCCCTGGAGATCGTAGAAGCGTAGCAAGAGGCCGACCAGGGTGGACTTGCCGGCGCCGGAGCGTCCGACGATGCCGACGCGTTCGCCGGGGGCGATGTCGAGGTTGAGGCGGTCGATGATGCCGCTGTCGCGGCCATAGTGGAAGGTGGCGTTTTCGAAGCGGATGCGGCCTTCGGTGACGTTCAGCGGTTTGGCGTCGGGTTTGTCCATCAGGCCAAGTGGGCGGGCGATGAGATCAGCGGAGTTCTGGGCCGTGCCGTAATTGCGCATGAGGCCGTTGAGCTGGTTCATCATGCGGCCAAGGAGATTGTAGAGCCGCAGGACCAGCGCGAGGGTGAAGGCGACGCCGCCGACGGATACGAGCCCTTGCGTCCAGAGGTGGACTGCAAGTGCGCCTATGCCGGCGATGGCGACGCCCGAGAGCATGCCCATGGCGGAGCGGACGCCCACAAGGGTGCGGGCCAGCGTGGTCATGGCGCCGAGGAAATTGTCGAAGCCGCGCCGGACGAATTTGTCGTCTTCGTCCTGCGAGGAGAAGAGCTTGAGGGTCTGGATGTTTGAGATGCTGTCAACGATGCGGCCGGTGAGTGCGGAGGCGAATTCCGCGGCGGCGGCGGATCGCCTGCGCATGCGAGGGACATAGTACCAGGCAAGGAGGGAGAAGGTGATGATCCAGAGCCCGACGGCAGCGCCGAGGCGCCAGTCGAGCTGGCCGACGAGAACTAGGGTGGTGATGGCGTAAACGGCGATGAACCAGACGACCTGGAGGGCGGCCACCATGAAGTCGCCTACCGCACCGCCAGCCTGCCAGACCTTGCTGGCGATGGCGCCGGAAAAGTCGTTCTGGAAGAAGCTCAGGTTCTGGCGGATCACGTGGGCGTAGGCCTGCCAGCGGACGAGATTGTAGAAGCCGAGATTTACGGTTTGCTCTTCGACCACGGCGGAGAGCCAGGTGATGATGAAGCGAATGCCGAGGACAACCACGAGCATCAGGGCAAGCTCGGAGCCGTTGCTGGCGAGAAGGCCAGTCCAGCCTTCGCTCTGATTGGCGGCATCGAGAATGTCGACGAGGCGACCGACGTAATAGAAAAGCGAAGCTTCGACCAGCGCGACGGCGCCGCCGAGGATCAGGAGGGCCAGGAAGGGGAGCTTAGCCTGGCTGACATAGTGCCAGAAGAAGCGCGGGCCCGATGCGGGCGGCTGGAGATTGTCGACAGGGCGGAACGGATCGAGCCACGACTCGAAGATGCGATGAAGGGGGGAGATGAGGCTCATAGAGGGACGGTAGTGGGTGGAATGTCGGAGCACAACCGAAGTGACGGTGTGCTGAGGAACGGGTTGGCCCGCTCTCAATACTTGCTCGGAAATGTCCAGCTGAAGAAAGCAAACGTAATCCGGCGTTAACCATACTTGTTTACACTTACTCCCATCACCTCCTAGGGATTTTCATGATGAACCGTACTGCTGCCGCTTTCCTGGCCGGCGCTGCCATTTTGTGCTGCGCATCCTCGGCACATGCCGCCGACCTGATCATTGCAGACTCCCCGGAGGTGCGGAGCACCACTGCTGCTCAACAGGGCAATTGGGATGGTCCTTTCGTTGGCGTCTTCGGTGGCTACGCCACCGGTTCGGCAACATCCCCGATCGACTTCGACCTGGACGGATACCTGCTTGGCCTCAACGCAGGTTCCAATTTCGCCTTGTCGAATGGGATCGTTGTCGGCGTCGTCGGCGACCTTGCCTGGTCCAACATCATTGACGATGATGTCTTCGTGCGCCCTGGCGCATTCGATGTGGACTGGACCGGCAGCATTAGGGGCCGCGTCGGCTACGATGCAGGCTCGTTCATGCCGTACGTGACAGCCGGCCTTGCACTTGCCAGCGGCACTCTTACCGCTACGGTCGGCAGCACGGTCGACACCAACACCCACTTTGGTTGGACTGCCGGGGCTGGTCTAGAATTCAAAGCAACCGACAACATCTCCCTCGATGTCGCCTACCGGTATTCCGATTACGGCCCCCAGAGCTATGGTGTGAGCGATATCGAATTCACCACGCACCAAGTAACCGCCGGGGTCAATTTCCACTTCTAACCAGCTTGGCGGGATTTCACTGTGTACCTGCGGGCCATCGCCCGCGGGTACTTTAAACACGTCCATAGTGCTTGGTTTGTAGAGGACCGGCATTCAGGGCGACTAGAGACGATCCTCCCTTTTGAGGGGCAGGTTGGGCGGAGGTGTGGGGAGCCGCCGCAATATTAGGGCTGCCGGACCCCCACCTTGATCCTCCCCCTGGAGGGGGAGGTGTTGACTGAGGCTCTAGTGGCTACTGCGCCGCTATCGTATCCAAGTCCAGGAACCCACCCGATTGCCGTTCCCAAAGGTGGGCGTAGTGGCCTCCCGTGGAGAGGAGTTGGGCGTGGGTGCCTTCTTCCACGATACGGCCTTGTTCCAGCACGACGAGCCGGTCCATGGCCGCGATAGTGGAAAGGCGGTGGGCGATAGCGATCACCGTCTTGCCTTCCATGAGCGTGGTTAATTGCTCCTGGATGGCGGCTTCCACTTCGCTATCGAGGGCGGAAGTGGCTTCGTCCAGTACCAGGATCGGCGCGTTCTTGAGCAGGACGCGGGCGATGGCGATGCGTTGGCGCTGACCGCCAGAGAGCTTGACGCCACGCTCGCCGACATGGGCGTCGTAGCCCATTCTCCCCTGCGGATCGGCCAGACCCATGATGACGTCGTGGACCTTGGCCTGTTCGGCTGCCCGGATCATTTCCTCGTCGGTCGCGGATTGGCGGCCATATTTGAGGTTTTCCCGGACTGAGCGGTGAAGCAAGGATGTGTCCTGGCTGACGAGGCCGATGGCCGCGCGCACGCTTTCCTGGCTGACATGACAAATATCCTGCCCGTCGATGCGGATGGAGCCGTCCTGCACGTCGAACATGCGAAGGGCGAGGTTCACCAAGGTCGACTTGCCCGAACCGGAGCGGCCGACAAGACCGATCTTTTCGCCTGGAGCGACCCGCAGGCTGAAATCGTCGATGACGCTGCCGGCCTTTCCACGCCAATAATTGAAGTGAACCCTGTCGTAGACGAGTTCACCTTGGGTGACCTCCAAGGGCTTGGCGTCGGGTGCGTCCAGCATGGTCAGGGGCTGGGCGATGGTTTCCATGGAGTCCCGGATATTGCCGATCTGGCGGAAGATGGACGAGCCGATCTCGAGGATCCAGCCGCTCATGTTCATGATCTGAAGAGCAAAGGGGATGGCCGTGGCCACTGCGGCGGCCGCCAGAGTTCCATTGTTCCAGCCGACCAAGGCCAGCCAGGTGACCGACACCACGAGGCCAGCGTTCAGCAGGAAGAGCACCGACCACATATAGGTGAAGGTGCGCATCAGCTTGCGGAAACTGGCTGTGTGCTCGACCACGGAGTCGGCGACGTAGCTATCCTCGTGATCACCGGTGGAGAAGGTCTTGAGGGTCTGGATGTTGGTGTAGCTGTCCACAATCCGGCCCGTCATCACCGACTTGGCCTCCGATAGCTCCTCGGAATAGCGGGCAATCAGGGGCATGGTGATGGTGAAGAGGATCGCATAGAGCAGCAGCCAGATCGCGATCGGCACCAACAGGACTGGATCGAGCTGGGCCAGGACGATGATGGCGACCACGACGAAGACCAGCGCGTACCAGGCAGCGTCGATAGCGAGATTGACGGCGATTTCCAGCGCCTCGCCGGCCTGGATGATCTTGTTGGCGATGCGGCCGGCGAAGTCGTTCTGGAAAAAGGTCCAGCTTTGCCTGATCACATGCCAATGGCTCTGCCAGCGCACGATGCCCACGAGGTTGGGCGTGATGGCGTGGTTGCGGATGACGGTGTCGAGCAGGAAGGTCAAGGGCCGGACCAGCACGACAACGAAGATCATCCAGAGGAAGGCCTGGCCGTGTTCGTTGAAGATGTTGCCGGGATTGGTGGTGGCCAGGAAGCCGACAATCATGCCGACAAAGACGGGCATGAGCGCATCGGCAATCGAGCCGATGGCGACCAGTACCATGCGGATGATGAAGACGGCCCGCAACTGGTTGATGAAGTAGAGAACGAAGGCCTGGAGACCCATGGGCGGCTGGCGATCGGCTGCGAGCGCTACGGGCGAGTAGAGATTGTCGAAATAGCTGATGACGCGGTTGAACATGAGGAGCTCATTGGGTGAGCCGCGCCTGACGAAGAAGTCCGTATGCATCGCCTTGCCGGAAAACCGGCAGCCATTTTTTCGAGGCGATGCTGAAGCTCAGGTCAGGTTCGGTATCGATCGGAGGATTTGGTTCTGGTGGCAAGCACGGGGTTGCGGCTGCCGGTGGTGTTCGCTCGGATCGTGATGATGTCACCCATTGGGGTACTCCTTGGTTAGGTTGGGCCCTCTGCCGGGGCAGAGGGAGTGGATTATTGCGCCGCTTCTTCCTGGTCGGCGTCGAGGAAGCCGCCGGATTGGCGGCTCCAGAGTTGAGCGTAGATGCCGCCTGTTTCGAGCAGCTGGCTGTGGGTGCCTTGCTCGACGATGCGGCCTTTGTCGAGGACGACGAGGCGGTCCATCATGGCAATGGTGGAGAGGCGGTGGGCGATGGCGATCACCGTCTTGCCTTCCATCAGCAGCTGCAGCTGGCCCTGGATGGCGGCTTCCACTTCGGAGTCGAGGGCAGAGGTGGCTTCGTCAAGGACCAGGATCGGCGCGTTCTTGAGAAGGACGCGGGCGATGGCGATGCGCTGGCGCTGTCCGCCCGAGAGCTTAACGCCGCGCTCGCCCACATGGGCGTCGAAACCCTTGCGGCCCTGCAGATCGGAGAGGCCGGCGATGAAATCGGTGGCTTCGGCCAGTTCGGCGGCTTTCAGCATCATTTCCTCGGTCGCGTCGGGGCGGCCATACATGATGTTGTCGCGCACCGAGCGATGAAGGAGCGAGGTGTCCTGCGTCACGACCCCAATATTGGCGCGCAGGGAATCCTGCGTTACGTGGGCGATGTCGTGGCCATCGATCAGGATGCGACCATCGGCGCGGTCGTAGAAGCGCAGGAGGAGATTGACGATGGTGGACTTGCCGGCGCCGGAGCGGCCGACGAGGCCAATCTTTTCGCCCGGGCGGATATGGAGATTGAGGTTCTCGATGACGCCGCTGTTCTTGCCGTAGTGGAAGGAAACGTTCTCGAAGCGGATATCGCCCTTGACGGGCGGCAACGGCTTGGCGTCGGGGGCGTCGGACACCACGCGCGAAACCGATAGAGAAGATATGCCGTCCCGCACGGTGCCGATGTTCTCGAACAGAGACGACATTTCCCACATGACCCATTGGCTCATGCCCTGAAAGCGCATGACCAATCCGAGCGAAACAGCCAGGGCGCCGGGAGTCATCAGGCCCTGCAGCCAAAGCCATATGCCGGTGCCGGCCACGAAAAACAGCAGCAGCGCATTGGACCAATTCACCGAAACATTGAGCACGGTGAAGAGACGCATCTGCCGATAGGCGGTGTCCAGGAACTGGTCCATCGCCTCCTTGGCGTATTTCTCCTCGCGATTGGAATGGGAGAAGAGCTTGACCGTCGCGATGTTGGTGTAGCTGTCGACAATGCGGCCCGTCATCATGGAGCGCGCGTCGGCCTGTTCCTGGGAAATCTTGCCCAGCCGCGGGATGAAATAGATCATCAAGCCGACATAAGCGACCAGCCAGGCCAGGAACGGAAGGGCCAGGCGCCAATCGGCGGAGGCGGCCAGTATCAGGGCGCCGGTGAAATAGACGACGACATAAACCAGCATGTCGAGCAGCTTCATCACCACTTCGCGCACGGCGAGCGAGGTCTGCATGAGCTTGGCGCCAATGCGGCCGGCGAACTCGTCCTGGAAGAAGCTCATCGACTGGCGGATGAGATAACGATGGCTCATCCAGCGGATGCGCTGGGGGAAATTGCCCAGCAGGGTCTGGTGCATGGTGAGCGTTGAGAGCATGGCAAAGCCGGGCACGACGAGCACGACCACCGCGCCCATGAGCGCAAGCTTCCAGCCATCTGTCTGCAGGAAGGTTTCGCGGTCGGCCTCTGCGAGCCAGTTCACCACATCGCCAATGAAGCCGAAGACGATGATTTCACCGATTGCAACGGCCGCTGCGGCGAAGGCCATCAGGGCCAGCCATTTCTTGGCGCCATGACTATAATGAAGGCAAAACGCGACCAGGCCCTTTGGTGGCTCCACGGGATCACCGGGCGGATAGGGATCGAGTCGCTGTTCGAACCAACGGAGCATAAGTTTCACCACAAAACGGCCGGACCCGGCTGGTGTCCTGTCGCGCGCTCCAGCGACACAAAGTGTCGGGAGCGCCAGGGCGGACACGAAGCCGGCCGGAAATTGGATATCGCGCTCGATACGTCAGCAATACGACGCAGAGGAGACAGACGCCCCGACTCAAGAAAGCCCCCTCCCCTTCATCCTCCCAAGCGGATAGAAGATGGAGCCAGATGGTCGCAGGCCGGCCAGAATACACAAAAGAGCCGAGTTTGCTGTTGCAGCTGGGCCACACATCAATGCGGACATCAGCATGCGCACCGAAACAGAACACACCATTTATCTCAAGGATTACGCGCCTAGCCCCTATCGGATCAGCCATGTTGATCTTGATTTCGCGATTGGCCCCGAGACCACGCGGGTGCGGGCTCTGCTTACCGTAGAGCCGAGGGAGGGGACGGAGGCGGGTACGCCCTTGGTGCTGGATGGGGATGAGCTGGCGCTAGGCTCGATTGCGATCGACGGGGCGCCGCTGATGCTCTCTTCATACCTAGCCGACAGCAATTCGCTGGTGATCAATGAGCCGCCGCTGCGCCGGTTTATTCTGGAGACCGAAGTCACGCTGCGGCCGGAAAACAATACGCGGCTGATGGGGCTTTATCGCTCGGGCGGCACATGGTGCACCCAGTGCGAGCCGGAAGGCTTCCGGCGCATCACCTATTACCTCGACCGGCCCGATAATCTGGCGGTGTTCAAGGTTCGCATGACGGCGCCGCGCGATCTGGCGCCGGTGCTGCTTTCCAATGGCAATCTCCTGGAGCAAGGCGATGCTGGAGATGGCAAGCACTTTGCCGTTTGGGAGGATCCGTTTCCCAAGCCGGCCTACCTTTTCGCGCTGGTAGCGGGAGATCTCGGCTCGATTACCGACAGCTTTACAACCATGTCAGGGCGTGAGGTGGCGCTGGCCATCTACTGCACCCACGGCAAGGAAGAGCAGTGCCTTTGGGCCATGGACAGCCTCAAGCGGTCGATGAGGTGGGACGAGAAGCGCTTCGGGCGGGAGTACGACCTCGACATTTTCAACATCGTGGCCGTGAGTGATTTCAACTTCGGCGCGATGGAGAACAAGGGGCTCAACATCTTCAACGACAAGCTGGTGTTCGCCCAGCCGGAAACGGCAACGGACGCGGATTATGAGGGCATCGAGCGGGTCATTGCGCACGAATATTTCCACAATTGGACTGGCAACAGAATCACTTGCCGGGACTGGTTCCAGCTGTGCCTCAAGGAAGGGCTGACGGTTTATCGCGATCAGGAATTCACCTCAGACGAGCGCAGTCGGGCGGTGAAGCGCATCTCGGACGTGGTGACCCTGCGCGGGGCGCAATTCCCAGAGGATGGCGGGCCGCTGGCCCACCCTCCAAGGCCGGACCAGTATCGCGAGATCAACAATTTCTATACGGCGACAGTCTACGAAAAGGGCGCCGAAATCGTGCGCATGCTGGCGACCCTCTTAGGGGAGGCCGGGTTCCGCAAGGGGATGGACCTTTACTTCGAGCGCCATGACGGGGAAGCGACCACCATCGAGGCGTTTCTCGCGGTTTTCGCCGAAGCCAATGGCGTTGATCTCGAACAGTTCAAGATCTGGTATCTGCAGGCGGGAACGCCGCGCTTGACGGTGCGGGACAGCTTTGATGCGGAGAGCCAAACCTACAGGATCAAGCTCTCGCAAGAAACCAAGCCGACACCGGGCCAGCCAGACAAGAAGCCGTTGGTGCTGCCCATCAAGTTCGACCTGCTGGGGCCCAATGGCAGCCCGATGAGCTGGAGCGGGGTCAGCGGAGCCGAAGTGCGCGACAACATGATCGTGCTCAACAGCGCCGAAGCCGAGGTGGTTTTCACCGGGATCGCCAACAAGCCGGTACCGTCCCTGTTGCGCGAGTTTTCGGCGCCGGTGCAGCTCGACACGACGCTCAGCATGGAGGACCGGCTGTTTCTGGCCCGGCACGACAGCGATCCGTTCAACCGCTGGCAGGCGCTGCAGGATGTCGGCATGAGTCTGGCGCTTGAAGCCCTCGGCGGCCATCGCTGGACCGATGAGGCCGCCGGCTCACTGGGGGATGCATTTGCCGAAACGCTGGCGAGCCCCATGCTTGATGACGCGTTCAAGGCATTGGCGCTTACGCTTCCGGCCGAATCACAGATCGCGCGCACTCTGGGGCGCGATGTTGACCCAGCCAGCATCCATGAGGTGCGCGAATCCCTGACGGAGGCTGTATTTGCGCCGCTGGCCGACAGGCTGGCTGCTGCCTACGAGGGGTTGGCGACGAGAGAAGCCTACTCGCCCGATGCAACGAGCAATGGACGGCGTGCCCTGCGCAACAGGCTCCTGGCGCTGCTGGTCGCCAGCAAGGCCCCTGGTGCTGCTGAGTTGGCCGAGCAACAATATGCCAATGCAGGAAACATGACCGATCGCCTTGCGGCGCTTGCCGCAAGCGCCGGAGCATGGACGGAGGCCGCCCCGCGACTGCTTGAGGACTTCCGTCAACGCTTTGGCGCCAATCCCCTGGTGCTGGACAAGTGGCTGGCTGTGACCGCAAGCGTGCCGCGGGACGAGGTGATCGAGCGCATCCGGGCCGTTTTGGCGGAACCGGATTTCCCCAAAACCAATCCGAACCGGCTGCGCTCGCTTGTGGGCACCTTTGCCATGAGCAACCCAACCCAGTTTGCCCGGCTGGATGGGGCTGGATTCCGCTTCGTGGCCGATTTCGTCAGGGATATCGACCCAATTAATCCACAGGTTGCAGCGCGCATCCTGACCGGGTTCCGGGTATGGCCAATGCTGGAGAAAAACCGCCGGCAAACCGCGAAAATCGTGCTTTTCGAGCTCCGGTCAGCTGGCACTCTGAGCCGCAATACCAGTGACATCCTTTCCCGCATGCTTGCAGAATAATGTGGAAAAATTGAAAGATTTTTTCTCCCCGTCTAAGTGATTCAGGGGACTCGGAATTCCCCCCTTGCGCAGCCTAGTGGCGGCGCGAGGGTCTGGACACTGAGTCACGCCTGATTCATTGTCGCCCCCAAGCAAAGCGGTCGGGGCGACGACCCCTACATCGACGGAGAAATTCATGCGGTCGGCGGAGTCATCCGGCGCCGGCGCCGACGGATTCGGTGCGGGCAAAACCGCCCTCCAAGGGGGGCGCAGCAAGGCAGCACAGGCGCCGGCAAACCGCTCATTTTTTTTCCGGCACCATCTTTCCCCCGTTACCGTGGCTGTCGGCATTACAGCACTCCTCGGAGCCGCGCTTTTCACGCTTTATGACGTCTCATCTGTTGCGCAGCAGAACGCAAAGGACGTTGCCCGTACCAGCCTTACGTCCCCTTCTTCCGCTGCCGATCCGGTCAGTTCCGATCTGGCGACGATGCGCTTCGCAGCCGTGAAGCAGGCGAGCCTCTTGCTGGGCGAAGGGGGCGTGCTGGGAGCAGCGAAACTTGTGGGACCGCTTGTCGCGTCCCGGCGTGAAAGCGCATCGCTCGACAATTCGAGTTGGATCGGCATCGCCCAGCGCAGCGGGATGGCATTTGCCCTAGCGGCGTTCATCACCCTTCTCACCTGCCGCCCGCGCAAGGGCGGCATGCCAGATTTTCAGCAAAGGCACAGTTACCGGACACTAGCTTCAGCTATTCCGCTGGGCGTTGCCTGCTGGACGCGCTCGGGCGAACTGGTGGTGTGCAACGAACAATATCGGGAGCGGCTCAACCTAGGCAACAAGCCGGTCACCTACCACGACGTCGTCAAGGGGTTGATCGTGGGCGGCTACATGAAGCTGATCAATGACGACGATAAGAATCGCCTGCTGGAACTGCACCGCGAAGACGGCTCGTGCCTGCTGATCGACGAGCGGCCGCTGGAAGATGGCGGGTTCATGACGCTGATCAGCGATGTGACCGAACGCAAGAAGACGGACATGCTGCTGAACGCCATCCGCGAGGAGCAGCGGCTGCTGGCGCGGCGCTATCATGAAGAAAAGCTCAAGGCCGAGGCGGCAAGCCGCTCAAAAACCAACTTCCTTGCTCATTTGAGCCACGATATTCGCACCCCGCTCAACCACATTATCGGCTTTGCAGAACTGATGCGGCACCAGACCTATGGGCCGCTGGGCGATCCGCGCTATGCCGAATATGTGCAGTCGATCAAGACTTCGGGCGAGCATCTGCTGGCGTCGTTCGCCGCCATCCTCGACCTCGCCGAACTCGACAGTGGCCAGAAAGCCCTGCGGAGCGATCCGGTAGCGATCGATCAGGTCATGGCCAGCGTCGTGCAACGGTTCCGCGCTCAGGCGGAACGCGCCGGGATCACCTTTCAGGCTGGTGAGAACTGCGGTGCCATTGTTTGTGGCGACCGGCTGGGGCTAACCCGGATGCTGTCCAACATCGTGGAAAATTCACTGCGCTTCACCAAGAAGGGCGGACGCATCACCGTGGCCGGGTTTGCGGCACGGGACGGCGTGGTCATCGAAGTGACCGACACCGGCATCGGCATGGACGAGGAACGCCTCGCGAGCCTGTCGCAGCCCTTTGCCCTTGGTGATGCCACCTTTACCCGGGATGGGGTTGGGCCGGGCCTTGGGATTTCGATTTCCCGCGCCATTGCCGAGCTGACGGGCGGGCATATGGCGATCGATTCGAGCCCGGCACTGGGCACGACAGTGGCCTTCTCGCTGCCGCTGCATGCCGAGCAGCATTTGCAGGCAGCGGAATAGGCTAGAGGGCAGCGGCCTTGCTGTACCAGGCGGCCGCGGCGTTTGTGACTTCGGCCTGCATTTCCGAGATTTCGAGTTCCAGCCGGGTGAAGTCGGGGTAGTGGGTCAAGCCGGCCAACAAATCCTTGAAAGCGTCCGTCCAGGCCTCCTGCTTGAAGGGGTGGACGAGGGCGGAACTCGTGACCTGCAGCACCATCGAATAAAGATCGTGGATCTGGGCCAGGCGCTGGCCTTCAGGCACAAGGTCGAGCGCCGCGAGGCGTGACAGGACACGGGCGGTCAGGGCCTGTGGCAGGCCGATTTTGGCACCCGCGACCAGTTGCGCTGACTGGGCGATGAACTCGAGGTCCATGAGACCGCCATCGGCGAGCTTGAGATCGAAACGGTGGCGCGGCTTGCGATCCTTGGCGATGCGGGCACGCATGTCGACGACGTCGGCAATGGTCTTGGCGTGGTCGCGCGGGCGAGACACGATCTCACTTATCGCAGCGTCGATCTCGAAGCCGAAATCGCCGTCTGCGGCAATGACGCGAGCGCGGCTGAGGGCGAGATGCTCCCAGGTCCAGGCATTGTCGCGATGATAGGCGCGGAAACCGCCGATGCCGGTGGCGAGCGGACCGGCATTGCCGGAGGGCCGCAGGCGCATGTCGGCCTCGTAAAGCACGCCTTCGGCCGTGGGCGCGCTGATGGCGGCGACGAGGCGCTGGGTCAGGCGGGCATAATAATGGGAGGTGCTCAGGGGCTTGCTGCCGTCCGATTCTCCTTCGGGCGCGTCATAGAGCAGAATGAAGTCGAGGTCGGACGTCGCGGTCATTTCGCGGCTGGCCATCTTGCCGAAGGCGAGGAGTCCCACCCTGCCCCCTTCGATCTTCCCATGGCGGCGCTCGAATTCCTTGCGTACGCTTTCGAAGAGGCGGTTGAGCAGGGTTTCGGCGAGGGCGGTGAACTGTTCCCCTGCCCCGGTGCCGCTGACCGTTCCAGACAGGAGGCCCGCGGCGATCAGGAATTTCTGTTCCTGACCAATGATGCGGGCGCGGTCGATAATCTCCTCGTAGGAGCGCGCTTCTGCAAGGAATGCGTCCACCTTGGCGATCAGCACGTCGCGGCGTACCACGTCGTCGGCAAAGGCAGGGTCGATCAGCGCGTCCATGACATGGGCGCGGTGGATCACGGCTTCAGACATCCGGGGGGCCGAGGCCATGAGCTGCACGAGAAGGGTGCGCAGGCTGGTGTGGGCCCGCAGCAGCGCAAAGAGTTGCACGCCGGTGGGCAGGCGGCGGAGGAAATCGTCGAATTTGGCGAGGGCCACGTCGGCATTGCCGGTGCTGCCGAGGGTGGAAAGAAGCGCAGGCAGCAGTTCGGTGAGATGGGCGCGTGCGGCAGAGGCGCGGGTAGCTGGGTAGCTGCCGTAGTGCCATTTGCGAACGGTCTCGATGGCCTTGTGGGGGTCGGCGAAACCGATACTGGTCAGGGTTTCGACGGTTTCGGGATCGTCGTCGCTGCCGGTGAAAACGAGATTGCCTTCGCCGCTGCCCAGGGTTTCGCCTTCGGTGAAAAGCTCGGCATAGTAGTCCGCGACCCGCTCCAGCGCGGCACGATAGGCCCGCTCGAAAGCGCGGAGATCGGGCTCGCCCATGAGCCGGCCTATGATGTGCACTTCTTCAGCCGAGGCGGGCATGATGTGGGTCTGTTCGTCCCGCAGCATCTGGAGGCGGTTTTCGACGGCGCGCAGGAACCAATAGGTCTGGGTGAGTTCGGTCGCGGCCCTGGGAGTGATCCAGTTGGCATCGGCGAGAGCCGCCAGCGCGTGGGCAGTTGGCTTGACGCGCAGGGATTTGTCGCGGCCGCCGGCGATCAGCTGCTGCGTTTGGGTGAAGAATTCGATCTCGCGAATGCCGCCGCGGCCGAGCTTTACGTTATGGCCCTCGACGCGGATGTCGCCCACCTTCTTGGCGATATTGATCTGCCGTTTCATCGCCTGGATGTCGGCAATGGTCGCGAAATCAAGATGTTTGCGCCAGATATAAGGGGCAAGTTCCTTGAGGAAGGCCTGGCCCACCGCGATGTCACCCGCGCATGGGCGTGCCTTGATCCAGGCGGCGCGTTCCCAGTTCTGGCCGCGCGCTTCGTAGTAGGCGAGCGCGGCATCAAAGGAGATGGCGACAGGGGTGGAACCGGGATCCGGGCGCAGGCGCAAATCGGTGCGGAAGACATAGCCGTGCACGCGCCGGTCTTCCATGAGACCGACGAGTTTCTGCACGATGCGGGAGTAGATCTTGGTGGCTTCGGTGGGGTCCGCCAGCACGCCCTTGGCTGGATCGTAGAAGGCGACGATGTCGATGTCGGAGGAGTAGTTGAGCTCTTGTCCGCCATGCTTGCCCAAGGCGAAGATGGCGAGGCCCGAATTGGCTGCTGTCGCTTGTTCAGGGGGGATGGCGAGGACACCTCGGGCTGCGGCTTGTCGCATGAGGAGGTTGAGCGCAGCGTCGAGTGCGGCGTCCGCGAGGTCGGAGAGGGCCGCCGTGGATTGCGCGGTGGTCCAAGCCCCGCCGGTTTCGGCAATGGCGGCAAGGAGCGCCGTGCGGCCCTTGCCAATGCGCAGGGTGGCGGACAGGGTATCGTCGTCCGTTGCGCGCTGCCCCTCGGAGACAACGGCTTCGATGATGTCGGCAAAGGCGCCATCGGCGCTGTCAATCAGGGCATTGGCGAGCCAACCGCTATTGGCGCGCGCGAGATCGAAGAGGTAAGGCGCGGCTTCGAGCAGCGGGCCCAATGTGCCCCGCACCCGTTCCATGGCAGCGCGGGTGTCCGGCGACAGTTCGTCAAGCCACGCGTTGAAGCGGGGACATTCGCCAGCGGGCAAGGCATGAAGATTTATGGCCATAGGTTAGGGATAAACTGGCGCCGGCAACTGGGCAAGAATTCTCAGAGGGCGGGCAGGTCGATCGCGGCGCGAACGCCTGGCCTATTGTCCTCGATCCGGAACTGCCCGCCCATGAGGCGGGTGACGGCGTCGACAAGGGAGAGGCCTAAGCCGGAGCCGGGTTCGGAGCGGCTTTTTTCCAGCCGGACGAAGCGCTCCAAAACACGCTTTCGATCTTCCTCGGGAATGCCAGGGCCGTTGTCGGCCACTTCGATCAGCACGCGGTCGCTCTCCCTGCGAAGGCCGACAGTGATGCGCCCTTCCCCACCCCCTTTAGGCTTGGCGTATTTGATAGCGTTCTCCAGGAGATTGACCATGGCCTGGCCGATCAGCTCGCGATTGGCGCGCAGATGGACGCCTTCGGTAATGGCGGTTTCGATCAGGATGCCCTCGTCTTCGGCGACGGGGCCGTAGAGTTCGGCAACGTCGGCGACGACGGCGCTGACGTCGATATCGGTCAGGGTCCCGGAGGGTGCGCCGGCTTCGGCGCGGGCGATCATCAGGAGGGCATTGAAGGTCTGGATCAGGCGGTCGCTTTCGCGGATCGTGGTTTCGAGCGCCTGCTGGCGGGTTTCGTCGTCTGCGCCGTCGCGCAGGGCGGCTTCGGCTTGGTTGCGCAGGCGCGTCAGGGGTGTTTTGAGATCGTGCGCAACGTTGTCGGTGACTTGTTTCAGGCCCTGCAGCAGCTGTTCGATGCGGTCCAGCATGGCATTGAGGTTGGTGGCAAGGCCATCAAACTCGTCATTGCGGCTGGTGATGGGTACGCGCTCGCTCAAGTTTCCCGACATGATCTTGGTGGAGGTGTCGCGGATGGTGTCGATGCGCTTGAGCACGCGGCGGGCCGTAATGCCGCCTGCGATCAGGGAGAAGAGGATGATGCCAATGACGCCCAGAAGGAAACTTTGCACGATAATGGCGGAGAAGCCGCGGCGTTCGACGACATCGCGGCCGACGACGAGGCGCATGCCGTTGCTGAGCACGACCGAGCGCACGACGGCGTAGCCTGTTTTATCGGCGCGCGGATCGGCATCCGAGGATTGCGGAGGATCCGTCAGGGGATTGGCGCGCTCGTATTCAAAGGCGTAGATGCCGGGCTCAAGGATCACATTGGCGGGAATGTCCGAAACGTTGCCCAGGAGGTACTGGCCGGTCATGTCGCCGAGGTAGTAGACGCCGGGACCGGGGGCACGGGAAATGCGCTCCACGGCGAAGGCGAGCGCCCGGATGCCGCCGGTAGCGTCGAGGCGCTGCAGGGCCGCGATCTCACGATCGATGTCATTGGCTTGTTGCTGCTGAATCTGCACGCTGGATTGCCAGGTGATGAAGGCCAGCAGCAGGATGGCGAAAAGCGAAAAGATCAGGATAAACGTTGCCGTCAGCCTGACCGTGGAGGTCCGCCAGAGTTGCGCGAAGCGGGACAATTCTAGTCGCGGATCATGTAGCCGGCTCCACGCACGGTATGGAGCAGCGGAGTGGCGTAGCCCTTGTCGATTTTTGAACGCAGCCGGGACATGTGCACGTCAATGACATTGGTCTGCGGGTCGAAGTGGTAGTCCCACACGTTTTCCAGCAGCATGGTGCGCGTCACGACCTTGCCGGCGTTCTTCATGAGGTATTCCAGCAGGCGGAATTCGCGCGGTTGGAGCAGGATCGCCTCACCATCGCGCTCCACCTTGCGGGAAAGCCGGTCGAGGGTCAGACCCCCCACCTCGTAGCTGGTGGCCGCTTCCGATGGGCTCGAGCGCCGGGCAAGCACTTCCACACGGGCCAGAAGCTCGGTGAAGGCATAGGGTTTAGTGAGGTAGTCGTCCCCGCCAGCGCGGAGGCCGGTGACACGGTCGTCCACTTCGCCTAGGGCGGAAAGGATCAAGACCGGGGTTTTGTCACCTTCGGCCCGCAGAGATTCGACGATGGAAAGACCATCGCGGCGGGGCAGCATGCGATCAACAATCAGTACGTCGTAGTCCATGCCGGAGGCCATGGCATAGCCGGTTTCCCCATCGGCGGCGTGGTGGGTGACGTGTCCGGCTTCATCCAGTGCTTGAATCAGATATGCCGCCGCCTCCCGATCATCTTCGATCAGCAAAATCTTCACGGCAACGCTCCGCACTCACTCACAAGAATAGCCCCGGGGTTGAGCCCCGGGGCTGATCGTTTTTTACTCGCTCAGTGGCAGCCCGATAAAGCGTGCATTGCCATCGCGGCTGGCCTTGACGAGAGCCGTGTTGAGCCCCCTGGCCTTTACGGCCTCGATTGCGGACTCGAACTCTTCGATGGAGTTCACCGGCGTGTTGTTGACCTCGAGAATCGCGTCACCAACAGCGATACCCTTCTGTGCGGCCTGCGATTCAGGGTCAACGTCCTGCACCAAGAGGCCACCCGAGCCATCAGCATTCGGCACCAGGGTCAGGCCAACGCTGGTTTCGCCCGGGACAGGAGCTTGCGGGGCGGGAGCGGGCTGCTCATCGGTCGCGGCCGCTTCCTCGTTCAGGGTTCCCAGCGTCACCGAGGCCTTGGTCTCAGCACCGTCGCGCCAGATGGTCAGTTCCACCGTGCTGTTGGGAGCCTTGCTTGCAATGGTGCGGCTGAGGTCGAGCGCGTCATCGATCGGCTCGCCGTCCACTGCCGTGATGATGTCACCGGAGCGAACACCTGCCGGACCGGCGGGGCCATCTTCGGCAACATTGCTCACGATGGCGCCCTTGGGGTTGGCGAGGCCCACACCATCGGCGATATCGCGGGTGACGTCCTGGATACCGACGCCGAGATAGCCGCGGGTGACGGTGCCGCTCTTGATCAACTGGTCAACGATCCCCTTGACGGTTGCTGCAGGGATCGCGAAGGCGATACCCACATTGCCGCCATTTGGCGAATAGATGGCGGTGTTGACGCCAACCACTTCACCGCGGGTGTTGAATGCGGGACCGCCTGAGTTACCGGTGTTGACCGCTGCGTCGATCTGCAGGAAATCGCCATAGTTCGAGCCGCCGATATTGCGGCCGGCACCCGAGATCACGCCGGCAGTCACTGTGCCGCCCAGGCCGAACGGGTTACCGATGGCGAGGACCCAATCACCGACGCGGCTGGGTTCGTTTTCAAAGGTCACGAAAGGCAGATCGGTGCCTTCAATCTTGAGCACGGCGAGATCGGTGCGTTCGTCGGTGCCGACGATTTCAGCGATCTGCTCGGAGCCATCGTCGAACACGACCGTGACCTTGGTTGCGTCCTCAACAACGTGGTTGTTGGTGACGACATAGCCATCAGCCGAGATCACAAAGCCCGAACCGGCTGCCATGTATTGGCGGCGGGGGGCTTCCCGGCCCTCCATGCCGCGTCCGCCAGGACCGTCGGGGCCGCCGAAGCGGTCGAAGAAATCACGGAAGGGGTGATCGGGCGGCAGATCGGGGAAGTTGAAATTGAACTGGCCACCGCCGCGGCGCTGCACCATGCCGGCACTTTGCTCGGCTTCCACGAGAATGGAAACCACGGCAGGCTTTACCGCTTCAACGAGGTCGGCAAAGCCGGCCTGCGGCTGGGCGGCCTGGGGAACAACGATCTGAGCTGCCGGCTGCACCTGTGCAGTGGCGGTCTGGCCAGTCATGACGAATGCGGTGGATACCCCACCAATGCCCACCAGCATGGCAAGGGCCGATGCCCCCAGCCAACGGCGAGTACGCGAAAGAATAGTCGAGCGCATGAATACCAATCTCCTTCGGCAAGCCCTCAACAGCTTGTGGGCTATATATGGAACGCCCGATCTTTCATGCACGTTGCGCCAACATTAAACCTTGGCAATGTTGCGGGCGGGATTGGGGCGGATGGCGGCGGCTTTTGCCCGGTCGTTCAATGGGTCAGGACTGGATTTCGTCCAGGGCCGCCTGTTCTTCCGGGCTTAACCCAGGTGCTGCGGCGCGCCGCCGCCGGCCCGTCAACCACAGCACGAGGAGGCCCGCCAGTAGCAGCACGGGCGCTGCGCCCCAGAGGAGCAGGGTGTGGTTGTTGACCCGCGGGTTGAGCAGGACGAACTCGCCATAACGGTCCACAAGGAACTGCCGGACGGCTTCGTCACTGTCACCTGCCACAAGGCGCTCGCGGACAAGGACGCGGAGATCCCTCGCGAGATCAGCGTCGCTGTCATCGATGGACTGGTTCTGGCAGACAAGGCAGCGCAGCTCTGCCGAGATGTCGCGGGCGCGCTGTTCGAGGGCGGGATCGGCGAGCATTTCGTCGGGAGTGACTGCGGCGGCGGACTGGGCGACGAGAAGGGACAGGGCCAGGAGCAGAGCGCGCAACCAGATCATTCGGCGGGCTCCGCTACGGGTTTACGCGATTTTTGAGGGACGCCGATGCGCAGCTTGCGATCGGTAAGCGAGATGACGCCGGCCAACGCCATCAGCACGGCGCCGAGCCAGATCAGCGTAATGTAGGGCTTGTGCCAGACACGGACCACATGGGTGTCCGCCAGCGGCTCGCCCAGTTGGAGATAGAGCTGGGAAAAGCCATAGGTCTCGATGGCCGCTTCGGTGGTGGGCATGCCGCTGGCCACATAGGTCCGCCGGTCGGCCATGGTCTGGCGTTTGGCTCCATTGGGCGTGGTGATGGTGAAATGGCCCTGGTCGGCAATGTAGTTGGGGCCCGGCACCTGCTCGAAGCTGTCGAATGCTATGGTGTAGCCGGCCAGAACAGCGGTTTCGCCGGGATTGAGGCGGGTCACGAGCTCGGATTCCCAGGCGGTAGTGGAAACAATGCCCAACACGGTGATGCCAACGCCGAAATGGCCGATCGCGGTGGACCAGGCGGTACGGGGCAGCCCGACGAGCCGACGCCAGCTTTCGCTGAGGGGGATGCGACCCAGCTTGCTCCTGTCTACGAGTTCGGCCACGGCGCCGAAGGCGACCCAGAAGCCGAGGAGGAGCCCCAAAGGCGCCAGCGAGAAGGCGACGCCGCCAAGGGCGGACACGAGAATGGTGGCAAAGATGGCGAGGCCTGCCGCAGCCATGAGCCGCTGGGCGGCATTGACGACGTCAGCGCGCTTCCAGGCTAGGAGCGGGCCGAAGGGCAGAACCAAGAGGAGCGGCGCCATGAGCGCGCTAAAGGTCAGATTAAAGAAGGGAGCGCCGACGGAAATGGAAGTGCCGGTGAGCGCGTCAAGCAGGAGGGGATAAAGCGTTCCGACCAGAACGGCCCCGACTGCTGTAGCCAGGAAAAGATTATTGAGGATCAGCGCGCCTTCACGGCTGACCGGCGCGAACAAACCGCCTTGGCGCAGGGACGAAGCACGCAGGGCAAAGAGCGAGAAGGCGCCGCCGATCACCAGCGCCAGCAGCGTCAGGATGACAAGCCCACGCGTGGGGTCGCTGGCAAAGGTGTGAACGGAGGTAAGGATGCCCGAGCGCACAAGGAAGGTGCCGAGCAGGGAGAGCGAGAACGTGATGATGGACAAAAAAACCGTCCAGATCTTGAGCGCGTTGCGCTTTTCCATCACCAGCGCCGAATGCAGCAGCGCCGTGCCCGCCAGCCACGGCATGAAGCTGGCATTTTCCACCGGATCCCAGAACCACCAGCCGCCCCAGCCCAGTTCGTAATAGGCCCAATAGGAGCCCATGGCGATGCCGAGTGTGAGAAAGGTCCAGCTCAGCATCGTCCAGGGGCGCACCCAGCGCGCCCAGGCCTGATCGATCCGGCCAGAAACCAGTGCCGCCACCGCAAAGGAGAAGCAGATCGAGAAGCCGACATAGCCGGCGTAAAGCAGCGGCGGGTGGATGGCGAGGCCGATGTCCTGCAGGACGGGGTTGAGGTCGTTGCCCTCGAGCGGAGGTTGAAGGACGCGCTCGAAAGGGTTGGAGGTAAAGAGGGTGAACCCAGCAAAGGCTGCGGTCAACAGGCTCTGCGTCGCGAGCACAAGGGCAAGGAGATCATGGGGAAGACGGCGCCCGAAGGCGGCTACCATGGCCCCGAATGCCACCAGGATCAGGATCCACAGGACCATGGAGCCTTCGTGATTGCCCCAGACGCCGGAGATCTTGAACAGGAGGGGCTTGAGCGAATGGGAATGGTTGACGGCGAGCGCCAGGCTGAAATCGGAGGTGACGAAAGCCTGTATCAGCGCGCCGAAGGCGACTGCCACGAGGATGAACTGGAGGACGGCGCCCTGGCTCAGCACCATGGCGATGCGCAGGCCGGTTCGCCAGAACAGATATCCCCCAACCGTGGATATGGTAGCGATCGCAAAGGCGAGGATCAGGGCGAAATGGCCGAGTTCTATGCTCATGGGTAAGGGCACCCCCACCTAACCTCCCCCTGGGAGGGGGAGGGATGGCGCTGTGCATGTGGCAGGATGGTGCTGCGAATACCGGAGAGTCCCTCCCCGTCCGAGGGCGAGGTTAGGTGGAGGTCAAGGCACAAACCGAAACTCACTGCCCTGCCTCCGGTCGCCACTCGCCGCTGGCTTTGAGTGCATCCACCACTTCCTTGGGAACGTAGTTCTCGTCGTGCTTGGCCAGCACGTTTGTTGCCTCAAAGCTGCCTTCGGGCTGAAGGCTGCCTTCGGCCACGACCCCCTGCCCTTCGCGAAATAGATCGGGCAAGATGCCGACGTAGCTTGCCGAGATGTCCGTTGCCCCGTCCGTCACCACGAAGCTGTTGTTCTGCCCGTCTCGCACCCAGGTGCCGTCCTTGACGAGGCCCCCGAGCCGGATCGCCTGACCGGGCGCAACGTCCTTGCTGATGATGTCAGAGGGCGAATAGAAAAAGACGATCTGGTCGCGCAGCGCGATCAGCACAAGCGTGGTCGAGAGCGCCAGTACGAGGCCGAGACCCGCGATCGTCGCCAGACGCTTTTGCTTGCGCGTCAGGCCCTTTCTGCGCAGGGTTGCGGGCATGGTCATGGCGTTGCTCCATTGAGTTTCAGGCCGGCACCCAGCGCAAGCGTGTCGAGGTCGCCCCGGTCAAAGGCCTGCGGATAGGCCTTCACAGCATCGTCGTAAGCTGCTTGCGCCTTTTCCGCATCGCCCAGCACGAGATAAGCGCGCACCAACTGCGTCCATTCCTCGATTGTGCCGCCGCTTTGCCCGAGGCGTTCGGCCAGTCCCGACACCATCTGAGCGATCATTTCGGCCTGCTGGGCGTCCGCTCCCTCAGTGCCGCCGTTTTGCGCTACACGGAGGCCTTCCTGGGCAGCGGGCAGCCAGGGCTCCTCGCCCGTGGCCAAGGCAATCGCCGCATTCCAGACGTCGACCGCCTCGGGATAGCGCTCCTGCCGGGTCAGCTCGGAAGCAAGGTAAAGTCGGGAGAGGACATGGTTGGGATCGCTTTCGCCGGCGGCCTTCAGCAGGTCCATGGCTTCAGCGGAGCCTGCACCATTGGCTTGGAGCAATAGGGCTTCGGCGAGGCTTGTCTGCACCGCGGCCGTGGGCTCACCCAACTCAAGCACGCGTCGATATGCCCGGGCTGCATCCTCGTAGCGGCCCAGTTCCACATAGGCAGGCGCAATGACGGTCCAGCCCTGCAGGTCCTCGGGGTTCGCAGCAAGCGCAGCCTCGATCCGCTGCACGGCGCTTCCGAGATCCATATTGGCAGCAGCGATCTCGGGCCTACCCGTCAGCGGTCGGGCGGGGAGGTTGGGGCTTCCGAGGAGCGCGTAGAGGCCCAGCGCCAGCGCGGCGACGGCAAGGAGACCAAGAGCAAGTGGCGTGCGGCCGAGGCTGGGACTTGTGCGTACGGTCCGGCCCTGATCGGCCTTGGCGCGCAGGATTTCGCGTGCGAGCTCAGCTTTTGCCGCCACAGCTTCCGCCTCGCCCAGCTTGCCACTGGCGCGATCGCTTTCGATCCCCGCGAGCAGAAGGCGAAAATGGCTGTTGCTATCGCCCAAATCTGCCGCGCTTTGGTTGACCGTGCGCGGACCTGCTGCGTAGTAAAGGGCAGCGCAGGCAATGACGGTAACGGCAGTGGCAACAAACCAGAAAAGCATTGGCCCCAGGCGCTCGGTGCCGGCTCGCGGCAGGAATAGGTCCTGTATAAGCGCGCCGTGCTCAAAAACCAGCAAAACACGCGTGATCGGCGCGGACGCATTGCCACAGGTTCCGATCCAGGCATGAGTGCCAGGCATATCGACTTCGCAGTTTTTGGAGCCAGTCCACAGGCGCGGCTGATCGCCGGGCTCCTCGCTAGTGTGCACAAGAAGGCGGTTCTGTTTCAGGGAGAGAGCCAGTCCGGCTATCGGCTACCCAGGGGGATTGACCTTTCCGTCGCCCCACTGACCCGTCCTGAAAGCTGGGCCATGCTAGCCAAGCTCACGCGGGAAACTCACAAGCTGCTAAACCGCATCGGGGGACGCGGCGCCGTTTCTCGAGTCGATCCGATTTTCCATGCAAGCATGCGGGAAGGAATTGAAGCGCTTGGGCATGTCAGCCATATGGCTCAGGCTTTCGCACTTTCTGCCGAGCGCGTGCGGCCCAATGTTCTGGAAGAGGGGCAGCAAGGCGTTTTGTTTCGCGATGCGCTGCTGCTGCACAGGGCCAGCCTCGAACCGGTGCTTGATCGATGGCTCGGATCGCTCGGCGTTGCGCGGGTGGAAATGGATGCACCGCTCGTGCTCAAACCCGATGGCAGTGCGGTGGTGGTGGAGGACGATCAAGGCTACGAGATCGCGCAGACCGTATTGGCAGATGACGGCGCTATCATCACTCACCTGTCGCCTGAGATTTGGCCGGGGATCATAACAGCCCAAATAGCGAGCACAGTTCTAACCGAGGCGGGTAAGCCGCTGCCAAGCAGGCTGATGTATCGGCTCGACACGGGCGTTGTGCTTTCCGGGCAGGCCCGCGCGGGCCTTGTGGCGCTTGGGCCGGGTACCATTGAACAGGTCGGCCAGGCTGTTGCGGCAGGTCTGGGAACGCAGAGGATTCGCCAGGTGGGGCAGTCGAGCTATCAACGGATCGTTGCGGCCGATGGGGCGCCGGTGGTCGGCCGTGTTGGTGGCACGGGGCCAGACCTCATTGCGGGCTTGGGCCTGAGCGGCGCCTTTTTTGCGCCGGCCATTGCGCGGTGGCTTGCTGGAACCGCCAGCGAGGAGGAGAATAACTGGTTTGCTGCCCGGCTGGTGGATCGCGACCCAGCCCATTCGAGCGTAGCTGAATGGGGCGATCCGCTGTGAAAGATCAACCCAATCGCCTCTCATCGCGGGCGCGGCACTTCGCAGGCAGCGCCATCATCCGCAGCCGTCCCGTCAAGTTTCGGCTGAATGGCAGAAGCATTTCGGGCTTCGAGGGGGACACCGTGCTTAGCGCCGTGCTGGCGTCGGGCTATGATGCTGTCGGCACACGCGACGGCTGCCCACTGGCGTTGAGCCTGCGTCATGCGCCACCTGTGTTGCCCCTTGCAAACCGGGACGATCCGAACAAGGCGCTGCCCATGGAGCGCACGCCTGCAACGGATGGTGCCCAGTATGTGACCTTGGGAGCGGGCCACCTCGCACCGTTGGGCGCGGCAATGGCTCTCATAAAGCCCTCGCGCTCGCTGGACCTCGACCTAGACGATGCGCGGACCATGCTGCAACCATGGCTGGACAGTGATGGCGAGATGGGGCCGGAAGCTGATCTCGTCGTCATTGGCGGCGGCGTTGCCGGCATGACGGCGGCCCTTGCCGGGGTAAAGGCCGGTCTGCGCGTCACACTTGTGGAGTCGAGCCTGAGCCTTGGCGGCTATGCCGGTCTTTTTGGCTCGCAGGAAGGGGAAGAGGCGCCGGACCAGAGCATCCAGCGTCTGGTAGCGGCCATAGCGCAGGATCACACCATTCGTGTGATGCTAGGCACCAAAGCCCTCGCCGCGCGTCCCGGAACAGTCAGGGTGCACAGCGTCGGCATGGTCAATGGCATTCCCACGGGCCGGACGCTGGATCTGCCAACGCGCTGCATCATCATCGCGACGGGGGCGATCGAACGCCTGCCCGTTTTTCCTGGCAATAGGCTCCCGGGCGTTGCCACGACGCTGGAGAGCTATCATCTAGCCCAGCAATTCGGTGTCTGGACAGGCAAGACCGCGCTGTTCTCCACCGTCAGCAATTCATCTTATCGCCTGGCGATGCTGGCGACGGATGCAGGCGTCGGCGTGTCGCGGATCATGGATGCGCGCACCGATCCGCAATCCCGCTTCATCGAGTTTTCCAAAGCGTATGGCATCACCATAGCGTCGGGAACAATCCTCGGCGAGGCCAAGCCGGCGCCTAAAGGCCGGGCGCTGCTGGTGAGCCCCCGATCCAGCCTGCAGTACCCCGGCCCTGTCGAGCCCCCGTTGACTGCCGATCGCCTTGTTGTATGCGGCGGCTGGCAGCCGGACTTGACGCTTTGGCACATGGCCGGCGGCGAAAGCCAATGGAATGCCGCTGGTCGACTCGACCCAATCCTGAAGGGTCCCGTTGGAATTGCCCTGGCCGGCAGTGCCGCAGGCTATATCAGCCATCATGCATGCCTGCGGAGCGGCAAGGCTGCCGTGGCGCAATCCCTGAACCGCCGCAGCATTGCTGTTGAGGAGCGGCTGATCGATCCTATTTATGAGACGCCGGATGACCCTACTCCATCGGCCAACAGCGATGCGGAAACGGCGCCGGCTTTTCTTGATAGCGGGTTGAGCTATATCGAGCGGCCCCAGCAGAAGCGCTCCCGTTGGCCGGGCTGGTTGCCGTTTGGGGCCAGGCAGGCAAGCTGGTCGCTTGCCGACATGCCGCATTCGCTCGCCATTGCCGACATCGTCGCAGGCACCCAATTGGGCGCCATTCCACCTCAAAGCGCTGGTGTGGTGGCGCAGGAGCGGGTTGCGTCGATCCCGATCGGCAGTCGTGACTCCCTTATCGAAAAAGCCGCCGCCCAGCCTCCTGCCGGAATTCCGGCCTACCTTGGAGGAAGATTTGGCGAGGAAAGCTCGGTGTGCCGGATCACCGCATCCGACCATCGTCGGCTTGAAATGGGCGCACTGATCTATGCCGATGCCGACGAAAAAGATCCGCTGAAAGCCATCGGGGCCGTGATGCGCGTCGACAAAGGCGAGACGCTTGCCTTGTTTGCCGCTACCGCCCGCACACGCAATTCAGCCTTCGTGCGCGAGGGCAGCACCCCTATAGCTGTTAGCGTCGAGGCTTCAGTCTAGGCGCGACGCTCCGCGGCACTGCGCGCCCGCCGCAAAGTTTCGGCATATTCGGGATTGAAGCGGATCTCCGCCATCTTGATGCCGGCATCGAGCCGGGCCGATACGATGGCGTCAGCGGGGATTTCGCGATGGAGATCCAGATTGCGCTGAAGGTAGTGCTCCAACGTCTGCGCCGATTGGCTCCAGACCTGGTCGAACGTGGCGTTGAGCGCGAGGGAGTCGCGGCAAGCACGGACGGTGCTGAGGAGATAGATGCCGTTGATCGCTGCCAAGATACGGTCGGAGTCCAGGCGGTCGGCGGTGCTCTCGCGTGCACGGCGCAACGCCAGATTGATGTTGGGAACGACATCGCGCAGGCGGGGCTCGACAAAGTCGGACGCCTGCTTGGTGCTGGCCGAAAGGATGCTGGCCCAGAGGCTGCCCCGAGTGAACTCGATATAGCCTGTCAGCGATCTGACCAGGCGATGGAAACGGTCCAGCGCGCGGCACACCAGATCATAATCGGCGAAGGTGCTGCTGGTGGGCCGCATCAAATGGATCTGGTTGTGTGCATGGGCGAGGATGGCCTCGACCAGCGGCCCAAAACCGATCCGCGCCACTGCCCCTTCCGTTCCGCTCCCTGCGATCTTGATCACGGCCGTGACAAGGCGTGTCGGGTTGGCGACATGCCCTAACGCTGAATGGAACAGCAGCGAAGCAAGGGACGGATCCTGCAAGGGCATGGACTGCAGCGCCGTGCTCACCGCCGCATCATCGGTCATGGTGTTGAGGGCGCGGCCAAAGGTTTGCGCCTTGCCGAAAAGCGCCCTGCCCCGCAGGGCATTGAGGACGGCTGGCAGGGCGGCGCGTTCTTCATCACCCCCGAGCATTGCTCGCAGCCGACGGGCTTCCTCACTATCCTTGCCAGCCCGTGCCAGCGCATCCTTCATGCGCACCAGCACCTGGGACATGACCGGCTCGAGGTCAGCGGAGGTGAAGGTGGCGGCATCAACGGCTTCGCGGCTGATCAGGTCCGGGCAAAGATCGCGATAAACCCACACCCAGGCCGCCTTGGCATAAGGGCGCGCCACGCAGCCAGCAAAGGCATGGCTTGAGGGTTCCTCGATGATCACGGGCTCAATCAAGCCGGCAAACGGCAACAGCGCCTTGCTGCCGCCCCGCGCCGGAACGGAGTTCGCCGCGGCGTTGGAATGTTCGGATCGGTTCGTGGCTTGGGACATAGATCGCGGGGCTGGGACTACTTACCCCACCTTACAAGGCGATGGTAAACAATCCCTGTTGCCCCGCGCGGGAGCTGAAGCCGCTTATGCAGCGCCCTTTTCAACCGTCCAATTGCCGTTCTGCTCGCGGCAGGCCGTGCCCTTCTTGACAAATTCCTGGCCGCCGATCTTGACGGTGTGGGTGAAGTCGCGGCAGTCGAGATTGTTGACGCGCACATAGGGGCCGACACCAACCGAGCCGGTCGTGCCATTGTCGCCGGTCCAAACGCGCGGCGCACCGGGGCGGCCGAACTGCAGGGCATAGAACTGTGCGCTGTTGGCATGGGCCGAATCCTTTGCCGTCATGCGCGACAGGGCCGCTGCATCCACAAAGCCATTGGCGACGCTAGTGGTCGCTAGCGCCTGCTGCGTGGTCTGAGCCGGGGTTGGCATGATTGGCCGTGTGATCACCGGTGCCGGCGCAACCACCGCAGGCGCTTGAACCACCTGCGTGGTGCCGGTGCTGGAGCAGCCAGCCAAAAACAAGCCAAGCAAGGGGGTAGCAAGAAGGGCGATGCGGTTCATCTGGTGAATCTCGTTAGCGGACGGGAAAGGCTCTTGTTAGGCTATTGCGGCGAAAGTGCGTCACGCCGCCGCTGGCTTGCTGATGCTCCCAAGTCGCGCCGTTGGCAAGCGCAACTCGGCCAGCAATCCACCTAAAGCCGAGCGTTTCAGAGACAGCGTTCCCCCATACACATCCACTAGTTCCTTGACGATATCGAGCCCCAGCCCGCTTCCGGGCGTTTTTTCGTCCAACCTGACGCCACGGCGCAACACCTTTTGCGCATCTTCCTCGCTCAAGCCCGCGCCATTGTCGTCGATGCGGATCAGCAGCAGCGTGCCGGTGTCGCCACGCTCACTGGACAGCCGCACCTCGACCTTACCCTTCGACCATTTGCAGGCATTGTCCAGCAGATTGCCGGCCATTTCTTCAAGGTCCGCCTCATCGCCGCGGAACCAGGGCAGCGAAGGATCGGGGCGCTGAAAGTTGATGGTCACTTCGGGGTGGATCTTGCGCATGACCCGGGTCAGCCGCAGCATGATAGTGGCGCTGTCCGCCTTCTTGCCGACAACCGAGGTCCGGGCCGCCAGTCGAGCCCGCTCGAGATAGGTGGAGACCAGCGAGCTCATCTTGTCGCTTTCGGCCAGAACCACATCGGCAAGAGCACCCTTTTTCTTGGAAGCTTCGTTGCGCAGCACGGCGATTGGGGTTTTAAGGCCGTGGGCGAGATTGCCGACCTGGTTGCGGGCGCGCTCAATGATCTGCGCGTTGGAGCGGAGCAGCTCGTTGACCTCTTCAGCAAGCGGGGCGATTTCACGCGGATAGGTTCCGGTTACGATAACGCTTTCCCCTTCCCGCACGCTTTCAATGGCGCGGCTGAGCTTCGATATCGGCCGCAAGGCAAAGCGCGCAACAATGGCGCTCATGATGGCCAGCATGACGCCGACCGCTCCCAGCACAATGAAGGTTTGCCCGCGAAAGCCCTCCACTAACTCGAGAATTTCACTCAGATTGCCCGTCACGACGATCTGGTAGGTCTGGGGCGCAACCGTTACGGTACGCTCCACCACACGCAGCTTTGTGCCGAACGCGTCGTCTACTACGGCTGTACGGCGCCCCCGCTCGTCGGGCGGTCCCATCATCGCCGGCACGTTGATGCCAACCACCGAGGACGAAAGATTGTAGAGCGTTCCGTCAGCATCGCGGATCATCCAGTACCAGCCCGACCGGGGCCGATCGAACCGTGGGTCCGTTACTCCGATCTCGTCGCTCGCGGGATCGCCCGTCTCCAGAAGCGCACCCGTCAGGCTTTCAACCTGAAAGTCGAGTGAATCGGCCAGCGAATTATCTAGCGCGCGGGAATAAAGGTCGGTCAGCAGGAACCCGGTCGCGACCAGCGCAATTACCAGCCAGCCCGCTGAAAGCCAGAACAGCGATGCTGCAATTGATCCCTTGCCCATATGCCGGAAGGCCTAGTCGCCAGCAATCTGGTAGCCAAGCCCACGTACAGTCTGGATACAATCCTCGGGCAGTTTCTTGCGCAAGCGGCCCACAAACACCTCGATCGTGTTGCTGTCGCGGTCGAAGTCCTGATCATAGAGATGCTCGGTCAGCTCGGTGCGGGAGATCACCTTGCCTTTGTGGTGCATGAGATAGCTGAGGAGCCGCAGCTCGTGACTGGTGAGCTTCACCGATTGCCCATCAACCGTGACCTTGCCGGAGCGGGAATCGAGCCGCACCGATCCCGAAACAATTTCGTTGGAGGCAAGGCCTGCAGCCCGGCGCACCAGCGCGCGGATGCGGGCAAGCACTTCTTCCATGTGGAAGGGCTTGGCCACATAGTCGTCGGCGCCGGCATCGATGCCCTGCACCTTGTCGCTCCAGCGATCGCGCGCCGTCAGCAGCAGCACAGGCGTAGTCTTGCCCGCCCGGCGCCATTCTTCCAGCACGGAAAGCCCGTCCATCTGCGGCAGGCCGATATCCAGAACGATCGCGTCATAGGGTTCGGTGTCGCCCAGGAAGTGCCCCTCTTCCCCGTCGAATGCGACATCCACCGCATAGCCGGCCTCCGTCAGCGCTTCCTTAAGCTGCCGATTAAGGTTGGCATCGTCTTCCACCACAAGAATTCGCATATTTGCCCCAGCTGCGTATCAGGTCGCGCTCAGGACCAGATTCCGTGCTTCCCCCTCGGGTGTCAACACGCCGATCACATAGACCAGGCGTCCGCCTTCATCGCACACCTGTACGCTGAGCACTTCGGCATTGCTGCCAATTCCGGCCGACGAGAGGACCTGCGCGAGCGACATGATTTCGCCCGAAGCGACGGCTTGCTGGATCTGCCGGTTATCTAGGCATGCGGCGTGGGCCACGCCGGCACCAGCAAGGCTCATCGCAACAGCGACGGCGAAGGGTGCACAGAATTCTTTAATCAAGGTTTTCATGCCGCCAATCTAGGGCAAGGTTGCTGAATGGGACATGAATGAGGCGGCGCACCTTGTTTCAGCGAAGTATAGTGCCGGCAGAATGCCATTCCGCCGGCGAAGTCTGTCATTTTCTTGCGGACTTTCTGATCACCAATATCCCTGCCCGCGGCTCTCCTGGCAAGGCCATCAGGCCCTTGCAATGTCTCCCTTGAGCCCCTTGCGCAGGAAGATCACGGCGAGCGCTTCCATGACCATGTGCCCAGCCGCTTGGCCATCAAGCGCCGGCAACTCAACGCCAAGGATCTGCGCCAGTCCGGCCAGCAGCATGATCGCTGCGATGATATAGGTCTTGTAGCCGTCAATCAGATTCAATGTCTTGCTCCATTGGTTTGTATTTGCTGGGGCATTTGTCGCGCCGGCGGCCAACATGGCTGCCTCGCGCACGGCCGTCACCCGGACTGACCAGCCCTGGCCGAAAACGGCAAAATTCGCGAGCCTGGATAGAAAATTGAGCCGCCTTGCGCAGTAGGCGGCGATCAGGGCCGAAGCGCCCATCTTCGCGATGCGCTCCCGCACGGCCGCGAGCGTCAGCGGGCCTATGTAGCCATCTGCCTTAGCGCCCACTTCGGTTTGAAGGGCGCGAATGGCGCGGCTGGGACCTGAATTAACAGCATAGTCGAACACGGCCAGGTCCAGCCCCGGCGGCAGAGACCCGGCCCTCACGCTTTCCCAATAGCCGGTGCGATAAATGCGCGCCGCCTCCTCCCGCCCAAGCTCTTGCACGGCCGATTTCGGCAGGGACCACCAGGGGGACACCTTGCGCCATCGCGCCAGCGTCTTGCGCGTGATGCCCATGTTCGTGGCCCCGCCCGGATCGCTCGGGTGATCGGCATAGCCACCCTCGTGTCGCAAAACTTCTTCAAGGCATAGTTCGAACCGCGTTTTTGTCATGGAAACGTGCCTTCCCCTGCGGCCCCGACGCCCAGCGCCGCGCTGACCTGCGCAATAGTGAAGCTGAAAGTTTCTGGCAGCAGGCCGAAATCGGCGACTTGCTCGTCCGCGCTGTAGATGGCCATGGGCGAACCGCACGCGAAGACCCGCACAGCCGTGCCATTGTCGAGAATGGAAGCCGCATAGTTTTCGCCACCGCCGCCTTCGAGCGGGCTGCTGCGGGCCCAAGTCAGCATCACATCGCCCCCGGCAAGCCGCTGTGCGCGCAGGTGAACTGGCGCGAGTGGCAGTGCCAGGCTGGTGCTGGTCGTCACGGAAACGGCAGTGCCCACCAGATCGCTCGCCCCCGCATAAATCCAAAACTGCCGCTCCTGCCCAAGCGATTGCGCATCCAAAAGGATGGTCTCGACACACCCATCGAGCACCATCACCCTCCGGCCGGCCGATACTGTCCCCATCGAGGGCGCTGTGCCTTCGAGCCCCCGCAGCAGCCTGCTCAAGCGATACTGCCTCGGAGCTGTCAGTTCAGCCTCAACGAACCCCACGACCTCCCAGCCGCCACTATCAGTCTCCACCGCAATGCGATTGCTTCCCGCTGCCACCGCATCAGGCGGCACCGAAGACAAATGTCCGCCATAGAGCTCGACCTCCAGCGTCTGGCTCTCGTTCCAGCCGCCCACTGAACCTGCGGCAAAGGATACGGTGGTTACGCCCAGCCTGGCGCGCCGCGACAGCTGCACCAGTCTTGCGCCAGTCAGGTCGTCCACCACCTCCAGCGCGCCTGGCCATGGCAAAGCAAAGCCACCCACAACCAGCCGGGAACGACCGGGATCGCCCAACCCAGCCGGCAGATGCGCAAAGGTCAGCAATGGAATCGAGCGCACGGCGTTCACCGCAGCACCACGCGGCGCGCGTTCCATCTCCGTTGCGACAGCCACCGGCACCGGCAGCGTCCTCGCCGTGATGCGCAGGCTCGATCCATCGCGGATTTCCACGATCTCGAACGGTCCCTCGGCAAGCCCAAGGACGTCGATGACGTCCCCCGGCTCCAGCGCCAGCCGCGATGGGGGAGCCCCCAATTCCAGCGTTTCTCGCCGCCCGCTCCGCGCATCCAGCATCCGCTCTGCGGCCCAGCGCGCACCAACGCTGTCCAGCACAAGTGTAGTGGGCTCGCCCGCCAGCGGCCCCTCGCCGTGGTGGGATGCCGTGACGCTCGCCGTAAGGTAATCCCGCTCCCGATCGGAAAAGCTTAGCACCAGCTGAGCCGGCGCTTCGGCCGGATCACCCCGCCGCCGCGTCAGGACTGGGCCGTCCTCAAGCACCAGCTCGTCGGGATCAAGCAGAACGACACCCCCGCGGCGCGGGCCGGCAAGCTCCAGCCCCTCGGCCCGGCTGCGCAGGCTCAAGCCCGTCACCTGGAGGATCGGCTCCAGCGCATCACGCGCAGTCGTCGCCTGGTCGAGCACATAGCCGCCGATCAAGGGCGCGGTGGGTTCAGCCTGAAGGTCCACGCCGTGATCACCGGCGATAGCAACAGCAAGCTCGTCACTTGCCATCCCGCCCAATCGCCCCGTCAACCAATGGCCGGTGCGGTGGTTCACGCCATCCGCCCAAACCTCCTCCTGCGCAGGAAACGCTGGATAGGGCCGCGCATCCCAGGTCCAATGGTAGATGCGTTCGGCATCCACCATGCCCGGTGGATTGTTGAGCGGATCGCGCCAGAACCGATGATGGGCGCGCAGGGCCTGCCGCTGCATGAGTGGATCGGGCGTGCCGCTCGAGAAATACGGCCGGCCATCTTCCGCGCTCTTGCTGTCCCCAAAAATGTTGGGCTGGTTGGCCCCCTTGTCGACCGCCGCGCAGCCAAGTTCGGTAAACCAGACCGGCTTCCCCTTGGGCGCCCAAGCGGTCGGAACAGCCGCACGCACCCCACCGGGCCGGTCGAAGTGCTCGTGGCTCCACCAATTACGAATGTCCTTGAAGCGATAGATCCAAGGCTCATTATGGGCACCATCGGTGATCGGCGTGCGCAACTGCGCCTGCCGGTCGGCATCGCTCAAGTAGAACCAGTCATAGCCCTCTCCACCCGCGATATTGCCTGCAAGATAGCCTAGTTCGTAGATGCTTGCACAATCGGCAGCATCGGCATGGCCCGTGCCGTCCCGCCAATCGGCAATGGGCATGTAATGGTCGATCCCCACGGCATCGATATCGGGCGAGGCCCAGAGAGGATCCAGGTGAAAGAACTTTTCGCCCGGCGGCTGGTACCCGCCATATTCGCTCCAGTCCGCAGCATAGGTCAGCTTGGTTCCCGGCCCCACACCTGGCGCACATCCCCCGCCAGTGCCACGAGCGCTTCCACAAATGGAAAGCTGTCGCCCGGCCCCCGCACTGTCGTCATGCCGCGCATTTCCGAGCCGATCACCAACGCATCGACTCCACCAGCCTCCACCGACAGGGCTGCATAGTGCAGCGCCATGGTGCGAAACCGCTCGGCAAAGTTCGCAACCTGCGCCACCGCCGCAGCCGTCCGGTCCGCCTCCCGTTGGCAAGTGATCCGACCCCGCCAGGGATAGCTCGCCTGCTCGGCGCCGCCATGGGGGTCCGGCAGGCCATTGCCGCTTGGAATATCCATCATGACCATTGGATAAAGCGTCACCGCAATGTCGCGCGCCTTGAGATCGGCAATCGCCGCCAGCACCGATGCATCCGAGGGCGTGCCCCCATAGGCGGGGCCCCCATTATGCGTGGAAACAACCGGCACCTCACCGCGACCGAGCCCCATAACGCTCCAGCTGACACCTTCCACATGGCGTTGGGCCGCTTCCACCCGTGGCCCCACCAGGCAATGTTCACACCGTAGATCATCGCCAAACCAGGCAATCACAACAGCCACATGCTTGAGCCGCGGGCACAGCGCCGTCAGCTCATCGATGGAAACCGCCCAATCGCTGACATTGGCCGACGTATGGGCATTCTCGCCAACACTTGCACCCGGCCCGACAATTCGGACCCGCGCTACCGGATCATAGCCAAACTCCGTGGCGCCGGGGATCACCGTCACTGCCTCGATATCGCCTTCGAGGTCCCCCACCACACGGCACAGTTCCACCGAAAGCTGGGGAATACGGTTGCCGAAGCGCGACAAGGGCAATTGCTCCACCACGAGGTAGCAAAGGCCGCGATAGGCCGGCGCCACCCCTTGCGTTGCCTCGATGAGCCCATCGGGCAATTGGTCTTCCCCTCCGCGATAAAACCGCAAGGTCAGCCCTTCGGTATCCAGCAGCTGCCCGTCGGCCCAGATGCGGCCCATCCGGCTGACCGGCCCTTCGCAGAACGCCACGGCAAAGCTTGCGCCCACCTCGTCCTCGGCCGGCACCCCCATCGCCTTGGCCCCGGAATCTTCGTCATTGAGCAGTTCGAGTTCACGCGCCCAGATGACGTTGCCCGCCAGTCGGCTCCAGCCATAAAGCCGGGGAATGGCACCGCCCTCGGAAGACCCTTGCAGGCGAATGTCATTGGCCGGCCGCTGCGGCGTTTCGCCAAACAGCATGCCATCGACTGCACTGCCAGCAAGCGCCCCAAGCGCCCGGCCGATTGTTGCCCCGATCGGCCCACCAACCAGCCCGCCGGCAAACTGACCCGCCAGCGAAAGTGCCAAAGTAGCCATGCTCTTTTCCTTCTAAGAAATGTGCTGAGGCGTCGGGGGAAAACGAAACCGGGCGCTCACCCGCTCGCGCCAGCCATCGGTCAGATTGGCTTCCACCACTCCGAGCCGCTCCTGGGCATGGATGAACCGATCGGCTGTGACCATGATGCCGCAATGCTTGGGCTCCACCGCCCGATGAAGGCGAAACAGCAATACCTGCCCTGCCGCCAGCTCGTTCGTGTCGGCCAAAAGCAGGCGCTCGGCCGCCTGGCGCAGAGCACCCGCGTTGAGCGGATCGCGTATGCCGGCGCGGTATGGCGGCATCGCTTCAGGCTCGGCTCCATAGAGCACCCGCCACACCCCACGCAGCAGCCCCAGGCAGTCGCAGCCCGCACCAGCCACCGAGGCCTGGTGCCGATAGGGCGTACCCAGAAACAGCTGCGCCGCACGCACCACATCGCTGCTCATTTGACCACCGCCCGTCCGTCCATGGCCTGCCCGCTGCGCGGATGGCGCAGCACATAGTCGCTGCCTGGAATATGGGGAAAGCCGCGGAAGTTGAGGGCATTGCCGAACTTGGCTTTGCACGCGGCAAAGCGCCGGTCACAGCCCGCCGAAACCATGAGGGTGTCGCCCACCGTCACCCAGTCAGCGAGCTTGACGCTCAGACCCAGAACAATCCCACCACCGCTGCGCCCATGCGTCAGCACACCATCGCGCAAGCCGATGCGCCGCCCCGTTGTCCAGATCGCCGTACCAAAGGCGAACCAGCCGGGTTCAAACCCTTCCAGTCCGGCAACCAGAACGCGAAAAGGATCGTCGAACCCCACGACATTTGCTGTCCCGGTGAAGGCCGGTTTCTTGAGATCTACCCCGCACCGCCCGTCCCCCAGCCGCGCATCGCACAGGCCCTGGTAGATCCGTCCCCGCGTCCGGTTCAACGCCTGTTGTCCCGAGCGCAGTTCGGCCCGAAACACCCCGTCTTCCCGCACGATCTCCCCGATTGTATCGGTGCGCAGCAGCACGCGTTGCAATGGATCTGCCCAATTGACCCGCCAGGTTTCCACCCGCGCGCCGTCATAGCGGCCCAGCAAAATATCATCCTCGCTGATCGCCTCGGCATGTAAAATCCCCAGCACCTCGCTGGTTTCTACCTGCGCTCCAAGCTTGGCCGGCGCCTCCCCGCCATCGAGGCCATGCGCCGGCACGAAATCCGTCTCGGCAAAACGCAGCGTCTCGTCATGATCGGTAAAACCGAGCACAAGGCCGTCCTGCCGCTCGATCCGCCAGCAAAAGGCAAGCGTTGTTTCACCCTGCGCAAATCCGGGCTCGAGCGTCCTCATGGCAAGATCTCCACCAAGGGAATGGACGGCACTTCGGCCCCGTCGAAGCTGCTCAGTTCCACATCGAGCCGGTCGATATCGAACCGCACCGGAACATCGAACAGAAAGCCTGCCGTCACCTGCGCCCCCCCACTGGCGCCACGGCAAAGCTCACCGCGCCACCATCCACCGTCCAGCCATTGGCAAGTTCCGCACCCGCGACGGCAATCCGGATGCTCCCGGAAACAGGCCGCGTAATCGGCCTGAGATACGGGTCAAAGTTTGCCCCATACCGCTTGGTCAGGCCAAACTCTGTCCGAACGCCGTCGCCGGTGCCGATCAACTGGTCCAGCGCAGCCGGCGACGCCCCGCCGCTGGAGTAGTCGAGCCCATCGCGCCACAAGAACCCATGCAGGCGTCCGCGCCGCTCTTCGAAGAACGCCAGCACTTCAGCCATATCGGCGCGCGACTTGATGCCATAGCCGGCGTTGTACCGGCGCCGCGAATGCCGCCACCTGCTGTTCCGCTGTTCGCCCCCGCCCGCCAGCTGGACAACATCGGTCCGCCGCTCCGGCCCACCCCGCGCCCCCAACGCAACATCGAGTGGAAAGCGCACAGGGTGAAAAGCCATTTTTTGTTCCTTACGCTTGATCGACCGCGGCGCCTGCTGCCCAGCACAAATCGTCACCCTTGGGCTGGGCCCCAGGGCGTTGCACTTTCTGCCGATCCAAAGAGAAGAGCCCTCGGGTCAAGCCCGAGGGTGACGATGAAGGCGCGCCCTTCAGCTCCCCCGCGCCCCCCGCCGCACTGCCCGCAACAGCATGGCGGAAACCTCCGCCTCGCTCCGGGCAAAACTCCGGGCATCCTGCGCCTGAACATTAAACGTCACATGCACCTCGCCCCCACCCCCAGCGACACCTAGCCGACCATCCGGCCCGCGCTGCAGCGGCATGATAGCCTCCGGCCCCGCCTCGCCCATCAACCCCAAACCATTCCGCAACGGGAAATAACTCGGCGCCGCAATAACGCCTCCCTTGGCAAAGGGCGTCACATTGCCAAGGCCCGGATTGCCCGCGGCAAACAGATTGCCCACCATGCCCCCGAGCAGGTCACCAAAGGGCTTGATCGCCGCTTTGAGCGCAATGTCCGCGAAGCTGCGGGCAATGTCGCCCAGCAGGGAGCGAAAGGACTTCCCATCGATCAATGCTCCAAAACGCCGTGCTGATGGAGCGCGCCACGCCATCCGCCAGGTCGCCTATGCGTTCCAGCTCAACGGAGACATCGTCCAGCTCATCGGCAAAACTGTCGGGAAAAAACCTATCGGCCATCGGGGAAACGCTCCATCAGGTCTTCGAATGCCGGCCGCTCCAACGGGCCGCTCCGGTCGCCCATCACCGCGCCCCAGGCAGCTGCCAGTTCCCGCGGCGTCATCGCCCAGAACTCACGCGCCGGCAGGCGCAGTACCCCAGGCCGAACCGCATTGCCGCATCCCAGGGGAACGCATTCATTGTGCCTCTCCGAATGTCGCCCGCAGCAAACGCGCCGCAATCTCCGCCGCTCCGCGAATGCCGCCCTCGATACTCAGCCGCGCCAGATCGTCATCGCTGATCGCATTGCCTCCGCCGCGCAGCCCCGCACCAATGATCGCCGTCAGATCTCGCGCTGACACTCGGCCACCGCCAAACCGCTCCGCCAGCCCCACCAGATCACCCGCCTGCAGGCGCTGCTCCAGCTCCGCCAAGGCGCCTAGTGTCAGGCAGAGAATCCGCCTCTCCCCACCAATCTCGGCATCGATCTCACCACGCTGCGCTATGGCCATTCTTGTTCCCCTTCATTTTTCCGGAGACTTTATGGTGAGCCTGTCGAACAACGATGTCGGGCGCACCAATGCTGCTCCGGACTCCTCCTTCGACGGGCTCAGGATGAGGCCCACTGACGTTCCTCAATGCGCCGTAAAAACCACCTCGCCCGCACTCTCGAGCGCCAGGTCAAAAGTCACTTCCCCTGCGTGGTCAGCCGAAAATTCCAGCGCTACGATCTGGAACGGCCCCTGCACGGTCCCAAAATCAGGCAGGATCAGCTGCCAGTTCCGGATCGTCCCGCCGAAAAACAGTGCACGGATTTGCGCGTCGGACGCTGTGTCCTTGAACACGCCTGCCCCACTCACCGATGCCCGCTTGACCCCACCACCTGCCAGAAGCTCCCGCCAGCGCCCCGCGCTTTCCTGGTCCGTCGTATCCACGCTTGCCGCGTTGAACGCCAGCTGCCGGGTCCGCAGCCCCGCTACAGTCAGAAAATTCCCCGACCCGGTCTGGTCGAGCTTTAGAAGCATATCCTTGCCGCTCTGGGCCGCCATATGTGTTGCCTTTCAAGATATCGGATGAGCAAGCGATCTGGCTCATCCACAACCGCCCTGACTTGATCCGGGGTCCCTTGCCGCTCGTTCCGAGGGGGCAAGAGACCCGGATCAAGCCTCACTCAAGAACCGCAAGGTTACTGCCGCACGCGCCAGCCCGGTCTTGTCGTCGATCACGCTGTCCGTCCGCACGTGCTCGGCATGCGTCACCACCCGGAGCGCCAGCGCCCCAGCCACCACACGTTCCGCAATCTCCAGCGCGCGCCGCCTGCTCGGCTGGTCCGCCCAACAATGCACCAGAACTCGATGCTCCTGCACCAATGCCAGATCGCCGTCGCGCTGCACCATGTCGTGCCGCCGGATCACCACATAGGGCGGCGCCTGGCCCTTGGGCGGGGCGTCGAACATTGCCTCGCCAACCAGCGCCAGCAGTGCCGCATCTCCCTTCAACGCTGAAACCAGCGCCTCCTGCACTTTGATGATCGGGTGCATGGTTAGCCCGTCCAGCCGGTTTCGCTGCAGGTGCAGCTCAGATACGCCCGTCGCCCATCAAGGTCCGCCGCGCTCACCACTTCGAGGTTTCGCCCGCGGTAGACGAGGCGATCACCCGGCGAAACATCCTTGCGGAAGCGCAGCACCACGGCATGCGACACGGTCACATTGCGCCCGTCCGCACCCAGCCCTTCTCGCGCGCTCAGGGAACGCACCCGGGCCCAAAGGTTCGTCACCGGCACGAACAAGGTGGCGTGCCCGCCTGCCAGCTCCCCCGTCATTTCGCGCCGCTTCAACTGCACCCGATCCGTCAACGTGCCGATCGGCGGCACACGGACGCTCACAATCGCACCTGCTTGTGGACGGCCACTAGCCGGTCAAAGCCCGTCGGCACCACCGCACCCGAACCTGCAACAATCACCGCGTCACGATGCTCGAACCAATAGGCCACCAAGACCAGCAGCGCTTGGCGGAGATCGGCCGGCACATCCTCCGGCTCGGTCCCGAACCCCGCCACATAGTCGATCTCGATCGCATGACGCCCTCGCAACACCGGCACGCCACCCAGCACGCGCGGCAAGATCAGCCGGTCCGGCTCGCTGCTGAATTGCACCAGCGGCACTGTGTGCGCCATCCCGTCCACATCATAGGCGTTTATCTGCGCAACGCTGATAAACGGCGTCACCGGCAGCTTCACCTGCCCGTTCTCAGGCCATTGGTCGAGCACAACACGCCATCTCTGCGCCAGCAGCGCCCGGCCCGTGATACCCTCCACATGCAGCCGCGCCGCCCCGATCAGTGTGGTGACCAGGCCATCCTCGGCGCCATCATCGAGGCGCAGGAACGCCTTTGCCTCGGCAAGCGAAACTGGCTCCTGCGCGGCCCCCGCGAGAAGATAGGAAGTCATTTGTTTTGCCTTATGTTTTTGGATCTCGCAGTCAGTGCGAAGTTCGTCGGCGTGAGCCAGGCAGTGCGGCGGCTCGAGCACCGGAGCACAGAGCCGTCGCTCTAACTGGCCTTGCTGGCGGACTTAGCTCGCGGCGAACTTCAGCAGCTTGATTGCGTCATAATCCGCAATCCCGCCGCCCACGCGCTTGGTGGTATAAAACAGCACATAGGGCTTGGAGCTGAACGGATCGCGCAACACGCTCACCCCCTGGCGGTCCACGATCAGATAGCCGCGCCGGAAGTCGCCAAAGGCAACCGAGACGGAGTTCGCCGCAATGTTAGGCATGTCCTCGGCCTCGACCAGATCGAACCCCATAAAGCGCGCCTTGCCGTCCGCTGTTGCCGCAGGCTGCCAGAGATAGTTGCCATCGGCATCCTTGAGCTTGCGCAGCGTGCCCTGCACCTTGCGGTTCATGACCCAGGATGCGTTCTGCCGGTACCCGGCCTTGAGGGCGTAAACCAGGTCAATCAGCACATCGCTGGCATTGCTCGCCGGCAGTGCGCCGGCAACACCGGTCGGCACATAGCCCAGATTTCCCCAGCTCCAGCTCGTTTCAGCCACTGCGGTGGCCGTCAAAAACCCCCTGGGCTTGTTGACCCCGTCGCCGGCCACGAAGGCCGTGGTTTCCTGCGCTGCGAATGCTGCATTCACCTCGTCGGCAATCCACTGGCCTACATCCACCGCTGCATCGTCGAGAAAGGCCGAGGTTGCCGCCGGCATGGCATAGAGCTCGGTTGTCGGATAGCTCAGCTCTGCCAGTGTTTGCGAAGCCGTGGTCGGCCGCGCCGCCGTCTCGCCTACCCAGCCCACGGCTGGTCCCGTCACCGAAATCGGCCGCTTGTAGACCGAGCCCGACACCTGCCGCACACCTGCAATGGCGCGGATCGGCGACACTGCGGTCATCAGCCGGGTGATCTCGGTTTCGGTTTCGCTCGGCACGAAATAGCCGCCATCGGCACCCACACCGACGGACAGCGCCTTTTCCTCGCCGCGCTTGATGTAGCCGGTGAACGCCTCCTTGTACTCGCCGTTGCCGTGCGCGGCCTTGCCGTCCAGCTGCGGGCGGGCGCGCTCTACCATGGCACGGTCGAGCGCTGCCTTTTGCCCGTCGAGCACGGCATTGAGCCGGTCCAGCTTGCCCTCCAGCAGGCCATCGGCCGATCCACGCTTTTCCAGCTCCCCCAGTCGCTGGTCGTTGGTGGCCTTGAACTCCTCGAAGGCCTGGGAGAATTCGGCAAAGAGCACGGCAATATCGCTCCCTGCGCCGGCCTTGGTTTCAAGGCCGTCACTGTTGATGGTCATGTGCTTTTGTCCTTAGCTTTTACGGATTGTGTGCGTGGCGGCCGCGATGGCGGCGCCTGTCGAAAGGGTGGAGGTGGCAATCCGCGCATCCTCCATCATGGGAAAAGTCACGATCGAGATCTCGAACAGTTCGATCTGCCAGAGCTTGCGGGTGCCGCCCTCGCGCGTGGCCCGCACCGTGCGAAATCCGATGGACAGCCCATCGAGCGCCCGGTTCTCGATCAGCCGGCGCAGGGCATCGGCCCGCTCCACGCCCCCAACCAGCCGCCCCTCAACAAGCAGCCCGTGGCTGTCCTCCTCGATGGAGTCCCAGATGCCCACGGGCTCTTTGGGATCATGCTGGAACAGGAGCCGCACGCGGTCGCGCCGCCTCACAAGACTGCGCACAAAGGCGCCGGGCATCACCATGTCGCCGCCCGCATCGACGCGGTTGAAGACACTGGCATAGCCCGCAAACCGCCCATCTGCGCTGATGGGGATGGAGGCCATCAGCGCTTGCCTGGCGGCTTGGCTGCAGGCTTGCTGCTCTCCTTGGAGCTGGCCAGCGTGCCTGCCAAAATCCAGGCGAACTGCCGAAACGTCTGCTGTGCCGTTTCGTGGCTCGTCTTGTTGGCCATGCCCTTAGTCTCCCTTCTTGAACAATTGATTCAGCGTCGCGATTTCGCGCACGAAGTCGTTGAAGTGCTGGTTGACCTTGCTGAGTTCCCTCAGGCTCCACACCAGGAGCGTGCTCGCCCCTCCCGCCCACAAAAACAGCGCCAGATGCGCCAAGTCGCCCCGCTCCACGACGGATTTGGTCAGCTCGTCCATGTTCCTTTCCTCCCAGTTTCTCCCGCCTACCGTGTCACCCCGGACTTGATCCGGGGCCCATCTCCCAATCTCAGGATGGTTCCCGGGCCGAGCCGGGGACAACATCGGGCAGCCGGTCTGCATGCGGCCCGCCTAAACCCCCAGCATCGCTCGCTTCTCGGCGTCGCTCAGGAACTCCGCCGATCCCACCCGGGCCCACAGCTGCGCTCGGTCTTCGGCCAGCGCCTCCACGCCCTCGAAATCGGGCGTCAGCACTGCCCCGCCGAACGCCGGCGAGAGCCAATTGCTGAGCTCTTCGGCCACCCGCACCACGAGCGGAATAAGCGTATGGCGCCAGAGCGCCCGATTGGCCTCGGCCAGATTGCTGTAGGTATTGTCGCCGGGAATGCCGAGGAGCATCGGCGGCACGCCGAAGGCCAGCGCTATGTCGCGGGCCGCGGCATTCTTGGCCTCGATGAAGTCCATGTCGCGCGGCGAGAGGGCAATGGTCTTCCAGTCCAGCCCGCCCTCCAGCAGCATGGGCCGCCCGGCATTTGCCGCGCCCGAGAAATTTTGTTCAAGCTCCGTCTTGAGCCGCTCAAACTGGGCCTGGGTCAGATTCTGCCCGGCCACCGAATAAACCAGCGCCCCGGATGGCCGCGCAGCATTGTCCAGCAACGCCTTGTTCCACTGCGCGGCGGCATTGTGGATATCAAGACTTGTCGCCGCGGCCTCCAGAGGCGCCATGCCGTAATGATCATCCAGCGGATCAAACAGCGCCATATGCAACACGCCCGGCACGGGCTCGCTGTCTTGCCGCAGCCGCGTCGTGCGGCCCCCGACTGCGTAGTCATAGGCCACCGGCCAGCCATCCGGCCCCGCCACCACGCTCATTCGGTCCGGCCGCAGCCCAAACAGCCCCCGAACCTGCCCATCCACCATGCCGGCCTGCAGATAGGCATTTCCTGATGTTTGCAGGTAGGCATAAACACCTTCCAGCAATTCCCCGCCCGATTGGCGCCCATTAGGCCGCCGGAGCAATTCTCGTAGCGGATGCTCGTCGAGCTTGCGGCCTCCTTCGCTCACCACCAGCGGCACCCGATTGGCAGTTTCTGCGATCAGGCGAACGCAGCGATACACCACCGGATTGCGCGCATAGCCCTCCTTGGCAAGGCTCGCGAAGCCCCGGCTGCTCCAATTGGCGGCCCCAAGCTGGCTCAGGCTCACCAGCGTCTGTCCGCCATAGGCCTTCTGTTCGGCAGGCGTGTTCGTTCCCCCGCCCAGGAGGCGGTTGATCCAGTTCGGCATCCATATCCCCTACGATCAGGCAAATAAAAAGCCCCGGCGAAATCGCGCGGGGCTGGCGGGCTCTGGGTTAAGCCGCGATTACTCGGCGGGGTGGTTCGGGCGGTGGTGTTTCAGGTCGCGCATATGCAGCCAGGCACCGAAACTACCAAGGGCAACGACCGCGACTGGCATGATCACGAAGGCGAACAATTCCATAAAGGTCATGATCTCAATCCTCCAAGAACCACTCTTGCCACCAGATGTAGTGCGGCGGCGGCCAAAAGCCAGACTATGCCACCCAGAATAAACGCCCAGGATGCGAGCGACGTTCCGGATGCACCATACACTACCGCTGCCACTGGCGCCAGAAGTCCCACCGTCACACAAGCCGTCGACGTCCGATCAAGCGCATTGGCGAGCAGCTTGGTTCTTTCGTTTTCAATCAGGCTCATTCAGTGATTCCTATCTGGGCGGCACATTGCCAATTTCGGAACCTGAAGAAAACACATCAATGCTCAAAGCCCCCGAACCCGCGGCCGGCCCTCCCCCAACAGCAATTCCGTGACTACCCAGACGAGCGCATCGACCCTGTCCGGCGAGTGCATCACTCTTGCCATCCGGCCCGAAAGCGCACATCTCGTCCTCCAGCGCGCTCAACCCTTCGGCATGGGACACCAGCCCCCGCCCATAAAGCGCCGCCACCGGCTCCGCGCGCAGCCATTTGCCCCGCGATGCCCGCACTTCGCGCACCGGCACGTGGGGATCGACCTGCCCGATCACCGAGCGCACGAGGTCACCGCCCTGGTTCACCTCCACCACAATGGCGTCGGCATCATGCGCGTGAAATGCCGCTACCGCCCGCCGAGCCCAAGCCAAGGGGGTCGCGGGCTTGATCGTGCAATCCTCCAGCACGGCAACGCCCTCCCCCAAGCGACCCGCCACGACAATCCCGCACGCGTCCGATCGCGCGTTCCCCGTTACGGGCGGATCAACCGCCACCACGATGCGCTCAAGCGCCCCACCCGCAAACGGCTTAAACATGCTGCGCTGCCAAAGCGCATCGGGCAAATCCTCGATCAGTTCGCCATCGAGCTCCTGGCGCCCCAGTACCGTCCCGCGGTAACGCGCCACCACAGCCTCGAGGAAACCCGGCGCCAGCTGCGCCCGATTGTCTTCCGTCCGCATGCGCGTCACTACCGCTTGCGGATCGGCCAGCAAGCGCTTGACCAGCCGCGTTGGTCGGGGTGTCGTTGTTGCCAGTTGCTGCGGTCGGTCGCCCAGCCGCAGCCCGAACTGCAGCTGATCCCAAGCGTCCTCCCCATGGGGCCATTTGGCAATTTCGTCACACCAGGCGGCCGCAAATTGTGGGCCCCGGAACCGGTCCGGGTCCGACGCCGAGAGGATCATGGCCTCCACCCCATTGGGCCAGCGCAAGCTGTTCCCGCGCAGGATTGGTCGTTCTTCCTCGGCATGGGTGTTGAGGATGCCGCTATCCCCGCGCACCATGATACTCACGGCTTCGGTCATGGTTTCGCCCACCAGAGCAATGGGTCCGACGCCCTTGCGCGCCAGCGCGCGCACCCATTCCGCACCCGCCCGTGTCTTGCCTGAGCCGCGCCCGCCCATCAGCAGCCAGGTGACCCAGTCGCCCTCGGGCGGCAATTGCTTGGGCAGTGCCCATTGGTGCCAATCATAATACAGCCGGGCGATCTCATCGTCGGTTATGCCTGCGAGATCGCCAAATCCTTCAGCGGTTCTGGAACTGTTCAATGCGCTTGGCCAGCTTGCTGCGAAGGTCTTCCATATTTTTCTTGCTGGCCGGCTCGGCATTTGGCCGGGCCGCGCCCATCTCGATCAGCTTTTCCAGCGTTTTCACATGCGTGCCCAGCACATTGGCCTGTTTGTCGATCGGTTCGTCCACCGCGCTCTCCAAGCGTTTGAGTTGTTTATCGAGCACCTTAAGCATCTGCGCGACCATGTCCTCCTTGCGCGGCACGCGGGCGCGGGCACTGAGCCAGCCCTCTACCTCCCGTCGATAGCGAAGCTGCGCGATTGTGATCCCGTGTCGCTTGCAGATGACAGCCGGCACAAACAGCCGCCCCTCATACTCGGCGCGAACGTCATCCCAGCGAACCCCAGGTTCCGCTGTTGTTTCCATGGCAATGACTCGTTTGTGAATCGATCTTAACTTTTTGGCGGAACTTGCTGGAATCTCGCCGGATTCGTCTTTGCGGAGTCAGAAGGGGGAAACCCGATGTCCGCCGCAATCCGCCACATCCACTACAAGCCCGCCGACGGGGAACTTTCGATCTGGTTCGGACCGGAAGGACGTCGCTATAAATATTTCGGCGTTCCTCAGTTTATTTACGAAGGCCTGCGCGACGCCGACTCCCGCGGCCGCTTTTTCAACCAGTCCATCAAGGGGCGCTTCGAATGCCGCCGCGTCGACCTGCCCGACCCGAAAACTCGCCGCTGGCAAGCTATCCGGAACGCTTCCTGACCCACTTTTGCGACCATAGCTGAACTATAGCCGACCAGCGTGACGCGGGGAAAAGATGGATAAGTTTTCTTACGCTTGCCCGTTTTTCGTCTATGGAAAAACAGGCGGCCCGTGGATCAGATCCACGGGCCGCAATTTTGTCCGGCGTGAGGGCTCAGGCTAGATGCGTACGAAATCCACGCTCTTGCATGCAATAAAGGCGCACCCGGACAGCTTCATGCGGTTTTTATTGACCAGCGTTACTGAACCCGAGACGCGCTTGCCCTCATAGGTCACAGTGCCGCGCCACTTGTTGGCCGCAATGGCCTTGGCCCCGTTGACCACCATCTTGTTGAGCTGCGCCAAATTCGCCGGCTTCTTGGCATCGGAGCGCAGCCAGATCAGCTTGGCGCAGAGTTGGCTGCCGTCGCCGCAATAGCTTACGCTATATCGCGACTCGCCAGTGCTGGTCTGCCAGGTACCAACAGGGCTTGGGCCCTGGGCAAAGCTTGGAGCGGCAAGAAGCAGGGTTATCGCTGCGGTGGCAATGGTTCGGGCGAGGTTCATTTCGGAAGATCCTTGGCAGGGCGTTCAGGACGCCAGCCCGACCGTTTCGGCGGGCACTGATGATGATTGAGCGCTCTTTGCCACCCGCTGCCTGAACTGGCGGCGAATCATCGGTTCAGTTTCCGTTCATATTTGGAGCGCCGAACTTTCGCCGCGCATCCAGCGCCAAGCCCAGCCCCACGCTCCCCAGCACATCCGTGCGCACCAGTTCCGCCTCCGGAAACAGTGCCTCCAGCCGCCGCGCAATAGCCGGCACCTGGGTCGACCCTCCCGTCAGGATCAAACTATCCACCGCCGCGCTCCCCACCCCTGCCCGCTTCAGCGTTTCGGCGATGGTAGCCTCGATCCGATCCACGGAACTGTGCAGTGCCCGCTCCAGATCATCGACACTCATTTCAGCGGCCAAGATCTTGTCCCGCACAGGAAAACGAAACGGCGTGTGGTCACGGTCCGATAAATCGATCTTGGCTGCTTCAACGGCGCCTACAAGCTGGTGCCCCAGCCGGTCCTCGATCAGCTCGATCATGGTTTGGACCCGCTCGGGCGCCTGCGCTTCGCGCATCGTCCCACGCAGATCGCGCAGGGCTTGCGCATTATAAAGCCTGTTGATGCGGTGCCAGGTTGATAGGTCATAATACGGCGCCACCGGCAGGTGCCGCTTGCCGTCCTTGGTCATGGTGCCCAGGCCAAGCTCGGGCATGACCTTGCTCATCGACAGGAGACGGTCGAAGTCCGTGCCTCCAATATGCACGCCCGCTGTCGCGAGAATATCCCTGCCGCGATCCGCCGACTTCGCCCGCTCGGGCGACACCCGCACCAACGAAAAATCCGAGGTGCCGCCGCCCAGGTCCACGATCAGCGCCAGCCGCTCGCCATCCACCTGCCGCTCATAATCAAGCGCCGCGGCGATCGGCTCGAACTGGAATTCGATCTGACCAAAACCCTGTGCCCTGACGGCACTTTCCAGCTGGTCCTGGGCTGCGCGATCGGCCGCCGGATCGTCGTCAACAAAATGCACTGGACGGCCGCACACCACTTGGCCGATCGGAGCCTCCGCCTGCTCCTCCGCGCGCCGCTTGAGCTCGCCGACAAAGATGCCAAGGATGTCGAGGAATCCATAGCTGCGCGCCTTGATGCGCGTGGTATCCGCCATCAGGGACGTGCCCAGCACGCTCTTGAGCGAGCGCATCAAGCGCCCGTTGGCCCCCGTCACATATTCCGCCACCGCCGCTCGGCCGAAGCGGATCGTGTCGTCCTCGAAGCCGAAAAACAGCACGCTGGGAATAGTCTGCCGCCCATCCTCCAGCGCCAGCAGTTGCGGCACGCCGTCCGCACCCACGCGGCCCAGGGTTGAATTGGACGTACCGAAATCGAGGCCGCAAGCGAGGGCGTTGGACATAGCAATCTTCCAAAAACCTCGTGGTGAGCCTATTGAACCACGAGGTTGAGCGAGTGGAGGGCGCCAACAGCCTCGCCCTTGGAAAACAAGGCCTGCAGGAGGGAGGGGCACCGCAAGGGACGGCCCTCTTAAAACCTCAGCCCATGCCTTGCAAGACTAGGCAGCCCTGCGCTTGCGCTCCTCTGCCGGGCGCAGATCAACCACCTGCAACCGCCCCAGCCCCTTGCGTTGCGCCTTCTTGAGCGCACCCGCCGCCGCTTCGAAGAATCCTGCTTCGTATTCACCGCGCGGGTTTACCACCGCAAGCCCCATGCTGGCCGTTACGACGCCTGCATGGCTTTCCTTGTGCGCCACGCCAAGCTTGCGGATGGCCTCGGCAATCTGCCCCGCACTGTTCCTCGCCAGCACAAGCGGCAAGTCCGGCAGCGCCACGATAAAAGTCGCCTGCCCCATGCGTAGGCATAAATCGCCATCCCGCGGCAGGGCATCGGCAACGGCCCGCATCACCTGGCGCACGCAGCGGTCCGTCGCCTCCTTACCATAAGCGGCAAAAAATTCGCTCATCCGGTCGATCTCGATCACAAGCAGGCTCATCGACACCTTGCGCGCCGCCGCCATGGCCCAGCTACGGCCGAGCTCTTCCTCGATGCCGATTTGGCGTGCCAACGCCGCCGGCCCCTCATTCGAGATCTGCTCCCGCGCAGGTGGCCTCAGCGCACCCAGCGCCATGCGGACCCGAGCCCAAAAGTCGTCGCCTTGTTCAATGCTTGCGAAATCTGTCATGCCGCGGCCTTTCGTGGACACACCAGTGCCCCCTGATCAGGCCACAACATGGTTAAAGCGCCGTAAAGCCTAGAGGTGCTCGGGCGGCTCCCACTCCGGCCAGTCCACCGCATGCTCTTCCCATTCGTCGGGCGCGACTTCGGTTTCGAGGAACGTGCGGCCCTTGACCGACACCCCCACATCCACCACCGTCTGCGGATCCCCCGATACCAGCGGATGCCACCAGGCGAGACCCTTGCCTTCTGCCAGCCGCCGATAAGCGCAGGTCGTGGGGATCCACTTGATCTCGCCTACATTGACAGGCGTCAGCTTGATGCAATCGGGCACCTTGGCTTGTCGCCCCGGATAGTCGGTGCAGGCACAGCTGTCGCCATCCAGCAGCTTGCAGCGCACGTCCGAGGTGATCAGCGTGCCCGTGTCCTCATCCTCGAGCTTGATCAGGCAGCAACGCCCACAACCGTCGCAGAGCGCTTCCCACTCCGCGTCCGTCATTTGGTCGAGCGTCTTTTCTTCCCAAAAGGCCATTGGAACCGACTAGTGTTTGCGATGTTGCCGGTTTGCCCTTGCTGTGCACCCAATGCAATCATATTCCAGCGATGAGATTGCCTAAGCGCCCGCAAGCGCACAAAACTGCGTGAGCATTCACGGGGACATCGGTGCAGGACCCTTTTTATACCAAAGAAAAGCGCAAAAAGCCCTCCGGCATGCTGGCGGCCGATGCGTGGCTCGATTCATCGATTTATGAGTTCGGCCAATCGCTGGGCCGCTTCTGGACCAAGTGGCAGGACGTCATGTCCGTGTTCCACGTTTCAGGCATCAAGCGCTTCTTTGTGGAAGTGCTCAGCGACGGCTTTTCGTTCCTCGCCATTGGCTGCGTGCTGATGGTGGCGCTTGCCTTGCCCGCCTTTGACGCCACCGCCTCGGGCGAGTTCAACAAGGCCGAAAACTATTCCATCCTGTTTATGGACCGGTTCGGCAACGAGATCGGGCGCCGCGGCATCCGCTCGGACGATTCCGTTCCGCTCAACGACATGCCCGACTACCTCATAAAGGCGACGCTCGCGACCGAAGACCGGCGCTTCTACGAGCATTTTGGCATCGACGTTGTCGGTACCTTGCGCGCCCTGATGACCAATGCTTCGGGCGAGCGCAGCGTGCAGGGCGGCTCGTCCATCACCCAGCAGCTGGCCAAGAACCTGTTCCTCTCGTCCGAGCGCACCATCGAGCGCAAGATCATCGAGGCGTTCCTCGCTGTCTGGCTTGAGTGGCACTACACCAAGGACGAGATCCTCAAGCTGTATTTCGACCGCGCCTATATGGGTGGCGGCAATTTCGGCGTGACCGCCGCCGCCGATTACTATTTCGGCAAAAGGGTGCAGGACATTTCCCTGGCCGAAGCCGCCATGATGGCCGGCCTGTTCAAGGCCCCGGGCAATTACGCGCCCCATGTGGACCTTGCTGCCGCCCGCGGCCGCGCCAATCTCGTTCTTTCCAACATGGTCGCCGCCGGCTTCCTCACCGAAGGCCAGGTCACCGCTGCCCGCCGGCATCCTGCGTCCGCCATCTCCCGCGCCGAAGACCAGAACTCCCCCAATTACTTCATGGATTGGGCCTTCGAGGAAGCCAAAAAGATCATCGTGTCGACCCAGCACCCGTCCAACAATTTCGTTGTGCGTACGACGATCGACACCACCTTGCAGAAATATGCCGAGGAGGCAGTTGTTTCGACGGTTCGCGAAAACAGCGAGCAATATGATGTCGAGCAGGCGGCCATGGTTGTTACGGACACGCAAGGCGCCATTCGCGCCATGGTGGGCGGCACCGACTATGCCAAGTCCCAGTTCAACCGCGCCATCGTCACCACCCGCCAGCCCGGCTCGGCCTACAAGATCTTTGTGTATGCCGAGGCCTTCGAGCAGCTGGGGTTGACGCCAAAGGATTCCATCACCGACCGCCCGGTCTGCATCGGCGATTGGTGTCCGCAGAACTATGGCCGCAACTACAAGGGTTCTGTGACCCTGGCCAGCGCCTTTGCCCAATCGCTCAACACGGTTCCTGTCACCCTCTCGATCAAGACGGGCCGCGACACCATCGCCGAGCTCAGCCACCGCATGGGCCTGACGGCCGACTATCCCGTCACCCGCTCCCTCGCCCTGGGCGTTGCCTCGGTTTCCGTGCTCGACATGACCTCGTCCTATGCCGTCCTTGCCAATCGCGGGCTCAAGACTCCGGCCTATGGCATCACCCGGATGAGCACGCTGACGGGTGAAACGATCTTTGAGTTTGATCCCGACGCACCGCGCGAGCGGATCCTCAGCGAACAAACCGTTGCCAACATGAACTCAATGCTACGCGGCGTGGTGACCGGCGGTACCGGCCGCCGCGCGGATGTCCCCGGCGTTCCCGCTGTCGGCAAATCCGGCACCACCTCGTCCTATCGCGATGCCTGGTTCTGCGGCTTCACTGGCAATTACGTGGCCGCCGTCTGGTTCGGCAATGACGACTACCACCCCACGAACGACCTGACTGGCGGCACCCTGCCTGCCATCACCTGGCAGAAATTCATGGCCTACGCCCACACCAATATCGACATCGAGCCCGTATTCGGCGTCGATTTTGTTCCCGAACCACCCGTGATCGCCGAAGCCGATCCCGACGCCCTCCCCGAAGAAGTCATCGAGCGCCCGCCCAGCCTCACCCCCGAAGCCGCCCGCAAGCTGGTCGACCTCGCCGACCTCATCAACCAGACCCTGGAAGCCGGCGGCGTAATTACCGAAGCCCGGGCGGCGGTACCGGGGGCGTCGGCCGGGTTATGACAGTGGTTTGGCCGCGCGGCGCATGAGGCGGGCACGCAGGTAAAACACGGGAGCCCCATTGCCGCTCCCACCTCCATCAACCCCCATGGCAAGCCGGTAGAACCACGGCGGCTTGCCCCGGATCTTATCCTACGTCCCTTCACCCAGCTGCAATCCTGACGATCCGCCCTTCCTCCCGCGCCACCCCCTTGCTATAGGCTTGGCGAGCCGCTCCCTATTCAGGTCAGCCCGTCCATGCCGAACACAGCATTCCCGAGCCGCTGACCCGTGCGATTTGTTCTTTATCTGCTGATGATGATCGCCGTGGCCCTGAGCGTTGGCTTCGGCCTGAGCTATTACGCCCTGACAGACGGACGCCTGTTTGGCGTGGCCCGTGTCGGCCCCTGGACCGCTTGGCCCGATGTCGGCTCCAACGCCCCCAATCCATACACGCGCGGACACCTCGCCCGTGAGGCTTCGCTCCAGTTGGGCCAGGCCGAGGGGCTGCAATTCATTGCCTCGACTGACAGCGAAGGCGAGCCGCTGACCCTGAGCTGCTCCTATCGCGTTGAAGGCATGACCCCGCTGGCAACATTCTGGACGCTTGTGGCCGTGGACCTCGAGGGACGCAATCTTGCAGCCCAAGGCCAGCCGCTGGCCCTGCGCTCCACCGACATCGCGCGCGCCAATGACGGCTCCATCATCATCAATGTGGGAACCACGCTCCAACCGTCCAACTGGCTGGAGCTTGCAGGCGAAGGCCCGTTCACGCTGGAACTGACGCTTTACGATACGGCCGTGTTTTCCGGCTTCTCGAGCGATGAATCCATGCCCGCCATTGTCCGGAAGGACTGCCGATGATCCGGTTTCTCCTATGGCTTCTGGGCGGTGTGATCCTGGGTGGCATCATCCACATCATCGTTATCCTGAGCCTGCCTGCGCTTGCCGAAGAAAATCTCTGGACGCGTCTCAGCAGGCTCGAGGCCAAAAACCGGATGCTGATCCTGCCACCGGTCGTGGCCGGCGAACCCAATCCCCTGGGTCTTGATCCCGAGCTGATCTATGGCGTTTGCCAGATCGATCTGAGCGAAGGTCCCGCCTATGTCAGCGGACTCCTCCCCGATGCCTTTTGGTCCGTCGCGCTTTTCAACGAATCGGGCGTCGTCACCTATTCCACCACCAATCGCGACGGCATCGGGCAAACCCTTGAGATCGGCGTCTTCAACGCCGCCCAGACGCGCCTGCTCGCGCAACAGCAATTGGACATAGAGGAAGGTGTGCTGGTCGTTGAAGCCGGTTCCGACAGGCTCGCCGTCGTGATCCGCCTCGCCCCACCCCACGAAGTCATGCGCCAGCGCTTCGCCGATACCTTGGCGCAGTCCAATTGTGGTCCACAACCCCAGCCGGCGGACTCCTAGCGCTATCCTGCCGCTGCCATCAGCCCGCTTAAGGCCGCCAATCCAACCACCACGCTCCAGGGCGGCGCCTTCCACAACACCAGCGCGAAGAACCCAAGCGCAGCCAACGCGAAATCCAGTGGATTGATCACGGCACTGGTCCAAACCGGATCATAAAGTGCTGCGGCCAGGACCCCGACCACCGCCGCATTGGCGCCGCGCATGCCCGCTTGCGCCCATGGCTCACGGCGGAGCACGTCCCAGAACGGCAGGGTCCCGACCAGCACCAGCAAGCCCGGCAGGAAAATGGCAAGAAGCGCAAGCGACGCTCCAGTCGCGCCATTGGGACTTGGCGCCCCTACCGCGCCGAGATACGCCGCAAACGTAAACAAGGGCCCCGGCACCGCCTGCGCTGCCCCATACCCGGCGACGAAGCTGTCCTCCGTAACCCAACCCCGAGCCACCACTTCGCTTTCCAGCAGCGGCAAGACTACATGCCCACCGCCAAACACCAACGAACCGGCCCGATAAAACGCATCAACCAGGTCGATGCCGTGCGATGCGGTCGCGCTAGCCAGCAACGGAAAGTCGAGTAGCAACCCCCCAAACTGTGCCAAGGCAACAAGGCCCGTCCGCTTGCTTACCGCAAAGCCTACCGCCCTATCGCTCGCCTGCCCCTCGGCCCTGGACAGCACCAGCCCAGCCAAGGCACCAAGCAGGATCGCGCCAATCTGCCCCAGGGCGCCGCCAAGCCCGCTGACCAGGCACAGCGCCCCCAGGGCGATAGCGGCGCGCGGCTTGTCCGGCGTCAGGCCTCGGCTCATGCCCCACACGGCCTGGGCAACAACAGCAACAGCCACGAGCTTGAGTCCGTGCAGCACGCCCTGGGCAATTGGCCCGCCCAATGCTGCAGCACTCGCGGCAAAAGCAATAAGCAGGATGGCCGACGGCAGCGTGAATGCTGTCCAGGCAGCTAGCCCACCTAGCGGGCCTGCACGCCGCAGGCCCAGGGCAAAACCGACCTGACTTGATGCGGGACCCGGCAGGAACTGGCACAAGGCGACGAGATCGCCATAGCTTTGCTCATCAAGCCAGCGGCGACGCACCACCAATTCATCCCGGAAATAGCCGAGATGCGCAATGGGGCCGCCGAAGGACGTCAATCCGAGCTTGAGAAATGCCCGAAACACTTCGGCGGGCGAGCCTGCCTGGCCCCGATCATGATCAAGCAATCCGGGGCCCTCATCCTATTTCTGCAGCACGATCTCCCGGTCGCCACTATGTTGGTAGCGTGACGGTATGATGACATGCCCCCCGGATCGCCGGAGGTCTGACCCACTGCAGAAATCGCTGCGGTTTGCCCGCGCCACATAGGGGCCCAGGCGGCGCAAGGTTTCGTCCACCGCAAGCGACTGCTCGTGCGGCGTTGCGACCAGCAGATTGTCGAGCGCGAAGTCATAGCTGTCATAGCGGTAGTTGAGCGCCCGCACGAACCAGGAGATCGAAGCGCTGTTTTCGGACTGGCGCGCAGCGATTTCCTGCTGGAGCCTCGGTGGCACCCCATGCCGTAGTTCGACATAGGATATTGCCCGTTGGCGGTCGATCTCGATCACGGCGCAGATCGCGGCGAAAGTCGTGGGCAGCGTGTCGATGTCGGACTGCACATGCGAGCCGACCGTGCTGTAGCGCGTGCGCGAGGATTGGTAGGCGCTCGTCTTGAGCCAGTTATAGTATCGCTCGATGGTCCATTTGGCGTCACGCGCTGCCACGATGCGGGTGCGCTGCAGTTCCGTCGACGCGTCAAACATCCAGTCCTTGGCATGGGGCGCCACAAGGAAGCGCCAGATGCGGTTATGCATCTCTTCTTCCTGATCGGTCCGGTTCAGGCTTGAGACGGCTTCGCCGCGTTCGCGTGCCCGGTTCTCCCCTATCGCCGGGAATAGCGTATCATGGGTGAAGCTTGGAGCAGCGCGCCCGAAATCCCCAACGGGCCGCGCAACGCAAGCCGTGGCGAGAAACGCCAGTGCGCTGATCCCGATCAGCCGCAGCAAGGGAGGCAAGCGATCAACCACGCTTCCGCTTGGGGCGCGAGGGATCGATCGTCGTGACGGGTGGTGTGCCGCGCTCATAACGCACACCGGTAAAAAGGAGGATCTGGGCGCTCCCCCCGGCCCTGGCCTCTCTCACTGGCGGCTTTTGCCGTTGGTCGAATTTGACGAGCTTTCCCAAGCTGGCCTCCAATGCAATGCTCTCCGGTCCCATCGGAAGCAGCGTCTCGTGTTGCTATGCTGTGACAGTCACTTGGCACGATGCCCCTCGTGCTCTTTGCGCCATTAAGAGATCGTCAAGGTTAACAGTCTGCTAACGAATTGGCGGCAAAAGTGACTGCGCATCGAATGTGATGCGATTTGCCCACAGACGGTACCTTCACATGCTTGGTTTCCAGCCCTACGAAACGTTTCAACTGCTGATCGAAACCGGCGGGGTCGATCGCACCAACACGCTGCTGATTGCCGCCTGCGACGCCTATACCCGCCGCGGGAAGGCCACTCATCCCGAAATGGAACAGTTTGAAGCCTTAGCCGGACGCCTCTTCCCTATTGCCGGCCCTCAAGCCAAGGCCAAAGGGGCTGCAATCCTGGGCCGCGCCGAGATGCTCTCGCCCGCGCTTGAGCGCCTGGTGATCGACAATATAGGGGAAGACCTCAACACCTTCCTCGAAGGCGCCGAGCAGCTCTCGGAAGCCACCATGCTCGAGGTGATTGGGCGCTATGACGTCCCCGCTGCCGCCGTGATTGCTGCCCGCCGGGACCTGTCCAACGTCGTTCTCGCCAAGCTCTTTCAAATGAATTCGCGCAAGGTTTACAGAGCCCTGGCTGCTAATACCCACATCGTGCCGCGCGGTGCCTATCTCAGCGCCCTGGCCCGCTCCGCCCAGATGGACCACATGGTCGCCGAGGCCCTCGCCCGCCGCTCGGACTTCGACGCGGCCCTGCTGGCACCTGCATTCTTCGATCTTTCCGACGACGATCGCATCAAGGTCATCGAGGCCTTCGTCCAACGCGAAACGCCGGTCGCGCCCATCAAGAAGACCATCGAACAGCTGACCGTCGCCAATGCCGAACTCACCAAGGCATTGATGAAGCTGTTTTCGGAAAACCGCCGCCCGGAAGTCACCAGGCTCCTGAGTCAGATCACGGGGCTCGACGAAGTGCGTTGCGGGCAGATTGCCCACGACGTCACCGGTGCCTCGCTGTTCGTGATCCTGCGCGCCTTTGGCTGTTCGGCCTATGAAGGCCTCAAGGTTCTGATCCACGCCACCAGCCACGACGCCGATCGCTCTAGGGCTCTGGCCGACTTCGCCAAGCTGTTCGAAAATGTTTCTCCAGATTCAATGGCTTACCTGATGAGCGCCTGGCGCGGCGAGGTTAATCTGCTCGAATTGGCGAAGCCCGAATACAAGCCCTTCACCGAGCCAAGCCGCCGCACGCCGCAGTTCTCGGCCACCAATAATCCGGTGGTGGATCAAGCCATCGAAGCCCTCGCCCGCATCGGCATCAAGCGCGCGAGCTAAACTTATCCCCGTCCAAGCGGGCGCAGCTATAGTGCAACTCAGGCGACGATCTCGATCCCGGGATCGTCACTCCGCAGGTCGAGGCTCAAGACCCATAGGTCCGGGTCGAACTCGGCCTCGCGGGCAATGCGCTCGCGTACCTTGCTGGGCTCGACCCGCGCAAAGCGGCGTTGAAACACTAGGCTGGCACTGTCTGGCCGGCTTGCCATGGGTGCGGGGGTAAACAGAGATGCGGTGCCATCGAGGTGATCCACCTCGATAAACACCTGCCCGGCTATGGGATCGCCCCTGCGGGACACCACGCACATATTGCCCAAATCATTGTGGCGCCGCACGAAAACGCTGCACCACAGATCGCTGCGCAGCAGGCTCACCTAGATCGAGGCGCCGGCATCGCGCAGCAGGCCAACCAGATCCGGCTTGATCTGTCCGGTCACTTTGTAGCTGTGGAAGTTCTCGAACTCGCGGATCGCCCTGGCCGTGGCATCGCCCGGGTGCCCGTCGATGGAGCCATGATAGAACCCAAGGCTGGCTAGGCCGCGCTGGATCTGGGTGACCAGCTGCAGATTGTTGGCCGGCGCCACCGTTGCATTCGCCGCCACTGTCTGGTCCGGCACGGGCTGTTGCGGCGCGGCTTCCGCCGGAGCGCGCATGGGCTGTAGCGATGCCACTTGCACCGGGGGCGGCATGGGCTGGGCACTGCTGGCCAGCATGGGCAAGGCCGGAGCAGGCTTGGCATCATCGCTCGCAGGCGCCGAGCGCGTGCCGCCGACTGCCGCTACAATGGAATCGAGGGTTTCAGCCGCCGCGCTGCCGACCACATCCACGGCATTATCGACCGGGGTCAGTGCAGGCGCTTGCGCTACGACGCGGTCCTGCTGTGGGGCTGGTTGCGGCAACGTGGCCTGCTGCACCATCGGCGCGGTTTGCGGCTGGGCGATGGGATTGGCTACAACAGGTGCCTGCGCCATCGGCACCCGCCCGGCAGCATCAGCCCGCCTGATCGCGTCGACAATTGCCGGCGTCAAAGCACCGGTCGGCTCCATACTGTTGCGTTCTTCAAAGGCCCGGATGGCTCGCGCAGTCATCGGTCCATAGAAGCCATCGACCTTGCCTTCGAACAGGCCGAGCTCGAACAGCTTCTTCTGGACGTCAAAAGCTTCCTTGTTGCCCACCGGCCGGTCGGGAATGGGCTGCGCCTGAGGCGCCGGCGCCGAAACACTTCCCGTGGTCTGGTTCTCGATGGCCGGCAGAACGGCCGTACGCTCCTGCGGCGCAGCAAGAGGCGTCGGCGCCACGGCGGGCGCGGCAACTGGCACGGGCACGTCCTGCGGCTGGCCGAAGAACGGCGCCGGATGGCGATGGGTCTGGAAGTATAGGGCATTGCTGCCGGCCATGGCGGTCATGGTGACCATGGCGAGCAGGCTGGTGGAGGCGAGTGGCGCGCGCATATAGCGCGCGAAAGCCCAAGCGCCGGCGCGTCCCAGAGTGGACGCAACCGCGCCGCCTGCCGCAAGGGACAGGTTCGAAAGAGTTGAAGCCGTCATTGCGCTTTTCTTTTTTCGTCTTGCCATGAGGATAGGGGAGTGGCGGCGGGTTCTTTGCGGATCGGCGTTACGGTGGCAGTTTCCTCGGACTTTATTGCCGGACCGTTTATGGGCAACAAAACAGTCACACTTGTCCCCGCCCCAATTTCGCTCATGGCGCGGAGGGTGCCCTGGTGCAGGTCCACCAGACCCTTGACGATCGACAGGCCCAGGCCCGTCCCCTCATAGCTGCGCGCGAAGCCGCCATGCTCCTGGAAGAAAGCCTCGCCGATTCGCTCAAGCGATTCTGGCGCCATGCCGATCCCCTGATCACTGACGGAAAGGTTCAGGCACGTTCCCTGGCGCTTGAGCGTCACGGTAACGACGCCACCAGGATGGCTGAACTTGATGGCATTTGACAGAAGGTTCAGCAGGATCTGCCGGCACGCGCGCTCATCCGCCACCAACATGGGCAGATGCCGGCTCACATCAGCCACCAGGCGAACATTGCGGCTTTGGGCCAGGGCGTCCACCATGCCAAAGCACGGCTCGATGATGTCCTGCGCAGCAAAGGGCTCGGCCTGCAGTTCGAACTTGCCGGCTTCCAGCCGCGACATGTCGAGCAACATCCGCACTACTTCGAGCAGGTGCTTGCCGCTCTGGTGAATGAGGCCGGCATATTCGCGGTGCGTGTCGGACAATTCCCCGCCAATTCCCGAGGTCATCATTTCGGAAAACCCAACCACGGCATTGAGCGGCGTGCGCAGTTCGTGCCCGATGGTCGCAAGGAAGCGTGACTTGGCTTCGGAAGCTTCTTCAGCCACGCGGCGAGCTTCAGCCATCGCAACTTCGGTGTCCTTGCGGCCAGTGATGTCGCGCAAAAGGGCAATGACCTCGTAAGAACCATCGCTGTCGGGCTCGATCACGGGCGAAAGGCTGACCTCTACCCAGATAAAGCGCGGCAGGTTTGTGCGAGCATGGGCATCGTCCTGGCGCATCCGCACTTCCAAGGTGCGTGACTTGCCGCCCTGGTTCGCATCGGCAAAGGCGGTGAGGAAAGCGGGACGGTCAGCAACATGGAGACGCTCGGTCAGACCGCTACCGGTCAGCTGATAACGGCGGCAGCCAAACAGCGATTCGGACGATTGCGAGGCCATCAGCACTTCGCCTTCGTTGGAAAAGCGCAAAACGGCATCCTGCACATGCTCGATCAGGTGACGGTAAGCGTTCACCTGCGCCTTGTCATAGACTTCATAAGCCGCGCTGATGCGGTTGGCGGTATGAAGGACGACAACGACGCTGATCAGGAAGGCCAGCCCGCCGGTGCCCAGCAATATCCCCGGATCCACCGCCGGTGCCGGCAAAAAGGATGCGGCCAGCCCCACCAAGCCTACGCCGGCCAACACGCCCCAGCTCTGGCGACGCAATGCCGCCCGGCCCAGCATGGATGCAAGAATTGGAGCCATCAGCGCAACGGCAAGCCCAGCATCGGCCAACTGCGGGTCGGCAATGGTCAGCAACAGGCCGGCCGCGAACATGGTGCAGACTTGCCCGCTCGCCGCATGCTCGAAAAGCCCGCGCTGGTGCAGGGCCAGGGTCACGAGTCCGCCAATCAGCCCCAGGCTGACCAGCAGAATCGGCAATGCGTGTCCGCCAACCAGCCAGAACATGGCCAAGGGAACCGTGAGCGCGCACAGAAGAATTGCGAGTCGGGAATTGTTGGCGAGCGTTTTGCGCCGCAGCATTTCAGGGCGATGCCCCGTGCCTGCTATGGCCAACGACATCTCTTTGCTTGCGCCGAAAGAGAACAGGCTACGCATACGCTTACTCACTATTACGACGCCAGTTGTGACGGTGCTCGAGGCACCGCGGGTCCGGTTTATTTCGCCCGTGCCCGCCCGGATGAGGTTCCGGGTCTTGTTGGTGCCAAACTGCTCCCCAAGAGCTAAGGGCAGCTTAAATCAGCGCCCAGAAGGGCGTCCGATTGGCTCCGGAGCTCCGCTTTTTCCCGATAGCGTAAACAAGGCGTGTAACCTCTTTGCAGCGTGCAAGTCATTTGATTCAAATTTTATGGAAATGCGCGAGATCGACTTAATGGCCCGCCGATAGCCTCCCGATTGCAGACCCAGAACCTGCCAATTGACGAGGTGCCGCCATGTTTGTTGTTGTGCGATCCGTATTCTGGCTGACAGTCGCCTATTTGGTGATCAAGCCAGGGGTCGAGTTGCCCGATGGCAATGCCGCGGCCCGGCAAGCGCTCGATGCCGGCAAGCGGGTGGTCGCCGAACAGGTCAGCGCCATTGAATGCACAAGCTTCGAATGCATCGGCGGCAAGGCCGTTGCTGCGGCCGTTCTGTCTTCCCCCTCGGCCAGCGCTCCCGTGCCGCCCAGCAATTCCGTGCCCGTCCCCTGGCCCCGGCCCGATCGCACCGGCTAGTTTATCACCCATCCCAGCGGTGCGTCGCTTCCCCAAGCTGCGAACCCTATCTCCGCTGGCCCTGCCCCAGGCACGCAGCCCCGTGCTTGGGGCCTTTTTATTGGAGCAACCTGCCCTTGCTCCGGACGTTGCCTTTGCCTTGCAGCCGGGCTCCGGCCACCTTAGATAGCAGTCATGAGCGAACCCGCAGCCTTCCAGGACATTGCCGAAAACCTCTCCTTTCTTGATGATTGGGAGGAGCGGCTGAACTATGTGATCGAGCTTGGGCAGGCCCTGCCCGAGATGCCCGATAGCGAAAAGACCGCTGACAACCGTGTCAAGGGCTGCGTGTCCAATGTATGGCTCGTTTCGGACGCAGACCGTTCCGCGGGCAGCACTATCCTCAACTTCAGGGGCCAGTCCGATGCCATCATCACCAAAGGTCTGGTGGCAATCCTGATCGCCCTTTACTCGGGTCGGCCCGCCTCCGAGATCGCGGAAACGGATGGTATCGCGCTTTTCAAGCAGATCGGGCTTAGCGAACATTTGGGCATGCAACGCTCCAATGGCCTCGTCGCCATGGTCAACCGCATCCGGACGGAAGCCCAGGCGTTAACCTAGGGCTGCTCCTCCACGTCCCCGATCAGCGGCAAGCGTTGGTCAAACCATCCTCTGGTGCCCGCGCCGGCCAAACCGGCAACGTGAGGCGAGAGGCCCCATTCTGCCGCAAGCAGATCCAGCGCAACGCGTAACACGAGCTTGGCACCGCGTCGCGGCCAACTCCGTTCCGTCTCGATTGTCTGCAGCCTCTTGCCCATGCCGCAAACATCGAAGGCCACGTTCCAGCAATCCGCTGGCAGTTTGCGCGCCAACGCATTGAGCTTCTGGCGGGCCTCTGCTGCCGTGTCGCTCATTTCGGCCGCATGATTGCTCCCGCCCTTGCCCCGCCTGCCCGAGTTCACCCCATCATAGGACATGGTGAGACGCGGGCTTAGCAGTGCCCGCCCGATCATCTGCTCCAGCCGGTCAGCGGCGGCCAGATGATGCGGCAGCAAGAAGGCTGGTTCCCCGCCCTTCGCGCTTGCCAGGCGAAGAAGGCTGCTCTCCTCAGGCCGCGGCATGGTGCGACGCCCCGCTTGCAGCTCCCAGCCAAGCTTCGAGCCGCGAAACCTCGGCATCAAAGACGGGGTCGTCGCGCATATCCTCGATATGCGCGCAGGCGTATGCGACTGTTGTCCTATCTCGCCCGAATTCTTCTCCGATCTCCGCTAAGGTTCTCCCAAGCACTACATAGGACAGGTACATGGCAAGATGGCGCGCCTGCGATGCGGTGGCGCGGCAGCGGGACGGATGGGTAAGTAGCCGCTGCGGAACATTTTTCTCTCGGGCAACGAGTGAAATCACGTCCGCAATGGCGCGATCAGGATAGATTGTTGCAGACGCTTGCGGCGAGTCGAGCATTTCAGCACCCCTCCAGATACAGGAATATATTCCTATATTCTGCAGCGTGGCAAGGGTGTGGGGATAAGTTGGATAAGTTCGATGTTCCCAGAAGTTCAAACGGCCACTCACGAGGAGCGGCCGGTTGAATTTCTAGTTGTCGCCGGGGTCCGCAATTAAGCTGAGAATCTCAGCCAGTTCGGACGCGACGTCTCGTTGCGTAAAAGGAGTCAGGCAGCCTTGCGGCCCAGGCCATTGTCCTTGGCCAGCTTGGAACGGGTTGCCGAATAGTTCGGTGCAACCATGGGATAGTCAGCTGGCAAACCCCACTTCTCGCGGTATTCTTCTGGGGAGAGATTATAGTGCGTGCGCAGATGGCGCTTGAGCGACTTGAATTTCTTGCCGTCTTCCAGACAAATGATGTAGTCGGCCGCAACGGACTTGCGCACCGGCACAGCGGGCTTAAGTTCTTCGCTAGCAACCACCACTTCGTTGGACGACAACGACCGCAAAGCGCCGTGCACTTCCATGATCAACTTTGGCAGATCGGACGGGCTAAGGGCGTTATGGCTCACATAAGCAGCCACGATTTCGGTGCTTAGCTCGATCAGCTCTTGCTCGTGACCAGTCGCTGCACTGGCAGTATCTGTCATTATTCAACCTTTCATGCTTATTAAGCCGCAACGAAGCAGTCGTGGCTGTAATAAACATCTAGGTGCGTTTAGTGCTTGGGGCAAGCCAATCAAGCGCAATTAACATGTAACGCCCGGCTCGGAATTGCTAGCGTCCGGAACGTTTTTCGCTCTCGATTTCGTTTATCTTTAGCAAAGGGATGCCGCGGTCCGGCGCAGTAAGACTGGCACGCGCCAGAAGATGTGCTGCGACAGGAGTTGTAAGTAACAGAAATAAGACACCCAATATTGCGCGCAGGGCGACACTGGCGTCCAAGGCAACGAGCGGCACGGCCAGTAGGATCAACCCGCCCCCCACCGCACCCGCCTTGGAAGCGGCATGCATGCGGGTAAGCAGGTCCGGCAGTCGAACAACGCCCACGGCCGCCAGCAGGGAAAAGCCTGCGCCTCCCACCAGCAACAGGCAGCCGAGATAGATGGCAAGGTCCTCCATCATGGCTTTTCCTTTAGTGCTGCTCGCGAAAGGATATAGCGAGCAAAGGCCACCGTCGCTAGGAACCCCAAGAGAGCCAGGGCGATGGCGATGTCGATATAAAGCGTGATCCCGGTGCGGATCGCCAGGGCTCCCACGAAGCCCATCCCCAAGACTGTCAGCAGATCGAGTGCCAGCACCCGGTCCGCCAGCGTCGGGCCGACAACAATGCGATAAACTGTCAGGAATAGCGCCAGTCCGAGCATGCCCAGCGCAGTGGAGCTCGCCAGCACAATGGCGTCGGCCGGTGTCATGCGAACACCTCCCGCACCTGCCGCTCGAAGCCTTTCTGGAGCTCGGCTATAAAGGCCTCGCGCGTCGTGTATTGCAGCACATGCACGTAAAGCATGGTCCGGTCCTCCGAAACGTCGATGCTAAGCGTGCCCGGCGTAAGAGTAATCATATTGGCCAGCGTTGCAATCTCGGCATCCGACTTCACCCCGAGCGGAAACGCAAGAATCGCTGGCCAGAGTACATGATCAAGGTCCGGCGTCAGGATCACGCGCGCAACGCGAATGGCGCTCAGCATCAGCTCAACGCAAAAGGAGATGGAAAGCCCCAGCAGACTGCGCACCTTGTGGTAGCGGATTGGCCGGGAAAACGAGCGGCGTAAAAAGGCCAGCGCGCCAAGCGCCACCAATGCACCCAAAGCTAGATTGGGCGTCGAAAAGTTCGCCGTGATTGCGGCCCATAGCAGGACCAGTGCAACGCCCAGAACAATCTGTCTCACGGCACGCCTCCCGCCAACCCGACCGCCGCAATATATCTGGCGGGATCAACCAGATCGGATGCGCCGATCTTTGCCGCGGCAAACAACACATTTGGCCAGATGCCCAAAACGATGATCACGCCGACGATGATTGCCGGAGCGCCATAGCGCAGGCTTTGCAGCCTGGCCCTCTCCGGCGCAAGACCTTCCTCCCGATTACGCCAGAACACATGAGCCCAAAGCCGCGTGCCGGCAATCAGCGTCAGAACCGCATTGAGCACTAGCGCCAGCATCAGCGTGATCCCGAGCCCATCTCCAGTTTCGAGGCTCGCCTGAATCAGCAAAAGCTTGGGCCAGAAGCCTAGAAGGGGCGGCACGCCCGCCAGCGCAAAGACCAGAACAAGAAACAGGATCGAAAGCGCAGGGCTTTGCGCATAAAGGCCGCCCATGCGCCGCGTGTCGGTCTCCCCCGTTGTCCGCTCGATCAGGCCAGCCACTAGGTAAAGTCCCGTCATGGTCAGCATGGAGTGGAAAATATAGGCGCCCGTTCCGCTGATGGCCAATTGGGTGGCAAGGGCGATACCCACAAGCGCAGCGCCAATACCCCCGATCAGCAGAAACCCTATGGCGCGGCGCAGATTGGTTTCCGCTATTGCCCCAAGCGGTCCCAGTATCAATGACCCAATGGCTGCCACGGCGATTGCCGGCTCGAGCACATCGCGGCTGGCGGGCAAAAGGACCACAAGGCTACGTAGCGCTGCGTAAACGCCCACCTTGGTGAGGAGCCCCGCAAAGAGTGCCGAAACAGCGGCCGGAGGCGCGTGGTAGGAAGCAGGGAGCCACGCATTGACCGGAAAAGCCGCCGCCTTCATTCCGAACGCCAGCAGCAGCAGCGCTCCTACCGCCGTCATGGCCGCCGGATGTGCTCCGGGGGCCTTGCCGATGACATCGGCCATGTTAAGCGTGCCCAAGAGCCCATAGAGCAGGCCCAAGGCGAGGAGGAACAGGGCCGTGGCAAGGAAATTGAGGAAGCCGTACTTGACGGCACCATCAAGTTGCAGCGCGCTGCTGCGCGAAACGATCAGGCCGAAGGATGCGATCAGCATCACTTCGAACCAGACATAAAGGTTGAAGAGGTCTCCCGTCAGGAACGCGCCCGTGACGCCTGCCAGCAGCAGCAGCACAAAGGCGTGGAACCCGTCGCGCGCGTCGGCTGCCGAGCGTTCCATTTCCGCATAGACGATCACCAGTAGTGCCGCAAAGGCTGCGACAAGTGCAAAAACGGCGCCAAAAAGGTCGGCCGTAAAACTGATGCCAAACGGTGGCAGCCAATTGCCCATGGTCATGCTGACCGGCCCGCCCTGCCATATGCGGGCTATCAACGCAGCTTCACAGGCCAGCATCGCAACGACAGCAAGAAGCGATAACAGAAACGTTGCCCTACCATTGTTGCGCAGGATCAATGTTAAGGCCGCGCCAATCAGCGCCACTAGCAGCGGCAGGACTACTGTCCAGTCAGTCGCTTCTGTTGCTGCAGTTCGAACCAAGTTTTCCATCAGTAACTCAGAGGCGGCCTGGGGGCGTCAACCGGCTCGGCGAGCCGCATGACGTCGGTATCGTCGCAATTGAGCACTTGATATGCGCGATAAACCAGCACTAGCAGGAAGCTGAAAATGGCAAAGCCGATCACGATTGCCGTCAGGATCAGTGCCTGTGGCAGGGGGTTGGCGATAGGGCCGACAGCTTGTTCTAGGCCCGGTGGAACAATCGGCACGGCACCCCGGGCCAGCCGGCCGGCCGTGAAGATCAGCAGATTAATGCCATTGCCGAGAACCAGTACGCCCATCAGCATGCGAATCAGCGCTCGTGACAGCAGAAGGTAAGTGCCGGCGGCCACAAACACGCCGGTGAGCAGAGCAAGCGCAGAATCCATCACAAGCCCTCGCCATCATCGATTTCGAGGCCAAGCCCAATGGCGGAGATGGAACCCAGAACTACCATGAAAACCCCGATATCAAAGAACAAGGGCGTCGACAGCGGCACCTTTGCCCCGTTGAGGTCGAGGTAGAGCCATATGCTGGTCATAAAGGCATTGCCCGTGAACAGGGATAAAAGGCCCGAGCTTCCCGACAGCACCACCCCCGAGGCAGCAATGGCGAGCGGATCGAACCGCAAGGCGCGCCGCGCCGCGTCACGCCCCCAGGACATGCCCAGAACGGCGATGGCCGACGCCGCGATCAACCCGCCGATGAACCCGCCGCCAGGCTCATTGTGCCCGCGCAGGCAGATGTAAACCGCGAACACCAGCATGGTGCCAACGATCACCGGCGCTACGGTGCGAAAGATGATGGTGTTCACGCTTCACCGTCCTTCGGCGCAAAGGGTCGGTCCGGACGCATGCGCGTCCGCAGCAGCGCCACCACTGCGAGGGCAGCTGTCATCACAACAGCGATTTCTCCAAGTGTATCGAGTCCACGGTAATCAACCAGAATAACGTTGACGATATTGGCGCCATGGGCAATCGGCACACTGGTCGCGGCAAAGAAATCGCTAAGGCTGGTATCCAAGGTGCCGCTTACGACCACCAACAGCACGAGGCTCACCGCCCCGCCACATAGGAGCGCCAGCAGCCCGTCGCGAATCCAATCCTCCATGGGGCGCGGATCCCGCTCATCGAGCCGCAGCCGCGTCATGACGAGCGTAAGGATAATGACCGAGAGAACTTCCACCATGAACTGCGTAAACCCTACATCGGGAGCGCCAAACAGGAGGAATATCAGCGCAACTGCCACGCCCTGCACGCCCAGCGCCAGAATGGCTACGAGCCTGCTCTGCGCCAACAGCACCGCACCAAGCCCCGTCGCAGCCAGTATCAGCACGATCCATTCGCGCATATCGATACTTGTCCAATCCTGAACGCTGATGGCACCGAGACCGCCCATGCCAATTGTTGGCACCAGCACGGCCAGCGCAACCATGGCAAACACCACGACTAGGTAGAATTCGAGCCGGCCGTGGTGGAGCAGCCGCGTTGTTGCCCCCGCAAAACGGATTAGCGCGAATATCACAGCGTCAAAGGCGTTATCGGCCGTCCAGTTCAGCGTCCGATGCATTCGCAAAAGCATGGCCCGGACCTTGTCGATCTGCCAGTACACCAAGGCGGCCAAGGTCCAGCTCAGCACAGATAGCCAGATAATGGGACTACGCCAGTCCACGGCCCAGCCGAGATGGCTTTCCACATGATGCCCCATGAGGGCAGAGGCGGCCGGCTCAAGCACCAGCTTGCCGAACTGATCGATCACCAGCGCAGCAACGATCCCAAGCGCTCCGAGCACCACCGGCCCCACCAGCATGGGAACTGGCGCCTCATGCGCCGACTTCGGTGTAGGCCCAACGATGCCGAGGAATGGCTTGATCGCCACGATCGCCCCAACCGTGCCAAGAAGGGCATTGCCCAGGATCAACACCAGCAGCGCCAGGGTTTGCAGCCATTGCGGCGCGAAGGCACCCAGCAGCATTTCCTCCTTGGCAAAAAAGCCCAGGGTCGGCGGCAATCCGATCATCGCAAAACCGGCGAGCGCCGCGGCAATAAACGTCACCGGCATCCGATCCGCCATGCCGCTCAGCCTAGTGACGTCCCGCGTGCCGGTTTCATGATCAAGCGCCCCCACGACCATGAACAAGGCAGCCTTATAGAGCGCATGGGCCACGAAATAGAGCACCATGCCAGCGATAGCCGCTTCCGTGCCCAGGCCGATCAGCAAAACCAAAAGGCCAAGCGAAGCCAAGGTCGTTTGCGCCAGCATCTGCTTGAGGTCAGTCTGGCGCAGCGCGGCAATCGCTCCCCAAAGGAGCGTCGCCCCGCCGAAGCCAACCAGCACCGTGCTCCACACGCTGGTTCCGCCCAGGACCGGCGTCATGCGTGCCAATAGATACACCCCCGCCTGCACCATGGTGGCCGAATGGAGAAACGCCGAAACCGGTGTCGGCGCTTCCATGGCGTTGGGCAGCCAGAAATGGAACGGCACCTGCGCCGATTTGGTGAAGGCCGCCAGCAAAATGCAGAGCAGAACCGCGCCATAAAGACCGCTGTCGCGCACCATGGAACCGCCGGCGCGCAAAGCGCTCAGATCCCAGGCACCGCTGATCTGGTGCAGCACAATGATCCCCACCAGCAGCGCCATGCCGCCGATATTGGTGATGACGATGGCCTGGATCGCGCCGCGCCGCGCCGCTTGGCGCCAATGGTCGAACCCGATCAGAAGAAACGAGGTAACGGCTGTCAGTTCCCAGAAAACGAACAGCGCCAGCATGTTGTCGGCGAGAACCAATCCAAGCATGGAGCCCATGAAGGCTAGGAGAAACGCCTGAAATCGCCCCAGATGCGCGTGACCCTTTAGGTAGGAACCGGCATAAAGCACGATCAACGCGCCGATTCCCGAAATCGTCAGGGCAAAGGTCAGGCTCAGCCCATCCACCCAGAAAGACAGGTCCAGCCCATATTCGGGCACCCACGCGAAGCGCACCGGAACGGCCCCATTGGCTGTCACTGGCTCGACAAAGTTGAGGAGAAGGACGAACACGGCGGCGGGCACAAGGGCCAGAATCCAGCTGGCCAGACCGCGGGTCCAGCGCTGCACCAGCGGGGCAAGCGCAGCCGCCAGAAACGGCGCTATCGCCACGAGCGCCATGCTTGTGTCCAGCCCTGCCCCCAATGCACCTGTTCCGATTCTCTTTGCTGACTTGTCGCGGACCTTACCGTCTGGGACGATGTGAACAAGCCTAAACGGACTGAATGAGGTGCGGCATTTGGGGAAAAGCCTCCCGCCAGCCTTGGCCCGCCCCCTTTCCTTGCCCGGACCCGCGCCCTATGTGAAGGGCACCTTCCTTCTTCGGATCACCTCATGACCAAGTCCACGCCTCCCCTCGCCGCGCGCCGGCCGCACACTGCTACTTTCCACAATGTGACGCGTGAGGATCCCTATCATTGGCTGCGCGCACCCAATTGGCAGGAGGTGATGCAGAAGCCCGAAGCACTCGATCCGGAGATCCGCGCCTATCTCGAGGCCGAGAACAGCTATTTCGAAGCCGAGTTCGGCAGCCATACTAGTGACTTGCAGGACAAGATCTACAAAGAGATTCGCGGCCGCATAAAGGAAGACGACAGCGGCATTCCCTCGCCCGACGGCCCTTTCGCCTATAATTCCCGCATGCTCGAGGGTCAGCAATACCCACTGATTGTGCGCACCCCGCGCGAGGGCGGCCCCGAAACCATCCTCCTCGACTGCAACGTCGAAGCAGGCGATGGCTATTTCGGCTTCGCCGGCGCCGAACACGACCGCTCCCACCGCTTTCTAGCCTGGGCGGCCGATCGTGCAGGCTCTGAATATTATGACATCGTCATTCGCGACATCGAGACATCAGCCGACAGTCCCGAGATCATCCGCGATACGGCTGGCTCCTATGTCTGGAACCAGGATTCCTCGGCGATCTACTACACGGAATACGACGACAACCACCGCCCCTTCCGTGTGCGCCTCCACACCATCGGCACCGACCAGGCTGATGACCCCATCATCTTCGAGGAATCCGATCCCGGTTTTTTTGTCGGCGTTGGCCGGACGCTGAGCGACAAATACATCGTCATCGACGCCCATGACCACCAGACCTCCGAATGCTGGCTGATCGACGCCGAACTGGGCGGTCCGCCTCGTCTGGTGGACGGGCGCGTAGCCGAACGCGAATACGACATCGACGAACGCGATGGCCTTCTTTACATCCGCACCAATGCCGATGGCGCCGAAGACTTCAAGATCGTGACGGCTCCCGTCGATAATCCAGGCGCAGAGAACTGGACGGACCTCGTGCCGCACCAGCAAGGCGTGCTCATTCTCGATCTCATCGTCATCAAGAACCACATGCTGCGTCTTGAACGCTTCGAAGGCCTGCCTCGCATCGTTGTGCGCGACCTGCGCACCGGCACCGAGGAAATTGTTGGGTTCGACGAAGAGGCCTATTCGCTGGGCATGTCGGTTGGCTACGAGTTCGACACTTCCGTGTTCCGCCTCACCTATTCATCCCCCACCACGCCCTCGCGCACCTATGATGTGGACCTCGAAACCGGCACGCGGACCCTTCTCAAGGAGCAGGAAGTTCCCTCCGGCCACAACCCCGACGATTACGAAACCCGGCGCCTCTTTGCCACCGCACCCGATGGCGAGCAGGTCCCGGTGACCGTGCTTTATCGCAAGGGCACCCCGCTCGATGGCTCGGCCCCTGCCCTTCTCTATGGATATGGCGCCTATGGCATGAGCATGCCCGCCTCCTTTTCCATCTCCGCGTTGTCGCTGGTGGACCGCGGATTCATCCATGCCACGGCCCATATCCGCGGCGGCATGGAAAAGGGCTACCGCTGGTACAGGGAAGGCCGGCGCGAGCACAAGACCAACACCTTTACCGACTTCATCGCTGCCGCGGAAATGTTGATCAACGACGGCTATACGGCCAAGGGCCGCATCGTGGCCCAGGGCGGCTCGGCCGGTGGCATGCTGATGGGCGCCATCGCCAATATGCGGCCCGACCTTTGGGCCGGCATTCTGGCTCAGGTACCTTTCGTTGACGTTCTCAACACCATGCTAGACGACACGCTGCCCCTCACCCCGCCCGAATGGCCCGAATGGGGCAACCCAATCGCCTCGCCAGAGGACTATCAGCGCATCGCCTCCTATGCGCCTTACGAGCAGGTCACCGCGCAGGATTACCCGCCGATATTCGCCCTGGCAGGTCTCACCGATCCGCGCGTTACCTATTGGGAACCGGCCAAATGGGTCGCGAAGCTGCGGGCAACCAAGACGGGCGATGCGCCTTTATATCTCAAGACCAACATGGGCGCTGGCCATGGGGGTGCTTCGGGGCGCTTTGATCGCCTCAAGGAAACCGCCATGTGCTACGCCTTTGCGCTCCATGCCGTTGGTCTGGAGGGATCATTTGGCTCCAAGTGATTGTTGCGTCGTCACAATCGGCCTATAGCTTAGGGCGACCTTCCTCAGCGTCTAACCAAAATCGGAGGCTATCCAATGTCTACCAAGTTCACCCTGCCGCCCCTTCCCTATGCCTATGATGCACTGGGCCCCTACATGTCGGCGGAAACGCTGGAATTCCACCACGACAAGCACCACCAGGCCTACGTCACCAATGGCGAAAAGCTCCTGGAGGGTTCAGGTCTCGAGATCCTGCCACTGGAAGACATCGTCAAGGAAAGCTACGGCAAGAACCAGGGCCTCTTCAACAATGCCGGCCAGCACTACAACCATGTGCACTTCTGGAACTGGATGAAGCCAAACGGCGGCGGTAACAAGCTGCCGGGCGCCCTCCAGGCCAAGATCGATGAAGATTTGGGCGGCTTCGACAAGTTTCGCGCCGATTTCATCGCTGCTGGCACCACCCAGTTCGGCTCAGGCTGGGCCTGGCTGTCGCTCAAGAACGGCAAGCTCGAAGTCACCAAGACGCCCAACGGGGAATCGCCACTCGTCCATGGCGGCAAGCCGCTGCTGGGTGTCGATGTGTGGGAACACTCCTACTATATCGACTACCGCAATGCCCGCCCCAAATACCTTGAAGCCTGGTTCGATAATCTGGTGAACTGGGAACACGTGGAACAGATGTTCGAAGAAGCCCGCTAAGCCGCGCTTCTCCATTTCAGGCCCGCCGCGCTCTCCAAGCCGGCGGGCTTTATGCCGCCCTCGGCAGGCACCAGTTTCCCCAGCCAATTAGCGATATATCGAACGGGTACTTCTACGCAGCGTTCGCCCATGGTAACCCTTTGTTTACCATTGAGGTGCCTTGCGTGTCTGAACCGTCCAAAGTCGTTGCGATCATTGCCGCCACCCCTGCGCTCACAGCGCTTCTGGCGATGGTTGTTGCCGGTGATTCACGACTCAAGGTCCGCCAGTTCGACAGCGAACTTGCGCTAATCGCTTATATGCGGCTCGCGCGCGTGGATGTCCTGGTCTGCGATTTTGATCGCGAAGGACGCCCCGCCTATGAGATGGTTGAAGCGATCCGGCTCAATGGCGAACTGATGTCCCAGGACGTTCCCGTGATCGCCCTCACCCGTGTGATCACGCCACCCATGCGGCACCAGGCCATCAGCGCCGGCATCGATGAAGTTGTGATCAAGCCGATGTCGCCGCGCCATCTCCTGCAGCGCATACAGGCTCGTCTTCGCTCGCGCAGCGTGGTTGGGGTGCTGGGTGGTTATCGTGGCCCAGAGCGGCGCAACCGCATCACCATGCCCCCGCCGCAGCCGGTCCCTGCCCGGCGCGAAACGGACAATGTTATACCCCTGTTCCCCGATCGCCGGCGGCAACAATCACCCTTGTTCGACAACTAGCTTGGTCTGGGCCGGGTAAAGCTGTCCTCGATCCGCTCGACAAGGCTGTCGTAGCGCGCCTTTTCATCGGCATCATAGCTGATCTCGAAGGCCGAAAAGGTTTGGCGGTCGGCCGACAGCAATACCTTGGTGTAGAAGATCAACGGCTCACCACCACTTTCGGGCTCATAAAAGCCAGACAGCACGAACCAGCTATTGCCCTCGGCGCGATAGGTGATGCTGCGTACCTCATTGCCTGAGGTCAGCCTTTCGGCAAACACATCCAGCGTCAGTCCATTGGCATCGCCGCCATAGATGCTGATCTGCCCACTGCCCCCGACTTCGCCTAACGTCAGGCCACCGGAACCATCTTCCTCCAGCGGCTCAAACGCCCCATAGGGCAATTCCGCCGAAAAACCAAACTGCGGGTCGACATACCGAGCCCATTGGGCAGAACCTTGGGCCAGGGCCCCTGTGCCCAGGACCATCGTCAGCGCGAAACCGGCGGCAAACAATTGCTTTCTCATCGGCAGGCTCCTCAAGGATTTCGCCGTTGAACGTGCCGCCCCGTTATTTGATCCATAAAGGAGCGCCAGAGAACTAAAGGTTCTTAGCGCTGTTCACCAATTAATCGGCTCAAGCGGTTCCAGAGGTCTTCTATATTGTCGGAAAACTGCACCGCCTTGTCGAACCCCGGCAGTCCAGGAGAAAGTACATCCGCAGCATAGCCGCGCATCACTTCGAAGGCCTTGTGCCGGTTCAGCATGAGCACGGGCACGTTCCGCCCCTTCCCCTTCGCTGTTGTCCATGCACCGAACAGCGCGGTGGCAGACGCGAGCGATCCCGGCAGGGCGACGAAGGCATGTGCCGCATCCGCAACGCGCGCCAGCCGGTCCTCCCGCCGCTCCAACGATTCCAGCGCTACATCTCGCAGCGCCGTCGGCAGCACGATGTCGGGATCACCAACGATCTGCACATGCCCGCCCGCCGTCCGGGCGGCCGTGATCAGCGGCACCGGGATGACCCCGTTTTCCGCCAGCGCGATAATTGATGCGCCCCGGCGCGCGAAAAGGGTTCCCGCCTGGCTCATGATCGATGCACGTTCTGGATCGCCCGGGCCCTTGTCCGAGGCAAAAACCGCCAGAACCGGCGCGTTCATCTTGGCTTCGCTCATGTTCATCGCCCGCGCCTCAAACTGCCCAGAATACCCCGCACCAGCGCGCGACCCACTTGGTTGGCCACCGTGCGGGCCAGAGAATTCATCGCCACTTCTGCCGGCGTCTGGCGGGTGGATGCGCGCCTGGGTCGCGGCTCCTGCGTGCGCTCTGCCTCATCCTGTCGCTGGCGCGCCTTGCGAGCCAGCACTTCAAAGGCTGACTCGCGGTCGACCGGCTTGTCGTAGAGCCCCGCTACTGGCGAGCGCGCGATAATCAGGCGGCGCTCGTCATCGAGTAGCGGCCCTACTTGCGCTGAGGGCGGGCGGATCATCGTCCGGCCAACCATTGATGGCACACCCTTGTCTTCCAAGACGGAAACTAGCGCCTCCCCTGTGCCCAATTGCGTGATCGCCTCTTCGGTCGAAAAATCAGGATTGGGCCGAAATGTTTCTGCCGCCACGCGAACGGCCTTCTGCTCGCGCGGCGTATAAGCGCGCAACGCGTGCTGTACGCGATTGCCCAGCTGTGCCAGCACGGTCTCGGGAATGTCCACCGGGTTCTGCGTCACGAAGTAAACGCCGACGCCCTTGGAGCGCACTAGCCGCACCACCTGTTCCACTTTGTCGATCATCGCCTTGGGCGCGTCGTCGAACAGCAGATGCGCCTCATCGAAAAAGAACACGAGCCTGGGCCTGTCGAGGTCGCCCACCTCCGGCAATTCCTCGAACAGTTCCGATAGCATCCAGAGGAGAAAGGTCGCATAAAGCCGCGGCGCCCGCATCAGTTCGTCTGCCGCGAGGATCGACACAAAACCCCGACCATCCCGGTCCGTTCGCATCAGATCGGCAATCTCGAGCGCCCGCTCACCAAAAAAGCCTTCGGCGCCTTGCTGCTCAAGCACCAGCAGTGCCCGCTGGATGGCGCCAATCGATGCTGCGCTCACGTTGCCATAGCGCGCCGAAATCTCCTTGGCGCGACCTTGAACCTCGACCAGCAGCGCCCGGAGATCCTTGAGGTCCAGCAAAAGCAGGCCTTCATCATCGGCCAGCTTGAACGCGATGTTGAGCACTCCCTCCTGCGTATCGTTGAGTTCCAGCATGCGGCTCAGCAGCAGCGGGCCCATTTCCGACATTGTCGCGCGAATCGGGTGCCCCTGGCGCCCGAACAGATCCCAGAAAATCACCGGAAAGACGTCGCTCTTGTAGTCAGAAAAGCCGATCTCCTGGGCGCGCCTCGTCTGCCAATCCTGCGCCGCCCCGATCTTGCCGATACCGGAGATATCCCCCTTTATATCAGCGGCAAATACCGGCACTCCGGCTTGCGAAAACCCCTCGGCCAGAACCTGCAAGGTTACTGTCTTGCCCGTCCCCGTCGCGCCGGTGATCAAGCCATGGCGATTGCCGTAGCGAAGCGCGAGGTATTCAGGCTGCGTGCTGGTTCCCAAAAAGATCTTGTCGTCAGCAAGCATGCAACACCCCAAATTCGCTACGCCCTTATAGACACCCTGCTTGCCAAGGAACAATCCGTAACTCTGTTTGCCAATCTCTGTGGCGCGCAAGAACCAGGGCAGGCATCATGCCAGAATGCGCCAGACACTGATCAACGCCCACCGCCGTTCCGTTCTTGCCGCCCTGGCAGTCCTTGGTGCCTCGACCCTGACGGCGCGGGGCCAATCATTCCACGAAGCGGCGGCGACGGGTGTGATCGGCGGTCTGCCCAGTGACCAGACCGGGCAGCTGCAGGAGGCCATCGACACCGCTGCCGCTGGGGGTCAAACCTTGCGCCTGCCGCCCGGGATCATTGTCGCGGGCAATCTCTCTCTGCCCGGAAATCTCGTGATTGAAGGCGTTCCCGGCAGCACGGTCCTGCAATCGCCTTCCGGCATTGTCGGTCGCTTTGTCGGCGGCAGCTCGCTGGTTCTGCGCGACCTTGTCCTGACCACCACCGCCGAGGACATCCCCGCGCTCCTCGCCATCGAAAATGGTGACGACATCGTCCTGGAGCGCTGTCATTTTCGCAATGCGCCAGAGATTGCCCTCGCTGTTTCGGACGCCGCAGTCACCATCCGCGATTGCGTATTCACCGAGATTGGTGATGCTGCCATTCATTCCCTCGACAGCCGTGGCCTGCTGATCACCGGCAATCGCATCGGGCAGTGCGGCAATGCCGGCATCCGGATCTGGCGCAGCGAACCCGGACCAGATGGTTCCATTATCATGGCCAACCGCATCAGACATATCGATTGGCGCGGCGGGGGCAACGGCCAGAATGGCAATGGCATCAACGTCTTCAAGGCTGACGAAGTGATCGTTGCGGACAACCACCTGTCCGACTGTGCCTTCACGGCCGTACGGCTCAACACCACCAACAATTCCCAAATCTCCGGAAACACCTGCCTACGCTCCGGCGAGGTCGCTATCTTTTCCGAGTTCGCTTTCTCCGGCTCGATAATCGCCAACAACATCGTGGATGGCGCGGCCACCGGCATTTCCATGACAAACCTTGATTCAGGCGGCCAGATCGCCGTTTGCAGCGGCAATATCGTGCGCAACATCGCGCCCCGTTCAGCCGTCAACCCAGACACCGTCCCGCTCGGGATCGCCGCCGAAGCCGAAGCTGCAATCACCGGCAACACAATTCACAACGTGCCTGGCCTCGCCCTCCTGGCCGGCTATGGGCCGTTCCTGCGCAATGTCGTCATAGGCTCCAACAACGTCTCCGAATGCGATATCGGCATTGGTGTCAGCGTCGTGGACGGCGCGGGATCGGTGCACATTGCCAACAATCTTGTTAGCGCCCGCAAGCACGATGTGGTTGGCCTAGCGTGGTCTGAGATCGTCGAACCCGACCTGCTCGGCAATCTCAAGCGCTACCCCAATGTGAGCAGTTCCTGACGCCTACGGCGCCACGGCCCTCAACACGCCCACCTCGGCCCCGCGCACGCTGCGGATAGGCTGGCTGGCCAAACCCTCCAGCAGCTTGCGCTGCCCTTCATCGGGCTCCGCGTACTGCAACAACAAGGCCGCGAGCATCGCCTGGGACGCCGCGATATTGCCGTCGTCGCATTTGATGGCATAGCCCCAGCCCTTGTCACGAAGGGCGCCGCACTGGACACCCTCCGCGCCAACCTTCTGCATCAAGCGGCCGCCGAACGCTTCCATGATCAGCGTGTCCGGGTGCCCTGTTCCGGCAACCAGATGGGGATGGCGCGTCGCCGCATCAAACAGGCGCTGCGATGCTGCGGCTAGTTCTGGTGCAATCCCCTCCCCCGTGGCCATGCGGGCAAAGCCGAAGGCAAAGGCGCGCAGGGGTGCGGCAAAGGTCGGGATGGAACAGCCATCCGTTCCGCAACGATCTTCGCGCAAAGCCTCCCCAATCACCGCCTCCACGGCCTCGCGTACCGCACGCTGCACCTCGTGCTCGCGGCTGACATAATTCTTGGTCGGCACCCCCATAGCCAGGGCCACGCTCAGCATGCCCGAATGCTTGCCCGAGCAATTGTTGTGCAGAGGGCTGGGCTCGCGCCCTGCAGCGCGCAAGGCCTCCCGCGCCGCCGCATTGGTCGGCGCATGAGCGCCGCATTCCAGATCCGCTGCTGAAAGGCCAATGCGCGTCAGCAGGCCCTGGGCCGTTGCGACATGCCGATCCTCGCCATGGTGCGAAGCGCAGGCGAGCGCCAGCTCTTCGTCCGTGTGATGGAACTTGCCCTCGGCCTCGCGCATAAAGATGGGCAGCGCCTGCATGGACTTGATGGCCGAGCGGGGAAAAACCGGCCTCTCGATATCACCCGCCGAAGCGATGATCGTGCCGTCTGCCGCCACCAGGGCAAAGGCACCGCGATGGCGGTTCTCCACCCAATTGCCCCGCACGGTTTCTGCAAGAATGGGATTGGCGTCCATGGCAAACACTCCGGTCCAGCCCATTCCCAAGACAGCGCAGCAGGGAAAAAGTCAACATGGCGCGGGTGCGGAACAGCACGGCACCTGCTTGGCACAGGCCTGCTTCCGTGCAATGCTCCACCGCAACAATCAGCGCTTAAGTGCTTGAATTCAGGGAGGATCGCATGGCCAAGATTCTGGTGACGGGTGGTAGCGGCAAGCTTGGCCGCGCGGTCCTCAAAGACCTTGTGGCTCACGGATACGACGTCCTCAACGTCGACCAGCAGGCCCTTCCGGAACCCATCTGCCCCAGCGTGCGCATCGACCTCACCAATTTCGGCGAAGTGGCATCGGCGATTCTGGGCGGCGTCGACGAACGCGGCGGCCCGTTCGATGCCGTCGTGCACCTCGCCGCCATTCCCGCGCCCGGCATTGCCGCCAATGCGCGCACTTTCGCCAACAATGTGCCTACCACCTACAATGTCTTCGAAGCCTGCCGCCTCGCAGGCATCAAGAATGTCGTCTTCGCCTCCAGCGAAACGGTGCTGGGCCTGCCCTTCGACAACCCTCCGCCCTACGCCCCCGTGGACGAGGAATACTATCCACGCCCGGAATCGGCCTATTCGCTCGGGAAGCTCCTCGACGAAACCATGGCGGCACAATTCTGCCGCTGGGACCCATCCCTACGCATTGTCGGCCTGCGCTTTTCAAATGTCATGTACCCCGAGGACTACAAGGCCTTCCCCAAATACGACACCGACCCGCGCGCCCGCAAATGGAACCTCTGGGGCTATATCGACGCCCGCGACGGGGCCCAGGCTGTCCGCCGCGCCATTCAGGCTGATTTCACGGGCTTTGAAGCCTTCATCATTGCCAATGCGGACACCGTGATGAGCCGCTCCAACATGTCACTCCTTGCCGAAGTGTTTCCCGATGTTCCCACCAAGGGCAACATCGCCACCAACAGCACCCTCCTCAGCATCGACAAAGCCAAGCGCATGCTCGGCTATTCCCCCCAGTACAGCTGGCGCAACGAGGTCTGAAGGGCACCCTTAACCTCCTCTTCCAGAGGCGATGGACGGCTCGTTGGACTTCGCGAGATTGTGCCCAAGGCACTATGCGGCCCCTCCACTCCGAGGGGGGGCTAAGTGGGGGTAGCCTCGCGTCTCCCCATTCGCCCCATCAAGCTCCGCTCCACCGCTGCAAGCCCGTCATAGATCAGCACGGCCAATACCCCCACCACCAGCCCGCCCTGCAACACAAAGGCCGTATTTCCCGACAGCAGCCCGGCAATAATTACCTCGCCCAGCGTTCGCGCCGCGACGGTTGACCCGATCGTCGCTGTCGCCAGCGCAATCACCGCGGACAGGCGCACGCCGGCCAGGATCACCGGCAGCGCCAAGGGCAGTTCCACCTTCACCAGCCGCTGCCACCCCGTCATGCCCACTCCCCTTGCCGCGTCGGTAACCGCCGGCGGGAGATTGGTCAGCCCGGTGAGCGTGTTCTCGAAGATCGGCAGCAGGCCATAAAGGAAGAGCGCCACCAGCGTCGGCGCCGTACCGAAACCCAAAACGGGTACGGCCAGCGCGAGAACAGCCACCGGCGGAAATGTCTGCCCCACATTGGCCAGCGCGCGCGAAACCGGCAGGAACTCCGCCCCAAACGGCCGCGTCACGATAATCGCCAGCCCCACGGCAATCAGTGTCGCCGCAAGCGTTGCTGCACATACAATCGCCAGATGGTTGAACGTGATGTCGAGCAAACTGCCCTGATTATAGATCGCGGGCTGATTGTTCTTGGTGAACGAGCTGAAAAAGCCTGCGAACCCTTCGGGGTAGGTCAAAAACGCCACCAGAACCGCCAGAGCCAAGAGGCGAAGGAGATTGCCCCGGCTCATTGCGGCCGTGCCGCCAGCCTGGACAGTGCCGCAAGCGTCACCTGCCCCACGATCCGCCCACCCCGCTGCACAGGCAACGCCGGACGGCCCGACCACAGCAATTCGGCAAGGGCATCGCGCAGGGACGAACTGGCATCGATGGGTTCCCCTTCGACATGACCCGGTTGGACATGGTCGGCCACCCGCCCGAGCGACAGAAGCCGGAAAGGCCGCTCGCTCGTCCCGATCAGTTCCCCCACAAAGGGCGTCGCCGGATTGCGGATGATCTCTGCGGGCGGAGCGCTTTGCAAAAGCTTGCCGCCATCCATCACAGCAATGGTGTCCCCAAGGTGGATCGCCTCCTCCATGTCATGGGTCACGAGCACGATAGTGGTGCCGAACCGGCGCTGAATCGCGAGCAGATCCTCCTGCGCCTTGGCACGGATCACCGGATCCAGCGCCCCAAAGGGCTCGTCCATGAGAAGGATATTGGGCTTGGCCGCCAGCGCCCGCGCCACGCCCACGCGCTGCTGCTGCCCGCCCGAGAGCTCATGCGGTAGCCGGTCGCGAAACTGGGATGGTTCGAGCTGAAAAAGCTGAAGCAGTTCATCCACCCGCTCGGCCGTCTTGCGCTTGTCCCACCCAAGGAGCTTTGGCACTGTCGCCACGTTCTGTCCCACCGTACGGTGGGGAAACAGCCCATGCCCCTGAATGGCATAGCCGATCCGACGGCGCAGCTCATAGGCTGGAATACCGGCAATATCCTCCCCGTCGATGCGGATTTGGCCGGAAGTGGGCTCCACCAGCTTGTTGATCATGCGCATCAGCGTGGTCTTGCCCGATCCCGACGTTCCCACAACAACGCAGATGGTGCGCGGCTGGATGGTGAGGCTCACGCGATCCACCACGACCTCGCCGTCATAGCTCCTGGTAATCTCGTCGATCTCGATCATGGCTTGCGCGTTCCGCGGGAGGTCATCTCGACCATGGCATCCAGAACCACGGCCGCGGCAAAAGCCAGCACCACCGTCGGCACCGCCCCCAGCAAAACAAGATCCATCGCGGTTTGCCCGATGCCTTGGAACACGAAGACGCCAAAGCCCCCGCCGCCGATCAGGGCGGCAATGGTCGCAAGGCCGATGTTCTGCACCAGTACAATGCGAATGCCTGTTAGAATCACAGGGAACGCGAGCGGCAATTCAACCCCCAGCAAGCGCTGGCGACCCGTCATGCCCATGCCCATAGCCGCATCAACCGCAGCCCGCGGCACGCCTAGCAAGCCGACCAGGGTGTTCGAGACGATCGGCAGCAGCGAATAAGCAAACAGCGCCACCAGCGCCGGCGCTGTACCAATGCCGGAAATGCCCACCGCCGATGCCCCGGGGACGTTGGCGGCCACCCAAGCCAGTGGCGCGATCAAAAGGCCAAAAAGGGCAATGGAGGGAATAGTCTGCACCATATTGAGCAGGTTCAAAACAGCTGCACGCACCCCCTTGATCCGGAAGCACCAGATGCCAAGGGGGACGCCAACCAGAGTTGCCAAAGCCACAGAGCCAAAGGCCAGCGCCAGATGCGTTCGCCCTTCTGCCCAAAAAGCGGGTGCGCGCGTCGAGTATTCCTTGAGCGTTGAAACAGCGTTCAAACCGCCACTTCCGAGCAGCAGCGCCAGAGCGGCTACAACGCCCAGGAGAACGCCGATCCTGGCCAATGGCCCCAAACGCAACCGCGCCAACGCATCCGTCACCAGAAGCGCAAACGCAAAAAGGAGGAGCCAAAACCCAGCCCCTGGCGCGATGCGGGCAAAGCTGTTGCCTTGGGGGGTCAGAAAGCTTGCCGACTGGCCCAGGAGTACAAACAGTGTGGCCAGAACCACAAAGCCCGCGATGAGCTTGACCAGCGGCGGCACCCTGAACACCGCCGCAAGCAACCCAACCAGAAGCGCCGCCATCAGCAAGGCCGCCAAGAAGCCGGGCAGAGCCTCGGCAAGCAAACGCGGCTCACCTGCCACGATGCGATTGGCTCGAAACAACACCAGGGGCAGCCAAGCCCCCGCAACCGCTACCAGAACGATCAAAACGCCGAGCTTGTCCAGCCTGAACCAGCCCATGCGCATGCCTGACGGTGCTATCCCGGCTATGCTCATCTAGTCTCCAGCTTGATCAAAATCCGCAGACGGGCGCGTGCCTGCCGCACTCCACCCACAGATCACCACCCTCGGGCTTGACCCGAGGGCTCTTCACTTCCCCCAACTCCACAAGTGCGCCCCCTCGGGTCAGGCCCGATGGTGCCGATCGGAGTAGTTGGGCATCACTTGCGCCCTCAGACAACCTTGGGTAGCGACAGAGGCGCGCCTACTCCACAAACCCATTCTGGGCCAAGTAATCCGCCGCCACTGCAGACGCTGCTTCCCCGCCCACCTGCACGCGGCCGTTCAGCTCCTGCAACACCTCAAGCGTCAGCCCCTCGAACACGGGCTTGAGCAGTTCCTCGATCTGCGGATATTGCGCCAGTACCTCTTCGCGGATGATGGGCGCGGGCTGGTAAACCGGCTGCACGCCCTTGTCGTCCTCAAGAACCGTGAGCCCCGATGCGGCGATGCCGCCGTCCGTGCCATAAACCATCGCGGCGTTGACGCCACTGGTCTGCTGCGCCGCTGCGGCAATCGTTGCCGCCGTATCGCCACCCGAGAGCGTCACCAATTGATCGGGCGCGAGGGTGAAACCATAGACTTCCTGGAACTTCGGCAACGCTGCCGGAGAGTTCACGAACTCGGCCGAGGCCGCGAGCTTGACCTCACCCCCACCCGTCACCCAGGCGCCAAATTCGCTGAAGGTCTTGAGATTGTTGGCCTCGGCAACGTCGTTGCGCACCGCGACGGCCCAGGTGTTGTTTGCCGGCGAAGGAGAGAGCCAGACGATCTTGTTGGCCTCATAATCGAGCCGCGCCGCTTCGGCATAGGCCGATGCAGCATCATTCCAGATCGGGTCCTCGGCGCGCTCAAAGAAAAAGGCCGCATTGCCGGTGTATTCGGGGTAGATGTCGATTTCGCCAGCCATAATGGCCTCGCGCATGATCGGCGTGCCGCCCAGCTGAATCCGGTCCTCAACCGCAATGTCATTGGATTGAAGTACCTGCTTGATGATGTTGCCCAAAACGCCACCTTCGGTGTCGATCTTGGAAGAAACAACGACCTGGGCATGGGCTGCCGTCATCGACAAGGCCAGCGCCGCGGCGCTCAGAAGCATGGATTTGAGGCGCATAGAAGACTCCGTGTTCCCCGGAAGCTTCCGCTCCCGGTCGCCCTAGACTAACCGATCAAACGAAATCGGCTAGCCCCGCATTTGGGAAACCGGAGCCTTGTTTTTTAGGCGCGGCCCACCGCCGCTCGCTGACGCCACATGCGCCACAGGATCGGCAGGGCGATCACCAGGATCAGCAGCGCGCCGATGAAAATCGACATGACGATTCCCGGTACGTTGAGCAGGCCCAGCCCGAAGGTCACCAATCCCATGATCAGGGCCGCAAGGACTACGCCCACGATCGTGCCCGCGCCGCCGAGAATCGAGACGCCGCCCAGCACCACCATGGTGATGGCCTCGAGCTCCCAGCCCTCGGCAATCGAAGGGCGGGTCGACCCCAGCCGCGCCGTCAGCAGCACCGCGGCAATGCCGCTCATCAGGCCGGTGAGGCAAAAGAGGATGAACTTGGTTCGGCCCACGCGCACGCCCGAGAACTCCGCTGCCACGTCATTATTGCCGATGGCATAGACCCGGCGCCCGAAATTGGTGCGCTGCAGCAGCACATAGTAGATGGCAGCGCAAACGAGGAACAGCACCAGCTCGAACGAGATCACCCAAGAAACATAGCCCTGCCCGAACCAGGAAAAGCTTGGCGGATACCCCTTGAAGCTCTGGTCGCCCAGGATAATGAAGCTGATGCCGCGGAAGAGGCTCATCGTGCCGATGGTGACCACGATGGACGGCAGCTTGAGGCCGGTCACGAGGAAGCCATTGAACGCGCCGCAAAGAATACCGGTGCCGATGCCGATGGCCACCAAGACGGGCGTGTCGGCGCCATATTGCAGGGCAAAACCCATCAGGGTCGACGCGAGTGCAATGATGGCTGCAACCGAAAGATCGATCTCGCCCGAGATGATCAGCAGCGCCATGGCCAGCGCAATCAGGGCCTTCTCGGTGAAATTGAACGTCATGTCCGAAAGGGACCATTCGTTCAGAAAGTAGGGTGAGGCCAGCGAATTGAGGGTGAAGATCGCGACGGCGACCAGCACGAGCAAGCCTTCCCAGCTCAGAACCGTCGACTTGAACGGATTGTCCAGCCGGTTGGGCAGGCGGCGGTGGGTTGCTGTTGTGTCGGTCATACGGCTTCCGCCTTCTTCAAGATAATCCGGCCCTTGCGTTTTTCGCCCCGCGCATTGAGCACCACGGCCAGCAGGATGGCCGAGCCGGAAATCGCCATCTGCCAGAAGGGCGAAATGTTGATGACTGGAAGAGCATTGTTGATGACCCCGAGGAATATGGCGCCCAGCAATACGCCCGCCACGGTCCCGATACCGCCGGCAATTGACACGCCGCCGATCACGCAGGCTGCGATGATGGTGAGTTCATAGCCGCTCGCGACTTCTGTGGATGCGATCACATAGCGCGACACCCAGAGGTAGCCACAAAGTCCCGCCATGGCGCCGGCAATGGTGAAGGCCATGAACTTGGTGCGGCCCACATTGATGCCGGTGTAAACCGATGCGGTGGGGTTGACACCAATGGCATAGAACGAGCGGCCCAGCGGCGTGCGCGTCATCAGCAGCCAGAACAGCACGGCGACGACAATGGCGAACCAGCTCAGCAGAGGCAAACCCAGAAAAACCGTGCGCTGCAAACCGATGAAGTCAGGGCTCATCTGCGCCGCATTGACCCAGGCACCGTTGGAAATCACGAACACCAGCCCGCGATAGATGGTGAGCGTGCCCAGCGTCACGACGATGGGTGGAATGCTCAGCTTCCACACCAGCACCCCGTTGAACGCCCCCAATGCCGCGCCGATCACCACGCACATGGCCATCAGCAGCGGCACCGGCACGCCGGGGAATGCTGCATTGGTCATGGCCACAATCATGCCGGTCAGCGCCAGATTGGCAGCCATGGACAGGTCGATCGAGCGGGTGAGGATCACCAGCATCTGCCCCAGCGCCAGCATCAGCAGGATGGAGGTATCGTTGAAAATGGTCAGCAAATTCTGAGGCTGCGCGAAGCGCGGGAAGCGCGCGGTGACGATCACCAGCAGCAGCAGGATCGCCAGACCCAGCCAGATTTCGCGATGCTTGCCCAGCGCCTTCATGCTGCCTGCTCCTCGGCGATGCCGGCGGCGAGCCGCACCAGCGTTTCGGGCTGCAAGCCCTTGTTCTCCAGCGTCTCGATGATGCGGCCCTCGCGCATAACCACGATGCGGTCGCTCATGCCCAGCACTTCGGGCAGCTCGGACGACACCATGATCACGCTCAGTCCTTCCGCCACGAGCTCACTCATGAACTGGTGCACGGCGGCCTTGGAGCCGATGTCGATGCCCTTGGTGGGCTCGTCAAGAATGATCACCTTTGGCAGCGTCGCCAGCCATTTGGCGATCACCACCTTCTGCTGGTTGCCGCCTGAAAGCGTCGATACGTCCTGGCTGAGCGATGATGCGCGCAGATCGAGCCGCTCGGTATAGGTCCGCGCCAGCGCATATTCCTCAGCCAACCGAAGGAAGCCGGACTTCGAGGTCTTGCGCAGCGACGGCAGGGAAACGTTCTTGAAGATGGGTTCGCCCGTAATCACACCCTGCTTGCCGCGTTCTTCGGGCACATAAACAATCCCGGCCTCTACCGCATCTGCAGCTGATTTGGGTGCGATGGTCTGCCCGTCCAGCACCAGCGTGCCCGCGGAGGGCTGCGTCATGCCGAACACGGCCTGCATAACCTCTGAGCGCCCTGCCCCGACAAGGCCGTAGAACCCCAGGATCTCACCCTTGCGGACGGCAAAGGAGATGTCGTCGAACTCGGTGGGATGGCTCAGCCCTTTGGCTTCCAGCACCGTGTCGCCGATCGTTGCAGTGCGCTGCGGAAAAATCTGGTCCACCGCGCGGCCAACCATCATCTGCACGATCTGGCTCTGCGCAGTGTCCTTGATCAGCCCCTTGCCCACCTGCTCGCCATCGCGGAACACGGTGAAACGGTCGGCGATGCGGTAGATTTCATCGAATTTGTGCGAGATAAAGAGGATCGCCTTGCCGTCCTGCTTGAGCAGTTCGATCAGGACATAAAGCTCCTCGATTTCCTTTTGGCTCAAGGCCGCCGTGGGCTCGTCCATGATGACGACCTGCGCGTCGATGGACAGCGCCCGCGCCACGGCAACAAGGTGCTTCTTGGCAATGCCTAGCTCCTTGAGCTTGATATCGGGATCGATGCCCGCTGCCATGGCGTCCAGCGTCTTCCTCGCCTCGGCCCGCATGGTGCGCCAATCGATCATCCCGAAGCGATTACGCGGCGCGTGGCCGAGGTAAATGTTTTCGGCAACCGTCATTTCGTCGAACAAAACGGTTTCCTGGTGAATGGCCGTGATGCCAACGGCCGAAGCCGACTGGGCCGTCGGAAGCGTCACGACCTTGCCGCCCACCCGGATTTCCCCGGCGTCGGGCTGGTAGATGCCGGTCATGGTCTTGACCAGCGTAGACTTGCCCGCCCCGTTCTCGCCGATCAGCGCGGTGACCTCGCCGGGATAAAGCTCCAGCGACACACCATTAAGCGCCCGCACGCCGGGAAAGCTCTTGCTGATGCCGGAAAGAGTAAGAATGGGTTCGGTCATAATCGTTGCGTGATCCTTCCGCATCGTCATTGCCCGGCTCGTCCAGGCAGTCCATGCGATGTCGCCGCCTAAAATGGACCACCCGGACAAGCCGGGTGGTGACGTCGTGATGGGGCAGGCTTCCTGCCTTAGCCAAGCCTTAGTAGATCTTGGCGAATTCTTCGATGTTGGTCTTGTCGAACTGGAACGGCACGGCCATCGCTGCCGAATTGGTGTCGTCCAGGGTCACTTCGCCCACGCGGCCGATCGAGAAGGTCTCGCCGGGAGCCGCTTCCTTGCCGTCAACCAGCTGGTCAGCCAGCATCACGGCCGAGTAGCCCAGATCAATCGGGTTCCACAGCGCCACGGCCTGCGAAGCGCCATTGTCGATGAACTGCTTGAACTCGGATGGCAGAGCGAGGCCGGTCACGTTGATCTTGCCGATCAGGTTCTGGTCTGTCACCACCTGGGCAGCCGCAACGACGCCAACCGTGGTCGGCGCGATGATGGCCTTGAGATCGGGGTAAGCCGCGATCAGGCCCTTGGCTTCGTCGGTGGACTTCACCGAGTCATCGTCGCCATAAACGGTGGCCACGAGATTGATGTTGGGGAACTTCTCGGGGATGGCAGCCTTGGCCGCCTCGATCCAGGCGTTCTGGTTGGTCGCGGTCGAAGCCGCCGACAGGATCGCCACGTCGCCGCCTTCAGGCAGATAGTCGGCGGCCAGCTTGATGATGGTTTCGCCGATCAGCGCATTGTCCGATGGGTTGAGGTGGATCTGGCGGCCTTCTTCGGCAACACCCGAGTCAAAGGACACAACCTTGATGCCGCGCTGCATGGCGCGCTGCAGCGCCGGAACCAGCGCGTCCGGATCGTTGGCGGAGATCGCAATGGCATCGACCTGCTGTGCGATCAGCGAGTTGACGACTTCGATCTGGGCTTCGGCAGTCGCGGTGGTCGGGCCGGTATAGATCACTTCAACATCGCCCAGTTCGGCGGCAGCTTCCTGCGCACCCTTGTTCGCGGCGTCAAAGAAGCCATTGCCGAGCGACTTCACGACCAACGCGATGCGGGTCTGGGCATAGGCTGGAGCGGCGAGCAGCACTGCAACGGCAGTGGTGGCGGCCAAAACTTTCAAGAGCTTCACTTTAGTTCCCTCCCTGGGATTTCTGGTCTTCGTATTCCGGCCTCAGGCGACGGCGGCTTGCCGCTCGCCCGAAGCACTTGTGTCCGCCACGATGAGCCGCACGCCTGCCGTTTCCAGCATCTGGCGGTCCTCGTCGCGTATTCCGCTATCGGTAACGACAGCGGCTATTCGGTCGAGCCCACATAGGATGAGGCTCGATCTCCCCGAAAACTTGGATGAATCAGCGAGCACGATCACTTCGTCCGCCTGCCCGATCAGGCCCAGCTCGGACTGGACGACCATTGGGTCGGCTTCCATCAGCCCGTGCGCGCCAATGCCCTGGCACCCCAAAAACATGCGCTTGGCATAAAAATGCGACGCCACCACCCCGCCAAAGGGCGACAGGATGACGTTCTGTTCGCGATACACCGTGCCGCCAGGAATAACGACGGAACAGCGCGAATTGTGGATCAGGAATTCGGCAATGGCGAAGCTGTTGGTGAAGACGCTCAGCCGCCTGCCCGTCAAATGGTGCACCATCTGATAGGTTGTCGTGCCGCCATTGATGATGATGGGCTCGCCGTCCCGGCAAAGGTCGACCGCCGCGCGGGCAATGGCGCGCTTCTGAGCGATGTTGATCGTTTCGTTGACCGAGAATGGCCGCCCCATCAGCGCCGACTGCTCGGGCGGGTTGACCGCCTCTGCCCCGCCACGCACCCGCCGCAACTCGCCGCGCTCGTCGAGCGCTGCAATGTCCCGTCGGATGGTGGCTTCGGAGGAACCCGTCACCTCGCACAAATCGGCAACGGTCATCACCGGCCGGCTCTGAACCGCAGCCAGGATCACTCTATGTCGCTCACTTTCATGCAATGCAGGCATCCTCCTGACGCATTCCTTCACACCGAATCTGATCAGTGTCAATCAGCAAACCGTCAGCAATGAACAGGATCACAGGCGATCGATCATTGCTGATTGTTTATGATTGACACTGACCGGCGATCGTGACCATCTCCGCCCAATTCTCAATCAGATCTCTTTGGAGGAGACCCCATGTCCGATACCGCGCCGAAGCGCCTTGCGAACCTTTGGGACGATGCGAAAGCCGCTGCCATGAGCGAGCCAGAGCGTCTGGTTTATCGCTCGAACCTGCTGGGCAGCGACAAGCGCGTCACCAATTACGGCGGTGGCAACACCTCCTCCAAGATCATGCAGAAGGACCCGCTCACCGGCGAAATGGTTGAGGTCCTTTGGGTCAAGGGCTCGGGCGGCGATAGCGCCTCGATCAAGCTCGACGGCTTTGCCACCCTCTATATGGACAAGCTCCGCGCCCTGAAGGGTCTCTATCGCGGCGTCGAGTTCGAGGACGAGATGGTGGGCTATCTCCCCCACGCCAAGTTCAACCTCAATCCGCGCGCTGCCTCCATCGACACCCCGCTCCATGCCTATGTGAACCGGCCGTTCGTCGATCACATGCACCCCGATGCGATCATCGCCATCGCCGCATCGAAGAACTCGCGCGAACTCACGCAGCAGATCTTTGGCGACACCATCGGCTGGCTGCCCTGGAAGAAGCCGGGCTTCGAGCTTGGCCTGTGGCTGGGCAAGTTTTGCGAAGAAAACCCCAGCGCCAAGGGCGTGATCCTTGAATCGCATGGCCTCTTCACCTGGGGCGATACACCCAAGGAATGCTACGAAACCACGATCGGCATCATCAACCAGGCCATCGAATGGTTCGAGCAGCAGACTGCCGGCAAGACCATCTTTGGCGGCCCGGCCGTTGAGTCCCTGCCGGCTGAACAGCGCCGCGCCATTGCTGCCAAGCTGATGCCCAAGATCCGCGGCTTCATCTCCGAAGATAGCCACAAGCTCGGCCATTTCGATGATTCCCCGGCCGTGCTGGAGTTCGTGAACTCCAAGAATCTCCGTCCTCTCGCAGCGCTCGGCACCTCCTGCCCCGACCATTTCCTGCGCACCAAGATCCGCCCGCTGGTGATTGAGTTCGATCCCGCCAATCCCGATGTGGATGCGGTGATCGCAGGCCTTGCCGACGCGATCGCTGCCTACCGCGCCGACTACACGGCCTATTACGAGCGCTCCAAGCACGACAATTCGCCCGCCATCCGTGATCCAAATGCCGTCGTCTACCTCATCCCCGGCGTCGGCATGATCACCTTCGCCAAGGACAAGGCGACGGCGCGCATTTCCGGCGAGTTCTATGTCAACGCCATCAATGTGATGCGCGGTGCCTCGACCGTCAGCGAATATCAGGGCCTGCCTGAGCAGGAAGCCTTCGATATCGAATATTGGCTGCTGGAAGAAGCAAAGCTGCAGCGCATGCCCAAGCCCAAGTCCCTGGCCGGCAAGATTGCCCTTGTCACCGGCGGCGCTGGCGGCATCGGCAAGGCCACGGCCGCCCGCCTGCTGCGTGAAGGCGCCTGCGTTGTTCTCGCCGACATCGACCAAACAGCGCTCGACAACGCCACCGAAGAACTGGGCTCTGCCTTCGGCAAGGATTTCGTGCGCCCCGTCAACATCAATGTCACAAGGGAAGAGCAGGTCATCGCCGGCTTCGCCCACGCGGTGGTGGAATTTGGCGGGCTCGACATCCTCGTCTCCAATGCGGGCCTTGCGTCCTCGGCACCAATCGAGGACACCACGCTCGAGCTCTGGAACAAGAACATGGACATCCTGTCCACGGGCTATTTCCTGGTTTCGCGCGAAGCCTTCCGCCTGTTCCGCCAACAAAAGATCGGCGGCAATGTTGTGTTCGTTGCATCAAAGAACGGTCTTGCCGCTTCGCCCAACGCCTCGGCCTATTGCACCGCCAAGGCCGCCGAGATCCACCTTGCCCGCTGCCTTGCCCTTGAGGGCGCTGAGGCGCAGATCCGCGTCAACGTCGTCAACCCCGACGCCGTCCTGCGCGGCTCCAAGATCTGGGCCGGCGAATGGCTCGAGCAGCGCGCCTCGACCTACAAGACGGACAAGGACGGCCTGGAGGAAATGTATCGCCAGCGCTCCATGCTCAAGCGTTCCGTGTTCCCCGAAGACATCGCCGAAGCCATCTACTTCTTCGCCTCGGAAGCTTCGGCCAAGTCCACAGGCAACATCATCAACGTCGACGCCGGCAACGCCCAGTCGTTTACGCGGTAACAAAAGGGCACGGTTTTTCTCACCCAAGATGTCACCCCGGCCTTAAGCCGGGGCTCATCCTGAGATCTCAAGATGGATCCCGGATGAAGCGTGATGGCACCGGGCGGGTGGAAGCCGTAGAGGAAAAATAATGACCGAACATATGATCGACCCATCCGTCGTCGAGGCGGAAAACGCCAAGCACGAAGCACACCTTCGCACCGACTATGACTCGCTTGGCGAGCGCCTCGACCGGCGCGGCATCTCCATCGACGCCATCAAGGAAAAGGTTTCAGCCTTCAACATCGCTGTCCCCTCATGGGGCGTCGGCACGGGCGGCACGCGCTTTGCCCGCTTCCCCGGCCCTGGCGAGCCGCGCGACATCTTCGACAAGATCGAGGACTGCGCCGTCATCGCCCAGCTGACGCAGGCCACCAGCACCGTCTCGCTTCACATTCCGTGGGACAAGGCCGACCCGAACCGTTTGAAGCAAGCTGCATCGCGCTTCAACCTCGGCTTCGATGCGATGAACTCCAATACCTTCTCGGACGCCAAGGGCCAACTGCAGAGCTACAAATACGGCTCACTCTCGGCCGCTGACGCCGCGACCCGGCAGCAGGCCATCGAGCACAATCTGGAATGCATCGAGATCGGCAAGACCATCGGCTCCAAGGCCCTGACCGTTTGGGTCGGCGATGGCTCCAACTTCCCCGGCCAGGTGAACTTTGCCACCCAGTTCGAGCGCTATCTCGACTCGGCCAAGGCCATCTACGCCGCCCTGCCCGACGACTGGCGCATCTACACCGAACACAAGATGTATGAGCCAGCCTTCTATTCCACGGTCGTGCAGGATTGGGGCACCAATTACATCATCGCCAAGGAACTGGGCGACAAGGCCTTCTGCCTCGTCGATCTCGGTCACCATGCGCCCAACGTCAACATCGAGATGATCGTCTCGCGCCTTGCCCAGTTCGGCAAGCTCGGCGGCTTCCACTTCAACGACAGCAAATATGGCGATGACGATCTCGACGCCGGCTCGATCGATCCCTACCGCCTGTTCCTCATCTTCAACGAACTGGTCGATATCGAAAACCGGGACGCCGATTTCAATCCGGCTCACATGCTCGATCAGTCTCACAACGTGACCGACCCGATCGAGTCCTTGATGCTCTCGGCCTCCGATGTGCAGCGCGCCTACGCGCAGGCTCTCCTGGTTGACCGGAAGGGCCTGTTGGAGGCTCAAGATGCTAACAGTCCGCTAACCGCAACACAGCATCTGCGAACCGCTTTCCGCACCGATGTTGAGCCGATTTTGGCCATGTCGCGCCTCGACAAAGGCGGCGCCATTGACCTGCTTGGCACCTACCGCGCCTCCAAATACCGTGAGAAAGTCGCCGAAATCCGGCCTGCTGTGGAAGCGGGCTCCAGCGGCATCGTCTAGCCCCTGGAGGTCTGCTCCAGGGCCCTGAGCCCTTCGGTAGCTTGAACAATCCAGTCGCGGAACGCCCTGATCTTCGGGGCGTTCCGCCGCGTTTCGGGATACACGAGGAAATAGTAGTCCCCGTCCCAGCCCACCAGGTCAAAGGGCTGCGCCAGCCGCCCTGCCCTGATTTCCTCGGCATAAAACTGCGGCGTCAGCAGCGCTACGCCCCGCCCCGCCATCACCGCCGCCGCTTCCATGGACTGATATCCCAATCGGGCAAAAGGCTTGTCCTGGGGCGGCAAGTCCCTCACGCCAGCCTTTTTGAACCAAGCCGCGACCCATGGGTCATCGGGCGTAATCTGCGGAACCCTCAGCAAATCTGCCGGTTTGCGGATTTTATACTCCTCCACCAGGCGCGGGTGCATCATAGGCGCGTATTCAACCTTGGTAAGTCGATGCGCGACCAGACCCGCCTGCACAGTTTTGGCCGAACGGATGGCGACATCGATCTCGGCCTCGGCAAAATCGATGATGAGGGGAGAACTTTCCACGCGCACTGCGATTTCCGGATGCCCGATCTGAAACAATCCGAGGTTGGCTGCAAGCCATTGGCTCGCAAAGGTCGGCACAGCACTGATCGCAAGCATGCCTTCGGCACGGCCGTTCACATCGGCAAAGGCCTGCCGCAACATGGCAAAGGCTTTGCTGACCTCGGGCGCCAGCTTTGCGCCTGCCTCGCTCAATGCAATTTGGCGCGGGCGCCTGAGGAAAAGCTGTACACCTATTCTCTCCTCCAGCAGCTTGATCTGATAGCTCACCGCCGCTTGGGTCATGCCCAACTCCTGGGCAGCTTTGGTAAAGCTCAAATGCCGCGCCACGGCCTCAAAGGCACGCACCGCCGTAAGGGGAGGCAAGCTGCTCATAGATAAGCTCTCCTTATGCCAACCTTCCAAGCTTTAGTTGGAAAAGGCCGGCATGGCGAGACAAACTCAGCTCATCGGACATTCAGTAAGGAGCCGTTCTCATAAGGACGGTAAGCGCCATGAGCAGCATTGCCAAAGCTTTTGCCACGCCTGCCCGCGCCATCCGCTGGCCTCGCCTCAATTCATTCTGGATCGCGCGCAAGCGGCGGCAGACAACCGTGGATCTGATCCATTCTTCGCCGCACCTGTTGCGGGACATCGGTCTCACAGATGGACAACTCCCCCAACGCAGGCGCTAGCGGCGCATCTTGTCTGCCGGCATCATTGCGATAAAACAAGGCACATGTCGAAAACCACGCCAGCCACGCTTGCCCTCACCAAGGCCGGGATCGCCTTCGAAACGGCGACCTATGAGTATGATCCCGATGCGGACCGCGTTGGTCTACAAGCGGCCGAGGCGCTGGGGGTTTCACCCTCCATCGTGCTCAAGACACTGATGGCCGAAGTCGACGGCAAGCCCGTCTGCGTGGTCGTCCCCTCGGACGAGGAGGTCAACATGAAGAAGCTGGCAGCCGCCTTTGGCGGCAAGTCGGCCCATATGATGAAGCCCGCCGATGCGGAACGCCTAACGGGTTACAAGGTGGGTGGCATAAGCCCTTTCGGGCAGAAAAAGCAGGTGCCGACGGCCGTGGAAGAGCTTGCAACCCTGGAAGACGAATGCTTCCTCAACGGGGGCCAGCGCGGGCTGCAGATCCGCATGAAGCCGGACGACCTCATCACTGCCTTGGGCGGCAAGATGGCAGATCTGATCCGGTAAAGCGGCAGATGGAAAAGACAAAAGGCGCCCGTTTGGACGCCTTCATCTAAGTCTTACAGCAATAACCAAGTCTTAGTTGGTGTACTGGCCGCGAGCGATGTTCTTGATGTCGCCCTTGGTGATGCCCAGGTCATTGAGCTGGCGAGCGTCGAGAGCGTTAAGCTCGCGCATCGTGCGCTGATACTGTGCAAACTGTGCGATTTTCTGGCGGATGTTCATTTCGGTTCCCCTTCGTTTGATGACCTCTATGTAGAGCGGGCCGGTCGTGATTAGAAGGTGGACTTCGTGCACATCCGTTATGCAATAGGTGCACAAGGAAGAGGCAGGCGCCCGGAGCCCAGACGCGAGGGAGAGTGCTGAAACCGGGGGAGCAGGTGCTCTTAAGATACTGACTTGATTGGCCCATTTGCGTCCTACTCGCGACTTCCAGCATTTAATTCAAATTTTACCATCCAATCAGGAGCCATGCAGCGGGGTGGAACCTTGCATTGTCAGTCTCCCAGCCTTGACCTTCCCACCGTGGGAAGGTCTATATGAACGGGGACGAGGTGAATGCCATGAATGAACACGTCCACACCAAACCTGTATCCATCGACATCGAAGGCATGACCTGCGCGTCCTGCGTGGCGCGCGTGGAGAAAAGCCTGCTCAAAGTTCCCAGCGTCGCTTCAGCCTCGGTGAACCTGGCAACGCAACGCGCCACAGTGCAGCTCAGCGACAGTGCGGACCTAGACCCGCTGTTCAAGGCCGTGGAGAAGGCCGGCTACAAGGCAACCAAGACACCCGAGGCCCACCATCATGGCCGCGGATCGCACCACCACCACGATGAGGACGCGGCCGTACTCCGGCGCGATGTGCTCCTTGCCGGCGCATTGACTCTGCCACTCTTTGTGCTGGAAATGGGCGGCCATCTCTACATGCCTTTCCACATGTGGCTTATGTCCATCGTGCCCACTCAGGTTCTGTGGATCCTTTACTTCATTGCCACCAGCATCATCCTGTTCGTGCCCGGCTGGCGCTTTTTCCGCATCGGCATCCCGGCCCTGCTGCGCGGCGCGCCCGAGATGAACTCGCTGGTCGCGCTGGGCTCAGGCGCCGCCTATCTTTATTCAGCCGTCGCCACCTTCGCCCCGCAGGTGCTGCCACAAGGCACGCGCTATGTTTACTATGAAGCCGCCGCGGTCATCGTGACGCTGATCCTCGTTGGTCGGCTGCTTGAAGCCTTGTCCAAGGGCCGCACCGGCGAGGCCATCCAGCGCCTTGTCCGCGAGCAAGCCAAGTCCGCGCGTGTACAGCGCGATGGCGTGATAATCGAACTGCCCGTCGAACAAGTCATTGCCGGCGACATCATCCTCGTCCGCCCCGGCGAGAAGATTGCCGTGGACGGCGAGATCATCGAAGGCGCCAGCCACATCAATGAGTCGATGATCTCAGGCGAACCCCTACCCGTCTCCAAGAGCGTCGGCGCGGCAGTAGTCGGCGGCACCATCAACACTTCCGGCAGCTTCAGCTTCCGTGCCACCAAGGTCGGCGGCGACACGATGCTGGCGCAGATTATCCGCATGGTCGAGGAGGCACAGGGCGGCAAGCTGCCGATCCAGGCCGTCGTCGACAAGATCACGCTATGGTTCGTGCCAGCTGTGATAGCCTTGGCTATCCTGACATTTGCGGTATGGGCCATTTGGGGGCCAGAGCCGGCCTACACCTTTGGCTTCGTCAATGCTGTTGCCGTGTTGATCATCGCCTGCCCTTGCGCCATGGGCCTCGCCACCCCGACCTCCATCATGGTGGGAACCGGCCGGGCCGCAGAACTGGGCGTTCTGTTCCGCAAGAGCGAGGCGCTGCAGCAGTTGCGTGACGCAAAGGTCGTCGCTTTCGACAAGACCGGCACGCTGACGCAAGGCAAGCCCGTCCTGACCGATCTCATTCTCGACGATTATTTCGAGCATGACGAGATCCTTGCGTTGGTTGCCGCGGTGGAAGCCAAATCGGAGCATCCGATCGCTGCAGCCATCGTCGCGGCGGCGGAAAAGAGCGAGCTGCCGCTGGGCACGGTCACGGACTTTCAGGCACATGCCGGTAACGGCGTTACCGCGCGGGTCGATGGCCGTCTTGTGTCCATCGGTTCGCAGCGCCACCTCAGTCATCTCGATTTCTCGGATTTTTCCGAAGCCATTGAGCGTCTTGCCGACGAAGGCAAAACGCCGGTCTTTGCTGCCGTCGGCGACAAACTGGCTGCCGCCATTGTCGTGGCCGACACCATCAAGCCGTCGAGCAAGGCCGTCATCGCTGTGCTTCACGCCATGGGCCTCAGGACCGTGATGATCTCAGGCGATAACCAGCGCACAGCCCAGGCCATCGCCCGCCAGCTCGGCATCGATGAAGTGCGGGCGGAAGTCCTGCCAGCAGACAAGGTGTCGACGCTCAAGAAATTGCGAGAGCTTGGCCCGGTAGCCTTCGTCGGCGACGGCATCAACGACGCCCCTGCGCTCGCAGAAGCCGATGTCGGCATCGCCGTGGGCACCGGTACCGATGCGGCTATCGAAAGCGCCGATGTCGTTTTACTGGGTGGCGACCTCAAGGGCGTACTCGATGCGCTCACGATCAGCCGCGTCACGATGAAGAACATCTGGGAGAATCTGTTCTGGGCCTTCGGTTACAACGTGCTGCTGATCCCCGTGGCTGCCGGAGCCTTGTTCCCTGCCTTCGGCATCCTGCTAAACCCCATGATAGGCGCCGGTGCCATGGCACTCTCTTCGGTCTTTGTCGTTGGCAATGCACAGCGGTTGCGAGCCGTCAAAGGAGTGCGCACATGAATATCGGGCAAGCGTCCAGCGCTTCAGGCGTGTCGGCCAAAATGATCCGCTACTATGAATCGATCGGGTTGATCCGCGCTCCCTCGCGCACCGACAGCAACTACCGCGTTTATGGCAATGATGAAGTGCATGTACTTCGCTTCATCAAGCGCGCACGGACCTTAGGATTCTGTGTAGAGGAAACCGCAACGCTGCTCAGCCTCTGGCAGGACAAGTCCCGCGCCAGCGCTGAGGTCAAGGACATTGCCACCCGCCACATCGGCGCGTTGGAAACCAAGATCAGCGAGCTGCAGGGCATGGTGAACACCCTCAAGCACCTCGCCCATTGCTGCGGCGGCGACAACCGCCCCGACTGCCCGATCCTGGATGATCTGGCGGGCGAAACTATTTCACTGAAAGGACACTGACATGAGCGAGAAGACCATCCTGATCGTCAACGACATGACCTGCGGCCATTGCGTCGGCACCGTGCGCAAGGCCCTTGAGGAGGCTCTCCCGGGCGCCGAGATTTCCGTGGACCTGGCAAGCCACAGAGTGGAGTTCACCGGCGACCGCGCCAAGGGTGAAGAAGCGATCCGGGAAGCCGGTTATACGCCTGAGGCCGCGTGAAGTTTACTCCGGCTTGCGCAGCAGGTAGGTATCCATGATCCAGCCATGCTGCTCCCGTGCTTCCTTGCGCGTCTCGGCAATCCGATCTCGCACCTCGCCCAACCGCCCCGAGATAACGATTTCATCAGGGGTGCCGAGATAGGCACCCCAGAAAATATGCAGATCCGAATCAGCATCGAGAAACGCCGTCTGCCCGTCCAGCATCACCACTGTGTCGGCGTCCACTGATCCCAGCCGCCGCCCTGTCGTGATGTGCACCGGCTCTCCAATCCGATTGAGCGCAATGCCATGCGCGGCCGTCAGAGCCTGGATCGAAGTAATGCCAGGGATGATCTCGACCGAGAGAGGCCGACTGCGCTGGAGACGTTCCACGATACGAATGGTGCTGTCATAAAGCCCGGGATCGCCCCACACCAGGAACGCCCCGGCCCCACCCTCCGGCACCGCATCGAGCAACTCACCAAATCGCGCCGCCAACGCATCATGCCAGTCTTCGACGCTTTGCCCGTAGTTGGGATTGCCCACATCCCGCCGGGGTACTGCATAGCCGAGCATACGGCTCTGCGGATTGCTGACATAGCGGCGCACGATCTCCCGCCGCAGATCAGCCAAATCAGCCTTCCCCACGCCCTTATCGGGAATAAACAACACATCCGCCCGGTTCAGCGCGTTGATCGCCTGAATAGTTATATGTTCGGGATGGCCAGCGCCGATGCCCACGATCAGAACAGTTTTTAGCAATTTAGTCGCGCCCCAACCGGCTTACCGAATTGCGCACGATCAGTTCCGCTCGCAGCAGCACTTCCTTGCGTTTCGGCGGCTGACCCTCAAGCCGTGCCAGCAACAGGTCCATTGCTTCTTCGCCGATCTTGAGCCTCGGCTGCTTCATGGTGGTCAGCGAGGGGCTGACGAAGCTCGCGAATGAAATATCATCAAACCCCATCACCGAAAACTCGCGTGGCAGGTCATAGCGTCGCGCATTGAGCGAGATGATGACGCCCAGAGCCGTCGCGTCGTTTACGCAAAAGAAAGCGGTGGGCAACACGTCGCGAACAAACATGTGCTCGGTCGCCTGACGGCCGCTTTCCGGGGTCCCATCACCATCCAGGATCAGCCGAGGGTCGACGGCAATACCCGCCCCTTCCAATGCTGCGCGATAGCCCTTCTCACGCAGTTGGTTCACTGCGCGACTTTTCGAATGTCCGATAAAGGCAATGCGCCGATGGCCTTGGGAAATCAGATGTTCCGCCGCAACGCGCGCGCCCTCGAAATTGTCGACACCGACAAAGGGCACCTCGCTATCGCTGACCGGCTCGTTGACCGCAACCATAGGCGGCAGGCGCGATTCCCCGCTGTCGCTGCCAAAGCCATAAGGCAAATGCCCAGTGAATAGAATAAGACCATCGGCTTGGTTAGAGCTAATGAAGCGCAGGTAGTCCGTTTCCCGCGTTGCATCATTTTGCGTGTTGCCGATCAGGACCCCATAGCCACGCTTGCTGGCTTCGGTCTCAAGACCCACAAGAATGTTCGAAAAGTTGGGATCACCCACATCCGGCGCCAGAATCAGGATCATGTTGGAGCGCCGCATGCGCAGCGAGCGCGCCATGGCATTGGTGGTGTAACCAGTTTGGGCGATTGCCTCACTCACCCGGCGGCGGGTCTCGTCTGCAACCTTGGTGGGCTCGTTGATGGCCCGGCTCACAGTGGCAATGGACACGCCGGCAATAGCCGCAACGTCCTCTATTGTCGCCAATTTCTGGTGCTGCACTGCTCGCCCCGCACACCCTCTGGCGCCCGCGTCTGCTGCCTTTAGCAGATCCGGCAGGTCGCACCATACCCTCCGCAGCGGTTAGCCCGCTTTTGGGTAGTGTAAACCTTTACACGTTTCATGAAAACCTTTACATCGTTGGTGCATGGACGAAGAACTGGAGCAAATCCGGTCGCGTTCTTGGGAGGGGTATCACGCATGAGCAATGCTCAAGGCACATCTGAGCAGCCGGTTCTGTCAGCGCACAGGATCAGCAAGTCGTTCGGCGAGATCCCCGTTCTGTTCAGCATTGATTTCGATATCAAGCCCGGCGAAGTGCACGCCATCATCGGCGAGAACGGCGCGGGCAAGTCGACACTAATCAAGATCCTGTCTGGGATTGAGCAGCCTACCTCCGGCACCATCCATTATGATGGCAAAGCCGTGACCCTGCCGCCAAATGGCGAGGCCGAAGCCATGGGGATCGTGCTGATCCATCAGGAATTGAACCTGGCAGAACATCTAACGGTCGCGGACTCCATTTTCCTAGGCCGAGAAATCAAGAAGTTCGGCTTTTTGGACCTAGGCGAGATGCGGCGCCGTTCGGCCGAAGTGCTCGACACCCTTCACGTCCATGTCGATCCCGATGCGCGGATCAATACGCTGTCGGTTGCCGACAAGCAGATGGTCGAGATCGCCAAGGCCATCAGCCGCGATGCACGCGTGCTGATCATGGATGAGCCAACCGCCGTCCTGTCGGTGGGTGAAACCGAAACGCTGTTCGAGCAAATCCGGCGGCTGACGGCTCGGGGCGTTGCGGTGATCTTTATCTCCCACAAGCTCGATGAAATCATGGACCTGGCCGACCGCGTGACCGTCTTGCGCGACGGCCAGTTGATAGCAACAGTGTCCACTGAGGCGCTGACGCCGGACTCCATTGCGCAGATGATGGTGGGGCGCGAGTTGTCCAATCTTTACCCGCCCAAGCACGAACCAGACGTGGATGCCCCTATCGTCCTTTCAATCCGCGGCCTTCAAGCGCCGGGAGTCAAGGAGATCTCGTTTGATCTGCGCCGAGGCGAAATCCTTGGCTTTGCGGGCCTGATCGGCTCCGGGCGAACCGCTGTCGCCGAAGCCATTGTGGGCCTGACGCACAAGAGCGCGGGCGAGGTTCAGATCAACGGCAAGGTTGCCGATTTCAGCGAAGTCTCGAAGTCGGTCGCGGCAGGCCTTGCTTATATGACCAAGGATCGCAAGGGTCGCGGACTGCTGCTCAATATAGACCTGCAGCCCAATTTGACGCTGTTGACGCTCAAGAAGCACCTCAAGGGCGGGTTCCTTGACCAGAACAGCGAAGCGCAGGCGCTCGAGCGGGCGGTGCGCCGCTTCGACATCCGCGCGCGCGACGCCTCCGTGCGGGTAGGCCAGCTATCCGGTGGCAATCAACAGAAGCTAATGCTGGGCAAGACCATGGAAAGCGAGCCCGACATCATCATCATGGACGAGCCGACGCGAGGCATTGACGTCGGCACCAAACAGCAGATTTACCACATCATCGCGGCGCTTGCGGCCGAGGGAAAGTCGATCATCCTGATCTCGTCGGAGATGCAGGAGGTGATTGGGCTGAGCCACCGAGTGCTGGTGATGCGGGAGGGGCGCCTCGCGGGCAAGCTCGAAGGCGCAGAAATCGTGGAAGCAGAAATCATGCGGTACGCCGCAGGCATCAAGCAGGGTGGGGACGATGAGCGTATCAGCGCATGAGGCAGTAAGGCCGGCTAGAGGCTTGCGCATCGACTTCAAGACGCTCGGCCCTCTGCTGGCGCTGATCCTGCTGGTGATTCTGGGCTATTTGCTGAACCCGCTCTTCCTGGGCGAAGGCAATATCACCAATATTTTAACGCGCTCGGCCTTTATCGGCATTATCGCCGTAGGCGCCACCTTCGTAATCACCGCGGGCGGGATCGACCTATCGGTGGGTTCAATGGCAGCCTTCATTGCTGGGGTCATGATCATCGTCATGAACTGGGCAGTGGGGGCGATGGGAGCTTCGCTGTGGACCGTGCTGTTCGGTATTGGCTGCTCGCTGATCCTAGGCATAGGGGCAGGCTTCATCAACGGCTTTCTGACCACCAAAGCCAAGATCGAGGCATTTATCGTGACGCTCGGCACCATGGGCATTTACCGCTCGCTGGTGACCTATTTCGCAGATGGCGGTACGCTTTCGCTTGCAACCAGCGCGCGCGATATCTACCGGCCGGTCTACTATGACAGCTTCCTACGTATCCCCTACCCGGTTTGGGTCTTCATCCTGGTGGCCATTGTCGGCTGGGTGCTGATGAACCGCACGGCATTCGGGCGCTACTGTATGGCAATCGGCTCCAATGAGCATGTGGCGCGCTATTCGGCGATCAAGGTCGATCGGGTCAAAACAGCAACCTATATTCTGCAGGGCCTTTGCGTATCGCTCGCGACGATCATCTATGTGCCGCGCCTGGGTTCGGCTTCGGCCGCAACCGGTGTGCTGTGGGAGTTGGAAGCCATCGCGGCGGTGATCATTGGCGGCACCGTGCTCAAGGGCGGCTTCGGCCGGGTCGGCGGCACCGTGATCGGCGCTCTTATCCTGACCGCCATCGGCAATATCCTGAACCTGACCGAGATCATCTCCAACTACCTCAACGGAGCGGTGCAGGGCGTGATCATCGTCGCAGCAGTTTACCTGCAGCGCGGTTCACTGCGCGCTGGACGTAAGAAGGCGGCCGAATAGGAGAGCGAGTTAACAGAGACCTCATGGTGAGATTGTCGAACCACGATGTCCGGCGAGTGGAGGCCGTGTTGGCTCGACAGGCTCACCGGGAGGCTAATTAACCGAGGACGGAAGGCAGCGTTCCACTTCAGAATTCCACGCCCTGCTTGGGCGGGATAGTCGGCGCCGCAAAGCGGTGTCAAATTTGGTAGGGAGGACTAAGTATATGTCTTTGAAGGCAATTGCACTGGGCCTGTTGGCAACCAGCGCCCTGGTGAGTAGCGCAGTGGCGCAGGACGAGCAGATCAAGATCGGCGTTTCTATTCCAGCAGCAACGCACGGCTTTATGGGTGGCCTCAACTGGCATGCCGCTGAAGCAGAAAAGCGTCTGGAAGCGGCTCATCCGAACATCGACCTCATCATCGTCACCGCTGACGGTCCGGAAGACCAAGCAAGCGATTTGGAAGATTTGGTTTCGGTGCAGCAGATCGACGCCCTTGTGGTGTTGCCATTCGAATCCGAGCCACTGACCGAGCCTGTTCGTGCGGTCAAAGATGCCGGCGCGTTCATCACCGTGGTTGACCGCGGCCTGACCGATCCGACCATTCAGGACATCTATGTCTCGGGGAACAACACCGAGATGGGTGTGAACTCGGCCGAGTACATCAAGAGCCGCCTCAAGGAAGGCGACAACATCGTCATCCTGCGCGGTATCCCGACCGTGCTCGACACTGAGCGCTTCGATGCCTTCATGGGCGCCATGGAGGGCTCAGGCATCAACGTCCTCGATGATGAATTTGCCAATTGGAACCGTGATGACGGCTTCGAAGTGATGCAGGATTTCCTGTCGCGCTTCCCTGACATCGATGCTGTCTGGGCACAGGACGACGACATCGCCCTGGGCGTTGTTGAAGCCATCAAACAGGCTGGCCGGGAAGACGAAATGTTCGTGGTCGGCGGTGCCGGCATGAAGGAAATCATCAAAGGCGTGATGGATGGCGATCCGCTGGTGCCGGTCGATGTGCTCTATTCGCCAGCTCAGATTGCCACTGCCATGGACGTAACCGTTGCTCACTACACGTCCAACGGTCCGGTCACCGGTACTTACATCCTGGGCGCGCCACTGATCACCCAGGAAAACGCCGCGGAATTCTACTTTCCCGATAGCCCATTCTGATCGGCTGGCAATATCAGCAAGGGGCGCCCGTGTGGCGCCCTTTGTTTTGTGCCGGGCGCAAAATGGGGTAAACACATCACCCATGTCTGTTGCCCTGCCTATTGCTGCCCTGCCATTCTCGCGTCGTGGCGCGTGTCCCTCGCTGGATCAGCCGATGCGCACCGGCGATGGTCTGCTGGCGCGCCTGCGAATAGGCGGCGGACGCCTCAGCGTCACCCAGTTTGCCGAGATCGCCCAACTGGCCCAGCAATACGGCAATGGCCTTCTGGAAATCACGAGCCGTGGCAATCTACAGGTCCGCGGCCTGACCGAGCGCTCAAGCCATCCCTTTTCGCAGGCTGTTCGGAGAATAGTTGAGATCGAAACCGGGCTTGTTGTTGAAACGCCGCCCTTGGCTGGAGATGATCCGGGCGAGATCTGCGACCCACGGCCTATCGCCGCAGCTATCCGCAGTATTGCTCGGCCTCTTGCCAAGCAAATTGGCCCCAAGGTTACAGTCATCGTGGATGGCGGTGGGCAGATCAGCCTGGCGGGCTTGAAAGCCGACATTCGCCTCGTGGCACTGACGGCTGACAGATGGGCCGTGTGGATTGCTGACGATGTGTCCAAGGACCTTTCCACGAGGCAAGCTCTCGATCTTGTAGCGGGGATCCTCCAGCAACTCGCTAATCTTGGGTTTGCATCTCGAGCCGCCGACCTAGCGCCTGCTCCAAAGCCAGTAGGAATTCGGCCCGCGAGTTCCCCGATCGGCACCTTTGCCCTACAAGATAGCAGTGCAACGGGTATTGCCTTGCCCTTCGGCTCGGCAACGGCAGACGCTTCGATCTCCTTGGCCAATGCTGCAGCGGAAATGGGTATCGCCGAGTTCAGGCTGGCACCGTGTCATAGCCTGCTCGCCATCGACCCCAACAAAGCTTTCACCGAACAAGCGGCGCAACTTGGTTTCCTAACCAAACCACACGATCCCCGCACCCGCATCAGCGCCTGCATCGGCAGCGATGGCTGCGCATCCGGGCACGTACCAGCGCGCGCAGTCGCGGCCCGGCTCGCGCCCTACCTACCCGCCAACGATCATCTTCACGTCTCCGGCTGCGCCAAGGGGTGCGCCCATCCGCGCCCCGCGGGTATCACCCTCGTGGGCCGCGCTGATGGCTATGGCCTTGTCATCGGGGGCAAGGCAGGCGATACGCCCCAGGCACTGTTGCAAGCGGACCAGCTTGAGTCCACGCTCGCTGCCCGCTAGGGATGACGATGATTACTTACGACTACATCAAAGATGGCGACGCAATCTACGCGCAGTCTTTCGCCATCATCCGCGCAGAGGCCGATCTAGCGCGCTTTTCGCCCGAGGAGGCAGAAGTCGCAATACGCATGATCCATGCAGCGGGCGCGGTCGAAGCGGCCAAACATTTTGAGTTTGGACCGGGGTTCGCCATAGCGGCACGAGCGGCACTCGCCAGCGGTGCGCCGATCTTTTGCGACGCGGAGATGGTGGCGCGTGGTGTCACTGCGGCGCGTCTGCCGGCACAAAATGATGTAATCTGCACGCTGCGCGATCCGCAAACTCCAACGCTCGCAGCCGAAATCGGCAACACGCGTTCGGCAGCTGCCCTGCGGCTCTGGCTGCCGCGTCTGGAAGGATCCGTTGTCGCCATCGGCAACGCGCCAACTGCCCTGTTCTTCCTGCTCGAACTCCTACGCGACGGGGCACCGAAGCCTGCGGCCATCATCGGCATGCCAGTCGGTTTCGTCGGTGCGGCAGAGTCAAAGGCCGCGCTTGCGGAGCACTCCTACGGCGTTCCTTATGCCATCGTGCGCGGCCGGCTAGGTGGCTCTGCTATGACCGCTGCGGCGCTCAATGCCTTGGCAAGGCCGGGAATATAATGGGCAAGCTCATCGGTGTTGGCACTGGACCGGGCGATCCAGAGCTGCTTACCATCAAGGCCGTTCGCGCCATCAAGGGCGCCGACGTCGTCGCCTATTTCGCCAAGCAGGGCAATGCAAGCAATGCCCGCAGGATCGTAGCCGATCTGATCACCAGCCAGCATGAAGAAGAACTTGGCTATCCCGTCACCACCGAGATCCACCGCCACGACGAGCGCTACAAACGCGCCACTGCCGATTTCTATGCGCGGGCCGCCGAGCGTGTCGCCGCGCATTTAGATCTGGGCCGTACCGTGGCCGTGCTCAGCGAAGGCGATCCACTGTTTTACGGCAGCTACATGCACCTGCATGTTCGTCTCGCCCACCGCTACCCCACCGAAGTCATTCCCGGCGTCACCGCCATGTCAGGATGCTGGTCGCAGGCTGGCCTACCGCTAGTCCAAGGCGATGATATCCTCTCCGTGCTACCGGGAACGCTTGAAGAGGCCGATCTTGCTGCCCGGCTCCACACTGCTGGTGGTGCGGTCATCATGAAGGTCGGGCGCAATCTTGGTAAAATTCGCCGGGCCATTGCCACTGCCGGCCGCCTCGACAGCGCGGTTTATGTGGAACGCGGCACCATGGCCAACGGCCACTCGATGCGCCTTGCGGACAAGCCCGATGACGAGGCGCCCTACTTCGCGCTCGTCTTGGTTCCGGGTTGGGGCACGCGACCATGACCGGCAGGTTGATCGTGGTCGGCACAGGACCCGGCAATCCCGACCAGACAACGCCCCAGGCGCTCGCCGCCATTGCAGCCTCGAATGTGTTTTTCGGCTACGGCCCCTACCTCGACAGGCTGACGTTGCGCGAAGATCAGCGCCGCGTTGCTTCGGACAACCGGGAAGAGCTGGCGCGGGCGAAAGATGCGTTGCATACGGCAGCATCGGGCGAAAATGTCTGCGTGGTCTCCGGTGGTGATCCCGGCGTTTTCGCTATGGCCGCCGCTGTCTGCGAAGCGATCGAGGCTGGGCCGCCGGCATGGCGCGCCTTGGATTTGCAGATCGTGCCCGGCGTAACCGCCATGTTTGCCGTCGCGGCGCGATCTGGGGCACCACTCGGCCATGATTTCTGCGCCATGTCGCTATCCGACAATCTCAAGCCCTGGACGATCATCGAAGCACGCCTACGCGCCGTTGCCAGCGCCGGCTTCGTGATCGCACTGTATAATCCCATTTCCAAGGCGCGTCCCTGGCAGTTGGGCACGGCCTTTGCCATCCTGCGGGAGGTCTTGCCCTGGTCGACACCAGTGATCTTTGGCCGCGCTGCCGGTCGCCCGGATGAGTCCATTACCGTTATGACCCTGGCCGAGGCCGATCCGGCGCGAGCCGACATGGCGACCTGCGTTATTATCGGTTCGCCGGAAACGCGCATTATCGAGCGCGACAGCCTGCCGCCTCTGGTATATTCCCCCCGCTCCATGGGCGAGAAACCATGAGTTGGCTCACCATTGTTGGCATTGGCGAAGATGGGCTGAGGGGGCTGGGAGAGGCGGCGCGAGCCGCCATCTCCAGCGCCGAGTTCATTTTCGGCGGCGTCCGTCACCTCGAACTTGCGGCCCCTGCAATTACCGGCAAGGCGCGACCATGGCTCACGCCCTTTAGTCAGTCCATTGGTGATATTCTGGCGCTCAGGGAGAGGCAGGTTTGTGTTCTCGCGTCGGGCGATCCGTTTCATTACGGCGTAGGCGCAACGCTGAGCCGCCATGTGGACCCCGGCCAGATGCAGGTATTTCCACACCCCTCCTCCTTCAGCCTCGCCGCGGGGCGTTTAGGTTGGCCGCTGCAGGAAATCCTGACGCTGTCCCTGCATGGCCGGCCGTTGAATCTTATCCGGCCGCACCTGCATCCCGGTGCACGCATCTTGGCCCTAACTTCGGACGAGCATGGCCCTGCGGCCATAGCGCGGCTGCTTGCTGAAGCTGGGTTTGGAGTTTCCATTGTCACCGTTCTCGAGGCACTGGGTGGACCGAACGAGAAAATCCGCTCGGCGACAGCCATGAACTTTGATCTGACCGAGATCGACATGCTCAATGTCTGCGCGATCAGCGTCGTGGCTCTACCCCAAGCGCGAGTCATGCCGTTCACAGCGGGGCTCGACGACGGATTGTTTGAGCACGACGGCCAGATCACCAAGCGGGAGGTGCGGGCGCTGACGCTGTCAGCCTTGGCGCCTCGCCGTGGAGAGGTGCTGTGGGATATCGGGGCAGGCTCAGGGTCTGTCGCCATCGAGTGGATGTTGGCCGATCGGAGCCTGCGCGCTGTCGCCATCGAGATTGATCCCGATCGAGCCGCGCGCATCTCGCGCAATGCTGGTCAGTTTGGCGTGCCCGACCTGCAGATCGTGATCGGCCAAGCGCCCAATGCACTGACGGATTTGCCATTGCCTCACGCCGTGTTCATTGGCGGTGGCGGGTCGGATGCAGGCGTGATCGAGGCAGCGATTGCGGCTTTGCGTCCTGGCGGGCGGCTTGTTGCCAACGCCGTCACCCTGGAGTTCGAAGCCGTGCTGCTGGCGCAGCATGCGCAACTCGGTGGTAGCCTCACGCGGATTGCACTGTCTCGCGCGGATGCCGTGGGCACAATGACAGGCTGGCGCCCGTCGATGCCGATTACACAATGGGCGTGGAGCAAGCCATGACCGTTCACTTCATCGGTGCCGGACCTGGCGCGGCCGATTTGATTACCGTTCGTGGCATGAGGCTGCTCAGGGAGTGCCCCGTCTGCCTCTACGCGGGTTCAATTGTGCCGGCCCAAATGCTGGAGTGGTGTGGCCCTGGCACAAAGCTGGTGGACACGGCCCCTCTTTCGCTGGATGAAATTGAAGCCGAGTATATCAGTGCGCATGAGGCGGGGCAGGATGTCGCGCGGCTCCATTCGGGAGACTTGTCTGTCTGGAGCGCAGTGGCCGAGCAGATCAGACGCCTCGAACGGCACGATATCCCTTATACGCTAACGCCAGGGGTTCCGGCCTTTGCTGCGGCTGCGGCAGCCCTGGGACGCGAGCTGACCATCCCTGCCCTGGCGCAGAGCCTGGTGCTGACGCGGGTTTCCGGGCGCGCTTCGCCCATGCCCGCAGGGGAAACGTTAAGCAATTTTGGTGCCACCGGAGCAACGCTCGCGATCCATTTGGCCATTCATGCGCTCGACCGCGTTGTCGCGGAACTTGCGCCCCTGCTTGGCGCCGATTGCCCGGTGGCAATCGTGTTTCACGCCTCGTGGCCCGACCAGAAGATCACCTGGGGAACCCTCGGTACCATTGAGGCCCTGTTTGCCCAGGAACCGGCTGAGCGCACCGCTGTCATCTTTGTCGGGCGAAGCCTGGCTGCATTCGATTTTCGCGAGAGCTCGCTTTACGACCCCGACTATCAGCGCCGCTTCCGCGGCCGCGCTTAAGCCGCTTTCGCGCGGGCAATCTCCTGCGTTTTGGTCAAGGTCCAGGCAAGACCAAATAGCAGCAGAAGGCCCGTTCCGAGCATCAGGCCATCAGCAAACATGTCGGGCTCGCTATGGGTGCGAACAGCCTGAAGGAACATGCTGAGCACCGTTCCTGTCGCGAACACGGCCAGTCCCTGGCGCCCCATCAGGCGCAACGGTGCAGCAGCGGCTGAACTCGCAAGGCGCCGCATGGCCGGCCAATTCGACATCACGTAAAATAGCGCCAGAGCGTGCAAAAGCCTCGGGAGCGACAGGAAGGTCTTGTCGAACCAGACCACATAGAACGGCACGCCCATGCCGTTTAGCCACCCCATCGTTCCGTTCATGAACTTGCCGAAGGGCGGGATCTTCATCCACAACAGAGTAAACAGCAGTATGCCAACGGCCAGGATCATGAGCAGTCTTGAATGGGGCACAAAAGCCTTGCCGATCTTCATGGCGCTGCCAGACAGCAATCCGACTGTGAACAGCAGCTGCCAGGAAAAAGGATTGAAGAACCACCCTCCGGAGTTAGGAAACGCGGGCAGGTTGAAGCGGAGCTGCCCCGCGATAATCCAGAGCATGATCGAAGCAAGCACTACCCGCACGGGCCAACGGAGCCCGGCCAAGATGATCAGGGGTGTCGCCAGCAGCAGGCTCATATAAAGCGGCAAAATGTTGAGATAGCCAAGTTGGTGAGTCAGCAGCGGAATGCCGACAAGGCTGCTCAGCGGCTTTTGAAATATTGGAGCCAGATTATTCTTGCTCAGCACCTCTGTGAAGCCGAGCCACTTTGCTGCCCCAGCAAAGATGGCCAGGCACAGCATTGTAATGACGATATGCACGAAGTAGAGCTGGCGCGCCCGAGCCCAGACCTTGCCTGTCGCAGCCCAGAGGCTGCCGCTTCGGAAGCGGTTCGAATAGGCCAGCCCCGCTGCCATGCCGGACATGAAGACGAAGGCCTCGGCCGCGTCGGAAAAACCAAAATTTCGGTTTGTGAAGTTCTCGTAGAACGTTCCTGGCACATGGTTGATGAAAATCATCACCAATGCCAGACCGCGGAACATATCCAGGCGCTCGTCGCGCCCGCCGATTTGGACCAAGTTTCCGGAGGGCTTCGCACGACCCAGAAAACGCTGCCCCCAGGCCGAAAGGGAGATTTCAGCTGTCCGGGGAACCGCCGCCGTATCAGGCAGGGACATAGCTGGACGCCCCGATCGTCAGCGGCGAGGCCCGTTTTTCGGGAAGCGTCCAATCCTCCAAAATCTTCTGGTATTCAAGGATAACCGGAGCTGGCTCCCTTTCCATGTCCGTCAAAAACACCAGTGGCGTCTTAGACCCGTTAGCCGGCTTCGAACTCATCGAGATCAGCAATGGTGCGAAGATGGCCGGCAGCATTGCTGGAGCAACCCACAAAGCGATCTGGGGAGCGAAGACGATCGTTCCGCCCAGCGTCGCCAAGCCCAGAAGCGCAATCCACCAAGACGCGCGGAAGGCGACCTCGAGATTGATCCAGTTCTGGCCTCGTATGGTTGCGGGCCAGCCCCCATCGAGCCCCAGAAGAACTTGTGCCACCGCGCGGGTCTGCAAGAGCAGCATGACCGGAGCAAGGATCGTTGAAAATAGTATCTCAGAGATAACAGAAGCGAGGACGCGCAGATTGCCGCCGAAGCGCTTGTTGTGCCCGTCAAACGCGCCGCGGATCATGATCAAGAGCTTCGGCAGGACGAGGACGGCAGCAACGGCAGCTCCGAGGACCCAGATGTCGATCCTGGCGGCGCCAGGATGCGCGAAAGGAGAGGGCTGGTCGGGATAGACTGCGGCAAAAATGCTCGTGACCATGAGCAGAAGCCACAAGGGCGATACAAGGTACGCCATGATGCCTTGCACGAAGGTGAACCGACTCCAGAACTTGAGCCCCGGCGCCCCTATCAGCCGCCGATGCTGCAAATTGCCCTGACACCAACGGCGGTCCCGCTTGGCGTACTCGATTAGGTTTTCCGGGCCTTCCTCAAAGGAGCCGCTCAGGTCGGGATCTACAATCACCTTCCATCCGGCGCGCGACAGAAGCGCAGCCTCGACATAGTCGTGGCTGAGAATATGGCCGCCGAAGGGGGGCTTGCCGGAGAGTTCCGGCAGACCACAGCTGGCTGCGAATGCCCGCATCCGCACAATCGCATTGTGCCCCCAGTACGGGCCCTCGGAGCCCTGCATCAGCGAAGCGCCACGTGCAAAGCTCGGTGAAAGATAGCCTGCTGCAAACTGCATTGAGCGTCCAAATAGCGTGCGCGCATGGATAACTTTAGGCACGGTCTGCAGCAGTCCTAGTTTTGGATCGGCATCCATGCGACGCGCCATTTCGCCTATGGTTTCTCCGGACATGAGGCTATCCGCATCCAAAATGATCGCATAATCGTAGGCGCCGCCGGAGCGTGCAACGAAATCCTCGATGTTACCCGCCTTGCGCCCGATGTTGCGCTCGCGGCGGCGGTAGAAGATACGACCGGAACTCATTGGCTCGCGGAGCAGGTGCTCGAACCAGACAGCTTCCTGGGTTGCAGCTTCGAGGGATTGCGTGTCGGACAGAACAGCGATGTGGAATCTTTCCGCTATGCCAAGATCCACCAAGCTTCGGTTCATGGCCGCGATACGCGCAAAGGTTTGCGTTGGATCCTCGTTGTAGATCGGCACCAGAATGGCCGTCATTCCGCGCGGCAAGGCGCGAGCATCGATGCGGGGAGTTCTACAAGGCGCAAAAACGCCCATCACGCCGGCCGCTCCGCCCCACACCAGCCAGAAGCTGCTCAGGACTACGAGGCCAGTGCGGCCCATGTCCAGTGCCGTAAGGCCGTTCTGGCCGGTGAAGCGCAGAAATAGATAGCCGGCGCAGCAGCTCAGAACGAGCGCAACAAACAGGGCACCAGTGCGAAACAGATAAGGCCGTGTCATTAATGGGGAACCGGCTCAGCGTGTTGCCAAAACTGAGAATACGTCCCGCAAAGCGTCGAACAAAGACCGGCGCTGCACCTCTAGCCGCTGCTTGGGCATGGGGAGAGGCGCGTCTGGCAGTGCATTGCCAAAAGGGAAGTCACCATCATATTTCATGCCGCAGGCCTCCACTGATAGAGCCAGGTTTCGGTTAGCTGGCGTCCCGACCCGACTAGGTATGCCCTGAGTTCGAGCGGTGCCGTTTCATCGGTCTCAACGTCAAAGACCAGACGCCATGCCCCGTTGGCATCGATGCGCGACAGCACTGTGTGCTGAGCCACCCCGCCAGAAACCGTTGCCACCACATCTGGTGGCGTTTCCGCCGGAATGTCCGCCAGCTCGCCGCCCGTAAAGTCGACGACGAACTTGCGTAGGTTCGTTGCGTTTTCCACGCCAGACACGCCACCTGCCCCGGAGCGAGTCTCGGCCACATAAGCCAATCGCGAATTCGTGTCCGGATTGAGGTCACCCCATAAGAGTCTATACCTAAACTCGCGGGACTGGCCCGCGAGTGCCGGTTCAGCGGGGATCCAGAAAGCCCCGATATTGTCATCCACTTCCAGTTTTGCTGGGATCTCGATGAGTCGGATGGACCCCTGCCCCCAAGAGCCATTTGGCTCTACGCGCAAGGAAGGTCGGCGCTCATAATGCGCACCAGCGTCCTGGTATGTGTCGAAATCGCGGCCGCGCTGATAGAGCCCGAAGGCTTTAGGGTTGTTTTCCCAAAGATATGAATTGCCCAGCGCAGGCGAGTTGTTGAGCGCGCGCCACATCACCTCGCCGGTTTCACGCTCAATAAGCAAGCCATTGCTGTCGTGAACCTGAGGGCGATAATCGTCGAACCCGGCACGATTGGCTTCGGCGAACAGGAACATGGAGGTGAGCGGCGCGATCCCCAGTTCCTTCACGTCCTGCCGGAAATTGAGCCGGGCCGTTACGTCCATGATTGTCGCCTGCTCGGCTTCGCTACCGGGCGAAATGACGAAGCGGTATGCGCCGGTCACGCTTGGGCTTTCGAGCGCGGCATAGACAATTATGTCCCCGCCCTCGTCAGCGGGACGTTGGACATAGAACTCGGAAAAGCGCGGGAACTCCTCTGGCACGTCGAGCCAAGAATTCATCAGAAGACCACGGGCGCTTAGGCCATAAACATTGTTCCGTCCGAGTGCGCGAAAATAGCTCGCACCAAGAAACGTCACGAGTTCGTCCATGCGGTCGGCAGCATTAAGTGGGTAATTGATGCGGATGCCTGCAACGCCTGGGAAGGTCGTGCCGGCAACGCGTTGCTCTACTGCAGCATCATGGTAGTCGAAATCTGCGGCACCGAATTCCACAGGCGTGGCGATGCCACCACGAAGCTCGAAAACCTTCACCGGTTCCTTGAACAGCCAGCCCGGATGGAAGGCATGCACCTGATATCCAAGACCATGTTCCGACCACAAGGCGTGGTCGGGGCGAAACTGGATGCGGCGATAGTCGTCGTAGTCGAGTCCGTCGAAGCTGTCGGGCAGTTCAAGTTGCGGCGCCACATAGGGCTGCCCTGCCAAGTCCTTCATCCGCGCCGTGAACAAGTCGAAGTCGAACGGGGTTGATGCGGCCCCTGCTCCGGCTTCCTGGGCGAGGGGGGCACTGCTCAAAGCAGTACCCGACATCAGAAGAAAAGCGGCGGCGCCTCCAAGCAGGACGGCGCGACGGTTTGGCAAGCTTTGCTGGTGACGCTTCACAACTCAATCCGGTGCAGGAATTCGCCTAGCTCTTTGGGCAATTCCAGAACGCTGGATAGAGGGAAAAGTTGTCGCATGGGTGACATGCAACATAAGTATAGCTCACGCCCCCGTGAACACCGCTTCAGCCTGTGGTTCTCAGGCCAGCTTCCCATCGCTCAGCGAATGAGCCAGGGGGGCTGGTCGTTCCACTGGCGTAGAAATATTCACGACCTTTCCCGTCTGAGACGATGTTTCAAAAGCCTCCATGACTTCAAGAACATGAAGCGCTAGGTCACCATTTGCACGGTGGGGACGATCGTTTGCGATCGCATGGGCCATATCAGCCAGACCGATGGAACGATAATTTCCATCAGCATAGGGCATGTCAGTGTCGACCTTCTGCCACTCGCCGCCTTTCTTGAGCAGTTCTATCTGCCCTCCAAAAAAATTTGGGTCTGGCACAACCAGGCTGCCTTCGGTGCCATAGATCTCGAGCGGCACGTGCTTATGCCCCGCGACGTCGAAGCTCATGGTGACCTGAACAACGGCTCCGCTGGCAAAGATGAGCGTGCCCGAAACATGGGTTGGCACATGCACCGGGATGATTTCGCCCGCGCGCTCCTTGGCTGTGATCGTCCGCGTGTCGCGCAGCATCGATCCTACGCCGAAGACCCTGGCCACAGGGCCAAGCAGGTTAACCAAGTCCGTAATGTAGTACGGTCCCATGTCGAGCATTGGGCCGCCGCCCACTTCGTAGTAGAAGGCGGGATTGGGGTGCCAGCGCTCATGGCCAGGGCACATGAAATAAGCCGTGCCGCCGACCATCTGGCCCAAAGTGCCTTCATCGACAATGCGACGTGACGTTTGGTGCGCACCGCCCAAGAAGGTGTCGGGAGCAGAACCAACACGCAGGCCCTTAGCCTTGGCCGCGGCGATCAGCTTTTGACCTTCTGCAAAGGCGATGCCGAGCGGCTTTTCCGAGTAAACGTGCTTGCCAGCTTCGATCGCCCGCAAACCGACCTCGACATGGGCCTTGGGGATAGTCAGATTTAGGATGATGTCGATTGACGGATCGGCAAAAAGCTCATCCAGGCCACAAGCATTGAGGCCAAACTCGTCAGCCCGAGCCTTGGCAGCGGCCGGGTTCATGTCGGCTACGGCGCGGATGTCGAGAATGGGGAAATGCGCGCTCGCCTTTAGATAGGCCGCGGAAATGTTTCCCAGCCCAACAATGCCGATGCCCAGCTTATCCATGTTTGATCCCAGTTTCGCGGTTGAATATGAGGAACGCCCGTCAGCCGCGGCCGACGAAAGGCATTTTAGTGGCCATGATCGTCATCGACAGCACGTTCGCAGAAAGGGGTAGTCGCGCCATGTTGACGACGGCGTCAGCCACCAGGGTTACGTCCATGGTCGGCTCGGGTGCCGTAGAGCCATCAGCCTGCAGCACGCCCTTGGACATGGCACTGGTCATGTCGGTCGCGGCATTGCCGATGTCGATCTGCCCGCAGGCGATGTTGAATGGACGGCCGTCCAGAGCGGAGGATTTCGTGAGGCCCGTAATGGCGTGTTTTGTTGCGGTATAAGGCGCCGAGTGCGGCCGCGGCGTCATTGACGAAATGGACCCGTTATTGATGATGCGCCCGCCTTGCGGGTCTTGTTGCTTCATCTGCCGGAAAGCGGCTCGGGTGCAAAGGAATGCACCCGTCAGGTTTGCGCCGACCACCTGGTGCCATACGGAGACATCGAGTTCGTCGATGGGTACGGCGGGCGCGGACATGCCGGCATTGTTCACCAGCAGGTCGAGCCGACCATAGCGCCTAGTCACCGCGTCAAACAGAGCGTCCACTTCGTCGCTGTTGCCGATGTCGGCTGGGTGAACCAGGGTGTCACCGGAAAATCCAGCAGCAGCAGCTTCGAGCACCTCGCGGCGGCGACCCGTCATGGCAACGGCATAGCCGGCCTTGAGCAGAGCGCCGGTGATAGCCTTTCCAACGCCAGTGCCTGCCCCTGTAACCAATGCGATAGGTTTGCTCACGGCAGCACGCCTCCCAATTCGTCTTCAATATGGGCCTGGATGATTGCCGCGAATGAGGTCTCGGCTTTGAAACCCCGTGCCAGCGCCCTTTTGGGTGCGAAGTTGTAGGGCCAACCATCTACGAATTTGATGATGCGCGGATCCGGTTCGCGGCGGATCAACTTGACCGCCTTTTCGCCTGCAACGGCACGCAGAGCTTCGATCTGATCGGCAACGGTAGCGGAAAGGCCGGGCATGTTGAGGGTGCGACGCGTCCCCAATGGCTCTAGATCGATCGTAGCGCCATGGATGAGGAACCCCACTGCGGAGCGCGGGCTGGTAAACCAATGGCGCACGCTTTCATCCACAGGCAGAACGGCCTCCTGCCCGATAAGCGGCTCGCGCAGAATGTTGGAAAAGAAACCCGATGCGGCAGCATTCGGCGCGCCGGGGCGCACGCAAATCGTGGGCAATCTGATGCCGATGCCCTGGAAGAAGCCGCGGCGGCTGTAGTCGGCCAGCAGAAGTTCGGTCATGGCTTTCTGTGTGCCGTAACTGGTCTGTGGCGCGGTGATGAAATCGTCATGGATCGGTTCGGCAAAGGGCGGGCCGAACACAGCGATGGATGAACAAAACACGACACGCGGACAGTAAGCTTGTTGCGAGCTTTCAGTGCGGATCGCCTCGAACAGCGCGCCGCTTCCGCCTAGATTGCTTCTGTACCCCTTCTCGAAGTCTGCCTCTGCCTCGCCCGAGACAACAGCTGCCAGGTGAAAGATGATATCTGGGCGCGAAGAGATCACCTGCTGGGCACTGGACGGTGAGGCTAGATCAAGAACGAGTTCAGTGACCTTGCCGCTGAGTCCGGTTGGGCTTGTCGGCTTGGCAATGTCAGCAAGAGTTAGCTCTTCAATTGGATGATTGCCCAGTTTTCCGGCGCTAACCAGATGCGCGGTCAGCTTACGTCCAAGCATACCGGCGGCACCAATAATCAAGATGTGCATAATTCACCTCTGCGCCAGCCTTAGGGCGCGGCTGCTCCGCGTTCTTCTGCTGGCCGATATTTCGATTCTTGGCAGTCTCACACACGATGGCTTGGCATAGCCAGCCTTCCAATATGCTTTTTCGTCCAATGTTTGCCCTTTAATAGGGGAACGAAAAACAAGCCGCTGTCATTTTCAACAAGACCGCCCAGGTACCATTCCCGGTTGCACAGAAGCCGATCCTCAACCTAGACTCTGGCAAACCTCCTTATTGAACGACTTGAGGCTCCGTTGACTCAACCGAATTCTGCCTCAAGCCTGGCTAGCCGTTTGCGCGCCGAAACCGCTGAGGCCCATGCAAGACTAGAGGCCGCCACGGGCTTTGACATTCACCGTCCCGGCGCCGCTACCGCCATTGCCATGCTAGAAAACTTCCATCGCGTGCTCACCGTATTAGAGCCTGCCATGATGGCGCTGCTGCCATTGCGGCTGCGGGAGCGCTCACGGCTAGCGCTTTTGGAAGCAGATCTGATCAAGCTTGGGCGGCCGCCTGAGCGAAGATCGACAGTGTTTGCCCCGCATTGGCTGCCGCACAATGAAGCGCAAGCCTTCGGAGCGCTCTACGTCATGGAAGGGTCAACACTGGGTGGCAAGCTGATTTCCAAGGCACTGCAGAAAACTGCAGAATGGCCGCTCAGGGGGCGCAGTTATTTCGATCCCTATGGGCCGCAGACCGGCGCGATGTGGATCCTTTTCCAGGGTGAACTGTCGAATATCCCCCCCGCCGATGCCACAGGCGTGATCCACGGTGCAAACCAGACCTTTATCATGCTCGAAAGTGCATTTGCCCAGGAGGTAGTGTCTTGACAGTCCTCAGCGACGCTCAGATCAACAACTGCGCTGCCGAGCCGATCCGCATTCCCGGCGGAATTCAGCCGCATGGCGCCTTGCTGGTCGTGGAGCCGCAGAGTTTGCGCATTCTGCAGGCAAGCGCCAATGCTTCTGATCTGCTTGGCCCCGGCTATGCGGCAGGCTCGATCCTGGAGCTTGGTCCCCATGTGCTGGATTGGGTCCGGCAGGTCGATAGTTCCAATATGCTGCAATCATTTGAAAGCAAAGCCGGACTCTTCAACATCAGCGGCCACCATATGCCTCAAGGGGCCGTACTGGAGTTCGAGCCTCTCGAGCATGACGAAGCCTTGTCCATTGAAGCGATGTTTCCCAAGCTGGAGGCTTTTGCCGATGCCATACTGCCGCTGGACGAGATCAAAGCCGTCGCCGGTGCGGTAGCGGACCAGGTGCGCACCGTAACCCGGTACAACAGGGTCATGATCTACAGCTTTGATCCTGACTGGCACGGCACTGTTATTGCACAAAGCAGCGACGGCACCCTGCCCTCCTATCTGGACCTGCGCTTTCCCGAATCCGACATTCCCGTTCAGGCGCGGGAGCTTTACCGATTGAGCCCACTTCGCATCATTCCTGATGCCGACTACATCCCAGTGCCGCTTGTGCCGCTACTCAGCCCTGTCGACGGCCAGCCGACGGATTTGAGTTTTACCGGTTTGCGCAGTGTTTCCCCGGTGCACCTGCAGTACATGCGCAACATGGGCACTTACGCCTCCATGTCGATTTCCATCATCGCCGACGGCAAGCTTTGGGGTCTGATCTCCTGCCATAATGAGAAGCCGCGCAGGGTCCCGCTGCAGATCCGCTCGGCCTGCAATTTCATTGCCAAGATATTCTCCCTCCAGATCAGCTCGCTGCAGCGTGGTGCCCATGCAGCGCAGCGAATTGCGCTTAAGCAGCATGAAACGGCGCTCCTTCCCAAGCTTTCACGCGCCGACAAGCTACCGGAGGAATTGTCCAAGCACGCAGCGGTCTGGCTATCTCTGACCAATGCGCAAGGTGCGGTGATCGTCACCGAAGATGGCATGCGGAGTGTTGGGGAGACGCCATCCCGGCAGGCCATCGAGGCCCTTGTAGCCTTTCTGGAATCCCAGAAACAGGACTGCTTTGCCACCGACCAGCTTTCTGCCCTTTGGCCCGGCGGCAGCGCAATAGCTGATACCGCCAGCGGAATCCTCGCGATTGCCATTTCGCAACTGCATCCGGCCTATGTCATCTGGTTCCGTCCTGAAGTGGTGCGTACCGTGACTTGGGGTGGCGACCCTCGCAAGCCGGATGATCCGCAGGAGCGCCTGACGCCTCGTAAATCGTTCGAACAGTGGCAAGAAGTAGTGCGACATCGCTCCATTGCCTGGACGCAGGCCGAGATCGAAAGCGCCGAGGACTTCCGCAACGCCTTGCTCAATTTCGTGCTGTTGCGTGCCGAGGAACGCGCTGAGCTGACCGAGGAACTAGAACGCTCCAACAAGGAGTTGGAGTCGTTCTCCTATTCAGTTTCCCATGACCTAAGGGCACCATTCCGCCACATCGTCGGCTATGCCGAACTGCTGACTGCCCGCGAACAGAACATGGATGAAAAGTCACGGCACTATCTTCGCTCGATTGTGGAGTCTGCACTATCGGCAGGCCGGCTCGTGGACGATTTGCTGACCTTTTCACAGCTGGGGCGCACCAATGTTGCCAAGTCCCGCATCGACATGAACAAGCTGGTTGCCGAAGTGCGCCGCTCACTGGAACCCGATCTCGAAGGGCGGAACGTGCAGTGGCGGATTGCAGACCTCCCGCCGGCATGGGGCGATGGGGCGCTAATTCGGCAAGCACTAGCCAATCTTTTGGAAAACGCCATCAAATACAGCACGGGCCGCGATCCCGCTGTTATCGAAGTTGTGGGATCCAATGACGGGCAACAAACCTCGTATAAGGTTCGCGACAACGGCGTTGGTTTTGAAATGGCTTATGTTCACAAGCTCTTTGGCGTATTCCAGCGCCTGCACCGGGCAGAAGACTTTGCGGGAACGGGTATTGGCCTGGCCTTGACCAAGCGCATCATCAACCGCCATGGCGGGCAGGTTGAAGCGCAAGGTGCTGTTGATGAGGGCGCCACCTTCACGTTCACTTTGCCGGAAGGTGGAAGAGACAGACCGAATGCCTGATTTACGTCCGATCCTGCTGGTCGAGGATAACCCGCGTGATCTTGAGCTGACCCTCGCTGCACTGGCAAAGTGTCAGCTCGCCAATGACATCGTCATTGCCCGAGATGGTGCCGAAGCACTGGACTACATCTATGTTCGTGGGGCCTACAAGGATCGGGATCCCGGCCATCCTGCTGTGGTACTGCTTGATCTCAAATTGCCCAAGATTGATGGCCTGCAGGTTCTCGAAACGATCAAGAGCGACCCTGCCCACAAGCATGTCCCGGTCGTCATGCTGACGTCCTCACGCGAGGAGCGCGACGTGCTGTCGAGCTACGAGAATGGGGTTAACGCTTTCGTCGTGAAGCCCGTCGACTTCAATGTGTTCTTTGAAGCGATACAGGATTTGGGCATGTTCTGGGCCGTGCTGAACGAACCACCGCCCCGGGGCTGGAATGACCGCTAGGTTCGAACGACTCTTTGAGCCGACTGTCCTCCGCATCCTCCTGCTGGAAGACAGCGACATTGACGCCGAGCTGCTGGAAACTCATCTGGCAGCGGGTCCACTGCCGTTTCGGATAGAGCGGGCAACCGGCCGGACGGAGTTCGAGCGCCTCTTGGCGGGCGAGCACGACGTCATCCTGGCGGACTACTCGCTTCCGGATTTCGATGGCTTGGCCGCGCTGGAGATTGCTCGGGAGCGGCGGCCGCAAACCCCATTCATTTTCGTTTCCGGGGTCGTGGGCGAGGATTTTGCCACCAACGCCTTGCTCCAGGGCGCAGTGGATTATGTCACCAAGCGCAATCTAAGGCGCCTTCATTCCGCCGTCGCGCGGGCCGTCAGCGAAGCCAGGGAGCGCCGCCGTCGCCAGCAGATCGAAGCTGATCTGAGAGCGAGCGAAATCGGGAGCCGCATCGCCTTGCGCGCTGCACGGCTAGGGAGTTGGGAATACCATCCAACAACCGGGCAGGTCAGTTGGGACCAGAAATGCCGGGCCATGTTTGCCGTGGGCCCCTCAGTGGAACTGGATTATCCGCTTTTCCTCAGCATGCTCCATGCCGATGACCGGGAGCGCATTCACCAGGCTATTCGCCGATCTATCACAAAGCCGGAACAAGCCGACTTTGCTGAACAATTTCGCATTGTAACGCCGCAAGGCGGTTCGGCATGGCTTGAAAGTACTGGCAGCGCGATCTTCGAAGACGGTATTTGCCAACGTTTCCTGGGCGTGGTGCGCGACATCACGAGCGAGAAAAAGGCAGAACTTGCCCTCCTGCATCGCACGGCCTCGTTGCAGGCCAGTGTTGAGCAACAGGCCATGGAGCGCCACCTCCTCTGGCACAATTCCCAAGACGTGCTTGCCGTTATCGGTCCAGACGGGAAAATGCGGGATGTCAGCCCGTCATGGGCACGCACCCTGGGCGACAATGTCGACGATGTGCTCGGCCGTCCCCTGCTCGATTGGGTGCACCCCGATGACGCGGAAGCGACGCGCGCAACACTGGCTGGGGCAAAGCCGACGGCGTCGGTGCAGTTCGAGAACCGCCTACGCCATGTGGATAGCAGCTATCGCTGGTTTTCCTGGACCATCACCCCGGACGAAAATGGCGTCATCTATGGCAATGGCCGCGACACCACAGAGGAAAAGGCAGCGGCGGAGCGGGTCCGGAATGTGGAAGAAGCGTTGCGCCAGTCACAGAAAATGGAAGCAATCGGGCAGCTGACCGGCGGTATTGCGCATGACTTCAACAACCTCCTTGCCGGGATCATGGGTGCTATCGATGTGATTGGCCGGCGGATCAGCAAGCAGCGCTATGATGATTTGGATCGGTTCATGGATGCCGCAATCTCATCGGCCCAGCGGGCAGCTGCCTTGACCCAGCGGCTCCTGGCATTTTCGCGGCGGCAAACGCTGGACGTACGCCCTGTAGATGTGGCTGCGGTTATCACGACAATGGAGGATCTTCTCCATCGCACGTTGGGCGAGAATATCGAACTCGAGGTCACGTCGCCTCCTGATCTTTGGCGCGGCTTGACGGACACCAACCAGCTCGAGAGCGCGGTGCTCAATCTCGCGATTAACGCCCGCGATGCCATGCCGGCCGGAGGCAAGCTCCAGATCGAAACGGCCAACATCCTTGTCGGGCCGGGTCAGCACAGGGGCAGCCTAGAAGACGGTCAGTATGTGCTTGTGGCGGTTGCCGACAATGGCGAAGGCATGTCCGAAGAGGTCATCAACAAGGCGTTTGATCCATTCTTTACCACCAAGCCCATCGGCCAGGGCACGGGGCTAGGGCTGTCGATGGTTTATGGCTTTGTCAAGCAATCGGGCGGGCACGTGAACATCGTTTCCCAGCCCGGTCGCGGCACGAGAATCGAGCTTTATCTGCGGCGCGCACTAGCGCCCCTCGCCGAACAGCAGAACATTCCGCAGCGAGACAGCCGCACATGGCAAGGAGAAACGGTCCTTGTGATCGAGGACGATGATGCCGTGCGCATGCTCATCGTCGAGGTGCTCCAGGATCTTGGCCTCAATGTCACGGAGGCGGAGGACGCACGGTCTGCGCTGCCCTATATCGAGGGAGATGGACGGATTGATCTGATCGTATCGGACGTGGGTCTGCCGGGGCTGAACGGCCGCGAGCTCGCCGAGATCGCGCGCGAAAATCGTCAGACGGTACCTATCCTTTTTGTGACAGGCTATGCCGATGGCGTGCAGGATCGAGATGGTTTTTTGGGCGATCGCATGGACATGCTGGCTAAGCCCTTCCAGAACGATGAACTAGCCGCCCGCGTCAATGCCATGCTGACATGAGGATGGTTCGCGAGGGCTGCCAGCTACCCCAATTGTGAAGCATCCATTTGCCCCGCTCGCTCGTTGCGCAGCACCAATCCGGCGAGCGCTTGAGCACAGATGGGCAAGGCGGGTACATGGACTTAGCCGACATAACGATCTTGGTTGTGGAAGATGAGCCCCTGGTGCTCATGAGCACCGTGGATTTTCTGCAGGACGAGGGTTTCGAGGTTCTTGAAGCTGCCAATGCGGACGAAGCAATCGCTTTGCTCGAGACCAATCCCGCCATCTCCATTCTTTTCACCGACGTGGACATGCCCGGGAGCATGGATGGCCTTAAGCTATCGGCTGCTGTCCGCAAGCGCTGGCCACCAGTGCGGATCGTCGTGACATCGGGTCACCGCATCGTTGACATAACTGATCTTCCCGACGGTGGGGTTTTCTTCTCCAAACCCTATCGCCATCGCGATATCGCGACCTCCTTCCGGGAGCTCATGTCTGGCGCTTAAGAGCCTGCACGAGCGAACCACCACCCTCCGCCTACACGTTCTAGGGAGCGACCGAACCGGCTGTCCGCTTTCACAGTTGAGCATGAGGCCGCCCGCGACCACGCGAGCCCCGCTTTTCACTGACGGAGACTCCGCATGAAGACCAACCATCTGCATCGCACCAGTATAATTGTGCTCGCGCTTGCCTTGAGCAGCCCTGCTGTGGCTCAAACGGCATCAGCCGAAACGCAGCCTCCCAACGCGCCAAGTCAGGAACCGCAATTCCCTAACCAGACCCGAGCGCCGGAGCCAGCTGATCCAGCGCAGGTTGAACAGGAGGTCGTTGCAACAGGGCTTCCACAATTGTGGGCGCTGGAGTTCCTTCCGGACGAGCGCATGCTGGTGACGGCAAAATCTGGGTCAATGATGATCATTGGATCTGATGGGCAACCCGGCCCGGAGATCGAAGGCGTTCCTGAAGTCGACGCCCGCGGCCAGGGGGGCCTGCTCGATCTCGCCTTGGCGCCTGATTTTGAAACCAGCAGCACAATCTTCTTCTCGTTTTCCGAGCCGCGTGATGGCGGCAACGGTACATCGGTTGCTCGGGGAACTCTGGCGATGGATGAAAACGGCGGCGGTCGGCTCGAGGACGTCGAGGTGATTTTCCGGCAAACTCCGACCTATGACGGCACCAAGCACTTCGGATCCCGTCTTGTCTTCGGCAACCAGGGCGAACTCTTCGTAACGGTAGGCGAGCGCTCGGACACGCCGATCCGCGATCAGGCGCAAGATGTCTCGAGCGGCTTGGGAAAAATCTTCCGCATCGACCAGAACGGGAAGGCCCTGTCTGACAATCCGCTGGTCGACGAGCCGAATGCCCTTCCCGAAATCTGGAGTCTGGGGCATCGCAACATGCAATCGGCGACCCTTGATGGGCAAGGCCGGCTATGGACGGTGGAGCATGGTCCCAAGGGTGGGGACGAGCTCAACATGCCAGATCCCGGCGTGAACTATGGCTGGCCCGAAGTCACCTATGGCGTCGATTATAGCGGCGAGCCGATCGGTAACGGCATTACAGCGAGTTCCGAGACGACCCAGCCCGTTTATTATTGGGATCCGGTGATCGCCCCGTCGGGAATGGCGTACTACACAGGTGACGATTTCCCCGGCTGGCAGGAGGCTTTCCTAGTTGGCGGACTAGTCGCCCAGTCCGTCATCGTGCTGCACATGGAGAATGATCGCGTCGCCTTCGAGGAACGCGTGCCGGTTGGCGCTCGCGTTCGCGACGTCAAGCAGGGTCCAGATGGAGCCGTCTATGTGGTCACGGAAAGTCGTGGGGGCAGTTCAGAGATCCTTCGGCTGACCAGCGCCAGCTAACGAGTATATCCCCAGCATCGGGATCGCGCCCCTTACTTCGGCGGCGGTCCCGATGAGTGCCGCTCGACCAGTGGGCATTCCAGCTTCGTGATAGGGTGGCGCTTGCCCTTCTCAAGCGTTTGACCATCGAGTTGCTCGATGCACCATTGTCCCATCGCGCGGTGGGGCAAAATGGAGGTGGTCAGTTGAGGGTGAAGGTGCCGGGAGATTTCCTCGTCGTCATAGCCAATGACCGACATGTCGCCTGGAATGGAAAGGCCTGCCTCTTTCAGAGCCTCGTAGCAGCCGATGGCAGTGCGATCATTCTGACAGAAAATCGCGGTTGGCAGCTCCTTGAGCTTGAGCAGTTTGGCTGTCGCTGCGTAGCCCGCGCTTGCGGACCAATCGCCTTCGATGACTAGGTCGGGATCAAAGGGAATGTCTGACGTCGCGAGGGCCCGCCTGTAGCCCTTGAGCCGGTCCTGAGCCGCCTGCATCCAGGGCTCTCCGGTGATGCACGCTATCCGCCGATGACCCAATGCGATCAAGTGACGGGTAGCCCCCTGCCCTCCTGCGATTTCGCTGGGAATGACTGCTGGGAAAGCGTGGTCGGCTGTGTAGCAGTTGAGCAGGATCACAGGAATGTTTAGGTCGTAAAGATAAGGTGGCGCCTCGATCTCGCGCGTAAAGATTGCCATGTAGATCAGCGCCGACGCCCCCTGCTCCACAAGAGCCCGCACCGTCCGCTCGCCCATTATCGGATCAAACAGCGTCTGGGCCACAAGGATGACGTTACCGGCATTCCAGCTTGCTTGCCTGGCGCCTTCGATGGCAACCACGGCTTCTGGGCTAGTTGCCAGCTGATCCACCACAAAGCCTATCACGCCGTCCACGCGCGGGCGCGCAGGCGCAGGCGCAGGCTCCACATGGGCAAAGTTGGGGGCGGCATAGCCAAGGGTACGCGCCGCTTCGATTACCCTTTCGCGAGTCTGTGCTGAAATCTTTATGCCGGGAGTGCGGTTCAGAACGAAGCTGACGGTTGCCTGCGAGCAATTTGCCGCCTGCGCTATATCGGTCATGGTGACCCGCCGCGGTGTATCGCCGCTGGAGCGGTTCCTGCCCCGCTTGGGTTTCGTGATTGCTTGTTCCATTACCCCAACCCTTACCCGCTCAGCTTTCGCGACATTTCGTAATGCAGTGCCTGAGCGAATTATATGGGTCAACAACCCTGACTAATACTTATAAATAATTATTGACGAGCAAAGCACAACGCGCAAGGATCATGTTGTGGCGGGGAGCCACGCAAACATAGCGCGAGAAAATCGCGATCCGTTTTTTGGGAGGAAAACGCACCATGACGATCAATCGTCGCACCTTGCTTGTTTCATCGGCGGCTGCAGCAGCTTCGCTGATGGTGTCCCGCGCTTTCGCGGCTCTTCCGCCGTTGGAAAAGAAAGACACCTACAAGGTTGGCTTTGCCCAGACCGAGTCCAATAATCCCTGGCGCCTGGCCCAGACTAAGTCCATGCAGGACGAAGCCGCCAAGCGCGGTTGGCAATTGGTCTACACGGACGCTGCGGGCTCCGCGGCCAAGCAAGTTTCGGACGTCAACTCCATGATCGCGCAGGGCGTGGACCTGATTTTCCTAGCCCCGCGCGAGGAAGTGCCGCTGATCCCAGCCATCATGGCAGCCAAGAATGCCGGCATCCCAGTGATCCTGCTCGACCGCAATGTCGACCAAACCTTAGCGAAGGCGGGCGAAGACTATGTGTGCTTCATCGGGTCGGACTTTATAGAGGAAGGAAAGCGGATCGCTGAATGGCTCGTTGCCAATGCCAACGGCAAGACCAATATCATCCAGCTCGAAGGCACGACCGGGTCCTCCCCTGCCAATGACCGCAAGAAGGGTTTTGACGACGTCATCGCTGCCCATCCCGAGTTCACGATCCTCGCGAGCCAAACGGGGGACTTCAACCGCGATCTTGGCCGACAAGTCGCCGAAACCTTGTTGCAGGCGCACCCCGAAGCCAATGTCATTTACGCCCACAATGACGAGATGGCTATCGGCGCCATCTCGGCGGTGGAAGCCGCCGGCAAGGTCGCGGGCCAGGACGTATTGATCCTTTCGATCGATGGCGGCAAGGAAGCCGTTCAGTTGATCGTCGATGGCAAGATTGCGGCTTGCGTCGAGTGCAATCCGCGCTTCGGGCCCAAGGCCTTCGATACTGCCGTGGCATATGCGAACGGCGAGTCCATCCCACCGATGATCATCAATCCGGACCAGTTCTACGACGCGAGCAACGCCGCAGAACTGCTTCCAACCGCTTACTGAAGAGGTCCTCCTGAAGCCCCTTCGACCCTGAACAGGTCGAAGGGGTTCTTTCTTGGTCCTCCGGCGCGAAAGCCGTGCCGCTTCAGACCTATTCGACAAACAGTTGGAGGTAGTCAGGATGAGTGAGGACCTGCTGCTCGATATGTCCGCTATCGACAAGCGCTTCGCAGGCATTCCTGCTTTGAGCGGCGCCAGTTTCCAAGTGCGCCGTGGCGAAGTGCACGCGCTGATCGGCCAGAATGGCGCGGGTAAATCCACCCTCATCAAGGTGCTGACTGGCTATCACAGGAAAGACGCCGGACAGGTGCTATTCGACGGCCAGCCGCTCGAGGTTTCCTCACCGCAACAGGCTCAACTCAGCGGCATTTCGACGATCTACCAGGAAATAAACCTGGTCCCCTATCGGTCCATTACCGAAAATATCTGCCTAGGCCGGGAGCAAAGGCGCTTTGGACTGCTGAATTGGAGCGCAATGCACGCCGAAGCCGGGCAATTGCTGGCGCGCTTCAACATCACAGTCGATGTGCGCCGGCCCGTCATGGAATTTTCTACCGCTACCCAGCAGATGGTTGCCATAGCCCGTGCGATCGGTTTCTCGGCCAAGCTGGTCATCATGGACGAACCCACCAGTTCGCTGGACGAGCGCGAAGTAGGCGTGCTGTTTGATGTGATCCGCCAGCTCAAGAATGGCGGCGTCTCTGTTGTATTCGTCAGCCACAAGCTCGATGAGCTCTACGCTGTCTGCGATCGCGTCACGATCATGCGCGATGGGCGCACCGTGCGCGTTTCCGATATGGCGAATATCAGCAAGCTGGACCTCGTTTCGGCCATGCTGGGTCGGGAACTTGCTAGTGCCGAGGGCCAGTCCACCGCATTCACCGCTCGTGATCCCGCCAAGCTGGGCGAGGTGTTCTTTTCCGCCAAGCACCTCAGCGCCGGTGGCGCCGTTCGCGATGTAAGCTTTTCAATCCGTCGCGGCGAAATCGCCGGCTTTGCGGGCCTACTTGGTGCCGGACGTACCGAAACGGCGCGGCTTGTCTTTGCTGCGGATAAGCGAAAGGGCGGCACAATGACCTTGGGAGGCGCTCCCTATGATCCAGCCCACCCGATCGACGCCATCAACGCTGGCATGGGTTTTTGCACCGAAGACCGTAAGGCCGAAGGCATCGTGCCCGACATGAGCGTTGCCGAAAACATGATGCTGGCCTTGATGCCCAAGCTCGCTAGGTCCGGCATTATCGACGAGGCGCGCCAGAAGGCTATCGTCGAGAAATTCATCAAGGCGCTTTCCATCAAATGCTCCGGCCCCAATCAGAAAATCCGGGAATTGTCCGGCGGTAACCAGCAAAAGGTTCTGCTCGGACGCTGGCTCGCTACGGAGCCACGCCTGCTGATCCTGGACGAGCCTACACGCGGCATCGACGTGGGTGCCAAAGGCGAGATCCAGTCCCTGATCAAGTCGCTGGCTGATGAGGGACTGGCGGTACTCATGATTTCGTCAGAACTCGAGGAGGTCATAGAAGGCGCCGACCGGGTCTTCGTGTTGCGCGAAGGAAGCAGCGTTGCCGAATTGCATCGGGCGGAAGCGAGCGAAGAGAGCGTTATGGCCGTAATGGCGCACGGCGCGGCGGAGGCCGCAGCATGAGCGACACCCTGCAGCCCGCGACCTTGGAGCGATATCCAATAAATCCTTTCGACCTTCTGGCCCGCTATGGCACCGTGCTGGCACTGGCGTTGCTGATCGTTTTCAATCTTATTTTCACTCCCAATTTCGCGAGCTTGCAAACCCTGAACGTCAACCTGACGCAGGTTTGCACCATCGTGATCGTGGCTGTTGGCATGACTCTTGTGATCGCCACGGGTGGCATCGATCTATCCGTCGGTTCCCTGATGGCCATCTCAGGCGCATTGGCACCCATGATCTTCATGGAAAAGCTCTTCCCTATCGGCAATGTATACCTAGCCGTGGCCCTCGCCATCGTCATCGCCGTGGGTGCCGCCACCCTTCTTGGTCTCTTCAACGGCTGGCTCATTGCGCGCTTTCGCATTCAGCCCATCATAGCGACCCTGGTTCTGTTTATCGCGGGACGCGGCATCGCGCAGGTCATGACCAACGGTCAGTTGCAAACCTTCCGCGTTCCCGAGTTCCAGTTCATTGGCCTCGGACGAGTGCTTGGTATTCCCTTCCAAGTCATTGTGATGGCAGTTCTGGTTGTTCTCGCCGCCTTGATCATCCGCAAGACGGTGTTTGGACGGCAGATCCTTGCCGCGGGCGGCAATGAACGGGCATCGGGGCTTTCCGGAATAGCGGTCAAGAAGGTCAAGCTTGCCGTTTATGCAATCTCCGGGTTTTGCGCGGGCATCGCGGGTCTGGTGGTCATCGCTATCAATTCAGCAAGCGATGCCAATCTCGTGGGGCTTGGCATGGAGCTTGACGCCATTGCCGCTGTCGCAGTGGGCGGGACGCTCTTGAGCGGCGGGCGTGCGTCGATCATCGGGACCTTGCTTGGGGCGCTGACCATCCAATTGGTTCGCTATACGCTTTTGGCCAATGGCGTCCCCGACTCCGCTGCGCAGGTGGCCCAAGCAGTCATCATCGTGCTGGCCGTCTGGGTGCAAGCGAGGGGGAAAACGGAATGACTCGCGTTCAACTCGCCCGCATGGTCGGCTCCTATGGTGTGGTGTTGGCCTTGGCCCTGCTGATCCTGTTCGGCTATCTGCGCTACGAGAACTTCCTCAGCCTGTTCAACATCATGAGTGTGCTGCGCTACAATTCCATGTTTGCGCTGGTTGCGTTGGGCATGTGCTTCGTCATCATGACCGGCGGCATAGACCTGTCGGTGGGCACGGTTGCGGCCCTGGGCAGCGTCGTTGCGGCATATGCGAGCCCCTATGGCCCCATCGCGGGGCTTGCAGCAGGTGTGGCGGCGGGCCTGTTGGTGGGCCTCATCAATGCCCTGATGATCACGCGCATGAGGATCATGCCGTTCATTGCGACCTTGGCGTCCATGCTGGCAGCCAGCGGAACGGCCCTGCTGATCGCCAACAATCGATCAGTTCCAGTCTCCTACCAATCCGGATTCACCGAACTGGGGCAAGGCAACTTCCTAGGCTTGCCCATCCCGGCCATTATAGCCGCAACGGCGTTCGTTCTTGGCTGGCTGGTGCTGAACTACACAGCGACCGGTCGCGGCGTGCTGGCAGTCGGCGGCAGCGAGGAATCCGCCAAGTTGATGGGGCTTCCGGCGGACCGGATCAAGATGCTGGTCTACGTGGCAAGCGGGGGCCTTGCTGGCCTCGCCGGCGTCATATTGGCTTCGCAATTTGGGGCTGGCCAGCCGATCGAGGGCGTGGGCTGGGAGCTCTTTGCCATCGCTGCGGTGGTTGTCGGGGGCACTTTGCTGACCGGCGGCGTCGGCTCCGTCGGCGCGACACTAGCGGGCGTGTTGCTGCTCGGCATTCTGTTCACCGTCCTCAATTTCGAAAACGGCCTCGGTTGGATCTCGCTGTCTGCCTATTGGCAGTCCGTTATCCGGGGGGCTTTCCTGCTCATCGTGGTCATCCTCCAGGCGCGCCTGGTGCCGGACCGCGCGGTTCAACACTAGGGAGGAAGCAATGACTTCCACGGCTAACACAATCGATATCGAAAACGACATAGAAACTCTGCGGCGCGACGGCATTGTCGGTCTCAAAGGCGCCTTCTCGCGCGAATGGGCCGAAGCGATGCGCGAGGACATGATGCGCGGCTTCTGGTCCGCTATCCAGCGGCCGGGCGGCGCCGTCGGTCGCGGACCCCGCCGCTGGTATGTGGAGATTCATCCTGAAGAGTTCGGCGGCTTTGTCGAGCTGACCACCCATCCCTGGGTCGTGGGCATGTGCCGCGCGGCTTTAGGCGACGACTATCAGATCGTTGAGATCGGATTCGATACGCCGTTCCAGGGCGCCATGAACCAGCCCTGGCACCGCGACTTTCCCTCCCCACCGGAGACCTACCGAGACCGCCGCCTAACCTCGCTTGCGTTCAACCTCACTGGCGTAGACGTCACCCCCGACATGGGGCCTTTTGAATGTGCGCCGGGAACCCAGTACGACGACGGGCGCGAGTGGAAGCACGAGATGTTCCCCGACAAGAGCACTTGGGACCGGTATACCGAGCGCGCCATGCGCAAGCATCCGCAGATGGGTGACATCTCCTGCCGCTCCGCCCTGATGATGCACAGGGGAACGCGCCATGATTCCCCTATTGCACGCCCCGTCATGGTTCTTGGCGTGGACGCTCCGGGTGCGGGGCACGCTGAACTACACGACATGATGGTTACCCAAAGCTACTACGATAGCCTGCCCGCCCAGCTACGGGAACATCTAGTGTGCCGAGTGGTCGACAAGCTGGTTCCTGTCACGCAGAAGCACGACATTGAAGGGCTTGTGATGGGCACTGAATAGCTGGTTTGGTGCCCAGAAATTCTGGGGGAGTGGCTGGGGTGCTAGGATTCGAACCTAGGAATGCCGGTACCAAAAACCGGTGCCTTACCACTTGGCGACACCCCAATCTGGCGGGGTTCGTACACGGTTTGCCCAAGCGGTGCAACATGTCACGAAGGGTTTGCTGTGATGCTTGAACAGCGTCGCAAGCGCGGCTATATAGCGCTCGCGGCGTGCGCATCAGGGCTCATTGTGTTAGCAGACTGTTAGCATCGAGAACAGCATTTGCCGCTTTTGACGGAGTATAGCGCAGCCTGGTAGCGCACCTGCTTCGGGAGCAGGGGGTCGAGTGTTCGAATCACTCTACTCCGACCAATCGAGCCCGGCCTTTTGGAAAGGCCGGGCTTTTTGCTGTTGCGGATGTGCTGTCTTTCCGATCTGCGGCATTTGCTTAAAATTTTAGGGAAATTGCATGCGAACCAGCAATGGGGGGCGGGCATGCTTAAGCCATCAACTCAGGGATGGCTCAAATGAACAACAAATTGGCTTCTGCCTTCACCGGCGCCGCTCTCATGCTGACGCTTTTCTCCTCCGGCGCCGCCTTCGCCTATGCGCCTCATACCGATATTGTGGGGCGGCCGGTGGTGCATACAGCAGCCCTCACGCCTTTTGCCATGCAGGTGTTCTGTGCCAAGAGCCCGCGCCAGTGTGCCGGCGGCGGCACGGCCAGCCAGGTGACAGCCACCAATGATCTTCTTGCGGTGCTGAGCCAGGTCAACCGGCGCGTCAATGCTGCAATAACCCCGCGCAACGATCGGGCCGACAGCTGGGAGGTCAATGCCAGCTCTGGCGATTGCGAGGACTATGTCCTGACTAAGCGCGCCCAGCTGATCCGCAAGGGCATACCCGCTGGATCGCTGCGGATCGCCACTACAAGGACGCGCTGGGGCGAGTCCCATGCCGTGCTGGTGGTCAAGACCAGCGCAGGCGATTACGTGCTCGATAATCTCAGCGATAGGGTCAAGACATTGCGGGCATCAGGCTACCGCATCCGCTCCATGTCTTCGGCCGATCCCACCCGCTGGGTTGCTGGCTAAGACGCCCGCCCAAGCACGCTGGGGAGAATAGCGATGCATCAACGAGCCATGCCGCAGGGCGTTGCCCCTGCCCTGCTGGATCGCGTGCCAAGGGGCTGGATCGTGCTTTCCCTTGCTTCCGGCAGCTGGGCGCTTCTTGCCGTCGGCCTGTTCGGATTAGCTGCCCTTCAACAAGAACATAGTCATCAATTATCCCGTTACTTGATCCGGCAGCTGCGCCGGATTACTGGTGGTTACAAGCCAGTCGGTGGCGGAAGATTCTGGAATAAGAAAATCCACGCTCTCGGTGCCTTTCGCTTCGATCACCGGAAGTCCCCGTCAGGCTCTACAGCACGTTATCTCCACGGTCGGACGCATGGCTAACCTGTTTTTTCCTTAGTTCTCGCTTCCGGTGTCCTGTCGGTAGCGCCGCCAACCGTAGCCCACCTGGGCTCGTTCGCCTTTATTGTGGGAGTATTGGGAGCGGGAGCGTTTCACCTCTTCGGCCAAAACTGGCCTAGAACCATCCGCCAAGGCGCGGACGCCTGCATTCACCTGGGCATGCTCGCAGATCATAATCCCGGCTGTTTACGCGCTGGCCTTTGTGATCGGCAATCGAATGACCGCTAATATTTGAACCACGCCCTTTGTGCACGACCGGACGTGAAGTGGCACAAGTTTCCTGAGTTAGATGCGTGGGCCGGCGTGCAAAGCGGCAAGCGTGAGCTGAGTTAGCGCCTGACACCCGGCCTTATCTAGAGCGGGCCGAATGTAGCTGCAGTAACGTCTGTTCTTGAAAATCCAGCCGAAGGTGCGCTCAACGACCCATCGGCGTGGGAGGACCTCGAAGCCCTTGGCGCGAGCCTCCCACCGGATGATCTCAAGCGTAATGTGGGTCTTGTTGGTGGCCCAGGTCACGAGTCGGCCGGCGTAACCGCCATCGGCATAAACGCGGGTGAGAAAGGGATAGCGAGCGCGTGATAGCTTCAAGGGCAACTTGCCGCCGTCGCGGTCCTGAACATCGCCAGCGTGGACCCGCACAGCCAACAACCGACCGTCTGTGTCCGTCAGGATGTGCCGCTTGCGCCCGGTGATCTTCTTGCCTGCATCGTAGCCTTTTCCGCCCCTTTTGATCGGCGGTGCGAACCGACTGGCTATCCAGGATCGCCGCTGAAGGTGATGCCTCGCGTCCATTTCGCTCGCGATCGGCCATCACCAGAATGTGGTGGTTGCGCTCCCAAACGCCTTCGCCCTGCCAACGTCGCAGGTAGTAGTAAACCGTCTGCCACGGCGGAAGGTCGTGCGGCAAAAGTCGCCAGGAGACGCCTGCGCGCAGGAAGTAGAGGATGGCGTCAACCAAGTCGCGCGATCTGGCTTTCCGCGGGCGACCGCCGGAGCGCGCATCGGGGATCAGCGGCGCGGTCACCTCCCACTGTTCATCGGTCAAATCGGTATCGTAGCGTCGCCGCGCAGGCGACTTCTTCCTCGGCATGCGGTGTCGGCTCCCAGCGTGAATCCGACACCCTATGAATCACGCAAACGCCGCTTTGCGAACCCTTCTCAAACACGCTCTAAGAGCGCGCGGTATGTACCGATTGCGCGCAAAAGTCCCCGAGCAAGACTTGGCCGTCCTCTCCCCCGAGGGCGGCGTTTCTTATCTGCTACTTCATAGCCATACCAGTGCGAGTGCCTTCTTGGTGGGCCATTTTCTAGCCTCTATTTACTGGCCAGACTGGATCAGCCAGGGAGATAAGGTCAAAGACTCTCTTGTAGGCCCCTACTCCGTGCCGAATGCGCTGAAGCGTGCGGAAGAGCTTTGCGCCCTGGGCAAACAGTCGCGTTGTCAGTACCATTCAGGACAGGGCATCGTGGCGGCGGGGATGGGGCGCACTACGAGACTTCAAAGGACTGGATCTCAGCTGGTGAATAGCGGTAGGTGAAAGCCAAGCGTCAGTCAGAAATTCACGAGCTAAAACTCAAGAGGCTTAGTGATCGGGAGATTGCGGTACGACTCGGTATCGATGCAGACTTCGCGTCTCCGCCGGTTGCTCAAACCGCGCCCTACGGCGTAACAGAAACGGCCCAGCCTTTAACCGCCGCTTGATGAAATTTTACTGGCAGGTCACATAGTTCAGAATCGTATCGCCAGGCAGCGTAATCCCATGTCCGTGCCAGTGGACGATGTAAGCCGACGCAACGACCCCTTGCAGATGGCCTTTCGTTTCGTTGAGTAGGATCAGCTATCCAGCTGCCATAAGCGTCGAAGAACTGACGCCCGAAGCCGTCGCCATCCTTAAAAGCCTCGTCAACAACCTCCATTCTATCGAAAGATAGCACGCCGCTACAGCTGCTCTTTGCGGACCGACTGGTTACGGGTTCCCCGAACAAGGTGCATACCACCCAGTCTGGCCTTCGGCTGCTGGCGCAGTATGAAGCGGCACGGCTGAATAAGAGGATCGTGTCCCTTGGCGTGGTGTAAATGAGGCAGGGCCTCCACGCATATCCGGCTCGGCCGGGATGGTCAGCGTGCGGGGACTGCCGGCAAGCTGACGAGAGGATCATCGCTCAATGTGGCGACGGATTCCAGCGTCATGTATCTGGCGCGCTGGACTGCCCACTCATCGTTCTGTTCGAGCAGGATAGCGCCGACCAGCCGGATGATGGCGTCCTCGTTGGGGAAGATGCCCACGACCTCGGTCCGGCGTTTTACCTCGCCATTGACCCGTTCAATTGGATTGTTGGAGTGCAGCTTGGCTCGGTGCTCCTTGGGAAAGCTCATGTAGGCGAGCACGTCGTGCTCGGCCTCATCCATAATGGTGGCGAGCTTGGGCACACGGGGCCGGATCTGGTCTGCAACCGCTCGCCATTGGGTGCTAGCTGCCTCCGGTGTTTCCTGGGCGAAGGCCGTGGCGATGAAAGCACTGGCCACGCGGCGACCGCTCTTGCCGGCATGGGCAAGGACGTTGCGCATGAAGTGCACCCGGCAGCGTTGCCATGTGGCGCAGAGGACCTTAGTCACAGCGGCCTTGATGCCCTCATGAGCATCGGAGATCACCAGCTTCACGCCTCGTAGGCCCCGGCGGGTCAGCTTGCGCAGGAACTCGGTCCAGATCGCCTCGGCTTCCGAGGTGCCGATCTCCATGCCCAGCCTCGCGCCGCCCATCGGCATTGACGCCAATAGCCATGATGGCCGCCACCGAGACGATGCGCCCACCCTGGCGCACCTTGAGGTAGGTGGCGTCGATCCAAAGATAGGGCCAGTCGCCTTCGATGGGACGGTCGAGGAAGGCTTGACCTTGCCGTCGATCTCTTCACACAGCCGGCTGACCTGGCTTTTGGAGATGCCGCTCATGCCCATGGCCTTCACCAGGTCATCTACCGAACGGGTGGAGATGCCCTGAATGTAGGCCTCCTGGATTACGGCCGTGAGCGCCTTCTCTGCCATCCGGCGCGGCTCCAGAAAGCCAGGAAAGTAGCTGCCCTTGCGCAGCTTGGGGATGCGCAGCTCAACCGTGCCGGCACGCGTCTCCCAATCCCGTTCGCGGTAGCCATTGCGCTGGACCCGCCGCTCGGCGCACTTCTCACCATAGCTGGCGCCGGTGGCGGCACCTACCTCCAGCTCCATCAGTCGTTCGGCAGCGAAGCCAATCATCTCACGCAGAATATCGGCGTCAGGGGTCTTCTCTACCAGCGTGCGCAGGTTCATCATCGGGTCGGTCATCGGTGGTCCTTCAGGTACAGGGTTGGGGTAAGCAACCAAACCTTACCGGAAATCCGTCGATGACCACCGATCAGCTACACCACGCACTGGGACACTACCAATAAGAGCGCAGCCTACTAAGCCACCTGCCCGGTTCGAAACCGCCGACTCGCCGCACTTTAAACAAGTGTTAAGAGAGCACCTTTATCTTGCGGGCATCTGAAGAGGTGCTTAGCTTGAAACCTTTCGCTCTCATCCTTGCGCCTCTTCTCTCGGCTTTGACTCTTGCAGCACCTGCTTTTGCAGACTTCTCGTCAAATTCTGTATCTAAGTTAGAGATGTCCTCGGGCACCACTGCCCCTTTGGGCTTTCAACTGTTCTGCCTTCAGAATGCATCAGCATGCCGCGGCGGCGGTTCCAGTGAAATACCGCTTACAGAAGCGCTGATGAAAACACTCAATGTGGTAAACAGTCGGGCAAACCGCGCTATTCGTCCTACTTCAGACCGAAAGGATGTTTGGCAGTTGGGTGTTACAAGCGGCGACTGTGAAGAGTATGTACTGGCGAAACGTGCGGAGCTCATTCGGCAGGGAGTTCCAGGCGGAGCATTGCGGATTGCTGCTGTCACCACCCGTCAAGGTGAAGGGCACGCCGTACTTGTGGTACGGACATCCTCTGGAGATCTAGTCCTCGACAATTTAGCGGCACAGATCAAGCAATCCGACCAGATAAGCCATTCGTGGGTCGCGATGACTGCCGCCGACGGAAAGACATGGAAGAAAGTCACCCGTCCGCAATCCGCGCGTATCGCCCATAACGCAAAAGCCACAGACTAATCATCTTCGGCTGATCTCACGCCGGATGCGTGTTTCCTCCCGAATGCGGTCCACCCCTTCCCTTACGTCAGCAATAACCCGGACCTTTGTTGAGCCAAGTTCATGCGGGAAAGCCTAGCGTCTTGCACTAAGCTGGAATCTTTGGACTATGTGCGCCAGTCTCTAAAACAGGTGGCGGGGTTATGATGACCTCGCAGTCATTCCACTGCCCAGCGTGCGCCTTACGACAGCGCCAGGCAGTAGATCAAAGATCTTGGGACTATTCGCCCGGTAAGTGGAAACAATAACTCAGCAGCTACCGCAGCGTGAGGTACACCGCCCCTGCCTTATTGTTCCCATCGGGGTTTTCGCGAGAGATCTCGATTGTGGATTTCTCAACACCAGCGCGCACAAGCTGATCGCGGACTACTACACAACGATCACGGGACACTTCGCGGCTCTGCTCGCTAGCATCATTGCCCACGCAAGTTAACGCGACGGTGCAATTTGAAACTTTAGCCTGTCGTCCATAACCATTTAGGGCACGGGCTACACTGGGCAGCAGTTGCTCTTTTGCACGGGGAATGTTTTCCAGGAGAGCTGTACCTGAAGTCGCGCAACTTGATACCGGCTCCTGGCTGAGTGCCGTGCCCCCGATGAAACCGAGGGACAAAAATGAGACTGCTGCGAAGGTGATTACCAAATGTTTCATGACACAACCCGATGCTTCGATGGCACTTCAGGTTACACGGCTGTTGCCAGACCACCAATAGCATTCATGATGTTCAGTATATTCGACATCGACCCAGCCAAGCTCGCTGGCGCACTGCCAACTACTGGCCAAATTACCCCCAAGCCTAAACCTACGCCATTTCTTGAAAGCTCGGCATTTCGGATTTAGGCACCGCGTCAGCAGGAACACCGCGGGGCGCTTGGCGAACATGGACCGCTGTATGTCCCATGTCACTTTGCCTTGGTAGAAACGGCAGATCACTTGCCCGACCTGTTGCTGTCCAGGGCCCGATCAAGCTGGGCTTCCAGACGCGTTTCCATGCGCTGAACTTCCTTAGTGCCCTTTCGCTCAATGTTGATCATCGCCTCGTGCCTGAGGTACTTCTGACCGGCTTCGAGGCGGATGTCGTTCATTCGCTCGACAACACCGTGACAGATGCCCTAATCGCCTGGATTTCCAGTCGGATGTCTTTGTGTGTACTATCCTTGTGCTGCTGCAGTTCCTCGATATGAGCGGCGTTGGTCGCTACGCGCTCTCCGACTCTTGCGAGCCAGATCACCACCCCGAGGCGGGGGCCATGACGTCCATGATCGTCGGGATGTTGATGGTCCAGCCCATAGGCCAACGTTCTCTTTTCAGTTGTTAGATGCGTGACTACGGCTTCCACCCGCACAGCTTTTCGCCGCTTTCCTCAAGCACGATCAGCTGATCCTTTTTGCCATGGGTCCAACGCTGTCCAGCACCGGGATCATGGCGGAACGGGGCAACGGTGCAGAGTGAGCCAGCGGGCTGGGTGGGTGGCGCAGCCAGCGAGTATGGCGGAGATGAGGAGTGTTGCAGCTACTTCGACCATCGATCGAAACCTTCGTTTCTCTCGGCCTTCCCGGCCGATGTTGGTGGAATGGAGCACACGTCTTCCTTCTTCTGGTGGATGACGTCGCCGGCGCGCGTGTCTACCTGCTGCTGCTTGGTCCGTTCGACTGTCACACCAGCCTTAGGGCCCTTGGCGTAGGTTGCGGCCGCGGCACCTGCAGCTAGGGCAGCGATGAGGCCATTGAAGCCGAAGTACTTGAGGGTGAGCAGTGCAGCAGGCAGGCACGCCGACAACCAGGCATGCCCACCAGGGCAGAACTTCCAATACCCAGCTCATGCCAGATGCCCTCCAGGCAGAGTTTTGGTTCAGCTTCGCGGCGGATGGTCAGCCCACGGACAGCGCGGCCCCCTGCCCGGTTCCGGTTCTACACGAAAGCGCAGGGCCGGGCAGTAATCGGTAGGAACGAACCAGTGCTGGCGATATTAACCAGCGAGCAGACGGTAACAGTCTGCGGCTTCCAAGTCCAAGCCTGACAGCGCACCCGCCCCTCCGCTCTGTCAGGCCTGTCATTGTCAGCTGCACAGCCATGGACATCTCTGCAGCGGAACCGCATCTGGCCTGCCCCATCAAGGCGAATGCAGACGGTGACAGTCTGCATCTCCCGGGGCCCGGCAAGGGAGTTCCCTCGGCCTTCTGGGTTTTTCTTTGCCCGGTTGCCCCGCGATGTACGGCGGGTAACTTGCCTAATCAAAAGCTTACGGAGCGCAGCAATGCCGAGCTACAAGTTTACTCTGCACTCAGATCAGGCCATCGTAGGCGAAGACAAGCGCGACCTAACAGTGCTTTCGCCCGATCTAGCGCAACATGCTTTATTGTGGTGCAGAGAACGTCATCTGGTTACTCGACCCATCCAAAGCCCGTCTCCTTGCTCGAACGAGCAGTTGAGGAAGGCGAGGCGATGAAGGCCAAGAAGGCATAAGCGGACGAATGAACCGCCCGTAAATACCCCCACAGATGTTGGAAGGGCGTGGAGCTTCGCTGTTGGGCGCGCACCTCTAAGCCCACGCAAATGGGTGGGCGTTAGGTTAGATGTACGTGTTAATTGTTGGTCCAACGAACACGTTAAAACAAATGAGCTTGGCTCCGCTTGCTTGGAACGCCCACGAGATCAAAGAAGCTCCGATCTGGTTCACCACGATGCGCCAGAGGCTTCGCAATGTCCTACAGCCGCTCGCTCAAGATCGCTGCTATGTGGTTCTTCCTGCTGCCTCTAATCATCATTCTTGGAACGATCGACACTCTCACCAACGGCCGCAGCAGGAGCTGGCCGTTAGGTGAACAGCCCGAGAACGAGCCAAGCTAAACCAGCGACGACGGCCCAGCTTGCAAGTGCAAGGCCTATGATAATCCAGACACGTGGAATGGGAGTTGAGGTTTTGAGTTCAGCTGCAACTTCATGGGCCATAGCATTTGCCTCCGGCAGCATTTCGGACCTCTCGCCACCTATCTGATCCTCCCGCTGACACTTTAACAAAGAGTTAACGGCAAGGGACGCCTGCACTTTGTTCAAAATGTGATCCCTCAAGGCGTGCCTACACCGGGCAGACGCCGCAACGATCTGCCCGTGGTGCAGTCTACTGCCAGAGACAGTGCGGCACACCTGAGTCTTCTGCATAGATAGGCACGAACTTGGCGAATTCCTTCCGGCTAGCCTTGTGTGGCCTACCCTTGTGTGGCCTACCCTTGTGTCCCATCACCCCAGGATCAGCGGGAAGTTACCAAGCCAGTACCATGGCGGCATTGTGTTGCAAGGCACGCCGAGGAACAGATGGCGAGGCAGGAGGGGGAATGCCATTCCTCCTTGTGACTACGGCTCTTGATGTAGCGGTAAATTTAACGCCAGCGTGTTTCTCTAGGAAAGAATGTCGCAATGCCGCGCTGCCTCAGGATATGGGCGCAGGTATAGTTCCTTCTAAGGCACTGCGGCAAACGCGTACCAGTCCAGATTGTTGTCGACATTGGGCACCAAATCCTTGGCGACTATGAGCTTAGACACAGAACGACCTCTCGAATTGTAGAGGTCGGGCGGCGTAGTCGGATGGCAAGAGTATACCAGCATTCGTCCCGGCGTTCAGGCGGCGCCAGGGTCGAAATGATCGGTAGCAGCTACCACTTGCTCATCTTCGAAAGCGTCCATTTGCCAAGGCGCCGGTACTCCTCTCAGGGCACATCTGCGCGCCACTTCATCCGATACAATCTCGTCCAGCATGTGCATTTTAATGTCTCCGAGGCCAATGACGCGGCCCTGATCCAGAGCGTCAAAAATCACCATAACCCGCTACAGCTTACGCTCTCCAGCTTCCGCTGACTGGACCCGTTACGGCTTCTAAGGCCGGCATGGCGAAAGCAACAAACGCCGTGATCAAGCTGGCCTTGGCAATCTCCGCATCGTCGACCGGCACCGTCTGCGATGACTGCGTGTATGTCGGGAAGGCAAGAATATTGATCATGAGTATGATCTCCGAACTTCAGTTCTGCAGGATAAGAGGGTTGGCTTGGTGCATACGTGCCCCACCAGAGTATCGAAGAGGGGGACGGGTTATGCAGGACCGAGCCGGGTAAGGCAGGCGCATTAGCTAGCCGCTGAATTTCCTTTTGAGGACCGCGATGAGGTTGCCCGGTTATCGCTACCAGTGCGTCTCAAGCGAACGATCCACGCGCAGAGCAGGCCTACCCACAAGCGCGCGCAGGTCGTGTCCCTGGACGTGGTGTAGCTGAGTAGCGCGGTAGTCATCGGCGCTTTCCGGTAGGGTCTGGTTGCTTACACCAACCTGATACCGGAAGGACGACCGATGACCGACGATATGATGAACCTGCGCACGCTCGTGGAGAAGACCCCGGACGCCGATATTCTGCGCGAGATGATTGGCTTTGCCGCCGAGCGTCTGATGGAGCTGGAGGTGGGAGCGGCCACCGGC